>Ga0265296_1000008_pt1 | contig 648055 bp, 601 predicted proteins | sample MunlanPumphouse1_FD_189073 | JGI IMG/M metagenome (GOLD analysis project Ga0265296, IMG submission 189073) | Groundwater microbial communities from a municipal landfill in Southern Ontario, Canada - Pumphouse #1 | ecosystem: Environmental > Aquatic > Deep subsurface > Groundwater | place... | reverse complement strand
ATCCTCAACGATCAGGGAAAGTATTCCGAGGCCATCGCAGCCTGTGACCAGGCATTGAAAATTGACCCGGACAATGCCAATGCATGGGCCACGAAGGGAAGTGTCCTCAACAATCAGGGAAAGTATTTCGAGGCCATCGCAGCCTGTGACCAGGCATTGAAAATTGACCCGGACTATGCCGATGCATGGGCCACGAAGGGAAGTGTCCTCAACAATCAGGGAAAGTATTCCGATGCTATTGCAGCCTGTGACCAGGCATTGAAAATCGATCCAACGAATGACGATGCCAAAAAGGAACGAGACAGAGCGCAATCAAAACTCAAATCCTGAATTTATTATCACGATCCATACCACCGGCTCCGGATGATCCCGGAGATCAGACTATTTTTTTTGAACCGGCCCGATTGTTGAACTGTTCAAAAAAACACCGGGGAATTTCATATCCCAAAAACCCCTCTTTGGGCCGGAACATAAAAGCCAGCCCACCCCGGAATAGCGGGATAAAATACGGGTCGCAGTGCGATATCTGAGAAGGCCAACTGCCTGTTCGTACCTGATAAATTCGCATGCAACAGTGAATGTGACCTCATGGCCTGTCAGGGGATGCAGCCCGGTGTGCCGGGGGCCGGCGCGGGGAGACCAATTCCAATCCTTTATCCCGCGACAGGAAAAAACCTATTTTATTACCGAAGATGGAAAATTTGCCCTGAAATTCTTTCAGATGCAAAAAAGGATACAGCCGGAAAAATGAATACCTGACAAATGGGGAAACTATTTCGAATCAGTAAGATATTCTCCATCACTCCCATCTTCATTCACAAACCACAAAGGAGGTGATCACACAATGGGAAAAGGTTGAGGCCACGGTCACAGCTCAAACGATGACCGGTCCAATTCGATGAACCTGAACAACGACGCATATGATTCGACGATGGATAATCATGCGGACCAGTTGAACCCCAACAACGACAAGTATGAGGGGGACGATGAGGACTAATTCTCACTTTTTTATCACAGCTCATTGATTGGAATACCCAGGCGTTATCGGTAATATCATTTTCTCGGATGTAAAAACAATATTTTCTTCAAAACCGTCAGGAAGCCCATTTCCTTTCAGAAAAAACGCATACCTAAGGTAAAACCCGTTACCCCTCTTTTTCGCTATCTAAATACTGCTAATTACTGCCTCATGTTTTCAGACGTGAAAATGACCCGAAAACCCTGAATTATTCCCTAATTTTCCCGAATTATTCCTTCTGTTTCCGGAAAAACAGGGAATCGGAGCCAGTACAGGACGTATTTTGGAAGTACTCTGAAATAAGGGATCACTGACAAAAGGCCGGTATCCATTGAGGTCCCTGATGTGTAACATTTATTCGGATCAGAAAAATGGGAACCGTCACAGAGGCCCTCCGGTTCATTAAAATTACCAAGACAAGGTAAAACCCGTTACTCCTCTTTTTCGCCATCCAAATACTGCTAATTACTGCCTCATGTTTTCAGACGTGAAAATGACCTGAAAAAACTGAATTATTACCGCATTTTCCCGAATTATTCCCTCTGATTCCGGAAAAACAGGGAATCGGAGCCCGTACAGGCGTTATTTGGGGGTACCCTTACTGACCGTCAGGTAGGCTGCCGGATAGAAAAACTCCCCTGTTACCGGTTCCCTGATCGGTAGAAAAACGCGTTAGAAGGAATAAATGCACCCTTTTTAAATCGCTAACCGTGGACAGCCGGGGGTTGTCCCGAAAAGGACGGGTTCACCGGGCGACGAAACTCTGTTGAACCCGGTCCTGCCCGCAGGCATGTGAGTGTTATCTTCCGATCATTTTGAAGGTTTTCACCATACCTTCGAACGCAGGCTATCGACAAAAAGGAGGATTGAAAAAATGCAACTACGAAAACTAAGCATCGTCATGCTGGCATTATTGCTGGCGGCGATGGCGCTTGTACCGATGGTGAGTGCGGGAGAAAACACAACCAATTCTGGTGAATTGGGTACAGTTATAACACCACATCATGAAATTTCAGACGATTATCTTAAGGATATGAAACCTGCTCAATGGTTGCCAGAATCGAAGATGATTACTTTTGTTCTCTCTACAAAAACAGTTGCAAAAGTCGATCAAAAGCCTAAACCAAATATCATCAATCTTCCCATAGAATATCTGGATTCCAAATCTACATTTTCAAGCACCAAAGAAGCTCCGAGCTTTTTTATAGAGAACAACCTTGCGTCGGATGAGAATATTATCCTCGTCCGAATGCCTCAGGAAATGTACCAGCAGTTTACAAAAAACGCACAAGATGGGAAGATCGCATTGCCGGCGAACTATTTTTACCGGTATTATGAAAATCTCGATGATCTGAAATCTCGCATGAAACTTGAGGATGATATCCTGGAAATTCTACCCAGTGATACATATCCAGTAGAAAATTCACTTGCGAAATCGAATGAACCAATGAAAAAATCTTCATTCAGTGCCCTGACAGGAACTACCGAAACACAATCCATAACCGGAAGAAATTCTGCATTGGATGAAATATTGCCCCACTTTTACATTGCAAGGGAACATGCCGAACGGATCCATACTGATTATAATTACGACTATTGTATTGGTCAGATCAAGCCCGTCAGCTGGACACTCCTCGGTGCGGGAAATGATCTTTTTACAATTTTCCAGGAGCGGGAGTATAAATTCAACTCCGGTGAATCTATTGAAATTGTTGTAAAACATTGGGACAGAGCCGGCAGTGGAAAGTTGGAATTATTCCCGACAACATGGAGGAGCGGTGCACAATTCCAAATCCCAACATATGATTACGCCTCGTATCCAGGATCCATTTCTATTGAAGAAAACAATCTGCCCTTTTCCTATGGATACCATGTAGGATTTGCTTCCGGGTATTACACGATTAATTTTGAAAATATGGACACATTCACCTGGATTGGGCCGTACAGCGTGACATCTGCCCCGGGCACATCTTCATTTACCGATTTATGGGGATCCAGTGAGTACAAGCGGGTATCAGTCCCCACGACAAATACATTTGAAGCGACAACCGTAGCAACTGATGAATGGGCACGCATAACAGGTGATCCATATTTCCAGTATGCAGTAAATGTATGGACGCAGGTTTCCCCGGAAATAGATCAATTTGTAAGTGTAATCGCTGATACGAATTACGGACGGTACACAACCACGTCCCACGCGGCGTATCCGTGAAAATAATCAAACATTTTTTCATGAAAGGATTATTAATTGTCATGGAAAGGGAAATGGTAAAACAGGAGTTAAAGGAAAAAACCAGAGAACTTGATTGAGAAAATGTCCTGATTCACTGGATTAGGAGAATTGTTTTGATAAAAATGAAAATTCCGGTATTAAATCAAAAAGAAATTGCCGTTCTGTGTATCCTCATTATCTTGGGAATTACTGGTTGTTTCATTGCTTACGGGATCTTCTTTCAAAGTTCCAATCAAACATCAGGAAATTCTTCTTCGAAAGAAACCAGCCTCGTGCAGGATCAAAAAGTGATTGATGCAAATTTCGAGATACAGGAGTGGAACTTTAATTATCCACGCTGGATGGTACTCGTTCACCTGACAAATAATGAATTAAAAGATTTTCCGGATCTTGAGAAAGCCATGCATGGTGTAAATCCAGATCCGAATGCCTGGCAGAACGATCATCGTGTTGCGGCATGGTTCGATGGAAATCAGAGTGACTTTATCAGATTTCATAATACCGCGTGGAAGAATCAGACAATTGCAGAGTGTTATCCCTGTACGCCCATCTACGAATACCACGGGCAATATTATACGATATCTTTCAACGAAATCGGATCCCATAGTCTTCCCGGCTGCGAGCGGGGGAATTATAACTGCACTCCTCAATGATTGTGTTCAGGGTCTGCTGGACAAAAAAAATTTGATTAACTCTCCAGCTCGCGTTCGAAATTTTTTTAAGAAACTCCGCAACCAGACACCCCGCCATTCTCTCGGGAGTTACCGAAGTATTCTACCTGAATGTTATGGTAAAATAACGGGCAATCAATTTTTCAGGATAGCAGGGACTCCCCATCCAGGCCCTGCTGTGCTATACCAGTGTTGGATCGATCTTCTTTGCATTCTCAAAGCTGATCGCTGATTCATTGAACTGTTTCATATTCCGGAGCGTAGTTCCTTTTCCATACCAGCAGATCCCATTCCGGGAGTCCAGTTCCAGGCCACGGTTATAACTTTCAAGTGCTGTTTCGTACTGGCTGAACGCATTGTTGTAATACATGCCGCGGATACACCAGGCCGTTGCATTTCCGGGATCTGCCACAACCATCCGATCGAAATATTCCTGGCTGGCATTCGTGCGGTCTGCGGCTTGCACACGGTCTAGTCCTGCTGTCGCGGGATTATTTGTGACACACCCGGACGTGACGAGGACGAATAAGAATATTGAGAGAACCGGTAACAACCTCACAGGTGATATTCGGATGTGCGGGGAATTAATTTTTTGTAAATCCATTCTTGATTCCTGCCATTAAAAATGGGGGAGATCCCGACGAATGAATCTCCCCGATGCGGTGTCTGGTGAAGTCCCTTTTTGAGCGACGTTGTTCCACATCGGAACAAGAGTTTAAAGCCGGGGGTGGCCACTCCGGGATTTTTCACATCCACTTTTATTCGATTTTTTTCACCAGGCACCGGAGTGAGTATTGGGCGGGGGAGGGGATAAAATTTGCTACGTATGAAATGTGCATTTACTACGTAAATTCATCACATTAATTTCCCCATTTTTCTTCAGATGTTTGACTTGGTGAGTTTTGTCGGGAGAGGACGGACCAGAAGACAGGTACTCAAAGCCCTTACCAAACCCAGCTCACCAACGGATCTTGCCAAACAGCTAGATAACGACCGTTCAACTATCAGCAGAGTCATGATTGAACTTACCGAAAAGGGACTCGTTGAGTGCCTGACCCCGAATGAGCGGATGGGACGTTATTACCGAATCACAGAGACTGGGAAGAAAGTTCTTGCGATTATTGAGGGGAAAGGGGAATGATTTTCTCCGGAGATTTGGGAATCATTAGGCTTCCGCCCTTTCCAGAACTTGGGTAATGGTGCACAGCGGAGCGTTGCAGACCCCGGAGTGTAGCTGAGGGAAGGGCGGGATGAGATGAATTGAGAACGAGGTTGGTTGTGAGGGATTATGAAAGCGGGATTCATTGATCCGAAAATCGAAAAATCAAAATGTAATCTCAAATCTTTTAGTATAAATTTCTATCAGATTCGTAAATTAAGAGGACTCTGGTTAAAACTTTTTTGAAAAATTATACTTTTTTTCAAACTGAGACAATTGATTCAATAGATTGTCTCGTACGCCTCTATGCCACCAGATCCAAAATTCGATTCCTACAACGTAACCGCCGAGCAAAACTACCGGCATAACATTTGGTGAATCTATCTGAGCAATTTGGGAAATATTGTTATTAAAAAAAATTGAATAGAAGAAAATGAAAAGAATACTCCCAGCAGCAGTTTGAAATCTTTTATTTTGCCACTTACCATATAACCAGCTCGAAGAAATTTTTAATTTTTCATAATTTATGAAATCATTATCATTTTTATATTTTTGAAAACTCTCGCAAATCGAATTATGGTATAGTTTTTTTAAATATCTCCATCCAACATAATTTAAAATCAAGAAAACCGTTAAGGCAGATAATAATATTTGATAATCCCTATGATAAAACAAAGCAAACCCGAAAATAATTATCAGAACCAAACAGATTGAAAAACCAAGAATTGGAATTTTTCCTGAATTTGGGGGCATAACGAATGTATTTTTTTGTGATTCGATATCTCGTTTCACACCCCAAAACCAAGCAGCATAATAAATGGCTAAAATTCCCAAGACAACATCACTGTAAATAGTGGAAATCGCTTTTGAAAAAATTAAAACACCGATTATTTTGAATCCTAAAGTGAAAATACTGATTATTCCAAAAATTGCCGCCAAAATGATTAGAAGAACTGTGGAATAATCCTGAGCTTTTTTAAAAAAAGTCTCTGTTTTTTTAATGTTATCGTCATCCCAATAATCGATGTTTTCGAGATCCTTATCCGCCATATATTTATTTTTGATATAACATTTATTATAATTGTCTATTTTAGATTTTGTATTTTTAAAAGGCAAATAATTAATTTGTTTATCTAATGACCGAACATGTTCGCAAAAATATTGAAACAATATATGGCCAGGACTGATAAGTGAATAAACGGTAATACCCGATACAACTCAAACAATAGAAAATTCGGATGGTTGGTTACCTAAAAAAATCAAACATTAAAAAAAATGAAAACCAAAAATATATTCTATTAATAACTCTTGAATATTTATTTGAATGATAAAAAAATCGAGAACTCAAATTCCTCAAAATAGTTCTGCAGAAATCTTGTTTAAATCAGATAGAACATGTTGTGTTTGTAGGGATAAAAGCAAACCAGTTCAAATTCATCATATAGATGAAAATCCAGATAATCATGAAATAAAAAATCTTGCAGTTCTTTGTCTTGAATGTCATAATAAAACTCAAATTCATGGCGGTTTTGCTAGAAAATTAGATTCAGATCAAATTAAGTTATATCGTGATAACTGGCATAACTTGATCGCTCAACAGAGATCAATAAATAGTAAAACTCCGGTTGTTAATAATGAACTTATATCTAACAAAATTGATGAAATAGACAAAATAACGTATCCCGAAAATTGTAAAGGTTTTTACATGCCTTTTTGTGATTCTGAAGTTCAATATCGATACTTTGGTTTAAATTCTGCAATGCTTAATATCGATTTTCTCGATGAGATAGAGTATTGTTTTCGGTTATTATGTATTTATAAACGCCCTACAGATAAAATCTGTGTCTCAATAACGTCATTTGTCCAATCACCCGAGACATTAACTTTATTTAAACGGTATGCTGACTCAAATTTTTTGGGGATTATTTCATGTAAAATGAATCTTTCCAGGTATTTCCAGAATAAAATGTCTGGAATTGAATTAAATGAATTAAAAAAAAATTTCCCATACAATAGATATTTTGATCGCGAAGTCCAGAGCACTGTTAACGAATTGTTGAATAAAAAAACTATAGCAATAATTGGAAAAGATAAAAAAAATGAACGAGACTTCGCAAACTCTTGGGTTAAAATGGTGAATGAATCGTATAAAGTGCCAGACCTCATCAATGACGAATTTATTGATGCCATACTGGGAAGAGGTATAAGATTTGTATGGGAGAATGTAGAATCTGAATTAAAGAAAAGAAATGTAAATGATAATAATAGATGTGGTGCATTAGATCTAATCCTTAAATGTTACTTGAATCAATTTAAGTCTAATTTTATTTTTCCCACTGGTTTTAACTACAATAACACTGAGATAGACAACAATGTAGGGTCTGAAATGAATTATTTTTACTTTCCTGCTCTTAAAAAAAGGCATGAAAAATATGAAGATACAATCAGACACCTAACACCAAATCAGTTTGTAGAATTTGTTACGTCGAAAAACGTTTCTCAATTAATGATGTGTGATGGTTGTGGTTCTTTAAAATTAAACAGATTTAATGATCTATTGAAAAAATATAATAAAAAGGTTATGTTGGATGCTAAATACTTGGGATGATTATCCGGAATTCAAGGCAACAACACCATTTGATATATTATATTTTAAACAACTAATACCTAAGAGTTTTAAGATACTTGAATTAGGGTGTGGCTATGGTCGTATACTATCTCTTCTTGAAAACGAAGGATATTTTAATCTGACAGGTATTGACTCTTCAATAGTTCAATTAAATAGAGCAAAAAAAATACTCTCCAAAACAGAATTAATCAATTGTGATATTAGATTATTAGATTATCCCCAAAATGAATATAATGTAATCATCGCATTAGGAGTTTTAGACTGTATTCTCTTTATGGAAGATATAAAAAATGTGATTCATAATATTAGGTTGAGTTTAAAATCAGACGGATATCTTTTTGTAAATATGTATTCTAAAAACAGCGACACGTTATCATTAGAGAAATATAATTTAAGTGAAGAGATTTACGGTGAAAATGGGATAATTCTTGGAAATAGTGGAATAATGTTCCATCATTATAATGATGAAGATATATTTTCATTGTTCTCTGATTTTGTTATACTTCGATCCGAACATAAAAAATTCTGGTCATTCAATCAAAAAAAACAAGTGAATGGTCTTTCCTTAGTATTACGAGTCAAAAAATGAACTCCAAGTGGAAATTTGATTTAACTATCGCACCAATATTCAATGATCATATTTCACGTTCAGTACCATATTATATTGATATGCATGATATAATTAGCGATTATATCAAACTTCATCCTAAAGAAAAGATTATTATTACTGATATCGGTGGAGCAACTGGATATTGTATTCGTGAAATTAATGCGAAAATAGGGTTTTACCATCCCACATATTATTATATTGATAGTTCCGAAGATATGCTTATACAAGCTAAGCGTGAATGTTGTGGGATAGATAACATCCACTACATTTTTGGCGATCTTATTGATATAGAGTTACCACATTCTGACATCGTCTTAGCGGTATTTACACTACAATTTATTCCAATACCTTTGAGAAAACATTGCTTAGAAAAGATATATTCTGCACTCCCCCCAGGAGGCCTTTTTTTCCTTAGTGAAAAAGTATGCAGTCCGTATAAAGACATTGAGTCGAATTTTATTAAATTACATTACGACATAAAAACAAAAAATGGATTTACTGATGAAGAAATCATTCGAAAAAAAGAAAGTCTTATTGATGTGATGTGGACTTTGCCACCTGACAAATATATTTCTGAGCTGTCTAGCATAGGTTTCTCAAAAATTGAAATCTTGTTTAAGTGCCTTAATTTTTTATGCTTCCTATGTGTAAAATAGACAAGAAGAAAATATCTGTAATTCTTTTTCAGGATCTCATTCGAGGTAAACTTGACCTTATTGGCCCGATATACAGATACCCATTGTTGCCTTAGCTTTAGATAAAAAATAAACTCATATATCAGGGAACTGTAATCGGGAGTGAGAGAGGGTAGCGTAACACGACTTGCTGAAATATGTGAAGAATCCCTATATCCAACAGTGAATTTGGAAAATAAAAACGAACTGGGCGATGAATCTAAGAGACATCGTAATAAATTATCTTACCGATAACGAGAAGGGAATGCAACCATTCATTAACAAGAATATTTTCATCAAAACGATATTTTGCATGCATTAGATGGGGTATCCGGAATGGAAAGAAACCGTGGTGCCTCACTGGAATATTGCAAGATGGATACACTGGCGATGGTGAAGTTGCATGAAGTCCTTTATAATTTGAGAATTCCTGACTTGAACTGATCATTTCGAATTATATCCACTAATATACAAGGGGGAGAATAATTTTTCATTCCCGCGGCATATTAAAAATCAGCCAGTCCTCATTTTCAATATATTTTTTTTGTTCCAAATTATACTTAAGAGGAATTTTACAATTTAATCCCTCCAAATAGGGTAAAAGCGGCCGTTTTGGAGGATATTTATCTTCCCGTTCATCTAAGGCACTATGTTCCCAGCCAAATTTTTTCATATAGGGCTTAAAGCCAAAACCATCGAAGAAGTAATGACCATCCAGTAATGTCATATACCACATGCTGGGGATTCCTCCAGTATTGGGTCGAAGAGGAATTTCCTCACAAAGTTTATCAAGAATTTTTTTCCCGTCACAATCATTTTTTTTCTCAAAGTGATTCTGTAATTTCTCCAAAGAAGGAAAAATGACTGGCGGGCTGACAAAGAGAACCGGCTTTTTTTGCAGGCTAGCCATCACAATCTCATGCACAGTACCGACACTGTAAATGTTTGTGGGAGCAAATGCGATGAGAAAATCACTAGTATCCACCATTCGCAGATCTATGTGCATGGTGGGCCAGAACTCCACATTCAGTGAAGCACGGAGGCAATCTCCATCAACAGAATCTTCAAAAGACCAGGTATTCCGCTTTTCTGCTGAGAATTCATCCTCTTTGCCATAATGATGCATACCAATTACTTCGGGTTTATTCCAGGGATCGTAAACCTTGGTACCAAGTGACTTCACAAACTGAGCGACCCGTGTACGCCATCCGGTTTTCTTCTCTTCAGCTCGGGATGCAACAAAATCCATCGGTCCCGATAAGTATACCGTTGCACCAGCCAAGATGTGCTCTTTCTTATTTAAAAAATCAGAACGGTTGGCTAATTTCATTTGGAGTGACTCATCATTCAAATTGCATTTTTTTTCAGACATATTCTCTCCATTCTTTGACGTAATTACAATCCTTGTTTTAGCTCATCTTTGACATAAATCCCTGAGCCCCGATGGATCTAAAATTTTTATTTATCATTGTGTAGTATTCGTAGAATATTTTATTTTTCTATCTGATGTTCTTGAAAATATATTCCCGAGAATTTAAAAGTAATCAAGTTGAGAGAGAAAATATGCAAAAATTGCTGATTAGTGTTCGAGGTCCAAAAGAAGCCATCGAAGCTGCAAAGGGTGGTGCTCATATTGCTGATGTCGAATATCCAATATCCGCTCTTGGAACACCATACCCACTAAATATTGTTGCCGTTCGCAATAGGCTAAACAAGGACGGTTACAATAAAGTTCTTATTTCAACGAATATCGGCGAGAAACAACATGATCGTGCTTCAACCTGCCAGGCAGCACTTGGGGTAGCGACAGCAGGAGCAGATATTATCAAATGCGGCTTGGCAGAGTTGCCATTACAAGCTGCAATATATCAGGGACAATCGTTGGTTCGCACGGTGAAATTTTTTTATCCTAAGAAGAAAGTGATCCCTGCGGTTTTTGTAGACAAAGATTTGAAACGATTCTTTGAGCCTTTTAAAGAAAGCCATGAACTTGTTACCGAAATAAAAGCGGATGGGATTCTTTTAGATACTTATAATAAATCGATGGGCAGGGGATTATTGGACTCCTGTACTCTCCAGGAAATCGCAGATTTAGTCTCTACTTTTCACAATTCGAAAAAAGAGGTTTGGATTGCAGGTTCTATTACTCTTAAGGAACTTCCAGAGCTCTGGGCTACTGGGGTTGATGTTATTTGTGTTAGAGGAGCTGCATGTGAACAAAAAGCCACAGGTCGTTTTGGGGAAGTGAAAGCGAAAATCGTTTCTAAACTTGTGGAGACAATGCTATAGTGCAATATTCAATTGTGACGATGGGCTGTGAAAAATAAAACCACAAGACATATAATTAAATTTTGATGATATTCTTTCATACGATTTCATAAAGATTTATTTCTCTAAAGAGTCTGTATTGATATTTCTCGCCAAGAATGAGTGAAAAATGTTCGAAAAAAATAATGAAAAATTTTGGAATGCGAAAGAAGTAAATTTTGGATACTTCACTGATCGGTGGAAATCTAGGGGTAAATCACAACTAAAATATTATCTTGAAGCTACCTCGTTAAACGATCTTAAGCAAATTCATCAATATTTACAATTATCAACACCACCTTTTGATGATCAAACAAATTACATTGATTCTATTCTTACTTCTCCGCAAGCGGTACAACTATTATTTCTAGAAGATTTTTTGAGAAGATTTAGAAAAAGCGTAATCGATTATCTGAAAAAAAATTATTCGACTATAAACATCGAAGACAGAGAATTCTTTCTTTTGTTCAAGTTATTAATCGATGATTCTCAAGATCATTTATTGAATATCTTTGTTTATCATAATTGGAATGCTGCATCTACGGGAACAATTTTCAATCCATTAATAACTGCAAATCCTTTTCCAATCAACATATCTTCCCAATTCCTTAACGGGGCAAATAATTTTGCAAAAAAACTTACAACAAAAAATTGGTATGATGGGCCAAAAAAAGTCCGATATATTGGAGCTTCAGATTCGATTTTCATTTTTGATAAGCAGATTGGTGATAAATTAGTTCAGACAACATCCGGACACAAACGTTTAAAACCATCAAAATACGTGCTTATCAAAGTTCAGCCGAACGGGGTGGAAATTCGGGAGATACGGGGGGGTCGAAGCAAATACATCGCAGAAAGCATTAAAAAAATTCTTGAAAATCAATTTTCTACGGAACTAATTGATGAAGCAGAAACAACTTCGAATGGAAATCTCGAAACATTTTTAGGACGGCTACGAAATCCTGACAGTCACGACGAGTTTGAGATAATATTGCTGAAAACAAAAAGATCAAAACTTGATCAAGGTACCCCAATTGAAATCGGCAATTTTAGCGTAAGTAATGATATTTCAATTGCAATTTCCGAATTAGTTGATAAAGATGTAATATCTATTGAGAATCTTTCCGACATTGACAAATTCGCAATTAGTTATTCAAAAACCCGAAAGAATGGAAAAAGAAAGTACGTCTTAGTTAAAGAACTAGAGAATGGAGCTTTGGAACTTGAAGTGAATAATAAAGAACTCAAAGACGTAGATCGTCAAGAGTTTTCAAGGATTTTTTTGGAAAGGTTTGGCATCCGATTGAACATTCCATTAGATCCAACCAACTTAGCACCAAATCAGCAAGCAATTTACAACTATTTACTTTCAGAAAAACGCGTCATTAATCCGAAATCTTTCCAGATCGTCTCAATCGATAAATTAAAACAATCAAATATAATAACCGCAATAAAGGAATTTAGATTGCGTTGTTTAAACGGAAATTGTGGTCACACAGCATATTCCCCCAATGAGTTACAACGATGCCGTGATTGTGAAGCTGAGACCCACAAGGTTCATGATTCATATAAACTTGAATTATCCGAGAGAGGAATCCAGAATTACTTTTTGGATCTTATTCGTCGAAGCAACAAATTTTTATTTCAGAGACAACGGAAAATTCAGATTAAAAATACAAAATTTACCCTATTTGAGATTCAGATAAACAACAAACCGATTTTTGTTTATTTGAATTTTAAACGACTATCAAAAACATCTTTAGATTATCTAGTTCGATCCGGTTTACCAATCCTGTTTATCAATATCGCACGTGTTGCGAATTCGACAGAAATGCAAGAAAAATTGTTCGAACAAATTGAACTCAGCGAAATCCTTGTCGATGAAGAAAAGGGTTTACAAAAAATTGAGGAGAAAATCGAAAAACTGCTGTTATACTCTTCAGATAGAATTTCCAACGCGGCTCGTAGCTCATATATTAATATCAAGGCTAAAATTTCCTTACTCACAGATTATTCTCCGAAAGAATTCGAAACGGATGTATTCAATATATTTAAACAGATTTTTCCTAGTGCCTACAAAGCGGGTGGACCCTTTGTCCCCGAAGGATTCGTCGGTCTGGAGTTCAAAACCCGTCAGAGCCATAAGCGAGTTTTTGCATGGGACTGCAAACTGGCGATACAAGCGACCTATGATCTAGATCGAGCTGAAATTAACAAAGCTTGGGGGTATATCCGTGCAGCACTCGAATCCGAAGAGTTAAAGAATTTTAATAAAAAAGTTGATCATTATCTGATAATTTCTAATTCTGTTGACCATGGCAATTTCAAGAACTTTGCTACGTCATTAAATCGAAAAAGAAAATGGGATGGTGAAAAAAGCGTAGTAAACTTCCATTCAGATGCCATTATTGAACTCCATGAACTAAATGCTAGGTATCAACAAGAGATTTTACGGAGGCCAAATTATTTTTATGAAGAATTTTTTAAAATGCTTCTAAAGGTTGATGCTGAAAGCGGATATTGTGATATTCAAAAAAGCAATATTTCTGAGTTATTTCAAAAAGTGATTTCTCTTGATCCTGAGGTTGATGAGCTGAATGGTGAAGGGGTAGCCGATCACTTACGTCGTGATGAAGATTGAATTTCATGAATGATGCAAGAGTAATTTCAAACGAATTGCCTCATGAATTGAAGAAAGATCTAATTCACAGACCAAAAACCGGCTTACGGAAAGAAATTCATTGGACAGACTTTATCATAGTTCACGCGATATTTTCATACATGGGGGGTCAGAAAGTTGATGCGGATATTGCTAGTCACTTGGAAGCGATATCAGAGAATTGTTATCGCAGGCAAAAAATCCAGCAAGGAATCTCTGACCTCATTCAAAATGCTGCATTAAGTGCAGAACCCAATAAAAATCTCTTAAAAGATCTTCAAAAGTTAGATTCCGCATTTAACGATTACAATCAATATATCGACATTCATGTCGAAAAAATAATGAGTTGTATTGAAAAATCTCCGTTGGTTGAAAAGGCCATAGAGCGGAGAAAATCTGATAATAAGTCGCTCATTCGAACATATATTCCACATAAACAGGAGTTTGCTTCAGAAGGTTTCACAAAAGCAAGTAATTTGAAGAAAGGTGAATGAATTGCATCGTTTTTGAACAATCAAATCGTAAGTTCAATAAATTATATTTGTAATTATCAATATGGGAATTTTATGTTTCTAAAAAAAATCTCAATCTCTGGTTATAAAAATTTTAATGAAAATTTTGAGATCTCTTTTTCTTCCGGTCTAAACGTTCTTGTTGGAGAGAACGGAGTTGGAAAAAGTTCGATTATCGATTCCATTCGATTATTATTAACTGAAGATGAATATGGTCGCTATGGAATTTCTGAAAGAGATTTTCATAGACCATTTGCCAAAGATGCAATAGCCTCAAAAAAAATAAAAATTGTGGCCCATTTTGAAGATTTATCAGAACATGAGCAAATTGCATTTTTACCATGGAGAGATGATGAAAAGAAAGCTCGGCTTTCTCTGATAATTGAAGACACTCAAAACAACCGTGGACGATATAATCGAAAGATGTGGGGCGGAGTTTCCCAGAGTACTCCTTATGAAAAAGAATTAGTTGATTTGATTAATTGCATTTACCTACCACCATTACGAGATGCTGAGGCAAAACTACGTGAAGGTCGAGGTTCACGGTTAGCACGTTTAATTTTAAACCTAAATAAAGATGAAACTAGCAAAGTAGGATTAGAAAAAAAAGTGAATGCATTTTATAGTGATATTGCTGGCGATAAAAACGAGACGATATACAAAGCAAATGAATTAATTAAAAAGAGTCTTGAAGAGGCAATCGGATCGGTATTTGGGCAGGATACACGAATACAATTTTCAGAAACAAACTTTAACAGAATTGTTGAAAATTTAAGATTGTTTTTCTTTCCCAAAATTATTCCAGAAGGCCAAGAAGAGACTTATCGAAGTCTTGAAGAAAATAGTTTAGGATACAATAACCTAATTTATCTCGCGACAGTACTTGCAGAATTAAAATATATAAAAGAAATCGGTGCTGATCAACAAGATTTTTTGAAAATATTACTTATCGAAGAACCGGAAGCTCATCTACACCCACAACTTCAGATAAAACTTCTAAAATATCTTCAGAACGAAACCCAAAATTCAACCATCCAAATAATTGTTACAACTCATTCAGCAGTTCTTGCGTCTGCGGCATCAATTGATTCCGTTATTCATCTTGCTTTAGGAGAAAACCGAATTACAATTCCAACACATCTGAAAGATTGTGGATTATCAATTTCCAATAAGGCATTTCTTACACGGTGGCTGGATGTAACTAAATCAACATTACTTTTTTCAAAGGGAGTGATTTTAGTTGAAGGGATTGCTGAAGCGATGGTCATACCAGAAATTGCAAAAATTGTAATTAGAGATTACAATCAAAGGAAACACCAAAATTTTCCAAAAACACTCGAAGAACAAGGGATATCTGTCATCAATATGAATGGGATTTTTTTCAATCATTTTATGCAATTATTTTGTGATCTAAACAATCAAACTCCGCCACCGGTATCAATCCCTCTAAAGTGTGCAGGTATTACTGACAATGATCCAGATTCTGCATTAAAACCCACAAAGACTTCTCCCGCCAAAGGAGAAAATTCTGCGTTGAAATTGATTGAACCTATTGATCGTTCGGCGAATTGTCGTCTTTATCGCAATTTAAAAACATTTGAATATGATTTAGCGATTGAGGGAAAAAATTTGGAACCCATGTGTGAATGTTTTTTAAAAATTTTAGATACCGATGGTTCTGTTCGAAAAACCTTTGAGACATATGTCCGTACTGATTGGACTATTGCGAGCGAGGCAATAAGAACTGATGCCGCATTTGATTTACTTAATAGAGTTAAGGATAACAAAGGGATATTTGCTCAAGTACTTGCGGAATATCTATCGTCAGATGAGAATGTAAAATTTGAAGTTCCAGAATACATCCAAAACGCAATTTATTGGGTATGTGAGATGGAAAATGTCTGATACGAAGCAGGACCTATTTTTTAAAATTTCTGATGTCTTATGCGACAATAATCAGAAAAAATCATCCGAAGAATGCTATTCATTGCATCTTTCGACAAATTCTCCGTGTAATGATTATGGAAAATGTCGGATATGGGACAAAACTCTTGAACAATTACAATATGTCGAATATGATTTGGAAAAAAATAGTTTTTTAAAAGCGTGTCCTGGGAGCGGTAAAACCGAAGTCGTAGGTCTAAAATCAGCCTATGAATTTAAAAAGTGGACCAAAAAAACAAACGGGATTGCTGTTCTAACATACACAAACAAAGCCACTGATGTAATTACTGACAGAGTTCAACAATTCGCAGGGTCATCGGGAATTTCACACCCACATTTCATTGGTACAATAGATAGTTGGATGCACAGATTCATTCTTAATCCATTTGCCCATATAGTGACCAATTATTCTGGAAATGAGGATGATCAAAGCATTCATTTGATTGACAAATCCAGTGCTGCAGGATTCTTGAAAAATAAAAAATTTTCAACACAATGCTCCTGTTTTGATACAGGATGCATCCAAGCAAATGAATTTTATTTTTTAGACAAAAAATGTGATGAAATAGTTTTTTCTTCAGGAAATTTTCAAGTCGATGCTAAAAGAAAAAAAAGTATTGTTAATAGATCTCTGAAAACCGAATTACAACAGATCAAGACAGAATTTTGGAAATCGGGTTTTGTTACACACCAAGATGTGGATATTATTTGCTATAAAATTCTGAATGATAATCCCGAAATATGTAAATTAATATCAAATCGATTTACCATCATCATTATTGATGAGTGTCAAGATTTATCCTCTATTAAACTTGATATCTTTCGTTTATTAAAAAATAGGGGTTCAACATTTCACTTAGTCGGCGACCTTCATCAATCTATTTTTTCCTATAACAATGCGGATTTCACAAAAATTATTCAATTTTCTGAAGAGGAAAAATTTACTATTATCCCATTAACAAAAAACTTTAGAAGCGTTCAATCGATTGTGAATACCTGTTGTAAACTTGTGAAAAACGAGGAAACAATACTTGGATCTGATAATATTCCAAATAAGAATCACTGTCTCATTTTTAGTTATCAAAAAGAAAAGATACATGAGATACCTAAAAAATTTTCTGATTACCTAGTTGTAAACGAATATGATGTAGAAAAATCAGCCATCCTGATAAGAAATAAGTCTAACAAGAATTCATTGATGGGAAGGACAATAACACAAAAAATTATTTTTTCCAAACTAGCACCGACTGCGATATATCTGTGGTCATTCGAAGACATAGAATTCAAAAAAGAATCGCTAACTTATTTTGGATTTTTCTTATCAAAATTTTTATTTCCTAATGAAAAGCGAAACTACAGAAATTTTTATGGCCCAATTGATGTTCCAAATCATCAATGGAGATTATTTCTTGCGAATCTGCTTAACCGTTGCAGCCAACAAGGATCATTAGCCGATTTTACTCAAATTTGGACAGACTGGAGGGTAAAATTTAACGAGAGTTTCCCTGTAATATTTGAGGATATTCGATCTCAATATGAATGGCTTGCATCAGAAACAATTACTGAAAATAATATGATAAAAACCTCACCACCAGGAAATAAAAATTCTCCGGTTATTGAGACAATAAATGACATTAAACACCAAATTGATAAAACAATTGAATTATCAACGATTCATTCAGCTAAAGGAAAAACATTTGATTCAATTTTACTCGTGTCCTCATATCAATCATCTGGCGAAAGAGATACTGGTAGTGGATATTGGCAACATTGGTTAGACATTGATAATGCTAATGGCGAATCAGCACGTTTTGCTTATGTCGCAAGTTCACGTCCAAAATTCTTATTAGCATGGGCAATTTCTGAAAAAGATTATGAAGATCCATCCAAAATTGACCAACTTAAGAATTATGGATTCGTCCCTGCTGGTTCTTTGGGCATAAACGAAGGCTCAACTAATCAAGGGCAACTCAAATTGGAAGATTGGTTTTAATTTAGTCTTGAGCAATTTCACCGTCCACCTCCCACCATTTCCATCTCCCACACCATAAATAAAATCCGGCACAACCCTCATCCCCCTCCCCATCATCCCGGCCTCGCCACCACCGGGCCCTGACCCGCCCGATAATTCCCTCATAGCAAAAAAAGCAAAAAAAGAAAAACTCGATAATCCCCATCAGCATCTCCTCCCGCCCCACCAGTCAATCCCATAAAAAAATACCCCCAGCACCACCGCTATTACGGTCGACAGCGCCATCCCCTTCAACTGCACAAGCCCCATATCAACCGACGCCCCCGAAACCCCGATAACCAGAATAAGCGAAACCAAAAGAAGATTCCGGGGCAGCGACAGGTCGGTCTTCGCATCAATGAGCATCCGGATACCCGATGCCGTAATGACCCCAAACAGCAGCAGCGAGACCGTCCCCATGACGGGGCCCGGGACCGACTGGATGGCGACGGGGATCTTGCCGCAGAACGAGATCGCAATCGCGATCACGGCAGCCCCCGCAAGGACCGCCGTACTGTAGACCCGCGTTATCGCCAGCACGCCGATATTCTCCGCGTACGTGGTGTTGGGCGTGGAGCCGAACATTCCCGAGAGGACCGTGGAGATCCCCTTGCCGAGCAGCGTCCGTTCGATCCCCGGGTCCGCCATCAGGTCGCGGCCGACAATGGTCCCCGTGACTTTGAGATGGCTGATCAGTTCGACAAAGACCACCAGCGATGCCGGGATGATGAGGATGATCGCCGGCGCCGACAGGACCGGCGTATAGATGGTGGGAAAGGAGAACCAGGGGGCCAAAAGAATCGGGTCAAAGACCGCACGGCCCAGCAGGAGCGAAACAACATATCCCGTGACAAGCCCGAGAAGAATCGGAATGAGCCGCAGGAATCCCCGGCATGCCGTCATGCCGGTGATCATGACGCCAAGCGTCACCAGGACAATGCCGAGGTTTGTCAGGTCCACCGGTCCGGTCGTGAGCCCGGCCATCGCCGCCGCCGTCGGTGCGAGTTCAAGGCCGATGACCGCAACGATCGCTCCCATGGCTGCATCGGGAAACACGGTGTTAACCCAGCCGATCCCGGTCTTCTTGATCACGCCCGCCAGCAGGATGAACAGGATTCCCGATGCGATAAAACCCCCGAGAGCTGCGCCATACCCGTACAGCGGGATGATGATAAGCGCCGGGGGAAGGAACGCAAAACTCGAACCAAGGTACGCCGGGACCTTCCACTGGCACACGACCAGAAAGATCAGCGTGCCGATCCCGTTGAAGAGGAGAACCGTGGACGGGTCAACGCCCAGCAGCACCGGCACGAGAACCGTTGCACCGAACATCGCGAGCAGGTGCTGCAGCGAGAGCGGCGCGAAGATGGCAAGCGGCGGACGTTCGTCCACTCCTACAACGGGTGCGGGCATGGGATTTTTTCCTTATCTCAAAATTGCGCCGGGATTCCTTATGGTAGTTAGTACCCGGCCGGATGTATCGGGTACGCCAGGTTCCCACTAAATTCCTCATAAGCACCGGGTCGCGACAAGAAAATGAATACAATTTTTACTCAACCGGATACATTTTGTATTCATACGAGAACCATTTCCTGGTTCTCCGGTGGCATTGGCACCCCCGCCTCTCAACCAGGTCAGGGTACAACCCATCACAATAGCCAGAACATGTCGGGTTATAACCCATCACAACCAAACCTTTATGGAGGGGTATAACCCTACACACTAGTGTGACAACACTCTTCGAACTGCTCGCAAGCCAGAACCCGTGGTGGAGCGGCCTGCCGTTCGATACCGGCAGGGAACGGCAGAAGTATCTCGCAACGATCCGACGCTATCTCAGGACGGGCGAGATCATTGTCCTCAGCGGAGTCCGGCGCTCGGGAAAGACCACCCTGCTGTACCAGACCATCCGGCTGCTCATCACGACCAACAAGGTACCGGCAAAAAATATTCTCTTTGTCAACTGCGATGAGCCGGAAATGGCGGACCGGAAAAACGCACTGCTCGAAGCCGTCGACACGTACCGCAGGGAAGTCGCGGCAAAAGGCACCATCTGGCTTGTCTTTGATGAGATCCAGGCCGTAGAAAACTGGGAGCGGGAGATAAAAACCCTCTACGACCGCAAACAGTGCAGGATCATTCTCTCGGGCTCGTCTTCGTACCTGCTGGACTCGCAGGTCTCCACTCTGCTCTCGGGCAGGTACTTTTCTATTCCCGTCTTTCCACTGGATTTTTCAGAATACCTCCGGTTTCATGGCATTGTCGTGCCCAAAGATGCCACAACACGGGCAGCGCAAAAGTACGAAGTCACCACCCGCCTCCGGCAGTACCTCCATGAAGGCGGTTTTCCCATTGTCGTGCTCCAGCAGGATGAACGAACGAAACAGGATTACCTCAGGGCCTACTACGACAGCATCGTGTACCGGGACATCATCCGTACAAACGTGGTCCGGAACCAGAAAGCCCTGGCAGCTCTCCTCCATTATCTCTTCACCAACATCTCCTCCCCGTATTCATACCGCCGCATAAAAGAGATGCTTGGGATCGATATTGACACGGTCCGGGATTATATCCACTTTGCCGGCATGGCAAAGATCCTCTTTGAGGTACAGGCTTTTTCGTACTCGCTGCCGGCACAGGCACGGCAGAATAAAAAGATCTACTGCATCGATAACGGACTCAGGAATGCAGTCTCGTTCCGGTTCTCACAAGACGAGGGAAAACTTGCCGAGAATCTTGTCTTTGTAGAACTCATGCGGTCCGGCCAGACCCCGTATTACTGGAAGGGAGTCCGTGAAGTGGATTTTGTCATCAGGTCCAGCGACAACACCCTGACTGCAATCAATGTCTGCTACAGTGATGAGATTCCAGAACGTGAATATGAAGGCCTGCGGGAATTTGCCGGGGAATTTGACGGGAAGGTAAACGAGCTCCTGATACTTACCAAAGATTACGAGGCGGAGGAGGGAAATATTTCCTGCATCCCGCTCTGGAAGTGGCTGCTTGAAAATGAAAGTCCTTGAATTCACAACGGCAGTTTCATTTTTTTATACGTGGCCGGAAGACTGAACCCAGTCAATGGTAAAACGGGGGTTGCAAAACCCCTCATCCCCCTCTCCGGCATCAAAGCCTCGCCACCACCGGGCCACGATCCAACCGAGCACAAAAAAGCAGAAACGAGAAAAGCAGCCAACCAATAATTTCGTCAAAACGATAGAAAATAGAAATACCGGGAAAAACCCGGCTACCCCCGGTACAACCCCCTCACCCCCGGACCTGCATAACGATCACGCCTTCCGGACAAAGATGCGAGCACAAACTGCACCCATCGCACCGGTTGCGATCAATCACCACTTCCTGTTCCCGCAACGAGATCGCATGGTATCCCCCGTCCCGGCACGCCACCACACAGCGGCCGCAGGATGTGCACCGTTCGGGAAAACCTGTGGTGGCGAAACGGGACTCGCTCCGGGAGAGAGAGGTATGCGTGCCGATACGCGGAACGGCACGGCCCCTGAGTGCCTCGACATCCGGACCTCGCCACCCCAGCCGTCTCAATAGAGAGACCAAATGGGATCTAAGAGAAAAACAGATGCACCCCCCACCGCTACATTAATCCCTCCCCCCTTCCAAAACCCGGATCATCATGCCGGAAGCCCACCAAAAAATCCTCTTCATCGCCTCCGAAGACGAGGAGAACCTCTCGGTGCGCTACCCGGCAGCCTCGCTCGTGCAGGCCGGCCATGCGATCGGGATCGCCTCCTTCTCCGCCCCGGCAGACACACCGGGGGTCCTCGCACGGATACAAAAGTTCAGGCCGGACCTGATCGCCGTCTCGATGGCATTCCAGAGCCGGGCGCCGGCCTTCTTCGAGCTCATCCGGACAATCCGGGAGAGCGGCTACACCGGCCATCTCTCCACCGGCGGGCACTTCCCCACGTTTGAGTTTGCGAAGATCCTGGAAACCCAGCCCGGCATCGACAGCGTGGTGCGGTTCGAGGGGGAGCAGGCACTGGTCGAACTTGTGGAGCACCTCGGGGGGATGCGGGAGATCGCGGCGGTTGCAAACCTCGTGTACCGGGACGGGGATGCACTCCGCGAGAACCCGTGCATCGATCGCTTCCCGGACCTCGATGCCCTGCCGTTTCCGGTCCGGAACGACCGCCCGCAGGTGCGCCTCGGGGAGAACTTCGCCACGCTGGTCGCGAGCCGGGGGTGCTGGCACGCGTCGTGCGCCTACTGCTGCATCGGGGCGTTCCATGCGGGAAAGACCGGGAAGCGGCATGCCCTGCGGAGCACAGGAAATATCGCACAGGAGATCGCGTGGCTCTACCATAAGCAGGGCGTGCGGCTCTTCCAGTTCCATGACGACAACTTCCTGCAGGCACGGGAAGAAGACAACATCGCGAGGCTCGACGAGCTGGTGGCAGTGCTCGGAAAAGAGGGGGTCGATCTGGAAAAGACTGCCTTTCTCATCAAGGCCCGGCCGGACTCGATCACCGAAGCAGTCGCGGCCCGGCTCGACCGGCTCGGCGTTGCGGGGGTTTTTTTAGGCGTCGAGAACGCAAGCGCGACCGGCCTTCGTGCCCTCATCCGGGGCTCAAAGGTTGACCACATTGACCGGTCGTTTACGCTGCTCCGCCGCTACAACATGGTCGTGACCTACAACCTCTTGATCTTCCACCCGGACGCAACGTTCGACGAGATCAACGCAAACATCCTCTTCATGAAGAAGCACCCGGAGTACCCGTTCGATTTCGGGCGGGCCGAGGTGGTGGCAGGCTCGCCCCTGGAACGGCAGGTTCTGGAGGGGGGTCTCCTGCAGGGGAGCTGGCCGAACTGGGACTACCGGATACGGGACCCGGACGTTGACCGGCTCTTCCGCATCAGTCTTGCCACATTCCGCCGCCCGGATGCCGGATATTCAATGCTTGCCCACAGCATGATCGCACTCGCGTACGGGGCCTACACCGTGCACCGCCTCTGGCCCGGCCCGGCAGCAGAGAGCGTGCTCACCGATACCCATGCCCTGATCGCAGAGAGCAACGCGTTTGTTCTCGACCACATCTTCCGGATGTACGCGCTCGCCGCACAACCGGACCCCGGGGAAGAAATCGATCTGCTGGCAGGCTCCATCCGCAACGGGTGCAGTGAGCTCAATGCCAAAGCCGCATCGCTCACGCAGCGGATGAACCGGTTGCAGGTCGCAGAAAAGAAGTTCCGGCACGCCGGTGTGCCCGGCGCTCTCCAGCACTCGCCCCTGCTCCGGGGCATCTTCCGGGTCTAGACCCCACGATAAAATTCATTATCCCCAACACCGAGTATGAACTAATGACCGCTTCAGACAGTCTCCTGCAACCCAACGGGCTGAAACTGATCTTAGCGGTAACGCTCCTCCTCCCGCTCTTCGTTGTTGTCGTGCTCCTCTTCATGCTTACCGACATCGACATCCTCATCCTTGTCGTCATCACACTCGTGGTCAGTTACCTTGCGGCCTGCCTCATCGACTCGCTGGTCGACAACCGGAACGTCAAGATCGCCATTGCGTCCATTGCCGCCTTAATCACCCTCGGGCTCGGGTATCTCATTGTCCGGAGCATGACGGTGATCTGCGACCCGGTCCATGATCCCGGCGGCATCATCTGCGATCCGGTCCACATCCCGGATACCACCCCGGCACCGACCGTGATTGCCACCGTCCAGCCCACTGCCACGACCCCGATGATCTGCGACCCGGTCCACGAGCCGGGCAGCATCGGGCCGGGATACGGGGTCACGCCCGGCATCGCAACGGGTATCGTTGCGCAGAAACTTAACGAGTGCCGGAAGAAATGCGAAGAGTGAGGGGAAGAGCCCGTCAGGACTCTTGCAGGTCAGCGCTGTCAAAAACAAGATAACCATCGTCCCGAGCAACACTCTTCCTCGCGGTCGATGAATTCCTAATCATGATTAGTACTAATCACGATTAGGATTTTTAATTCGTCGCGGGTTCTGGTGAACCGGAATCCTGGAACCAGGGATATCCTCAAATCCCTAGTCTTTTAAAAGACACAGAATTGCCCTGTTCCTCACCGGGTTTTCCCGCTCAACTTTAAACGGTAGTACCTGTACCCGCTCCGGGATCGCAGTATCGCGGGGAGTATACCGGTTAACGAACAGCACTGCATCACAATCACGCCTTCCGGACAAACAGAGGAGCACAGGCTGCACCCATCGCACCGGCCCGCATCCATCATGACCTGCCGGTCCAGAAGCGAGATCGCATGGTACCCCCGGTGCCGGCATCCCGTGGAGACTGGAGACATTCAGCTCGATCGCATCCGCCCCGGCTGCCTGCACGAGACCGGCAAGTGCCTGCTGTTCGTGTGGTTCAGGCGACGCTATGATGCTCGCAACCAAGAGCCCCTATCCGGCTATCCATCACGATTTACCGTATATGAAAAAAGAAAAAAATGGATCAGTCCTTTCTCTTTGCAATGACAGCCACAGCGATACCGAGGGCAAGGAGGATAACTGCGGTTTCGATACCGGATGTCGTCGGGGGAACCGAAGTTACCGGGGTCTCGCACGAATAGCCACACCCTCCGGGGCAGCCGTCTTTCAGCAGGCAGGCCAATTTTCCGGATGGACATGGGGGAGCTGTACAATAGACGATGGGTCGTGTAACAGTACAGAGCGCTTCACTGTGGGTTGTATAACTTGCCGGGATCTCGTTGACATTGGATGAGAACCAGAGTTCGTCAATGATTGCTGCTGAACTGGTGGTATCTTTCTTGGTTATTTTCATCGTGTGGGATCCCGCACCGAGATTAACCGTAGAGAGTTTGTCCCAGCCATAGCCCGTGGTACCCCGGTTGAATGCGTTCGCTGCATCGAACGTACCGATCGTTGCCCCGTCAATCGTGACCGTGACCTGGCGGTCTCCTGTCGCATGGTTGGTGTCAGACCAGTCCCTCATCCACATGACGTAGGTTCCCGCTGAAGGGGCATTGATTGTATAGGTGAGCGTATCCCCGCCGTGGGAGAGATAGTAGTCACCGGTTCCCGACCAGTCGCTGCCCCGCCAGGTCGGGCATTTTTCTTCGGAGCTGTCCCATTGTGCACCGGTCTTCTGGACATTTGCGTCGACATAGTCCTCTCCCTCCACGATTATTTTCTGGGTGGGCGTGGGGGTTATGGGTGTTGTACCGGCACAGAGCGCTACGCTGTGGGTTGTATAGCTCGCAGGGATCTCGTTTACATTGGATGAGAACCAGAGGTCATCAATAATTGCTGCCGAACTGGTGGTATCTTTCTTGGTTATTTTCAGGGTGTGCGAACCGGCCCCGAGGTTGACCGTGGTGAATTTATCCCAGCCATAGCCCGTGGTCCCCTTAGTGAAGGAGGAGGCTGCATCGAATGTACCGATCGTTGCCCCGTCAATAGTAACCGTGACCTGGCGGTCTCCGGCCGCATGGTTGGTGTCAGACCAGTCCCTCATCCACATGACGTACGTTCCTGTAGCAGGCGCATTTATCAGGTAGGTGAGCGTGTCCCCGCCATGGGAGAGATAGTAGTCACCGGTTCCCGACCAGTCACTGCCCCGCCAGGTCGGGCACTTCTCCTCGGTGCTGTCCCATTGTGCGCCGGTCTTCTGGACATTTGCGTCAACATATTTCTCACCGTCAATGATTATTTTCTGATTTGACGGGACGGGTGTCGGGGTTGTCGTGGTTGGCAGCAGGGTCGTTCCACCCCCGTCATTGAGATTGAATGTCAGGGTTGCAACTTTGGTATACGCCCGCTCGCCACCGGAATTGGGAATGGGAGTGGTGATAATCATATCAACCTTCCATGGGCCGTTAAACTGGTAAGAGGGTTTGCCGGCATTGTGCTCCGGTTGAAACCGGTATACCGTCATCCTGGCCTGTCCGTACTCGAGATTGTTGCCCGAACCAAAATTTACATCCGAAAAATCAACGGGCTGATCTACATAGGCCATCTGGCCGTCGACATTAACGTTCCACAGCGTCGGATTGATATCTTTAAACCAATCCTTCCCATCGGGCGTGAAAACCCGGTAGGTAAACTGGGGCCGGGAACCATCTGCCATGGAAGTACCGGGAGAGATTTGTATCCATGCATCAATATTCCCATCACTTCCCGTATCTGATGTTGTCCATGTTGTCTTCGGTTGTAACATGTTACCACCAGTCACGTAAGTACTGGTACCTGATTTAATGACGCTCGGGATTGCAGCCACGGGCAAGATAACTACAAGCAGCACCAGCGCAACCAGGCATATAACCTTAAACTGTTTTTCCATTCTTGTCCTCCTCACACAGGTTCATGATACCATGGGAACAACACAGGCTATGGATTGGTATGACGGGACTGTATTGTCCACGTATCTGAATAGAGGAAATCACGGCATATACTTTTCCCTATTTTTTATTCCGGGGTAAAAACCGTATAAGGAAAAATACTCTGTGTAGTTGTGTCCTTTTCCATAAATGGAATGAAAAAATACTCTGCAATATCGCATCAGCTGTTTCTCTTCTTTCTGATCATCACCGCCAGCCCTCCGGCAAGGACAAGGGAAACGAGAACAACATACGCAGGCAGGGGAAGGTAGCTGTAGCTGTGGGGAGTTATCATTGGCGTGCGGGGGGGTGTCGGGACCGGCTCGTAGCGTTCGGGAGGAATGGCGAACCGCAGGGTGCAGGCGTCACCCTGGTGCAGGCTGGTGCAGTCTGGTCCGGGAGTATTGGCAAAATTCCTGATGATGAAGTGCTCACCGTTCAGTTCCCCGTCGAGATCGCAGGAATTGATATGCAGATCCTCAATGCCAGAGTAATACTGATAAATTGTGCACCCGTATGTCGGGCATGTTGCAGAGAACCAGAAGACGTTTTCCCGTTCCGATGGCTTTGACGGGGAGGGATAACTCCCGGAAGGGTGATTTCCGTAACAGTTTACGGTGAACGTGACCGGTTCATTGACCGGAGTCCCGTTATTCTCAAAGTATACTTTCGTCGGGGTGATCGGTTGTATGACATCTGCCGATACCGGAGCAACCGCAAACAGGGCAAAAGCAATCATTGCCAGTACTGCGGTGTAAAACCAGATCGTACGCGAGGATGGCGAATGCATGAGAGATCCTTCCAGCATTTGTTTATGATGTGAAAATGTGCGTGATATTATTTAAGCAAAACTCCTTTGAACAGTCCTGGACGGGAGAGATGCACCCCCTAAAGTTTGCTGTATTTTAATTTGCTCTTCATAATACGGATTGCCGGGCGGGTGAAGCCGCCGGAGGATTACCTTTAGGAAAAACCAATGGGAAAATTTCAGGTTCGTGATATTTATATCTCCTTCATCCAAACAGGATATAACAACGTGTTAAAAAGAGGATGGTATCCCCCATGTCATTGTCACAATCCACACAGTCACCGCTTGCCCGGCTCGTACTCTTCATGGTCTGCCTGGCAATTGCCGGGAGTTGTATAGCCGGAGCCCACTATTATACCGTTGACCTGCCGCAGCAAAAGGTGACACCTCCCGACAATGGCGCAACGTGGGGCTATAAATGCGATATCTGTAAAGCCAACTGCGTTGGTAAGACGGATATCTGGTATTGTCTCCAAGAATGTGACCTGATCTGCTGAACTTTTTTTTGCTAAAAGTCGATCTTTTTTCCGGATTGCGCCCCCGTATTTCCCTGTCGGTATGGTTATAGCAAAAATTCCCGGGAGATAAGAAACTACCCCCAGAGAGGATCTCAACCGGAGATTCCTGCCCGGGACACATCTCCTTTTAAGATCTTGCGCTGCGGTTGACCGGTGAATTCGGTCGTGGTTTTTCCATAGTAAACCTCAAGAACTTCCGCCAGTTCTACCTTGTATTTTCCAAAGGGTATTCTCAAGGAAACATCCCTGATGATGAGATTGGCTACACTGTGTGTAGCGGATTGAGCTGGTCTCATTACCGGCTCCTGATGCGGGTGGAAAATTCCGATGCCCGCCGACATTATATCCGGGAAGGAATCAGCCAGAACTGGAGTGTACGGACTCTTGAGCGGCAGATTGATTCACTCTCTTATGAACGGTTGTTGAAAACCCGGGACGGGAAGATCGTAAAACCCGCAGTTCAGAAAAAGAAAATACCGGATAGTCAAAGCCCCGAGGAATTCATCAGGGATCCGTATGTCCTTGAATTCCTGCATATCCCTTCTTCAGATTCTTTCCTTGAACACGAGCTTGAGCAGGCCCTTATCGATAAACTCCGGCACTTCCTCCTGGAACTGGGAAAGGGGTTCTCCTTTGTCGGGCGCCAGTACCGGATCTGTACGGAAACTTCCGAGTTTTACATCGACCTCGTCTTCTATCATTATATCCTGAAATGTTTCATCCTCATTGACTTGAAGACCGGAAAGCTGACACACCAGGATATCGGACAGATGGACATGTATGTGCGGCTGTTTGAGGACCGGATTAAAACCGAAGGGGACAATCCAACGATTGGTATCATCCTCTGTACAGAAAAAGACGAGACTATCGTCAGGTACTCGGTTCTCAAGGATAGTCACCAGCTCTTTGCATCCTGGTATAAACTGTATCTTCCCAGCGAGCAGGAACTTGTTGCAGAAATCGAGCGGGAAAAAGAGATTATGCGGAGGTTGGATCGTGATCGCTCCGGTTAGGTAATGAAGCAGGGATCCTGAAGCCGGGATGTGCAGTCGTTGGGCGGGGAAAGGGGGCGTTTGGTAATCACCGGTATACGACGGGCTCAAAACCCATGAGGAATTCTTCAGCGGGCGAACGGTGAATTTCCATAATTTTTTTAGCAGAGTAAAAAGAGGAAGATATTTCGCACCAGTCCTCAACAGAAATATATGGCCGACCTGGACCCCTTCTTCTTCAAAATAAATTCCTGGTCCTTCACCAAACACCGGGTCTGGAACCGGTGCCAGCGCCAGTACTATTTTGAATACATCGCTCCCTACGTCAAATCCGCCCCGGTCGTTGATCCCGAAAAGATCCGGTGGCTCAAGAACTTCACCTCCAAATTCGTTGTCCAGGGCCAGCTCATTCACGATATCATCGATCAGCAGATCCAACGCCATTGCGAGAACAAGCCGATGGATCAGGCCGGGGCAATGAATGAGTTTACAAAAAAAGTTTTACGCTACAAAAATATTGGCGGCGAAACATTCACCGAATATCACAATGGCGAGAAGATCCCGGGTTCATTCTATACGTTCATCGATGAGAACGGGAAGACCTGCCTGCATACATTCTTTGGGAAGTGGCCAGACTATTTGAACCGTGAATGCCTGCGGCACGAGACGTTCGATCATTTCAACATCGGGGATGTGGGAGTAACGGTCAAGGTGGATTTTGCCGGGAGGATGCCGGATCGCACGCTCATCATCACGGACTGGAAGACCGGCCGGGACGATGACGATTACGAGTCAGAACTCCAGATGGCGGCGTATGTGCTCTGGGCAAAGGAGTATTACACGATGAATGTCGATCACATCGGCACCGAACTCGTGTTCTTGAAAACCGGTGCAACGAAACCCTATGCCTTCTTCGAAGATCAGTTGAGCGAGGTGCAGGAGATGATCCCCCGGGAATTCGCGGCGATGAATGCTTCCTATGAATATGGGGATTTTCCGGCCCGGCCTTCGCAACGGGAGTGTCTGAGTTGTAAGTTTGCGGAGGTTTGTCCGGAAAGAAAAATGTAAAAAAAACTGATTTTTTCAGGATTTTAATCAATTCAAACCTGAAGGCGTTTAGATTTTCACGCGAACCGGATCTTTAATCTTTGAAAAATCCCGATCGAATGTTGCAATCTTCGGAATTGAATGTTCCCTGCATGTGGCGACAATCAGCGCATCGTTGAGAAAGTGCGTGGGTGCGGGCAATTTCTGTGATAGCGGAAAGATTCGATGAGTCGGAAACGATCGCGAGTTCGGAGAATACATCATTCAGATTGCGGGTGAATTCGTCAGCAAACCCATAGCCTTTATTGAGAATGTGCTCTTTTAGTTTCGCTGTACCGGTAATCCCGAATTCATCTTCCGCAATGATCCGGAGCCCTACAAAAAAGGACTCTTCATAGACCGACATGCTCACTGCACAGGTACCGGAGAATGACGAGAAAAAATCCCGTGCTCTCCGGGTTGTATCAGTTTCAATGATCAGCGGGATAATAAAAGAGGTATCTAAGAAGAGGTCTATGAATCATCTCGAAGAGCGCTGATGCGTTCCGAGGTAAGTTTCTTCTTTAACTGTATGGGCTCGAAGCTGAGCTTCTTCTCGATGGTCACCCGGATTCGCTCTCCCTCCCGAAGCTGGATCTTGCCAACCGGTTTGAGAACATTATCCTCATAGATGCATTCAATTGCCTTGCCCATCAGTTCACCTCTTTTGTGTACTGGGATATAGGTCGGGGATTATTATAGGGTTTGTGCACAGTAGGTTACTGGCCGGTTCCCGCATGGCGGTGCGCTCGCGGGAGCGCCCCGTTTAGTCCGGTTGAGGAGGTTACAAGTGTTTGTGCCGGCACCATGAAAAAAGACAACACGGAATAACAATCCAATTCATCCCCCATAATCAGGATAAACCGGAACAAAAGTTACCGGCAAGTATTTATTGTGAATTGGGGAAGGATCATATACGTAACTACATGTCCATCCAGAAGCGGTATGAAACCGTTATCCGGCAATTTGTCCGGCAGGCACAGGAGCGGTACACTACCCATATCGACAAGATTATTCTCTACGGGTCAGTAGCAAGGGGTGATGCGAACGCAGATTCGGATATCGATCTCCTGGTGCTCTGGAATGGGGATGAACACGAAGGCTGGCGGGCAATGACCGGCCTTGCTTTCGATATCATGGTTGATACCGGCGATTATTTGTCGGTCAAGGTCATGAACGCAAAAACATTCAGCGGTACATCCCCGTTCGGGCAGAATGTCTTGAGAGAGGGGATCACGGTTGCCTGAACGGGATCTCACGCTTGCGGCAGAAACACTCGGGGCCGCTGAATATCTTCTGAAAGGCGGATACTATAACGATGCGGTAAGCCGTGCATATTATGCAATGTTTTATGCAGCCCGGGCATTGCTTGCGAGCCGCGATCTTCACCCGAAGGGACACAAAGGTCTCATCATCCAGTTCGGGCTGGAGTTTGTCAAGAAGGGATTCATCGAAGAAACCTATGGCAGGGCTCTCTCCTATGCCAAAGAGCGCCGGGAAACTGTTGATTACAATATCGATGCAACAATGACACCGGATGAAGCGGGGATCATCATCGCGGATGCACGGAATTTTCTTGAAAGGATTGAACGTGCATTCGACGAAATGGGATTGCAGAAATAATTTCTTTTAGATTGCCACTTTTTTCATTGAGAGGAGTGATAATTCCCAACCGTATTTCACCTGTCCCGCTGAAGTCCGGGGGCTGGCCTTCACAAGTAGAGTGATGCAGCCGTGAACCGGTAAGCGAGGGGGGTTTGGCACTCAACGGAGATCATGAGGTGGAGAGGCAGCCCGATTATTTTTTTGTGGCAAATTTCAGCTTAACATTTTTAATAAAACCCTGTTGCATCACATTTTCACGTTCCCGGTGTCCCCTCGGAGACCAGGAACAGATCCGCCTCCTGCAACTCGATAAATCCGGGATTCATGTCTCTGAATATCTTTGCGATCTTCCGCCCCGCGAAGTGCTGGAGCAGAAACTAAAAGTCTGCGATGCAGGCTGCACGGGAACGACTGGCGGCCCAGGGAGCGAAGTAGTGAGAGGAGGCCGGGAAAATTCAGGTAAGACCCCACACTTGGACCCATGTACAGGGATGGGGCACCACCTCATCCCAAATAAGCCCGTAAAATGCTCCTTTTGCCAATCGGACGAAGGCTGTTTTTTGAGGGAGGGAAATGGTGTCCACGCTCATAAAGAATACCGATTAAACGGGGTATTTTCTCCTTCGGGCCGATTTGCAGGGATTTTGGCCGTGCAATTTAGCGGGCTTCCAGCAGCCCCTTTTTTTCGCTGGGGGGTAGGAGGGTCAAAGGGAAAAGAACCCCCTTTTTCAAGATCGATTATTCCGGCCCGGGACTATGTAAGAGATGCTCTTTTCGCAGACCCGCTTCTCCGACGGAGACAGGGTGTGCAGGGGGATGAACAGGGTAACATTTTCCTGCATTATTTGAGCAGATTGCCCGATTTTTGTTCACTGCATTTTTTTGGCTCCTATTTTGGGCCGTAAATGTCAAAAAACGACCTATTCGAGTTTTAAAAGTTTCCTCTTTATTGCGCTTTGGATGGCCGATCTCCTTCCGGATGGGGGGTAGTGGGTGGAAAATGAAAAGAAGGGCTGTTTTGGGGCTTCGATCCGAAAATCTTCCGGCGTGTACCGACGTGAATTTTACCCGCTTGGTAACGGACCCCCAGTTATGCAAAATATCCAGGAGTTTTCGATCGAACAGGGGGTGATCTGACCTGAAACGGGGCTCATTTTGGGCTTTGTTTAGGAATTTTAAGGAAACGGAGGGCGTGGCGTGCCCGGATTGGTGACGTTGTTAAGTGCCTAGAAAAAGGGGATTCTGGGGGTGTGAGTAAGGAGCGAGCGAGGGTGAGATTTTTATTTCAGGGTTCACTTGAAATTTTTTCACACACATTCTGCTCAAAAGTTTTCAATCGATGTGTGGCTGAAAATTTTCCGGCAAGTCTGGTTGATCGGTACGCGACTTTCAGGCAGGGCCCGGAGGGTCGATTGAAATTTTCCGGGCAAGGTCCGGCAGATTTTTTTCAATCAAGGTCTGCCCGGAATTTTTCAATCAAGATCCGATTACAAATTTTCAAGCAGGGTCTGATGCATTTTTCCCGCACGCCCGCTCGTCGGAGAGGCAGATGCGGATTCATGTTTCAATCAAGGTCTGACTATTTTTTTTCAGTCAGGGTCTGCTCAAAAGTTTTCAATCAACGTGTGGTTGAAAATTTTCAGGTAAAGTCTGATTGATCCGGAAATGATTTTCAATCGGGATCCGTATCGCGAAGAAAAAATTCCGGGCAAGGTTAAAATTGATTCAGACTTACCAGAGTCGATTGTTTTTTCCCGCCACCTCGGGCAGATGCCGGGGAAGATGGTACCTGTTTGAGATAGTGGATCGCCTCATCCGCAGAATCGATGGGAATTGCACCCCGGTTACATAATTCGGCAAAGCCTTTCGCTGATTCCTGATCACGATCGTCAGGCCTGCACACAAACACGGGCTTCCCCTGGGACTGGGCTGTTGTCACCTGACGTAATGTCCCGCCACCGCCATGAGATTCAACCGCAATAACGCATTGGGATATTCCGCTCGTAAGCCGGTTCCGGGAGATGAACCTGCCTTTATGCGTTTTGACGAACGCTGATACTTCAGAGATTATTGCACCCGATTGCATGATTTCCCGGGCAAGGGAATAATTCGATCTTGGATAAATATCGTCGATGTGACCGGCAAGAATGGCAATGGTTTTTCCTCCGGCATCAAGAGCTCCGCGATGCGCCTCGGTATCGATTCCCGATGCAAGCCCGCTGACTATGGTGTACCCTACTTTAACAAAGGAACTGCTCAACTGCCGGGTAATTTGTTTCCCGTATTCTGAAGGGGTGCGTGTACCGATAATTGCAATACAATTACTGAAATCCACCAGGTTTCCCTTATGATACAGCAATAACGGGGGGTCCGACAGATCCCTGAGTTGACCGGGATACCTATCGGAGTCATAGGGGATGAGCTGCGTCCCGGACGCCCGGATCCGTGCGATCTCCCCGGCATACAATGAAAGATCCGAAGTTGAGAGGGATTCCCTGATCTTCTGGTATGCTTTGAATAATTGCGGATTCTGTTCGGCATAGAGCGAATCCGGGGAACCGGGGATCAGTCCTGCAAGAAAATCCTGTACTTTTGCATTCCTGAAATATTCATTGGCAAAGCCGGTATTCCGGGAAGTTTCCTTATCGTTGACACAGGCAAGCAGGGATATCCGGTCATACATGATGTGCATCCTCCCGCTCCAGAAATTCAAGTCGTTTGCGATCGATACCGCGTCCCACAACAAGCCCGTATATCCTGCCAGCGCCATTTTCCTTCAGGACCCGGGCACATTCGCGCATAGTACAACCACTGATTACCGTATCGTCAATCAGTAGTACGGACTCCCCATCAATTAATCTCTTTGGTCGGATCTTTCCCACGATATCCACGCATTTCCTGTCGGCCGGTTGTTCATGCTGTAAGGGGCTGCCGGGATCCTTGGCCAGAATATTTTCGCAGGGAATACCAATTGCAAGGGAAACATATTCCGCCAGGAGTGTTGCCGGGTTATATCTACGGGTACTGTTTGAGGAAGGGACAGGAACGATCAGGTCCACATCACGGAGATGCGGATACCGGTGCGTGATGACATGCACCATGCATTCGCCCAGCTTTCCGGCAAGAGTCCGGTCGTGTTTGAATTCCCGGATCTCCCGGTTGATTGCCGATAATCTTTCCACAGGATCTTTCAGGATATATTCCGTGACCCCGTACATGATGAGTTCCTGCTCACGGTCTTTCTGATCCTTGCAGTCCATACAATACCCGTAGTCCCTGTAGTTCAAAGGGATGGGTTTGCTGCATACTTTACAATGGGACTCCCGGATGAGATCGACGTTAACACCATCTGACCTTGTGAACGAGAGAGTCATATTTCTTCTTAGTTCACCTTCGGAACCAGGAGTATTAACCTTGTGCCGGGCGGTGTGAAAATGATTTTATAAAATTGTTTTTTCATTCTTTATTCGATACTTCTGACTTGACCGGCAGAACGGGAGACAGATATACGGCGATTTATAACTACCACAGGGACGATGACGAGTATGAGACGGAACTCCAGATGGCGGCGTATGTACTCTGGGCAAAGGAGTATTACCGGAAAAGTGCCGATGAGATCAGCACCGAACTCGTGTTCCTGAAAACCGGCGCAACGAAGCCCTATGCGTTCTACGAGGAGCAGTTACGCGATGTGCAGGAAATGATCCCCCGGGAGTTTGCGATGATGAATGCTTCGTATGAGTACGGGGATTTTCCGGCCCGGCTTTCGCAGCGGGAGTGTTTGAGTTTAAGTTTGTGGCGGATTATCCGGAGGCGGGATTAAATAGAATATACTATATTCTTGTCAAGAATAAATGGACTATTAAGGGTATAAAATGGGCTTAATCGATTCTTTCGTCGGTATTCTTTTTATCCTGTGTTTAATAATCGGCGGCTTAATTGTTTTTTTGAAATTGGTTAGCACACCTAATAGTAAAACACCTTCATCCAAACTTCCGTCAAAACAACCCATTCGAGTAGAGGCAATAAGAAAAGCCAATACGCAATCCGGAACTATTGAAATTAAAATTGCACGATCAAACTCAAACGATGAATTTTCTCAAACAAGATCCGGACATAATTTGAACTGGGTTGGTTTTGGCAATTCAATAACGGTCCATGGATATACGATAGTAAATCCTCTAACATACTGGTCGGATGGAGCCAGCTTGCCGCAAGAGGCATCATGCATTGATCGGAAACTGTCGATAGGAAAGACCGTAACTGATTCACAAACACTCTCCTATTATCCCCAATATTCAAACCTGACTCCGGGACAACGGGGAAAATATTTATCGTGGCTTTCCCGAGGGCGAAATGATGACCTGGATGAAATTGGGTATGCATTCATATATTTTTACGGACTCGAACGCCGGGGAATAATCGAAAAAGAGGACACGGAAAAATTATTGGTGGAAGCACGTCGGCTCCTTACCCGCTATCCAAATTCCAATTCTTTCAATTCTTACGTGAATCATTTTATCGCTTACCTTGTGGGCTCCCGGCTTAATGAGATGGATGAATCTGCAATTTTCAGATTTTTTCCCGCATTTGATAACCTTGATGAAATCTCTGCAAATGTAATTTTGTCCTGGTGTTGGAGAAATAACAAATCCGTTTCATGGGAGTTAGGATATTCGCTGTCAAAAAATTCCCGAAGTTCACCTAAAAGTAATATTGTGAAAAAAAATCCAGAACTTCTGAAACGACTCTTTAAAGAAAAATTTCAGATTCATTTCCCACAAGGAATTCCCATTGATCCAGATTACAACCTTTTTCAAATGGATTATCGACCAGCAAGCCCATCATTGCTTGGATACGTTGGTTATTCACCAGCAACAAAACGCATTGAATCTGTGAGCTTATGCATTCCATCACAAGGCACGGAGCATTTCCAGAGACTTTCCAAAATCTGGTCTGAATGTTTAGAGGAACTCAAACCCCTGACAAATAAGCTCGAAAAGACCGGGGGAAAAGTGACCAGAGAAGTGTACAGTCTGATCCCGGATGAATTGAAAGAGGGAATGATTCACCCGGACTTGGAATTATGGCAGCAATATCTCTCCTCTAAAACCCCGGTTAATGGTCTGACTATTGCTAAGATATCTGAGTTTGCTGGTTTTTTAGGCATTGAAGAAAGGGCTTCATTAACTGCCACGCAAAGTAGGACGATCTCAACAACTGCTGAAGAGATGGGATATGTCATTGTCCCGGATCCTGCGATAGCCGGCACTTCGTATAAGTGGAACGATGCTGTTGCGATCATTCCTATTGACGATAAAGAAAACATAATTACAGAAAATTTCCAGAGAGCGGCATTAATCTTTGAGATGGCACATGGTATTGCTGCATCAGATGAAAACGTATCTCCGGAGGAAGAAGACTTACTCTATCAGTTTTTTACCGAAAGATTTACCCTAAAGCCTTCAGAAATCAACTGCCTCAAAGGGCTTCAACAGGTCCTTGCAATTCAGCCACCATCTTTGTCAAGGATCGGCAAACGATTGAGTAAGCACCTGAATCCCGAACAAAAAATTGCCCTTGCAAATTTTCTCGGAGAGATCGTCTTACTTGATAATAAATTCGTGAAAGAAGAACAGAAGGCAATAAAAACAGTTTTCAAAGCATTGGAGATTGATCCCACTGTTTCTGACGAACTCATTAAGAAATTCCTTGTCGGGCACGTTCCTGATGAACCGATAACCGTATTAAAATCCGGAAAAACCCGGAAAGGAGAGGCAATCCCCCCACCGGTAATTAAACCGGAATTCAGTATCAACAGAGAGAAACTGAAACAGACAATGGAGGATACCCGGGCGGTTCAGGATATCCTCGCTTCTGTTTTCGAACAGGAAGAAAAAGAGATGGAAATCGACATTGAGCCGGAAGTAAAAATTCCGGAAACACCGGTTAAAACTTATACACGACCCGGTGAATTCGATCTCCCATTTGCCCCTGAAACCATTCCTTCACTTGACACAAAATATCTCTCGATGTTACATGATATAATGAAAACAGATGAGATGAGCCAGGATGACTTCACCGGTCTTGCCAGAAAACATAACCTGATGCCGAGGGCCGCGTTCGATGACATTAATACTTGGGCCGATGAGGAACTGGGAGATTTTCTTCTGGAAGAAAGCGAAAGCCGTATCGTAATCAATTACCAGAAATGATCAATTGACGGCGAGTGGAGCGGATTATGGGGAAACTGAAACAAAGAGAACGGGATGCGATTATCCAGTCGCTGAGTGCGGGGGTTGTTCCAAGGATCGGCCTTGAACATATCCAGGTCGGCAGAAAAAATGAAGTCAGCGCAATATTATCTGATCTGAACCGGATTCAGAATGATGGGGCCACGATCCGCTTCATCATAGGACGCTATGGTTCGGGCAAAAGTTTTTTCTTAAACCTCTGCCGGATTGTTGCCCTTGAAAAGAAATTTGTCGTAGCCCAAGCAGACATCAGTCTTGAGAGACGCTTGTATTCGTCAGATAATGATGCCCGGGCACTCTATACTGAATTAGTCCACAATTTTGCAGTTAGGGCAAAACCAGAGGGCGGTGCTCTGTCAGGACTTATCGAACGATGGATTTCCGATCTTGATCAGCGTCTCCGGAAAGAGGGCAAGAGCACTGAAGAGATCCTTGAACAGATTCCCCAGGAACTGAAATGCCTCCAGGAATTTGTCAGCGGATATGATTTTGCCACCGTCCTCTGCAAGTATTTTGAAGGATACCAGAAGGGCGACGATGTACTCATGGCTTCAGCGATCCGCTGGCTCTCGGGGGAGTATTCCACCAAGACTGAGGCACGGCAGGATCTTGGCGTCCGGACAATCATCGAAGACAAAACCATTTACGACTATCTGAAATTATGGGGTCGTTTTGTGAAGATGGCCGGTTATTCCGGGCTTCTTGTCAACCTTGACGAACTCGGAGTACTGTCTCATCGGCTAAATAATACCCAGGCCCGTAATTCGAATTATGAAACTATTCTGCATATCGTGAACGATTGTCTCCAGGGAAACGTATCGGGAATCGGTTTTATTTTTGCCGGTACTGACGAATGCCTCAAGGACCAGCGGAGAGGTCTCGTCAGTTATGGAGCTCTTGCCAGTCGTCTCGCTCTTAAAGATAATTTCAATGTCGCAGGGCTGAAAGATTTCAGTAGCCCGGTCATCGAACTGGAGAACCTGTCAAAAGAAGATACCTACGTTCTTCTCTACAATATCAGGAATGTTTTTGCGTATGATGATCCCGCAAAATATCTTCTTCCCGACAGTGGTATTGAAGGGTTCCTTCAACACTGCCAGAAGACACTGGGGGCAGAATTCTTCCTTACACCCAGGGATATTATCCGGAGTTTTGTCCGAATGCTTTCCATCCTTGAACAAAATCCCGGAACATCCTGGGAAATTCTGCTGAACAACACGCCGGTCGAAAAATCTCAAGATCCTGAAATCTGTGAAAAACCAGAAGAGAAAATTCCGGAAAAACCCGTCCAACCCAAACCCGTTGATGATCTCGTATCATTCAAATTGTAATTTTTCAGGAACACCCGAATGGAAAAAACCGCTTTTTCATACCTGCATCCGAAAATTCAGGAAAAACTCTACAAGATGCAATGGGAAGAGCTCAGGCCGATCCAGAAGGATGCAATCCTGGAATTATACACTACCGATCATAACCTGATCATTTCTGCAAAAACTGCGTCCGGTAAAACCGAGGCTGCATTCCTCCCGATCCTTTCCCAAATTATCGAGAAGAAAGGAGTCGGAGTTTCGGCGATCTATGTTGGTCCCCTGAAAGCGCTTATCAACGATCAATTCCAGCGTCTCGAAAAACTGTGCGAGCTCGCAGAAATCCCGGTCTTCAAATGGCACGGGGATGTCGGAAGCAGCGGGAAGGCAAAATTTCTTAAAAATCCATCCGGCGTTCTCCTCATCACGCCCGAATCAATCGAGTCTCTTTTCATCAATCATTCAGACGATCTCTCCCGGCTTTTCGGCTCGCTCTCGTTTATCGTCATTGACGAGATGCACTCGTTCATCGGATCCGAGCGGGGAGCACACCTAAAGAGCCTGCTGTCCCGGGTACTGCACAAGAGCCCGAAAGGTGTCCGGCTTGTCGGCCTCTCTGCAACCTTTGGTGATCCAGAGCTGGCAAAAAAGTGGCTCATCCCCCGGAACCCGGATTCGATAACAATCATTTCCGATCCAAGCGAGGAAAAAGAGATCAAATATCTTGTCCGTGGTTATGTCCTTGAGCAAACATCCAAAGACAAACAAACGAAAGAGGACCAGAAGAACCTGACGGCATCTCAGGTCGTCGATGATATTGTCCGGTATTTCTATGGGAAAACTGCTCTGATTTTCGTGAACAGCCGCGGACTCCTGGAATACTATACAGACAGTACGAGAAACTACCTTGAAAGAAAGGGCTTACCGGATTGTTTCCGGATTCATCATGGCTCACTCTCGAAAAGCGAACGCGAAGATACGGAAGATGCCCTGAAGTCGAACCGGCCCACGGCCACATTCTGTTCGAGCACACTGGAGATGGGAATCGATGTCGGAAACGTTTCGCGAATCGGGCAAATCGGAGCCCCTTGGTCGGTGAATTCACTCGCACAGCGTCTTGGCAGGAGCGGGCGCAAAGAGGGTGAACCGTCTATCCTGATCATGTTCATCATCGAGAAGGGATCTGAAGAGGATTCCATTGTGGAACGTCTTCACCCCGAACTTCTCCGGGCGGTTGCGATGTCGGAGCTGATGATCGAAAAATGGAATGAGCCCCCGCAGATCGACTTTTACCATTTTTCAACATTGATACAGCAGATCCTCAGTGTCATCAAAGAACACGGTGGATCGACAGCAAAGGATCTTTTCGATACCCTTGTAAAAGATGGGGCTTTCCAGAATGTCCGGCAGGAGGATTTCATCCAGATCTTACGGAGCATGGGAGTCGCAGATCTTATCGAACAGGATGAGAGGGACGTACTGATCCTTGGCCTTGAGGGAGAAAGAATTGTCAACAATTTTGAATTCTACTCTGCCTTCACCACGCCAAAGGAATTCAGTGTCATCCACAAGGGAGGAAAGATCGGCAGCATCCAGTCGGCTCCCGATCTTGAGACACGCAGGTTCCTGATCCTTGCAGGGCGTCGCTGGGAGATCCTTGAGATTGATTTCAAACGAAACGAGATTTTTGTCGAGCCCTCGAAAGGGGGAAAGGTGCCGAAATATTTCGGAGGTGGCGGGGCAGATATCCACACCCGCATCCGGGGGAAGATGCGCGAGATCGTAACCTCTGATTACGTTCCCGCATATCTCGATCTTAAGGCACAGGCCATGCTCAGGGAAGCACAGCATGCTGCCCGGGAAGCCGGGCTTGCGGAGAATCCGTTCGTGATCGACGGTGCTCACACGTACTGGTTTACCTGGACCGGCTCGGCAAAACACCGGACACTTTTTACATTAGGCAAAGAGTTCGCCGGACTTCATGTAGAAGATGAGGAGATCGCTTTAAAATTCAAGGGTGTCTCGCCATCACAGATTATGGAAAAGTACAAAGAGATGCTTGCATCATGTCCGTCTCCGGAGGAGATTGCGGAGAAGTTCAAGGCCCGGACGAGCGAGAAGTACGATCAGTTCGTACCGGAGAATTTGCAGATCGCGGAGTATGCGAGGAGGTATATTGATACGGGGGTTTCGCTACTAAAAAAATGAGATATTTTTCTGAACATCCAATTACAAATAAACAAGAATCGTTCTTGTGAAGTTTAGCAAACAAAATAGGTCTCAATCTGACTTTATTGTAAAAATCATTGGATATAAGGTGACAAAAATGATCGGTCCCGATAATTTCGCAAAACGCCCTAAAATGAATATTAAGATTTTTGATATTGGAGGAAACCCCAACCTCTGGTCAAATGTATGCAACTCAGATATTGTAAGTAATCCATGGAATGGCTATGCATTAGCGTATAAAGAAGCCGGATTATCTTACGCCCGAAAAATAAAAGATGATGGAGCGTTATACTCCACGTTTGGCTACCCTATATTTTTTCTTTTTAGGCATTATGTCGAACTTAGGTTAAAAGAAATTTTGTTAAGTTCTATGATTTTGTCAGATGAGATCCCAAGTCACAGAAAAATTGATGGAATATTCACTTGTACAATTTGGGATGAAGAAATGAAAAGCCATAATATTCTTGAACTATGGAAAAAATGTTTAATTCGATTTAAAAAAAGCGAACACTGGGAAAATTATGATGATTTAGGTCCTGATGGAAGTAAAATTTATCGTACAATTGAATATTGCATAAATGAGTTATCGAAATACGATGGAAATTCTGAGGCATTCAGATATCCTGTCGCTAGCGACGGACGTATTTTATTAAATGACACAGGTGTCCAAACTTTGAATGTTCATAAACTTAATGAAATGATGACATGGTTATCCGATAATTTAGAAAGTATCAGTGTTGGGATTGACGAAGAAAGAAAACAAATACTTGATGACAGAGCCGAGCATTTTAGGGATTTTGACGACGATTATCAAGATGATTAGATGTGATCGAAGATAGTGAGATATTGATTAGTTTGAGTTCATACCAGATTCAATCATCTTAGGGGTCCATTTCTTCTTCGATCGGTTTTCTGGAATAAAAAATTTCGTTCGAATAGTTAATTCTGGATAATCCTTTCGAATTGCATCATATAGAGTAGTCAATTGCTTCTTATTATTTCCTTCAATTCCCTTAGATATTGAGCAACAATAAATCCATAGTTCGGCGTTATCAGTTTCAGTTAATCTCAATTCAAGGATATCATATTCGTTTTTATCTGTTTTAGATTTATTAGCCGGATCAACGACTGTGTGGCCGCTGATAAACATTTGAAAAATTCCTTCAGGTTGTTTGATTTTTTCAATTAAACAAAGAGCTTCAAAAATGTCGCCCCATTTTTCTTTTTCACTTTGATCGTTAAGTTTCTGGATTAACACTTCGCATATTTTATTTTGGAAAACGTTTGAGGTCTCACTTTGAAGTAACTTAATGGGAAGATTCAAAATATCTCTGAATATTCTTATGTATGCTTCGTTTTTATCAAAATGAGAATTTTCGACATATGATTTAAGTTTAGATAAAATCATTTCTTTCCATATTGTCAGATCAGATTTCTTCCATAAATCATCAAATTCTGGATCCTTGGATAACACATCGATATATCGAATAAGAAATAGATCATTTTGAGGGTCAATCTCATCAATTTTTATTATTGATTCCGCTATTGATCTAAGGACCGCAGAATTTTTGACTGTATGAAGTCGAGTTTTCGATAATAAGTTACCAATTCCCTCTCTGACTTTTGTGTAATCATTTGGAGAAAGAAATCTACTTAAATTTGCTATTATTTTTAATAGCTCACTCAGATCTTTTTGTTTTTTATTCTGAAAAACAAGGATATCGAAATATTGTGTGTTGTTTTCGGGAGATGGAGATTCACCATCATCTGGCGAAGGTAAATACTCTGTGTCATCAAATAATTCAACTTGTGAATAATCAATTGATACAAGAATTCCTCTATCAAAAGGATACGATAATAGATCAATCTTAGGTTTATCATCTCCAATTAGAACATGTTCAATTTCAACAATCGTATTAGGTTTAGAGAATTGGACCCCAATAATGCTAAAAACACGATCGAATGAAAGATGTTTTTTAAATAATTTATCTGCTCTGTCTATCCATTGTTCAGGGAGATCGATTTTTTTATTATTCTTATTTTTACTTTCACAGATCAACCATCTAAATGAATCATCATCATAATCTGATAACCAGCGGAAATCAAAATTTTCCGATAAAATTAATGCAGCGACAATTTTCTCGTATAAACGGGTAAATGAAATAACTTGAGGTGTTGTGTAAAAGACTTCATTTAGGTATTCTAAATTATGTATTAAAAATTGTTCTTCTACAGTAACAATTCTAATATCTTCCAATGCTTTTGGATAAAGTTGTCGAGGTGAGATGTCAATTTTTATCGTACCAAAATATAAAGAATCCCTTTGAACGTAATCAGCCCTATCTGCTAAAGACAAATATTGATATCCATGAGATTCAAAATCGATTAAATTACCGATTATTATTTTTTTGTCTTCGTCAGTTAATTTTCCATCTCTAAATTTTGAAGAAAATTTATTCCAATTTTCTAACAATAAATTTACTGAAAAAAATCTGTAGAGATACTTAAAATCTTCCAATGAAAAAATTCGTTCGATAAATTCACTCTTTTTGATGTCTTCGAGATCTAAATATTGTAACGAATTTTCAATTTTTTTCCTTACTTTTTCTTTGTCTTTTTGACTTTTTTCGAGATCACTTACAATGAAAGAGATCAATAAGGCTCGTTCGGTCGAATAAGTGAAAGGGAAATGACCTAGATGAAGAAATTCAGCAGAAATTTTTAATGGACGATAATATTTGGGTTCGATCTTTTTTATTCCCTCTTTTTCGTTAATATCAATTAAACAATTTATTTGATAAATTGCTCCAATGGCATGTTCATATTTTGAATATTTTGCCATCTCAATAATTTCTGGTAATAACCCCAAACTATTAATTTTCTTTAATCGTTCGAATGACGGTTTTACAATATTTTCTATTACTTGCATTTCAATGGACTCATCAATGACACGATAAAGAAGATCATGACGAAAATTTTTAGTGACAATCATTTCATCAACCAAGATTTTTGAAAAACAACATATCTTTTTTCATCTTCCTCGTTTACATCTGCATTATAACATTTGGACTCAAATATAAATAAGCATTGAACTTAGAGAAAGACCAGAATTGTTAATTACATAATCAAACAATTATCATTAAATCAAGAAGGTGAGGAGTATGCCCCCGGTTAAGGTAAAACGCATTCATAATCCTGTGACAGGTAAATACTATGAGTTGCGGCAACGAACAACGGATTATGGAAATGCGGGAGAAATCAAAGGTTTGTGGAGTTCTAAAAAACGAAAGTGAAAGTAACACCATCAAAATTTATGGAGTTATTTTCGTCGTTCCCTCACATCATTACTTCTCTTCTCAACAGATAAACGCCATTTTTCTAATGTATTAATATCTTCCAATAATTCGTCCGGAGGGGGAACTCTAATTCCAATCGCCATTGCTGTATCATGAGCTTCGGTAATTTTTGAACATTTATTGATGGCTTGTTTTATTTGTATATGGTCAGAATCATCAACAAATACATCTCGAAGTCTCTGCGTTTCTATTGATTGTCGGAAGCGCAACACAACTTGTCGCAAAAGTACTTCTTCAACGCCCCTTTCCCACGCACTACGTAAGAGACTATAAGCTTCTTTCGTTTGTTTTCGAAATTCTACCTCATCACCATCTCGGTGAATTTTGGCGATTACCTGGTGTTTTGCTCTTAAGAATTTGACACGTGCTGAAGTATTCATTCCTTCAAATGGATTCCCAGATTCAGGAATGCCATAGTTACGTCCCTTCTTAATAAGGCTTTGAGTCTCAAAAGGAATTCCTGTTTTTTCTGCTTCATCAATTAATACGAACAAAAAATAGAGGTCGTGCGTGAAGATAATTACCTGACGTTTATTTGATTCTTGAACTAAACGTTGAGCTACAAGCTCCCTTCGCCTATGATCCAAAGACGAGATTGGATCGTCAAAAATAATACCAGCAGATCCACCCTTCAGATCAACTTCTGCGAGGAATGAGGCGATGGCAATTGCCCGTTGTTCGCCTTCACTAAGTATATTTCTCGGATTTTTCACACCCGGGAGATCTAATATCAATTTATAATTTGTTTTACCCTTGTTGCCTATACTTTTCCAATTCAGATTAAGATCGAGAACATCAAGTTTTTTGAGTTCTTGTTTGAGCGCCCCCAACAAACTTGGTGTGATCACATTTTGCGATAGATCATGTCTTTTTTTTGTGATTCCTGTAGTATCCAGTTCTGATAAACATTCTTTAAGTTGGGACTGCCGACGCATTTTTTCAATTACTGCGAGAACGGCACCTTTACTTTTTGATAACTTCATTCTGGAGTCATATTCATAGAATTGAGTCTCCAAAGATTTTCGTGCAGAGTTATCCACCATCCGTTCTAATATATCAGCCTCGTTATCGAGATTAACCATTAATACGGAGAGCTCTTCAACGGGGCAATTTGAGAGTGGTGCAATATTTGTCCAAATATGAGATGTAAACGCCGACAGAATTTCTGAATAGCGGTCAATTAAAGATTTTTGGTATCTTTGGCATTTTTTTGCAAGATTTTTATCAGATTGAGAGATCTCTTCAAGAATTTCATCATCAAGACCAACCGATACATCAAGGAGACTAAAATTTCGTTTCGCTTCAGAAAGGGAATTGAAATGTTCCCGAGAATTTTTCTCTGTTTCCTGATGGATATAATCCTCAAACAGTTGAAAGTGTTTAGCCCCCCTTTCGAGAAGCTGTTGGCATAAAGGACATTTGGCTCCGTCTTCGATATGTGGAAATAGTTTATCGGGGTATGCTTCTTTCGAAAACTTTCGGGCAGCATCGAATAACTCTCTCCACGCTTCTCCACCAGTTCCTGGAAGGTAATCCCCGGTTATTTTGAAGTTGTTGGCAGCAATTTCCGCTGCTAAATGAGCGGCCAGATAATCCTTATCGAATTTTTCGAGATGGGCCAAGTTTGTATCATTAACTGCAATGGTTTTCTCATTAATAATCTCAAGGAGGCGATTTATCCGGCGGCATTTAATTCGCAATTGATTTGCTTTGCCTTTGGGGTCAATTTCGTGAATATTTTTAAATAACCGACCGTGTTGAGCAATTTCTTCGGGTGCGAGGGTCGCTAATTTTTCTACCTGTTTATTTTCGGTTGCGCTCGACAAATTCTCAACGAGACAACCAACAGATGTTGATCCGGATAACTCAGATAGAGATTCCACATCAGGAACATTTTGGTCAATTTCATTCGAAATTTTTAATTTAAGTGTATCACAAATTTTCACTAAACCATCAAAAATATCAAACCCATAAGGGATATACGAGAAATCTCCTTCTTTGTCAAGATATGCACGGGCACAATAATGATCAAATATAGCAATTGTTGAAAGTAATTCTGGGGCGGGCTTTCCATCAATCCACACTACTTCTTGATCAACATCATTAACTCTTAGTTCAAAGATGGCTTCCGCTTTTCCAGTTTTAGACGGATGAAGATATGCATTTGGAAGGATCTGCTCAGTTTGATCTCTGGCACGACAAGCCCGTTTCAGAACCCGGGAATAACCAGATTTCCCCGAACCATTATCTCCATAAATCACGGTTAATCCGGTTGGGCCAAGTAATAGTTTTTGCTTATCAGCGATTGCATTAACATTCACAAGGTTTTTAATACCCAATAATTCGATGTGGACTCTAGGGTTTACTGGAATGGCTATTTGATCTGATTTTAATTTTTGAGGTTTGCGTTTTTTTGGATCAGGAATTCCATGTTCAGATTTGAGAAGGGCATAGAGATCTTCAATATCATCAGCTGAAGGAGTGTGATTCTCGAACAAACGCACAATAGCATCATTTTGCCAATGGGGTAAATCTTTACTCCAAGCCAAGATTTCTTGAAGAACGTCCATTTTTCTCCGTTGAAGATTTTAATTTAGCAGTCAATAATATTCAGTCAATTCACGATAACGATTCATAGTCTAGTGAAAGTCCGGAATTTATTCGCGAAATTTCACATTTGAGACAAAGTTCTTTATTTCTAAGTTCCTGAAGGAGATCATTTGCATCCCTAGATGTACCTTCCAATATTTGAGATTCCTCACGAGGTTCTCGTCTTTGTTTGGCTCGATAAACTATAACGAATTGTTCATTATCCTCCAAAGCACGACGACAAATCGCTATCATATAGAACCGATTGAATTGGCCGGTAGCTAAGATCCCAATACTAGAATCAGGCTCATATTCGAGTGTGTAATCCCACGGTTTTTTTTGAGGTTTGAGATGTTTCATCGCACCTGCCATTTCTAATTGAAACGCAAGCCAATGTTCATCAAATTGTTCTGCTGCAGTTCGCAATAATCGAATCCAATTCTTTTGGCCAATTTCATTAAACCGTGTGCTGAAGTAAATATTGTCAGATTCTTTCGCACGTAAAATTTCTTCACACATTAAGTCCCGCGTTCGTTTATCGAGTTTTAAGTATTCGAACTTTGGGTATTCGACCTTTGTGTTCATAAATTCCTCAAATTTTGAAATAATTCCAAAAGGACCGGATAACTGTAAAGGTACCTGATTGTTTTGAAGTATCAATATACCGTTATTATTTTTTCAAATTTTTAATAAATAAATTCATTATGAGGGAAGATTTTTGCTTTTTGTGGGGATACCTCTGATTTTTTCGAGAAGTTGCTCGGTATTGATCTCTATTTTGCGATACTCCCCAATCTCTGTAAAATACACCCACGCTGCAACAACATTCTTCACGATCTGCTGGGCCACCTCAACATAAATCGATAACGAGAGAGCATACTCCTCAGCAAGTATAGTGTAATCTACTGACGCCTCACTCTTGTAATCGATCACAACCCAAGTCCCATCATCAAGTTCACACAACCGGTCGATCTTTCCCGTCACCGGCTTCCCCTCAAGAGTAATAACAAACGGCACTTCACAAAACGATCGTTTCACTCGCTTCATCAGGTCCGAAGAGAAAAAAGCAGAAACAATTTCCTCACACTGCCGGACATGCTCCTCCGAATATTCCCCATATTCCTTCAGCACCGTCGCAGCATCCCGGCCCCGCAACACCTCATGAATGATCGTGCCCTTGACAGCCCCGGGAACGCCCGGTAAATATTTCGAAACCCCCGGCTCCCGGGCGTGAACCGGTCCCTTCTCCAGCTCCGAAACCGAAACAACATTCACCCGCTCCGGTCCGGCAGAATACACAGGCGCAATCCACGTCCCAACCTTCCCCGCACATTCCTCAGGAACAACAAGCAGCGCAGGTGAGACCCGCCCCGTCTCAGCAGGAATCGCCAATGGATCCGAAACAATCGAAAGACGGAGACCGTCAGAAGGCAACACCAGTCCCCCCGCAGCAATCGCATCCCCGGTCACCGATAAAGCAGTAAATACCCACTCAATCCGGGACCGGCCCAGATCAAAAGACAAACCCGAATCCTCCGGCGCAGTCCCGCTCATGAACAGATGATCCCGGGCCCGGGTCAGTGCCACATACAACAAACGCTTCCTCTCGGCCCGCTCCTTCTGGCGCTGCAACTCCCGCAGCATCACCATGACGGCACTTTCCGTCATCTCGTAATTGTCAGCGGGGTTGGGGACCCTGACTCCCACCATCAGCGGGTTGTCCCCAATCATGATGGGGCCGGGGCGGTCCCGGAACCCAGAGCCCATGTCCGGGACAAACACAATGGGGAACTCCAGGCCCTTGGCCGCATGGACCGTCATGATGTTGACGGCATTCTCTGCAAGGGCATCGAGAGGCGCCTCGCCCTCCCGCTCGTCCTCGTCCATCGCCTGGCGGAGATCGGCGGTGAAGTCAGAAAGCGCATAGTTCCCCGCCTCCTCGCGGTTCCGGGCCATGCTAACGAGCTTCTCGATATTGGCAAGGATCTGTTCCCCGGCCGGGAGAGCGGCATACACCGTGTAGACCCCGGACTCCGATAAAATCTGGCGCAGCAGCGAGACCAGGCCGGACCGGCCGGCGTACTGCTGCCATGACGTGAGCAGCTCGCGGGCCCGGGTTGCCGGCCCGGGACCGGTCCGGTCTGCGTACGTAACCAGTTTCTCCCAGAGGGTCCGGCCATTCTCCTGCGCAATGCTGAAGAGTTCCGTATCCGCTACACCAAAGTATGGGGACCGCAGGATGCCCGCAAGGCTGATGTTGTCGTGCCGGTGTTCGAGGAACGCGAGGATATTGCAGAGATCGTACACTTCCTGCCGGTGATAGAACCCGGTCCCCCCGTGGACATAGAAGGGGATCCCGTACTCGCCCAGCGCTGAAAGATAATACGAGAGGTTGGTCCTTGCCTCAAGCAGGATCGCGATATCGCCGTACCGGGCCGGGCGCTGGACGAACGAATGATCCTGCTCCTCGGAGTACACTAAAAGCGGCTGTGCATTTACGATGCTGTGGATCCGCCGGGCCAGCATCCCGGCCTCGTTCCGCTTGGTCCCGGCCGCATCGCTTCCTTTCGGCGGAAGCAGCAGTTCCACCGAACCGTCATGACCGGCGCGGCTTTCGGAAATTTTTACCGGCTCGTACCCGAACTCCCACGGCTTCTCCGCAGAGGCAAGCAGCCGGGAGAAGATGAGGTTCGAAAGACCGATCACTTCCTTCGTGCTCCGGAAGCTGGTGTCAAGGTTCACCACCCGGCCCTTGCAGGCCGCAGAGATGATCTCCTGCGCCTCCTTGAACCGGGTCACATCCGCATCGCGGAAGAGATAGATCGACTGCTTGGGATCGCCGACAATGAAGAGGCAGTCCGTTGTGGGCGAAGGCGTCCCGATGATCGAGAGGATGATATCAAACTGGGAAAGGTCCGTGTCCTGGAACTCGTCGACAAGGATGTACCGGAACCGGGGCATGAAATGCGTTGCCACCAGTTCCCGCTGCTCCACGAAGAGCTGCCGGGCATGGAGGATCAGGTCCGAGAAGTCGAGACCCCCGACCGAACCTTTCCCGTTACCGGCCAGCTCCGCATACCGGGAGAATACCACAGAGAGATCCCGCAGGAACCGGACCGACCCGGTGATCACCGGATCAGCAGTATCGACCGTCATCCGGAACAGGGAGTTCTTCCGCTCCAGGATTTCTGCCAGGTTCTTCCGGGCTTTCTTGAAGTCATCGAGATCTGCATCCTTCCAGGCTTTTTTGCTCCCGATATTGCCGGGTTTCCTGCACGCCAGTTCGAGCGCGGCAGAACAGTACTCTACAGAATCCGCAGGCTCAGCAAGCCGGCACAGGAGCGGGCGGATCTCCTGCAGAAACACTGCCGCCTTGTCATCTACTCCCTCGTACGCAGATGCAAACCCGAGCAGCGTACGGAGACAGGATGAGAACGAGGGATCGCTCCGCAGGGCAGCGATCTCCGCATCGCGGAATGCATCCACTTCCCGCTTCCACACATCGAGCACTTTTTTTTCATCAGCGGCAAGCGCAGCAAAGAACCGGGCATACTGCTCCCGCTTGCCGTAGAGTGCGGAGAGGATTGTCTTTAAGCTGTACTGGTCCGTGATGGAAAGGACATGGACCAGCGCCTCGTTGGCCGGGCCTTCCTGCCGGGTATGGATCAGTTCTTCGTACGCGGTGCTGTGGATGCGGGAGACCTGCTGCTCATCCAGCACGGCAAAGCCGGGTTCCAGCCCGGCTTCGATCGGGAACTCCCGGAGCACTTGTGCACAGAACGAATGGAAGGTCTGGACCGGTGCGATCATGAAATCCTCGGCCGCCTTCTCCCATTGCGGGCCTTCCTGCCTGAGGATCTCGGTCCGTATCCGCTCCTTCATCTCGGCTGCGGCCTTGTCAGTAAACGTCAGGGCAAGAATCTGCGGCACCGTCACGCCCCGGGTCCGGAGGAGGTCGATATATTTCTGGACCAGCACGTAGGTCTTGCCGGTGCCGGCCCCGGCCGTGACCACCATGCTCCGGTCATGTTTGGTGATCGCTTCGCCCTGTCGCTCAGTAGCTGCCATATCAGGTCTCCTCCAGTACTTCAAAGACCCGGTAGGGATCGAAGCGACAGATCCGTTTGAATTCGCAATAGGTGTTCGGGCATTTCTCTTCGCGGGGGAGCGGGAAACTGCCGTTCCGGATCCCGTCGATATACGCAAACGCACAGTCCCGCGAGTGCTGCATCATGCCGGCAAAATCTTTGGAAACACGGGGCCGGGAGATCATCAGGTCCTTTGCAGCCGAATCCGCGAGCACAATGCTCCGGTCCACCTCGCGCCGGATCGTGTAATAGCCCCCGCCGATTCCGTGGTTGCCGGTGATCTTCTCAAACGCAAGAAGGTAAAGGGGCAGCTGCAGGGCAGTTCCCGCCTCGATATCTTTGGTTTTAGGATGTTGCGAGCCGGACTTGTAATCATAGATCAAAAAGTATCCGTCCGGTGTGAGATCGATCCGGTCGATCCTGCCCCGGATGAATACCTTCCGTTCACCATCCGGTGAAGCAAGTTCAACCGGCTCAGGAGATGATGCAGGATCGTCCGATGCCGTTGTTCCCATGCCAAAGGAATATTCAAACAGGGACGGGACGAGCGGTGATGCAGATTCATCCGTTTCATGAACCAGGAATCGTTCGAAATACCCGGGGCCGGTATGCCGGTCCCCGAGCATCAGGATCCGGGTTGCATCCCAGAGCGGGCTCTGGAAGGAGTACGTGTCCAGTTCTTCCGTGGCAATCCTGAGGATCATTTCGGTGGCATCAACCAGGGAGGCTGGATTAACCCGGGTCTGGCCGGCAGAACGCCATTGCCGGTAAAAATTACTCAGGATGTCGTGGATAGCCGTACCGCGATCGCTGGCCGAGAGGTTCGGTTCCACTTCCGGCAGGGCCTTGAGATTGATCACCCGGTTTAAGAAATATTCAAACGGGCAGCTGGCATAGGTCTCAAGACTCGTCGGGGAATACACATGGTCCGGACCGTACCGTGTGGCAAGAATTTCACGGATCGATGCATCGGAAAGAATGCCATCAAAGGGAGAATCGCAGGTGCCCCGGCGATAGTACCGCTCCATATTGATCCGTGAGACAAGATCGCTGATACCCAGTGAACCCGGAATCAGACCGAGAGCCGCGCAAGTCTCATCATCACATATTCTTTCACCGGCCCGGACCGCAGCAGTGCGACGGGATGCGGGTATAACTCCGGCAGCATCCGGCCACGGCCGATCACCGGTTCTCATCCGGACCCGTTCGAAGAATGCGGAGGTGAGCAGCGGCTTCTCCCCATCGGCCAGCGGGGCACTCAGGTACACTGTCTTCTGGGCCGAGAGCAGGGCTGCAATGAAATAATATTGTTCTTCCCGGAGAATTTCGGCAAGCGAACGGGTCCCCATCCGGGTATTTTCTAAAGAGTTGGTGAACGGGAGACGGGTCGTCAGCCGGGGGAACGTGCCCTCAACCAGCCCACCGATAAAGACAACCGGGAACCGGAGGTGCTGGCATTCGTGGGGACCGAGAACAGCAACACCATTGGAATCCTGCAACCCACTCTCATCCCCCTCTTCACCAAGGGAGGAAATTAACCGGGAGAATTCCTGTGCATCGATGGATTCATCGGCTGGAATCCACGCAGCATGAGCGAGAGCCTCAAGAAGGGAAGAGAACTTTTTACATGCCTGTATTTCCCGGTCTTTGATGCGTTCTTCCGGTGCGGCATAGAGATGGGGGAGGTTACGGGATTTTATGAAATTTTTAAACCCGCTGATATGATCCCGGAGCAGTTTCTTTCCCGAAAGAGCATCCAGATCGCTGATGAGGTGCCGGATCCCATCCAGCACGCGTTCTACGGTATGAACCGAAATACCCGGGTAGTTCTTTGCCCGTTCCAGGTCCTGTAATTCTGTATGGAGCCATGCCAGTTGTCGTATCCAGTCAGGGTGAGGGCCATCTATCCGGGCATACCGGGATACCAGGTCAACCTCAGCAGACCGCAACGGGAACGTTCCGCCCGGAACAGTTTCTTTGGTAAAAAACGAGCTGCCGATCAGCCGGACAAGATCCTCGCGGGCGTACCCGCGTGCAACGAGACCGGCAATACCGGACAGAAACTGGATGACCGGGGCCCGGGATAATTTCGGGCTGACGGCAGAGTTCCAGGGAATAGCAAACTCCTTGAATACCTCATCGATGAGACCGTAATCTCCTCCATGGAGATCCGGAAAAACTACGGCAATATCGGAAAGGGGTGTACCGGCAGCATTGAGCCGGCCGATCTCCGCTGCGATACCATATACTTCGGCATACCGCGAGGGAAATGTCTGCACCCGGAAAAGATCCCCGGCTTTGAGCTCACCGGTTTCCGAGAAGATACCGGAGATCTTAGCCGGGAGTGAAGATAGATCAGGTACCGGTTGAGTGCCGGCCGGGTTTCCCATCGCAGCATGGTTCCTGAAAATATTTTGATCAATACCCTCAGGAATAAAAATGGAAACGTTCCCTGCATGCTCCTCTATGGTGTCCAATAAATCCTGTTCAAGCGGATCAGGCTCGTGAAAGCCATAGAAAAATACGGTGCCGAGAGGGGATGATTCGCAGCGGTCCAGGTAATCGATCGTCCATTCAAAGATCGTATCATCATCGAAAAGATCCAGTTCCCTCAACCGGTTCCGGTATTGAATGATAATCGTGTCTAGCTGATCACTTTTTTCACTCTGGAGATTCAGAAGGCATTCAGGAAACGCAACCTTCCTCATCAGCGTGACATGCATGAACTGCATGAGATCATTGAGCGTTCCCGGATTCGGATGATCGTGGGTGATGAAAAGTGGGACCTCTTCTGCATTTTCCTCAAGAAGATCGCTGAGCAGGAGTTTCGATTCACTCCTTGACAGGACCTGCTCGGTCGTCCGGTTCTCTTCAAACAGTATCCTGCAAAATCCTTCAGGAGTGCAGATGCGGGAAGAGATGAAGGGAATATTTCTCTCCGTCAGTTGCCCGGCGACATACAGGACGAGTCTTTTTGTGGGAAGAAGCAACCAGCTCATGAAAGGATCTTCTTTTGCCGCTGTCACAAAACGACTGATGACGGAATCCAGCTGTTCCCCGGGAAGTCCGTAATCAATAGAGACATTCCTATCAAAGGAATCCAGGGAAGATTGCGCTGGCATGATATGTGGTCTACCTGCCGGGAGAAAAAATGGCGGGATTTATTCTAAGAACTTGTCGAGCGGGATCGTTTCGATCTTTTCTTTCGTCACTGCCGTGACATCGATCTCACGGGCTTCCGCTTCTTTGGTTATCGCTTTGACACCGTGCTCAAGTTCCTTAATTGGGATAAGTTTCTTGCGCTTCTCCATCGGGGGATTCATCTTCTCCGCTTTCTCGTAATCCACGACCTTCTTGAGGATCTCATCCGGGAGGGATTCGCAGCTCTTGAGAAGACCCAGGAATTCATTGAAGAAGTACGTGTCAACCTGCATCCGGCGCTTTGTTGCATGCGCAAACTTGCCGATGACATGGCAGATCTTCTCCCGGTCTTCCGGGCTCAGCTGATCGACAAACTGGTAATCCTCGATCTTCCGGAGAGCAAGGACAACCGGTTCAAGGCATTCGTGAGTGACAATATACACCTGGTAATCAGCCATGTCGAGATGGAAATCATCCAGAAACCCGACCGTGTTGGCCGGGACAACAAGGAAAATATCCTTCTTGACATTCTCTTCTTTGGCATACTTTTTCGCTGCCTCTGCCTGGGTCTTGATATACAGCGGGAAATTCCCGAGTTCATCGGAATTCTTCGGGCTCTTGGCATCGAAGATGACGTACTGGTCTGCTATGATGAGTGAATTATCAGGCTTTTTCCCGGATACAGGGAATTTTTCCTTATCGCAGTACTCAATGGTGTGCCGCTGGCAGATCGATCGCAGAGATTGCTCGACAACTTCCTCGTGCTTCTTCCAGGTCTGCTCCATCTTGGCATACTCTGAACGGATCTCTTCATTCCGCTCGGCCTGCAACCGGAGGCGGTCATCTTCGAGCTGCTGACGGAGTGAATTGAGTGCGGTGACACGCTGGTCATGCTCCCGCAGGCGGTCCTCTTCGATCTGGTGATACTGGGATAATTCCTGCTTGACGGCTGTAAGCTGGGCATTCAGGTTTTCACTTTTTACGGTGAGAGTGGTGATATCCTCATTGAGTTTTTGGATCGTTTCGCGGTTTTTCTTATCCGCTGCCACCAGTCCGCCGGCTTCATTTTCCCGTTCATTGATCTTTCCTTGCAGATCCTCGTTCTTTGCTGCAAGCGTGACCATATCGCTCTTCAACCGGAGAATGTGATCCTCGCTGTTAGCCTGTGCTTCTGCAAATGTTGCCCGCTCTCGTTCTTTTTCAATGATCTTTTCGTTCAGGGACCGGGTGCGAAGTTGTTCTGATGAAAGATCCTGCTGGAGACGCGTTGCCTGCTGCTGCTGGTACTCCAGACTCTGGGAGAGATCCCGGTTTTTTGAAACAAGTCCGGCTATTTCAGCATCCTTTTCCTGCACAAGATTCTGGAGACGCTGGTATTCCCCGAACGCATCGTACCCGGAAGATACAATGCCATTCCATGAAAAAAGACGTTCGAAAAAGCCGACATTCTTTATTCGTTCAAAAAACCTGCGGAGATGTTCGAAAGGGGGAGCGTCCATGGATTACACCTATATGGAATTATTCTCTGGAGCAATTGAGGAGTTCTTGGAGTACACTCCTTATTAACATACTGGGCGATGGGTGAAAATGAGGCTTTCCCCATTACCTGATGGATTCTCAAGCACTATGCAATCCCTTAGGTTCCGGTGTCGCGCTATTGATGCAGGGCGAGTTTGCAAACACGCTCGTGATAGAAATGAGCGCAGACGGGGCGAGCCGGGTCAAGGAAGTGGAGTGAGAAAATAGCAGGTACCGGGAGCGGCGAAAACAGGGAACCGCTTTAAAAAAAAATATGAAGAGCCTTACCGGGGTGTGATGACGAACCGGCAGTGATCATCGCCCATGGCAAAACAGGCCGTTTCATCGACCTGCTGACGTTTTCTGAAATGTTCTGAAAATACCTCCTCGAGGATCCCGGAGTCAAAGGCACAGGCCGGCCGGCCGAGCTGCGGGAGATTCCCGCACTCAAAACAGTCAAACGCCCGCAGGGTCAGTGGTGCAAGCGACTCGACTTCCAGCGTCCCGAGGTTATGTTTCCGCCAGAAGTTCCCGAGTTTTTCCAGCAGCACGGAAAGTTCCTTGTCCGCGAGGTTTGCCGCTATCGTGCGGCCTACCCGGTTCCCGGATTCGCGCAGCACCGGGTCAATATTGATCCCTTCAGAAAGGAGCGAGACCCGGATCGTGCGGAACATGTACCGGTAAAAACCAAACGGATCATCACCGGCAATCAGCTGGCCTGCCCGGTCCGCTCCATCATCAACCATAATACCACCCGTGAGGTTTCCCAGGGAGTGTGACCGGAAAAAGAAGATCTTTTTCCGTTCATCCTTTGGATCGATCCTTGAACCGATAATCCCGTCATGCTCCAGTCCCTTGAGGTGGACCGAGACGGTGGACTTGGCCCGGCCGGAGAGTAAGACGATCTCCTCGAACGTAAGATCGCGGGTGCTGATCACCGAGAGGATCTTCACGCGAACCGGGGACTGGACCGTCCGTATGCCGGCAGGAGTGGAAAAGAGCCCGATAGCCGACGGGTCATCCGGTCGGGATAAGGGCGATCGTTTCTTTGTAAGCGGTTGCGTTTTCATATCCTGCTATTAAGTTTCGCAACATTCATATATAATTTGTTCGCATACAATAGAACATTCGTATTATTACGAACAAAGTGAGAACCATGAAAGCCGAATCCTACAAGATCGCTGATGGCGTGTACTGGGTCGGGTCGCTGGACTGGGACCTGCGGACCTACCACGGTTACACCCTTGACGGAACGTCCTATAACTGCTACCTGGTCTTTGGTAAAAAGACCGCGCTGATCGACAACGTGTACCCGGGCCACTCTGCCCAGATGTGGGCCCGCATTGCCGACGCATTTGTAAAGGAGGGGAAGAAGGAACAGATCGATATCATCGTCCAGAACCATGTGGAGAAGGACCATTCCGGTGCTCTTGTCGAGATCCACAAGAAGTTCCCGAAAGCACCGATCTACTGTACTGAAATTGCAGAGAAAGGACTACTCAAGCACTTCCCGGCCCTTGCCGGAGCTGACTTCCACCATGTGAAGACCGGTGAGACGCTTGACCTTGGCGACAAGACGCTTGCCTTTGTCCAGGCACCGCTCCTCCACTGGCCGGACTCGATGTTCACGCTGTACGCGGAGAAGGGGATTCTCTTCCCGAACGATGCATTCGGCCAGCACATCTGCTGCGCGAAACGGCTGGACACTGAGATTCCCGAGCACGTCCTGATGGATGCCACGCAGAAGTTTTACGCCAACCTGATCGTTCCCTTGACACCGCTCTTTTTGAAGAAAGCCGAGGAACTGACCGGCCTTGGCCTGATCGAGAAGGTAAAGATGATCGCCCCCTCGCACGGACAGATCTGGACAGACCCCGGTAAAGTCATCGGGGCGTACGTGGGCTGGGCATCAGGCTCATCCATGAAGAACAAGGTGACGATCATCTACGACACCATGCACGGGTCGACGAAGATGCTCGCCCACGGGCTAGCAGAAGGGGTCATCGCGGGAGGATGCGACGTGAAGGTCTTCAACCTCCACGATGACGAGCGTTCCGAGATCGTCAAGCACATCCTGGACTCAAAGGCGATCATGGTTGGCGTCCCGACCCTCAACGACATGCCCTACCCGAGCATCGGGGACCTGCTGTACTATCTCAAGGGCTTACACTTCAACCGGACCGGTGAGCGGTTTGCCCTCACCTTCGGGTCTATGGGCGGCAAGGGCGGCGCCGTCAGGATCGTAGCTGATGAGCTGAAGACAGCCGGGTTCACGGTTGTCGGATCGCAAGAAGTCCTCTATGTCCCGGACGCTCCCGAGCTGGACAAAGCATTCGCAGCCGGCAAGGCAATGGCGGAACGGATCCGCAAATAAATTTTTTTTCCCGCACGCGGAAGCAGTCACAGCGTTTAAATCAAATGAGAATATAAAGACATCCAACGGCAGGGAAATTCCGTGAACATTGTCGGCAATATTCCTTGGTGATTCCATGAGGATATTATGAATGTGAGCCGTGAGATGCCAGGTATGCGATCCTCGGGCAGGTTTCAAAGATTATTCCTTCTCGTGCTTTTTCTCCTCTGCCTCATTACATCGCCTGTTTTTGCCCTTCCGGATCAGCCCGGCCATGTCCGTAACGTCCTTGTCCTGAACTCGTACCACCCCACGTTTGTCTGGACTGCCAGCCAGTCGGACGGGATCATCGATGCACTCGGAAAATCCGGCCTGAACCTCTCGGTATCGGTTGAATACCTTGACTGGAAGAACTACCCTGACAAAAAGACTATTGACAACGTAACCGGGGTGTACCTCAATAAATATGGCTCCCGCCCGTTCGATGTGATCCTTACCACGGACGATGCAGCTCTCAATTATGTAATCGGACACCGCGGTGATATCTTCGGTGATGCACCCGTGGTCTTTTCCGGGGTGAACAATTACGCGCTCCTGACCCCTGCCCAGCGCGCCAATATCACCGGTAAGATCGAAGAGATTTCCCCGGAAAAAACCCTTTCCTCGGTTTTCATCCTCTTCCCGTCAACCAGCAGGATCTATATCCTGTATGAGGATACCGAAACTGGCAGAGGGATAGCAGATCGGATCAGGAACGCAGAATCCCCGTACAGGGATCGTGCGGAATTCATCTATATCACCAACATCACCTTCGATGAGATGGCCACGACTGTCCGCTCGTTTCCCGCAGGTTCGGTGATCATCAGTGCGTTTACCCGTGATCGGGCAGGGATGGTCATGGACCATGACCGGGTAATGGCGCTCCTGAAAGCCAACGCTCCCGTGCCGGTCTTTTCCATGTATGATATGGCCATGGGACACGGGGCAATCGGGGGGAGCATCCTCTCCGGCCGGCACGAAGGCGAGGTTGCAGGTACAATGGCAGTCCGGGTTCTCAAGGGCGAACCTGTAACGGCAGTTCCCGTCAATACAGGTGACACAACCATCTATATGTTTGACCAGGACCAGCTCGATCGGTTCTCGATTCCTGTTGACCGGCTCCCGGCAGGCTCCATGGTCATCAACCGAGTGCCGGGCATCCTCGACCTGTACCTTTTTGAGGTTGTGGTCGCGGTCCTTGCCATCCTCATCCTCATAATCTGTGTTCTCGTTCTCATGTTCAACATACGGAAACGGAAAAAAGCTGAAGAGGCTCTCGTCGAAAGCGAAAGGAAATACCGTACCATCCTTGACAGCATCCAGGACGTTTTCTACCGGACCGACCAGGATGGCAAGCTTGTCATGATGTCTCCTTTCGGTGCAGAACTGTTCGGTTACAATACCACAGATGAACTGATCGGCAGGGACATTGCCGGACAGATCTACCTGAACCCTGATGACCGGAAGACGTTCCTTGCTGCGCTTGGCAGGGAAGGTATTGTCCGGGACTATGAAGTGACCCTGAAACAAAAAGACGGGACCCCGATCACAGTCTCGACATCCAGCCATATCAATTACGGGCCCGGCGGAACACCTGCCGGTGTGGAGGGCATCCTCCGTGACATCTCTGCCCGCAAGAGGGCAGAGGATGCATTGCGGGAGAGCGAACGTAAATACCGGGCAATCTTCGACCAGACGTACCAGTTCACCGGACTGCTGACTCCGGAAGGGAGGATTCTCGAAGCAAACCGTTCCTCCCTGGAATTCATCGGGCTGCAGGAATCAGATGTTGCAGGTAAACTGTTCTGGGATACCCCGTGGTGGGTCCATTCTGAAGAACTGCAGGCAAAACTCCGTGTCGCTGTTCAGGATGCAGCCCGGGGAGAATTTGTCCGCTTTGAAGCAACACACCCCGGTGTTGACGGAAGCCTCCATTACATCGATTTCTCGATAAAACCGGTGAAGGATGAATCGGGGAGAGTAATCCTGCTCATCCCGGAAGGCAGGGACATTACCGAGCGTAAAAGGGCCGATGAAGCGCTGAACCAGGCAACAAAGAAACTAAACCTGTTGAATTCTATCACCTTTACCGATATCCAGAACGCAATATTTTCCCTATCAGGATATTTCGAGCTGGAAAAACGGGTCACTCGGGACGAAAAAACGCAACAATATCTTGGTAAACAGATCGGAATTGTCCAGAAGATCACAGAATCACTGAAGTTTGCAAATTTATTCCAGAGTCTTGGGATAAAATCTCCTGCATGGCAAAACGTTGAACAATCCTTCCTCCATGGTATATCACACCTGGATATTTCTCAATTCTGCCGTCAACTCAATATCAGAGGATTGGAGATCTACGCCGATCCACTCCTTGAGAATGTTTTTTTCACGCTCGCTGAAAATGTTGCCCTGCATGGGAAAACTGCAACAGAGATTACGTTCAGGTATCAGGAATCCCCGGAAGGACTCACCATTATTTTTGAGGATAACGGTGTGGGGATTCCGTCCGGCATGAAAGAAAATATTTTTGACAGGCACTATGAAGAGAAGAAAGGTCTGGGCCTGTTCCTCGTTCGGGAGATCCTTTCCATTACCGGCATCTCCATCAGGGAAACCGGTGAAGCCGGAAGGGGTGCACGGTTCGAGATTTTTGTGCCGAAAGGAGTGTATCGGTTTTCCCCTAAGATGGAATAACCAACAGAACCTTCGGAGGGACAGCGTGGAGGGAACAACCTCTTAACCACCCTGCGCACGCAGGAGTCCCGCTTCCCCCAGATCCTCCTCATCTCCCATATCGCCGAGATGCAGGGCGAGTTTGCGAACACATTCGTGATAGAAATGGGCACCGACCAGTCAAGCCGGGTCAAGGAGGTGGAGTGAAAAACGTGGGAAAACAAAATTCCCCAAAAGAAAGATCCTGGACCGCGTGTCAGGTAGTTCCGGAGAGCCGGTATCCATCTTTTGGCACAGCGATCACGAACCGCACTCCCTTCCCTGGCTCACCGGTCTCCTGGATCGTCAGGCCGGTAATGGCAAGGATTTCCTGCGAGAGGAAGAGGCCAAGACCGGTATTTTTGCCAAAACCTTTCTGGAAGAGATGCTGCTTGTCTTCCTGGGATATACCGACCCCGTTGTCCTCGTACACGACCTCCGCCCCGCGGGCTGTTTCATAAAACGAGAACCGGATCCGGCTGACTGTCTCACCGTGGCGGAGCGTGTTCTCCATGAGATTGTAGAATACTTTCTCAATAAGGCTGTCAGCAAACACCTTCACGGGAGGCAGATCAATAGTGACCTCAATGGTATCAGGAATCGGCAAGTGGGATCGCGTCGTCTGGATAATCTCCAGGATATCCAGCCATTCCGGGGCTTTGACCCCGAGGTCCTCATAAAATTTCGTGAACTCGATCTGGTTGCTGATCGCTTCTGCAGCACGCTCTTCTTTATTCATAAAATTGAGAAGTTCAGGATCGTTTGTGTTCATCTGGGAGAGTCCAAGGAAGCCACGTAATGTCAGGAGCTGGTTTTTGATATCATGGCGCGTGATGGAGGAGAGCATGGTGATCTTCCTGTTCGCCTGCCGGAGCGCATCCTCCATCTTTTTGCGTTCCGTGATATCGAGAAGCGAAATGACCACTTTATTAAGCGTCTGTTCAAAGCCGGGGACCACGATCATTTTCAGTAACGCGATCTTCCTTTCAGCCGACACGGTCTGGAGGGGGACCTCGCACTCAAACCAGGTCTTTCCCATGCTTATTGCTACGAGTTCTTCCCGGAATGAATCGTATGATTCGGGGGTAAAAACTGATGACAGGCTGTCGGAAAATTCCTGCAGGGAATGCGCACCGAAGAGGGTCATGCTTGTGCGGTTGATCCGTGTTACATTCACCATCCTGACACAGGACCGGACATCTTCCGGGTGCGTCTCAAAGTAGGTTTTGAAATCCCTGACCCCTTCTTCTCTTTTTGTGTCCATCCAGAACCTGATATCGGATAAGTCCTCTTCCCAGAGAGAGACCGGGGACTCGTCAAACAGGATGCGGTACCGTTCCTCACTCTCGCGGAGCGCTTCTTCTGCCACTTTCCGTTCCGTGATATCCAGCAGGTTACCGGAGATCGCAGGCCGGCCCTGGTACGGGATCAGTGCCCCCATGATACTGACATGGATGGTCCGTCTGTCCCGGGTCACCATCCTGCATTCATACACGCTGATCTTCTCCTTGTGGTCAAGACGGCCCTGCATCTTTTCCCTGACTAGTGCCCGATCGTCGGGATGGACCAGGGTCATGGGGTCCATTCCGATCATTTCCTCAGGAGCATACCCGTACATTCCCGCAAACGTGGGGTTGGCATACCGGATGACACCATCCAGGAAAATATAAATCCCCGTCAGGGATGCTTCGCTTAAGGTACGGAACCGCTCTTCGCTCTGGCGCAGGGCGTCTTCTGCCAGTCTCCGTTCTGTAATATCAATCAGGAGGTGAACACCTCCGGAAATTTCACCATTTCCGGAAAAAACCGGGTCAACTGCGGCAACAAACCACCGGTTACCGATCTTCAGTTCAAGGCTCTCGCGCTGCCGGCTCTTTTTTGCTTTCTCCATCGGGCAGCCTTCGATTGGGTTGGCGGTACTATGCATGATCTCGAAACAATACCTGCCATCAATCTCATCGGCAGGTTTTCCGGTAAATGTTTCAAAGGCACGGTTGTGCCGGATAATCCGTCCTTTGTCATCGAGCAGGAAGACCGCATCAGTAATGGCATTGAACGTTGTCTGCCACTCCCGCTCGCTTTTCAGTATTGCTTCTTCGGCCTTCTTGCGCCCGGTGATATCGCGCCCGATGCCCAGGACCCCGATGAGTTTTCCATAGGTATCATACATCGGCGTCTTGATGGTTTCTAAAAGGGCACGGTGGCCATCATCGGCAAAAGTGATCCATTCCTCGTTGATCACCGGCCTTTTCGCTTCCATGGCGATACGATCCCGCTCTCGGAAGAAGTCGGCCAGGTCCTTTTTAACAAAATCATGATCCGTCTTGCCGACAATATCGGCTTCTTTTGCACCAAAGAACCGCTCGAACATGGTGTTGCAGGAGAGGTAGATACCCTCTGAATCCTTCAGCCAGATCAGGTCGGGGAGGGTCTGCACCAGCGTGCGCAGGTGGCCTTCGCTGGCCCGGAGCGCCTCCTCGACCCGCTTGCGCTCGGTGATATCCCGGACAACAGAGAGCACCAGTGTTTTATCATCGTGTCTGAGAACATGGGCGTTGATCTCAACCGGAATGACTATCCCATCCCTGTTCCGGTGTCCGGTCTCAAACCGTGAATGCCCCCTGGTGATGATCTCCTTACCAATATCCTCAATCGGGCGATTGTGGTAATCCGTGGCAAAATCGAGCGGGCTGTGCTGGAGCAGTTCCTCCCGGGTGTATCCCAGCATCCGGCAGGTAACCTCGTTGACTTCCAGGAACTTCCCGGGGAGGCCGTCATCCCTCACTTCGTGAAGTTCAATCGCATCATTGATATTATTGAAGATCTCCCGGAACTTCTCCTCACTCTCTTTGAGTCCCTCTTCGACAATCTTCCGTTCGGTGATATCGGTCAGGAAGAGCGTGAGCCCGATGACATTCCCGTTTTCATCCGTAACAGGGTTGTAGATATCCTCATACCACCGGCGTTCTAACGCCGTATCGCCATAGGCCTCGATCACGCTGAACGATTCCCCGGCAAAGGCACGGTCGAAATTGATGACCGCTTTTTTTCGATCTTCAGGACTCCGGATATAATCGGGCATGCTGTTCCCTAAAACGATGTCTGCCCCCCAGATCTGTTTCATCGTCCTGCGGTGGTTCTCATTGAAGGCTGTGTACCGGTATTGCCGGTCAAGAGCAAAGATCACGACCTCTTTCGGGCTCTCCACAACACCCTTGAGGATGGCAAACGATTTCCTGACAGATTCTTCCGCAAGCTTGCGGGCAGTGATATCGGTATGAGCGGATATCCAGACGTTCCCGAATTCAGGATGTTCAAACGTGGATATCACCGCAAGGCACCAGAAGGTTGTCCCGTCCTTTCTGATGTTCTTGAGTTCTCCCTTCCACTCTCCCCGATCACGGAGTACTCTTATGATCTCCCGGGCAGTCTCCCCGGGGCTCATCTCCTCGTCGGGTGCATTCAGAACGGAAACGGGTTTGCCGACAAGCTCGCCTTTTTCATACCCGAACATCCGGTCGAATTTGGAATTGGTGTACACGATCACCCCATCGCTGGTCCGGACAAAGTTAATCCCTTCTGCAATGGTTTCGAAGATCTTGTTCTGGATACGGAGTCTCTCCTCAAGTCCCATGCGTTCGGTGATATCCCTGTTGCTCCCCCGCCGCCCGATCAGGATACCCTGCGGGTCATACATTGCCTGGCAGACATGTTCGATCCAGCGGGTCTGCCCGTCCCTGCGGATCATGCGGAACTGGAGGAGAGATGGATCGGTTCTCGTCCGGTAGGTTTCCAGGTGTTCCTGAAACGCTGCGCGATCATCGTGATGGATAATCCGGATCATGGTGCCGGAGTCTGCATAAAATTCGTCCGGGTTATAGCCGGTAACAGGCTTGCAGGACGGGGTGATATACATGTAATTTCCATCGGGGTCGGTCCAGAATTCACAATCTGTGGTGAAATCTGCATGCAGCTTCAGCTTCCGTTCACTCTCCTCCAGGGCTTTCTGGCGGGTCATCAGCTGCTCGGACAGGTAAGCAACAACTGCAGCAATCCCGACAAACACGGCGAAACGATACCATGCACCGGTAATTATATCGGGCTGTACGGAATCAAAGAAATAGACAAGCCCGACATACGTAAGCGAGAGGAGCATTGCAGCAAGGAACCCGCGATAACGGTAGCGATAAGTAAGGAGCACGATCGGGAAATAATACAGGTGCATGAAGATGATCGTGATGCCGTGCGAGAGGCAGTAGACGGAGAAGAGCAGGACTGCGGCGGTGCTCGTAACAATAAGAGCCAGCCAGCCACGCTCAGAAGATATCCATTCCGGAATCCTGCCGGCTTCTCCAGACGTAGGAACACGGGGCTGTATCAGGCCATGGCTTTGTTTTTCATCCGGTCCGGCCATCTGTCCATCTCTTCCGATCTGTCGGATGCCTGAGCGCAATCCAGGCAAAATAACCTTAGCAATAACGATAGCTACCTTGTATTTAAATCGCACGATAGCAGGTCAGAGTAATGTCCCGTACTATCTCCCGCATCGCAGAGATACAGGCATAGTATACCAACACGCTCGTGGCCGGGGTGGGCTCTGTACAACGCGAGCCGGATCCAGGAAGAGGAGTGAAAAACAAGGGGAAATGGATTCCCCCGTGGTCGTTTGCATCGATTCTCTGACATTTTTTTCCGCCAGGAAGGCCATCAATTCCGCCAGGGGTATGCTGAACGATTGATCGCGGGTGTCTGACAGCCCTACCCGATACTTTATTATTCCACAGAAGTATCATTCAATCAGAAATCTTCTATGCCGCATTCCTCCTGCTTCTCTGCATACTCCGGCGACGAACTGATGGAGAAATACCGGCAGATCCAATCGTTCCGGCCAACCATCGGGATCATCTTCTCCTCTATTGCCCTGGGAATTCCGGATCTTGTTGCAGCTCTCCGCACTGAAAGTATCCCGCTCTTTGGCAGTTCTACGGCAGGGGAAATTCTGGTCGAAGGAAAAGCAGATCCGTTCCATGACCAGTCCGCAGTCTGCTGTTTTCTGGACTTTGACCCTGCCCTGTTCCGCATATCCCTCTTTGAACGGGGCGAGGCCACATCGTTTTTTCTGGGACAGCAGATCGGCGCATGGGGGTGCGGGCAGTTCTCCCGACCGGCCTTTATCATTGCCATTGCCGGCCTGAAAAACGATGGCGAGGCGATTGTCCGGGGCATCCAGCAGGCAGCAGGCAGATCGGTCCCGCTCTTTGGCGGGATGGCCGGCGATGACGGCCTCCTTGAAGATACTCTTGTGTTTTGCGGTAACCAGATCTCCCATGACGGGGCCGTTGTCCTGGTTTTCGATGCGGATAAGGTTGATGTCCATGGCATCGCATCGAGCGGCTGGGTCGGGATCGGGGCAGAGATGATGATAACCTCATCGGACGGAAATACGGTCAACACCATCAACGGCAGGCCGGCAACAGAAGTGTTCAAGGAGTACCTGGACGTAGAAGATTCCGAGCTCCAGCAGATCGGGATCAACTTCCCGCTCCTGATCCGTCGCCCGGACGGGACCGAGGTTTTGCGTGCATTTCTCTCTGTTGATTTTTCATCAGGTTCCCTCACCTTCGCCGGCTCGGTTCCCCAGGGGTCGCTTGTCCGGTTCTCCAGCTCGTTTGGATACCAGACTATCGAGCAGGCGGTCCGGGAACTGGAAGGGTATCATGCAGATCATCCCCATGCTTCCCTGCTCCTCCTCTTCTCCTGCATAGCCCGGTACCGGGTTGCCGGATCGATGACAGCGGATGAGGTTCTCACGGCATCCCGGCTCTGGAACGCCCCGCTTGCCGGGTTCTTCACCTACGGGGAGATCGGGCACAACCGGCTCGGTACCTGCGATTTCTACAACGAGACGCTCTCGCTCGTCCTCATCAGCCTGCGGAAATGATCCTTTTATGAAGCAGTTTGACGATCTTGAAAAAGCCCTGTCTGCCCTCCTCGAGACACTTCCGCCGGAAGAGCGGGCGCGGTATGAAGCACAGATCCGCAGGACCGCCGGCAGTATCCGCCGGCTCGAATCGGGTAACACCCTCCTGCTCCGCGAACGCTCATCCATCCATGCCCTGCTCAAGAAGACTTCCGAAGATCTTATCCACCGCTACCAGACCATCTTTGAGAACTCCGGTACCGGGTTGGCCGTCATCGAGGATGATGGCACCATCTCCCTGGTCAATTCCGTCTTCGAGCAGATATCAGGCTGTTCCCGGGGAGAGATAGAACATATCCGATCGATCTTCTCATTCATTGCTCCTGCGGAACGGGAGAGGATCATCTCGTATCATCAGGCACGCAGGCATGGCAACGAGACCGTTCCCCACCATTACGAGACACAGGTTGTCAGGAAGGATGGCAGGATGCTCGATATTGATATCTACGTCCAGATCTTTCCCGGTACACTCCAGAGCATCGTATCGATAATTGATATCACGGAACGGAAACATGCCGAGGATGCGCTACGGCTCGCCCATACCAAGCTGGGCATCCTCGCCAACCTTTCCCGCCACGATATCCTCAACCAGCTGACCGTGCTGAGCGGCTACCTTGAACTTTCAAAAGCACAGACAGACGAGCCCCGGCTTCTTGAGTATATCCGGAAGGAGTCTGAAGTGACGGATAATATCACGGACCTGATCAGCTTCGCCAGGGATTACCAGGAGATCGGTATCAACTCCCCGGCCTGGCAGGATCTTGAGATGACGATCGTCCGGGCAACCCGGAACATAAACCCGGGCGCGGTCCGGCTGCATGTGGAGGTGGAACACGTCAGGATCTATGCAGATCCCCTGCTGGAACGGGTCTTTTACAACCTGATGGAGAACGCTCTCAAGTACGGAAGGACCTTAACATGGATACGGTTCTCAACCATCCGTTCAGACAAGGGCGGGATCATTGTCTGCGAAGATGACGGGGTTGGGATTCCTGCCGGAGAGAAGGAGAACATTTTCCAGCGAAAATATTTCCAGCATACAGGGCTTGGCATGTACCTCTCCCGTGAAATCCTGGCGATCACCGGTATCGCGATCACGGAAACCGGTGAACCCGGGAAGGGAGCCCGGTTTGAGATTGCCGTGCCGGAAGGGGCGTGGAGGTTTATCGGGAGAGAATAACGTATACAGCTTCGTACCTCTGCTGCCAGTCTCACTCCCGCTCTGGGGAATCGTTCGGACAATCTGACCGGGGGCCGCGCATTTCTTTTAAGGAAAAAGACCGGATCTGCCATGAAACCAAAACCACAAAAGAAAAAACCAAAATTCTCCCTTGCCCGTAAGGACGAGTCAATGGAAGAGCTGGTGAGAAGGACCGACAAGAAAACATTAGCCGTCTGGGCAGTTGACTGTGTGGAGCGCGTCCTGCCCTGCTTTGAGGGAAAATATCCGGATGACCCCCGCCCCCGGAACGCGCTCGTTGCATGCCGGGCATGGATACATACCGGGGAATTTCGAATGGCTGACATTCGCGGGGCTTCACTCGCAGCCCATGCCGCTGCCCGTGAAGTGGGTGAAGATACTGCCGCCCGCTCGGCAGCCCGTGCCGCAGGCCAGGCAGTTGCAACGGCACATGTTCCTACGCATTCCCTTGGTGCTGCAAAGTACGCCTTACAGGCTATCAATAGAACCACAGACTCTTCTGATGCTGATGTTGCCATAGCCAGAGAACGGGATTGGCAGTACCACCACCTGCTTGCATTGCGAGAGAGATCAGATTCGGGCAAATGATTTTCCGGCATGCCTGGTGATTTCTGACACACCGTAACCCCGGTACGATTGTTACCGATGAATTTCCATCATGATGAGAACCATATGCCCCCCTCATTTTCATCCCACGCCCCCACCCCCTTATATCCCATTACATGCCAAATAAAAATCAACGGAAATGTTCGACCACATGTATCACGGTGCGATCAGGGAAACCGCAGGCAGGATATGGGAGATAACGTAATGGACATCCGCACTTCCTACGAAAAATCCGTCAGCGCAGCACTCAGACGCATCGCCGACCATATTCCGGAAGACCTTGTTCAGCAGTTCACTGACAAGAGCGGGATCACAAAAGATGACATTCACCCCATCACCCCGGGCCCTTCCGGTATTGTGAGTGCAGTTGACGGGAGCAACGCGATGATCGCAGAAGGGGGGAGTATCACTCTGGCCGCAATCCGGGCTGCCCGGACAACGTTTGCCGGGAACGTCCGCCATAACCGCTCCACGACCCCCTTGACACTCGTCACCATCGGGCCCGGCCACCGGAACACGGATTTTGACGAACTTTACGAGGAGTGCTTCGGCATGCCGCCGCACAAGGGCCTCGACAATGCCGATGCCGAGCGGGCGTCGGCCATCCTCCGCGACACACTGGAGTACTGGGTGACCCTCCAGACCGCAAAAACCCTGCCGGCAGGAGCCCTCCTGCTTATCGATGGGGCGCTCAGGGTCTCTAACCAGAACCACGAACCGGTGCTGGCCGACATTGTAAAAACGGCAGGAGAACGAAACCTGCTTGTTGCAGCGGTGACAAAGCGGACCCGGGCCACGTGGGGCGGCGGGCACCCGCTCCTTCCCGCGCTCAGCGGCTTTGTCACACAGCTTGGCATCACCGGCCCTTGGTGGGCAAAGATCGATACCCATCTTCTCGACCACGCTGAGTACCGGCAGGGACGGCACGGGGAGATCTACGTCGCCTCGCTCCACCATCAGTTCAGCCGGCCGTTAAAGATGGAGCTGCCGAAAGGGACGAGTATCGATACTGCGGAAAAAACCATGCAGGCGCTCGCCGCGTGTGCTGATGACGGGAGAATCCCCGGGTATCCCTACCCGCTCCTCGATGCTCACCGCACGGTCACGATCGATGAAGCGCTCGTGCTGCAGGTACAGCAGGACATAAAAGCCGGTCTCTCAAAACAGGGATTCCGGAACAGGACCTTTGAAGATCTCTTTGGTGATTTACATGGTGACTTTGAACGATATTGAAAATGTGGATGCAACAAAATTCCGGCTGATCGGCAGGAGCGTGCTCTCGTACCGGTTTATTATCCCCCATGCGGCAAAACTGTTCGTAGGCGATATCCTCAAGATCACCGATACCGCCAAGGGATATTCGTTCTATGCAAAGGTAAACGACCTGGTCCACGAGAGCAACTTTGCCGATGAACGCTGGGACACCCGCCCGTTTGCCGAGCACTTCTACGGGCTGGGCGAGGATGTGTTTATCGGGGTCGAGGCTGTCCCGCTCGGCTTTGTCGATGAGCACGGAACGTTTAAAAAACCCCGCACGCTTCCCACCAAGTTCTCGGAAGTAAAGATCCCCGAGACGGAGGACTTTGCGTTTCTCACGAAAGTGATGGGGGATATCGAAGTCGGCGTCATGCGGACCGGCCAGGGTGTGCTTAAGGATATCCAGGTAAAAATCCCGAGCAAGGTGCTCCCGCAGCACATGGGCGTCTTTGCCACCACCGGCATGGGCAAGAGCAACTTCATGAAGACCTTCTGTGCGTCATGCATGAAGATGCAGAAGTTCGGCCTCCTGGTCGTTGACCCCCACGGCGAGTACGTGCGGGGCGGCCAGTCCAGCACCGGGGAGCGGACGCTCGGCCTTGTCCATTACAGCGCCGGCATGGACGGGCTGGTGGTCTTTACGATCAGCGAGACCGACCGGAAAAAGTATTCGCTCAACAGCCTCTGGCTCGATTACGACGATTTTAAGATGACTGACCTTTCCCTGCTCTACGATCTCTCGCAGGCCCAGCGGGATGTGGTCGAGTCGCTCGATGATTTTTCGGGAAACGAGATCATCCCGTTTTTCCTGCAGGTCAATGTCGATACCCTCCAGGATGAAGTGAAACAGGACCGGTATACCGGCCCGTACCCGCATATTGCCGACAAGCTCGGGTCATTCCACCCGGGCACCCTGCAGGTGATCCAGCGCCGGCTCAAAAATATCGTGCAGGGCAACCGGAAATTCTTCCGCGAATCCGGCTCCTGTGTTCCGGAGATCCTCAGCCACCTCCACAAGAACAAGGTCGTCCTCATCGACATTCCCCGCATGGGCGAACGCAGCGAACTCTTCGTTCTCTCGATGATCACAAGAAGGATCATGCAGGCCCACCGCAAATCAGCAGAGGAGTTCGGGTGCGAAACCGAACCAACCGAGCAGAAAAAAGTGCTCATCACGATTGAGGAAGCCCAACGGGTGCTCGGGGCCGGAGGTTCGAGCACCCAGATCTTCCGCGAGTGTGCCATGGAAGGCCGGAAGTTCGGCGTAGGTCTCTGCGTCGTGACCCAGCAGCCCAGGAACATCGACCAGAAAGTGCTCGCCCAGATCAACACGTTTGTTGTCATGGGCCTTGGCGACCGGGGCGACCGGGACATCATCATGGGCAGTGCAAAACAGGATTTATCCAAGATGGAGATCGAGATCCAGACTCTTGACCAGGGCGAGGCGATCATCTCCACCATCGGCATCCCGTTTCCCGTCAGCACCCGTATCCACTACTACGAGGACTACATCGCCGGGCTCAACAAGGAGAAGAAAAAAGACATACGGGAAGGGCTCGACACCGGGTTCTCCTGAAAATAAAACAGCACTTTTTTTTACCGTTGTCCCGGGGGGATGCCTTGGATTTTCCTCATTTACCCACGTAAAAAAAGTTCATGAGGCATCGGATGACGAATTTCCTGAAAAATTATGTGTGGGCCGTGAGCCCAATCGGGTCAGGAAGGAGAGGTTATCTTCGTGATAGTAAGTTCGTAATTGAAGGGCTTGGTTGTCTTGTAATCGTTATCGGACGCCATCCACCGGGCATCAACCACGAACACATACGGGGCAATAGTGGTGACCGTGAAAGTCTTTGTGGAATCAGTGACCCTTCCGAGATTCATGTAGGGCGTGATGAGTCCCCACTGGATCCTGTCAGAATAGGATTCGTACTGGGGTGTCAGTGTATTACCCTGGAGTTCGGCAGCCTGGGTGTTGGTAACCGCATAGCCGATTACGGGTTTGTCTGCCTTGAGCATGATCCGGTATTTCACACCTATCTGCGAGAACTCGTCACCCATTGACTTGAAGTCAAACGTCTTGAACTCTGTCGGCGAGATCAAACCCCTGGTAGTGAGGATGACCTTTTCAACATCCGCACGGGTCTCATGTTTGGTTACCTCTGCCGTTTTTTCAGGGAGTACAGCAGCGGGAGTGGCAGTTGTGGGGATTGTCGAAAGGACCGTGACGGGTGTTGCAGGAAGGGTCGACGGTGAAGCCTGCGGGGATGTGCAGCCACAAAACGCTATAGCCATGACGAGCAATAGCGTGAAGAGACAGAATACAGTTCGTTTGTGCATGAGATAAAATCGCGTGCCTTTGTATTTATTCATATATAATAACGGTTTCTGATAGAATGACCGGAAGGCGGAAATAAATAAGGTAAACACCCTCGCCCGGACGGTTTTTAAGAGATCCTGATCCGTTCATGACTGACCTCCCGCACTACTTCATCACATTCATCATCCCGGCAATATTCTGGTACTCCAGGCATCAGCGTTTCCTCTATCTCATCTACCACAACCGCCTGCTCCTCAACCCGGATCTTCTGCGACTGTGCGATGGAAGGCCGGAAGTTTGGCGTTGGTCTCTGCGTTTTCACCCGGCAGCCCAGGAGCATCAACCAGAAAGTGCTCGCCCGGATCAACACGTTCGTTGTCATGGGTCTTGGCGACCGGGGCGACCGCGACGTCATCATGGGCAGCGCCAAGCAGGATTTGTCCAGGATGGATATCGAGATCCAGACCCTGAACCAGGGCGAGGCGATCATCTCCACCATCGGCATCCCGTTCCCCGTCAGCACCCGGATCCACAAGTTCGAGGACTATATCGCAGGCCTCAACAAGGAACCTAAGCGGAATATCCGGGAAGAGCTCGACACCGGTTTTAAACCAATCGTTTCTTTTTCGTCACTATCGTAATCAACGATATCCCGCCATTATCCCAACCACCACACACATAAGAACGAACTGGACAACACTATCCTGTAAAAAAATATGGAAAGACCCTTAAGATGTTTAACAAGATTCTCATCCCCACCGATCTGTCGGAAACATCGGATAAACTCGTAGCATGCACGGCCAGGATCCGGAACGTCAAAGAGATCGTCCTGCTCCATATCAGCTGCACCGGCGATTCCATGGAGCGGGAGCAGGCAGTGGTGTGGCGGCAGCAGGCGCTCATCACGAATACAGATATTGCGGTGAGATGTATCATCGTAAAAGATACCGGTGGCAACATTCCCGCGGCAATCTTAAAAACTGCAGAGACCGAGAAACCTTCGCTCATCATCATGGGAGCCAGAAAAGGGCTCCTCAGCAAAAGTCTTCTCGGCCGGGGAGGCAACGAGATCCTTACCCGGAGCAGGACCCATGTCCTCATCATGCAGTTCCCCGGGCAGGGCCTCTTTGCAGCGCCGGTTCCCGACGAGACGGAGTGTGCACTGTTTGCAAAGATCCTCTTCCCGCTTGATTTTTCCCGGCCTGCAAACGACGCGCTGGCATGCATCGAAACGATCGAAGAAGTTGCCGAGATCATCCTCCTCCATGTCATAAGGAAGATCGAGAAGAAGGACCGGATGAACCTTGTCGTACGGGAGGTGGAAAAACGCCTCTCGGACGCAAGGGAAAAGATCAAACGTGACCGTCCCGGCATCAGGGTGAAAATGATGGTGCGGTTCGGTGATCCGACCGGCCAGATCTGTGCGGTTGCAACCGAAGAACAGGTCTCGCTGGTCATGATGTCCCGGTACGGGAAGATGGACTGCCTGAGAAAAGTTCCCCTCGGTACTACAACATCGAAGGTTGCGGCACAGATAAAAAAACCCGTGCTGGTCATGTTCACCGGGATACAGCTGGTGGTGCAGTCACGGGAGCTCGACAGAAGCGAGTTTTATCTTGCCGAGAAGATCTGGTTTGACTACCACCAGACAAAATCCGACCCGGAGCACGACCGGATCTTCGCCGTTTTTGTCGAGGACACGCCGGTCAGCATTGCACGGTGCAAGCAGCACCCGGATGGATACGAGGTGGACGGGATCTTCACGTGGAAGAAGTTCCGGGGAACCGGGTATGGCAGAAAAGTACTCGATGCATTGATCAGCGGATGTGGCAGTAATGTCCTGTACATGTACGCGGTGCTGCCGCTCGTGGATTTCTACGCATCCCTCGGGTTTGTACCTATCCCGGAAAAGGAGCTGCCCCTGACAGTCCGGGAGCGGTATTCGTGGGCGATGGGCAACATGAAGGGCGCAAATGTCTGCCCGATGAAGCGGGTACCGGTCACGTAAGAAGGAGGCAGGAAGATGATCATCGTTATCCCCGGCATCCCGTTTCCTGTCAGCACCTGCATCCACTATCGCGACACAATATCCCCAGGCTTAAAAAAGAGCTGTATCCATACAGGACTCGATACCGGCTGTTCCTGAAATTAAAACCAGATTGTTCTCAGCCACGACAGCCGGTATCTTTTTTATTGACAAAAACAAGAAATTCTGCGTTCAATATATTTTTATGCCCCATCGCTCTATCATTGAACGTGGGGTGTTTAGAGAATATGTCCATCTGTCCAAATTGTGGAAAAAGCACGCCGGACGGAAAATTCTGTGAACACTGCGGGGGAGTATTACCCCTGTACCAGCCTCCCGTTACACCGCCCGCCCCGATAGCTGAAAGAACAAAGAAAAGCGGGATCGGTATTGGCGTTGGCCTCTTCGTTTTTGGGGTCATTTTATTGGGAATTTTTTATCTCATCGGGACCCTGCCGACGGATACGCTGATAATACCGACATCTGGAGGACCATGGTCGGGAACCTGGGATTCGAACTGGGGGGTGATGACCCTGTCACAGTCCGGCAATCAGGTGACCGGCACCTATGTCTACCGCAATGGTCTTATCAGCGGCGTCGTGTCAGGAAACACCCTCACCGGCACATGGAGTGAAAGCCCCACCTATCAGGCCCCGCAACAGGCAGGCGACGTGATCTTAAAACTTTCCGATGACAAACAGTCACTCACCGGGGAATGGCGGTACGGATCTTCCGGGAGTTGGTCCGGAGACTGGAAAGGAACAAAATTGTATTAAGAACGATCGGCCGGGATACGGTCATCGTATGGATGAATGCTGTTGCCGGGAAAATGCCGACTCTGCCATCTGGTTCATATAAGGGAGAAGCATGGTGCCATTCGCAATATATGGTATCAGGATCTCAAATGTACTGTATGCACATAAGAATAGTTTCCTGCATGGTGATCACCACCCTTATCCTGCTCACTCTGTTCTCCGGATGTACATCCGGTCCCGCACAGGAAAAACCTGTAATACCGGCCAGTGAAAAAACCCCGGCAACAGTCCATTCAGCCACTGAGATCCGCACAACACACCCGACAATCCGGCCCACGGAAATTGCACCCGCAGTGCTGCCCGCAGGTACAAAGGAACACACGTTTGAGTATGTTCTTAACGGGGTGAAGGGCACCGTGTCCGTCCCGCTTTCAGATTCAGTCTATGCGGACTATGCAAAAAAGCCGGATCCAGCGTACAAATCCCCGTATGATGCCAACAGTAATTCTTCCTATTACCGGGGCTACATAACAGATTCCGATCAACAACCCTACATCGAAAAACTCGCACAGGCAATCCAGGAAAAAACCCCAAATAAGGATGATCAGGCGCGGATCGCCGTTTCGCTCGTCCAGCACATCCCCTACAAGGTCGGAGGCAAGCAATACCGTTACCCGTATGAGGTACTGTACAAGAACCAGGGTGTCTGCGGAGAGAAATCAATGCTGCTTGCCCTGCTGTTAAAAGATCTCGGGTTTGGTTCCAGTGTCTTTTACCTCCTTCCCGAAGATCACATGACCGCGGGGATCAAAGCATCTTCACCGTATGACTTCAGGAATTCCGGGTATGCATTCATCGAGGCAACGGAACCCTACATCATCACGGATTCAACAACCGACAACCTCGCCCAATGGAAATTTACCGGCACCCTGGAATTAACTCCGGTCGGGACCGGGCAGGCACTCCAGAGCATAGTGAACGATTACAACGATGCCCGGGAGTGGGCGGTGCTTGAAGCAAAGGTAAAAAACCTGTCACCTTCGGAATACCAGACATGGCAGGCACTCAATACAAAATACGATTTGAGTTATTATACCTGATATTGGGTAAAAATCTTTTTTTTTTCGTGAGAGAAATCTCACTCGCCCAGCAATTTTAGCAGGAATCCCTGGCATGCCAGCAGGTGGGGGCGATCGGTTTCTGCCCCATGCCAGGCAGCACTGAAGAGATAGAGCAGGGCATTGTCAAGCATGGCATCAAATTTCCGGTCTTCGCTGTATGTCGGGAGCAGGGGCTTTGCCAGAAGGCTTTCATCTTCCGGTAAAAAAGTCCGGTATGTTTCCGGCCGGGACAGGGATTGTTCGAGGAGGATTGCATGCTCGTGCACGATCTCAAGTGCACGGACCAGCATAGGATCTCCCGTGAGTTCTTCGGATCGTCCGGGAACAGTACTCGCAGCCCGGGCGGCCTCGCCGTATTCACCGGTGGAAAACTGGCTGATCACGACAGCTACCCTGTGTGCAGTTTCAGGGGAAATCCCGGTCACGGCATCACGGGTTTGTTCAACGTAGGATTTGATGGGAGCGGCCAGTTCTTTTCCCAACGAAACCGCCGTGTGGGACAACCCGAACCGGTATTTCAGGCGTACGAGCAGCAGGGTGAGACTTGCCGCATACAACAGCTGAAGGGTCAGACCGGATATATAGTCAGTCGGCACAACAAAGAAAATGAAGGCATAGATTGGCGTTGATAATGCCACAATATCCTTTTTGGGCCGGATCCAGGCGAGGTAGGCCAGAAGACAGGACCCAATCACGCACCCGATTGCAAAAAACTGGAAATTGATCTCAAAGCCCATCTGCCATAAGAGAACCCCGGCAAGCGTTGCGCCAAAAGAGAAAAGGGGAATGGCAAACTCTAATAATCGCTGCCTGTTGCGGTCTGATGGAATCGTTACTTCTGAACTGCTCATACCTGCCCGATCCTGTGTATCATGGTATTTGTTTTCGTATATCTGCAAAGGATGATGAGAGTATTATTTTTCACTCGCAGCCGGTGCATTTTTTTTCCGGATCGAAACGCAGTTGATGACCGGTTCACCCGTAACAATAAACCGGCGGATTACCTGGCCGAGCACCACAACCACATCGTTCACTTTGATGTTATCATCCGGGCTGGTAAACATCTTGACCGAAATCGCACCGGAACGGTCTGCAACAATAAACTGGGGGCGGTTTAAGAACTGAAAATGGACGCGTTCAACTACGCCCTCGATCCGCACGACTTTTCCCATCATATTTTCATTGATCAGCTTGACCCGCACGGTCCTGGCTTCGCGCTCATACTCAGGTTCAAGATCCGCATACTGGCTGCGGCTCATGTAGTTGAGTGCAACGGGAATGACAAGAAGCATGAACAGGGCCGGGATCATCCAGATAAGATTGGATCGAACCTCAGGACTGAACTGGGAAGCAAGAATAAGAGAAATTGTGAAGAACACAAACACCGCGATTGAGATGTTTGAAACCTTCACTTCGACATTTCCGATCTTCATCGGAAAAATTATTGGATGTTAATCTACTTCAGTGCTGCGATCTCTTTGCGGAACGCAACCCAGTAGATGACACCGACGAAGAAAATACCTCCGACGATATTACCGAGTGTTACCGGTATAATGTTTGCCGTCCACATGGTAACCCAGTTGACACTGGCAACGATCTTGGTTGGGTCCGTAACGAATCCCTGGGTAAAGATACCGGCGGGGATAAAGTACATGTTTGCGATCGAGTGTTCGAATCCGCTGGAAACGAAGGCCATGATCGGGAACCAGATACCAAAGAACTTGCCTACTGCATCATCTGCACAGATACCGAGCAGGATGGCGAGGTTGACAAGCCAGTTGCAGGCAATGGCTTTGAGGAATGCAGAATAGAATCCCATGATTCCCACGTAACCACACTTGGCCCCGGCAATGGCAATCGCCCGCGAACCGAACGCAGTCACGGTTCCTACACCTGCAGCGTCGAATGAGACAAACGGACCGTTTGCACAGATATATGCAAATACGACGGACCCGATGAAGTTCCCGATATAGACAAAGACCCACAGGTTCAGGACCTGTGCCCAGCTGATCTTGTGGATGAATGCAGCCATGGGGGCGAGCATTGCATCACCGGTGAAGAGCTCAGCACCCGTAAGAACGGTGATGATAAGCCCGACCGGGAATACGCATCCCAGAATCAGCTGTGAAAAACCTGCACTGGCTGTACCGTAGCGCATTGCGGCATCGGTTGCCATTATTCCCGTTGAACAAACCGTTGCAAGAGCGGCACCCATAGCGATGTATGCGCCCGACATGAATCCACGGAGGACCATGTTCCAGGCCGGCAAGCCGACTTTGTACTTACCGGCATCTCCTGCCTTTGCAGTAATTGCTACCGGAGGATGAAACACCATTTTTTAACACACCTCTAAATGTCCACCTATACCAGCAACGTATTAAATCACTTTTCCGTATAGGTCAATTTACAGTCTTTTGTGTGGATATTAATAATTTTCGAATTGTTTGTCAATCAGACACGTGTACAGCAATGATTAGAAAAAAATAGTCCCTGGGGAGTTAATGGAATATGCTATACCCAGTAGTATTATTAATAAACTTTTTGAATGTCATGGAAAGGGAACGTAACAAAAAACGGAACTGCAAAAAAAAAAACAGTTTTTTTTTTACTACGCGCAGTCAGAGAAAAAAAGGTGCTGGATCATTCCGGGGAGGTGTCATCTGGACAATCCGGGTAGTAGTCATAGGAAAATGGGTAAAGCCGGAACAAAAAGACGGGGCGGTTTTTCCCGCAGTTTTTCCGTGAAGTGAACCATTTTACTTTGAAGAACGTTTTTCTTACTACCAATGACTGATTGGCAGTGACCGTAAGGAACAGGTTTTTTCTTAAAACATAAACCGTTAAACAAAAAAGGGGGAATGCACAACCATCAGTATGGATAAAAAATCTCAGATCGTTCTGGTGCTGGGTCTTGCCATCACCATGATTCTCTTTTTTATCAATATCTACCTGGCAGGAATTGTCTTTATTCTGGTCATCACGCTATTTATGTCACTGATAATTATGCAGGACAGCGTGTCACATCCCGATGTGGATGCCAGCCTGACAGAAGATGCCAAATCCATTTTCCTGAAAAATTCCGGGAATGCCCCCGCACTGCATATCCATGTGGCGCTGGTCCCCATGAACACCGAGTACGATGTCCCCTCACTTGTCGTTGATCAAACCCATACCCACCCGCTCGGTTCGATGGTCCAGGATGTCAAGGTCATAGTAACATTTGAAAATGAAGAAAAGGTTGTCTTTTCCAAATCCTTCAAATTATCAGCTTTAGGAAATGAGTATGAACCCTTCAAACCAATGATTCCGATGTTCAAATGGAAATGAATGATACTGCAATCCAATTTCCTTTTTAAGTAATTTTTAAAAAAAATTTTATGGGCGATAACGATTTTTCCGCTTTTTTGTTGACCGGTGATGTTGATGTGAGACAAAAATACGCTGACAGCAGCGGATAACAGCAAAATACAGGGATTTTTTCTTCGGATACCTGGTTCAACGTTAGAACGCGAGGATGCTCAACCCCTTTTCATAGCATGAACAAATATGGAAAACCCGACATAAACATTTGCCATGAATAATCATGCCTCACAAAAAAGATTGCCAGCAATTCGATGATTAACAGTGGGCATTAATAGGATGATAGAAAACATCTCAGTAAAAGCATTGTAGCAAGGTGCAGCGTCACTGCATAGCACAGGTAGTACGCACAGGAATGTATCCCGTATGAGAAAACCCCGTTTCCCCCCCATGGTTGTAGATCTAATCCAGACCGCACTCGTATCCTTTGAGGGGATGGAATTTTCCAATCGGTCAGCCTGCCCGTCATGCGGCGGGGCAGTCCAGGGATATGATACCCGGAAAAAACAGTTTGCCGTGATTCTCGAAAACGAAAAAGAGCGCGTTATCCAGGTCAGGGTCAAGCGGTTTTACTGCAAATCCTGCAAGATACTCTGTTACGCAGATGAACCGTTTTACCCGGATACCCGCATGGGATCACCGGTAATTGATCTCTGCAAAACGTTTGCAGCTACGATACCCTTCTGCCGCACAGCCACCCACCTCGCCCAGCTCGGGATCGTAATCGATCGGGGCAGCGTCCGCAATTATGCCAGGAAAGATTTCGGGGAAATACCAATTGCTGATATCTTCAATATGCGACTTCCCTTTTCCATCATATCGCTCTCTTCGCTCGCAGCCACCCTTGGTGAGGGCAGTAACATCGATGTGACTGAAGCACTCGCCGCATGTGGTTTCCCATCCGCACGCCGGGAGGTTTTTCACCATACCCGGACAGAAGAAGGAATAAAGCGGCGGCAGGAAGACGAAAAAAAGGAGACGGAGAACGGGGACCCGTGACACTGCGGTGATTAATAATGGATGGATGAAATAATTCGGGTTCAGTATTCATAGTATCTGACTGTCACTTTACCCCGGTTTTTGGAATACAACAATAGTGAATATTCCATGATTAAGGAATGCCGGGAGATTTGCACAGTAAAAGAAATCCATAGAACCGGGGAAGAATCTATATTTTTACATCCCGATAATGAAGATCATCACACGTTTTTCATAGGCTTTAAAAAGCCATCCCACACCTCATAGGGTCACTTGGCCACCCTGGCGAGGCTTCGCCGGGCAGGGCGGTTGATCCTGCCCGCTTCGATATGAAGCACGGGGACTGATTCACCCGTACGGTAAACCGGTTGAACAGCCGCGGGGGTGTCCTTTCGGGAGCGGCAGAATTCATTATTAAATGGCATAGGGGGGATCAGCCTCCCTCTTTGTAATCTGATCAATGCATGACTGATCTATCGAACTTAGAAAAATATCCTTGATAAAATCTGATATTTTTGTGATCATTAATCATCTGACCGATCTGCGTGATGATAACAAGTATGTGGCGATTGCCACAGTTATGTCCGGCAGGATTCATCTGTCCTTAAAAAAAGCTTTCTTAACTTCGCCATAGTAGAGCTGATAGAGGTCATCGGCAAAGCTGCCGAGTTTTGGAATGATCGTAAAAAGCCCATATGCGATCAGGACCAGGCAGACAAGAGCCAGCAGTTCTGCGATCACATTATGCGCCCAGAAGAAACTCTCGTATCCCTGTTCTCCATTACTGGCGATCTCCGGGTAATAGGGAAACAACTGGTCGGTATACGCGATGATGACAAATACATTTCTTAAAAGATTTAAGAAGTAGATCGTCGGGGCAATGATAAGAAAGGCATAACATTTCTGCCTGATCGTTGTCGGAACAGCAGCAGCCACACCCAGCATGATCGCAATGCTCTGGATGCCGGTGCAACCGAGAATGATCTCTACCCGGAAACCGTTCCGGGCGATGATATTCCAGTCAGTATTGGTGACATTGAACTGGAGCAGGTCGAGTATCCAGATTATCTGCCCCACCACAATGTCAATCAGCCAGTCACCGAAAGCAGGTATGTACTCAAACGGGGCGTAGATGATAAAAGCAACGGCTGCCGCCCGCGAAAGGTGCATCACCCGCTCATCCTCTGCAAGCAGGTATTTGGCTGTGATCACCAGGAAAGGCACGGAGAGGGCAGCAATAATCGGGTACAGGAAATTATTTTCAGAAAAATACACCGGTAACTGGGTAAATAGTGCAAGAACAATAAATGTCCAGCCTATGATGGCTGTATATTTCCGGTGCCGACCGGGCAGGAGGAACGCAAGAAATCCAATACAGGAGATCAGCACCAGATACTCGATCATTATACAATTATTCACTCCTTACCAAAAAAAGGATTCTGAAGGTACATCGTTTTCTTAAACCGTAAACCGTAAAAATCGTGTCTTTGCCTGCCATGGGAATTACCCTGTGTTAAAACCCGGTGAAAACCAGGGTCCCTGACAAGAGGGTTAATCTTCTTTGCTCACGCATAGAATACCGATGTTCTGTCCTGAATGTAAGACGATGATGATCTCAAGCGGTGGTCAGCTTAAGTGCCGGAAATGCGGGTATATACGGATGATAGAAGCCGCTGACCAGATGAAGTCCAAGAAGAATCGCACGGAAAATGAGATCACGATTGTGGATGATGAAGAAGATAAAATCAAAACCATGCCCACCATTGCGATAAAATGCCCGAAATGCGAGCACAATCTTGCTTTCTGGTGGCTCCGGCAGTTACGGGCAGCAGATGAAAGCGAGGTGCGGTTCTTCCGGTGCACGGAATGCGGCCACACGTGGCGACAGTACGATTAACACATTACCTAACCTTCCAATCTGTTTTTCCCTCATCCCGCCTCACAAATCTTTCAGCGGATTACCTTTGTTTTTTCGTTTCTTTTAAATTATTATGCCCCCTTTATTCGTGCTTTGCCCCCGCAAATAACAACCTTTTATTGAATATACCCATCATTAATACTATAGAATCGGGGTTTTTTTATGGCTGAAGATTTTAACGTCAAATTCACCGACAAACAGTATCTGCCTGATCCTTCAGTAAAAAAGAACAGCTGGATTGGGGATTACCAGAAAGCGTACAATGCATTCTTACAAGATCCCGATGGCTTCTGGGACAAGATCGCATCAGAACTCCACTGGTTCTCACCCTATACCAAGGTAAAAGAGTGGAACTATCCTCACGCCCGGTGGTTTCTTGACGGTAAGACAAATATTACCTATAACTGCCTTGATCGCCATGTCATCAATGCCCGGCGGAACAAGGTAGCACTCATCTGGAAAGGTGAGGATGACTGTGAGAGAATCTACACGTACCGCCAGCTCTATCGCGAAGTGATGCGGCTTTCGAACGGTTTAAAAAAACTCGGCGTGGTGAAAGGTGACCGCGTCTGCATCTACATGCCGATGGTACCTGAGCAGATCATCTCGATGCTTGCCTGTGCACGGATTGGGGCAGTCCACAGCGTGGTTTTTGGCGGTTTCGGGGCTGCCGCACTACACAGCCGTATCGCCGGCGCAGAAGCCAAGGTTGTCATCACTGCCGATGTCACTTTCCGGCGCGGAAAGTCCATACCGCTCAAGCATGTCATTGAAGAGGCGATTATCGATGCGCCCAGCGTGGAACATGTGATCGTACTCCGGCGCGAACTCCATCAGCCGGTTGAGATTCACCACGAAATGGAAGTAGACTTTTACGATTTAATCAAGGATGTCAGTCCTGACTGCGAGGCTGAAGTGATGGACACCGAAGATCCACTCTTCATCCTGTATACCAGCGGATCAACGGGGTCCCCCAAAGGGATAGTCCACACCTGTGGCGGGTATATGGTTGGTGCCTATTATACGACGAAACATATCTTTGACATAAAAGATAATGACGTATACTGGTGTACCGCCGATCCCGGTTGGATCACCGGTCACTCCTACGTGGTCTATGGGCCTCTTTCTAATGGCACGACCATTTTTATCACCGAAAATACTCCGGATTATCCCGATGCCGGGGCTTACTGGCGGATGATCGAGGATTTCGGTATAACAATCCTGTACACCGCCCCGACAGCTATCCGGATGTTCATGAAGATGGGCGAGGAGTGGCCCAATAAGAGTAACTTAAACTCCCTGCGCATTTTAGGTTCTGTCGGAGAACCGCTCAATCCCGAAGCCTTTGAATGGTATTACCGCGTTATCGGGAAAAACCGCTGCCCGGTCGTTGATACCTGGTGGCAGACCGAGACCGGCATGCATATGATCACCACGGTACTCGGTGAGCCCATGTACCCGGGTTTTGCCGGCAAGTCCATCCCCGGTGTTGTAGCAGATGTGGTTGATAAGGATGGCAAACCCGTACCTCCCGGTACCGGTGGTTTTCTGGTCTTAAAAGAACCCTGGCCTTCTATGTTCCGCGCAGTATTTAACGATCCTGACCGGTACCGGAAATACTGGGAAACGATTCCCGGCTGTTACACGGTCGGGGACCTTGCCGTGAAAAACGAACAGGGTTACATCATGGTGCTCGGCAGATCCGATGATCTGATCGTAGTGGCCGGGCATAATATCGGGACTGCGGAAGTCGAGAGCGCGCTGGTTTCGCACAAGGCCGTTGCAGAGGCTGCAGTCATCGGGAAACCCGACGAAGTGAAGGGCAACGTGATCAAGGCTTTTGTGATCCTGCGCATGGGGCATGAACCCTCCGACCGGTTGAAAAACGAGCTCCTCTACCATGTCCGTATCACGCTGGGACCGATTGCCATGCCATCAGAGATTGAGTTCGTAACGTCACTGCCAAAAACCCGGAGCGGGAAGATCATGCGACGGGTCTTAAAAGCAAAAGAGATGGGAATGGACCCGGGCGATATTTCAACGCTTGAAGACTGATTTACAAAAAACAGACCCAACTTTTTAAATACTGTTTTATATCATTTATAAATATGAAGGTCAGACCAGAAGATTCCCTCAAGATTGAAAACATTGTTGCCTCAGCAAAGGTGACCGATTATCTGGATCTACCCGATATTGCATCCAAGATTCCGGGCGCAGAATATAACAAGAAGCGTTTCCCCGGCGTTGTTCTCCGGATGCAGGATCCCAAGATCGCAGCGCTCGTCTTTGGTTCGGGAAAAGTAGTGTTAACCGGTGCAAAGAGTGTTGACAGCCTGAGCAAAGGACTCAATATCCTTGGCGGCCTCCTGCGCGACCTGGGTATTGCTATCCCCAAGAAACTGGATTACAAGATCCAGAACATTGTCACGTCCGCAGATCTTGCCACGCCAATTAACTTAAACAAGATCGCAGTTGGTTTCAACCTCGACCGGATTGAGTATGAACCTGAACAGTTCCCCGGACTGGTCTACCGTCTTGAAGTTCCCAAAGTTGTTGTCCTTTTGTTCGGATCCGGTAAGTTGATCATAACCGGTGGCAAGGAACCGGAAGATGCAAAGAAAGCAGTGATCAAGATCCTTTCAGACCTGCGCAGCCTTGGTCTGATGTAAACATTTTTTTTATACCGGTGTTTACGAATTTTTCGCAAAGATTGAATTCCAACCGCTCTTTTCCCGGATTCTGGCCTTGGAATTTTTTATAATAAATAAAGTCTGCTGTCATTGTGCTGCAATACGAGCACCTATATATCAGGAATTAGATAAATTATTGTAGAAATCTAAAGAAAAATAGTGTGGATGTGTTGTATGAGAACGGAAAATGTAATGTATTTCACCGAAAAGGAAGAGGAGTTTGCAAACCTCCTCATTGAGATTGGAACCAAAAGAAATGTAGCAAAGGTGCTCGTATTTCTTGCAAACACCCCGGAAGCCACATCCCGGGCTATTGAGCGGGGCACCGATCTCCGCCAGCCGGAAGTCAGCATTGCGATGCGCTACCTGCTCGAACAGGACTGGATCTCCAGCCGCGAGAGCAAGGCAGAGAGCAAGGGTCGCCCGGTTAAGATCTACGAGCTGGCAAAGCCAATCCACCAGATTATGGACAGCATCGAGAAAGAGAAGAAGAAAGAAGCGAACAACCAGCTCGCCCTGGTCCACAAATTACGCGATTATCTCAACTAAGGGATAATCCTGCATTTTTTTTCACCACCGACAATAACGGTGGTTTTTGCTGTAAAATTACAGAATAGCCCGCTCTCCACGACGCCGGGGATAAGGCCAATGGATGCCTCAAGTTTTTCGGGTTCGGTAATGGTTTTGAATTTCGCATCGAGAATGAAATTCATGTTGTCGGTGATCACCGGGCCGTCTTTTTTCACACCTTCCCGCAGCACCGGCGTACATCCCATTGCCCTGAGCTGATCCATCACGGGCCGGATGGCAAACGGGACAACTTCTACCGGTACCAGACCATCCAGACGGGGGACCATCTTCTGCTCATCGACAACGACAATAAACCGGCGTGCAGCAGCAGCTACGCATTTCTCCCGTGTATGGGCTGCTCCCCGGCCTTTGATCAGTCGCAGCTGCGGGTCAACTTCATCCGCCCCGTCAACAGCCAGGTCGATTACCGGATGATCATCGAGGGTTGTTAACGGTATGCGATATTCACGGGCCCTGATTGCCGTCTGGAAGGATGTCGGGATACCAGAAATCGTGAGCCCTTCCTGCATGCGCCGGGAGAGCCGTTCCATGGTATACATGACCGTGGAACCCGTGCCAAGGCCGATGATCATACCGTCTTTTACCATGTCTGCTGCCTTGTAGCCTGCTGCACGTTTGGCGATTGCGGGATCACGTGTCGTTGAGTCCATTAAAGTGATACATATCGGTACAGGAATTATTAAAACTGGTGATGTGGTGGTGGGAAATTGACATTGGTTGAATGAGATGTCTTCAGAACAAAAATTGTTCAGGTACTTTTGCTTTTCATTGATGGGGGCTGATGCCCCCATACCCCCGGTTACGATGAACCCCGCCGCCCCCGAAGGGGCGCCTCCGCGGCGGTTCGATTGGTTTAACGTACGGAAAATTAGCGCCCTTGCCTTCGCATTGAGAGATGGATTAACCTCCCTGCCCAGCGAGGACCAAAACGAGGCAGCCGAGCGACCCCGAAGGGGTGGGAAGCATCGCAAACAAAACTGAATGATTATTTACATCAGAGAAAATGACGATTAGATTATTTTAAGGATGCAGGATAATTTTTAAAGAAAATTTTGTATCGAACTTTCAAGCCATCCTAAAAAAATCAATTCTTAAACACTTTTCTCGTATCTTCCCCAGCTGCATAGGAAGTGCAGTCAAGGGTAATAGGTGTAATTGACACATTTCCCTTCCGGACAGCATGCACATCCGTACCCTCTTCGGCATCATCAAAGAGCGGGCCATTAATCCAGAAATACGGGCGACCGCGGGGATCCAGCCGTTTTTCCACGCCGGTGTGAAACAGTTTGGGGCCAAGCCGCGTCACTTCATACCCGCCTTTTACCACCGACGGAATATTCACATTGATCACATCGGTATGCGGCGAGAACCCGTGCTCGAGCACCCGGGAGACCACGTCGCGCACCACTGTTTTTGCTGCATCGAAGCTGTGTCCTAAGTTGCGGGGGTCATCGAACTTATCCCCCTGATCCTCTACCTGGAGGGAGAACGCGATCCCCTTCGTGCCCTGGTTGGAACCTTCCAGTGCCGCGCCCACCGTGCCAGAAGTCATGATCGACTCTGTTGAGAGATTTTCCCCGATATTAATCCCGCTGACAATCATGGTCGGGGCGAGTTTGAGCGCATACAGGCCGATGATCACCGCATCCGTGGGTTTACCGGCAACCGACCACGCCGGAATCCCGTTCATAGTAATCTGGTTTACCCGCAGCGGTTCAAAGATCGAGATCGATCTGCCAACTGCACTCTGCTGGGTTGCCGGTGCAACAACCGTGACATCGGCAATGGGGATGAGCGCTTCATACGCAGCCCAGAGCCCGACTGAACTTACGCCATCATCATTCGTGAGCAGGATCGAAGGTCTCATGTTCATCTTCTATTGATGCCGCTCCACAAATAGTTCACCGATCGGATAGGGTAATTTTCTTTCAGCGCGTACAGGAAAAGGATGAAAGTCCTGCTCGCTGAGTATGCCACCAGTCATGACCCCTCCCTCGCCCACGAGGGCGCAGCAATGTTAGAGACCTTAAAAAAGAGCTTTGAGCACTGCGGGTATGACATTGTACTGCCGGGCTCCGGCGATTTTGGTACCGAGATAGCCCGCCTCGCACCAACCTGTGATATGGGGCTGGTGATCGCACCGGATCACCTGCTGGCACGCTATACACAGATCCTGGAGCAGCACACTCATAATCTCGGGTGCGGTTTCATGACCGCAGCACTCTGTGCCAACAAGGTGCAGACCGAAAAAATCCTGCGTGCGCATGGTATACCGGTACCTGCTGAAACGTCTGCTGGCAAGCGGGTGATAAAACCCGTCAAAGGCTGCGGTGCACAGGGGGTTCGCGTTTCGAACAAAACCCCGGATGACGGGGAATTTTCCCAGCAGTATATTGATGGCGAACATTTCTCGGTAAGTATCGTCGCAAGCCGGGTCATTGGCGATGCGTGCCTGTATTTTACCGGCAATCCCCCGCTTGTCCTGGCCGTAAACCGTCAGCATATCAGTGAGACGGTGGATGGTGCAATTCACTATCTCGGGGGAGAGACGCCGGTTCATCCGGCACGGGAAGCTGAGATCATTGAAGTTGCCAAAAAGGCGATCATTGTTCTTGGGGGCCAGGGATATTGTGGCGTGGATGTGGTTGTTGCCGATAAGGTGTATATCGTGGACGTAAATCCACGGATCACCACAAGCCTTGTCGGGATTGCGGCATGCATGAACGAAGAGATTGCAGAGATCCTTGTTGACGCATCAAAAGGAGGTGGCCCAAAAGAGGTTCACCTGAAAAGAAGCGTTCGCTTTGACACCCACGGGAAGGTCACTCCGTTATGATCGGCATCGATGTGGGAGGGGCAAATCTCAAAATTGTCAATGAGACCGGTGCCCACATCCATTACTGCCCGCTCTGGGAACATGCGCCTATCACATCGTTGCTCATCCCGTATGTCGGTAATCCAGATAATCCGGCGGCTGTTGTCATGAGCGGCGAGCTGGCGGACAGTTTTTCGAATAAGATGCAGGGAATCTCGTTCATTGTGGATGCAGTAAAGGCTGCATTTCCCCGCGCCTGTTTTTATGGCATGGACGGAACATTCCATACTCATGCGGTGCCCCAGCTGGCTGCTGCCAACTGGCTTGCTTCAGCAGCATACCTGCGGGAGAAATATCCCGACGCTGTTCTTCTGGATATCGGAAGCACCACTGCTGACATCATCCCGCTCAACCGTTTTGCATCCCTGCTGGATCTGACCGATCTCAAGCGTCTTCAGAACGGGTATCTCCTCTATACCGGGATGTTAAGGGGAAATATTGCCACACTACTCTCCTCGGTTCTTCTTGAGGGTATACCAACTCCGGTCAGCTCAGAATTTTTCGCTGCAAGTGCCGATGCACATCTTGTCCTGGGCCATATCAGCGCTGACCAGTATACCTGTGATGCTCCCGATAAAAATGAAAAAACAAAAGCTGCATCCTTAAGAAGATTAGCCCGGGTTGTTTGCGCTGATCTCGAAGAGATTGGAGAGCCAGGAGCCATGCAGGTTGCAGAACAATTCTGGGAGACGCAGCGAAACCTCATCTGTGCCCAGGTAAAAAAAGTCGCTGTGAACACCGGAGCCCGGCAGATTATTGTTGCCGGTATCGGGGCTCCAGTGTTTGCCGGGGAACTGGGAGGAATTGATCTGAATCAGGAACTGGGGCCAGTTGCAGACGCACTCCCGGCATATGCTGTGCGGGAACTGGCTTTGTCTGCCGTGGGGGATGCATTTTTCTCATGAACGGAATTGTATAAAACACCCCAGGGTAATCAGAATTTTTTTACATTTTCTTTGATGAGGGTTGAGATCCCAATACACCCGGATGCGATAAAACCCGCCGCCCCCTAAGGGGCACCCCCGCAGCGGTTCAACCGGTTTACCGTACGGGTGAATCAGTCCCGTGCTTCGTATCAAAGCGAGCAGGATCAACTGCCCTGCCCGGCAAAGCCCCGCCGGGGCGGCGGAGCAACCCAATATGGGGGGATTCATCACAAATAATAACAGGTACGAAATTTCCTGCCGTAAAAAAAGAACTCTTCTATCTGCCGGGTCATGATCGCATTCAACGCCAGATAATCATTCCAGAACCCGGCAACTTTACTTTTGGTGATTCGTTAATTAGAGCCACCAATTAAGATTTTGTTTCGGTTTTTTTAAGAAGCCATCTCCAAGAGAAAACTTATCAGACGTTCTTGGGGGCTTTGGTTCCACCTCCGCCCCCGCCACTGTGGCATCCCCCGGATTGCGATAACGACGTATTACCTGTAACCCACCTCGTCCAATCACAATGCGCCCCGTCCCCCTCGGGGGACTGGTGGCGCAAGAGGGGGTATGGGATTATCAAAATAGGCTTACTACAGACAACAAAATGTTAACTATTTGTTGATTTGATATCTGACATTAAAGGTTGGTGGCACCAAATGATGAATTACCTACTTTTTGTTATGACTCGGTCAAATCTGCCACCGCAAAATCAGGAAAGCGTTTTGTAAAGATAGATGATCCGCTGGATTGCAGAAAGGTTTGTACAGACTGCAATGATGATCACCGCTGCCCAGATAAAACCGGATACACCGCCAAGAATCAATACAAGAATGGTCTCAGGCCGGCCAAAAAATCCCACCCCTTCCAGAGGATCATCGATCTTTCCTTCCACTTTTTCCTGGTAACCGATCTCCGCGTACACCACGGGTTTGATGAACGTATTCATCAGGGAACCTATGATGGCAAACGCGACAACGGCAAAATCCGCAAGCGGGGGAACGGCAAAGAACTGGCTGACAATGGTAATCCCGCTCAGTCCCACCCCAAGGAGCACAAGGGCATCGACGTACTTGTCTACGATCCAGTCAAAGACAGCCCCGAAATTCGTGTGGGCATTGGTCTTTCTCGCTACACTTCCATCCACGAGGTCAAAGATCGCGGAGAGTAAAAGGAAAAGAGCTCCTAAGAAGAACTGCCGCTGAAAAAACAAAACCGCACACGCTATGCCGGCAAGTAAGGCAAGCAGAGAGATCTGGTTAGGTGTAATACCAATCCTGACAAAGACCTCTGCGACCGGCTCAAGGTACCGGGTAAACCTTGGACGGAGTGCAGTAATATTCATAGCTCAAATCATAGGAACGTAAACGTTTAATAATTACTCTATATCGTCGGAGACCCTGTATAGCCCTATCATCACTTTATTTATATCACGCGTCCAATGTAACCGGAGAGCTGAGTAAAAAATGATCTCACCTGCCGATCGACCGCATGTATTGATGATGTCGGAGATCACCGCTGACGGTAAGCTCACACTAAAAAAGGGCGCATCTTCAAAGATACTGATGAAATATATGGCCCATGAAACCGAGCTGCTGCTCCATACCACCCGGGCGGAATATGATGCGATCATGGTGGGTGCCAACACCATCCGTATCGATAACTCATTTCTTACGGTCCGCTATGTGCAGGGCAAGAGCCCGCTCCGGGTGATCCCGTGCAGCATGGGAGATATCCCGCTCGATGCAAACGTGCTGGGAACAGACGCCCCTACCGCGATTGCCGTCTGTGAAGCGGCACCTAAAGACCGCATTGATGCGATAAAAAAGAAAGGAGCGCACGTGATTGTTGCCGGCAAAACCCATGTCGAACTCCCGCTGCTCTTAAAGATCCTCAAAGAAAAATTTGGCATAAACAAGCTGATGATCGAAGGCGGACCTACACTCAACTGGCATATGCTCCATGATCGGCTCGTTGACGAGATCCGCCTGATACACCTGCCGTTCATTGTCGGGGGTGCTGATACCCCGTCACTGGTAGGGGGTATGCATATCAATACTGAAGACGAGATGATCCGGCTCAATCTGAAGAAATATTATATGTGCGGCAGCAACCTCGTTTCCGAGTTCGATGTCCTCTACACAAAGGAGTAATATATGGATGGTACCTACACCCTCGTTCCTTCCGGTTCTGCAAAACCCCCGTCCCATGCGGGACTGAAATGGTTTCTACTCATTATCTTCGGGCTCATTGTGGTGATCGGAAGCATGATCGCCGCTTTCTACTTCACCCATGCGGATCAGATTGGCGTTACGGTGATCCGTATGGAAGGCACCATGGTGACCGGGGAGATCTCTGATGGAGAAAATATCGGCAGTGAAATTGTGGGTGAAGAGTTACGGCAGGCTGCTGATGACCCGATGGTAGAAGCAATTGTCCTGCGGGTGAACAGTCCCGGCGGTACACCTGCCGCCGCACAGGAAATTATCGGCGACCTCGAATATGCAAAATCGAAAAAGCCGGTCGTCGTATCCATGGGAGACATGGGAACTTCGGCTGCCTATTACGTGAGCGCCCATGCAGACAGGATCTATGCAAACCCGGATACGTTCACCGGGGGGGTTGGCGTGATATGGAAATTCTCCGATATCAGCCGCTGGATGGAAAGGGAAGGCTACAATCTGAGCGTTGTCAAATCCGGCAGCAAGAAGGATATGGGTTCTACTGCCCGTCCTCTCAGCTTCGATGAAGAGACGTATGCCCAGAAGATCGTGGATGATAGTTTTGACACTTTTATTTCCGATGTGATATCCCAGCGCATGATCTCGCGGTCTGACATCGAAGATGGCAGGGTAATCCGGGGCGCCGATGCAGTAAAAATAAATGTTATCGATGAACTGGGCAATTTAAACGACGCGATTGACGGTGCAAAAAAGATGGCACAGTCAAGGGATTGATACTTTTTTCTTGCTTTTTATGTGAATTGATTGAGCTCTGTCAATATATTCAAAAATTTCTATCGCTCATGGGAGGTTTTACCCCCCTGCCACTGGGGCTCCCCCCAAATGCGATAACACCAGAACAGGTTTTACGACACGATCGCAAATCGAAGAGGCGTTTCTGAAGAGAGGATTATCCCGCCGCTCCGATAAGGCGCCTCGTCGGGGCCTCGCTGGGCAGATCGGTTTATTAAAATGACCGGCACCTGAACCGCCGCGGGGGTGCCCCGTCGGGGGCGGCAGGGTTTATCGTTGTTGGGGGTATGGGGCATCAGCCCCCATCTTTATAATCTACTCAAAAATCCAAACCCGTGTCAATTATATCATCTGTAATGGATCCGCTTTCATAAATTCACGGCAAACGGTTGTTGCGTAATGGCCGGGCGGCAGGGTGAACTTCAGCCGCACATCGGTATTTTCTATCGTGGATTCAATCTCTGTTTTTAAGGTGATAGGTCTCCAGGCACCCTCGAATTTTGTGCTGACAAACGCGGCTGCCCGTTCAAAATCTTCCGCGGTGATATGATGATCAGAAAGAAGCGATTCCATGATCCGCTCCCCAAGCGTTGCTGCCTCTGTTTTTACCTTACCGGGCATGAACAGGGCTATCGTGCAGCGACCGCGCTTTATGTGGATCGAGACTGCATTGACGTTCGCTGCCGTCACCGTATCCGTGCGCCCGTTTGCAAAGATCAGCCGGTCACCGGGTACCGGGCCGTTAAGGGTCCCCCCGTCATCGAACCGCTGGCTGAGTGCACAATTGAACAGGTATGACTGGAAGGCTGATACAAACAGGGAGAGCAGTTTTGGCGGCAGCTCCTTAAGGGCACCCGGGTAGTCGCCCGGATGAGTATAGAGGTGGTGAAGCATCGCCCGTTCAAATGCCATATGAACCGGAAGGTTACGCAGGGCGGGTTCAGGGTCGCGGGAGGTAAAAAAGTCCGATCGTATGGTCTTGACCGGATCCACTTCACCGGGGAATTCCAGTCCGATATAGGTAACAACTGCCTGTTCAAAATCTCCCCGGAGGATCCATTCTCCGACGCGGTGAGTAACCGGACGGATCGCTCCGAACCGCTGGAGCCCGAAATAGTTGGGAACGCCTTCGGATGCGGTGACCGTGAGAGCCTGCACCTGCTCTGCGAGATCGGTGGATTGGGTATCCCGGATGACCAGGTCAAACCGGTTGCCCAGCAGCTGGCCCAGCGACAAAGCCTCATTCGATTGCCGGACCGGCTCTAAGGTGATATCCTTGAGATGGATTGCTGCTACCTGCTCGGCAGTGACATTATAGATCGAGATCCACTGGCGGGTTATCGCATTGCGGTCTTTTGTACCCGACCAGCCGATACGGCGGTGGCTGATACCGAGCCGTTTTGCGATCTCCTTGACGGCATGCTGGAGTTCCCAGTTCTTTTTTGTGAGCAGGCAGATGAGATACGGACCGGCAGCGCCGCCTTTTTCCGGAAGCGGGATCTCTTCGACAAGGAAATCTTCCGGAGAGGCTCTCAGCCTGCCACCGATCCCTGCAGCATCGCTCGCGTAATAGCGCATGCCGAGCTCGCGTTCAAGAGGATATGTGCTCGGTTTCATAACAGGGTGAGCGCGCCGGTGATCTTATCGAGGTCTTCGCTTTTGGCCGGCCCAAGCCCGAGCGCCGTGATCGTGCCGGGCGGGATCTCGGTCATGCCGGCGTCCTGGATGAGGGAGTGGGAGATACCGGACCGTTCCGCGATAACCCGGAGCTCATGCAGGGTCCTCTCGTCATTGGCCTTGAGCACCACTTTCTTCTGCCCTTCGGAGATCCACGCTTTTGCCAGTGTCTTGTCAGCATTGTTGTATGCGCCAATAGATGCATGCGCCGCTTGGGCGCACCGCTTGCCACAACTCATCTTGACATCATTCCTGATGATGAGACACTGCTTATACCGGAACTCGGGCTCAACTGCCATTAATCTACAATGGGTTGCGGAACGTCAAATAGGTATAGCAGGATCTAAAAAAACTGAGGAGAGTTTGCAACAACGCTTCATCAGGTAACCGTCGGGCATGAAAGAAATTTTTATTTAATTTCGAAGATTTGTCTGAACTTATAGATCCGCCGCGGGGGCGCCCCGTCGGGAGCGGCGGGTTCATCGTATTCGGGGGGATGGGGGCATGAGCCCCCATCAATGCTACTAAGGATGGAAACCGAATAATCCACTAATCACAACAATAAAATCAAAAAAGTAATTGATTAATAAATTTTGCTCAGTAGAAATCATTGAGAAAACTCTGACGCTCCCGGGGGCTTCGCCCCCGCCACTGGGGCATCCCCCCATTGCGATGACGACGTATTACCTGTAATCTTACTCGGACTATCGCACTGCGCCCGTCCCCCAACGGGGGACTGGTGGCGCAAGAGGGGGGCAATATATTACGTGAAAAAAAAGGTTTTCCTATGAAAATCGTGTTCTCAAGATATGATAATGGGGGTTGAGACCCCCATATCCCCGGTAATGATGAACGTCGCCGCCCCCGACGGGGCGCCCCCGCGGCGTTTGAGGACTAAATATTCTAAAACCTCCTTGCCCCGCCGTGCCTGAAGATAGGCCCTGAGGCGGGGGAATATCACAAACATGATTTTCATGGTTCGGGTGTGAACTCCCGTTCATGCCTGTTTCTACAATGCAAATTTAACCAAAAAAATTATCCGCACCCGCCACTCACAGTAGTTCCCGCATATGGGGGAAGTGTGGTGGAGCACTCACCGGGTGCAGTTACAAAACGATCGCAGATAGCCTGCTTATAGGCATCCGGTGTCCGCGTGCCACGGTACTCCTGCCCGTTGATGAGGAGCGTGGGAGATGAACTTGCCCGGTTCTGGTTTGCAAGTGACTCATCTGCTTTGAGCAGGGCAAGACCTTCCTCCCCGCTGGCACAGGTTTCGATACTCTTTGCATCAATACCGATGGCAGCAGTAACATTTCTCCAGCAGGCATCAAGCCGGCTCGCATTCAGGTATTGGGGATAACACGCTTCATTGAACCGGCCCAGGTATTCCCAGTAGTGATCCGGGTTCTTTTCGAGAATGCAGATCTGGCGCAGGTCTTCTTTTACTTCAGATGTTCCATGCAATGACTGAACGGACGCAACCGTTGTGCCGGTTATGGTTGTAAGATACCTCACACGGATATCTGCTTTTGAACCGAGCAGTGCAGCTACCGGCTTCATCACATTTTCGGCATAGGTGCCACCCGGACAGAAGGCCATAACATAGAGATCTACTACCGGGCGCTCGGTTTTTGTGGGAGGCGCAGCAGCTTGTGCGGTACCGGTTCCTCCCACTGCCGCGTTCATAGTAATGCTATGGGTAAACAGGGAAGAACAGTCCAGCGTTGTATAAAGCGGCATCTCCTGACCCAGGTAGACGATTTTCATCTCATAGATACCATGGTTTTCTGCAACTGATATGAGCGATGCAGATGTACCGGGAGATACAAGGTTATTATTGACATAGATAAGGGTTTTTTCAGCGCATGCCTGTGCGGGGACAACAGTACCCTGACCCGGTATATTTTGCATAACCCCGGCAGCAACCAGGATCACAATCACCACGGCAATGCCGATAATGGCGACAAGGGTGCTTTTACTGAAGAGAGTGTGCTCTTGTGCATTTCCTGCATTCGGACTGCCCGTATTATGGACATGTGTTTCCGGATTATTATCGTTCGTCAAAGCAATACCTTAAGAATTATTCATAATTTCATCATGAATAACTGATCCTTTTTCCGGAGCAGGAATTGCGGGAAGATCTAACAATTTGTATCCCTGCCCCGTGTGGCCCCGGCACTGAGACAGAACTACCTCCTCTGGGGGAGGATGGATCATAAAACTATAAGCGAATTATTTTTTATAATAATATTGATTTTACGGGGGGTTCCCATCAGATAACGGCTGAAAGCCGTATAATGCCATACACGACAAGCATCGCTGCGGCAAGCAGGATTGCCCGGTTGTTGATCGCATCCACAAACTGCATCTTGTATGCCGAATCCTTCATGGCCTTTATGATCGGGTGGACGAGGAACACCCCGAACGGGACGAACGGCAGAAGCCAGAAAAAGCCCGGTTCAAGAACTGCAAAGACCGCAATGATGCCAAAGGCGCAGACCATAAACGCAATGGTTAAGAAAAATGCAGCCCGCTCCCCGATAATAACAACGGTATTTTTTCGCTCGGTCCGGTCTTTTTCGAGATCCCGTATCTCATTGCCCAGCTCCCCGACTGCCCCGAATATCCCGAGCAGGACTACATAGACTATACCGGTAAGATCCAGCGGATGGTACAGCACGTACCCGAGCAGACCATAGAGCGCCGGAAACAGGGCATGATAGACAAGATCAAGGCCGGCAATATTTTTTACTTCGATCCAGAATGAATAGGTGATAAATACGAAAAGGACTGTCAGTTCCACCATGAGAAGGGATGAGGGCAGGAGTGCCATGCAGATAAGCGAGACTGCAAGCAAAACGGCACTGACCAGTTTTGCGGTCCGGCATGTCAATGAACCATCGGCAAGCGGATTCCGGGGTTTTGCGGAGCGGGCATCCAGTGCCATATCCGAGATATCGTTAATGACAAACCCGAATGCAGACGATGCTGCAACAAAGATCAGAAGGAGCGGGAGGGAAAGATCGAACCGGCCCGCTGCAAGAAGCGCCCCGAAGATCCCCGCGATTACAAAGAGGATACCATAAGCCTCAAACCGTATGAGCCGTTTCAAAGGGTGATAAATGTGAATCTCTCCTGAAATCTGTCAGATGCATACACACATAGCCGTAAAAGAATTTATTGATTATGTGAAGATGAAAGCAGGAATATACCAGCGATCTATAAAAAAACCCTACGGCCAGGTGATAACGGAAATAATACCGGAACAACAACTCTGCAAATAATTACGGATACCTGCATCCCCCGGTTATGACATATCCCTCTGGACGAAGAGCGGTTTTGTGACGGAAATGTTGAAACATCCCAGCCGTGTCATTCCCCGGTGAGACCCTGGTGCGGGGAAATCCTCACGGATGTGACAATTAAGGTTTCATGGACACGGCGTGAATCTGAATTGTTCATATCCGGATCTCCAGATCCTTTTTTTATATTTTCCATGAAGAAAATGTCCGGTTTAAAGAAGTTGCATACAACATCTCCGAACAATTCAATACATCTCGAAAAAGAACTCCTATACACGGATATAAGGGACAAATAAAAATGGCACAGGTACTGCTCTCACCACTGAGCTGGGGACTCGGTCATGCGATGAGGGATATCCCCATCATACGAACCCTCATTGCACACGACCACGACGTCACAATCGCCGCGTGCGGCAATGCCCTTTCAGCGCTTAAACAGGAATTTCCCCAGTGCCGGTTCATCGAATTTGAGGATTACCCCTCGCCGTACAGTTCGGGCAGCCTTTTTCTCCCGAAATTTTTCCTGTATCTTCCCATCCTGCTCAGGGCAGTCTCAAACGAACGACAAAACCTTGCAAAAATCCTATCCCGGGATCGCTATGACCTCATCATCAGCGACAACCGGCTGGGAGCTTATTCATCCAATGTGCCCTCGGTCTTCATCTCCCACCAGCTGCACTACCACATGCCCCTGGCCCTCTGGCCGGTGGAACTCTTCGCACTCCGCGTCAACACGTACCTCCACCAGAAATATGACCGGATCATTGTGCCGGATAACCCTCCGGGCCCCCTGTCCCTTGCGGGAAAACTCTCCCTTCCAGGATCTGATGAGACGAGATCGAAGGCATTTTTCTCCGGCATCCTCACCAGCATACAAAAACGGGACTGTGCCGAGGATCTTGATTACCTTGTCCTGATATCGGGACCTGAACCCCAGCGGACCAAACTCGAAGAGATACTGCTCCCGTCAATCCATGAACTTGACGGGAAAAACGTCGTGCTTCTCGGGAGCCCGAAGAGGAAGACCGAGATTACGGGCACGGATACCTGCACAGTGAAAGGATACGTCTCCAATGAAGAGAAAGTGGATCTCATGAACCGGGCAAAGTTCGTCATCTGCCGTTCCGGGTATACCACGATGATGGAACTTGCAGAACTCAAAAAGAAACACGGCCTGTTTATCCCTACCCCCGGGCAGACCGAACAGGAATACCTGTCGTGGTATTACCAGAAACAGGGCTGGTTCCATTCCCAGAGCCAGTACCGTCTCGATCTTGCCGTTGATCTTCCGGCTGCACAGGCATATTCCGGGTTTCCTGATATGCCGTCAACGAAAGAAAATGTCAGCAGGCTCTATAACGACCTTCTGGCCGGCTATCTTGAATAATTCCGGCACGGTTCAAATAGATCGACAGCACATCTTTGATCCATGGATGATCTGGTGCTGACCGGGACCCTGGCACTCGTCGCATTCTTTGCCATCATCATTGCCGGTCTTCTTGCAGTGCTCTTTTTTCTGTCCTGGCTCTGGAGCGCTGCCAGTGCAGGGAATTACAGCAGCATCCTTATGAGTCTTCTTGCAATTATGATCGCAGGATGTGCTTATACCGGTGCAGGTTACTATCTTTTTTCGAGAGGATGGATCTGATCCTCTCACCACAAAAACACTATCTCTCCGACATTGATTTTTAAAAGGGAATAGGATTTGCCAGCGAATAAGTATACCGTATCTACGAAAAAAGAGATTAGTGGAACTTGTACCCGAGTGTCTGGACGAGCACGATCATTTCCCTGACCTGCTCATCCTGTTTCCGGGTCAGCTTGCGACCCCGCTGCACCAATCGTCCCATCCGGATGATCTGCATGCGCTGCTCCTGGGAGAGGGCTCCCGAGTGGTGCGACCATTTGAGAAGGTCGAGCCACTGCTGGCGGTTGAATGAGATGCCGTAACCTGACGGGGAAGTTCCAAAATCGTCAGATGTTTTTAATTCCCCGTCCGTTTCTTCCCCGGCATCCTCATCCTCATCGGTTTCCTGCACGTCAGCCGCTTCAGGCTCTTGTGCAGGTGTATCATCCATAATGATGTCATGAGTATCTGCTTCCGGCGCTGGAACAGTCTGCCCGGAAACCCCTGATATTCGATCTGCCACTGCCGGACCGGGAGCTTCGTCTTCAAACAGGTCCTCGATGCCAAACGATGGGGATACTTCCGGGGGGGTATTCAGGGTTCTTGTGGGTACCTGCCCTTCATGCGTTGCGGGCGGAGCGGTGACAGCCACTGCCTTTGGGACCGGTCTGATCTCGGTGGGAAGACGGGTCTGGCTGACAACAACGGCCCATTTGCGTTCCGGCTCCGGTGCGGCCATACTGGTGCGTGACAGGGACTGCTCTACCTGAACGCTCTTCTTTTGAGAAACTGCAAGTCGCTCCTCGTCATTCATGTGGTTTTCCCACTCATCGGCAAGAGCAGTTCGTGCCTGTTGGATCTCATCGGACAGGGCTTCAACTCGTGCATCTGCTTCTGCTTTCTGGGACTCCAGTGTCCTTACCTTCTGTTCGAGATCCCGCTGCCGGGCCAGCACCTGCTCAAAATCCATTTTGAGTTCCTGGATCTTTGCTGCACGCTGGTCCTCGATCTGTTCATGATCCACTTTAACTGAATCCAGCTCGTGCTCCACCTGCTCTTTTGCAAGAGTAACTGCACGGACCTTTTCTTCAGCCGCCGCGTGCAGATTTCTTTCCTGTTCAAGGGAAGATTTTAACTGTTCCCGCTCGGCGATTGCCCGGGCTATGTCTCCTTCGAGTCTGCTGGCGACCTGTGCAGATTTTTGCAGGTTCACTTCAGCAGTGCGGCGAATCCTCCGTTCGGTCTCAAGTTCCGCTTTAGTCCCTTCCAGATCTTCAGAGAGCGAACGGGCCTGCTGGCCGGTCTGTTCCTTTCCCTGGACTACTGAATGCAGCTCGTGTTCCAGTCCGTCGATCCGGGCTGATGCAGCGTTAAAATCTGCAAGAAGGGTCGAATTGAGCTGGGTGGCTGCTTCAAGGTCCCGGTTCAACCGGAGGAGATCATTCCGGTGAACTTCGAGATCGGTCCTGGTCTGGCTGTGCGCACCGCGAACCGATTGCAGGGTTTCATCCCGCTCGCGAATCGCTGCATTCAACCGGGCTTCAACAACATCACGCTGTTTTTTCTCATCGGCAAGTGCCACACGCGCTTCTTTCAGCGCGGCTTTTATCCCTTCCAGTTCTTCAGAGAGCGAACGGGCCTGCTGACCGGTCTGGTCCTTTGCCTGCACTGCGGATTTCAGCTCATGCTCCAGATCTTTGATCCGGGACGAGGCAGAGGCAATATCGCCCTGGAGCGTTTGCCGGAGCAGTGCTGCAGCCTCGAGATCGCGGTTCAGGCGCAAGAGATCATTTTTGTGCACATCGAGATCGGTTTTTACCTGGTCGTGCGCACCGCGAACCGATTGCAGGGTTTCATCCCGCTCGCGGATCGCTGCATTCAACCGGGTTTGTAGTGCAGCATGCTGTTCTTTTTCCGCGTTCAGTGCGGACTGTACACTTTCTAACGAGGCTGTAAGGGCACGGACTTTTTCATCGCTGGCTTCCCTGAGGATCCCGGCATCAGCGATCTGCTTTTCAAGGGACTGGATCTTCCATTCACGCTCTTCGACCTCAACCCGGGTCTCATTGAACGATGCAGTAACCGCTGCTACTGCTGCCGCAGTTTTTCTTTCTTCTGCGTGAGCGATAACAAGCTCATCTTTGAGGATCTTTAATTCCCGTTCCTGGGAAAAAATCGTAGCAACCGCGGTATCAACCCTGCCCTGCAGTTCATCGAGTTGCCGTTTTTGGGATTCCTCATGCAACTCGTGGGTTGCTTCTGATTGCTCCATTTCGTGCCGGAGGGTTTCTAATCGCATGTCTGCTGCAGTGCACCGGCCGGTCTCGGCTTCAAGCACGGATTTTAACCGGAGGATCTCATCGTTCAACTGGCGGACAGAATTCTTCAGCTCATCAATTTGGTGTGTCAGATCCTGCTCGGACTGTGCTTTTGCCTGCAAAACGGATTTGACCTCCTGTTCTGCAGCACCTGCCCGGTCCTTCTCTGAAGCGAATGCGGCTGCCTGTTGTTCGTGCTCGAGCGTAAGGGTCTGAAGCGATGTTTTAAGTTGCCCAGACTGCGCCTCTGACTCTTTTACTGCGAGAACGAGCCGGGCAGAACGGGCGGCTTCATCTGCGAGTGCCTGCTGTGCTGCATCCAGCTCCGTTGTTTTTGCGCGGATATCCTGCGAAAGGGATGATACCTGTCCGGTCAAACGGGAAATTTCTGACTGGGAAGAGAGATCGGATTTTTCTTTTTCTGCTAAGTGTATGCGGATATGTTCTTCAGCAGTGGCAAGGAGTGTCCGGGCATCACCCAGATCCCGCGAGAGTTGTCCGGCTTTTACGGTTTTTTCATCGAGTGCCTGTTCGGTTTCCTCGAGATCTCCTTTGAGCGTGCGCTCATCCTGCTCTTTTTTCTTAACCATTGCACTGAGCGTTTCGATTATCCGTGAATTCTCGATACCTGCATCTTCGAGTGTTGTTAACCGGGAGGAGAGTTTCTGCAGTTCGGCGTTGGCAGAGGCGAGGTCTTCAGAGTTTTTAACAGCGATCTCAAATGCGGACATGAGGAATTCTAGCAGTTTCCTGCGATCAGCAGTGACAACAAAGACCTGGTCTTCGTGCTGGATCTTGAACTGCGTCTTAATCTGGTCCAGGGTCTGCTGCTGAACAGGTGTCAGGAGTATTCCTTCGATCAGCGAGAGAAGGTAAGGAGAATCATAGGGCTCGGCAATGAAATTGTCTGCATTGCAATCAAGGACATGCAGCAGATCTCCCAGGGTTGATGCGCGTGTCAGGATCATGACCGGAATCATCCAGAGGTTGTCATCGGACTTGATCTGCCGGCAGTACTCATAGGCCTCCTGACCAAAGGAGGTTGAGTCACAGATAATAAGATTGGGTTTTCCAGAGCGAAGGGTATCGATGAGCTGTGGCCCATCGGAAAAGAGGGTTACCTGGTAATCCTGGTTTTCAAGCTGCTCTATGAGCTCCTGTGTCCCTGTTTCACTCTGACCCAGAACGAAAATATCTATGACACTTTCGTTTCCATCTGATTGAGGATTATTCATCGCCATCTCTCGCACGGTTAAACTCTCACGGTACTCTATGCCTGAATATATGATTTTATATACTGTATTATAGCACTTCTGGTCGAAAAGAGCTGGCCGGGGCCTTACTGTGGCAAAAATAAGAAGAAATCCTCAAAAATGGGGGGTTTCAGGTACCCGGATTGTGCAGGGCCGGATCAATGGGTATCTGGAGTTCAGTCAGCAGTTCGTTTTCTGCAACCGTGCAGGGATCATTCAGATACAACTCGCGATGGGGGCCGTTAATTAAAAACTCCCGTTCCTCTGCATAGGCACCGATCCGGGTCCAGGCCTCGTGGAGGCCGGTGTACGGCCCTTTGTAGATGAGCGTTAAGCATTTTCCCCCGGGCAGGGTCCGGCACTCCATGGACGGGTCACTGAGAGTGATCCTGCCGGTGATAGGCACTGCACACTCCATATCCGCATCCTTTTCCTTATACTCACCATCATGATACAGCGTCATAAATGGTCCGGCAATCTTCAGCCCGTTTCTTACGTTTTCCTCTGAAAAGAGCTGGGTGCAGAGCCCGGTCATGAGCCGGGTAATCGTCTCCTTGTACGCACCCGATCCCCGCTTTCCCACAATACGCACGGGCGCTATATCCTTTACAACAGGTTCATTCAGTGACATGTAGATCAACTCTAACGAGGCATCCCGGTTTTCCAGAATTGCCTCGATCTCCTGTAACCGGTTGACTTCCGACCGGATATCCGTTCTGCGCTTTAAAAAAAGTGCCCGGATCGTTGTGGTATCGTTTTTCTCCTTTGCAGAAAGGAGCGTTTCGATCTCGGTAAGGGGAAACCCGAGTTCGCATAACGTCTTGATCGACACACCGCGTGCGATCTGGGAACCGGTGTAATACCGGTACCGGGTGAACGCATCTTTTTCCTGCGGTACAAGCAGGCCTCGTTCATCATAGAGCCGGAGCGCTTTCTGGCTGAGCCGGGTGATGAGCGAGAACCTGCCGATCGGGATCTGGTCGATTGCCATTGTTACACAGATCTCTGTTCTTTAAAACGATATAGGATGCCGCAGTCTGCCGCAGGGCAGGGTTTGAGAAATAAGAAGGAATCGGGAAATGGTGCAATCCGGATCGGCAGTGTTTCCGGTTCGGGTAAAAAATTGGTTGAATAAGAGACGGGTGTTTTTACTCTTTTTTTACCCACCAGTCAATGAGTGCCCGGGAGATACTTAAGGAAGACGGGATGGGGGGGAGGTTATTGCGGTCAAACCATCCCACAGATACGATCTCTTTGTTGTCAATCGTGATCTCTCCTCCAGCATAGTCTGCCACAAACCCGATCATGAACGAGTGGGGAAACGGCCAGGGTTCACTGCCAAAATAGCGGATATTTTTTACGGCAATTCCCACTTCTTCAAAAACTTCCCGGCAGACCGCATGTTCAAGGTCCTCGCCGGGTTCTACAAATCCGGCAATCGTGCTGTGAAGGCCGGGCGGGAACCGGGGTGAGCGGGCGAGAAGGACCTGGTCTTCTTTTTGCACCAGGACAATGACAGCCGGGGAAAGCCGGGGATAGGTGATCAGGTTACAGTCCGAACAGAATTTCGCCCGTTCTGTCCGTAACTGCCGGGTTTTTGCACCGCACCGCCCGCAGAACTGCGTGGTGAGGTCAAAGTCAATGATCTGGACCGCGAGAGCTGCGAGAGCCAGTTCATCATCCGGCACCCGCCCGAACAGTTCCCGGACACCGGAATATTCCCAGCCTTCAGGAAGTTCGGTGCCAGGGGGGATCTCAGCCGCATAACAGGGAGTTGCATCAAGGTGTCCAAGGTACTGCACCCGACCCACAGGGAACGGCATCAGTGCCGGAGCTGTTTTTAAAAGAACTGATAGAGGTTTTGCTGAAGTAACGGCAACACCGCTGCTGCTCACCATCACCCAGAGGGCTCCGCTTAACGGGATTGTTTCAGGCACCGGAAACCGAAAGACCAGGTTACCGGTTGATAATTTCGCGGAATGGACCATGATCGTTAAGGGATATCCCCGTACCCGATGCCCGGAGGTCTGCCCGTGATGGGATCAATAAGAATTTTTACATTCCCCATCGGGACACGGGTTGAACCGCGTTTGATCAGGGTCCCGTTGTTGTAGACTTCAACCAGGAGCGTATCTCCCGAATTTTCCTGCTTCTGGGCTGACACCTGGACGATGCGATCACTCCAGAGAACTTTGTAGATCCCAACACCGGTGCCGGAAACCGGATGCATGAGTTCGGGATTGCCCACCTCACCAATAAAGGTTCCGGGATATTCGATGCGCACCCACACCCCGTCAGCAGGTACAGGTGCCGGGAGCAGAGTGGGAGTCGGCTGAACCGTGATAACCGTAACAACGGCGGGCAGGGTTGTCTCACCGGTGTCCCATGGGTAGTATGAGATAATAACCGCTCCTGCAAGCACCACAAGGATGATGCCGATAATCGCAGCGACCATGAAAGAAGGGGATGTGCTCTTCGGTGTTTTTGGGGCAGGTGGAGAGAGAGCCGCAGGAACCGGTGCTGCTTTATGTGCAGGGTGTTCAATGGGTTTGTCATCCACTAAACATTCCGGGATTATTGTGTCGATGGAGTGGATGTCATCAGGTATTTCTGCCACCGGTTCTTCTGGCACCACCCTGATAGGATCTGTGTCTGCCTTTGGTTCGTCATCGATCGTTTCACGGGCAGGCGTTGCCTCGGAAATCGCAATCGATAGGGGGATGGGTGTTATTGTTACCGTGCGGGCAGCATCTGCCCATATCCGTGCTGCATCGGAAATTACCGGCGTTTCATCTGGGGCGATTGCCGGGATTGGGGGATATGATATCGATTCTTCTTTATCGGGAATTATCGGGATTTCATCTGTCCCGATTGCGATTGCCTGGGGAGGAGTGACCGGTTCTTCGTTATCGGAAATCACCGGAGTTTCATTTGTCCCGAGTGCTTTCTCCGGAAGCGGAGGAACCGGTTCTTCGGTTGCGGGAATTTCCGGGGTTTCATCTGCCTCGATTGTTATTTCCTGAGGGGGAGTGACCGGTTCTTTGGTATCGGAAATTACCAGCGTTTCATCTGTCTCGATTGCGATTTCCTGAGGGGAGTTGACCGTTTCTTTATCACCGGGCGTCTCCATTTTATCCGTATCCCGGGGTGGAAGCGGGGGCTCGCCAGAGGGTTTTACCATTTCAGCATTGACCCCAAGAGGGGGTTCATCGATCGCTGGGGGTGTTCCATCATCTGCGAGGGATTCGGGAAGCACAGGAGAAGTGACCGGTTCTGCCTTCACCGGATATGCTTCCGTGACAGATTTGCGGGGGCTGAACGTCTCGATCCGGTACGTGGCGGACATCCGCGGCTGGATAACTTTTAACGGATCATACGGGAGGGTGCCTGCAGAAGATGCATCATTTCGGGCTTCTGCGGCATGGTTATTGAGTGTGGCTGCCCACTCATTGCATTCCGTTACTCTCTTTTCACCGTTTTGCCGGGTGAAGATGAAATCCATCGGGTGCGGAGCGCCAATTCCGGAGGGATCCATGCGAGACAGGGTGATGATAGGATCCCCATTCACATCCATACCGGATACAACGGTGATGATCATTTCGAGCGGGATTGTCCGGAGCTGGAAGGGGATGACTGAATTATCGATAAGGATGAGACGCCGGCTGGTAAGCATCAGGTCCAGAGACACGCCATCGATGCGGATATTGTGCGTGGACAGGATAAGGGATTCGTCGCTGGATAGGTACGGGTCGCCCATGATTCCTCAAATAGGTACGTTTACTATGTGCTGTCCGGGGCAATATGCTTTTTAGCAGGTACCGTCAGTATCCCGTTGCATAATACCACCCGCTCTCTTCCCGGACCTTGACGGGGATATTGAAGAGGCCGCCGATCTTTGTATCGGTCAGCATTTTCTCTTTTTCTCCATCGCCGACAAACCTCCCGTCGTCCATAAGAATGATGCGGGTGATCTCCGGAATGATATCGTGCAGGTTGTGTGTCACGAGGATGATACCGGTGCCGGATTGTGCGATCTTTCGCATCAGGTTCCGGAACGTGTGAAGGGCGTGCAGGTCAAGGCTGGTGGTGGGCTCATCGAGAACGAGGGCTGCCGGGCGGTGCACGAGCGCCCTGCCGATCAGGAACCGGCGGGCTTCTCCGGACGACATCATCGTCATCGGGCGGTCCTGCAGGTGTTCGATCTCCAGAAATTTCAGGATCTCATCCGTCCTCTCTTCCATAGCCGGTGTCACCGTGTGGTTGAAAAGCCCGATGCTGGAAAAGAACCCGGACAGGATCACCTCCCTCCCGGATACCTCCCGGGTATACGCGTATTGTAAGTCGTTGGAGACAATCCCGATAAACGATCGCATGGCAAAGACATCCCAGAATTCCTCACCGCGTATCCGGAAAACCACGTCATCGTGGGGCTGGGGGTAGTATTCCCGGTTCACCGCTTTGATGAACGAGGATTTCCCGGCGCCGTTGGGGCCGAGAATCGCAATGTGTTCGCCTTCCTGGATGGTAACCGAAAGGGATTTCAGAACATTCTTGTCGCCTTTTATAACGGTGACATTTTCAAATTCAAGAAGCGGCGGACGGCTGGTTTTTTTTAAGGAGTGCTTTTCAGTCATGGGAGATCGTTCCTGTTGCGTTGTGATGAGGCGGGAGGGTTTGTGGAAGGAGGGGACAAGGACAAAGACACGGCATTACTAAAAATTTCAGATGATCCTGTCGATCCTGATCGTATATTCCCGCTTTCTCTCATCAGTAGAACAGGAGAGTGCTCCGCCCGCCCGGTCACAGAGTCGTGCGAGGAAGCCCCTGCTGGTTTTCATGGCATCAGAAGCAGTGCACCCGGTTCCGGTAAGAGTGATGATGGCATCCTTGTCGTCACGCTGTACCTGGAGCGTGATCGCATCAGCGCCGGTACCGACAAGGTCTTCGAGAATATAAGTAACCAGATCCGTCAGATCATCGTGATCGACAGCAACCTTAAGTTGTTTCTCAGCCGCCGAGAACGTAAATGCAATATCCGCAAGGAGCGGCTGCATGCCGATACGGGTGAGCAGCAGGCGGGTGAAGGTCGAATCATCATCATCCGATGAGAGAAGATCGTCATCCGAGCAGGCGGGAACCGAGAGCCCGGTCACCAGTGCTTCAAGGTGCCGTACCAGATCACATTCGACGAGTTCTCTGGGAGGACAGAACCCGCGGAGCATGGTGGTATAGTCCGAGAGCAGCCGTGCAGCCCGCCGGGCAAGGGCCGGATCGATGATGTGTGCAAGCTCGGCCCCGTCAAACGATCGTTCGAGCTTGGCGATTACCTGACCGGCCTTGAGGGCCAGGTGGATAGAAACTCTACCTCCCTTATGGTGCTCTTCGGCAAAGGAACGGAACGCTTCGAGCAGTTCATCGATCACATCCCCCTTGATAAGGCGGCTGACTTCTTCAGCCACATCTTCCTCCCCGAGTTCCTCCATCACATACGAGACATAGTAAAGCCGTCCAGCCATGATGGTAAAAAGCTCGTTGACCTGCTCCATGCACTCCTCGGCAAATGCGGCAGTCTCGATTGCACGCTCCTGGTTCAGCTCGGCAATATTTTCAAGCGCCAGTGCATCGGAGCGGATGGCAGCAATCATCCGACCTGCATCGGCAGCGGCAATCGCCCGCCCGTGACCCGGCAGGACAAAATCAATGCCACCCCTATCGAGGAGTGACTTAATACCATCGAGTGAACGGATGAGCGCTGCCTGGTCCCATCCACAAATGCCGGCAATACCCGGATTTGCTGCAAAGAGTACATCGCCAATGAATAACAGCCCACCCACGAGGAGGCAGATGCTGTCCGGGCTGTGACCAGGTGTATGATACACGTCAAGGGCAGGACCATTACCAAAACCTATTTTTTCCCCTGCAAGGCCGCCACCGGTCTGCTGCCGGGTGATGGTAACCGTGGCCCCGTTGGAAAAGGCCATGGATACCGGGACACCACAGGAACCGGCCCGGTCGTCCGTTAAGAGAGGTAGTCCTACCCGGACGGGCGAGATCGTCTGGCCCAGCAGTGCTGCCTGCGTCATCTTTGCATCGCCGCGTTCAAGCGCGGCCGCTCCCGCCTCCTGCACGGCAAAGACTGCTGCTTCAGCGTGGGCGAATGCGGGTGTGTTCTGCGCACCCTGGAAATGATCGAGATGCGCATGGGTTAAAAAGACAAAGACCGGGCGATCCTGTGCCTCGCGGCACTCTTCGATCACCTGTGCAAGCTGTGCTGACTGCTCCGAAAGTCCGCCCGGATCGATGAGCAGGATTACATCGCCGGTCTGGATCAGGTAGGAGTTAGAAGAGATAGTGTCGATCTTCCGGATAAGGGGGTAGTGCTGTGCCCCGGGAGCACCCGGTACCGGCTGCCAGACCTGGGAAACGGGAGAGTTGTTACCACCCGGCAAGCGCTTCGCCCTCAGAAGGATAGATGGAGAATATGGAGGTGAACCCGGCTAGCTTGAGGATCTTGTGCACTTCGGCAGCAAGACTGCACAGGGCGTATTTGTCACCGGGATTCTTGAGTTTCTTTGCGGTTGCAAGCAGCACACGCAGGCCACCGCTGCTGATATAGGTGACTGCGGAGAAGTTGAGCAGGATCATCCGGTTGCCGTTCTCGATCTCCTTGTTGATAGCCTGTTCGAGTGCCGGTGCTGTAGCGGTATCGATTCTTCCGGCGATCGAAAGGATGGTTGCCCCGTCTCGGGTTGCAGTTGTAATCTCCACGTTATTCCCTCGCTTCTGGTGATATGGTTCCAGAGAATTGTAATGGAGTTTTTGGTGTTTTTCAAAGATAATGCTATCCCTGCAATTCTCCCGTCACTTCAGACACACTACGAGTAATAAGCCCGCAGAATGCCAGAAGCCGGGGGATATACGCCAAAACCACCGGTAGATTTTATAATTCCTGTCAGGACGCGACCATTAAAAGAGCCGGTGTGCAATAACATATTTGAGACTTCATGGCTGCAACAATATTTACGTCACTGCTGGTCCTGTTCCAGCTGAGTTGTGTAATTGTTGTTGTTGCCTACCTCCTGACACGGAGGAAACTTTTCATCGAAGTGCTTGACGGACATCCCACAATAAAAACACAGATTATCCTCATCCTTGTTTTCGGGGCCCTCTCGGTCTTCGGTACTATCAGCGGTGTAGAGGTGCTGGGCGCGATTATCAATGTGCGGGACCTCGGCCCGATGGTTGCCGGCCTGATTGGGGGGCCACTTGTCGGACTGGGGGCCGGCCTGATCGGCGCTGCATACCGCTGGAGCCTGGGAGGGTTCACCGTCGTCCCCTGCTCTACGGCAACCATCCTTGCCGGGCTGTTTGGCGGCCTTATCTGGCTGGCATGCAAACGGAAATTCTGCGGCATAAAAATTGCCGTGCTCTTTGCCATCCTCATGGAAGGGCTGCACATGCTGCTCACGCTGGCCCTCTGCCGCCCGTTCGACCAGGCACTGGCGGTTGTATCCATGGTGGCCCTGCCGATGATCCTTGCCAATGCTGCGGGGATGTTTATCTTTGCGTTCATCATCGAAAATCTCCAGAATGAACGCAGGATGACAGCAGAGCGCGATACCCTGCTGCGGGAGATGGAACGAAAAGATACAGAACTTGCGATCGCAGCCGAGATCCAACAGAGTTTCCTGCCCGATACGATCACACAGATCGAGGGATTCGAAGTTGCTGCAAAGAGCGTGATGGCAAAGGCAGTGGGGGGCGACTTTTTTGATGTGATCCCGTTTGAAGTGATCCCGCTCAAAAAAGGGACCATGGGAGTCATGATCGCCGATGTCTCGGGAAAGGGCATCCCCGCCGCACTCTTCATGGCACTCTCGCGGATCGTTGTGCGGGTGAATGCCACGTGGTACATGGACCGCCCCGCATTGGCCATCCGCAGTGCAAACAACATCATCGCAAATGATTCCAAAGGGAGCGGTATGTTTGTCACCCTCTTTTACGGGATCCTTGATGCGGACAACCATACGCTCACGTATGTGAACGCCGGCCACAACCCGCCGATCATCTGCCATGCGGAGGACGGTCATCTCACTGAACTTCCGGCAACGGGCATTGCGATCGGGGCAATGCCGGATGCCGGGTATACCGCCCGGACAATCGCACTGAATGATGGCGATATCGTTGTGTTGTACACGGATGGTATCACGGAAGCGGAAAATGCACAGCAGGAAATGTTTGGAGAAGAGCACCTGCATACGGTGATCCGTGCATCCCGGAAACACCCTGCGACAGGGATCCTGACCGCGATTCTTGATTCGGTCCACACATTCAGCGGGGGCTACCCGCAGTCGGATGATATTACCCTGATGGTTATAAAGGTGACATGATGGAAGAATCTCTTTCCTGCACAATTAAAGCCGATATCCAGGAAATCCCCAAGGTATCCCTTGCACTTGACCAGGCCATGGGTGCCCACGGATTTTCAGATGAAGAGATCCTCGATACCCAGCTTGCGGTTGAAGAGGCAATCACCAACGTGATCGTGCACGGGTATGAAGGGACTACCGGGAAAATTCTCATCATTTGCAGCACAACCGGGGGGCTTGCCGAGATACAGATCGAAGATACCGCCCCACCGTTCAATCCCTTATCCATTCCGGAACCGGATATTACCGAAGATATTGAAGACCGGAAGATCGGTGGACTGGGTGTGTTCCTGATCCGTCAGGTGATGGATGATATCATCTACCGGTATGAAGACGGGAAAAATATCCTTGTGCTGAGAAAGAAGAAGATGGGTTGAGTGATTTTACATAATCGGCATGGAGGGGACAGGGCTTGTCCCACGGTCCTGTCAATACGATAAGCCCGTATTGATTGTGTGGGGGTTATTGCGTTTTTTGAGAAAATCGCTGTAACAAGGGGGAGAACACCAGCGATTATTCGGTTTTTTTACGGATTTCCCGACAATAATTTCATTTTTACAGAACTTGGGATTCTCCCCACCCCCTTCGGGGGTTGCTCGGCCGCCTTGGCGGGGCCTCGCTGGGCAGGGAGGTTAACCACTCATTTTTTAGGTTCTTGATTTACTGGTTAATTCAACATAGACTAAGGAAGATCATATTGATCGGGAGAATTGCTCACTCAAACCGACTGGACCGCTGCGGGGGCGCCCCGTCGGGGGCAGCGGGGTTCATCCCATCCGGGGGCATGGGGGCATCAGCCCCCATCGTGTAATCTGTTCAAAACAAGGGTAACTATCTGAAAAAAGTGAAAACAATACCGGATAATTTCCGTGAAGCTAAAAAGAAGACGGGTTAATCCACGTCAGACTTCCCTGACAATGTCCTGAATATAGGCAATACCGATCTTGGCCTTGGTCAGCCGGGTGGTGTCCAGCAGGTGGCGCATATCGGAAAACTCTCCTTCAGTGACTATCTTTTTTACCTGCGAGTTCAAGTCAAGCGAGGCATCATAGGGGATATTTTTGAAGACTACGCCATGGTTATGCAGGTACATTGTTTTTGCCGCACCTTTGTTTAAGGGATTGGCATAATAGAGCGAGGAGAGTTTATCTGCGGGGAAATGGGAGAGATCAGCGTTGAGATCAACACCGATGCCAAAGCTGACAAGCGTCTCTCCCTTGTGCGAATTACCGCTGTCGGAAGCAACCCATTCGTGGATCTGCGAGGGATCCATGATCGATGCTCCGCCGGGAGGTGCTGCAGTGGCTACCGGGGATTTTTTCAGGCCGGAACTGGAGAGCCCGGCCAGCACGCCCCAGATGGTGACCGCAACAACCCCGTGATAACTCTTCACCCGCTCCTGCGAAGACGAGAATATGGTTTTGTAGATATCCGAGATGCTGATGCCGTCAGGCCGGCTTGTTTCGAGCGTGAAGTACTCGTTGAACGGGCCGTCGAGGGTGACATTGAACCCGGTATAGACCACAACATCACTGTCATGATCCAGAGGGGTTAAGAAATCCGGCGTGTTGTTGCCATCGGTCGGGAGCCAGACCATAGAACCGTAGAGAGTGATCATCTCGCCCATCAGGGGCATCGCTTCCCTGACATTCGCGCCGAGCGCGCCAAGGCCCAGAGAGTAAGTGATCTCCGAGAACTTTTTTGCCCTGACATCAGATTCCATGATCTGCGAATACAACACCTTGTGCAGATCCCCGAGCACCCGCAGGACCGGCGGTGTAGTCATCCAGCCCGGTTCAACAGTCAGCTGTACACCATCGCCCATGATCTTTTTGTAAAAAATTTCATTGAAGAGGTTCGGGTTCCTGCGCTTAGGGACAATATCGGCAACCGCGAGATCCGTTGTGGGAAAGATATCAAAGACTGACGAGAACCCGGCCATGTCCAGCACTTTTTTCGGGTACTCCCCGACCGCGGCAAGCGCAAACCGCCCGTTCCTCCGCTTCATCTCCTTTTTGAGGCTGTTAAAAACCCGTAATCCCCCGCTGCTGAGGTAACCGGTTCCTGCCAGGTCAAGTACCAGTTCCCTGTCATCATCGTGGAGTGCCTCGCGGGTCCAGGTTTCCAGCTGCTGTGCCCCGAATGCATCGAGCCGTCCCGATACAAAAAAGATCACTACCCCGTCCTTCCTCTCGCTCCGTGCTTCCATACGCTTCTCCTGATGAATACTATCATGCTGCTAGTTTTTTATTGTTGGGGAGAAAGAGGGATGAGGCAAAGACTCCCTTTACTTCCGTCTAATCATTGACCATAGATGTTCGATATGAGAGATCCCCTCCCGTTATTATCCGAAACAAAAAAAGGATCCGGTTATTCCCTAACCGGCCTGCGTACCGCGACAGCACACGAGAGCCAGCCGGTATCGGGAGCAGGGAAGTACTTACAGGATCCCATTCTCCTTTTTTCCATCGTGTCCATATCATAATAAATGCAGGAAAAATCCGGATCAAGGAGTGCAGGGATCTCATCTTTGGAATAGGTTGTCATCCTGTCAAGTGCCGTGTAGTCCCGGACATGGGAGAAGATCCTGTAGGGGATGAAACGCCTTTCATCGCTGATCAGCCTGCACGGTTTGAGATGCTCAAAAACGATAGCCAGGTCCGGAGCAAGACCAGACAGGGAGGCAAGCACACGCTCCATCACGGATTGTTCGATATAGTAGGTGAGCCCTTCCATCACGACGATGAGCCTCGTGCGTGACGGCTCACCTATCTCTTTCCTGAGGGTTTCAGTCAGGAAGGCAGTATCGGCAATGTCGGATTCAATGGAGGAAATAAACCTGCACCGGTCCGGGACCAGCCGGGAATACAACCGGCGTTTGTGACTCATATTACTCCGGTCGATCTCAATAAAACGGACATGGTCGCAAAGTCGCGGCGCGAGTTCAAGGGCGAGAGGGGAGAACCCGGCACCCAGGTTGACGATGACCGTCCGTTTCTCATCGTTTGTGATCAGTTCTTCGACCATGTTTTTGATGAAATGCTTCCGGTTGATGATCACTTCCGAGTACCACGGGCATATGCTGTTATAGTGCTCCAGCAACTGCCGGCCGTGAGACAGGTCAAGCCTCCGCAGATAGGTACTGATCAGGGGTATTGTCTCGTAGTAACCACTGGCCCAGAGCATGACGAGTGCTGCAGTATCAGATACCGGGTAAGGATTTTCTTGTTCTGTCATGGTCAAACAGACTTCCGTGTAGAGTATTTTTTATTGCCAATCCACAAAATAACCAGATCCTGAAACTCCTGTCATTTTTTCACAATCCCCCTGCCCCGAAATACAGCAGCCACCCGGCCCTGCTGCCGTTTAGGTTTTTTTAGGAGATCCCAACCTAATACACCAGCAGGTAATAAGCCATCGCGGTTGTCAGGAATGCTCCCAGAAGGATGATGACGGCAACAGGAAGCATGAACCCCATCATGCCGTTGACCGTGGACGCAATCTGGGAGATACGCTGCGATCCAAAGACCACGATCCCATGGCACCATGCGGTTGCACCTGCAGTGCGGGCGGGAGCGGCATCGGCAAGGGCTTCCATGACCGCCTCGTCGACAACCGGGTAAAAGGCATCCACGTTGATCCTGAGCCCCACCTGGTTCCTGCCGGAGACCGTGTTGACGACGTGGGTATCGGTTGTCATAACCTCGCATTCGTCAACGCGGGCAAGCAGCCTCCTCCGGATCTCGTCCCGGGCACCGGTCTGCATGTTATTGCCGTCAAAAAGGACGTACGCAGTCTTCTGCCCGCCCGCGTCCACGACAAGGACCTGAACGCCTAGGTCGCCGAATCCTTCCTGCCGTGAGAACGGGAGTGCCCGTGCAGCGTAGCCGGCAGAGAACCGGAACTGTTCCTGCTGTGCTGTTGCAGCAAACGCAGATTCTGCGGCACCGATATACTCCATTCCGAGTTTCGTTGCCGGATAAACCCCGTCCTCCAATGCATCCATGCAGTTGTGGGCATCGACAAAGGCAACGTGGCGGAAAAATTTTTCTCCCGATTTCATGATCGCAAACCCGAGAGCGAAGTCGAGATCTTCGGTGACAAGCGGCGAACGGGTCGCAGCAGCGATGACGGTATCCCCGAATGCCTGGGCGAACACATCCACCGACCCGCACCGGTACCTCCCCGACTTTGTGCAGCCGGCGTTGGTGCACGAGAGCGGCCGGGCCTGCAGGACCGCATCACCCACTTTTCTTACCTCGTCCTCATCAACCGGGTTAAAGTCGTGTGAGGCCGAGCCGTGGAAGACCATGGATCCCCTGCCGAGCATACCGTGGAGGATCTTCGGCAGGTTGCTCCCGCCTATCTCGCCAAGCGGTCCGGGATGTACGTTGGGGACCGTTACGAAGATCTCTTCCTTTCCATCCCGCTGCATAACAAGCGAGACCTGGGGCACGACCACGCTCTCGCCGATGCTCCGGAAGAAGTCATCAAGCTTGTGGCTGCCCTCGGAGAGGTGGGCGAGGAACGCATTGGCCAGTTCGAGAGGGCCGACCCGGAAATTGGCCTTCATCGGACGTTCAATCACATTGATGAAGACAAAGACGCCGAGTGCGAAGCTGATGTGGAGGAGAATGGAGAGCTGTACGAACTCCAGGCCGAGAAACGGCGCCGCCCCCGCAACAGCGATACCGGAGTGAAGGAGCGCCGGGACCACGACCCGCCTCAGGTGGAAATCGACAACTGCTGCTAACAGAAGCATCCGGAACGTGAAGACGAGAGCGAGCGATATCGCAAAGAAGACAGGAAATGAGGAGCTGACCAGCAGGATTGGTGAGAGGGAGATGAAGAGCGAGATGACAAGGCCGATGGCCGCAGTGAGCCCTGACCAGCCGTACGTAAGTTTTCCACCGAACCACCGGGCCAGCCGGGGCGTCAGTGCAAGGGCAACGAGTGCCGGGATGAGATAGGAGGTAATCGGGAAGAGAGTGAGGTGGGTGAAAGAATTTCCGCTCCCCAGCATCGCCATGATCTCGACGCAGCCTGATAGGATAAGGATTAGGGTAAGCGACCGGGCCCATGACGGGCTCGTGACGATATACTGCGAGAGCGCCTCCAGTTTGAGATCCATTTCACCGGTCAAGGGGCATCCTTCCGGTGAGGGGAATCCTGTTTTCCGGCCGGGTCGGTCGGATAAAGACAATGAGCCTGGAGCATGGGACAGCGAGGGGAATTTGGATCACACTCTTATGGGTATGTGAATTGATATGGGATGAACGTTTCCGCTCAAGAAGGGACTATTACGGAACGGTTCACGTTTTTTCAGAGGGCGGGGAGGTTTCCCTGACAGAACTTTTCAGGTCTCTGGCGGGTCCGGGTCAAACCCGGACTTTGGAGAAGAAGTCATAGGACTGTTCTTCAACCGTGCAAGGGTGCGGGGATGCTCCCCTTGGGCTGCATCCCCCTCTGAGGGAGAGAGGGGGTCATCCTCATATCAGCCGCAGAGAATAGACAAGCAATGAGAAAAAAAGGATTTCAACAGAGCCAAAAAAGGAGGGAAAACTTCCCCTCTTCGATCAGAACACTCTTTCGTCAATCCTGCCGGGGATGGAACGCAATTATCCCACCGTATTTTGCTGTCGGGCAGCCCGGGTATTCTCAAGGTTTGTTGGACGGGCTCGTCTATTTATATGCCACGTATGACAACATTGTGGTGTATGATTAACACGATTGTTGACAAGGTGAAAGGATTTCTCTTAAGTCCTGTGGAAACATTCCAGCAGTCCCGCAACGATGAACCGGGGGTTGTGTTCACGTACTTTGCCGCACTTCTCCTGCTCAATGCCATTTTCTCCGCATTTATCGCCGCAGTTGGCATCGAGAAAATGCCGATGTATGCCGGAATGCCATTTGGGATTGCAGTTCCGGTCATGGTCTTTTTCATGGTGCTGGCGGGCGGGTTTATCGTTACACTCCTCTTTGCCGCATGGGTTCACCTGTGGGTGTATCTTTTAGGCGGGCGCAAGGGAATCATGCAGACTTTTAAAGCGATGATCTATGGTCACACACCCCGACTCCTTCTCGGGTGGATTCCGTTCATCGGGTTCATCTTTACCCTCTGGTCACTGGTCCTTGGCATACTGGGAATCCGCGAGCTCCAGGAGATCAGTACCTCAAAAGCGATTCTTGCTGTTGCGATTGCCATCATAATCCCGCTCATTCTCCTCATATTCCTTGCAGCCTACTTCATGACCTCGAATATGGTTTTTACGGAGATCCCCCAACCCCGGCGCAACATATTCTAAAGATGAATTCGTGAGACCGGACAACAAGCCGGATGCAAGCAACCTGGATACCCGGTATCACATCCCGCTCATTTTTTGTGCAGAGAAATAAACGAAGACTCACCTAAAAAAAATATGAGGGGATGCATGTTCGGATAGGATAATGGTGAGGGCAGGTGTACCCCCCCACCTGTCAGTCCAGATACCGGGGTCCTGATAATAGCAGCAGGATCAGGTCTTCTCGATAACTGAGGGAAAAACAGCCTCTTAACAAATACTACCGGTTACCGTACCGGGGATCAAGTTCAGCAGCTCTCCGGTTGCATTCCGCAGATTCCACACGTTTCCCCATATCATTGAGGGTCACTCCTTTCATGTGCCAGATACCTGCATCCAGGGGATTGATCGCCAGTGCATTGTCATAACACCGGATTGCATCATCATAGCGTTTCATGTTGTGAAAGGCGACTCCCTTCGCCAGCCAGGCTTCGGTAAAATTCTGATCGAGTGCGAGTGCATCATCAAAATACCGGAGTGACTCGTTGTACCGGCCATATTGTGTCATGGAAGTCAGTCCTTTGATGAACCGTTCCTTTGCTTCGGGAGAGGCAGTTGAGATCTCATCGCTTGTAAATGCGATTGCCAGTGCCGATCCACCGGAATTAACCGACAATTCGCCGGGAGAAAGAGGTGGCGGGCCAGTCATGGGCACCGGGATTGCGGTTTGGGAGATACACCCGCTGATACAGATGGAAAAAACCAGGAGGATGCTGATAAAAATCATCCGTTTCATACCGGAATATTCAGCATTTTGAGACATTACATCTTGTGGAAAAAAATTCAGGTTTCCTGCCCTTTGATGAATATCCGGTCATTCTAATAAAAGAAAAGTGACAGATTATTCAAAAAAAGATGCGTCTCAGGTATACATCCCGGAACCCACAAACCAGCTGCCATCGACATCAACGACATAGCTGGTCTTTGATTTCATTGAAAAATTTTCAGCGGGATCAGGATACTTATACTGGACAAAACCGCTCCCCCCCTGTGCAGTCCGGGCAATTTCCTGGATGTACCGGACACCATCAGGATCGGTATTGCTCCAGCGGCTGGTCCCGATCAGTTCCGGCTGGAACGGCAGTGCAAGGGTTGTGCCATTGTAAGTATAGGCAAAGATATACGATTCGCCGTGAATGAATTGCCCGGTTTTGTTGTTGAACTCTACCAGCGCCGGATCCCTGCCATGGAGCAGGGCGTACGTCTTTGCGTCCTGCACAAACTTAACAAGATCGTCACGGGTGCGGATGGATGATTGAGAGGGGGAGGGAGCAGGTGTCGGCGTAACAGCCCCCGGTGCATGATACGTTCCCGCACCGATAAACCAGGTCCCGTCAATGTCTAACACATAACTGGTTTTTAACTCGGTTGCATTGTGGTGAAACGGGTTTTCGCTGAAGTACAGCACGGTACCGTTGCCCCGTTTTGCCGTCGACACCATCTCTCTGATATGCTCTTTACCCAGCAGATCCGTCTCATTGATCCGGTTTATTCCGATCTGGTCGGGACGGTACGGCCAGGCAAGGACAGTTCCCGAGTAATCATAGGCAAAGATATAGAGATCATCATCGATGAAATCACCATCCTGCCAGTTGAATGCTGCAAGGGCCTGCTCTTTTCCCTGCTTCTGTGCATATACCTTTGCTCCTTCAACAAAGGTTTTTACCCGGGCATCTTCCACACTGCTGCCGGCAAGGTAGGTTCCTGCTCCTATCCAGTAGGTATCATCCACCGGCCTCACATAGCTCAGCTTGGATTCAATCGTATTGTTGTGCGCCGGGTTTGGGTACTGGAAGAGCAGGAAGCCCCCGTTATTTTTGGCAAGATTAATCTCGGTTTGTACAAATTTCTGCCCGGTCGCATCGCTCAACGCGGAAAAATCCTGCCCCACCAGATCCCGCTGGAACGGAAGCGCGAGAGTGATGCCGTTATAATCCAGCGCATAGACATACACACTTCCTTTTACAAACGGTCCTTTGGGATCATTGAATGTCGCGAGTGCCGCTGTTTTTCCACTTTGACGGGCATACGTTGCGGCGCTGTCAACAAACGCTTTGACCTCTTCCGGAGTAACCGGGATGCCGGATAGTGGGGGAACGGGTGCGGCAAGTGAGGGGGTGGATATCGCATGGCTGTCCGATGCCTCCTGCGTACATCCCGCAGCGAACAGGAATGCAGCAATGAGCAGGGTGCAAATCAGGGTACGTGTATGCACGGGCATGTCTTTTGGATTATACGGTTATGCTGATAAAGCAGGCGAAATTATACGAACCCGTAAACCGGAATAACCTGACTTTCAAGGATATCGGATGGTGTTTTTGACAGGGTTAAACCGAGGGGATAAACCGGAACGGATGCCCTGCGCCAAGCCGGGGAACCATTTCATTTTATTCCCGTAAAAAAACAAACGGGGATTTTATATTTAATACTCCGGAATCCTATATTGATTATGAATATGTCATCGGTCAGGAAATGGGCGGTTTTTTTTATCGGGATTCTCTGTGCAATCCTCATTGCAGATTCCCTGTCAAATATCATTATCACAGCGAGCGGGTTGAGCGGATGGGTAAAACTCATTGCCAGTTTTGTCCTGTATGCAGTCCTGTTCTTTGGGATCCTGTATGTAATTGAAAAAGCCTTTGGCATCAGGTTTTTTGATTTCGGTCAGAGTCAGGAATGATTTTTTTTCACTTTATTAATAGAGGATTTCGAATAACGGAGAATAATTTCTCGCATGGGAATACCAGAATAGGGAGAGAGTAAAACCCTTTTAAAAAAAACGGCGCTGGAGTGGAATAGATTTTGTAGTCAGAACCCTAATATAGGGTAATGACTTCGGGACATCTGTCCCTTTGACCTGGTGATAAATTATGGATACGAAATTGTCATGCCTTATCCAGGGTATAATCGGTATGATCTTTGGGATTTTGGCTATTATCGTACCGGATATCACGCTCGCATCGTTTTATGCCCTGTTCTGGGTATTGCTCGCTGTAGGAATTGCAGGTTTCCTGCTTCTTGCAATCACATCGAAAAGTGATGATTCGATGTTCTGGTTCACCCTCTCTGCAGTGCTTCTTGTCGTTGGTGCGGTCTCTTTTTTCGCACCAGCCATTGTTGCCATCATCTTCCTCCTGCTCATTGCTGGTGTCGCTGCTTACTCGGGTTTCTTTGACATCACCCTTGCACTCACCCACCCAAAAACAAAATATATCCTTATTCCGGGAATGTTTATTGCCGGCGGGGTGCTTCTGGGAGTGTTAATCTGGTATTTCCCGGATGTGATGAAAAACCTCTTCCTGACTGTGCTTGGTACATTTGCACTGGTCTTTGGTCTTTTTTCAATCCTGCTGGGATTGTATTACCAGGATGAAGTCTATAATTCCCCCGGACAGGACCTGAAAGAATGCTCCCTTAAAAAACCAGGGGACAGATAACCACCCCACAGGTATTTCTTCTTTTTTTGTACCCAGGAAAGATCCCCTATGCCTTACGATGTTATCGTTGTCGGAGCCGGTCCGGCAGGAAGTGCTGCGGCCCAGACCTGCGCAGCACAAGGGCTCTCAACCCTCTGTATTGAAGAACATGGCACCATAGGTCACCCGGTTCAGTGTGCGGGGCTTCTTTCGAATGCAGCCTTTGCCGAATGCAGGATCACAGACAGGTCGGTTATGAACCGTGTCTCGGGTGCCCGGATAATTTCCGGTAAGGGCAGCGAGCTCCTTATCGATGCAAAAGTCCAGAAGGCAGTTGTCGTGGACCGGGCTGCTGTTGACCGGGAGATGGCCGAAGCTGCGGCTGATGCAGGGGCAGAGTTCCGGTTAAAAACCGGGGTCTGTGGCGTAAGGGCAAATTCGGTGCTCACCCGGGGAGCTTACGGGCACGAGGAACATTCATTTAAAATTCTTATCGCAGCCGACGGCCCGAGAAGCACGATAGCCCGGCATTATGGTATGGAGAGGGCAAAGGTGTACCTTTCCGGCATCCAGGCTGATGTGCTGCATGACTGCGATCCCCGGTTTGTGGAGATCTATCCGGATGCATCCCCGGAATTTTTCGCATGGTCAATTCCCACCGCCCCCGGGCGCATCCGGGTGGGCCTCTGCGGGCAGACGCAGGTCAGGGAACGGTTTGCTGCCCTCATGAAAAAGTTTGGCACAGCCACGACCCATCTGGTCACCGGCACCCTGCCGCTTGGTCTGATGCCCAGAACCTACGGGCAAAAAACCCTGTTTACAGGAGATGCAGCCGGATTTGCAAAGCCCACGAGCGGGGGGGGAGTCTATACCGGCATCCGTTCAGCCCGGCACGCAGCGGCAGTGGCCATCGGGTGTTGTGAGCGGGGGATATTTGATGATAACGCACTTGCAGAATACGAGCGGCGGTGGCAGGCGGATTTCGGGCGTGAACTTGAGCTTGGGTTCCGGCTCTTTGGTCTGCGCCAGAAGATAAGCAATAATGAAATGGATCAGCTTGTCCAGGCACTCAAAGATCCATCCATTCTCTCTGCAATTATTGAGCACGGGGATATGGACCGGCCAGGAATGCTGGTAAATAGACTCCTCTTCAATCCCTCGATGATCAACGTGCTCAAACCCCTGATCATGTCGGGTATTCGATCGTTTTTCTGACAGAAAAAATACACTCAGGGTTTCTTAATATTCAGGCCACTGTAAATCTTATCCCGGAGTGAGGTGGGGGGTGCCTGATCATTGGTAAAGATATGGCACCGATCGGTCTTTGCATGGGGGGAGTACCGGAACTTGCCCCGCGGGACCTTAAATTCAAACCGTGCACCGTGGTGGTATTCCCCGGTCTCTTTTAAGGTAATTGAAGTAATAGAGAGGATCTCCTGTGCCAGAAAAAGGCCAAGTCCGGAGTTTTTACCAAACCCTTTGGTAAAGATTCTCTCTTTATCCTGGGGTGGAATCCCAATCCCGTTATCCTCAATACTGAGCACGATGCCTTCCGGCGTTTCTTTAAAAGACAAGCGGATAACGGATACACCGGCCCCGTATAACAGGCTGTTTTCCACCATGGCAAAAAAGACCTGTTCCAGCAGGGGATCTGCATAGATCTCAAGACCGCCCAGATCGGACTGGACCCTGATTCTTTTTATATCGATCTGCGCACAGGTAGAAAAGAAAAGATCGTGGACATTCTGCCATACCGGGGGTGCGATGCCAAGATTTTCATATAACTGGGTAAAGTCGATGTTTTCACTGATCGTATTGACGGTCTGTTTGAGTTTGGAGATATACATCGCATACTGCATCTTTTGCGGGGGGTCCCTCAGGAGATCAAGGTACCCTGCCATAACAGAGAGTTTATCCCTGATATCGTGCCTTGTAATCTCGGCCAGCATGTTGAGTTTTTTATTGGCTAACCTGAGGGCATCCTGTGCATTTTTCATTTCCGAAACATCGTGATAGATCCCCATCAGGCATGACCGACCACCAATATCCAGTCGTGTGGCGCTCACAATGACCGGTATCTCGCGACTATCCCGGTCAACAACGACCTCTTCGTGAACTCCGGATCCTTCGTGGGCGTGCTGATCGAAGAAATTACGATACATTTCCCTATCTTTTTCAGCATAGAGCGCAGTTATATGCATCATCTGGATTTCCAGTCGTGTCCGCCCAATCAGCTGTTGTGCCTTGTTGTTTGCATCAATGAGCATCCCCGTCTCGATATCAGCAATAAAAATTGCATCGTTTGCAGAATCCATCAGGCCCTTGTTCTTTTCATACGCTGCCAGAAGCTCAGACTCGGCCATTTTACGTTCGGTAATATCAATGGCAGAAAAGATCACGCCATTTGAAAGATCCCCGGCAACAAGTGGTGCTGAACTCAGCAGGATATTTTTTATTGATCCGTTTTTGTGTATCCACCGGGTTTCGATCGTGCCGACGCCATTGAGAGAGAGCTGCCGGTCAATTTCAGTAAAAACGTACTCATAATCCGCATCCGAAGGGTACAGTATCCGGGCACTCTGACCGATCAGTTCTTTGTGGGAATAGCCAATTATCGTACAAAGATACGAATTGACATTGCGGAAGATACGGCCGTCCATTGTACTAATCCCCGCAGGCGTGGCCCAGAATATCCCGTTGAGTTCGGCTTCACGCTTGCGCAGGGCTTGTTCAAGATGTTTACTCTCAGTGATATCCCGGATGGACTCAATAGCGCCGGCAATTTTGCCGTTTTTATCATAGAGAAGGGAAGCTTTCGCAAGAACAGTACAGAATTTTCCCCTCGGCCGTGTTGCTGAGGTCTCCGCGATCAGGACACCCCCTTCCTGGCTTATGAGAGTGTACTTGAACTGATCGATCTCTTCGGGAGGTTTTACGATCAGATCGATTAACAGGGGTCTCCGGGTCTCATAAAAAGGCAGAGCATATGCATAGTCACCTTTGCCAAGAATCTCCGGTGCCAGCACACCGGTCATCTCTTCAATAGCCTTGTTCCAGGCAATGACATGGCCCCTTGTGTCAATCGCAAACGTGGCATCAGGGAGGAAGTCGATGATATCGGAAAGACGCTGCTGGGATTCCCTGAGCGCATTGATGGCGCTCCTGCGTTCAATTGCGGTGAGTATCTTGTGTTTGAGCTCGGCAAACTGGGATTTGGGATCGCCACCTTTCTGGAGATAGAAATCCGCCCCGTTATTGATTGCCTCAATGACAACTTCCTCACGACCCCTGCCGGTAAAGAGAATGAACGGGATCTCGGGATATTTTTCCCGCACGATCTTGAGAAATGCAAGACCATCAACATCCGGCATCTGGTAATCAGAAATGATAAGATCGACTGGATGTGAGGTCAGATGAGCCAGTCCCTTAACCGCTGAACCAGCGGTAATAACAGAAAACTCTCCCCCCCGTTCAAGGTAGATCCTGCCAAGATCCAGCAGTTCTTCTTCATCATCAACATACAGGAGGGAGAACATTAATATTGGGTGTTTTTTTTTAATCAATGAAATAGTTTTCTTTTTCTATCCAAAAGGAAAGAGAACTCCGATCAACAGATTTTCGCTGATACGTTCCCTATCACGGTTTACACCAAAAATAACGATAGGTGAAAAGAATCCCGAGAGCGAGGATACCCAGCACGATAGCATAGAGCAAGGGACTGCCTTCAAGTACAAATCCGAACCACCCATCACTATCTGCGTTGCCGGGATTTTCCAGACCTACCGCATGGTTGAACCGTTCTTCGATGCCCATATTCCCGGAGAGCTGGTATGCGGCAAACGCTACTATTGCAACAAGCACGAGAAGTATAAGAAAGACAAGCCGTCCTTTTGTATCTCCCGATGCGATCATGGATGCTCACCGATCAGCAGATCCGGCCGGATTTTACCTATATAGGCGACAATGAGACCGGTGATGAATGCTTCGATTACCGCAACGCCCATATTTACCGCAGCAATCAGTGAGAGCCCGGTCAGGATCTGACCGGTGCCCTGGTTCACGCCCTGAACACCGGAAATGATAACGATAAGGATCATCACGATATTACCGCAGAACAACCCGGCTATCGTGGCAATACCTGCCCGCGAGAAGAGATCGGGAATCGTGGATTTCAGCAGGCGGAAACAGGCGTACCCCACAAAAACTTCAACAATGTTGACCAGGGTATTTGCACCTATAAGCCCCCAGCCGCCATGACCGATCGCGGATGAAAGAATGTTGATGATGAGCACCACGAGGGATCCCGCTGCCGGGCCGGCGAGAATGCCTATGAGGGGTGTCAGGTTAAGATGGACTCCACCGAATATCGGTAAGCTCACCTGGAATATGGCAAAAGCCGCTGCCGTGCAGAATGCCGCAAGGGTGATCTTTCTCCGGTCGGGTTTCTTTTCGGACCGCATCAGGTAGATCGCCATACCTGCCAGGATGATTGCAGCAGTCCACCAGACTGCAACCCAAAGCAGGGAAAACGATCCGTCTTCGAGATGAATGTGTGCCATTAAAGGTTAGTCAGCTCCTTCCGGTCTGTCGAGAATACCCGCCGGCTGTTGAGAAAATAATTGATGGAAGCCCTTAAAAAGATTAGGGAAATTTTGGGTGCTCTCCAAATTTTGTAATGCGATGTCATGACTGTAAAGATTGCAACGCAAGGATGAGTTCGTGCCGGTGTATGGGTCGTTGTTCCGGTTTTATTCCCCGGGCTTTACAGTACTCGAGGTATATCCTGACCGTGTGCGGCAGGGTGAGACCGGCCTCTTTTATGAGTGAAGGGTTATAGAACACCTCATCAGGAGTGCCCTCGGCAAAGACCGAACCGTTTTTCACCAGGCAGACCCGGTCGGCGATCCGTGCAGCCAGGTCGAGATCGTGGGTGGCAATGACAACACTGATACCGTAATCCCGTTTGAACCGGAGAATCAGCGCCTCAACCTGTTCGCTGTGTAATGGATCCAGATCCGAGGTAGGTTCATCAAGGACCATGATCTTCGGTTTCATGGCAAGAACACCGGCAATGGAGACCAGCCGCTTCTGCCCGCCGCTTAAGTAATTGGGGAGTTTCTGGACAAGGTCTGCAGCTCCCACCCCTTCAAGGGCACTCATCGCTGCCGCCTCCGCATCAGCATGAGACATGCCAAGGTTCAGCGGGCCAAACATCACGTCGTCAAGTACCGTTGGTGCAAAGAGCTGGTCATCGGAACGCTGGAAGACGACCCCGACATCCTTCCAGAGATCGGAACGTTCTCCATGCGTTATCGACCTGCCATTTACCCAGACATCACCTTCCGAGGGAGTGAGAAGCCCGTTCAGATGCTCAAGGAGGGTGGACTTTCCCGAACCATTCGGACCGCAAAGTGCCACAATCTCATCTCTGAGCACGTAAAAGCACATGTCGTGGATACCGACACTCCCGTCAGGATACGTGTGGCTTGCGCAGTCGACATGGATGAGTTCACGCTGCTTGTCTATGGGAGGACAGTGAGGCGCATGGGGATCACGATAAACGAGGGTCATTACAGCAGTCCCCCGGTATTCGGCACGAAAAGGACAACAAGGGCAATCACACCGGTGAATGCTCCGATAACACAATACCCGGAAAGGCCGGGCCGGGGAATCTCCGTTCCCGCCTCGTACTTACCGTTATAGCCCCGTGCGATCATGGCCTGGTGCACCCGCTCCGCACGGTCGAATGACCGGATGAAGACTAAGGCAAATACTTCGGCAAATATCCGGCCCTGGACCCTGATGCTGTGGATGATCCCTCCCCCCCGCGAACGCACTGCCTTGAAGATCGAACCGGTCATCGAGAGCGTGAGGAATAAGAACCGGTAGGCCATGAGAAAGATCTGGTCAAGGGGCGTAGGGAAAAGGCGGTAGATCATGGCAGAGAAGTGCTGGTACCGGGTTGTCATGAGAAAGAAGAGCGAGTACGTGACCGATATGAGCGCCTTGAGAAGCAGCGTGACTACCAGTATGAGACCATTGTCCGTAAGAGTGAGGGTACAGAGGCCGGTATTCAAGGAGAACAGGGGAGTGCCCGGTTCGGTCCACGCCATTATCCCGACCAGTGAGAGAACAAAAAGTACCGGCAGGGTATACCACGCGAACAGTTTTCTTACCGGAAGGCCGGCAGCAGCATACATCCCGAGGATTACAAGATACAATGCACCACAGATCACCAGGTTGCGGGTGAGGGTGATAAGCAGGATCACGAGCAGGAGCCCGGCAAACGAGGTCCACGGGCTCACCCGGGAGAAGAAGGTGTCCTGTCGCTGGGCATAAACCGTGATCAGGTCAAGATCCGGGATATGTGACGAGATCATTGTTGAACTCATGGTTTTTTTCTCCCGCTGTTCATCAGTTCACGCCCCGGTTTCCTGATCCCGTGGCACCCATACACCCGTCATCATGCGTGATCTCGCCGCAAACACCCAGCCGGGGATGTCCCATTGCGCAGCAGATGGTGTCGATCGCTTCTTTAGTCACGAGACTCTCGAATCGCGAGACTTCCCGGCAGGCCAGTTCATGGGAAAGCCCGTTGCGGACAAAGACCAGGCTGAGAATCCTGTGCCGTTTTATAAGAAATTCCGCATGTTGCCTTCCTGAGTTCGTCAGGCAGACCCCGTGATAGGGGACATGTGAGATATAACCCCCCGCGGTGAGTTCAGCGAGGGTCTTTGTGATGGTCGAAGGATCAACATGGAATGCTGACGCGATCTCGCTGGTCCTGACAGTTCCGCCACGGGAAAATAGGTATTTCAGATACTCCACTTTCCGGGCAGAGAGAACAAGACCACTCTCGGGTTTCATAGGGGATTGTAAGGATGCATCACAAAATAAAGTTTGGTATTACCCCAAACCTCATACAGGCAGACTGACGTAAACCCTGACAAATGGAGGGGGCATTTTTTAATCAGGTGCCGGGCGAATAACTGATTCAATACCTGATATCACGGCGAAAGAACTTATTGTATGGAGTACCATCATGACATATCGTAATTAAAAAACACCGGGATTGTTTATGAAAGATCTGGGAAAAATACCGGAGGTGGGGGAACAATTCATACAGATCGCGATGATCTGTCTCGGGATCGTAATCCTCACTACCGATATTTTCCTTCCCCTTGGTTTTGTCATCTGGATTCTCTATTTCGTGCCACTTCTGATGTCGGTGTGGCTCTCCTGGCGCTATGCCCCGTTTGTCGTTGCGTTTCTGATCACGGGAGCCATCCTGGGAAGCAGCCTGATCTCAGGCATGTATCGACAGGATCCTTCTGACCCTTCGAACCGTGCGATCTTTATCCTGATGATCGCAATTGTCTCGCTTCTTGTCTGGGAGATCCGCTGCAATTACGTACTTCTGGAAGCCGAAGTGATCGAGCGGCGTAAAGCTCAGAAGAACCTTGAAGAACTCACTATCGGCCTGGAGGAGCGGATCGCAAAAAGAACCCGCGAGCTCTCTGAAGCCAACCTGCACATGACTGAAGACATAGAGAAACGCCGCAGGGTGGAACTGGCGCTTGGCAGTGCGAATAATAAACTGTCCCTCCTCTCGCAGATCACAAGACATGATATCTCAAACCGGATCTTTGCCCTGCTGGCAGAGATCGATCTTGCAAAGGATCTCTCGAATGAACCACGACTCAGGGAATCCCTTGAGCACCTGGAACGGACATCCATGGCAATTCAGGACCAGATCGAGTTTACCAGGGATTACCAGGAGATTGGTTCCCAGGCACCGGCATGGTATGAGGTCGGGGCGATTGCCCGGAGCGCTGCAGACCAGCTTGATTCGCCTGACGTTACTGTTCAGGTGGATTGTAACGCTGTGGAGATCTTTACCGATGCCATGATAGGCAAAGTGTTCTATAACCTGATCAACAATGCACTCCGGCACGGAGAGCATGTAACACGGATAACCATTTCCTGTTCCAGGAAAGGCGATGACCTGATTATTTCCTGCGAGGACAACGGGATTGGCATTGCGCAGCAGAATAAGGAACATATATTCAGGAAGGGTTTTGGCATAGATTCCGGTCTCGGACTCTTTTTAATCCGTGAGATCCTCTCAATTACCGGTATTACGATACGGGAGACCGGGGAACCGGGGAAAGGTGCGCGGTTCGAGATACTAGTCCCAAGGGATATGTTCCGGCGAAGAGAAGAGTTACAGTAATCTGACAAAACAATACTTTCTGTAATCCGGCAATGCAGAAACTCTTATACTCCGGATGCCAATATTATGGTACAGTTTATAAAAAAGACTGTTTGAGTAATCATTATGTATGGATCATCAAATTTTGGTGGCAACCGCGGTCCCCGTGACTTCGGTCCCCGTGAAATGACAAAAGTAGTCTGTTCAGACTGTGGAAAGGAATGCGAAGTACCGTTCAAGCCAACTGAGGGAAGGCCCGTCTATTGCAGGGACTGCCTCCCGAAACACCGGAAGCCCCGCTTCTAAGTGTTGTGCGGTTAATTATTTCTCTTTTTTTTAATACGATTCTGTTAGTATTCGGCCTTCATGGTTGCATTTGTCTCCATGAGTGTAACGTGCTGTGCCCCATTGTTCACCGGCATCCGGAAAAATTACTGCGTTTTGATTAAACCCAAACATATTTGGGAGAATCGGCCAATCACTCTCACGAGCTACCATGTACCGTGAAGAGCATCCAGAGAACAGAAGGCACCGCATCGCTTTCTTCCTTGTTTCCATAATCTTTGTATCCATTCTGCTCTTTCCGCTTGTTTCTGCGGATGAGGCCGGCCTTACCCGCGGTTCACGGTTTACCATCACGGTGACAGGCACGCCCAACACAGCCTACTATGTCTGGCTGACCCGGACGTATACCATGAGCGGGGAGCCCGGCGACCAGCCCCCCGTTCTTCTCGCCAACCAGGCAAATATTGAAAAAGATCCAACCGGTGGCCCGTATGTGATCGGTTCGTACCAGTACAATAACGGGGGCGGCCGCACGATTCTCGATGATGTAGCTCCCTCAACTGCGTCAATGTCCAACACGCAGTATTACGGACTGGTGACAACCGATAAGGACGGGCAAGCCATTGTCGCGTTCCAGACTTCATCGAATACCGCGACGCGGACATTCTCGGTCAAAGTAGAAAATACCCAGTCCGCAGCAAAGGACAACATCCTTGTACAGCGGGGAGATGTGGGAGTGAAACGTGGAACGGTGGGATTCGATACGATTGCCACGCTACCGGTTCGCACGCCGGAACGGACACCAGTTATCGTGACCATAACAGAAACACCCACACAACTTCCGACTACTACGGTTCCAATACCATCACCAACAGCGATCCCCACTCAACGCGTGCCGGTGGAAATTTGGGTGTGTATCATTGCGGTGGGTGCTGGAATAGTGGCTGGCCGGAAATCTGGTTAATTTTTTTCTCTGCTTTATACGGGGGCTTATACCCATCTACCCCAGATACGATGAACCCCGCCGCCCCCGAAGGGGCGCCCCCGCGGCGGTTCAATCGGGTTAGTGTATAAACAATTTTGCAATTCCGTTTTCTCAGTCTCAATTATTTGCATTGTAGAAAACTTTTTTTCACGTAATATATTGCCCCCCTCTTGCGCCACCAGTCCCCCGTTGGGGGACGGGCGCAGTGCGATTGCCAGAGTAAGGTTACAGGTAATACGTTGTCATCGCAATGGGGGGTGCCCCAGTGGCGGGGGCGAAGCCCCCAGGAGCGTCAGAGTTTTTAAATGATTTCTACAAAGCACAATATATCCCCCAGCCAAGCGACCACCCGTTAAAGCGTCGTTGCAAGCAGGGAAAAACCACTGGAAAAAAGGGGAGGGGTCAAGGGGTGCTCCCCTTGGGCTGCCGCCCCCTCTGGGGGAGAGAGGGGGTCACACTCATTCTCTTCACAGAGTATGAACGAAATTATGAATAAATCGGTTATATCCATGGCTTAAATCACTTTTTTTATAATCCATAACCGTTATCCAAAATTCAGGTCACACCGTCATGTTCCGGAACACCCGCACACAGATGACAAGGACCCCTCCTCCCGCAACAAACAGCAGCCCCATCTGCATCAGGGGTATCTCACCAAGACCCACCGATCGGATCGCATCGATGGCAAAACTGAGCGGGTTGACCATTGCGATGGACCGCATCCATGACGGCATGACACTGTAGGGCATGAGGGCGCTGGACATGAAGAAGAGCGGCATCGAGATCAGGGTATTGACCGCTGCATAGGAGTCGTGGTCATCGATATAGAGTGCAATCGTTGTGGCGAGTCCCGAGAAGAGGATACCAAAGAGAATCAGGATAATAAAAATCATCCCGTACTGGACGGGAGAAAGGATGGTTGCCCCGATAAGGATCGCGATGAGCAGGATGACAGTCGCCTGTATCATACCCCGGATGGTGATGAACAGGATCTTTCCGAACAGGATATCCTCTCTGGGGGAGGGAAGGGCGAGGAACTTGTTTAAAAAACCCAGGATCTTGTCAAACATCAGAAGCGACCCGCCCTGCAGGGACGAGGCGAGCATGGTCATGACAAGTATACCGGGCGTGATGAAGTCCAGGTAATTGCCGGTGAACTGTACCGGAAGGGCGAGACCCACGAAAATGAGCCATGCGGCAGGCATCACCAGCAGGGTGATGACGGCCACCCGGCCCCGGGCCCACTTCACCAGGTCGCGTTCCATGTAATGCCAGATGCCCTTCATTTCCGCCTCCGGAGCATGACCCTGAACTGCTGGTCGTTGAACGAGCGGGGCTCATCACTGCTCCCCACGACATTGAGAAATACATCGTCCAGCGTGGGCTCGTGCAGGGAGAGCGAGTGGACTTTCATACCCCGGGCGGCAAGGGATTCTGCTATGAGCGGCAGTGCCTCACGGCCGTTCTCTGCGGTGAACGAGACTTCGTCTTCTTTCCTCCCCACATAGCGGATGCCGCTCAGTTCAAAGGGGATATACTCCCCGGAAATCTTTGCCGTGATCACGTCTTTCATCAGACGGGCCTTAAGGTCTTTGGGCTCACCAATGGCTTTGATGCTCCCCCGGCTGATGATCGCCACCCGGTCACAGAACTTGTCAGCCTCATCCATGTAATGCGTGGTGACAAAAACCGTCATGCCCCGGCTCCGGAGTTCCCTGATATGCTCCCAGATCTTTTTCCGGGCAGCAACATCGAGCCCAAGCGTCGGTTCATCCAGAAAGAGCACGGCCGGTTCATGCACAAGCGCCTGGGCAAGTTCGAGCCTGCGCCGCATACCACCCGAGTACGTCTTCACCAGATCGTCAGCCCTATCAGAAAGTTCCATAATTGCAAGGGCCTCGTCTGCCTGCCCCCGGGGGTCTGGCACACCGTAAAGTTTTGCAAAGAACACAACATTTTCCCGCCCGGTCAGCCGGATGTCGACAGCCATATCCTGCGGAACATAGCTCAGTTTTTTCCGGACCTTGTCCCCTTCGGTGGCACAATCGAAGCCGCAGACCGTTGCAGTGCCTTCGGTCGGACGGAGCAGCGTGGTGAGCATGAGCACCGTTGTTGTCTTGCCCGAACCATTGGGACCAAGGAGAGCGAAGATCTCGTTGTCCACGGACAGGGAAAGGTGATCCACGGCACAGAGATCCCCGTAATATTTGGTAAGGTCATGCGTCTCGATCGCGGTCATGTTCATTCTCCGGAGAGTTTGATGGCATTAACTTCGGATTCTCCGATATCTCCAGGCAGGATTCTTACCGGAGTTGTCTTTTTGGAGGGGAATAACCTTATGGGTGCGGGCAAGGATCCGGAGACGAGAAGGGGATAAGAAAAAAGCCAGAATCGTAAGAGATGGGGGTAGGAAATGAAAATGTGGAGGACTCCAGGGCAATACCTCCTTCTAGGGCAGGGTGATATACGGTTTGAAAAATATCAAGGAGTACACCCTACACCAGTATCTTCCTTGATGCCCAGATACAGCTACTCAAAAACGCCCGATACGGGCTCCGATTCATGTTTCCCGATCCGGAAAAGCCCATAAAACGCCCGGATTGGATCACTATCAAAAAACAGCCCAAATTTCACCCGGTTTTCCTAACCGGCAGCGGAAACGGCATCAGTTTTCGGGTGATAATGGCCTTCTGGCAGCATCATTTTTCATCGCTTAGTTTAGCCCATCCGGACCCGGGAAACCCTGCAGGAATGCGAATATGAGGGTCTTTTTTCCGGGGATGGGAAAAACAGGCGTATCGGAAAAAGGTAGTAACTATTTTTCCGGTATTGCCTCTGCTCATGCCCCTGTTTTTATCTGGCTCTGTCATAAAAACTCTATAAAAACTATAAGCAAATTTTATTTAGTTAAAACAAGTACAATTGTGTTGTATTATCATGCACATAATGGAAGGATTCTTACCATGGCAATGGTGCCTGATCTGGTGGATCGTTGCACTGCCCTGCCTCATGCTCGGAATATACCAGCTGAAAAAAGTACTGGCCCTTGATCGGGAAGCACTTCCCCTGCTGGGAGTGACGGGAGGATTTGTATTTATCCTGTCTTCCTTAAAACTCCCTTCAGTCACGGGCAGTTGTTCCCATCCTACCGGAACCGGGCTCTCAACAATCGCATTCGGACCGTGGATCACCGCAGTAGTCTGTGCGATTGTTCTCCTGTTCCAGAGCCTGTTCCTTGCCCACGGGGGACTTTCGGTTCTTGGAGCCAACATCGTCTCCATGGGAATCGTCGGACCCTTGGTGGGGTATGGAGTATACCGGTTACTCCGGGACACTTCCGTAAATATTTACATAACAGTATTCCTGGTAACCGCTCTTGCGGATATGTTCACGTATGTAACGACCTCGCTTGAACTGGCACTCGCATACCCGGCAGAGACCGGCGGTTTTGCGAGTTCATTCATCCTGTTCCTGGGCATATTTGCCGTTACGCAGGTTCCCCTTGCGATTGTCGAAGGCATTGTCCTTGCACTGGTATTCAAGTATATCGTGGCACTCAAACCGGATATCCTGATCCGGCTGAAAGTATTCTCAGAAGAAAAGATCAATGCGGCCCGGAGTGAGTGCTGATGGCTTACCGGTATACGCTCGAACTCCTTGCCGGGATTGCCATTGTGGCATTCTGCGCACTGTTCCTGTACACGAGCGCGACCATGAGCGGGGCGGAATTTGCCGGTTCGGATAATGTAGGTTCAGGACTTATCGCACAACTTTCCGGTACCCCGGTTGAAAATTTTCAGCCCCTGATCGCCCAGTGGGAACCCCCCAGCGGGGAAATTGAAGCATGCCTCTTTGCGTTGCAGGCAGCCGTGGGTGGTATCCTTGTCGGGGGCGTATTTGGGTTCTGGGCCGGGCAGGCACGCAGGAAGCCAGCCTCATGACTCATTCATACAAAATGGGACGTGGCAGTTCTTTTATGATCCGCCACAATTCCGTTTTCGACATCCCGGCCGGTGAGTAAGTCCCCGGCCCGTTCCGTTTTCTTTCACCACCCTCTGCCGTACTCGCCGGCACAGGGCATGCAGACGAACTTCCCGTCACGGACACGTGCCCGGTGCTCGGCAACCATCTCGCCACAGCGGGTGCACTGAACAGATGCGAAGATCTTTGCCCTCACCGGGATTTCCGGCTTGACTTCTTTCGTAATAAAAAGTTCATCGATTGGCATTTTGAGAATATTCTCAATGACTCCAGCCTGCCGCTCGTGGAACTCTTTATGCTCAGCGGGCGTTGCTGTCCCGCCCATCACTTTTTCCCGGAGTGCTGATGCCACCGGGTCAATGCGCTGTACGACTGGTTCCGGCCTCTGGACAAGGCGGATCGCACGATTGTATTTCCGATCGATGAAGGTATAGGCATGCTTCCCGATGTCGTGGAGGATCAGGTTGCCTTTTCCCACCGAGCAGCCGGCAACCAGCTGGATCGCGTCAACCCCGCAGGCGTCGTTCTCTACAATACAGACAAGGTCTTCATCATCCGGGCGGCCGGCCCTGAGGGCGTCCATTGCGTACGCTGCCGCCCGGTAGCCGAGTGCAAGTCCAGGGCAGGCATGGCCGTGGAAGGCTACCGCTTCGTTGTAGGTTTTTATGGATTGGGTCATAGGATCACGTGTGTAGTTTGTTCTTTGTTTTCAGAGCGAATTACTTTGTTTTTCTTTTACCATCAGGAAAAGACGTGCAAAAAAAATTAATGGATATTTGAGGCGATTTTTGTCGAAACTTCGTAGGATAATTCCCTGGTGTCACATACTCATCACCGTCCCGGGGAAATCCCCTGGTAATCGCAGGGAATCATCCGCATCGGCATGTGGTACAACCACACTCCTCCCGCCCCAGCGCTGGATCGCAACCGGTACCCCATAGACCTCTTCGATCAGTTCCGGCGTGATCACCTCTTCCCCCCCCGCTGCAAAGACCATGCCCTCTTTGAGCAGGACAAAGCGATCGGCATAATGAAGCGCGAGATTGAGATCATGCAGGGTCATCAGGGCGGTCAGATGGTGAGTATGGACAACGGAGCGGATGAACCGCATGATCTCGTGCTGGTTTTTTAAGTCAAGGCTGCTGGTCGGTTCATCGAGCAGCAGGACCCGGGGCTCCTGGACCAGCGCACGGGCGATGACGATCTTCTGGAGTTCACCGCCGCTCATCGCGTCCACGTGTCGGAGCGCAAGACCCGACAGGTTGAGTTGTTCGATGATTGCCTGGACTTTTAAGATATCGTCCTGTCGAACGTTCATGCCGATCCACGGGCGCCGCCCGAGCAGGATCGCATCGAACGCGGTCACCCGTGGCGGTTCAATATGCTGGGGAACATGGGCAATCGACTGCGCAATCTCCCTGCGGGAAGATAAGAGAATGTCCTGCTCTCCGAGCATAACCGTGCCGGTTTTTGGCCGGAGCATGGCATTCATACAGCGCAGCAGGGTGGTTTTACCGGCTCCGTTCGGCCCGAGAATCGCAACGATCTCGTCAGGCCGGGCATCGCAACAAATATCCTGAAGAACAGGATGGCTGTTGTACCGGAACGAAAGGTTCTCTACGTTCAGAATCATGAGGGGTTCCCCCGGATCAGCAGGTAGAGGAAGAGCGGGGCTCCGAGAAATGCGGTGAGCACTCCTGCCGGGAGGACCGCAGGTGCAATGATAATCCGAGCCACGGTATCAGCGCCGAGAAGAATGATACCCCCCACAATGCAGGAGCCGGGAAGGAGATACCGCTGGTCGTCACCAATGATTCGCCGCACCATGTGCGGGCTGACCAGACCGATGAACCCGATAATACCGAGGAACGAAACTACGACGGCCGCGATTAATGATGAGAGGAACATCGCCACGGTCCGCACGCGTTCCGCATTGACCCCGAGACTCTTTGCTGTCTCATCGCCGCTGTCGAGTGCATTGTAGTCCCAGCGTTTGACCATGAAATACACGAGGCAGGGAGTGATTACGGCAACGATGATCGCGAGATCACTCCATGTTGCCCGTCCCACATCCCCGAACGTCCAGAAAACAATCGCGGCGATCTGTTCGGCGCTGGAGAAGTACTGGAGGAACGTTGTCCCTGCGGTGAACAGGGCTGCAAGCGCAACACCCACAAGGATCATCACCTCCGGTGACGTGCTCCGGTATTTTGCCACGAGAAGGATAACGGAGGTAGCAACCAGCGATGACAGGAATGCACAGATGGTGACAAGGTACGGGTTGTTCACCACAATTGCATCCGAGATAAGACGGCCGAGTGTGCCTGCACCAAACATGGTGATAGCAACTGCTGCACCAAAGGCCGCTGCCTGCGAGACACCCAGCGTGTAGGGGGAACTGAGCGGGTTGCGCAAAACGGACTGCATCACGACACCAGCTGCCGCGAGACCAATCCCGCAGACTACCGCAGCAAGTACCCGGGGAAGCCGGATGTTCCAGATGATCATCTCAGCATTTCCTGACGAGTGATATACCAGCGTCTGGATCACATCGGCAAAGGGAATCATGACACTTCCCACACCCACAGATACGAATGCCAGAAGAACCAGGGCTACCGTACATGCACAGAGAAAGAGAACTTTTTTCCGGATGTAGCCGGTGTAGGCCCCGGGTTCTTTGACTGCACTGATGTCAAGATGCATGTTTCAGGTCCGCCCGTGAAGCTGAAGGGTCATGACGTTACCTTCTCGGCGATGGTCATGGCCGATTGTGCATCGATCGGCACAACATCCCGTACAACAAAACCATGGTCCACCAGCAGCCGGTTGTATTCCGCAAACGGTACACTGTTGGCAAAGACATACCGGGCTGCCTGTTTCTGTACTCCTTCGAAGGTCCAGAGATTCCATTCGAGGTTGAGCCACGGATCGTACGGTGCATCGTCGATGGCCTGTTTGTTGATGAACAGGCCGCCCGGATTGAGCGCGTTGGCGATCTTTGGGATCAGTTCCGGCACTTTTCCCCCGGGATTCGACGATGAGAAGACGATATCGTACCCGCTGCCTATGGGGTCTTTGAAGAAATCCCCGGGCATAACACTCACCCTGTCGGCACGATACCTGCTGATGAAGTCCCGCGTGGCACCCATTACCGGGGGCAGATCAAATACTACTGCATTCAGCCCGGGATTTTTCTGGCAGAATGCAATCGAGTACAGACCGTGCCCCCCACCCAGATCAAGCAACCGGCGGGCAGCAGAGAATTCCGGAATAGTTGCCACGCTTGCGGTCACCTGCTGGAGGAGCCCGCACCGGCAGTTCTCTGCCATGGTGGGGATGATCACATCCCTGAACATCTGCGCACGGTCACAGGTGACCGGACCGTCTTTTGCAATCCGGGGAAGGTCCGCCCAGAACCCCGCAAGTTTCCGCTGGAATGCGATTGCCCGGTGCTGCGGGAACGGGGCATCCCTGACCAGACAGGTCAGCGTGATCCCGCTGTCGCGATAGTGTTCCCCTGTTTTTTCCAGCAGGCCAAGCGTGACCAGTCCCTCGCACAGGAGGGTGACGATCTCCGGCCTGCATCCCAGTGCCAGGGCACATTCCGGCCCGGTTTTTGGCTCACGGAGATTGTCAAATAACCCGAGATTGAGAGCCGTCATCACCGCATGGTACTGGCGTACTCCCGTCAGCGCCGTATCGAGAAATGTGAGGGGATTAGTCCCGGAAATTTCCGGAACCGTAGAAAGATCAGGAACCGGGGACGTATTGTCGCACATCGCCGCATCCTCATTTCTCCAGCGTTGAGAACGGCACGAAGCCACCGAAGAGTGTCTTCATATCGCTGTACACCGGTTTTCCGTCAAGCATCGTGTAGATCTCATCCGCTTTTCGTGCGGGGTCCACATCGGCAAACTGTTCGGGGTAGAGGGTCTTTCCGATATAGTATGCGTCAGCGAGAACAGTGTCGTAATTGTTGGCGTACCAGTTGTAGGGCATGACTGCGTAAACACGGCCGTTCTTCACGGCCGGGAGCGACTGGTAGACCGGGTCCTTGAGATCCTCTTTGACGAGTGCGTAACTCGCTTCGTCCACAAAGATCACATCGGGTTTCCAGTCCAGCAGTTTTTCCTTGTCGATCATCATCTGGCCCCCGACACTTGCGGAGGCTGCAACATTGTTGCCGTTCACCATGAGAAGCGGTGAATATGCGGGATCGGTGGAGAGGAAGCCATGTGCCCCGTTGTATGCGATACCCCCGACATATACTCGCGGACGTTTGTCTGCCGGGATGTATTTTGTCCGATCGTTGAGATCTTTTATTGTCCCGTCAATGTACGTGGTGATCGATTCTGCCCGCTGCTCTTTTCCAAGGATCTTTGCCATCAGCCTCAATGACTGGTAGAAAACATCCTTGTTTTTGCCGAGATCACCGGTTGTAAGGGCCACCACAGTACGGCCACTTTTTTCCTGTAACGTCTGTGCATCTTTACCGGTAGTGAACGTAAAGAAAACCACATCCGGGTTCTGCGCTGCGATCAGTTCCGGGTCACCGGTCTTTCCGCCAATGAAGGGCAGTGTTGAGAGGGTCGGATTTGCCAGGTTGTAGGGCTTGTCGATACCAGACGGCATGCCGAACCCGGAGGGGTTGTACTTTTTCTGTTCGCGATCATCGACACCGACCACCCGATCAGCGGCCTGGAGATACGAAATCATCCGCAGGGCACCGGCTCCTACACCGATGATCCGCTGGGGATCTTTTTTCACGTCCACGGTCCGGTTGGCCATATCAGTGATTGAAATTTTTCCGGTATCGGCTTGCTGAATGGTTTGCGTATTCATTTGTGCAGAACTCTGCGGATTAGTCTGGGCAGTGCATCCCGCAGACACGAGAAGAGCGATGAGAATCGTCGCAATAATCAGGGTGCTTACAATAATGTTTTTCATACGAATTTCAATCTAAGTAGCACTAAATCTTATAAAATAATTTTGATTTAACATCAAGAGTTACGAAAGTGTAAAAATTTTATAATGGGTTATGAATCTGCCATCCTTATTTTGTCTGGATTGAAGTCGAGCATTTGGATAGGAAATTCGCGGTCAGTTTTTAAAAAAATGGAATGGGGACACGATCCTCTTTTTGGACCAACTCTCCTTCTACCGGCAAAAATGCCTATCCGGGTTCAATAGTTGCGTTTTTACAACAAATCCTGTTTTCATTGTTCGCCAGTTCCTTTTTGATCCCCCCAATGAAGAAACGCCAATCCGGTTTTGATCTGCCTGAAAGACGGGTTTATCTTAATACCTATACCAAACCAGAAATAACGTCGATGGTGAAGAACCGGACAAGACCTGAGGTAAAATACGCCCAAATCGGGTTCCGTTCAGTAATGTGTATGTCCAAATCTGCCAGGAAATCGACCGGATTGGATTGAGATCCTAAAACTGCCAGAATCGGGGCCGGTTTTCAAAAACGGGTGCGGAAACGATGCCAGATAACCGCTGTTAATGCCATTTCTTTCTGCGGATAATTTTGCCCCCTGTTACAAGTCATGCACGCGGGTAACTGCTGCCAGAACGCTGATATGAAAGGATCGCAAAAACACAACTGAAAAATCAAAAAAAAACACAGGTGGATGTAACGGATTTTCCCGGTATTGATGGGTGATTCTTACTCATCCACCGTTATCGTGGTAAGCTTCACCGACTCGACACCCTTCTGGGACATGAGCCGCTCGGCAAACAACTTGAGCTCGGCCCCGTCACCGTGCACAAGGATCACTTCAAGACACCGGTTGTGGGTCACATGCGAGTGCAGCGATGCCTTGATCAGTTTATGGTACTCGTGCTGGATATCGGTAAGCGTGACCAGAAGTCCCCGCTGGTCATGATCATAGACCATAGTGATGACCCCTTCACGTTCACCCTTGACATCGGACATCCACTTGTAATACGTTATGTACGTGCGGATCGCATCCCGGATGCCTTCTGAACGGGACGAGTACCCGCGCTGGTTGATAATATCATCAAACTTGTCGAGCAGGTTGCTGGGAAGCGAGATGCCTATGCGGGAGAGATCGGAGTCCATGGTCATAAAAAGCCTCGTTATGTGTATATGATTGCGGATTGTTTTTTAAGGTTTTTATAAATGATTCAGGAAAGTATGAAGCATTCATACTTCCCGTATCCAAAATTATCGGGTACCTGATCGCCTGCCACGAATCCTGACAGTTAAAGGGAAATACGTTCCCTTTTCATTGAAGGGGTTGAAAAAAATTCCAACCTGGAAATTCAGATAAAGGATGCAATGGGTTCGAAAAAATATCAAATAACAATACTTTTTAACTACTGGGTGTTACAATAATTTGTAAACGTAATACCAAACCTGGTGACCCCATGCATATTCCCGACGCATTCATACCAATCTGGCAGGGCGCAATCTACTGGATCATCGCCCTTGTGTTCATTGCACTCGCCCTCCGATGGGCACGAAACGAGATGAGCGAAGAGAAGATTCCGTTGATCGCGGTACTGGCTGCCGGTATCTTTGCGCTCCAGTCCTTCAACCTCCCGGTCTCCATGGGAACGAGCGGACACCTTGTTGGAGGAGCACTCGCAGCGATCATCCTCGGTTCACCGTTTGCCGCAGTCTTCATACTCACCCTTGTCCTGATCGTGCAGGGTGTCTTGTTCGGTGATGGCGGCATTACTACAATGGGTGCCAATATCCTCAACATGGGCGTTATCGGGGGATTTGTCGGATTCTATACATTCAAGGGACTGATGGCTGCGACCAAAAACGTCAACATCGCTGCGTTCATTGCTGCCTGGCTTGCGTGTGTGATTCCCGCACTTGCCTGTGCAGTCGAGATGTTCTTTGCCGGCACGTTCCCGCTTAACGAGGGATTGGTCGCCATGGGACTGTACCATGCCCTTATCGGAATCATAGAAGGATTTGTTACGGTGGTTGCCATCCGCCTCATTGTGGCAGCCCGGCCGGATATTGTGGACTTTAAGATTGAAGTTCCCGCAGTGAAAGGAGTGAATGTGTAATGGACAACAAAACATTCCTTATTGCCGGAATTATTGTTGCCCTCCTCATCGGTGTTGTCGCAGTCTTCTTTGCATCCGGTGATCCGGACGGACTGGAGAGCACGGCCCTGATGGTGCAGGGCCAGAAAACACTCACGGGAGACACTCCCGCAGATGCAGAAATCCATGAAGACACGACCGGCAAATTCTCGTACGAATCACCGATGCCGGATTACTCGCTGGGCGAAAAATTCGGACCATTGGGGAGTGTCATCGCCATAGTTGCCGGCACACTTCTAGCATTCGGCCTTATTATGGGAATTTCAAAACTGCTCGCGAACCGGAAAAAGTCACAACAGCCAAACCCAAACCAATAGACCTTTAATTTTTTCCACCTATTGTACCAGACACATGCACCTCATTGAAACAAGGGATCTCTGTTATTCTTACCCCCACAGTGTCAGGGCACTGGAAGGCATCAATTTCATCGCCCCGCGCAATGCGAGGATTGCGGTTATCGGCTCGAACGGTGCAGGAAAGAGTACACTTTTTAAACATTTCAACGGCATCTTCAAGCCCACATCGGGATCGATCCTGATCCGGGGTGAACCGATCACCAAGGCAAATATCCGGGAGGTGCGGAAATTTGTGGGGATCGTCTTCCAGAATGCTGACGACCAGATCTTTTCCCCGACCGTTGAACAGGACGTGGCATTCGGCCCTACGAATCTCGGGCTGGACGAAGAGACGATCCATCACCGGGTGCATGAAGCCTTAAAAATTGTCGGCATCGAAGACCTTGCAGAAAGGGTTCCCCACCACCTGAGCGGCGGAGAAAAGAAACGCGTCGCAATTGCCGGTGTGATCGCAATGGAGCCTGAGGTGCTGGTGCTCGATGAACCAACCGCGGGACTCGATCCCCAGGGGGTCCATGACCTGATCGGTTTCATCAATTCCCTCTCAAAACAATACGGCATGACAGTTGTCTTCTCCACCCATGATGTCTCCCTTGTTGCTGAAGTTGCGGATTACATCTATGTGATGAACAAGGGAAAGTTTGTGGCAGAAGGCAACGTGGAGCAGATCTTCATGCAGCCTGACATGCTCAGGTCCATGCGGCTCGATGTGCCGGTACTCCCAAAACTGCTCAGGTCCCTCCAGAAAAATGGCGTACCGGTCTCGATGGCCTATACGTACGAAGATGCGGAGAATGCACTCGTGCAGGCGTACAAGGGCAAGTCATGATCGAAGATCTTTTCTTCATTGAAAAGCAGGCGTACCGGGACAGTTTTATGCACCGGCTCGATGCCCGGGTAAAGATCATCCTCGCATTTGCGGTGATCATCGCGATTGTCGCAGTCCCCTATTCCATCATGGTCTACACGGTCGGGGCCATCTTCTTTTTGTTCTTCATAATCCTCTGGGCAGTTTCAAAGCTCCCGCTGAGCGTGTATGGCAAGCGCCTGCTTGCGATCGTTCCTATCTGGGGCATCATCATCCTCTTCCAGATCTTTTTCAAGAACAAATATTACACGGACTACCATGTCCTCTGGTCACTGCCACTGGGCATCAGCATCTATGCAGAATCCGTTGAATTTGCATCCATCCTCGCAGTAAAATTCCTCATCAGCATCTCGTTCATCATCCTGCTCTCATCCACAACAAAGATGCAGGATCTCTTACAGGGAGCAAGCCGGCTCGGGCTCCCCGCAGAGATTGCCCTTGCGCTCGGTATGATGATCCGGTACCTGTTCGTCTTTGGTTATATCTTCCGTAAAGTCAACGAGACCTTAAAGACCAAATGTTTCGATGCCTTTGATCGCCACCTGCCGTACCGTTACCGGCTCCGGCAGCTGGGCTATACTATCGGAACAATGTTCATCCGTTCTTACGAGCAGGGGGAGCGGGTATATACGAGCATGCTCTGCCGGGGGTATGGCAGGGAGAGCCACCTGTTCATCGCAAAAAAACCCCTTCGGAGATTTGAATGGGCCTTTTTGACCTTCTCGCTCCTCTTCATCATCGCAGTCCCGCTCACCATCTGGCTGACTGCAATCCGCTTTTTCTAAGTCACCTTTTTTAATTCCCCCTGCCATCATCATTGCATGATAAACCAGTTCGGGCACGGGTTCGTCACCAGCATCATGCTGATCGCAGGGCATTTCGCCCTGCCCCCTGAACAGGCATGGTTCGGGGCTGGCGATCATGTCGAGGGGCTCACGCTTCCGGAGAAGTTCCGGGGAACCGAGATTGAAGAACTCACCACCCTGCTCAGGAAGAAAGTGATCTGGCACCAGCCGGGCAGCATGGACAAGGAAGATGCCAAAGAAGTGATCCGCACGCTCAACCGGCTCGTGGTTGCAATCGACCGTGAACTGGGAATTGCGGATGCCACGATCGGGGAGTTCAGATGAAGAATCGCGGGTTATTTCTCCTTCATCACTGATTTGTCGAAACCTGGGTGGCTCTCAGATCTCTCCGGATACTCATAAAAATGAGAATCGAACACTAAGAAACGCCCCCGTATACATTCCCTGATACCCGATAACAATCCTGTTTTCCAAGCGTATTAGGTCCGGTTAACGCATTTTTGGCTTTCGTCGTGAACCTGCCGATTGGGGGCAGGAACGGGCGTTTTCTGGAGTGGAAAGCAGGGTAATCCTGTGAATTCGGCAATTTTTCGGGTTATAGAAACCGGCAGGGTTTCTTAAAACGACCGTAAACACCCCCGTTTGCCAAACGGAGCCCAATTTAAAGATGAGTACCCCGGCAGGGGGAGGCATTCCCCTAAATCATGTTCTCCGTCGGAGGACCGGTTACGGGGTATCCGGGGGGAGGGGATTTTACGGGGAATCGCCAGGACTTGGAGGTACAATCCTCTTCAGGGCAACAGGTGCTGCTCCCGCTCCGGGCTTCGGCACCGGTAATTTCTCCGGCAGCGGCTGCCCGTCCCGCCCGAGCTCCACGAGGCCGGTATCGCAGACACGAAAGAACCGGAACGCATACTCTGACGAGCAGAACCAGAGCTCCCGGGAGATCTCGCGAGAAGATGGGAACAGCCGGAGGCCGGCGATCTCTTCCACTGCCTCGCGCTCCAGCCACGGGATCGTGCAGCGAAGGTACCGCATCCGTTTGATCTTTACCGGTGCAAAAATTTCCGGGGTGGTGATGGTGAAGTCGGCATTCATCCCGGCACCGCGCTCGTAGTACTGTACGTCGCCGCGCTGCCGGGCGATCGGGTCTGCCTTTTCGAGTGCCTTGACCGGATGGCGGCTCATGAGGCGGCTCCGGAAAATTTTCGTGGGGGATTTTTTATCGTTTGTATGGTGTCATCTCCTAATGGATTTTTTTTGGGCACCGGCAGCACGAATTTTTTATGGGGGCCGGTCTGAATGATTCCGGAATTGTTTTTCGTAAAATTATATACGCTTTGTAGTAGCGGGTGGGGAGCTCCATATGAAAATGTGCAGGACATTTTAATCTTATAACGCCAGAAGCATTTTCACCCCCCGCCCCCATCGGTCTTTATAATGCGAACAAATCCACTACAGATTAATATCGAAACATATTGATTATCAATTATCGTAATTTGAGTGATCCAACTGTGTGGAACGATCAATGGAAACGGATCGATTAGTTTCAGAATTTGAATCAAAAAAACTAGAAGCGAAAGCGTACGCTGAAGAAATTGACAAGCCAGAATTAAGGGTTGGATTCGCAAGGTCCTTCTGTGGAATTACATTAGATGCATTCTGGTCAGAAACATGCAAGATAAACAAATGTTCCTGGAAGATAACTGATCCGTTCTTAAAATTTGACCCATTAGAACCGGACTTAAACTCGGATGCATCGATTCTCGGATCAATTCTCTCAAAACTTCCCTTCCCTGAGAGCAGTTATCTCATCGGTACAATCTACACGGCGCTGTTGCCCCATGACACCCGGTCCGACTTTGGCGCATATTATACACCCCCTGCCTTGGTCGATCGTCTTATTGAGATGGTTACCGATGAAGGCTTTGACTGGCGAAACAGCAATGTTATGGATTTGTCCTGTGGTGGGGGAGCGTTCCTTTCCCCCGTGGCTATCCGAATGGCAGATTCAGTGCCAAAAAAAGATGTGAAAAACCCGAAAAAAACAATCGAACGGATCTCACGGAGATTGAAAGGCTTTGAGATCGATCCGTTCGCGGCCTGGATGTCACAGGTTCTTGTAGAGATCGCACTCATAGAGACGTGTATCGACGCGAAAACAAGACTTCCAACTATCGTCAAAATTTGCGATACTCTCGATACACTTCCTGACAAAGGTGAGGAAGTTGATCTCGTTATCGGAAATCCACCCTACAGAAAAATTACACTCCCTGAACATCAGAGAGCCTTATATTCCCGATCCCTGTTTGGTCATGCAAATCTCTATGGCATTTTTACCGATATCGGAATTCGGTGGACGAAACCAGAAGGATACATCGCCTACGTAACCCCGACTTCATTTTTGGGAGGCCAATATTTCAAGTCCCTTCGATCTATGTTATCTCAGCATGCCCCCCCGGTTACGATGGATTTTATTTCAGAAAGAAAAGGAGTGTTTGAAGAAGTACTTCAGGAGACAATGCTCGTCGTCTATAAACGCTCCGGTTCAGAGAGGGCAGAAGCTGATGATCCTAGAGTCAAAGTTCATTGCCTCAAATCGAATGGTCCCGAAAAACCGGTTGTCAGTGAGAGCATCGGATCCTTTTTGCTCCCCGAAGGTGCTGAAGATCCTTGGTTCATTCCCAAAGAACCCGAACAGGTGAAATTAATCGAGAATCTCCTGAAGATGAGAAACCGAATTAGCCATTTGGGATATGAAGTGAATACCGGACAATTAGTCTGGAACCGGCACAAAAAACAATTAATCAATGAAAATAAGACCGGAAGTTACCCATTAATCTGGGCAGAATCGATTTTAAACGACGGCCAATTCCAATTCAATTCGAAGCGGGCAAACCACTCACCGTTTTTCTTACTCGGAAAAAAACAGGATTTTCTGATTACTAAAAAGCCGTGTATTTTAGTCCAAAGGACAACCGCGAAGGAACAAAAGAAACGGATTTTTTCGGCGGTGTTACCCAAGGAATTCATCTCGGAACATGGAGGTGTGGTAATTGAAAATCACGTCAACATTATCAGAAAAACGAATACCTCTCCGCTTATTTCCCTCGAAGCCTTGACAGTTCTGTTAAATTCGAATATGATAGATAAAATTTTCCGTCTGATTAGCGGGAGTGTCGCTGTATCGGCATATGAGTTGAATGCGTTGCCATTACCGAAAGTAAACGATGTAAAGATTCTTGAAAAACTTATTTCCAACAAAGCATCAAGGGATGAAATTGAAAGATCGATCAAGAAAATGTACGAGAGATAACGAATGACTGCCCAACTTTTACCTCCGATACCATCACGTGAAACAATTCGCCACAGACTGCAACAAATATTTCCCGAGGGAATTGAGGGCAGGGTGTATCTAATCGGCGACATGGCGGTCAATACGGTATCTGTTTTCTTTTATATTGGTGCGGTTGAAGGGTTCGACCTTCTGTTGCAGCCAGGACACATCTATTACATGTCGGATCGTCAGCTGGCGTCTCATGATGATAACTCGAGAATTTCATGGGCAGGAAAATCCAAATGGGCGAGAGATCACATTGCAAACCCTTGGTATCCAGGAGAAGGGAGTCGAGAATCAATCCGTGATGATGTGATAAAGGATGGGTTAAGGGACAGAACAGCGGTGAAAATTAAACCAGGGGTTTCAGGTCAAGCGAACAAACCTCGGTATTACCTTTCGGATTCTTTTGCAGCTCTGTTCCATGAAGGGATAACCGGCGATGAGTTATCAGAACTAATCTCAGAATGGCAAAAACGAAATCTTAACAAGGAGACGCAACTTGCCGTAGGTATCCGGAAAACGTTGAATGCAACGGACAGGATAACGGTAGAATTTTCGGATGGAACACGGAGAACATTACCAAATGATGAAAGTTCTATTATCCTGAAGAATCTCATCGAATCATTCTCAAAAAATTTCCTGACAGATCCCCATGTCGTATCTTATAGTACATCGGAAGAAAAATATGTCAATCCAAATCCAAGAGTAATCCACGGTCTCAATTTTTCGAAGGAGGAAATATCAAAAATATTCCCCGACCTTGTTTTGCTCGATATTTACAAAAGGAATGAAGAGGATACGACACTCCTCATTTTTATCGAGGTTGTCGCTACGAGTGGTTCGATGACTCAGCAGAGAAAAGATACGATCCTCGCCTTACTCGGAGAAAGAGGGTATGATATATCGAAAGTTGCCTTCATCACTGCATTTCTCGACAGGGCGAGCCGGGCATACAGTAAAAAGAATCTGGAGAAAATTGCCTGGGGTTCTTTTATCTGGTTCGCTAATTATCCCGACAATATCCTGATCATGAAAGGGCAAAGCACTGGAGAGAGAAAAAAATTGAGCGATTTGATGAAATAACCGATATTTTATCATTGGAGGTGTTTTTAAATTATGATTATCGAAACCGGAGACCTTGAAATCAATTTTCAAACCATAATCGACCATAATGATTTATCGTCGGATACTAAGAATAAACTGTCAAAATCTAAAATTATTTTACTTCCTGCCTCATTTTCGACATATCAAATTCGAGGGGATTTCCCTTCAGAAACCCCTAATTTTCTGAAATACATACGAATAAAGCATCCCGAAGTCGATGTCAATATCTTTGAAAATAGTGGCGAAGAAAGAATTCAAGCGTTACACCACGCAGATATAATTTTACCACCAATCTTCTTTTTAATTCAAGACTATTCGGTTGAGATCATTATTGGAATAATTAGTGCATATCTTTACGACAAATTCAAAGGAGCACCGGATTTAGGTAAAAAAGATGTAAAATTAGAACTCCTTCAAGGAAGTATCGGATCATTTAAAATCAAACTCATTCGATATGAAGGACCAATTTCAGGAATTAATAAAATAGAAAAACTAAGAAATTCCGCAGAGGAAAAGAAAAAACAATAATGACTCGTTCTTACTCAATATTAGAAATTGATCCGAAGAAATATCCTCTTTTCTTGAACATAAAAAATGATTTGATCAGTTTTGATTCATACTTAATTCAGAAAAAATTCGATAAAATTTTCTCAAATTATGATCGTTGCAAAGGAAAATGTGAAAATCTCAAACGTGTTGCTATCCGCAAAAACGATGAAGATTGTGCAAATATATCATTTCTATTAAAAATCAATTTTGCATTAATACAGAGTATCGCGAAATTCTGGGAATTATGCGAGATATATGAATATCATGATTCCTGGGTATATTTGCAGGATGCTTTGGATCAAAATCGAATTTTACTAAAGCATTTAGATCTTGAAAAACACGAATCTATGGTAAAAAGCTATGAATACCTTTCATTAATTGAAAAATTATTCCCTTTTCATGTTTTTGTTAGTAGTGCAATGGATCAACTGGAAGTGAAATGTTCACTATGTAATAAATCACCGTTTGATCCTGAGTGCAACCACATTCCTGGAAATCTGTATTGGGGGAAAGTGGCGTCTAACATAGTCGAAAAAATTGGAGGTTTTAATCATATCGCGTTAGTTCCGAATCCCGCAGATAAAAGACTCGTCTTGCATAAATTTGAATACGATAAAAACCATCCCGAAGATAGCCCTTTCAGAAATGTACATGCGTTTATCAAACATTCGGGAAGACCGTTAACAAGTTTAAAAATTGAAAATACAACAAGGGAAGTTTTACGTTCAGATTTTGCCCATGAACCTGAAAGTTGGCCATGTCCTTGTGGCAGTGGAATTTCCTTCAAGGATTGCTGTTACGACAAGGAGACAATAATAATTCCTCATATCAACATTTTCTATGATAATGATTAAAGCGGAACTGTATATTAACAAAAATTTTGAATCTCACAACAACGTTCGGGAGAGGAACCTTTCCCCGCTCGTCTACCCCGGTTATCCAAATCATAAACCCGGAAAACCATAGGAATTGCGACAAAACCCCCCGTCGGAGCGTTACAATTATAATATCCCCTCAATCTAAACAACCGCAACCGTTTATACGCTAACCAACCAATAATTAGTGTGATTTCCGTACAGGTTTTTTTCGCTTTTTCGCGGGGTGATTCCGCGTGACCGAGACGTACGATGCATCCCATATTACGGTGCTCGAAGGCCTAGCCCCGGTCAGGGAGCGGCCGGCGATGTACATCGGCAGCACCGATACCCGTGGCCTGCACCACCTTGTCTATGAGGTCGTCGACAACTCCATCGACGAAGCGCTCGCCGGGTTCTGCACCCGGATCGCAGTCGTCATCAACAAGGACGGGTCACTCATGGTCGAGGATAACGGCCGGGGGATCCCCGTCGATACAATGGAGAAGAACCACAAGAGTGCGCTCGAAGTCGTACTGACCGTCCTCCATGCTGGCGGCAAGTTCGACAAGGAGACCTACCAGGTCTCGGGCGGTCTCCATGGGGTCGGTGTCTCGGTGGTGAACGCTCTCTCGAACTGGCTCTCGGCCCGGGTCTACCGGGACGGGAACATCTATGAGATGCGGTTCTCGAAAGGCAAGCCCACCTCAGCGCTCACGACCCGGGAGGAGAGCCTCGCTGAACTCCTCGCCCGTTACCAGCAGTGGTATGGTGAGCCGGCCCCTTTCGGTCGGGCATCGCCGGCGCTCACGGCCGGTTCCGGCCAAATCGATCTCACGGCTGCTGCCCAGTACCCCACAGGGAACGAGCAGCAGGACCGGGCCTCGCTCCTCGCGGCTCTTGGGAACAAGCTGACCGGCACCCGGATCCATTTTGTCCCGGATGCAACGATATTCGAGACAACGACGTTCGATTACGATACCCTCTCCCACCGGCTCCGTGAACTCGCGTTCCTGAACGCAGGTCTCGCTATTATCATCACCGATGAACGCACGGTCGATTCGGTCACGCTCGCGCCCACGATCGCCACATACTGTTACGCGGGCGGGCTTGCCGAGTTCGTGAAATACTTAAACGAGGGTATTGAGGTCATCCACCCGAACCCTATCTATATCACGAAAAAAGACGTGGAGAACAAGCTCGAACTCGAAGTCGGCCTGCAGTACACGACCCAGTACGATGAGAAACTCTATACGTACGTCAACTCGGTCAACACCCGTGAAGGCGGCACCCATCTCGAAGGCTACCGGAGCGCCATCACCCGGGGCATCAACGTTGTTGCGAAGCGAAACGGGCTGATCAAGGAGAACTCCACCATCACCCTCCGGGGCGAAGATGTCAGGGAGGGCCTGACCTCGGTAGTCTCGGTCAAGATGGCAAACCCCCAGTTCGAGGGCCAGACCAAGATGCGCCTCGGGAACAGCAGTGTCAAGGGCATCGTTGACTCCCTCGTGTACGCGGCGCTCACCGAGTACTTTGACGAGAACCCGGGCATTCTCAAGACCATAGTTGAAAAGGCGCTCATGGCCGCAAAGGCCCGCGAGGCCGCCCGGAATGCCCGGGAGCTGGCCCGGCGCAAGAGCTCGCTCGAATCGGGCGGTCTGCCCGGGAAGCTTTCGGACTGTTCGGAACGCGATCCCAAAAAGAGTGAGATATATATCGTGGAAGGTGACTCTGCCGGCGGCAGCGCCAAGCAGGGCCGGGACCGGAAATTCCAGGCAATCCTCCCCCTCAGGGGAAAGATCCTCAACGTGGAAAAAGCCGGCGAACACCAGATCCTCAAGAACGCCGAGATCCAGACGCTGATCAATGCCATCGGTACCGGCATTCTCGAAAAATTCGACGCCGAGCGGGCACGCTACCACCATATCGTGATCATGACCGATGCCGATGTGGACGGGGCGCATATCCGGACGCTCCTCCTGACGTTCTTCTACCGGTACATGCCAAAACTTATCGAGCTCGGGTACGTCTACATTGCCCAGCCGCCTCTCTTCAAGATCTCGAAGGGGAAGGAAGAGAAATACGTGTACAAGGAAGAGGAGATGCAGAAGGTCTCGGCCGCCATGGGCGAGAAGGGAGTGAATATCCAGCGATACAAGGGTCTCGGCGAGATGAACGCCCAGCAGCTCTGGGATACGACCATGGACCCGGAGCAGCGAATCTTCCGACAGGTCAATGTTGAAGATGCGACAGACGCAGAATTCACATTCAAGACACTTATGGGCAAGGATGTGGAGGAGAGGAAGAATTTTATCTACCGTCACGCGAAGGAGGTGACGAACCTTGACATCTGAGGAGAATATCCCTGTCGAAGTAGCTGAAACTCACAGGACCGAGCCTATCAGCATCGAACAGGAGATGAAAACCTCCTACATCAACTATGCGATGTCGGTTATCATCGGCCGTGCCATCCCCGATGTCCGCGACGGTCTCAAGCCGGTTCATCGCCGCTCGCTCTATGCCATGTGGGACATGGGCAATACAAGCGAAAAGCCCACGAAGAAGAGCGCGAGGGTGGTCGGTGACGTGATGGGTAAGTACCACCCGCACGGCGATGCTTCCATCTACGATACGATCGTCAAGATGGCCCAGCCCTTCTCGTACCGCCACATGCTTGTACAGGGGCAGGGTAACTTCGGTTCCGTAGACGGCGATTCTGCTGCAGCGAGCAGGTACACGGAAGTCCGGCTCTTCCCGTATGCCGAGGCAATCCTGCAGGACCTCGACAAGGAGACGGTAGCGTTCGTCCCCAACTACGATGAGTCACTGAAAGAACCGACTGTCCTTCCCTCGAAGATCCCGAACCTCCTCGTCAACGGAACCGACGGTATTGCGGTCGGGATGGCCACAAAGATGCCCCCGCACAACCTCCGCGAGGTCTGTGCGGCTGTCAACCGGTTCCTTGACGAACCGAATGTTTCTGTTGACGAACTCATCCAGATCATGAAGGGTCCGGACTTCCCGACCGGCGGTATCCTTATGGGCGTCGAAGGTGTCAGGAATTACTATGCTACCGGCCAGGGCCGGGTCGTGGTCCGCGGGGTCGCCGAGATAGAAGAGTCTGATGGCGGAAACCGGGGCGACCGGATCATCGTCACCGAACTTCCGTACCAGGTCAACAAGGCGCAATGGATCACCAACATTGCCGAGATGGTCAAAGACAAGAAACTAGACGGCATCAGCGACATCCGCGATGAGTCGGACAAGGATGGGATCCGGGTAGTCTTCGAGCTGAAGAAGGGCATGATCTCTGCGGTCATTCTCAACAACCTGTACAAACACACGGCGCTCGAGTCCAGTTTCTCGGCCTCGAACCTCGCGATCGTGGACGGGGCCCCAAAGATCCTCAACCTCCCGGCCCTCCTCGGGAACTTCGTCCACCACCGGATAGAAGTCATCAGGCGCAGGTCGGAGTTCGATCTCAACAAGTGTCAGGAGCGGGTCCATATCCTCAACGGCCTGCTCACTGCACTTGCCGCAATCGACCGGATCATCGCGGCCATTAGGGGATCGGATACCGTGGACAACGCACGTATTGCGCTTATCACCGGGTTCAACCTCGATGAACCTCAGGCAAACGCAATCCTCCAGATGCAGCTCCGCAGGCTCGCGGCCCTTGAGCAGCGGAAGATCATGGATGAGAAGAACGAGCTCGAAACAGAGATCCGCAGGCTCGAAACTATCCTGTCGTCCGAGGCGAACATCAAGGACGAGATCCGACGCGAGACCTCCGAGGTCGCACTGAAATTCGGTGACACCCGCAGGACGGAGATTGCCCTCGACACGAGCGATCTCTCGAACGAGGATCTGATCGAGGACAAGACGGTGCTTGTTTCGATCACGAAGACGAACTATATCAAACGGATGGACCTCGACACCTACCGCAAGCAGCGCCGTGGAGGCCACGGTATCACAGGCATGACTACGAAGGAGGATGATGTCGTCAGCTCGGTTTTCTCTGCCGATATGAAGGACTACCTCCTCTGCTTCACGAGCATCGGCCGGGTGTACTGGCTCAAGGTCTACCAGATCCCCGAGAGCTCGAGGGTTGCGAAGGGCAAGCCGATCATCAACCTCCTCAACTTAAAAGACGAGGTCATCACGACTGTTATCCCCATCCGTGAGTTCCGCCCGGACAAGTACCTCATGTTCGCGACTAAACTCGGGCAGGTCATCAAGATCCCGCAGGACCAGTTCTCGAACCCCCGCTCGAACGGGACGAACGCCATCCGGCTCAAAGAAGGCGACCAGCTCGTAGACGTCATCACGACCGACAACACGCGTGAAGTCGTCCTCTCGACCCGGTTCGGGTACGGCCTGCGGTTCCATGAAGAGACCGTCCGTATAGTGGGAAGGAATGCCTCAGGTGTGATTGGCATGCGGTTCCATATCAAGGAGGACACGGTCTGTGCCATCACACTCGTCGATAACGAGCATACCCTCCTCACCATCTCCGATGTCGGGTTCGGCAAGCGGACCGAGTTCGATGACTTCCGCGGGCATGGCCGGGGGACGAAGGGAGTCCGCACCATGGTGCTCGAACGCAATGCCGTGATCATCGAGTCCCGGGCGGTCTCCGAGACTGACGAGATCTTCGTCATGACCGCGTCGGGCGTCGTCATCCGGACTCCGGTCAGCGAGATCCGTATCATCGGACGCGGTACCAAGGGGGTCAAGATCATGCGTCTCGACGAGAACGACAAGATCGTAGGTATCGCGGTCGTTCCTGCGGACCTGGATAATGGGAATGGCACGGATGCAGCTGCAGAACCGACCGGCCCGGAAACAAACGGATCGGAAAAGTCTGAATAATTTTAATTTTTTTTTGTTTACTGCTGTTTCATTGAGGGCAAAATTTGTTATCAATCGTTCCATCGGGTGCGACGGCGTTCATCATTTTTCCGGGAATGAGGGCATCCGCTCTCGTCCTGGTAATGCAATCAATTCTTACGGAACCCATGGAAAAACGATGAGGTATTTTCCCTGCCGCTGACAACGGCTTACCGGTCCAGCAAGGATAACAGCACCACGATCCCGCACAGGCAGGCACATACTGCCATAATCCGGCTGATTGAGACTGCCAGGAGTGCCGGGTCCGCAGTAATTACATCCCCGCCATATCCTGCGGCCATGAGCTGGAACGAGAGCAGGATACTGCCCAGCGAAACACCGAGGGCCATGCCTAAGTTCCTGCTCGTGGCAATAACACTCGATGCCGTTGAGAGCTGCTCTTTGGGAAGTGCACTTAAAATCGCGGTGTTGTTGGGGGACTGGAAGAGCCCGACACCGGTACCAAAGAGCACAAATGCGACGATGATGCCAGGCACATTCCGGGTGATGGCGCAATACGAAAGGATAAGAAACGAGATAGCAGTGATACTCATCCCAAGCGCAGCATAATTCCGTGTCGGGTGGCGGTCATAGAGCGATCCGGCGACAGGTGCTACGATCACCATAACGGCTGGGGTGACTAAGAACACCAGTCCCACCTGCGACGGGCGATAACCCAGTACACCTTCAAAATAGAACGGGCCGACCACGGCCATCATGAAATTCGCAACAAAGACCAGGACAACCGCAATGACCGGGAATAAAAACGCACGGTGGGAAAATACCGAAAGGTCAAGCAGGGGTGCCGGGCAACGGCGCTCATGCCAGATGAACAGGGCGAGTGCACCGAGGAATATGGCACCGGATATGATGGCAGCAGGGGTAATAATTCCCGTATCGGCGAGGCTCCCCAGCGCCATGATCAGGGCAACAAACATCGCAACCATTGCAGCGGATCCTTGCCAATCAAGGGAGAGTGATGTTGTCCGCTTCTCATCGATCCGGAAGTACGCTGCCGCCGAGGCAATGAGGAGGATGCCGATGGGGATATTGATAAAGAAGATGTACTGCCAGCCCAGCGAGTCCACGACAAAGCCCCCGACAATAGGTCCCGCGATACTGCCGATGGCAACCGTTGCACCAAGGTACCCCATCGCCCGCCCGCGTTCCGCCGGGGGCGTTGTGGCAAAAATGAGCGCTGATGATATGGAAAAGAGCATCGCGGCACCGGCACCCTGAATGACCCGGAACAGGATGAGTTCAGGCAAACCGGCTGAGAGCCCGCAGGCAAGAGAACTGGCAGTAAACACAATAATGCCGACAAAGAAGAGCCGGGCACGCCCCACATATTCCGACACCTTACCAAAGACAAGGAGCAGGCTTGTCATCGTGATGAGATACGCGGTGATCGTCCACTGGGAGTCGGAAAGGTCAACGGAAAAAAACCGGGTCATGGAAGGCAGCGCGATGTTGACAACCGTGCCATCAATGACGGCCATCAGGACGGATGCCAGAACAATGAACAGGACCGCATACCGGTGACGAAAGGGTGATGCGGCACGGACTTTTTCTCCGTCCGACGGATTGTTGGGGTTCATTGCACGCTCTGGATTCATATTTGAGTGCCGGCGGTTTAACGGTTGGCACCTGCCAAATAAAGAACAGGATCTTTCCGGACAGGGGGAATAATTTTGGCAGATGAGGGAAGAGGATCTGGTGGGATGTATCCATGTTCACAAAAACCATCCGGGTAAGAACGCAACACGAAGGCGATGTTATCGATCTTTCGGAAAAAGTGAAACAGATTGTGAGGGAGAGCGGGATCGGTGCCGGGCTTGTCCATCTCTTTGTGCAGCACTCGACGGCAGCGCTGACCACGATCGAGTTCGAACCGGGCGTACTCCAGGATCTCAAACGTGCCCTGTCCGTACTCGCACCGGACAATGCGGACTATGCCCATAATTCCCGGTGGGGGGATGGCAACGGGCGCTCGCATGTGAAGGCGGCACTCGTGGGACCTTCACTCACCATCCCGGTAGAGGACAGCACCCTGCTGTGCGGCACATGGCAGCAGATCGTGCTGCTGGAGCTGGATGTGAATGCCGGGCGGGAAAGGACCATTGTGTGTACGGTAACGGGAGAATGAATACGGATTTACTGAAAAACACAAGTTTTTATCCCCCTCGCATGCCAGAGTAAAACAATGAGTGACACAATCCGGGAGCAGGTCACCGGCAAATGCGCTGAACTGGATATCCCCCTTGCAGGATTTGCATCTGCGAAAAGCTGGGATGAACCCCTGTTCGAACCATGGGTTCCTCCCCGGTTCCGGCCGCAGGCAATCTGGCCGGAAGTAAAAACAGTCATCGTCATCGGCATACCCGTCAGCCTCCCGGTTATCGAGACTGCTCCTTCCATCTGGTACCACGAACTGTACCGGACCGTCAATACCCTGTTAGACACCAGTGCGTTCCGGATTGCCACATTCCTGAATGCACAGGGATTTCCTGCGATCAGTCTCCCCCGGGATGGTTACGGGTCGATTGGTGTGCTCAAGGAAAAACCGGTTGCCTTTTTTTCCCATCGCCATGCAGCCTGTCTCGCCGGGCTGGGAACGTTTGGCATAAACAATATGCTGCTGACCCCGCAGTACGGGCCACGGGTCCGGTTCACCTCCATCTTCACCACCGCAGAGATCGATCCAGATCGCGTCATGGAAGAAGACCTGTGCATACAATGCATGCGGTGTGTTGAGGTCTGCCCGGTCAGAGCAATCCCGGATACGGATTATCCTGCCGGGATTACCGACAAGCTTGCGTGTGCCACGCGATCCGAAGCGCTGCTCAAACGGTTTATTTCACCCTGCGGACTCTGCATCAGAGTCTGCCCCGTGGGAGAGGATCGTACACGGTTCCACCGGGTGGACATGGGCATATACGATGAGGATAAAAAGGAGTTCGATATCTATCATGCGGCATGGAACCATGTGAGATCCTATGGGGGGAGATAACACTCCCGTTTCTGGAGACAGTCCAATTTTCATATCCGGTTTATTTATATAGGATTAAAGAAAAAATCCCGCTATGAAAAAGACCACGATTCTTTTCCTCATCTTTGTGATTGCCGCAGTCATGATCACCGGTTGCACAAGTACCCCCCCGCCCGCAGTACAACAACCTACGACCGTTGCCACGCTGCCCCCGACCGTCGTTGTAACTACCCCGGCAACTCCCGCCGTTCCTGTTCAACTGGCAGGGAACTGGGTTCTTACAACGATGGGAATACAGGGAGGAACCGGCGTCACCTATCCCACAACTGAGATCTCCTTAACTATCAACCCGGATGGATCTCTCACAGGGTATGATGGTTGCAACAACTACTATGGAACATGCACCCTGACCGGAATGACAACCCCGAAAGGGAACGGGATGACCATCAGCAACATTGCATCCTCCAAAAAGTATTGTGCCACACTCGCAGATCAGGAGACCATGTACCTGAATATCCTGGGTAAAGCAATGGCGTATAATGTGGATGGCAACCAGCTCTCGATCACTGCGACAACCGGCGATGTCCTGATATACCAGACTCCCGCGTCGCTCGTGACACCGGTGCAGTACCCCCACCCGGCATAATAACGCCTCTTTTTTTATCACTATACCCGTTAATCAGGTTTTTAACCGGTGGAATCCAAGCATTATCACGCATACGAAGGCACTGTTATGGAAAATCCCCCTCCTCCCCTTGCACGGATTATTGAAGAAGAACTGATCGATTACCGGATCCGCTCCCGGTTTTACCATCCGGACTATGTAAAAAGGCTGGGACTTTACGGCTCTGAACGGGTGCTCGAATTCGGGAGCGGCGGGGGATGCCTCTCCCGTGCCCTCGCCCGCACGCTCAATCCGGAGGGAGCGTTATCCTGCGTGGAAATCTCCCCGTACTGGGTGGAAAAAGCAAAACGCAGGCTGAAGGATTGTACTAATATCGAGTACCTGCAGGGCGATATCACGCGGATGCCCATTCCCGAAAACCATTTCGACGCCGTCATCATCCACTTCGTGCTTCATGATGTCGAGCCGGCTGCCAGGATCGATGTAGTGAGTGCTCTCGCAAAATGCCTTCGGCCGGAAGGTACGGTCTTTATCCGCGAACCGGCAAAGCCTGAGCACGGCATGCCCCTTTCTGAGATCCGTGCACTGATGCAGGATGCCGGGCTCCGGGAGATCCATGCCGGCTGCACCCGGTCGTGGCGGCGGACCTGGACCTGCGAAGGGATGTTTAAGAAAAGCTGGTAGCCAGATCCTGAAAATTACTTCTTCTGTTCCGGAACGTTCCCGTCATCGGAAGGCTGGCGGAGCTCGTCTTTGAAGTAATCGATCCATGCCTGCTGTCCCTCTTTGATAATGAGACTGGTCTGGAGGTGCGTCCAGAGTGCGTAGATCACCAGGATATACGCAAGGGTCCTGATCACGATGAGCGGGAGGGTAAGCGGTACCTTGAACCCGAGCAGGGTTACGGCATGCGAAATGCCAAAAAGGCCGAACGCGGCAGCGATAAACAAGGGAAGGGGTTCGGGATTTCTCCGGTAGCAGAGCAGGCCGAGAAGGACAATGATGATGCACAATACCAGGTTCACAAAGAGAATCGGATCCCATTCAATCGCCATCATCAACACCCCTATCGATGTACGGTCCGTCCCGTATATCGGTTTTACTATGATGAGCTGAAACGAGCGGGCAGGAATTCAGATGACGGTAAAAATGAGAGGACGATAGAAGGGGTTTTTAATCCAGCGGGATTTGTTCGAGCTGCGACACCAGCTCCCAGATACGGGTCCTTGCATGGATCGGCATGTTGGGATCATTGGAGATTTCATCAACTTTTGATATGGCTTCGGCTGCGCGCAGGCCCATCGCCTTGGAATTGTTCATAAGCAGCGTCCGGGTCTCGTCTGCTACGCGCCGGATATTTCTGGGGATCGAGCTGTCCTCCTGGATGTGCTGCAACATCAGGATACAGTTTTCCATTGATTTTTCAGGGTTTGGCATGGGAACACCTACCTGTGTACCTGTAGTTAATATGCGTAACTGGCATATATAGATTAAATATCAAACCGACGGTGAACACATGCCAGTGCGCAAAGATGATGAAATAATGGCTGAATACCTCCTCAAAGGGGGTAAAATGCTCGAAAAGACCTGTAAAACATGCGGATGCCCGCTCTTCGAGGTCAAGGGAAAGACCTTCTGTGTCGTCTGTGCGGAGAAGCCGGCTGCTGCTCCTGCGAGCGCGGAACAGGCTGCCCCGGTTACCCCGGCCCATCACGAACATGGCCACTCCTGCACCTGCGGCGAAGACCACGATGAACCCTGCGACGGGGGTCTTGCCGATGAACTCGCAATGACCGTCTTTTCCCTCTGCGAGCGCATCCAGAACGAGAAGGACCCGGAGAACGTGCTTCTCCTGATGAATGCCGTGAAAGCCGGCACGGAATCGCTTGAGATCCTGTGCAGGCTGTAACCTTCCTATAATCTCTTTTTATCACATTTTTTTTTTAGTTTCGGGATTTTTATTCCGGTAAACGACGGTTTTTCTCTTTACGTGATCGCAGACAAACATGACCCGCATCCGTGTCGATAGTGCATTATGGGGGGTGGTACCCTGTCTTGGACAAGAGGGGGGGTAGGTGGGGTGGGTATCCCCCTCTCATTTTTTGGAGGGGGGGAGGGGGTACCCCCCTGTCATGGGAAAGAGAGGCACCCCCCTCCCCTTCCCGGCACGGACGGATAACCGGGTCTTCAGACGGAGACTCTATGCGAACCGCTGGTCCCGTTGATGCCGGTATGGGGGGGTGGTACCCTGTCTTGCGCAAGACAGGGGGGGAGGGGGTCCCCCCCTCGCTTTTTGGAGAGGGGGTGGGTATACCCCCCCTCATATTTTGGACAGGGGGGTACCCCCCTTTCCCGGGACGGACCGGTAACCGGGTTTTCAGACGGGGACTTCACGGGAAGCAAGGGTCGGGCGGATGCCGGCATGGGGGGTGGGAGCCAGTCTTGGACGAGACAGGGGGGTGGGGGTCCCCCTCTCTTGGTTTGGAGAGGGGGGTGCCACCCTTAGATAGATGGGGGGTAGCCTTGCAATGAACCGCATATGATCAATGGTCTGATCAAAGAGGATCGTTGACATGCTGGAATACTAAGGAGGGTTCCCCGCCTCAGGGCCCCTCCGGGGCACGGCGGGGCAGGGAGGTTTTATTTTTAGTCGTTGAAACCGCCGCGGGGGCGTCCCACGGGGGCGGCGGCGTTCATCGCAATCTTTGTAAAAAAATAGAAAGCTCTATTTTTTCGCACATTTTATGGCATACTACATCTATCTTTTAGCCAATCAATATGCTCGTGAGCGAGGTTTGAATCCCTATGGTCGCACGTTTATATTGGGTAATTGGAATCTTGTAAATTTTGAACCCCTCAAAGATGATATTATACTGTTCTAAAAAGTTGTTTGAGTAGTGATGCGCTTTTTTGTGCGTTCTAATCTTTTGGCATAAGCATTGCCAGAAATAAGAAAGAGAGATTATGTTAATAAAATCCAGCATAAAGAGATTTTAACGATAATAAGAAGGTACCGAGGATAATCCCATATAGCACGACAATTCCTAAGAAAAGTTTTAGATAATCAGGTTCATTCCCCTGCTTAAATACTGAAAAAAATGGGATTGTATCTTCGCTAAAACCAAATATCGTGATAAAATACGCGATAATACCCCCAATTCCTAGATAAATGAATAATTGCGTGAACCAAGTATAGTAAAAAGCGATTTTTTCAACAACATCTTTTGTCATATTTTGGTTATCGACTGCCACTGCAACAAATGGTAGCAGTAAAATCAATGTCAAAAAAACCTCTATACAAAAAACACTGAAAATCAATATGCCAAATGATTTTCGATTTTGTTCGTTTGAAAAATTTGAAGAGAAAAAAACTAAGAAAATAAAGACACCAAGTACAAACCCCACAAAATTTTTGGCACTTTCTGATAAACTAATCAAACTTAGTATCAAAGCAAAAAATAACAACGAATGAATTATACAAAAAACGAAAAAATTGAATCCACTTTGTCTTCGTAAAAGTTCATCATCGTGTTGCCAATTTCTTGATCTTATTATTTGCGACCCTTTAGCAATCAAATGTAAAATTAAATATAAAGCAATAATAAGAGGAAAAATACTGATGTATTTTCTATCGTCGGGCAATTCTTTTAACATATATTCAAAAATGGCTATCAATATTCCAAAAGTTCCATAAAGTTGATAGTTCCTTCGTATAAACCCGGCAATATCGAAAGATTCCGGTCTAACATCACTTATCGAATTATTACAACGTTCGCAAAAATCATCTCTAACAAAATTTTCATGATCGCAGCGATAACAAATTTTCATTAACAGACATCTTAAAATTCCTAATACCAAAATAGTTCCTATTTGTATTTTTTTTGCTCATTGTCGCATAATAAGTGAAGATAATCCCTACCCGTACACCCTCCGGCACAAATCAAACACCTTCTGAGCCGTTTTCTCCCCAATCCCCTTCACCGCAGCCAGCTCTTCGGAAGAAGCATTCACAACCCCCTGAATCGAGCCGAAGTGAGCCAACAACAACCGGGCATTTTTAAGACCAATCTCCGGAAACGCCGATATAATATACTCCTGCTCCTCTTTCAGTGAGTGATGGGACTTGTGCGGGTGCACCTTGCGCTCGCCCCGTTCCCCGTCCTCGCGCTTCGAGAGGACAAAGAGCATCTGGGCGGTGTCCTGTTCGTCGCGGGTGAACAGGATCGAGACGCCCATATCCACCGTGAGAGCCGCGAGCACGCCTTTGATCGCGTTCGGGTGGATGTCGCGCTGGGCATAGAGGTCCCCGCCTTCGATGATCATCACCGGGCGGGTGATCGATTCCGCCATCGCCTTCACCTGCCCGAGCAGGTCGCGGTTGATCAGTGTATCGACAAAGTCCCTCGCGGTCTTGCGCTCGACAAGAATACGATCGCCTATCGCGTAATCCCCGTGGGGGAGGCGCTCGATCCGGATTACGGCTCCCATGTTGGAGAGAACTTCTACCACTTTTGACGAGGTCTCGCGGTCGTCGATGATGATCTTCGGTCCCTGCGGGGTGAACGCATCGATGGTCTCCTGTTCCACGACAAGCGGCTGCTGCGGTGCGGCGGCTGAAGTAAAGCCGCCCATTGTGCGCATGCTCTTGTGCATCTGTTTCTCTTTCGATGCACTGACATGGCGGAAGACCTCATCGGAGGTCCCCTTGGTCACCATGACCACGATTTTGCCTGCCCCGGACCTCCCGGTCCGCCCCCGGCGCTGGATGGAACGGATCTCGGAGGGCACGGCCTCGTAGAAGATCACCATGTCGGTCGCCGGTACATCGAGGCCTTCTTCGCCCACCGAAGTTGCGATGAGGACCTTGAACTCGCCTTCGCGGAACCGGGTCAGGGCGGCGATCTGCTTCTTCTGCGAGAGCCCTTTCTCGGCGTCCTTGGTTGCCTGCCCCACGAACCGCTCGCAGGAAATGCCATGCTTCGTGAAGTGATCCACGAGGAGCTGCACCGTGTCGCGGTACGTGGCAAAGAGGATGATCCGGCTGTCGGGATGGGACACCAGCTGGTCCTGCACGAGCCTGAGCGCAATTTCGGGTTTCGGGTGCAGTTCCCGGGTCCACCCGAGCGTTCGTTCAAAGAGTTCCTGGAAGACCGGGTCTTTTACCAGCCGCTGGCTGGCCTTGCTGCCCCCGGAACCCGTACCTTCGGCCACCAGCTTTGCGATATACCCCTTGAGCACTTCGCTGCCCTGCGATTCTGCAAGGGTAATCGCATGCCGCAGTTTCATCAGTTCGGCATACACCGATGCCGCAGAGTATGCGGTCGGGTCCTGGTTCTGGATCCGCTGCTGGATCTGGGCATTGATCGCGTTGAGCTCCTTCATCGAGAGCTTCTCGCGCTTGGGCACGGTGAAGTGCAGCGAGGAGAGCAGGGCGAGCCGGTCTTCGATGAGCCCATTGAGCGAGTTGATCGCCGCTTTGATGTCGGGAGGGAGATCAACGGAGAGGTACTCCAACTCCCGCTCAAACACATACGGGCGGACATCCGGATCGTTCTCGGTCCGGTTCTCGATGTGGGAAATGCCCAGATTCGAGCAGACATCCTGCACCTTCTCCTGCACCCCGCCGGGTGAAGCGGTCATCGCAAGGAGGAGCGGTTTGGCAGCGGTACCCATGTACCGCTGGGCCAAGAAGACATACGCGTAGTTGCCGACTGCCCGGTGGCACTCATCCACGATCAGCAGCGTGACATCCGCAAGGGTATAGCGGCCGGCAAGGAGATCGTTCTTGACAACCTGCGGGGTGGCAAGGATCACGGTAGCCCGGTTCCAGTCCGCTGTCCGTTCGGCGGGCGGGGCTTCTCCGGTGAACATCACAAACGGGGATGCCAAACTGCCTTCCGGCGGCTTTGCCAGCAGGTATTTTTCAAAATAGCGAAGGTGCTGCTCCACGAGCGGTTTGGTTGGGGCAAGCATCAGGATCCTGCCCCCCTCATTATAGAGCCGGGATGCGGCAACGAGCAGGGCAACAGCTGTCTTCCCCAGTCCCGTGGGGAGGATGACCATGGTGTTGGCATCCAGCGCCTTCATCGCAATCGAGAGCTGGTACTCACGCGATTCGATGCTGTCCGGTTTGATCAAGGGGTGGCTGATGCAACTCATGTGATTGGAGAGAGGTTTGGTTGCTTAGGTAATATAGGAAATTGTGATCGGAGAAAGTTGCAGTTTAAATTTAATTTGTGAGAGATGATGATTATGAGGGCTCCCCGCATCAGGGCCTGCTATGGATATCTTATATCCATAGGTCCCTGTGGCCCGATGGTCATGAATACTCTCCGAGGCACGGAGGGGCAAGGAAGTTTTAATGAAAAGTCGTTGAGGCCGCCGCGGGGCGCCCTTCGGGGCGGCGGCATACACTCATTTGCGATGGGGGTGGCAACCCCCATCAACTCATTTAGGAAGAGATTGCTGTACGGGGTGAGCTATAAAAAACGGGGATTGACGCCCTATATCCCCAAACTTGGTCGTCCCCTTAACCAGCGCTGCAACCGTTGAAGGTAACTTATCAATCGCCACCCGCACCTGCTTCATGCTGTCCCGGTCCCGGAGAGTGACGGTACGATCCTCTTTCGTATCGTAATCAACCGTAATCGCAAACGGCGTCCCGATCTCGTCCTGCCGCCGGTAGCGCCTGCCAATCGCCCCGCTGTCATCATATTCGGCAAGTATACCGGACTTTTGAAGCGTGCGGGCGATCTCATGAGCAATCGTATCAAGACCGTCCCGGGTCATGAGCGGAAAGACGGCGACCTGGATAGGGGCCACGTTGGGGGAGAAGCGCATCACCGTGCGGGCTTCACCATCCGCGACATCCTCATCATAGGCCCCTTCGAGCACCGCGTAACACATGCGGTCGATACCGTACGAGGGTTCGATCACGTGCGGCACGACATCCTCGCCCCGGACATCAATAATCTCATCGCGGACTTCGAACAGGTTGGCGGGAATGTGGATCTTCTCGCCATCGACTTCCACATCGGCGCCATCAGCGGTTGGTGTGGCAATCGCCAGCGCTTCGAAGACCGCCTTTGCCTTCGTGCGGTACTGCTTGCCCAGCACGCTCATGTTCGGGATGATCCTCCGGCGTGCCACTTTCTTTGGCTCATCGTACTGGATGAAGACCGTCATCGGCGTGCCGCTTTCCTTGGCATGGGCGTTCAGGTCATAATCCGTGCGGTCGGCAAGACCAACCGTCTCCACCCAGCCGAACCGGTCGGACCGGATCTCGGCATCCCAGCAGTCGGTGGCATAATGCGCACGCTCATCGGGCAGGTGCTGCCGGAAGCGGAGCCGGTCGGGCTTGATACCTATCGTAACAAGGAGTTTGTGCGTAAGGGCTACGTAGTAGGCGAGGTATTCGTTGGCGATCACGCCCTTGTCCACGGCCTCCCGCATGGACATCGAGACCGCAGCGTCGCATTTCTCCTGCTGGACGTAGGTGAGCAGCGGCATGGTATAGTCCGCATAGCGCTTGAACGACGGGTGGTGATTCTTCTGGTCCGGGTGGACAAAGATCTCGGCTTCCGCCTGCGTGAACTCGCGGAGCCGGATCATGCCCTGCCGGGGGGAGATCTCGTTCCGGTAGGACTTGCCGATCTGGATGGCACCGAAGGGCAGCTTGTCCCGGTAGAACCTTAACAGCCGGGAGAAATCCACAAACATTCCCTGAGCCGTCTCGGGACGGAGGTACCCGATCCGCTGTGACCCCGGCCCGATCGTGGTCTGGAACATGAGGTTGAAATTGAAGACCTCAACAGTGCCGAGCACTTCTTCGCAGGCCATGCATTTGCAGGTCGCAATCGCTGCTGCGAGTTCCTCGTTCTTCATAATGGACGGGTTTTTGACGCCGCCGCCTTCCGCCACGTGGTCGGCACGGAGGAACTCCTTGCAGTGCGGGCACTGGCACATCTTGTCGGAAAATCCCTTCACGTGCCCGGAAGCGATAAAAACTGATTCCTGGGCAATCGTCGGGCACTCGATCTCGTAATAGCCTTCCTGGATGACGTAAAAATCCCGCCAGATATCCTCGACCCGCCGCTTCATCATTGCGCCCAGCGGGCCATAATCGATGAAACCCGCCACTGCGCCGTAACATTCGGACGTGGGCCAGATGAACCCGCGGCGTTTGGCAAGCTCCATCACATTTTCAAATACATCGCTCATGGTATTCCCTGATCAAATTCCTACTAACATTGAACGAATGACGACAAAAAGACTCTCTTCCATCCCTCTTCCCGTTTTCATCATTTTCAGAAACATGCCCACGTGCTGCGGGTAGGTTAACCGATGAATGTTCCATGCATCATCCGGGAACCGGGTATTCTGGATTTATATGAAAATATCAATAAAAATTGCACGTCATATTAAGCGATTTGCACGCGAACCAGCGCCACTGATAGTGCACATTCAAACACCAATTTAAAGGTCTTTTGGTCAAACAACGCATAAAGATAGCATTAAATAGTTCACGAAGTATTGTATATCCTAATCCCAATACGGGGTATGCAATGACCGAAGACAAACGCAAGGCACAGCTCTTAAAACTCTTCAGCTCCATGTCGGGCAAGACCAAGATCGTCGAGCCGATGAAAAATATCCATGGTACCTTGAGAGACAGCGACGCGATCGAACGCGAGGTCGCTCTCGTGATGAGAGAGATCACGGAACAGGGAATCTTCAAGACCTCATTAAAACCGATCCAACTTGCAAAACTCGTCACGTTATTCTATGCTGGCAAAAATGATACAGAAATCGCCAGAGAACTGGGTGACGAGAAGCTGTCAAAGACAGTTGCACGAGCAAGGGTTCGGCTCAAGCTCTTCCGCGAGCTTGACTTCAAGATGCCCTTTGACAAAGTGAAGATGGAAGAACTGATCACGTCCGGCAAGACCATGAAGGAGGTATCAGAGGACCTTGGAGTAAGCCCTTCAACGCTCCGCGAATACCGCCATGTGATCGAAGAGCAGGAAGACCCGACGATTGATCCGTATATCGATCGCATCCGGGATGTTATGGAAGACCGCGATCTTTCCGAACAGATGACCCGGAGCGCAACTGCGGACAGTCTTGGAGACTCTATCGATATCACCGAAGCTGAACTGATAGATGTGACGTAAAGGACACATCCTTTACCATCATCAATCCTTTTTTTAGCCATGGTGCGCTCTCTTTGTTCCTGCCTTTTACAAATGGCAAATTTCATCCGATGAGCAGCAGATCTGCATATATGCAACTCACCTGGCTCGGGCATTCGTGCGTGCTGCTTACCGGTTCAAAAAAAGTGCTCATCGATCCCTTTACTGAAGGCAGCAGCGTCCTTAGCACGAATCCGGATATTGTCGCAGTCACGCATGGCCATGCAGATCACCTGGGAGAGACCGTTGCCCTCAACCGCAAGACCGTTGCAATAACCGAGATAGGAAAATACCTCAAAACAAAGGGAATTCCGGTTGAGAGTATGAATATCGGGGGCACTATTATCGTTGACGGGGTGTCTTTTACCATGACTGCCGCGGTGCACTCGACCGCAATCGAAGAGGCAGGACCGGGTTTTTCTGCCGGGGCTGCCGCAGGATTTGTTATCGGCATGGATGGCATAAAGATCTACCATGCGGGGGACACCGCGCTCTTTTCAGATATGAAACTCATCGGGGATTTGTATCACCCGGACATCGCACTCCTCCCGATTGGCGGACGCTTCACCATGGGCACGGCAGAAGCGATGATCGCAGCGAATTTCATCGGCGCTAAAACGGTCATCCCGATCCATTACAATACCTGGGACAGGATCGCTGCTGACCCTCTACCCTTCAAGAAGGCGATCGAGCGGACAACCGATATTAAAGTACTGGTGTTAAAACCCGGAGATAATCTTAATGTCACTGCCTGATTTTTGTTCCTGCACGACAAGTAAGAAAAACGCTGATAATTTTTTAACCTTACATAGAACAGTATCTCACCAGTCTTTTAACACAGACTCGATTTTTTATGTCTAACTGCCCGAAGTGTGGATCAAAAAATACCGAATGGACCGACTGTAAGACAGTCAACAACAAGACGATAGTTGTCTGTGTCTGCAATGACTGTAAGCACACGTGGGAGCAGGCGCTCTAGTACTACTGGTGACAAAGATCCTCTATTCAACGGGTATTTTCATACCACTCCTTCCCGTATCCTGCGGTTTCTGGCAATATACCGGGATACCGCGATAGAAACGAACGGGGACAGGAGGTAGATCATCGTGCTTTCCTGCCATCCTGAAAGTGCCAGGATCACGCCAACCAATGATAAAAACGGGATTTTGAGGTTCTGTAAAAGTCCTTCCTGTACCTTTGATTCGGGATACTTTGGGGAGATGAGCTTGCGGTTATGGGCTACATAATACCATTGCACAAACATCATCAGGCCAAGCACCATGAGATTGAGTTCAAAGACAATGGATGCAAGGGTATCCGGATAATCCCCCACAAAACTTGTAGTGAACGGAACGAGCGTAACAAAAAACAGGCCGATAATATTTAACGTAAGGAAAGGACGGGTAATGAACCGGATCTGGTTGAACTGGATATGGTGAGCGGTCCAGAACGCAGCGAGAATAAAGAACGCGATCACATAATGGATGAAATCCGGTATCAGCAGGGTCAGGGCTCCTGCCGCGGTAAGAGCAGGTGCATCAGCGGTATGGGGCAGGATCATGCTGGTGACAAGCAGGGTCATTGCAAACGCAAAGACCCCATCGGTGAGGGCTTCGATCCGGTTCTTTCCTAAGAAGTGGAAATCTTCTGGCTCTTGTTCGTTCATGTTCCCGGTTCCTTATCAGCGCTTGAACCCCGCAGGGTATAAACTGTGGGGATCGGTAATTCCTCACAACCCAAAGACTAAAGGAGGTTCTGGAACATAAACGGCAGTACATATGCAGAGTCATCACCCGGCTTTCATGTCCTGTATACTAACACTTACATGTATCCTGCTTATCTCCGGGGCATCGGCTGCACCGGTAATACAGGCATCCGTTGGGGATATCATCCCGCTCTCAGGCTATTCCTACGGGAGCCAGAACGTGTATCTTTTCCTGACCGGGCCTAATCTCCCGGTCAACGGGGTTGCGCTGAATGATATCTCGAAACGTGCTGACCAGGGAGGATTTACCGTCGTGCAGGTTGATGGCAATGACCACTGGAGCTACAAATGGGGAACGGCTAACATCGGGGGGCGGCTCGATGAAGGTACCTACACGATCTGGGTAGTAAATGGCCCCAATGACCGGTCTCATTTAAGCCAAGCCGATTACAGCACGATCGCGGTCACCCTGGGAAAACCCTCGATCTCTATCGATACACCCCGGCAATCCGGTTCCATGGATCTTCGCTCAGTCCCTGATGGGGCATCCGTAATGATGGGTGAAAAATACCAGGGAAAGACACCCCTAACCATTTCGGATCTCGCGCCCGGGACCTATGATGTCGTCTTCTCGCAGTTCGGGTACCAGAAGTTTTCGACGCGGGTGCCGGTAGAAGCGGGCAGGATCACTGAAGTGACCGCAACACTGGTGCCAGATACAGGTGCGATTGCGATCACCTCTGTCCCTGTGGGTGCAACGGTACTGGTGGATGGAAAGAATACCGGTGTGGCACCAGTCACCGCCGGGAATCTCACTTTGGGGAATCACACGGTCGCAGTATCCCTGGATGGCTACACATCAGTACAACAGACCGTGGAAGTCATCCCGGGACAGATCCAGCCGGTCACTATCGGGCTATTCCCCGTTCCCCTGCAAAAAACCGAGACAACACATGCAGCAGGTACTGCCGCAGCACCCCAGATCGCAGGATTTGTGGCTATATTGCTTCTCATCCAGTATATTCGCAGAAAATAAGGAAAGTGCTTATCTTAACCGGATAGAATGGCGTGAAACCGGAGTCTGTTGAACGCATGGTAGTTTATATCAAAGAATGGGCAACCGGAAAGGGAGAATCTGTATGAGTGCGAGTATGTTTGAGATCCTGATGGCAGTTGCACTTGGCGCCATTGCCGGGACGGGAATTGGCCTGTTTATCGGGTTTGTGGGAAAACAACAGGGAAGTGAGTGGTCTGCCATGACCCGAAAAGAAAAAAGCATCAATATCGCACTCGTTCTCTTTTTTTCTGCGGTGTGCATTGCGGGACTGGCGTGGTATATGTTCGCGTGAACCCGGCCAATGGTTAAAATAAGTCCTATCGCTTCTTTCAGGGAAGTTATCAATAAATGAGCGGGTTGTCAGAATGCATCAATAATTTGTTGATGGGGGCTGATGCCCCTATACCCCCACCAAATGACGATGAGCCCCACTCATCGGACAAAAAAACAAGAATTTTTTTTAAAGGCCAATGGATTATTCCAGCCACCGGGTTACATCTTCAACGGGGGGACGGATCGAGGGGGAGAGCTCATCTGCCGGGTATCCGACAGCACAACCCATCAGTTCCCATTCACCCACAGGAATTCCCAGTATTTTACAGAACTCTGAATTTTCCGACATCTGTGACGTAATGGAAACCAGCTGGAATCCCAGTTCAAGGGCTGTTGCTTTCAGCCACATATTCTCCAGGCAGTGCGCAAGCGACTGTTGTTCCACCGGTGGAAACCCTTTGCGCTCGGCAACCACGATGTAATACGGGGCATTGCCCACACCGGGGACCCGTTCCATCTTCCGTATCATGCCAAGACGCTGGACAAAAGTGACTGCCCTCTGGCGGAGCACCGGGTTCGTTTCCATATCCTTCTCCAGTTGGTCCGACATGACATTTACCTGATTCATAACCAGGGGGATTGCCGCGTTCAGGCTCTGCGCTCCCTTCTTCATGACAAAGAAACGCCGGAAATAATCCTTCGATCCTCCTACGGCTGCCGCAGCATACGGGGCAAGCAGCCCGGCATGGATGATACGGCGTATCGCGTCCTCTTCGGGATACTCAGGCCTGAACATCCGGTAGGAGCGGCGGTCTGCGAGAATCTGGTCGAGGTGCATATTTTTCTGTTCGAAAATATCGTCGCACATACAAATTTCCTGTCAAGGGTGTTTGCAGGGCAGGCTCTTGAATGTTGCCGATCGGGAATTGTACCGGGTACCTGCATCAACCTGTGCCGGATACCCTCATAGAGAAATCTTACGTGAAGCATATTACTCCACCAGTTTATATGCCGGTGCGTCGCATTTTTCGTATATGTTTTTGTTCGCCCATCTGGTCAGCGGTCTCCTGCTTGGATTAGGTTTCTGCTGCCTGACCCATGATCGGCGGATAATTTCCCTCTGTATCGTAGCGTCCCTAATCCCGGATCTTATTGATAAACCGTTAACGCTCATCAGCCCTGCACTAAGTAGTGGGAGAACGATCTTTCATGCCCTGTTTATAATTCTCATCCTTGCAATTATCGCGCTCGTTATGGTACGAAACCGGTACCGGGTATATGGCATAGCGGTCGCATGCTGCATTTTTGTCCACCAGTTACTCGATACCATGTGGCTGCTTCCCTCCACATGGGCGTATCCGTTGTTCGGCCCGTTCCCTCTGGTCACTCCGCCGGATTATGCAGGCGTTTATCTCTGGATTGAACTAACAACACCATCAGAATGGATCTTTTTACTCGTCACCGTAGTGATAATGTACAGGCTTTTCTCAACCGGACAAGATATACCGGATAACACGCATCCCCTCTGGATGGGGACTATCGTCCTGCTCGCCGGTATGGGCATTCTGATGACTGGCGCAGGCATTTTTGGTGCACACAATACCTTTTTTGCTCCAACCTACTCTGCAGTGACAACAGGTATGGCCGGCATCCTGGCATTAGCGGGTGCAGCAGTTATGGTGCAATGGCACCGGTTAACGCCCTGTTACCGGAAATGATATCCAAGTGGATCAGGTATACGACCAGTAAAACAGCCCGATCATAGCGTTTTTAGTTCCGCACGGCATGCAGAACACCCATCACACCGAGTGCCGCATGAACGGGTTTTCTCTCGATCTCAAAATCATAATACCGGCTGATATAGTCGAGGAGCGCCGGGTTCGGGCGTCCTCCGATCGGTGGCTGGTGCAGTTCCATCTCAATCCTTCTTACACCTGCGAGTTCCTTGGGATTGATCAGCCACTCTGCGCCCTCACAATCACATTTTAAAAAATCACAGCCACCAGCCAGTTCAAGGATCATACTGAGTGTGTATGTGGGGGTAATAACCCGGCGTTCATCCCAACAAACTTCAGCGGGTTTCCCGTCTCCCAACGCACCATTTATCACCTGAACGGAAACGCTGTTTGCCCGGATATTATTGTTGAGCAATGCGGCAGTCACCGGCTCAATGGCAGTCACCGTACGGGATCTGCGGGCAGCCCTGATACAGAACGCACCGACATTTGCTCCGATATCCACAACGATATCTTCGGGGCTGATATCATTGAACCGGTACTCGTTGACTTCGGTGATCTGGCGAAAGGGTGCATCCCGTGACAGAAATGTTACCGGTTCATCTTCAGGCAGAAAAGGGGAGGGATACATAACAGCTGCGCCTTTGTATCCCGTATATTACGCATTCTTTTTGATAAAGGTCCCCTCATCAAATTCCCTGAAAGCCTGACGGAGCTCCTCGTGCGTATTCATCACGATCGGTCCGCGCCATGCAACCGGCTCGCGGATCGGTTTTCCTGCAATGAGGAGGAAACGGAAGCCTTTGCCATACGATCGCGCCCAGATTGAACTCCCGTCAGTAAACAGGATCAGGTCACGGATGCCGATCCGGTATCCTTCTTCGGCATCAAAGGTACCTTCACCGCTGATCACGTAGGCAAGGGCCGTGTAACCCTCCTTAACCGGATGAGTAAAAAAGGTGTCCGGGCCCAGGGTTATATCGAGATACAAGGGATCGGCCACGATATCTTTCACCGGCCCTTTTGCACCGTTGACCTGTCCGCAGATCACTTTTATATTGACATCCGGATGGGGTGTTGTCATGGGGATATCCGCACTCTTTATTTCCTGGTACCGGGGAGTCATCATCTTATGCGCCCGGGGCAGGTTAACCCAGAGCTGGAACCCGCCCATACGGCCGTTTACCGGTTTTGGCATCTCTGAATGGATAATGCCCGATCCCGCAGTCATCCACTGGACATCCCCGGCATTGACACTGCCGGCATTTCCCATACTGTCAGCATGTTCAATGCTTCCGTTGAGCATGTACGTGACCGTTTCGATACCCCGGTGCGGGTGGGTGGGGAACCCGGCAAGGTAATCTTTCGGGCGGGTTGAACGGAAATCATCCAGCATCAGGAACGGATCAAACTGGGGAACCTCGTAATACCCGAACGCCCGATGCAGCCGGACACCGGCTCCTTCCACCGTTGCATACGCTGAAAGGATTCTTTCAACCATCCGCACCCGTGTCATAAGAGAGGAACTGGAAGTAATGACTAATTAAGGTATGGGTCAGAGAAACAAAGGATCAACATGGATCGCGTTTATGGGAACTGCACGCTTACATAACGGTAAGCATGGGGTTGAAAGAACAGTTGGCCGGGATCATTCCTGATAAAGACCTTTGTCACATCACCAATCATTTCGATGTCGTAGGTGATGTCGCCATCATTTCAATCCCCGATGAGCTTTCGGACTATAAACCGCTCATTGCCCGGGAGATCATCTCCCACCGTAAAAACATCTATACCGTACTCAACAAGATTGCAAAAGTAGCGGGAGATACGAGGGCGGCGGGTTATGAGATCCTTGCGGGGGATACAACCGTTACCCTTCACGGTGAGTTTGGCTTTGCTTACCGGCTTGATGTGAGAACGGTTTTTTTTAATACCCGTCTTGCGTACGAGCGGATGCGGGTCATCGATCAGGTGGAGAGTGGTGAACGGGTTTTTGTACCGTTCTGCGGGGTAGGACCGTTTGCCATTCCTGCAGCAGCAAAAGGGGCACAGGTCGTAGCGGTTGAGCAGAATCCTGATGCATATCTCTGGCTTGAGGAAAATGTCAGTCTTAACAAGGTACGAAAAAATATCACCACCATCCACGGGGATGCTTTCGATATCGGTATGCTCCCGCACCGGCAGTTCGACCGGATTATCATCCCGGCACCCTATGGTATGGACAGGATCCTTGACATCCTCTCACCGCTCGCCGTGCATGGGGGGATGATTCATTTCTACACATTCAAAACCCGGAACGAGATTCCTGTCCTGATCGAAGAGTATGTACAGAAAGGGTTTGATATCACCTATTACAACACCTGCGGTAATGTTGCACCCGGCGTGAGCCGCTGGGTGTTCGACCTGGTTTATTCGCCCCGCCCGTAGTGCATGGTAAACAGGGCTATATACTCATCCGCATAACAGGCAGAGTCGCACTGAAGCAAAAATTCCGGTCCCAGCACGGTCCTGAAAAGGTCATTCCACTGGGAGCGGAGCATATGATAATCAGTCCTCTCGCCTCTCGGCTGCGTCAGGATGGATACCAGTTCGGTCATGAGAAAGGAATCCACGCAATCCGTTACCACGTCAAGCGGTGCGTCGTGGGCAAAGACAAAGTCGATGATCCGCCCGTAGGACTGGTACACTGAGAATGCCAGATCCGGGGAGAACACTTCTGGCGTGTCATTATTTGCATCCATCTCGAAGAGCACGAAGTGATCGATCCATGGTTTGAGCCGGGCGAGATGAACACGTTTGTCTTCAACAGGCATGTGGTGGTAGGCAAGCGAAGAAAACGCGATGTCATAATGGTGCTGTATTCCTGCTGAGCAATCCTGAATGCGTGCATTTTCCGTAGTGATGGTGGTGCCCGGAAATGCATCTCCGACAGTCTTTTTTGCAAGCCCAATCATGGCTGGAGATGAGTCCACGAGATGGATTTCTGAAAGGTCGCTTACTTTTCCGGACTCCATCAGCTGAGTAAGGAGCATCACGGTCAGAGCCCCGTCCCCGCACCCGATGTCCATAAAACGCACGGGTTTATCAATACTGGGCAGGGTATGGGCGCACTGGCGCACCAGCTGTTTTCGTGCGGCCTTCATGATCGGCACATTCGAGAAATGTACAAACGGCCGTGGATCTTCAAACGCAACCGCGGGTTTGATCATTTTTCCCTTATGCCGCTGTAAAAAACCCATAAGGAACGTAGAAGAGAACAGACCATCCTCCTCGCACATCGTACCCGCTTCGAGCCATTCGACACAGCGACGATCATGTCCCTGTGCCGCGAGCAGGGTGCCTATGTAAAAACAGAATGCAGAGAACAGGTTTTTACGAATTTTCAATTCATATATCTCAGGTTTTGCGCCATTCTGTACGATCTCTTTGGCATACTGAGCCCACTTTGTTTTTTCCTGAAGTGAAAGAAAGAGCATGGATCACTACCACTTTTCCGATTCGTTTGTCTGTTTGTTTATCGTAACTGACAAAAATAATGATTGTTATGGGTTATAATCGGCAACAATGGTTCAACAAAGATAGAACTGGTTATGACGCGGTAAAAAAAAGGTCGCGGTTGGACCATCATGGCTCCACCATACGACAAACATCACCTTTGCCGGAACCAGTGTCCTCCATTATACACCATATCATCTTTCACATCTTTTTAAAAGGGATTTTGAAGGTTCATCATCAGAAATAACGGGCTTTTTATCGTAATGTGTGAATGTCAGCCTTCTCTTTATGGTAGAGCAGGTAAAGTGCCGCAAGGAGGATTGGGAACAGGAGATCAACCCATAACACCCCGCCGATATTATTGGGAGACACATCCCCGTGTGCAATAAACTCGTACACGTGGCCGAGACCGGCACCGAAAAGGAACAATCCTCCCCCGATGATCGTTGCAAGCCAGAAATGATCCCGGTATTTCAGGCAGAGGATACCAACAATACCGATCGATGCATCCCATATGCCTACTTCCCGCTGGAAGGGGCTGCCGGTTGCCCAGCCGATGGATTGAGCTACCTGATCAGCAAAGAGCAGGTGGGCAATTCCCCCCCAGAGCAGGGATAATCCGAGTCCGCAGACGAGCTGCCACATCAGTATGATCTCCAGTTTCCGGTGGGTGTCCGCGGTTTTTTTCTCTTTGTTTATGTGTACCAGGGCAACTATTGCCCCCAGCAACGGAAATACAAGCGCCCAGAGAATTTCCATAAGACTCATAGTACGGATCTTTTGCCGGGGGATAATTTAACACCTGTTATCCGTCAGAGGAAATACCCGGAACAGATACGATTGCAGTTTCGTGAGTTAAAAAAAGATTATACCGGTAGAACCCGGCTGCCATAAATCTCGTTGATAACCTGCCCAAGTCCCATGTAAAGCGCGAGCAGACCGGCAGCAAGCCCGGCGAATCCACCGAGGTTGAGGATAAGGGGGCTTCCCGTGAGTTGCGCTGCAACAAGCAACACCGCAAGGAGCAGGACCATAAAGAGGGTGAATGCCAGTAACCTGTGCATCTTCAAGGTGCAGATAAACAGACCGAAGATGAGAAGCGTCCAGACGCCAAGGAATGCGGCGAGGTCAACCGGGCCGGGCGCTTTTGCAAGACCCAGTGCGGGAAGCATCATCATCGCGGCAAACGAGATCCAGAAAAATCCGAAACTGCCAAACGTGAGCATGCCAAACGAGTTGTTCTTCTTCCACTCCATCAGTCCGACAATCACCTGTGCAAGTCCGCCATAGAAGATCGCCATTGCAAGAATGGGGCTACCAAGGGGGGTGAATCCGGCATTGTGGAGACTGAGTAAGATCGTGGTCAGACCAAATGCACACAGTCCCAGCGGTGCCGGGTTAGCTGAATTATCCATCAGGAACAGGTTGTTCCTGTTTTTTTCTTCGATATGTTCCATTTTATCATCTCTTTGAATTCTCTGGTGCATATCCCATTTCTGATTGCACACCGGATCTGGTCGCCAGCAATGCAATATCCGGCAACAATGGATCCCTGTGCACCATCGAAAAGAGGTGATACAGCAGCCAATGTGGTGCACACATCCGGTGAAACGTGTACTACTATGTACGGTTGGGGTGAACACATTTAAACAATTCGCACCACATTTGACACAATATTGAGAGTTTGCGCACCACATTGATATTTAGACCCTATTTTATTCACCACAAAAAGGTCCGGAAAAGGGAATTTATTGTCTGAAAAACATACCAGAAAGGCCCAGTTAACCGGGTAAAACAAGCGGGTATGATTTCCGGATTCTTACAGTTAATCCTCGAACTGCGGCTTATCCTCTCCCTCATAATTGCGGATAAATATTTTCTCAACAGGTACACCAAACAACTCCGAGATACGGAAGGCAAGATCCAAGGAGGGATCGTATTTTCCTTTCTCTATAGCAAGGATAGTCTGCCGGGTCACTGCCAGTTTGTCAGCCAGGGCTTCCTGGGTAAGATCGTGGAGTGCCCGGTAGACCTTGATCCGGTTCTTCATCCTGCCCGATACCTCGCGTTGTTTTTTATTATTGAGGCTAGAATCATCATGGAGTTGCGTTTTTTTACAAGCACTGCCTCGAAACGATCTTGGCAGGGTCCACGTCGACCATATTCCCGTTCCTTCAGAGGGTATAGAAGATAATAATCGCAAGGGTCATGACCACAATCAATGCACTCCACAAGGCCGGATTATTTATCTTCCGTGAATGTCGCTCATGGATTGCGACAGGATACACCAGAGAAAAACCCGTGTAGATTCCTATGTAGACGACAATATCCGGTAAAAGCCTGCTTTCAGGAATATGGATAATATTTTTTAACACGATCACCAGTGCTACAAGACAGGCCCCTGCCGTGAGGGCAAAACGGATTCTCCCGTCTCCAAGACTATGACCGATACCCGGTTCTTCATTTTCACGTTCCGGGGAGAACGTGGAAACTGATGATGAACAGGTTCGTTTAATCATACATGTGCAACTCCACGTAAGGATAGTGAATGTAAACTATCCTTTACATTTTAAAAAGTATCTTTAACTTTTTGGAATATATATTTTACTAATTCAAGATAGGATTGCAATTAGAACGCTCCTTGGTCCGGATATCAAAAGCCCCATGGGAGACCAGAGTCAGCACGCGATCTTTGGATAGCATGATATCCCAGTAAAAAAAACCCGTATAGCACGAAGAGTATGCAGCAGGGAACAGTAATTATCGGGCTCATCCAGATGGCCGTAGGAAACGACCCGGAATTGATGCTGAAAAAGGCGCAGCAGAAGGTAGAGCTGGCAGCACAAGCAGGTGCAAACATCATCTGCCTTCCCGAACTGTTCAAATCCCGTTATTTCCCGCAGCATATCGGTGTCGATGCGTCAGCACTTGCAGAGACTGTTCCCGGTGCATCAACCAACATGTTTTCAGAGATTGCCCGGGCACACAATGTCGTTATCATCGTCCCGCTCTACGAGAAAACGCCCGATGGCCGGTTCTATAACACTGCTGTAGTAATCGATGCCGATGGCACGCTCCATGCCCCTTATCACAAGGTACACATTCCCCAGGATCCCGGATTCTTTGAGAAAGGATATTTCTATCCGGGCGACGGTTACCGGGTGTTTGATACACGGTACGGGCGTATCGCGGTTCTTATATGTTTTGACCAGTGGTTCCCGGAGGCAGCACGATCTGTTGCACTGGACGGAGCGGAGATCATCTTCTACCCGACTGCGATTGGGCATCCCGGTGGCGATGAGCCGGTTGAAGGAAACTGGCAGGAAGCATGGGAACTGATCCAGCGGAGTCATGCCGTGGCAAACAGTATCCATATCGCCGCAGTGAACAGGTCTGGACAGGAGGAGAAGTGCCGTTTCTTCGGCGGATCATTTGTCTGCGATGCGTTCGGTAAGATACTGGCAAAGGCGGGTGATGGTGAAGAGACCGTGATCGTATCTCTCGATCTCTCAATGAATCAAACAGTCCAGGACTCATGGGGATTTTTCCGGAACCGTCGTCCGGATACCTACGGACGGATAGGCGTTGCTTTCGCGGGAGAGAGTGGTGCTTTTCCCGCACTCAGGGAAGGAGATACTCCCCGTAACCGGGGATTCCACATGCCGGCAGAATGGGAACCCCATGATGCAGTCTGGCTCTCATGGCCGCACAACACGAATTCCTTTCCCCACCTCAGTGCAGTTGAGGAGGCATACTATGAGTTCATCCAGGCAGTCCATATGTCTGAGCGGGTTGAACTCTTTGTCCCCACTGCTGTCATCCATCGGAAAGTCAGGGCACGGCTCAGGGAATCAGGAACGGATCTCTCCCGAATCACTATCCATACCAGCGAATATTCCGATGTCTGGATCCGGGATTACGGCCCGACATTCTTGGTAAACCGAACCCTGCAGAAGATCGCTATAGTTCACTGGGACTTTAATGCATGGGGCGGAAAATACGAAGACCAGATCCGGGATGGCAGGATTCCGCTCGCTATCAATCGCAGGCTCTGCCTCCCGCTCTTTACTCCGGGAATGGTGCTGGAGGGTGGATCTATCGACGTAAATGGCAAGGGAACGGTGCTGACAACCCGGGCATGTCTCCTTAATCCCAACCGTAACCCAAGCTTGTCAGCAGATGAGATCGAAGAGCGGCTTAAAGGATACCTTGGTATCGAGAAAGTGATATGGCTCAATGAGGGGGTTGTTGGCGACGATACCGATGGGCATATCGATGATATTGCCCGGTTTGTCGGCCCGTCAACGGTCGTATGCGCTTATGAAACGGATATTACCGATGCAAATTACCCGGCCCTGCATGACAATTACGAAATTCTCCGTCAGTCCAGTGACCAGAGCGGTAAACCCCTCACGGTAGTGAAACTGCCTATGCCCGCTCCTGTGATTGAGGGAGATGAACGTTACCCGGCAAGTTATACCAATTTCTATATCGGGAATTCAGTGGTAATTGTCCCGGTGTTTAAAGATCCGCATGATACCGAAGCACTCCAGACCATCCAGGAGCTCTTTCCCGATCGGAAAGTGATCGGGATCAATGCCGAAGCTATGATCGAAGGATTTGGTACCTTCCACTGCGGAACCCAGCAGCAGCCACGGTTGTGAACTACAGGCAGATACGCTGGGAGAAAAGGGCCCTTCGCTGTTTTATGTGAATGACGCATGTAGTGAGAGGATTACAAAGATGGGGGCTGATGCCCCCATACCCCAAATGCGATGAACGTCGCCACACCAAAAAGGGATGCCCCCGCGGCGATTTTGTAACTGAAAATATCAAAACCTCCTTGCCCCGCCGTGCCTGAAAAGAGGCCCTGATACGGGGAACCCTCGCAATACCATGCATTTTCATGCTCCTGCTATGAACGCCGGTTCATGCCCGTTTCAACAGAGCTGATAAAAAAAAGGTAATTATCCGGTTATTCACCGCGCTGTTTTTTCATATCCGCGAGGGTCACAGATGGATTTTTAAATCGTCCACGCTTTGCGGTCTTTGGTCCCCACTGGATCGCGGCAACCGGGCAGAAGTGCAGGCAGGCAAGGCAGAGTTCGCAGTGGTGCATCCATGACGGTTTTTCGTTCTCCATCACAATATTCTGCACAGGGCAGACCCGGGCACAGGTTCCGCAGGATGTGCATTTTTCATCGGCTGTAAAATTCTTGTCTGCGCCATGTATTTGTTCAATAAAGCCGGCATACATAAGCCGTTTGAGCAGTGATGTCAATGGCGATATTGCCGGCCTGACAATCAGCCCTCTGTCAATCATTTCAGAGATTTCGCCAATGCGTTTATCGGCTTTTACAAGTATCTCCTCCCGCTTTTTTCCCTGCGGAGGTGCATACATCGGGACAAAGTTTCCCGGCATCCTGACTGTAAAAGCTGCGTCAAGCTGCCTGTCACCATGTTTCTGGATTATCCCATCCATCTGGTGGAGGGCAGAACCCCCCATGCCACCCATGGTGAGTACCGCAAAGCAATAGCCGGTGCCGGAAAGGTTAAGTCGTTCTGCAAACGCTGCAACAATGGACGGGAGGCCAAAATCGTAGACCGGGCAGACTATACCAACCCGGTCAGCAACCGGCACAATCTCTGAAAGTGACCCCCCGAGAGTAGCTATCGGTATAAGCTCACAATCACCAAGACGGGCACAAATGGCCTTTGCTGCAACGAGCGAGTTTCCGGTTCCGGTAAAATAATAGATAATGGATTTCATTGCTGGTTTCCTCTGTTTTTTTAATAAATCTATCCGGTAATTGGCGGTTGAGGGCAATAAAGTTCGGTTTTTGGTACAGGAACAAGGTTTTTTCACGAGATTTAATGTAGGTGGGTTGGATCCGTAAAAAAAAAGAGAAATGCAAAAATATCTAAAACGATGCAATCATTCAGGAGGCGGGGGTATAATTTCTTCACATACCGCCAAACTAGTCGGTACCACACTCACCGAACTTTTTGCGATATGGGCTTCAAGCGACACCTTGATCCGGTTGATAATGTTCTGCACCTCACACATCTTCATCTCCCCGTCAAACTCTAAGAAGATCTCGATATACACATTGTTTCCGGAACGGCGTGAACGTACACCATGCAGGGCAGTATAATCATTAAAGAAGACTGCAAGGTGCCGGACAATCACCATCTGGAGTTCTTCATCAAGGGTCTTGTCGAGCAGGTCCGGCAGGGATGTGGTGATCACCCGGTATCCCGAGAACAGGAGGAAACCGGCGATCACAAAGGAGGCGAGAGGATCGATATACAAAGACCAGCTGTAAGCGGAGAGCTCAAGGGTTGCAATCAGGGAAACCAGAACCGTGAAATCAGAAAATGCCTTTGTGCGGAACAACTTCCACTGCGAATCCATGATAGGTGAAGGCTCCCTCTGGTTGAACCGGTAATTCTTCAGCCAGAGATAGGAGTTCATGCTCACCCCGATTACCATGAGAACGATACCCAGCATTACTCCCTCATGGACCAGCTCTCCCGGGACAGCAATGCGGTACAGGGCAACCATAAAAACGATCAGGAGCGAGATCAGCATCACGCCGCCCGTGATGATAGAGGTTATCGTCTCCATCTTACCCATACCGTAATCGTATACCCCGGCACCACCTTTTGCCATCTTGCGTATCGTGAGATAGGCCAAAAATGTGGCAATGATCTCGTTACCGCATTTCACCGCATCGGCAAAAAGAACAATCGATCCGGAGAGGATGGCAGCGATAATGTCCGGGATCCAAAGTATAAAATCAATAATCAGGCTGATCAGGACAGTCCGCTGTTTCTTGGCATAGAAACCCGGTCCATCCCCATCCTCTAATGATACTGCATGCGACATAGGTTACTCTGTAATGTTGGGTGTTCCGGCTAAAAAAATCGTAGGATTTTAGTCCCCCGGAAAAAGTATTTTTGTTCCTTAAAAGGAGATACCGGTTTTTTCTTTGAAGTCACTGTTACAAAAACAGGCGAATTTGTCAGAAAACGATAGAAAAAAGGATAGGGAGGAAACCTCGCGGGTCTCAACCTGGTACAAGGTTTTTTAAGATGACAAATTAAGAAAAAAATTTAAAGATATCACGGCAATAAAAATGAGCATTTTTTTTACGGGTACCGGATGCAGACTTCTCAACCGAATTAACAAACAAGGCATACCCATGGACAGCGACCAGATCAACTACATCAGGCATCGTTTGCAGAGATATGAAGAGAGTATTTTTAAGACAGAGGCACATTTCAGTGAACTGGAGAGTTTTGGGAATTGTCCTGCCTGTGCTCCCTATTTAGAAAAATTCAATATTCCACATCTTATTGATGCGCTAAAATCTGACGGGGATATTTGCGAAATATTCTGGAAGGAATACGATCGGATCACGGGAAAACTCCATACATCCGATACGTTTAAAGATCCAGTCTACCGGGGGTTACTCCATCAAGATCTTAATAATTATGTTGCTGCATATCACTCGGCCCTCTGTTACGCTGACCTGAACATGATCTCAATCGAATCCGATCATGATCTTTTCAACAGGGAAGCAATCCGGGCGTTACTTGCTGAGTTACACAAGGACTATGATACCGAAGAAATTGAAAACCTGGTAACATGGCTTGACGAATTATTTTTGCATTTGAGAAAATGCACTGATGAATCATGCTCAAAAAAGCCGCAGGTATCAAAAAGTAGTGGGTATACACATCTCACTGACGGGAATGAACATTTTTTTATCTGCGGGGAAAGCGGACAGACACGACAGGTCTGATATGCCGCGGGATTTTTTCCCGCCCGATTTTTAATATCATCAGGATACGGGTTTTAATTTCATGCACGAGAAAACGGGCAGAATAAAAGGTTTTTAAAAGACCCATTTACTCTTCACAGAACTCTCACTACAACCAGCGTGATGTCATCGGACTGGGGTCTGATGCCACAGAACCTTCTGACCTCATCGATAAGCCCGTCAATGATCTCCTGAACCGGATAATTCCGATGTTTTTGCAGATACTCCATCAGCCGCTCTTCACCGAATTCTTCATCCTGCGGATTGAACGCCTCGGTTACACCATCAGTATACATGACTATAAGATCGCCGGGTTCCAGCACCAGTTCAGCACAAGTCAGATTCACTTCAGGAACCACACCGAGAGCAATACACCTGCCTTCTTCAAGTGTCCGGACATTTGGAGGATCGCCCCGTACAAGTACGGGGGGATTATGCCCGGCATTTACATACGTAAATTTCCGGTTTGCAGGATCCAGCACACCGTAAAAGATGGTGATAAACATGCTCGATCGCCCATCTGCGTATATCATCTGGTTCGCATGCTCCAGGACAACAGACGGATCTGTTTCAGTACTGCCACTCACACGAATCAACGTACTGCAGAGAGCCATGAACAGGGCAGCACTGACTCCTTTACCCGAAACATCTGCAATCGCAAGCCCCCAGCGTTCTTTCGGTACTGGCAGGAAGTCATAGAGATCGCCACCGATCTCCATGGCCGGAAGCGTGGTGGCAGCAACTTCGATGCCGGGAATTGCAGGAGTAAATTCCGGCAGGAAGTTATCCTGGATCTCTTTTGCAATCTCCATCTCTTTGGCATAGCGTTCTTTCTCTGCGGTGGTGCGACGGAGATCTTCAATATTCTTTTTAAGATCTTTTGCCATCGAGTTAAATGAATGGGCAAGTTCTTCGAATTCATCTCCGGTTTCAATAGTGAGATGATAGTCGAGATCCCCTTTACCGAGCGCTACCGTACCCTGCCTGAGCAACTCCACGGGCCGGGTGATGATCCTCGCGAGCAGGAATGAGAGCAGGATAACGATGATGAGAAGAATGAAAAACAGCCCGGCGAATATTTGCAGGACCCGGGTAGTCTGGGCGTCGATATGTTCACTTGAAATCCGGGTAGAATTTATGATTTTGCCTTCTGTGATTTTAACCGGTGCAACGATACGAGAGGCCGGCATCGAGATGGCAAAACTCCAGTTTAAGGATTTTACCGGGGCATACGCGACATAGATCTCATTGTTGTCAAACCATACATGGTCGACTCCGGACTCCCCGGCCACCATTTTCTGCCCGATTTTGACCAATGCAGGATTTGGGTTGTCAAACACATTCTCTGTGGTAAATGCCTCGTTCCAGGTCGTGTCCCCCGCAGAAAGACCCGGGCGGCTGATCATTTTTCCGTTACTGTCCACCAGTATTGCATAACCACTGCCATCTAATGTCAGGTTGAGGATATTCTGGTTGATGGTATTGGTGGTAACATCTGACGCGATCACCCATGTACCATACTTTGTGGGAACGGCATGCGAGCAGGTAACGACCAGGCCACCACCGGATGAATCCACATACGGCCCGGACCAGACGTTCCCTGGCGATTTTTTTGCATTGATAAACCAGTCCCGGACCCGGGGATCATAATCCACGGGGTTTTGATTATTCCAGGGATAGATGCGCATGATGCCGGAATCGGTGGCAACATAGGTACTGCTGAGCTCCGCATCAGCGACATACATCGCTTTGAGCTGATCGTCCATTCCCGCGAGAGTGCGGTATTCATCAGACTGAGGAGTTGCCGAGGATCCGGGTGCAAGGATGACAATGGTGGCGTTCATCGGATCGTTTGGCGGAGAGTTACTTGTAAATGAGGGAATGACCGGTTGGAACGGGGGATTATTCTGCAGGGATACTGCCTGCGCCGCAAGGATCTCTATTTCGGCGGCAGTGTCATCGAATGATAGTTGGGTGATCCCGGCCTGATCCTCTGCGATCCTCATCAGGTTACTCTCTGCCTCCTGCTGGAGAGCGACCGTGCTGTCTTTTATCGCTTCCATACCGAGTGCCGAACTGCTCTGTTCCGCATAATGCCCGATATCGCTGATGGTGACAAATGCCACCAGACCGGTAATGATCAGAGAGATAAGCGAGAGGGATAAAAAAATGATGAGAATTTTCTCACGGACACTCATACTTTTGAAAGGAGATATTCCGGGCACCATAACTATCAGGCTGCTGCTTCTTTGTCAATGGAGGGGCAGATCTTAAACGGGTTCTATTTTCCCGATCTTTTATAAAATTACTGCATTACGATCGTTATCAGATGATTGCGGGTTATTGGCAATAGTATTTGTTATCCGGGAAACGGGCACATGCCTAAAAAAGGGCCGGGGTTCGTGCCAGAATCACCGCTCATATATTGATATTAAGGACTGACCGTATCGCAGTACCGATCAGGTTAAAGTAACCCGGTAACTTACTTTTGGTACATGTATCTCAAAACAAACGCCTTTTCCTTGCTCACCGTTTTCTGTTATCGTGATTCCGGTGATGGAGAGAATTTCCCGTGACAGGAAAAGACCAAGACCGGTATGTTTGCCAAAACCGCGCCGGAACAGTTTGTCCTTATCCGTACGTGAGATGCCAGCACCGTCATCCCGGTACGTGATCACTGCACCATTTTGCATCTCTTCAAAAGAGAACGATATACAAGTAACACCGCCTCCATGGCGAAGTGAATTTTCAATCAGGTTATAGAACACTTTTTCGATGAGCGCATCGGCATATACCTGGACAGGAGGCAGCAGGATATCAAATGTGATCTCCTCCAGAGGGAGTTGCGATGCAGCGGAACGTATCCGCTCGGCTACATCCTGCCATTGCGGGGCATTCACCCCAATACTCTCGTAAAATCGCGTGAATTCGATCTGCCGCTCAATCGCTCCTGCAGCATCAATCTCCTTTGTGATATATTCAAGGAAGACCGGGTCTTTCACGCTCTCTTTCGAGAGTTCAAGGTACATTCTCAGCCCGGTGAGTTTGTTTAAGATATCGTGCCGGGTGATGGATGAGAGCATAGTCAGTTTATTGTTTGCAAGCCGCAGTGCATTTTCCGTGATTTTACGTTCGGTAATATCCTGAGAAGTCCCGATAAGCCGGATAATCTCATGGTTTTTTCCCCGCTGGATATGGCCGCGGGATAACATCGTACGAACCTGCCCGTCTTTTCGGGTGAGCCTGACTTCCATCTCGTAATCCTGCCCGGTTGCAAGTGATTTATGTATTGTCGCATTGAGTATTGACCAGTCATCTGGATGGATCATTGACTCATGTTCAGAAAATGAAGGTACGACGTCCCCGGGTTCGAACCCGTAAATCCTGAGAAGCTCATCCGACCAGTTTTCCAGACCGGTTTTGGGATCCAGAGTCCAGCTCCCGATATGAGCAACCTTCTGGGCTTCACGCAGAAGTGTTTCATTCTCATGGAGTGCCTCTTCTGCCCTCTTGCGCTCAGTGATATCATGAATAACATGGACACTTCCCATCACCTCACCGGATACTCCCATAAACGGTGACACCGTAACCTGAAAATCGCCACCGAGTGCATCGTCGTGGATTTCCTGCATGTGACTTTCTCCGTCACGGATGAGCAGGGTGTGCGGACAAGCTTTTAAAGGTCCATGTGTTTTATGCACTGTCTCGAAACAGGCTTTCCCGATCATCTCTTCGGGAGATAATCCGACACGTTCTGCCATAGAACGATTTGCACGAAGGATGCGGTAGTTCCGGTCAATGAGAGCAATCATATCAGGAACAGCATCAAACGTACGTTCCCAATCGTCTTTTGCATTCTGGACAGCATCCAGGAGTCGTTTTTGATCAGTAATATCATGGGAAATGTAGGATGCCCCGATGATCTCCCCGTAATGGTTTTTTATCGGGGAGAGTGAGAGTGAGATCTGGAGACGACGCCCGTCTTTAGTCACCCGTTCAGTTTCATATCGGTCTATGGGTTCTCCGGTTCGGATTTTGTCAAGAAGGGTAGTAATTTCAGCTGATTTGTCCATGGGGACGATCAGCGTAACCGGTTTTCCGATAGCTTCCTGTGCGGAATATCCATACAGTCCTTCAGCACTTTTATTCCAGTCGGTGATTATGCCATGCAGGGAGGTGCCAACAATCGCATCGCGAGATGATTCAACAACGGAGACAAGCCGGAGACAGACATGGAGATCGTCGTGCACATGTCCGCTTATGTAAGATATTACCGCAGAGATTCCCACAAAGACGATACATCGTGCACATGCTGACACGATTACATCAAATGATGCTGGAGTCATAAAAAAGACAAGGACACAGTAGATGACTGAGAGTACTGATGCGAATACTATCCCGCGACGGGGATAGTAATACGCACAGAGAATGATTGGAATATAGAGAAGATGAGGCAGGACGTAGGTAATCCCGTAGATAAGCCCGTACCAGTTTAAAACCAGCGCAGCTGCGGTACTTACGAGGATCAGGACAGGAAGGACATAAGGCCTTTTGCGGATTGCATCAAAGAGTGTTATGTCCATAGTGGCTTACCCGACAAATACGTGTTCTTTCTTTTAATTACTACAAATACATTCTTTGTGCCTGATTCCGGCCCGTTATCAATCAATCAGCCACTCCTTTGTCTCTGATGCGGGAAGTCCGATAACAAACCCCATTTCCCCGGGGCTTACCCCATCATGGACCTGGACGTGTCAGGTACTGCATGATCCGTTCGATAACAACCGGGTTTTTCGGCAGGTTGATGTGGCAGTACTGGTCGGGAGGAGGCAACCGGGCAGTACCATCCAGACCCAATGGCAGGATATCAAGAGAGATTCCCGGGAGACGGGATTCGCTATGCGGGACAATCCCATCCCCATCCCAATGCTGCTGCCAGCCACCGTTACTATTGAGATCCCAGGTCTTTCCCTCAAACAATGGGAAGAAAGCAGGCATGCCTTCGGGATTTGCTGTCACGATGATCCGGTAGGTGATATCCCGGCGGATTCCTGCTGAACGGAGTGCCTGCATGGCCCGGCTGGTGGGGCGGACGTCCTGTACGATCGGATCGGCAGCAGGATCAAAACCCGGTGGAACAAAAACACCGGTGAGCCGGTTGATGATTTCCCCTCCCATCAGCGGATCATGGAACAGCTCTGCAAGCGCTGAACCATTGTTGGGCGGTCCAAGACCAATCAGCTGCCTGACCTTCTGGCGCTGCGCAGTCCCGTCCATCACTTCGAGAAGGAACCGGGCGATGCAGGTACCGACCGAGTGACAGACAATGTCGACAGGTCCGGCATACCCACTCTCGTCCCGCATATTCTCAACAGAGACTCCCAGTGCTGCTGCCAGCTCTGATATATCCGCTCCGTTCATGCCGGTGTGGTCGAATTTCCAGAAGGGGATCGAGACGTCAGAAAGCCGGGGAACGAGACGGTTCCAGATCCCGGGATGGCTGTTCCATCCATGGACGAGGATAACCGGAAACGGATCACTATTCATTACAGAGCGGTTGGCACCCATATACGATAGGTTCTGCGATCTGTTTCCGGTCACTGAAATGAATGGAGAAAGGCATTAAAGGCGAGAGGGGTAGGGTGATACCTTGCGTTTCCACAACTTACCACCGACATGATTATCTACACATCCAGAGGAAATTCATCTGCCTTTTATTTCTTTGATTTTCATGGAGACAGCAAGTATCTTCCCACAATCATCCTTGATAGGCTGTACCAAAACACCGGCCTTCCGGCGCTTGCCGGATTTTGTAACAACGGCAGTATTGGTATCGTACATAACCACTCCACTTTGCTGGGCTACTTCATAGATCGGATCCTTTAATTCCTCACCGGACTGGTCATTGATGAGCATCAGGACATCTCTCCAGTAGCTCATCAGGATCTCTGATTCCGGAAGATCGATATACCAGGCTGTATAGGGATTGAAAAAGATAATCCTGCCTTTGGGGTCCATGACAATAGTAACTTCATTAACCCCCATGATCTTATCCGGTTCTCCTATTGGATAAACATCAAGAGATCTCTTCCGCATACTGTGGTTGTAGAGGGCGAGATCTACATTGGTTTTCAGCTCAATATCCCTAAACGGTTTGAAGATAATCCCGTAGGGTTGTGAGCAACGGGCATGTTCGAGAAGTTGTTCTTCATCAATACCGGTTATAAAAATGATGGGGAACGAAAAGAGCTGGAAAATATACCGGGCAGCTGTTACCCCGTCCATCTTTCCGGATAAACGGATATCCATGATAACAAGATCCGGGTTCAGATCTGCGGATTTTAAAACCGCTTCCTCACCGGAAGAAATTTTTCCCACAATGTTGTAGCCTTTTTTTTGCAGCATCAGGGTGATGAGATGGATGATAACACTGTCATCATCAACAATAAGGATCCGGGGAATTGGCGACATGATTTATAATATTTACGTTATACCAAGGTCATAGGTGTAAAAACATTAAAAGGGTTTGCCTTGTTAAAAGTTAGCGAATAACATACTGCTTTTCAATCAATACGGCACACCCCGGGAAAATACAATACCTACATGAAAATTACCAAAGCACCCGGCATTTAAAGAAAAACATCAGAATTCATTGATAAAAAAAGTAATTTTAAAAATCCGTCATGATACGGAACTGGTCGATCTCTTCGCGGTTCAGCTGTTCTAAAAACTCATCTGCCGCATGACCGATGTCTTTGCTTGCGGTAATTGCGCGGCCTACCACAAGGATATCTGCACCTGCCTTGAGCGCATCTTTCACTACATTGACCCGGACGCCGCCAGCGGTTGCAACAAGAAGCTTTCCACCGGCTGCCTTCTTGATTGCAGGGATGTCGCCCCATGCATGAGCTGCGTCGTCAGTGTCAATTGCACGGTGGAGTTCCACGATATCGGGCTTGACTTTCAGGCTCGCAATGACCTTTGCCGGGTTTTGCACATTGAGCATATCCACGATCGAGTAGATGCCAACCTTGCGGGCTTCGGCAATGGCCTTCTCCATGGTTGATGCGGGTGCAAGACCCGAGACCACAACAGCGTCTGCGGTTGCATCAGCTGCCATGCGGGCTTCGAGGTTCCCGGTGTCAAGGATCTTTAAGTCCGCGATAATGAATGCATTGGGGCGGAGCTTGCGGATCTCGGAAATGACACCAAGGCCGAACTTCTTGATAAGCGGGGTACCTGCCTCGATGATGAGGTGGTCATTATCCGGGAGTTCCTTTAATACCTGTGCAACCTTGCCCATGTCCACAAGGTCCATTGCGACCTGCAGGTAGGGTGCATCCCAGAGGCGCTGTACCTTGAATCCCATAATCGCATGTGCGGCACGATCCTTTTCGTACACCAGCGTCTTTGCATCCGGGAATGCTGCGAGAGCACGGTTGAGTGCAAGCTTTGTCGCACCGTAGTTATACCGGTAAAGCCGGTTGTAGTCCTTGGCGTCCGGGTGAACAAACACGGATGCAAGGATTGCAACCTTCTCAAGGTCAATACTGCTAAACAGTCCTTCTTCAACACAGTCTGCAACGGCCTTTGCTACCGCTGCCTGCACAGGACCGAACATCTCGTTCACCTGTGCCATATCCTTTAAGGTTACCTTCGGGATGACGAGCGTGACCGGTTTTGTGAGCAGGTTCGGGCGAACGACCGCAAGCAGCGGGGTGTGCCCGGCTGAAAGCTGCGAGATCGCATTTGCAAACGCAGTACCTATCGGGCCTTCCTTATCGCCCATCAGCAGATCGATGTGCGCAATTTCCGCGCCATCGCCAACAAGTGCTTCTCCGACTAAATACATGGAACTCTCCTTAATCCTCTTAATATGTGACGCTGAGTGATGATAAATATATCAAATCAAGTGCCCAAAACAAAATCCGGATCTTACTTCTTAAGGTATTTCTTTCCTACAGAGAATGCCTTATCGATCTGTTTCCCGACCTGCCAGTAGGTTGCCTGTGCGTACACGATCGGGTCAACCTTCGCGGTGTCCGGCTTGCCGTCAACGACACAGGCCTTGTCTACGTGGATCTCTACGACCTCTCCAATATGCAGCAGGTGACTGCCGCAGTCGACAGACTTGAATAATCTGCACTCGATGTTGACCGGGCATTCTTCCGCTAAGGGTGCGGTCTTCAGCTTGCCGTAGAAAGACTTGAAAACGTTCGATTTGTCCTCCAGCGCACCGGAAACGAGACCACAATGGTCGGTCTCGATCGCATGTTTTGCAGGGGGTACGTTCAGGCTGAAGGTCTTGTTCTCCTCGATTCCCTTTGCCGTGTAACGGGCTTTGTTGATCGCGACGCAGACCATTGGCGGGGCCATGCAGGCGACGGTTGCCCATGCAGCGGTCATATAATTCGCTTTTCCCTTCACGTTTGCACCCACAAGCAGGGTGGGCATGACACTCATGTACGGCATCGGGCCGATAGTTATTTTTTCCATGGGGTTTCTCCGGGATGATGTTGGTAAGGGAGGAGTTTAAGGATATCTTTGCGGGGGAGTGGGGATAATTTAAAAAAACAAAGAATCCGTTGTTGATCCCAAAACGTGGTCTTTGGAATTCCGATCAGGAATAGTCCGGCATTCTGGCAATAAATGATAATAATCGTAAATATTTTGAGAAGTGCTGTCCATTATCTTCAGTACTGCGTATTATCGGAAAAATGGGAATATGCTATTTCACTGCCCGACGGTTCAGTCAAGTTTCTTTTTAATTTCCCGTATGGTCTGGAGCATCTCATCAGATAACGGAGTGACCCGGTACCCAAGATCGTTTTCGATCTGCCAGAACCCGCTCTTTTCATCGACATGCCCGAGGATGTAGCAGAAGATGACATAGAAGGGGATCGAGAGTGCGATAACCATGGGAATTGTCAGCCCTAAGTGGATTAAGAAGAAGTCTTCGAACAGTTTGGCGTTGGCAGTGATGATCCCGAAGTTCAGGAGTATCTGGGTCCATGAAGTCCCCCGGGTATATCGCTGTTTGAAGAGAGCCAGGCTGTAGAGGATACCTGATTTTTTTGTCATATATTCCGGTTATCCATGCAACCATATCAGGTAATTCCATTGGGCAATAATCACGATCACCCTTCGCTTGTGGAGTGTTCATTAAAAACCAGACTTTGCTGATTTCCCGACGCTATGCAGAGTCATTTGCGTAAAACGTCTGCGATTATTTTCCGCTATGCACTTACCTTTGATCCGGAATTCCTCTCAATGAGGGAATGACGAAACGGCCGGGCTGGGGATAAGGGAGTATTTTTGGGGGGGATACGATGATGATGGGGGGCGCATGGGTACAATTAATTGGGGGTGACCTCCAGGACCCCCTATTCAGGGTAACATGGAGAGAATAGGTGATAGAGCGACACCCTTTGCCTAAAACGCCTCCCCGGGTTTAAGCTGCTTATGAGGGAAGCGGAAACAATGAGGGGTAGCAACCACTTTGCCCAGAGTGATCCCTACAAGATATACAACTGCATGCCCTTTCAATGTGAGAAATAGCACAAGCAACGCCGGGTTATGAAAATTATATTACATCATCTGCTCTATGCAAAATCTGAAGCTGATGAACATGACAGAGAAAAACCCCTACGAGATCTTCCAGAAGGAATGCCCCGAGCTTGCCGAACGATTCAACAATTTGGTTGAAGTACAGCGATCGTTAAAAGGTCTTGACTTAAAAACAAAACAGCTGATCAATATCGCAATCCAGACCTCGACAAAGAACTCCCGTGGCGTGAAATTCCACGCGATAATGGCATATCAGGCAGGTGCGACAAGAGATGAGATCATAGGATCGGTTGTGATGAACCTGCACCTGACCGGGCTGGTCACCGTGCTCGAATGCCTGCCGGCTGCGCTTGAAGGAGTCGAAGAGGCAACGAAGGCGAAGAGTAAAACCACTGTGCCAGGCACAGCAGCTAAAGATCCCGCAAAGAAACGTGTAAAACGGTAACGTGCAGGAAAATTTCAATCCATTTTTCCCATTACAGGAACTTTGGAATTAACGTAATACAAAAGGGCCAACTCCTGCATTCAGGTAATATCACCGTATAAGGATTGCAGAGAAAATGGGGGGTTGGTGAGATTTGAACATTCGATAGACTTTTTTCTCCGACCTGCATCAGTGCTCCAACGGCTCATCATTTTTTATCAGCAGACCTATTATTTATCATCGGTAAAGACCAGCCCCGGGAACACGCCCGTTGGTGCCGGTCATACAAGCAGTTTGCCGGATGATATGTGGACTGCATGTCCCCCGAGGAGGACCCGGTCGCCATGCAGGGTGACCCTCACGGTCCCGCCCCGTGCCGAGCACTGGAATCCGTCAAGTTCTGTTTTTTTGAGTTTTTCTCCCCAGTACGGCCCGAGACAGCAGTGGGCTGAGCCGGTGACCGGATCTTCCGGGACCCCGACAGCAGGTGCGAAGAACCGGGACATGAAATCAAAATGCGGGAGATCGGAGACCGCAGTTACAATGATACCCCGCGTCGGAATCGCCGCGAGAGCTGCCATATCGGGTTCAAGGGTACAGAGATCTGCCGCTGACGGGAGCTCAACAAGGATATCAAACAGGTTCCTCCCCACAAAGACCGGGGTGACACCCAGTGCCCGGTCAAGGCCGGGGACCGATGATTCGGAAATGACCGGCTCGGCAGGAAAATCAATGGTTATCCAGTCCCCGTCCTTTTGGGCAGTGAGCGTTCCCGATCGCGTCTCAAACGCGATCGCTGATTCCGGGTTCTCGCGACCGGTTGTCCACAGGGTGAAAGCTGCAGCAAGCGTTGCGTGGCCGCAGAGATCCACCTCTCGTTCCGGGGTAAACCACTGCAGGTTCCAGCCGTCCTGACCGGGATGCAGGAACGCAGTCTCGGAATGTTTCATCTCCCCGGCGACCTGCTGCATCCAGGCGGGATCGGCCGGCCCGTCCATGATGCATACCGCCGCAGTGTTTCCGCGGAACGGGGTACCGGTAAAGGCATCTACCAGATGCAGTTCAGGATTCATACAAGGGAGATCGCATTTTAAACGCTTATAGCTGATCGGGCGCCATGGACATAAGTCTGATTAGTGAGGAGATCTTCTTCAAGTGATCAACCGGTTCCGATATGCCTGGCCCGAACAACAGAATATAAGAAGTGTCCTATAGCGAGAACTAAAAAACCGTTTCCGGTTTGTTATCGTGATCTGCAAACTGCCGGTTTAAGAGATAATAAGAAAATGTGGGGTTGGTGAGATTTGAACTCACGATCGACGGGTCTCTCCGACATGCATCAGTGCTCCAACGGGTCATCATCTTTTCATCAGTAGACCCATTGTTCATCATCTGCGAGCACAAAGAACGCAAAGACCGCTGGAGCCCGTCGCCATTCCGGGCTAGGCCACAACCCCATACAATCCGCGTACAGGAATTTCCTGCCGCTGACTCAATAAATTCGCAGTATACAAACTTAAGAGTTTGGTTATCTGCTTTCTCTTTTTATAAAAGGGTCATCCCTGTCAAAAAGTTCTGACCATATCGCAGTTATCAAAAAAATGACAGGGTATTCCGGAATATTACCCCAAAATTGTTGAGAGGATATCCAGGGTGCACCACTTTTTTATGATTCTGCACCACGCACCGCATAAAATCAGTATCAATATATGCCATTCCTGCCTCATATTTTAATAATGGTCGAGGGGAGCTATGCAAGCGGGACATCGACAGTTCCTTTACTGGGAATGACAATCGGTGAGATGGTTGACAGTATTGCGGCAAAATATCCGGATACCGAAGCGGTTGTATCTGTCCACCAGGATATCCGCTGGACATACCGCGAGTTTATTGAACAGGTAAACCAAATTGCCCGAAGCCTCATGGGACTTGGGGTTGAGAAAGGTGATCGCGTCGGAATATGGGCTATGAACTACGCGGAATGGGTAGTTGTGCAGTTCGCTACAGCAAAGATCGGGGCGATCATGGTCAACATAAACCCGGCGTACCGCACGTATGAACTCGAATACGTGCTCAAGCAGGCAGAGATCCAGACACTCATTATCCAGGGCCGGTTCAAGACCTCCGATTACGTTGGGATGTTCTACGAGGCATGCCCGGAAGCATTCGAATCCAAACCCGGCAAGATCTCCAGTGAAAAATTCCCGTTCTTAAAAAATGCAGTCTTCCTTGGCGACATCCCCTATAACGGTATGTACACATGGGACGATCTCTTAAAAAAGGCCGATGAGATCACGATGGATGAACTCATCGAGCGGGGTGAAGTGCTCACGTTCGATGACGCGATCAATATCCAGTACACGAGCGGAACCACCGGATTTCCCAAAGGCGTTGTCCTCACCCATCACGGTATCCTCAACAACGGCTATATCATCGGAGAGGGCATGGGCTTTACCGAAAAAGACCGGCTCTGCATTCCCGTCCCTTTCTACCACTGTTTCGGCATGGTCCTCTCGAACCTTGCCTGCGTAACCCACGGATCAACAATGGTACTGCCCGCTCCTACGTTTGAGGCAGAAGAGGTCTTAAAAACGATAGAAAAAGAGCACTGCACTGCAGTCCACGGGGTCCCGACGATGTTTATCGCAGAGCTTACCCACCCGAACTTTGCCAGATACAATATGCGAACCCTCCGCACCGGTATTATGGCCGGGTCTCCCTGCCCCATAGAGGTCATGAAACAGGTCAACACGATGATGCATATGAGCGAGATAGTCATCGTATACGGGCAGACCGAAACCAGCCCCGGTGTCACTATGACGACCACAAAAGATCCGGTTGAGCGTCGCGTGTCCACGGTAGGGCGTTCATTTCCGCATACCGAACTCAAGATTGTGGATTCCAAGACCGGCAAGATTGTGCCTGTCGGAGAGATTGGAGAAATTTGCGCCCGGGGTTACTGTGTCATGAAGTGTTATTACAACAATCCCTCTGCTACCCATGCCACCCTTGACAAGGATCACTGGAACCATACCGGTGATCTTGGCACTATGGATGAGGAAGGCTATTTCAGGATAGTCGGGCGGTTAAAGGACATGGTCATCCGTGGCGGTGAAAACATCTACCCTCGTGAGATTGAGGAATACCTGCACCACCACGACAAGATCGCTGATGTATACGTAGTGGGCGTACCGGATGTCAAATATGGCGAAGAGCTCTGCGCATGGGTGAAGATGAAACCCGACCAGACCATGACCGACCAGGAAGTAAAAGATTTCTGCAAGGGAAAGATTGCTCATTTCAAGATCCCACGGCATGTGATGTTCGTTAATGACTTTCCCATGGGGGTTACCGGTAAGATCCAGAAATTCCGGATGCGGGAAACCTCGATTAAAACGCTCGGTTTACAGGAAGCAGATAATATCGAAACCGCGTGATCCGTTCTTACTTTCTTTTTTTGATTTCCAGACCAGGCTCCGTATTACCGTTTTTCAGACACATCTCGAACACTATAAATACCATCCACCCGGACTTCGTCATATCACCACATATGAACCGGTTTAAGTCGGTGATCCTACAAAAATCTCCAGCCCATATGGTGCGATGATGGCAGAGAATCCAGCGCAGCAAACACAAGAAATCGTCGGGGAACCGTCCCGCTATGGCCGGATAAAAACACGAGTCAATACGATCCTCAACACCTACCCAAACGAGGACCCGACGGCACGGGTGGTGAAGTATTTCCTTGCCATCTTCATCCTGGCCAACACAATCGCCGTGGTCATCTCCACAATACCGGATCTCCCACTCTCTTTCCGCATCCAGCTCTTTACAATCATTTCGATCTGCACCTCCATTTTTGCAATCGAGTATGTCCTTCGGCTCTGGTCATGTACGCAGAACCCCACATTTTCAGGCAGGCTAATAGATCGCCTGCGCTATGCCACCGGGATTTACATGATAATCGATCTCATATCGATCATTCCCATCGTCTTCCCCTTCGCATTCCCCAACAACTATTCCATGCTCCACATCTTCCGGCTCCTCTCGATCTTCAAGCTGGTACGCTACACCCGCCACTCTGATGCGCTGCAACTCCTGCAGCGTGTCGTTTTCAAGAAACGGGAGATCATCTCAATTCTCGTAATTTTCCTGGTCTTTGAGATCCTGTTCGCATCTACGATCATGTACCTTCTCGAGAATGCCGCCCAACCGGACAAGTTTTCCAGCATCCCTGCATCCATGTGGTGGGCAGTGATGACGGTAACAACCGTGGGATATGGAGATATTATTCCCATTACCCCATGGGGAAAAACGATTGCCGGCATGGTAACAATCGGGGGAGTCTTACTCCTTGCTCTCCCCTCTGCAATCCTTGCTGCCGGGTTTATGGAAGAGCGGCAGAAAGAGCTGACGCTCCAGGATCATACAAGGACTGAAGCGGGAGTTTCGCTGCTTGAGCGCGTGGGAACCTTAAAAGAGCGCGGGCTTATCACCGATGAGGAATTCGAGGACTATAAGGCATTTATCCGAGCACGGTTACGTGAACATAAAGAAGGGGAAAATAAAAAATAATGGGATTTCTCACAGTACGCCAAACCATGCGACGTACGAGATCGCAATCATCACAATAAATACGACAATGAGGATCTTATATACGCAACCATGACAGATGCCACCTACGGATGCCTTGTGATCAGGATCATGGGACGATGAGCAGAGACGACATTTGTGTCCGGCATGGTCATGGTGCTCGAACTGCTGGTGTTGAGTCATATACTCACTTTTGATTGTACGAGTGAAAAACATGCCGAAATGCACAACCAGCATCTGCGTTATGGGATTGCTCACGCGTCAGCCGGCAGAATACCGGGCTTTCCTGCATTCCTTCCAGACGCTCAATCCTCATACTTACTCCGGGGGGGCCGATCCCCAATCATGAGGGGTACCTCCATAAAAGAAGAACAGGTATAAGATTTTTCAGATTTTCGGATTATTTGTTTTTCAATTTATCAATCAGCGATGAGACCCGATCTTTTGATGCGGTACTCGACTGTTCGTAGCGCTCAATACTGATGGTAACGGTATCTCCTTCTTTTGATCCACGGGGTAGCAGTAATGCCGGTAAGGTTATGCGGGAAGGTTCATCCTCACTGCTGATAAGCACGGCAATATCATCTTCAATCCGGTCAATGGTTGCCTTCATTGCTGTGTACCTTCTGATCGCTGGTCAATAATTGTTCCCTGCCCGTCTTTCAGGATGGCGATATCACCGCTGTTGCCCCAAACGGGTTCTGTTTTTCCCATGTAGAGTGCCGTGTTGTTCAGGGACCCAGCTCCCGAAAAGATCGTGATCATTTCACCGGGCACCAGGACAACTGCCGGAAACGTATACAGCGTGGCCTGGCTGTTGTCAGAGAGTGTCCAGCCGGCTATGAGTACAGTATCAGTCCCACGGTTGGTCAGACGGACCCATTCACCGTTCACGTTCTGCCGGTCATCCCCGGGAGCATTGAACTGCGTAGCGCTGATCACTATGGATGTTACATTACCAATCTGCGGTACAGGAATTGATTGATGGGGGATAGAAATATTGGTAACCTCATGAGGGAGAGTCGGGTAATAGGATCCAACAGGGAGCGTTTTTTCAGTTACCTGCACTGAGGGAGTAAGCAGGGGAAGTAATCCCCCGGTTTCCCTCCCGGTCTTTACTGCATAGGTGTTCCCGTCACTCCTCACCAGGATCGTCCCATCACGGTCGGTCCGGTAGATCGTGGCTCCGGCATCAGTAAGCGTATCAATGGCCTGTTTATGGGGATGGCCGTACGGGTTGTCCTGCCCCAGCGAGATGATCGCTGTTTCCGGGTGAACCCGTGTAATGAATACAGGTGAACTTGAATGCAGGCTGCCGTGGTGTCCGACTTTGAGAATCTGGGCATCAAGCGCGTACCCGGACTTCACCAACGCAGTCTCGGCTTCACCCCCGGCATCCCCGGTAAACAGGAAATTGATTGTTCCATAGGATATGCGCTGCATAATGGAGTTGGTATTCAGGTCATCACCGAACCTTTTTTCCGGAGGAGAGAGAACAACTATCCGCAAGGCCGGGTCAAGATCGATCGTATCTCCCTTCACCGCGACCCTGTAGGGGATATTTTTCTTATCGATCGTTTCTAAGAATCGCTCATACAGGACGGACGAATGGGGCATACCTGAATCGAGTACTTGCCCGACCGGGAAAGTGTCCAGCACGTTCTGCATGCCACCAATATGATCGGAGTGCGGGTGGGTGGCTACGAGCAGATCAATCCGGGTCACACCCAGCCTTTTGAGATCGCTGACAACACGATCACCCCTGTCAATCTCTCCCGCATCGATCAGGATCGTTGTATTGCCAAAGATGATGAGCGATGAGTCGCCCTGACCGACATCAAGGAAATATGCGGAGAGTTTGCCATCATTCTCCACGGAATGGGAAGAAAAACCCTGACCAAAAGCCGGAATATCGGGATTGCTCAAGCAGCCACTGATGGAAATACACGAGATAAGGATAAAAAAAAGGCTGAATATGGTAATCGCACGGCACAAACCGGTCTTTTTCATGCGAGTCTGATCCATATTATGCGGGTTGTGATCGACCAACGAGCTCAAGGGCTGCCTTTGCTGCTCCGGCAAGGATCGTATCTTCACCCGGGATCTCACGGTTCAGCATCAGTATCCGGCCATCGCAGATGGTGGTCTCAACCGCAGCCCCGCTGCACGAGTACACGAGATTGGATGTAGCATTGTGCAGGGGTATATTACAAGCTGTGCGGGTGGAGACGAGCACGATATCTGCGGGTGCACCCACCGTGAGCGTCCCGGTGCCAAAGCCCAGCGCCCGTGCACCGTTTGTCGTTGCCATTGCAAGTGCCGCAGGAGCCGGAAGAACGGTTGGATCGTTCCAGAAGAATTTCTGGAGGAGTGCCGCGGTCTTCATCTCCTCGAACATATCGAGGTTGTTGTTGCTGGCGCAGCCATCGGTACCGAGGCAGACATTCGCACCGGCATCAGTAAGCTGGCGGGTGGGCATTGCCCGGTTGGTAGCAAGTTTCATGTTGCTCGCCGGGTTGTGTGATACCGAGACACCCCGTTTTCCGAGCAGGGCACACTCCGCATCATCAAGCCAGCAGCAGTGGGCGGCAATGGTTTTGGGAGTGAGAATCCCGCATTCATCCAGCAGCGCTGCCGGGCGTTTACCATGCTGGGCGATACAATCGTTGATCTCTTTTTCTGTCTCGGACAAGTGGATATGAATACCGATCTTCTGCTCTTTGGCAAACTCTGCACACCACTTCAGGCCTTCAGGAGAGACGGTGTAGATTGCATGAGGTCCGGCTGCGGCCTTGATGCGAGGATTATTCATCGAACGGATATGAGCTGCAAGCTTCTCGGTTGCCCTGCACTCCGCCTCACGTTTTTCTGCATTGAAGAGATCGATAAACCCGTAACAGAGGACCGCACGTATCCCGGACTCATCTACCGCCCGCGCTGCCTCATCCATCATGAAATACATGTCGTTGAATGCAGTAGTACCGGTCTTAATCATCTCAAGACACGCCAGTTTTGTTCCCCAGTACACATCGTTGCCGGTCAGGTGCGCTTCGAGCGGCCAGATCTTCTGGCTGAGCCAGTCCTGCAGGATCATATCATCCGCATACCCGCGGAGCAGTGACATGGCCGCATGAGTGTGGGTGTTGGCAAGACCGGGAAGTGCAATCGCACCATCCCCGTCAATCACCAGATCTGCTTCACCTTTGTGCGGTCCCCGTACACCTTCCCCGACCGCAGCGATAGCACCACCATCATCAACAAAAATATCTACAGACTTTCCATTCACCATCACATTCGCAATCAGGATCGATTGCCGTTTATTGAAAATATTGTCCATTTTTTCCATAATCATCACCATTCAGTCTCATGCCATATGACTGATTATTGTGTTTACCAGTTCTGCGGTGCGGTGCCGGTATGACCGCGAGATCTCAAGAATCTCATCAAAAGTCAATATCCCGTCAGCCAGACCGTTTGCATAGTTATCTACCGTGCAGAGTGCGGCAAAATCCATGCCCAGTTCACAGGCAAGGGTGGCTTCAGAGGCAATTGTCATCCCCACAAGGTCGGCGACCCGTGACAAGGCAAGGATTTCGGCAACGGTCTCAAACCGGGGGCCTTTTGTCTGCACGTAAACTCCGCCGTGTCGGGCTCCGGGTATGTGGGAGGCGAGCATTTTTGAAAGATCTTCAGATATGACGGGAAGCACATGCTCGATTGCATGGTCGTGGATCGAAGGGATATCGGTCATGCTCACGTAATCGGTCGGGATCACGAGCGAGCCGGGTGCAATCTCGCGGTTTAAGGACCCCGTGGATCCAAATGCGATAATCCGGTCCACACCCTCGATTGCAAGCGCGGCCATGTTCGCCCGGTAATTGATCCTGTGTGGCGGGAGCCCCTGCTGGTGGCGCATCAGCATCACAATATCCCCACAGAGGAGTTCCGCGTTGCCAAACGGCGTGTGCACCCGGCGTTTCTGAAGCTCCGGCAGCTCAGAGAAGAGAAGGCTTGTGCCCCCGATAATGCCGAGCATCAGCACCATCCTCCGTTCCATGAGAACGGTTTACCGGCAAACGTATTCGATACAGACTGCATGCATTACCTGCGCTGGAGAATGGTTGTCGCGGGTGACACTAATATTTAGCGAATTTTCAAAGAACATTACACAAGCGTAAATTCCTCAAAAGCACCATCATCTCATATGGGTATGTTCGATACGGTCAGCGATGAGACGATCCGTAACGGAGAATGCACGGACATCTATTTTGAGCGCACAGAAGAGACGCTCAAGGCAGAGGGGATCAACCCGGAAGTGGTAATGGAAGTTACGGCATCCGCACTTCCCGACTCGTGGTCGGTCTTCTGCGGGCTCTCAGATGTGCTCGCGCTGCTCGAAGGATTGCCGGTAACGGTTGATGCAATGGCGGAAGGCGCTGTCTTTTATAAAAATGAGCCGGTGCTGAGAATATCCGGGAAATACCGGGATTTCTGCCGGTTCGAGACAGCGATTCTCGGGTTCCTCTGCCACGCCTCCGGCATTGCAACTGCTGCTGCTCATATCAAGATCGCCGCTCATGACCGTCCGGTTTACTCATTTGGCTCCCGCAGGCAGCATCCGGCAATCGCCCGCATGATCGAACGGGCGGCATGGATCGGCGGGGTGGACGGAGTCTCCAATACCTGTGCACCAGAGGGAATTCCCGTTGTCGGTACCATGCCGCACGCGTTTGTGATGTGCTACGACAAGCCAGAAGAAGCATGGCGCTCGTTTGACAAGCACGCTCCAGCAGACGTCCCGCGGATCATGCTATCCGATACGTACTGTGATGAAAAATCTGAATCCCTGCGGGCAGCTGAATGCGGCGCGACCGCAGTCAGGCTCGATACGCCTCGTTCAAGGCGGGGCAATATGCGATCGATAATCGAAGAAGTCCGCTGGGAACTCGATGCACACGGGTATTCCAGCGTGAAGATCTTCCTGTCGGGGGGTGTTACACGGGAGGAAATTATTGCGTACCGCGATATTGTGGATGCATTCGGTGTCGGGGGATCCATTGCAAATGCGCCGGTGATTGACTTTGCCATGGATATTGTGGAGATTGGAGGAGAAGTAAAAGCAAAACGGGGTAAGAGGAGCGGGAAAAAACAGGTGTATGCAATGCCCTCAGGAGAACATATGGTATTACCCGTCCTCCAGAAACAACCGGATAATACACACCCGTTGATTGAACAATTTATAAATAACGGCAGGATCGTGAAAAGATCGGAAATGGGGGATGCCCGCTTGCGACTGGCGCAATCACTTCTCCCAATACACAATCCCCCATTATTGGAATAATAATCTCCGGGGAATCCCTTTTTCATAGTCCCAGAATTTAGCATTAAAATGGAGACGTGTGACGGTTACCATGTAGACATGCATTCTGTCATTTATTTTTAATAATTCCCGGATAAATTTTTTTAGATTTCTGCAACAGTTGATACAATGTATAAAAACAGTGGTATCACTCGTAGAAACCATCGTCCTTTTTCGTAAGACTTAAACAATTCTTTTAACCTATGGCATCCTACTAGTTAGGAAGCGGGCTGGTAGATCAGTGGTAGATCGCTCCCTTGGCATGGGAGAGGCCGCGGGTTCAATTCCCGCCCAGTCCACTCGTTTTTCGACAAGGACCAAAAGGGTCCCCAGGATTTTTATAAGATTATTCACACCATTTAGGGTCACATAGATTGAGATTGCATAACGATTACCCCTCGCTTCTGTCCCTTAACAAAAAACAATAAAAAACAACTCCTTAAAATTCTGAGTGGTACTGCCGTGTATTACCAGAATTACTTGCAGGTTTCATTTCCTCTACACTTTTATTACATCAGCACCAATGAGGGATTATCGGGTGAAGCGGTACGACGACCCTGTTGCAGTTTTCGGTTGAAGGGATCTCTTGTGCAATCACGGTAGGAAAGACGGTGTTTGTCGAGCGAATGGTCTTGGTAACTCCTCAATCCGAAGGGGGGTTTGGGATTGCCGGTGTGATCAACCTCCATGGCCGAACGGTGCCGGTCTACCAGATCCGGATGCTTCTTGGATTTCCCAACAGAAAACCCCGCCTTTCTGATGTCCTGATTGTAACAAAGGCGGGTTCCGATTGCGTTGCTCTCTGGGTTGATGAGACATCCGGCATCAGTCCGGATACCCGCCTCACCAAGGAAGATACATCCACACCGACAGGCGAATCTGTTGTGCCGGATATGACCATTACGTCCGAAGGACTGGTCATCATTCATAATCTGGCAGGTTTTTTGAAGTGTCCCAATCCTGAACAGATCCATATTGCCCTCCCGGCAAGGAAGGTCAGTCCCCTTGAGGATACCGGGGAAGAGGAGACGGGAAGAGTTACTGCAATCCTTGCAGAACGGGCACAAAAACTCTCACAACCAGCAGCCAGATCCCGGGGAATTGAACGAATCGAGGTACTGAAATTCCGGCTTGCCTACCAGGAATATGCTATCAGTATGAAGTATGTCCGGGAAGTGGTCCTTACCGGGGGTATTACGCCGGTCCCGGGGACACCTGAATATATCTCTGGTATCTGTGCAATACGAGGAGAGATCATTTCACTCGTGGATCTCCGGGCGCTCTTCTCCGTCTATGACAGAGGTCTTACTGATTTAAACCGGGTTATCGTGGTCACTAACGGAACAATGACCTTTGGCATCCTTGCCGATTATATCACCGGTATTGCCACAATACCGGCCAGTATACCCGCTGCACCAAAAACGATCCCACCCACAGGTGCCGATCCTTTTATTTTAGGAGTTGTCGACGGCATTATTGTGCTGGATGGGGCTGCACTCCTTACCGATACCCGTATGCTTGTCGATGAGACTGCTGCCTGACGTTTCCCATTCATTTTACACTCTACCCACATTCCACTCTCTGTTGCACCGTAATAAAATGAGAGGGGTTAGTGAACAATATCAGTACTTTTAAAATATATGCGATCAGTCTATTCATTACCAAGTTGTGAACGGGTACTGGAAGGGTTAAGGATAGTATGCAGTTTTTTTCCAATATGAAAGTCGGGACCAAGATTCTCGTCATCTGTCTTTTCTTGGCAATCATCCCGACACTGTTGCTCGGGCTGGTCGCGTATACCAGCTCAAGCAGCGTTATCAGTGAACAGACCCAGGCCTTGTTAGAAACTCAGGTCGGGGATATGAAAGGATGGACCAATGATGTCTACAAGCTGACCCGCAATAAGGTCAACAGTGACCTCAATGTGGCAAAACAGAATTTCTATGGCAAGGGCACGCCTGAAGTCATTAATGACAAAATGACCTTAATCGACAGCAGGGGCAACCGTTACGTGGTCAATGATAACTTCGAGACGGTCGACCAGGTGCAGGCAATGGTCGGGGGAGCTGCAACCGTTTTCCAGGTATACAATAACAGTTACGCGGTCCGCATTTCAACCAATGTTCTGGATACGAATGGGAAGCGTGCAGTCGGAACCCGCCTGACTGATGATGTCTATAAAGTGACCGTGAACGATGATGTTACGTACTATGGAAGACGCGACCTGTTTGGGAAAAATTACGTCACAGCTTATGAGCCGATCAAAGATCCCAGCGGAAAGGTAATTGGCGTTCTATTCGTGGGAACAGAAGAAGGACAGACCCTCGACGTGGTCAAGAAGAGTATACGGGAGACCATTGTCGGTAAGAATGGCTACATGTATGTGATTGACAGCGCGGGAAATGTGCTGGTCCATCCAAGCTCGGAAGGGCAGAACTGGGCAGATAAGGATTATGTTAAACAGATGTTCAGGAACAAGGAAGGTGCAGTTCCCCATGAAGTAGACGGGATGAACGTCCTTGATGCCTACACATATTATGAACCTCTTGACTGGTATATTGTATCACGCGCTGAGCTCTCGGATTTCACCGGGCCCATTGATACCATACGAAATACCATCTTCGCCCTGATGATCGCATCGATGGCCATTGGTGCAGCCATTGCAATTCTCTTTGGTCGTTCAATATCGGGTCCACTTCAGTCGGTAGTGGTCATGATCAAGGAACTCAGGAACGGCCACCTTTCTGCACGTCTCAATATTAAAAGACAGGATGAGATTGGGATCATGGCCGCAACCATGGATGAGTTTGCCGATGATCTCCAGACCAATGTCGTCGGGAATATCAAAAAGATTGCTAAAGGGGATTATATCGAAGCCTTTGCTGAGCCGGTTGATGATCGCGATGAGATCCGTCCTGCACTCAGGATGATGGTTGATTCATTGGACCACCTCCACAAAGAGACGATCAAACTTACCGATGCTGCAAGGGCCGGGGACCTTTCCGTTCGCGGGAATGAGAATGCATTCAGGGGCGGGTACCGGATGATCATCGCCGGGTTCAATAAGACCCTTGAAACGATCACCGAGCCGGTGAACGAGGCCATGCGCCTGGCCCGGTTCTATGCATCCGGTGATTTTACTGCCCGGTTTGATGAGAAGATACCGGTAGCGGGTGAATTTGTTGCTTACCGGGATGCACTCAACACGATCGGTATCGAGCTCCAGCGCTTAATGAAACTGATCAATGAGGAACTCTACGAAGGGGTCTCCGTCCTTTCCTCGGCATCAAGCGAGATCCTGACGGTAACTACCCAACTCGCAACTGCCAGCTCCCAGACGGCAAGTACCGTCAATGACACATCAGATACCGTAGAAGGCGTTAGGAAAAAGACCGACATTGTGATTCTCAAGTCAAAATCCGTGTCGGAAAAAGCGATGAAAGCCATAACCGTTTCCGGTGAAGGCCAGAAATCCGTGCAGGAGATTCTCGATGGGATGAACCACATCCAGCGGCAGATGGATACCATCGGAATGAGTGTCATCAAGCTCTCTGAACAGAGCCAGGCCATCGGGGAGATCATTGCAACGGTAACCGATATATCGGAACAGTCCAACCTCCTTGCAGTTAATGCATCCATTGAAGCGGCAAAAGCCGGTGATTTCGGGAAAGGTTTTGCGGTAGTTGCCCATGAGATTCACAACCTCGCAGAGCAATCAAAACAGGCAACGGCAAACATCCGCACGATCTTAACCGATATCCAGCGGGGTGTCTCTTCAACGGTGGTATCTACCGAGCAGGGAACCCGTTCCGTTGCGGATGCAGTCAGGCTGACTTCCGATGCACGGGAGGCAATCGAAGTGCTTACTCGTTCGATTGCTGACTCTTCGCGCGAAGCAATTGAAATTACTTCATCCATCCAGGAACAGGCTGCCGGTGTTGACCAGATCTCACTTGCCATGGAAAAGATCCGGGATGCAGCGCAGAAAAATCTCGAAATTACCCGGAAAGCAGAAAAGACGGCAGAAGACCTGCATGAACTGGGTGTGCGCTTAAAGAAACTCACCGTTCAGTACCATGTCTGATATTCCCTGCTCATGACCGGTCAGGATGATGAATTCAGGAAAAAACTCCTTGCCACATTCAGAGAAGAGGCAGAGGAATACGTAAATACCATTACCGAAGGCCTTCTTGAGATGGAGAAGACCGGACCGGAAACCGTAGGGAAGGTGACCGAGAAGGTTTTTCGTACAATCCACAGCCTGAAAGGAGCTGCACGGGCAGTCAGTGTAAAAGAGATCGAACTGGTGTGCCAGAATCTTGAAAATGTCTTTGCCACCATCAAGAACGGGGGATATTCACCTGATGCTGACGCATTTGATATTTTCCACAATGCGGTAAAGGTTATCCGGATACATTTGCAGGGTGCCCAGGCTCAACAACCCAGTTCTGCTGAAGTCATACTGGCCATCAGGGGACTGATTGCCCCAAAAAAGAGTGCGGGACACTATCCGGACACCAGCCAGAGAGATAATAAAAATACATTTCTCAACACATCCCCCGTCATCCGCGTTGTCGCTTCAACGGGCCCGGAACGGGATACTCCCCATGATAGTGGCTCTTTTCCGGAGAGTTCAACTGGTAAAACCAAACCTGTAGCATCAGGATTGTTTCCTGTTCCACCGACTATCCAGAACGAGGGGCAGTATCCAAGAACCGGTAGCAGTGCCACGGTGAGGATTTCGGCACATAAACTCGACCGTCTTATCGCAGGTTCTGATGATCTCCTTACAACACGGCTCTTCATCACTCACAGGATGCGGGAGCTTGAAGAGATGATGACCCGGTTTTCCCAGTGGCGCTGGAACCACGCCATGGTTTCATCAGATCTTTATTTACTCCGGGAAGCCATCACTGACACTAAAAAAACCACACTTCCTCCGGATCTTATCGTCCCGCTACGCCATATGCTTGAGTTCTTAGAATATGACCGGGAATTCATGGCTTATCTCAGGCATGATCTGGGAGCTCATATCCGTGCAACAGAACTTGACCGGTCTGCACTCGAAACGAGCACATCAGAGATATCTGATCTTATCCATGATGCGGTATTGGTACCTATTGCTGAAATCCTGCTGCCATTCTCAGGTTTTGTTCGGGAATATTCACGAAATACAGGAAAAAATGTCGATCTCATTATTGAAGGTGAAGCGATTGAGATGGACCGTCGTATCCTCGAATCGCTTAAAGATCCACTGATGCACCTGATAAACAACAGTATCGATCACGGGATTGAGTATCCCGATATCCGGGAAGAACAACACAAACCTGCGCGAGGAATGGTCCGTATCCGTATCGCCCCCCTGTCAGGCAGCAAAGTCGGCATCGAGGTGTCAGATGATGGAGCCGGGATCGACTGTAATAATGTGCGAACCGCGGCAGTAAAAAACGGGATCATCACAGCCCGTGAGGCCGGAAAACTTACCGATGAAGAGGCTCTATGGCTGGTCTTCCGCTCCGGGCTTTCCGTAAAACCCGATGTATCGGATATCTCCGGAAGGGGCCTGGGTCTTGCAATTGTTGAAGATACCGTAACGCGTCTTGGCGGAAATGTGATCCTTGCCTCGCAACCAGGGAAAGGGACCAGTATCACTTTGCGAGTCCCGGTAAGGCTTGCCACATTCCGGGGAGTGGTTGTTCGATCCGGTAGTCACCGGTATGTCCTTCCCATGCAGCAGGTCCGGCAGGTATTCAGGACAAAACCAGATGCCATTGTCTTCCATGATAACCGGCCAACAATAACCCTCAAGGGAGAAATCATCAGTATCATCAGGCTTACAGATGCTCTCGGCATCAGCAAATATCACCGCACCCCGGAAATACCTGCACAGGTACCGATTATTATCATTGCCTACGGGGCGGGACAGATTGCCTGTATGGTGGATGAGGTTCTCCAGGTCCAGGAGATCGTTGTGCGACCTCTTGGCAGTCAGCTGCGCAGGGTAAAACGCATCACGGGGGCAGCAATTCTCGGGGACGGAACCATAGCCATTGTACTTGACCCGATTGAGCTGATCCAGGAAGCGATAAAAACAGACCTTCCGGTACCGTATGCAGAGCAGCACGATGTGATTTCCGGACGTGTGCTTGTTGTTGAGGATTCTGTCACTTCCCGGATGTTTCTCGCTAACATACTTGAGCAGGGAGGCCACGAAGTGGTGACCGCACGCGATGGTATGGAAGCATTCGCAATGCTTAAGGAGGATAAGTTTGATATGGTCGTCTCAGATGTGGACATGCCCCGCATGAATGGCTTTACACTCACGGAAAAAATCCGGGCCGATTCAAGACTTTCCTACCTGCCCGTAGTACTGGTCACTTCACTTGATACCAGAGAAGACCGTGCACACGGTATTGCAGTCGGGGCTGATGTGTACATGGAAAAAAGTGGTTTTGAAAAAGTGAGGTTTTTATCCGTTATCAATGAACTGCTCCATGGAGATTACTAAAATGAACAAAAAACAATACGATAATGATGGAGCCAGCCTTTACATGAACGGCACTTATCCAAAAAAGCCGATGAAACTTCTCGTAGTCGAAGACAGCAGGACCCAGGCGGAATACCTGCGTCATATCCTTGAAAATGAAGGGTACAGGGTAGTTCTTGCAGCAAATGGTCTTGAAGCATTGGAACAGATTAAAATCGATCGCCCTGCTCTGGTGTTATCAGACATTATTATGCCGGAGATGGACGGGTATGAACTCTGCCGCAGGATCCGTTCCGATGCTGCAATGGCATCAATTCCGGTCATTCTCGTCACCCAACTTTTCGACCCAGTGGATGTGATCAAAGGCCTTGAAGCGGGTGCCGATAATATCATTATCAAACCCTTTGAGCCCCAGCACGTTTATTCACGAATTCATAGTGTTCTCCAGATGCTCTCCCGCCCTGACCCAGACGGCCGATCCGGAACCGGCATCGAGGTGTCGTTTGCAGACAGCAACCATACCATCACTGCCGGGAGACTGCAAATCCTCACAATTCTGCTCTCTACCTATGATCTGGCAGTCAGGAAAAATACTGAACTGCTCGAAACCCACGAGCGCCTCAATGCAGTAAATGAGGAACTCCAGGTGACAGTTGAAAAACTTCAGCAGGTAAATGATGATCTGTTCAAGGAGAATGCTGAAAGAAAAAAAGTTGAAGATGCCCTGGAAAAAGCCAACAAAAAACTCCAGTTGATGGCAAGTATCACCCGGCATGATCTTCTCAACCAGCTCATGGCCCTTCACGAATACATTGAACTTGCACTCGTGGAAAAAAATGCAGAGCCAGAAAAAGCATGGAAATATATCCTCACTGCGGATGGGATTGTCAACCAGACGGTCAACACGGTACGATTTACCGGAGATTACCAGAAAGTCGGCATCAAGTCAGCAGTGTGGCACAATGTCAGCACCCTTATAGACAATTCCTTAAAACACACCTCGCTTGGCACCGTGAAACTGGATAATTCTGTGCCAGTAGAGATTGAACTGTATGCAGACCCGTTAATCGAGAAAGTATTTTCCAATCTTATCGAAAATGCCGTGAGGTACGGGGGCATATCGATGACTACTATCCGTTTCAGCTATGGATGTAAAAACAATACCTGCACGATCATCTGCGAGGATAACGGTACCGGAATACCTGCAGATGAAAAAGAGAAGATCTTTACCTACGGATTTGGAAAAAATACCGGTCTTGGCCTTTTCCTATCCCGGGAAATTCTGAATATTACCGGCATCACCATAAAAGAGACAGGAGATCCCCATAGAGGGGCACGATTCGAAATTACCTGCCCTCCGGCAACCATCCGTTCACCGGAAAAGTCGTGATTACCTTCCAGAGACCAGTTCTCAGGGACGAGCTTCCATTATGCATTCGTGAGAAAAAGAGACACTCTGGAATGGTCTTTATTCCGGGTCAACGACAATTCAGTCTGATTCAGGGATTACCATCATATATTTATCCTTAAGATTTTTAATACCGCTAAAGACAATCTTTTTGCCCGTTCAGAGCAAATCCAGAAGAAGCAGGTGCCTCCGGGAATGAAGACATTTCAATTATTCAATTCTTCATCTCCGTTCACCCGTACGCGTGTTATTACTATTGCGGTTGCGACGGTAATTGCATTGGGTATAAATCTCGTTGGCATGTTCACCGGAATCACCGTTCTGCTTTCGCATGTAATATACATACCCATCATTCTTGCCGGCTACTGGTTCCCCCGCCGGGGTCTTCTTTTTTCTACGCTTATTGCCGTTGCCTATGGTGCACTGATCACACTTATCCTGCCCCTGGATCTCCTCCTCATCGTTTCCACTCTCTTCCGCATGACTTTCTTTATCCTTGTCGGGGGAGTGGTTACATTTCTCTCTGCAAAACTGCGGGAATCTGAGCAGCAGCTTCACGAGATCATCGAATTTTTACCCTACCCGACATTTGCTGTAAACTGTGAAGGTGTGGTGATCGTATGGAACCAGGCAGTCGAAGAGCTGACGGGAGTGAGAAAAGCAGAGATCCTTAATAAGGGGGATGGGGCCTATTCCATCGCATTCTATGGAGTAAAGCGTCCCGCCCTCCTGGATCTCATTCTCACACCCGGTCCTGAAACAGATACGTGGTACCCCCAGGTAAAAAAAGAAGGTAAAAAACTGGTCTCTGAAATTTTTATCCCTCATTTTAAAGGAGGAAAAGGGGTGTATCTCCGTATTGCTGCAACCGCCCTTGTTGACGGGAACGGTAATGTCACGGGTGCCATTGAATCGATCCGGGATATAACCGAACAGGTCATGACCGAATCGGCACTCCAGAATACCAGCAGCCGGCTCAATACCATTGCCGGTATCGTGCGTCATGACATTTCAAGAAAACTTGCAGGCCTGTATGGGATCCTTTCGATTGGGGTGATGAAATTTGATGATCCTGATGTCCTGTTCCTGATCGAAGCTCTTAAGGATTCAGCTCAGGGAATCCAGCGCCAGATCGATATATCCCGCGAGTTTAAGGATATCGGCACATCACCCCCGGCCTGGATTCCGGTGCAGGGTGCAGTGCTGGATACAATCGGGCGTCTTGGGGTTGGCGGCATCTCGTTCAGAACATGGGCTGAACGACTGGAAGTCTTTGCTGATCCCCATCTCCCGGCAGTATTTTTCCATATTTTTGACACAACCATAAAAGAAACGGATGGAGTGACTACGGTCGTAGTCACCTACCACATACGGGAAAATGGCTGTGCTATTCTTGTAGAAACAGATGGTGCGGGCATTGAAACGAGCATAAAAGAATCGTTGTTCACGCAAAAAGAAGAACGGTATGGTCACGGGTTGTTCCTTGCCCATGAAATTTGTGCCATCAGTGATATGACGATCAAAGAAACGGGAACTCCCAAAAAAGGCACACGGTTTGAGATCATGATTCCCCCCGAAGGATACCGGATACTATGATCGAACAGGACGGAATCAATGCAATCAGAAGAACCGGCGTGAACACATCCCAGGAAACGTTACAAAAAAATGGGAATCATAAGGAGAAGAAAATAAGTGTGCGTGAACTTAAGGCGGATGAATTCCCTGTAGCGGATAAATGCTGGGTAGAGTACCACGATACAACCGGTGATCCTGCCACAGACAGGATCTTTGCAGTTTTTTCCGGAGACCTGATCGTCTCTTTAGCCCGTTGCCGGCGTCATCCTGACGGCATGGATGTCGATGGTATTTTCACTCCTGATAAACATCGCAGGAAAGGCTATTCACGGCTCGCAGTCGGGGCACTGGTGGAAGCCTGCCATAATGATGACCTGTATATGCATGCGGTCCGGCACCTCATCGGTTTTTACACAAAGCAGGGTTTTATACCGATTGCAGAAAAAGAGTTGCCGCAGACTATACGCGACCGATATGTCTGGGCAGGGGGTAATCTTGAAGGAGCAGAGGTTCAGCCCATGTACCGGAAAGCCGGATTATTCTCATAGTGAAGTATCCTCCTGTTGCAGATACTCCAAAAATCATCCTGATCAATAAACAAAACATTCCATAAACTTAAAGGTCCCTTTGTTTTTTATACTTGAATACCAGAGGGACTAATCAGACCCCTTATGCATATCCGTGATCTAATTCTCCCAGAAGACAAGATTTTTTTTACCCTCTTTAAAGAAATGGCGGGAAAGATCTCCGAAGCTTCCGTCATATTAAACGAGATCACCCACGAACTTCCGAATGGCATAGAAAAATCTCACAAGGTGCGACAGTTTGAGCATCAATGTGACGAGATAACCCGTCATGTGTACGAACAGTTGAACGAATCACTGATCACACCCCTCGAACCCGAAGAGATCGCCCGGCTTGCACCGGTCCTAGACGATGTCATGGACCGCATTGACCGGGTCACCCAGCAGGTCTGCAACTACGAGCTCGCCGAGAGTAATGAGACATTAAAGGAATTTTCCTACCTGATCATGATGTCTGCCACAGAGATTGTAAATGCAGTAAATGCGCTTGAAAGCTTAAAAAAACCTGATGGGGTGAAGAGCCATTCAATAGAAATCAACCGGATATATAATCTGTCGATTGAATTGCAGGCAAAAGCGGTGCTCGATCTTTTCAAGAATAAAGATCTGCTCCTGATCATCAAGCTCAAGGATATCTACGAAGGACTTGGCCGGGTGATGGAAAAATGCAACGATGTCGGGCATGCACTCAATGATATTGCAATGAGCCACGCATGATTGGCATGGAACCCATCATCCTGTTTGGCATCATCCTCGCGCTTGCACTTAACTTTGTCAATGGTCTCAATGACGCCTCGCACTCGATTGCAACGGTTGTTGCTACAAAAGCACTCTCCCCGATAAAGGCAGTGTTCTCTACCGCGATCTGCAACATGATCGGACCGTTTATTTTTTCCACGGCTGTTGCAGCAACGATTGGTACTGCTATCGTCACGAAAGACGCGCTCACCCCGCTTTCGATTGTTGTGGCACTGGGAGCTTCAATTGTTCTCGTATTTGTTGCCACGCGTATGGGAATGCCGATATCCAGCAGTCACGCCATGGTAGGCGGATTGCTGGGAGCAGGCATAGGTGCATTTGGTTTTTCCGCCGTTATCCTTCCCAGTGCAGACACCGTAATTCAGGTTTTCTTTTTCGCCTGCATTGGTGCGATTCTCGGGGCTCTTATACTTGCCATCATCTGTGCTGCATTCGAGGGGGATATCCTTTTTGGAATCCTGCTGGGGGGCGTCTGCGGTGCGGGTATAATCATCCCGATCATGATGATTGCCGGTGTAATAGAGATCCACGGCCTCCTTGCGATAGTGCTCTTCATCTTCATCTCGCCGCTCATTGGCATGGCGGGTGCATTTCTCTTTAATATCCTTGTCTCCCAGCTCATCAAACACTCGCGGCAGAGCAGGGCGAAACATATTTTCCAGCCTTTGCATGTGCTCGCATGCCTCGTTCAGGCAACCGCCCACGGCGCAAACGATGGCCAGCACGCAGTCGGTGTGATTACCGCTCTGCTGCTCTCCTCAGGCATCCTGCTCACCTTTGTAGTACCGACGTGGGTAATTCTTGCATCAGCAGTTGCAATCGGGCTGGGCACCTGTTTTGGCGGGTGGCAGGTAGTCGATAAAATGGCAAAAGATATCACCAAGATCCGGCCGTACCAGGGATTTTGTGCTGCGAGTGCGAGCAGCGCAATTCTCGTGATGGTCACCCAGCAGGGTATACCGGTCTCGTCTACGCACGCGATCAATGGCGCGATTATTGGTGTCGGAGCAACAAGAGGCAGGAACGCAGTCCAGTGGAAGGTTGTGCGCGAGATGATGACTGCATGGGTGATTACCATCCCCCTTGCGCTGGTTGTGTCATGGACTGGTTACTTAATGATAAGCTTCGCGTTGACCAGTGTATAGGGGCCATACAATTTCGCTATATTTTTTAGGAACCACCACCGATTACCAGTAGGTTTGTTATGGGTCTTCGTGAGTTGCTGATACCAAAGGATAAGGTTTTTTTCGACCTGTTTGAAAAACAGGCGGGTGTGGTAAAGGAGGCGGCATGGCTGCTTGTCGCCCTGACTGAGGATTTTACCAATATCAAGGAGAAGCGCCATGCAATCGAGAAACTCGAACATAAGGGAGACCAGATCACCCACGATATTTACGAGCAGCTGAACAGCTCGTTCATCACCCCACTCGATCCAGAAGAAATCTCCCACCTTGCATCATGCCTTGATGAGGTTCTGGACTATATCGATGGCGCTACCGAAAAGATGTACTATTACGGAATCGAAGGCACGGACTCTCACATGATCGAGCTGGCAAAACTGATTCATATGTCCACGGTTGAGATCGAGAGTGCAGTAAAAGGCATCCGTTCCATCAAGGACCCCCGATATATTGAAGAACGGTGCATTGAAGTGAACCGGCTCGAAAACCTTGCCGACGATGTGCTTGCACATGCCGTGACTGATCTCTTCAAAACAACTGATGCAATTACCATTATTAAATTAAAGGACATTTACGAACACCTTGAGACCGCTACGGATAACTGTGAAGATGTTGCAAATGTGCTGTCCGATATCGCTATCCGGCACTCATAATGGGTACTGTCACACGTAAGGAGTCTGCATGATTGAGGCACCGTTCATCCTGATTATTGTCATCATCGTCATCGCACTTATCTTTGATTTTACCAACGGGTTTCACGATTCGGCCAATTCAATTTCAACCGTGGTCTCCACAAAAGTACTCTCCCCACGGAATGCAGTGGTCTTTGCCGCATTTTTTAATTTTATTGCTGCTTTCGGATTTGGAGTCGCAGTTGCGAGTACGATCGCCAAGATCATTCAGCTTGAGATTGTCCCAACAGTTATGATCCCCTATATCATTCTCGCTGCACTCACCGGTGCAATTGTGTGGAATATGATCACATGGTTTTTCGGTCTGCCTACGTCATCATCCCACGCTCTTATCGGGGGAATGGCAGGAGCCGGTATATCGGCAGCCGGACTTGTCGCAATCAAGTGGTCCACCGTTTCACTGGTAGCAGCGTTTATGGTCATCTCCCCCCTGATTGGTTTTGCAGTTGGTTTTTTGTTCATGGCACTCGTGCTCAATATCACCAAGAATGCCCATAAATCTACAGCGGAATCCCATTTCAGACGGCTTCAGCTCTGCTCGGCGGCAGCTTATAGTTTCAGTCACGGAACAAACGATGCACAGAAAACAATGGGTATCATAGTTCCCCTCCTTTTCTCCATCGGATATTTCGGCGTTGCTGTTGACCCCAACCACCTGCCGGTTCCCTTATGGGTGATCCTCATTGCCCATGCCGCCATCGCACTCGGGACACTTTTTGGAGGATGGCGGATTGTAAAAACAATGGGATATAAGATCACCAAACTTCGTCCGGTGCATGGGTTTGCTGCAGAGAGTGCGGGTGCAGCAACCATCATCGGGGCTTCTATCGCAGGTATTCCCGTGAGTACAACGCACATCATCTGCACATCGATCATGGGCGTAGGTACTACGATGGGTGCAAGTACCGTAAAATGGAGTGTTGCAAGGAGCATTGCTCTCGCATGGATCCTGACAATCCCGATCAGTGCCCTCATCGGTTTTGTGGCGTTTATGGGGATACGGCTGATTGTCGGATCATAAAGACATTTCCGGAAAAACCGGAAAATCTTTACACATCTATTCCCATTATTCCTGATGGAAGCGCTTTTCATCCAGCAGTAATTCCCGATGGACTTGTTTTTTAGTAGGGGAGCTTGCCGGGATACTTATCGCCTCGCGGAATAATCGGGTCACAGCCATCGTCCTCATTCTCAGGGGGCTTAATGTGGAACTGTTTTTTAGGCTACAATGTTTTTAGTCTGACATTTCCTCATTTTTGTTGTATTATCCCTTTTTTGATCACGTCTCAGGAAAACAAACCTCATATACGCGTTCCGGCAGGCTTTTAGGAGTCAGGAGGGGATAAAATAAGTTGTAAAAACAGCCTCAATTTAAGAGCTTATAGTGACCAATGGACGAGGTGCTTTCCTACTATATTTTGACATTTAGAGCGATATTTAAGTATATTTTCCACAAGCACCGTAACGGACGACTTTATGGGGTTTTCCGGACATGATTATAGTAATCAGAGCCCGATATAGTTTTTTTATGCATTTTAAAAAAAGAGTGGTTGTATATCGATCTCTCAACCGGTGTACTTTTTCCCTACGACCCGGTACTTCCCGACAGGAATCGCAATCTCAAACCGGCTCCCTATCCCCTCCTCGCCACATTCCCGGATAGAAATACCGGTAATGGCGAGAATCTCCCGGATCAAAAAGAGACCCAACCCGGTATTCTTCCCAAATCCCCGTAAGAAAATTTTCTCCTTGTTCTCCTGAAGAACGCCCGGACCATTGTCTTCACAGACCAGCACGAGCCGGTCGGGCTCTTCCTGCAAAAAAAATTTGATTGCCGGCTGGGGGCCTGCATATCGCACAGCATTGTCCAGCAGGTTGTAGAGCACCTTCTCAAACAGAGGATCCGCATAGATCTCGATTTCAGAACAACGATCATCGATGGCGACGGATGTAATCTTCTGCGGAAGGCGGGCCTTCACGAGGGTAACTGCTATATTCTGCCACTGGGGAGACTCCACACCGATCTTCTGGTAATCGCGGGCAAAGAGGATCTGGGCAAGGATCGCATCGATAACCTGTTCGCTCTTCACGAGATATTTCTGTGTGACCATATCGCCCGATTGCTCACCGGCAAGCGTGAGATAAGAGTTGAGCACGGTAAGCTGGTTGAGCATATCATGACGGGTAATGTCATTCATCAGGTTGAGCTTTCGGTTGATCGTTTCAAGGTTCTTCTCCGCATTCTTCCGGTCGGTGATATCAGATGAGATGACCGTGATGGCGATCACGTCGTTTACCACCGGATCAATAACCGGGTTGAGTTTCCGGAGGTAATACTGCCCGTTCTGCTCATACTCATCCTGCACTTGGCTTTTTGACGCAAGAACCCGCGCTACCTGACCGGCAAAGATTGTGGTCTCTTCTACGGAGTGGAAGTCCCCATAGAGTTTTCCTGCATACATATCGGGTGAAAGCCCCCGACGTAAAAGGTGCCGGGCATTGATAAGAAGATACCGGCAGTCACGGTCGACCGTATAGATTGAATCTTCAACCGATTCGACAAACGAACGGTACTGCATCTCGGATTTTCGCAGTTTCTCCTCAGCCTCCTGCTGGTGCCGGAGTGCCTCCTTTGTCCTCTGTTGCTGACGGTAAAAAGACCGGAGCGGGAAATAGACAATAATGACAGACATGACACTGGTAAAAACAATGGTGATTGCATGGGATTCCCAGATATCAATTGAGGGATTGAGCACCTGTTTGGTGAGCTCGTACACAAACATAATGATGAGCATCGACAAGAATATCAGCGCAAGAACGGGATACAGTGCTTTGTGTTCATTCATTCCTGACATGGTGGATACGGATACTTTACACACTCTTTCCAGATAAAAAAAATGTATGGGGTTTTTCGGACAGGAGGGAGAGCATCAGGCTTCACTGGTATTGACTGCTGAAAGGCGTGCAATCCGGAATTTTGCACTGAGTGTGATGTGAAGCCGGTAGGTAGCAGTACCTATCATCACGTCCCGGAATATTGAGCCGGTATCCATCTCGTCCATACGAGTAAGAATCGTCGACAGGTCTTTCGGGAAGAATTCTTCTAATGAGCCCCGGCTTCCGTATCGGACCATTGCATCGATTGCTGCATCGTTATAATACGTGATCTTTCCGTTCTGGTCCACTTCTATTACCGGACTCAGTTCAAGATGAGGGATACCAGTCGGGTTTTTCATATCCCGCACCGCTGCTACTTTACGGGAGATATCTGACATAAGAATCATGTGGCCCAAGTGAAGGTTGCCTGCATCTAACGGAGCGATGTGGATCTCGGCATCGATCGCAAAACCGTTCTTATGTTTGAACCTCGTGATGATGGTGGATTTCCCGGTAGCCTTGAGATCCTTCTGGATCCGACGGCCAATCTCATCATAGGTCTGGTAATTCTCGTAGAGTTTCTCCAGGTGCAGACCTTTGAGCTCGTCGCGCCGGTATCCCAGCATTGCGGCAAGAGAGTCATTTACCCACTGGAAGGTACGACTCCTGACATAGGCAATACCGTTTGGTGAAGCGGAGAGGATTGCCCGCAGAACTGCGTGCTTTCGTTTCAGTGCTGATTCTGCCCGTCGCTGTTCAACAGAGCGCTTCACTTTGTGCACAAGCTCTGCATACTGGGACTTGGGATCCCCGCCTTTCTGCAGGTAATAATCTGCGCCGGAGTTCAGTGCTTTGATCACTACATCTTCCCGCCCCTTACCGGTGAAGAGGATGAACGGCAGGGTCCGCGACCGGCCTCGAACTTCCTGTAAGAACGCAATCCCATCCATTCCCGGCATCTGGTAATCGGAAACAATCGCATCGAATGTCGTGTTTTCCAGTTCCCGGAGTGCGGACGATGCTGAATCCGCAGTAGTCACCGTGATACCGGGAGTGCGTTCAAGATATATCCGCCCAATCTCCAGCAGCGAGGGCTCGTCATCGACAAGCAGGAGCGAGATGGATATGGGCTTACGGCCCGGTACGAGCGGAATCGTGGCAGCAGTAATATTCGAGGTTTCAGTTCCAACAGCGCGTTCTCCAATACCATTTGGGATCATTGTTTCTCCGGTTACTATGCTGAGAGCTTTGTGCAGAACTGCGGGTATCATATTAATTTCTCAAAGGGTTTATTCCCCACCGAAGGGGGATTTTCGCTGGCGGGTTGCGTGATTAAGGTCCGGGTTTAATGCATGTTTTCCCGGGTTATCAGGAGGAACACAGTATCTTTGTCATCAATCATGGTTAGTTCACAGGATTTCTCGCAGAGTTCGCATCTTATAATTCTCCTACAAAATCCCCGTTCAATACTCTGCATAAGGATACCCGCAGCGGCCAGATATACATTTTCGCCATAATCTATATATTCCACTGTAATATATAGAGAATAAAGTGAGAAAAAGTGACGGGTATTCCCGATTCGTGAAACGATCGCATAGCAGTACTTGCCGGAATCCCCCCTGCAGCGATGACGATGACACAGTTCCACCAGGTCCGTGACGCTATAACTATTAGGATTGGCTCAATATTTGTCCCTGAATATGAAAAACACCAACAAGTTTCCTGAGAAAGTTTGCAATAATGCGGCAAGCCCGGGAGTCCCCGGGTTATGGCTATAGTTGTTATAAAAAATATAGAGAAATTATTTTATGTATATACTTACAGAACAGGATAGGTAATTGGGTTGGGCTGTATCCGGGCTCCGTGTCCGGGAGAAGAGCCCGGCAATGGAGCTGAAGAATGGAAAACTCTCCGAAGAGAAAAGACACATCGCTTATGTTACCGGAAATTCCTGTAAAACGATGGCAGTCTGACGATAACCCCCTGGAAGAATGCAGGAACCTTGTCCGGGCCCTTATGAAAAAAACCGATGCTCTGTACCGGAAATGTCGGCACGACCAGGATAAATCTACTCATATCCGGACGATGGTGAGAACTCTTGCGGCCCTGACTATCCAGATCAACAGGATCAATTATAATTCGCGGACGATGCACACGCCGGAAATCCTTGAGGATGCCCGTGGGATCATCTACGAGTCCGTACGATTCTGCGATCTTAATCGATTCTGTGAAAAATAATGAGGTGTACCATGCAGATTGTTCATGAAAGAGAGAACCAAAACCCATGTGAAAACAAGCAAGGATTCGGTGAGTGCATTGAAAAGAAACCTATGCACCCGGATGATTTTGAGGCACACCTTACCTGGGTAACCGCAAAGCGGTTCCATGAGCAGGTACTCGGGAAAACGTTTGCAGAAAAACCGGTGAATTACTGGATCATCGGTTGATGTATTCGCATGCTCATCACCTCCCCTTTTTAGGCATCCTCCGGAAAAAAAGAGCCCCATATTCGCATTCCGACAGGGTTTCTCCAGGTCAGATGGGATAGACTATTTGACAAAAAAATGCCTCGATGCAAGGGCCTTTAGTGACCTCCGGATGAGGTGCTTTCCGACCGTATTTTGACAATCAGGGCAAAAATCAGGAATATTTTTACAGGAACATAAACGGGCCGGTTTACGGGGTTTCCTGGTAGCGGCCGGGATATCCGGAAGGCAAACAGAACCTGGAGCGGGCTTGTTTTCTCCCGGGATCCAGACATAAGGATACCAGTACTCCCCAATGCGAGATATCCGAGTGAGTCATATCTCATCCCTACCCGATCCATGTTATTGTCGGATAAAAACAGACCGGAAAAACCGGTAATTATGTACTCTCTTTTACGGTTGTTGCGTAATACCGGCACCGTGCACGTATCGGGCACACTTCACACCGTGGCTTCTTCGCGTCGCAGCATACCCGCCCGTGGGCAATCAGGACATCGGTGAGATCGCCCCACTGCTCCTGCGGGAAGAGAGCCATGAGATCGCGTTCAATGACGGTGACATTATCAGTATTTGAAAAACCGATCCGCTGTGCCAGCCTGCGGACATGGGTGTCGACAGCAATCCCTTCGTTCCTGCCAAGCGCATGGTAAAGCACGATGTTGGCCGTCTTCCGCCCTACCCCGGGAATCGTGAGCAATTCATCCATCGATTCGGGAACAATTCCCTTAAAATCTGAGAGAAGCACCCGGGAGGCAGCGATAATATTGCGGGCTTTCGCGTGATAAAATCCAAGACTATGAATGATCATTTCCACATCTTCTGTCCCGGCCTTGGCAAGAGCAGACGGTGTCGGGTATTTTTTAAAAAGCGGCTCTCGTACCATCAGCACCGCACGATCAGTAGTCTGTGCTGAAAGGATAGTGAGGACAAGCACCTCAAAGGCAGAGCCTTTCGAGAGCATAGCAGGAGAATCACGGGCATCAGGATAATGTCTGGCAAGAAGAGAATAGCACTGCGCTGCGTCCTGCTTTTTCATAGCCAATGGGGTAGGGCGGATTCGAACCGCCGTCAAAGCGTCCCAAACGCTCTAGGATGGACCAGGCTACCCTACTACCCCGCGACATCATAGATGTGCCGGGATGATAAAAATAAGTAATGGTCCCCGGAGGTCAAACCGGAAGAGGGGATTTATTGTTTTCAGAAACTATCGTCCCCGTAAATGTACCGTTGAGAATTGCTTTTGACAGGTTCTCCGGGTCCTGGCCGTCCAGTACAACTAAAGGAATATGGCTGCGTTCGACGATACGGGCAGCGATGATATCGAGCACATTGTTGGATCCGGCGCCAAGACCGATCTGGCTGACAACCTCCAGCAGCTGCTGGGGCGTAAGAGTCTCAAACCGCTTCGCATCCTTATGCTTTTTCGGGTCTTTGTCATAGATGCCGTTTACCGAGGTTGCATTGATAAACACCGACGCTCTTACGCGTTCAGCGAGCACCGCCGCGACCGCATCGGTGGTCTGGCCCGGCGTGATACCGCCCATCACGACGATCTTGTTGGATTCTGCAAACTTCTTTGCTTCCGCATGGCTCTCTGCCACTTTCGGGTAGGCAGCATCTCCCAGTGCCGCAATAAGAAGTGTGGCGTTGAGCCGGGTAACAAGGATGCCGATCTCATCGGAGGTTCCCTCGTCCACACCGAGTTTTCGTGCAGCACCAATATAATCCCGTGCAGCACCGCCCCCGCCGACGACAACGAAAAGACGGTGGTGCTCTGCTATCGCCCGGAGTACCGGAACATAGCTGCTGATCCTGTTCCCGCTGAGGGTCGGGAGGAGGATCGAACCACCCAGCGAGATGACAATATTCCTCATTGCACTAGTTTTTGTACCTGATGCTCATATAGAGTTGTTTACTATGCTTTACTGCCCGAATTGTAAAAGCCAGGAAATCTTTGCGGTTGCCGGAGGGTACGTCGGACAGGTCTATCTCTGCAAGGACTGCGGATACCGTGGCTCGTTTGTGCTCGAGATCGATGGAGCAGATGCCTTCAAGGAGATAGAAAAAGAGAATAAGGAACATCCCTAATCACACTTCGAGGAGCAGGGTATGCACGAAGCACGCCAGTACGCAAAACTTGAGAATAATGCGGTAAAGTGCTCGCTGTGCAGCCACCGCTGCACGATCAATGACGGGAAGCATGGTATCTGTGGCGTGCGGATGAATGAACAGGGATCGCTTAAGGCGATGACCTACGGGAAGATCAGTGCAGAGGCAGTTGATCCGATCGAGAAAAAACCTCTTTTTCACTACCTGCCCGGCACCCTGTCGTACTCGCTGGGATCTATTGGCTGTAACTTCCACTGCGAGCACTGCCAGAACTGGCATATCTCCCGGGCGGAACTCGAAGGCGCGATGCTCCGCGAGCTGGCACCGGCAGAAGGCGTGAGGCGGGCGATTGCGAGCGGAAGCCAGAGCATCTCGTGGACCTACAACGAGCCTACGATCTGGCACGAATACGCATTGGATATGGGCACCCTTGCAAGGGCAAAGGGGCTCGGTACCATTTACGTAACAAACGGGTACATCACGGACGAAGCACTCCGTGAGATTTCACCGATGCTCGGGGCATTCCGGGTGGATCTCAAGGCATTCACCGACGACTTCTACAAAAAGATCTGCGGGGGGAAGCTCCAGCCGGTGCTCGACTCGGCACAGCTTGCCAAAGAACTGGGCATGCATGTCGAGACGGTCACGCTGGTGATACCGGGCCTCAATGACAGCATGGAGGAGCAGGAGAAGCTGATCCGCTGGGTAATAGAAAACCTCGGCCCCGAGACACCAATGCACTTCTCCGCATTCCACCCGGATTACAAGATGCTCGACCGGGGGGCAACCCCGGTCGCGACTCTGGAAAAGATCTACAAAAAAGCAAAAGCATTAGGACTGAGGTTCCCCTACCTGGGCAATGTGCCCCGCAATTCCTACGAGAACACGTACTGTCCCAAATGTAATACGACCCTCATCGAGCGGCAGGGATTCTCCAGCCGGTTTGTCGCACTGGACGGCAACCAGTGCACCAACTGTGGCGAAAAGATCGAGATCGTGCGCCATGTCTCCTGAACCCGGCATTCCCGCCAGCCACTGCCCGGCTCCCGAGCCCCGCTTCATTGCGGACCGCATGCTCGGCACCCTGACGCGATACCTGCGGTTCATGGGATACGATACCACCAGCGCAAACGGGCTTGCGGAGGGCAATGCCAAGGAAGATACCCTCCTGCTGGAGCTCGCCCTCCAGGAGCACCGCATCCTGCTCACCCGCGATGCCGAGCTTGCCCGGCGCGGGAAGGATCAGGCGATCCTGATCAGGTCTGAAGACGTGATGGAGCAGGTGCAGCAACTCGTGGAACTCGGTTTAATCAAACGGCGGATCACGATGAGCCGGTGCTCGCTCTGCAACACCCGGGTGCGGGAGGCGTTCGAGTGCGAGATCGCGGGTGCCGATTACGCACCTAAGGACTGGCGGGGGTTGTCGTTCTTCTGGTGCGAGAACTGCGGGAAACTGTACTGGAATGGGTCGCATGGGAGGATGCTGGAGGAGAGGATTGGGGGGATGAGGGAGTAGTAAAGAGGCCAACAAGATAGATGATCAACCACTCTTTGTTACAGATGCTCAGGTATTCCGAGAAAAACAAACAATTGTCCAGAAGATCCTAACTCTTCGACAATGTGATGCGGAACGAATGGGTATTGGTCGAAGTGCTTTGAAGTTCATTAAGGACAGCATACGGAGCGGGAAGGAGATTAATCTTAAAACGCCCGCCCTCAATCGGTTGATATGGTCAACTGTATGCTCAATTACGGGTATTCTCTTCTTGAAGCGGAATGCCTCCGAGCCCATAACAGTGTTGGCCTAGATGCTCATGATGGATTCCTTCACGAGATGCAGATCGGGAAATACAGTCTTGCGTATGATATGCAGGAGTTGTTCAGGTTCGTTGTTGACCTTGCAGTTAGCACACTATCTCGTGGTAAACAAAAAGACCTTGATCTGGTTAATCCTGGTTATTCGATTAACAGGCCGGATGCGGATGATATTCGAAATAAGATATTGGGTATCCCATATTCGGAATGGAAGAAGCGAGGACTCTCTAAAAATGGTTTGCATTACATGAAGAAGAATGCTGAAAGTTACAAGCCGTTTACGTTGAATAAGCATGTCAGGAAGCGGCTGGATCAGTGGGAAATTGAAATGAAAAGTATTTGAAAAATACCGAAAAAATACATTTGAGTACCATTTTTTATATTTAATTATACCCTCATCTTTAAAAAATTCCTAATTAATTCATTTTGGGATTTTAAGGCAAGATTTAAGTTGTAATTAATTGAAAAATCTGAAAAGAAAAAAAGGAACGAATAAGTTTCATATGAAAATATATTTGCTAGTTGGTATTTTTCAATTGTAGATTGAGATACTATTGGAGGATTATCTACGTTGATTCGTTGCTCAAATATTTCTTTTTTCAATGAAATCATCCATTTAATTTTCATCTTCAAGTTATTTTTTACTTCATCAATCGCAAAAACATTCCATAACATCAGCCATAACAAGAATTGCGAAATTAGAAAAATTGCGAATAATGGATTATTTAATGATTCTATCAAATTTTGATTTATTTGATTCGCAAACATAAGATAGATTAAGAGTATCGGAAGAGTATAGACTTGAATTTTTAAGCCACTTATCAGAAATTTTTCTATAATAAAATCAACAATTTTTTTTATAAAAGATGGATTCTCTAGATTCTCTAAACAAAATTTCATAATATGAGTCTCAGGGAAAATCAATTCCACTAAAAATACTTCCGCCATTACAAAAATGACGGATGTCAAGAAAATTCCTGTTTTATTTTCAAAAAGGGTCAGATCCATTTGAACAAAATAATAGCACATAATTAAATAATATATCATTACTATTACCGTAAGTGATTCTAAAAATGGCTTAATTAACGAGAATTTGCACCTTAAATCCAATGAATATATCATTATTTTCTTTTCAATATCATTAACGGACTTTAAGCTTTGAATAGATTCTTGAGAAAATTGACTTGATTCAAAATTATAATATTTCGTAGAAATTTCGTTTATTGACCAAGTTATGATCACTATTAAACAAATTGGAATCCAACCGGGAAAACTTTTACCTAAATTCGAATAATATCCAGAAAAAGACAAAGTTGCAATAGTAACCAATAAGCTTATTTTATCGACTGTTATTGAAGAAAGTTCAGAAAATAAAATTTCTATGTCATTATCAATAATTTCTTGAAAATTGGAAAGCTGCAAATTTTCCATTATCATTTTATACTTTTTCAGCATCGATATACGTTTCCTAATAATTAACTTGAAGTAGGTTACTATTACGTACTTTTCAGAACAGTGATATCAGAACCGATACCAAAAGTGACGGGTGGCAAAATGAAAGATAACTATATCCCTTTAGGAAAGTGCGAGGAGATGGATTCGAACCTCGTTACGAGCATGATTGGCCGACTGCAATATAGATGGTGTTAACATTAAACGTGAGATAAAAGGAGCATTCTCATTTTACAGATATTGAGATGAACGCCGCCGCCCCCGAAGGGACGCCCCCGCGGCGGTTTCAACGACTAAAAAACCGCCCTGCCCCGCCGTGCCTCGAAGAGGCCCTGAGGCGGGGAACCTCCTTATTATTCACCATTTTAGCATTGCTGAAAGTTCACGACCCCCCAAATTTCTAAAAAAAGGGGAGGGTCACCCATTTTGCCAAGAGGGTGGGGGTCAAACTTTTTTCAAGACAAGGGGTGGTCAGGCACCTCCCCTCTTTTTTTGGAGGGGAGGGTTACCTTTGAGCAACATGGGGGACCCTCCCCTCTCCCGCTGATCAACCGGAAAAATGCTCTCCGACGTGATTCCATGCGAAGCCGTGCCAGCCCCTATGCAAAAAGAGGGGGGTCGGATCCCCTCTTAGCCTAAGTGGGGAGGGTCGGTTCAAAATATTTTCAAGAGAAGGGGTGGTCAGGCACCTCCCCTCTTTTTTTGGAGGGGGGGGTTACCCTTGAGCAACATGGGGGACCCTCCCCTCTCTCGCTGATTGAATCAAAAAATGCTCTCCGACGTAATTCCATGCGAAGACATGGTTGCATTTATGCAGAAAAGGGGGGGTAGGATCCCCTCTTTGCCTAAGAGGGGAGGGTCGGTTCAAAATATTTTCAAGTGGTGGGGTGGTAGGCACCCTCTCCTCTTTTTTTGGAGGGGGGGTCACCTTTGCGCAAAATGGGTGGGGGTCCCCTCCATTTGATTGGCCGTTTCAATAATCCTTACGATTTTTTTTATGAAAAATTTGGATACTATGCTAGTACTTTTGGAGCAGAAAACCTGATCCGCGTTTCGCGCGAAAAAAAATAAAATCGATCTCTGAAATTTTTTTTTCAATCGACCCCTCAGCCCCCTCTTGAAATTTTTTAACCAGACTCTGGTACATATGCCCGGACCCTCACGCCGGAGAAAATGTTTTGTTGTTAGATAATTATCCAACTGTTGGATAATTATCCAACAGTTAGCAACTTATCTAACACCCCATGATCGCGATTGAAATTTTTCAAGCAGAGTCTGATTAAAAAAAATTCCGGAAAACGGGAAATTATGAACCAAAAAATGAACCAAACTTTGAACCAAAAAGGTGCTGTGAAAATGCACACCAAAGAGCAATACCCGTACTATCCGGGTTCGTGTCCAACACAGTTCCCGGCAATAGTTCCCGGCATTATGATGATGACAGATTCCGGCAATCCCGGCCTGTCCCTTCTTTCAAATCTCCGTAGCAAGAATCCCGAAAAATTCCTCAGCCGCAGTGCGCTCGATCCATGGCCGGTGGCCGCATTTCTTCAGAAGAATAAACCTGAAATCGGCAAGTTCCCGGGTGAGCGGTTCCTTGACGCCCTCGAACGGGTGAGGGTCATAGTCGCCATGAATCGCAACCACCGGGCATTGGATCGAATGAGCCAAGTGGAGGAGGACCTGGCTCTTCCGCTTTTCTGAAGCCTCGTCCCAGACTCCCTTGAACACATCGTACTGGCAGTGGAACGAGTCGTCCTCCAGCGAGATCGGATCGAAGGCATCTGCGTGTGCAAGGAGACATCCCAGTCTCCCCAGAAGAGCGTCCTTGTTCGGGGTTGAGGCAGACTCCATCTGCTTAAGAATGGACTGCGCTTCAGCACGTTCCTTTGGTTTGAGCCGGTCCAGCCGGGTCTTTGTGATGGCGGTCGCATACCGGTCCTCGAACGGTGCGCTGCTGACCAGGATCAGTTTCCTGACGAGAGCAGGGTAGCGTGCAGCCACCATCCACGAGAGAAACGCTCCCCATGAGAACCCGATGAGGGTGACCGGTACCTGGCCCTGCTCTGCCAGCACCGAGCGCAGCTCCTGGACCTGCCCTTCGAGGGTTGTCTCGGTCTGGAAGGGTTCAAGCACGCCCTTTGCCGCAGAGAGTTCCCGTGCCACGTGCGCCATCTCCCCCGGGGCACCCGGGCCCCCGTGGATGACGGCAACCGGGTAGGGCCCGGGCCCCCATTTGCGTACCGGTCTCATACGGGTATCCGGTTATCCTCCGGGAATATATAGGATAGGCCTGAAAGCCGGACAAAAAAAGAGGTTTTTTGCGTACTATTCAGGCAGTCAGTGCTCGCGGGCCTTCTTCATCAGCGCCAGCAGGCCGGTGAGGATCTGGAGGGGGGTGGGGGGATTGCCCGGGATCTTCATGTCAACGGGAAAAATCTTTTCAGCACCGCCAAGAACCGCATAGGTTCCGGCAAAAATACCCCCATTACATGCATCGTCCCCGACCGCGATAACGAACTTGGGAGACGGCATGGCATCGTAGGTCTTTTTTGCTGCGATCGCCATGTTGTGTGTAACGGCACCGGTCACGATCAGGACATCGGCATGCCGGGGCGAAGCAACAAAGGTGATACCGAAACGCTCCACATCATACAGCGGGTTGGTGAGATTGTTGATCTCGATCTCCGCAGCATTGTCGCTGCCGGTATCCAGTTCGCGGATCGCAAGGCTCCGGCCGAACACCGCATCGATCTCCGTTTTGATCGCGCGACCGGTTGCCTCGACCTCATCATCCCGCACCGGCGTCTCTTCCGTCACTTTCTTTTTGAGCAGGCAGGTTAATGCGTTTACCATACTTTCACCTCACAGGTCGGTTCCCGCGTACGAGAGATTCATGCTCTTGTTGATCACCGGGAAATCCGGGACGATATTGCCCTGCACTGCATGCTCGATTGCCAGCCAGTTGCAGAACGAGGCGGTCCGTACCTTGTACCGCTCGATCGCACCGCCTCTGATCCAGACCCAGCAGAGGTTCTGGCCCCGGGCGGATTCAACGATGGCAAGGGTATAACCATCCTTAATCTCCGGCGTTGTGCTTATCGTTCCCTCGGGAGTCGCTGCGATCAGCCGTTCGATCAGCTCGAGCGAGTCCATGATCTCCGAAGCCTTGACCGTAAACCGGGAGAGGACATCCCCGTCCCGGAGCCGCTGCGGTTTCGGGGCGAACTGTCCGTAGATCCCATACGGGTGGTTGATCCGGACATCCACCTTCCCACCGGAGGCCCGCGCTGACGGGCCGGTGATATTGAGCGGGCGCAGCAGGGCGGGGCGGATCACGCCCGTGGTCGCAAACCGGTCGATCACCGATGCGGTGGAGAGCACGATCTTCAGGCCGACCCTGTACCCTTTCCGTACCCGGTGCACGAATGCAGCGAGTTCGACGAGCTCCGGTTTCGCAATGTCCCGGCTCAGCCCGCCGGGAGCGATCATTTCCCGCAGGAACCGGGAACCGGTCAGGCGGTCATGCTCGCGGAAACATTCCTCGCGCAGCACCGAGAACTGGTTGGCACCCAGCGGGAAGGCCACATCCACGAGCATTCCCGCCTGGTCCCCGAGATGCGAGCAGACCCGTTCCAGTTCAAGGAGGATCGTCCGCAGGTACCAGGCCCGTTCCGGGACCGGGGTCTGGCAGATCTGTTCGACTGCCATGCAGAACGCCGTGGTATTTGCCACCGATTCATCGCCGCTTACCGCCTCGGCAATCTTCAGGCAGTCCCCGGGCAGTTTTCCTTCCGCCAGCTTCTCGATCCCCCGGTGCTTGTAGAACATCCGGCACTCGAGATTGAAGATCGTCTCGCCGATAACGCTGAACCGGAAGTGCCCGGGCTCGATGATCCCGGCATGGACCGGGCCGACCGGTACCTGGTACACGCCTTCGCCGCTCACCGGCCGGAACGGGTATTCTTCCGCGGGATCGATGGTTGCCCGGGTGACAACGGGCGCATTCCTGAACGCTTTTTTCAGCGGGTGGAAACCCTCCGGGTACGTCTCGTGCAGGAAGAGCCGGCGGGTATCGAATGCCCCCTCGAACTCCACGCCAAACCCGTCACGGCATTCCCGTTCGAACCAGGATGCAGAGGGATAGATACACGCGATGGTGGTTGCGTTCCCGCTGATGTTACGGACCAGCACCAGGATGCTGGTGCGCCGTTCGAAGACGTAGAAGAGCGTGTGTGCAGCGTTTTTGGCAAAGCCTTCGCAGCAGAAGAGGCCGATCAGCACGAACTTATTGGCCGCCAGGTGCGCAACCGCGTTCTCAAATTCCGGTTCTTCAACGAGCACATACTGTTCGTTATTCGGCCCGGTGCTGAGCCGGTCAGCGAGGGCAGCTGCGCCAAGAAATTCCTGTGCCGCCCGTATCCCGATATCCTGCTCTGAAGTCATCAGAATTTCAGCTCCATTACGATCTGGTTGAGGAATGCCATGCCCCCGGCAGGAAGCGTGATCCCGATAGCCACAAGGAGCGCCAGCAGGATGACGATGGGGATCTTCATACTGGCAGGCGTCTGGTAAGGAATTATATCGGAGGGAGTACCGGGTTCAGTGACCTGCGTAAAGCTCGTGAGCACAAAGTATCCCAGTGCGGCGGCGGCAATGAACAGGAGGACGAGTATCACCGCAAGCACCTCCAGGGAGACTGCACCCAGCTGCAGCAGGATGAAGAATTCGGAGAAGAAGATAGGAAACGGGGGCATACCGATGATCGCAAGCCCTCCGAGAACAATTCCCCATGCGGCCAGCGGCTGGAGCCGGAACACATCCTTGATCTCATCCGCTGCATCGGCCGAGAACCGGCTCCGGTACTGCCGGTGCAGGATACCGGAGGAGAAGAAGAGCGATGCCTTTGTCAGGGAATGTGCCATGATGTGGAAGAGTACCCAGAAAAGAGCGACCGGGGTGGAGATGGCAAGCCCCACCAGCATAATCCCCATGTTCTCCACGCTGGAGAATGCCACCAGTTTTTTTAAGTTTTTCTGGGGGAGCATGGAGAACGCAGAAATTCCGATGGTGAGAATGCCAAACACCGCAATCAGAGGCGCAATCGTTGCAACGGCCGTCGTCTGGTGCACAAGTGCGTACACCCGGATGATCCCGTAGATACCCACATTCAACAGTACCCCCGAAAGAATGGCACTGACAGCCGATGGAGCTTTGGCATGGGCTTCAGGCAGCCAGGTATGGAACGGGAAGATACCGGACTTTGCGGCAAACCCGATAAAGACGAGCACAAAGGAAGCGATCATCATGCCGGGGGAAAAACCGGCCGCATGCTGCATCAGCACGGTCCAGTTCAGGGTGCCGGTGCCAAGATAGACCCGCGATATCTCGAAAAGGAAAATGAACCCGACAAACGCAAAAAGCATGGAAACTGATGCTACGAAAATATACTTGATTGCTGCATCGATATTCTCGCGGGCGGCAAGGATGGCAATGAGCATCGCAGAGATGATGGTAGTCAGTTCGGCAAAGATCCAGAACAGTGCGAGATTATCGGACAGGAAGGCAAGGACAATGACCATGAGGAGCAGAACCCATGCCACATAGAAGAGCTTGAGACTGCCTTTTTCCAGTTCCCCGCTCTCCAGGAGTCCTTCAACATACCCCCGGGCATAGACCGCTGCGCAGGCAAAGATGATCGTAGCGATCAGCACTTCAAAAAGCCCGAGGTGATCGATGAAGAAGTACTGGCTCCCGACAAGAAACGACACCACCGGCACCTGCTGGAAGAGTGCAATGTAGACAGCGAGCGCAGCAAAGAGCAGTGCCTGGATGATACACACGGTGTTCATCTGCCGGTGGTTCCGGGTAGCTGCGATGATGATAAGCGAGAGCACCGACACCAGGACAAATGCGATCAGGATCATGAGACCTCCTCCTCTTCTTCCAAGAGATGGAAGCGGTGGAGACGTTTGTGATAATCCTCAAGAGTTGAGTCGATACCGACCGATAAGATCGTTGTCAGGATAACGAGGATGATAAGGTCGATGATGATCAAAAACTCTATGATGAACGGGAGTTCAGTGACAAACATACCAAAGAGGAGCACCCCGTTTTCCATGGAGAGGAATCCCAGCACTTTTGTGATCGCCCGCTTACGACTGAACGTCACCATCATACCCATCAGCATCAGGGAGATCCCCAGCACGGCGCCAAAGAAAAAGAGGCTCTCCCGTGCCGGTGTTCCCTCCAGTATTCGTACGAGCGCCATGTAGATCACCAGCATCAGTGCCATCGAAATGAGCAGCGAGGTGGTGGGATTCAGGTAATGGAACTCGATATCCCGCTTGATCCGGATCTTTTCCTGGATGGTTGCAATGAAGTACGGGATGATGATGACCTTGCTGACAAACGTAACTACGGCTATCGCCAGGAGAACCAGGGATCCCTCCAGCGACCAGAGCGCAAGCGCGATGCCGACCAGGGTCAGACTCTGGAGGGCATACACTGATACCACGGAGAGCAGGTTGCGTGTCGAGATGATGTAGGCCGCCGTAATGATGATGCATACAAACAGGATCCTGATGATCCCGACAACGATGGCCGTATCGATCATGAGAACACCTCGATGATGATGATCAGGGTTGAGAAGAAGAATGCCATGGCAAAAAGACTGGGGAGCTGGAAGAACCGTTTCTTTGCCATTGACGATTCGAAGAGCCCGATTATTCCGGCAAGGATCGATCCTTTTACCACTAACACAATTATGGCGATAAGAATCCCGGCAACGGTGAGGGTCGTTGCAAGCCCGAAGGGAACGATCAGGTTGATGAGGAGTGCCATAAGGACCGTCATCTTGACAGCGGCTGATAGTTCCATGAGGGCAAGGTTCCTGCCTGACTGTTCGAGTATCATGCCCTCGTGGATCATGGTAAGTTCGAGATGCGTCTCAGGATTATCGACCGGTATCCGGGAGGTCTCGACAATGAGGATGATGAACAATGAGATGCCGATCAGGATCAGGGTCGGTGTGGCTGGTGACCCGGCTGCGGCTGTCAGTGCGAACATATCGAAGATATTGAGCGTTTTAAAGACAAATGCGAGGGCGGCAAAGACGATAATGGTCGTGGGTTCGATGATTGATGAGATGCTCATCTCCCGGGAACTGCCCATACCCCCAAAGGAACTGCCGGCATCCAGACCCGCGAGCGCCATAAAGAACCGGGCCAGCGCAAGCAGGTACAGGAACAGGATGATGTTGCCAATACCCCCGACAGGTTCGGGCACAAAGACCAGCGGGACAAAGAGGGCTGCAACAAGGATCGCAGCCATCGTAACGAGCGGGGTGACCCGCATGATCCGCGAGGAGTTGGGGGAGTAGATGACTTCCTTTTTTAACAGTTTTACCAGGGTAAAGTAGGTCTGGAGAACGGACGGACCCTGCCGTCCCTGTGTCCAGGCTTTCACTTTTTTGATCAGGCTGACAAAGAGGGGCGAGACTGCAATGACGACAAGCGTATTGATCACAAGATAGAGGAAAAAATCCAGGTTCATGCAAACCACCCGAGGAAAAGGATCAGGGCAATGACCGTGATAAAGACATAGAGGAGATACGTGTCAAGGCACCCGTTCTGGAAGCGTGCTATGGTGTCAGCTGCTTTCATGGATTGCCGTGCTATGGGGCGATAGAGGTATTCTTCGAATACTTTTAAGAGACGGATCTCGCCGGTACCTTCCTTGAAGATGCAGTTCTTCTGGTCAAAGAATACCCGTTCATTGGTTGTCCGGGTGCGATAGATAGACGAGAAGATGATGTCGAGAGGTTCTGAGAAACCGTGACCGCTGTATTCTGCCGATGCCTGCTGCGAGAGCGTCCCGCACCCCCATGTCTCGCTCACCCGTACTTCCCGGGAAGCAGTGAAATACAGAACCGCATATGTTAGTGCTGCCATACCAATGAGCAACAGGCTGACCAGCAGCATATCCGGCAGGGGAACAGCAAAACCAACGACTGCAAAGATCTGGAGGGCGCAGACTCCCAGAAGAATGCAGGCTGCCGCAAGGATACCCGGCCCGATCAGCATGGCGCGGGGAACTTCGCGGGCAGCGGCGCTCTCAGGAGAACGCGGGAGGGCAAGGAAGATCGATCCAAACGCCTTGACAAAACACGCTGCCGAGAGCGCACTGGTCAGGGCAAACAGGGCAAGGCAGATGAAGAGGAGGACCTTGAAAAGCGGATCCATCACGGCAACTGAGGAGAAGAAGGAGATAAAGATCAGGATCTCGCTGGCAAATCCGTTCAAGGGGGGTAATGCAGCTATCGAGACTGCACCGACAAAAAAGAGCGCAGAGGTAACCGGCATCCTTCGGGCAAGTCCCCCCATATGCTCGATATCCCGCGTGTGGGTTGCCGACACAACAGACCCCGCGGTGAGGAAGAGCAGGCTCTTGAACATGGCATGGTTCAGGGAATGGAAAAGCGCACCCAGCAGGCTGAGGGTTGCAAGCAGGGGGAGATTGCTGGCAGTAAAGATTACTGACAGACCGATACCGGTAAAGATAATCCCGATATTCTCTATGCTCGAATAGGCGAGCATTCCCTTGACGTCATGCTCTTTTAATGCATAGATGATGCCGAGCACTGCCGATGCGGTACCAGCGGCGAGGATCAGCACGCCCCACCAGAGATCCGGTGTGAATACATCCAGCAGGAAACGCACAAGACCGTACACGGCGATCTTGAGCATAACACCGGACATGAGAGCGGAGATCGGCGACGGGCTTGCCGGGTGAGCATAGGGCAGCCACTTGTGGAACGGTATGATCCCTGCCTTGATGGAAAAACCAGTAAAAAGAGCGAGGAATGCAATGGTGACGAGAGGCGCTGATGCAGTTGTCAGGGGCAGAAATGCAAACGAACCGGTGATAACAAAGAGAACGATGATTCCCAGCAGGATAAACAGGGATGACAACTGGGTCAGCACAAAATAGAAGATCCCGGCTTTCCTTGATTCAGGTTGCGAATACTCGTACATGACGAGGAAAAAGGAACTCGCGGCCATCAGTTCCCAGGAGAAGAAGAATGAGAGCGTGTTTGCCGAGGCAACGACAAGCATCATTGCGAGAATAAAAAGACTCGTGCAGCCGCAGAGAAGGTTCCTGCGGGACTGCCCGTCCATATGCTCAATGTATTCGGTAAAGTAGAGGGCAACACATCCCGATACGACCGCAATGATAAGCAGGAAAAATGAAGCGAGCCGGTCGATCGCAAACGAAAGGGAAATGGTCGGGAAGGGTTGGTAGAGAGTAAAATACTCTTTTCCACCGGAAAGCAAGGCTATAAGCGAAAGACCTGCCAGCAGAATGGAAGCTCCGATTACGCATGACAGGGAGATCGTCCGTACGGCTCTCCGGTTTGACAATGCAAAAACAAGGGGGAAGATTGTGCCGGTAAGAAGCACGAGTATGGCAAGAATGAACAGTTCAACAATCATGCTTTGCTCCCCATAATTTGGTTCTGCACATCCCTGGAGTGAACGCAGGGAGAGTTCCCCTTTTTTCACCGGTTTCCGGATTGAGTATCGATTGGTCGTTCATCCTATGCACCCATCAGGTATTCTGTTTGGCCGGAAGAGACGCAGGATCCCGTTTCATGGGGCAGACATCGATACCCTTGAGATTTCCCATAACGAACCCGAAGCGGTCCCGGATGGTTTTTGGCAGATCAATCTCGGGAATAGGGTAGAAACCCAGACTTCCGTAGAAATCCACCAGTTCTGTCTTCGAGTGCATAAAGAGCGTTTCCTGCCTGCCGCACTCTTCTATAAGAAGGATCATTACCGAACGGGCAAACCCGCGGCGCCGGTATTCATCCAGAACGTAGACCGCATCAACTTCAAGACCATCCGGATGGCGTGAGCACCGTGCCACGCCGATCAGTTTGGTGCCTGCAAAGGCGGCAAAGAGCCGGTCATTGACCCGGTCGGCGGTCTGATTGTGGTAGTGGGTCCAGAGTTCCCGTTCCGCACGGACGAGCTCTGCGGGGGAAAGCTCCCGGACATCCACCGCACCGATAACCTGCACCGGTGAAGCAACAGCGCCTGGAAAGAACAGTGCTTTTCCAATCCCGACAAAAAAATGAGGGCGGAATGTAACAAAGCCTCCGCTTTCCTCTCCGGCAAGCGAATAAAGGGTAAGAAGGGTCTGGTCCTCGCTGAACGGTTCCGGCTCAGCATATGAAGAAATGATCGGTATACAGCACCTCCATAAAAACAGTTATTCGGGTAATGATATGATAAGGGTAATTGTCCATTCAGATCATCGTTTGGTTGTCAATTCTCTTATGTTACCATTTCACTACGATAAAGGCATCGCGTTTTTTTGATGAAATATCGTTACTTTATTTCTTGGTAACCGTGAACACGTTCTGCAGGAGCAGGAATTTAGAAAAATCCTCATTAAACAGGGCCCCGATTAGAAATCTGAGCGTGTAAGAGAAGTATCTGTTAAAATGCGCGTAACGTAATCATGGGACTTTTCGTCGCAGGATGGCTAAGCGGGAGCTCCAATTCCCCGGAATCCTGAATACTACCCGGGGGATCGTAAAACACAAAATTTAACTGATTTCCCATACGAGTGAGCATTACGGCAAATTACCCGAGGTGTGTGAAATAGGGAAGTTGCCATAGACATAAGGAGAATGCTACAAAAATGATCGACAAATTATTGCTGGGAAATTACAAGTTCAGGGAATCTGATTTTACCCCGAATATCGATTACTACCGCGAGCTGGCAACCAGCCAGCACCCGACAACACTCTGGATAGGGTGCTCGGACTCCCGACTCCAGACCGGGCATATCACCCAGGCAAGAGCGGGAGAACTGTTCATCCAGAGAAACATCGGTAATATCGTGCCAATCCATGACTGGAATTTTGCCACCGTGCTTGAATACGCTGTTATTCACCTCAAGGTTGAGGATGTGGTCATCTGCGGACATTCAAACTGCGGTGCAATCCGGGCACTCGATAAGGAGAGCACCGATTCTTACATACCGCTCTGGCTGAACAATGCCCGTGAGGCAAAAGTGCGGGTGGATAAAACGATCACTCCCCCGACAACCGTGCTCGAAAAGGACGAGCGGTACCGCCTTATAGAACAGGAGAACGTGAGGCTCCAGATCGAACACCTCTATACCTATCCCCTGCTGAAAAAGGCGGTTGATGAGAAGAGAGTACAGGTTCACGGCCTCTATTACGATCTCGGGAATGGGGCCTTAACCAGGGTTACCTGATCGTCAACAGACAGCATCAATCTCTTTTTTGATCCGGCCCAGGACAATGCGCCCGATCCGGGTGAGTTTCCCGTTGACAAGGACCATAGGTAGCGGGGGATATTCTGTCTCGATCAGATTCTTGACGTAATCCGGGACATGATCATCAAGCAGCGTGAGTTTGAGATCCACCCGGTCACCGTACTCTTTCCTGAGAGCTGCTGCCAGTGCATCGAATGCTGCGATAAGTTTTCCCGTAGGGTAGCAATCGGAAAGTCCACACGTCCGGTTCTCATCACAGGGAAACGGGCAGCATTCTGAATCTTTCAGGCCAATGATCTCGACTATTATGGTGCCTGCCATACCCGTACTATCTGGCTTCGGCATTATATGAGGGTTGGGAAAAACATCGTTAAAAATTATTCATGAAAGGTTTTACCAGAAAAAAGGGTTACATAAACCGTTCAAACCGGTCTTTCGTTACTTTACAGATCGGACAGATCGCCGGGGGTTGGTCGCGCGCGCAGAGATAGCCACAGACTTTACAACGCCATACCGGAAAGGGAAGAACCGGAGCAGTGGCTGGGAGAGGGATCGTATGGATAACGGCTTTTTTTCCCCGTTCAGAGCGGGGGGGGCGACGTTCGGGAACGGGTTGTGTTGTTTTCCTGCCGTTTACAATGTCCTCACTGACATAGAGAGCGCAGTAACAGGCACCAAAATCATCGAGATCCGGATCGCGGTAATCGCAGGGACAGATAATATCGAGATCCTGCTCCTTGTTACCGGACGCAAGCCGGCACGGGCAGGCGCGGTACCCATACCGTTGCTCATTTTTCATAAGACCGGCAACAAGATTTTTCGTAAACTCAGCATCCGGATTCAGCTGGTAGCCTCCATCGTTTGCCTCTTTTTGCAGGATACGGTAGGTTGCTACGACATCCTCCGGCTTGATCTCAATAAGAGCCATTTACCGGAATTCCTCCCGTATTTCCTGCTCTTTAAAACCCACAATGCATTTTTTATTATTAATAATAAGGGTAGGGAATGAACCTTTAGGGTTAAAACGCTCGATCGTATTCATCGCCTCGTCCTGCTCCTTTTCTTCAAGGAGATCGACGTACGTGTAATCGAATTCGATACCCAGCTCACGCAGAAGTTCTTTTGTCCTGTTGCACCATCCGCAGGTGCTCAGGGCATAGAGCATAACCTTCCCCTTATTTTTCCCGCTCACGTGTTCAGTACTCATAAAACACATCATCCCTTTATTACAGGGAAATTGCGGGAAGAAGTATTTAATAATGGGGATGGGAGGGATAACAGCCTGATGACGGGAGCATGGGAATACTCACATTTCACCACCATTTTTAAAACCCATGATTATTTATCAGGTTTGCCCGGATCCGTAACTCAGGTCCATTTCTCAAGAGCAGGGTAATGTCACTCACCGATCCTGAACCATGTTACGATCAGATTTACGACACGATACTTCCAAAAAAGGAGAGAAAATTATTTGTTCTTCATAATGATATTGACATCCTCAAGCAATGCCTGAAGATCTTCTTCATGCTCGACTTCCATCTGGAGGATGCCCAGCACGATGTTGTAGGTAACCGGATCCTTGTCCCGGGTCTTCTTGAGCAGGCTGTTGTACGCCTTGATGGCGCACTGTTCGCCCTTGATATTCTGTTCAAGAACCTTGACGATAAACGGATCATCAGGAGCGTCATACCCACAGTTGGTGAGTTTGAACCATTGCTGGGGGTTGGTTACAGGGGTTCCACCGAGCTGGATAATCCGCGTGGTGAGAAGGACTGCATGCCCAAGCTCTTCAGTGGCGTGGAGAGTAAGTTCGGCAATAACTGCCTCCTTGTTGGGGCCACGCACGACCTTGGAACCAACCCAGTACTGATAGTATGCGAGCCATTCATCGGAATATGCCTTGTTGAGGAGCCTGACCAGTTCATCAACATCGGTATCAACAATCTTTCTGCCTTGCGTTCCCATAATCGTTCACCTCGTCTTTTTACAACAGGTGAATATCGACACTTCTCCTTCTTATTCATATCCGTTATGACAGGCAGGATTGTATCGGGTAATATCATCAGGTTTTAAAAGACAAGTGCGGCCTGATTTTGATCAGCAGGTTATTAAAAAAAACTGTCGTCATGCACGACTGTCACCTGCACTATCGTTAATAACTATTCAGGTGCATAATATATGGAAATCATGAAGGCGGTTCTGGGTCTCGAAGACGGGCAATTTTTTATAGGAGAGGGGTTTGGTGTTGAAGGAGAGTGTTCCGGGGAACTCGTGTTCAACACGCAGATGACCGGGTATATGGAGTCACTTACGGATCCGAGTTATTTTGGCCAGATCCTCATGTTCACCTTCCCGCAGATCGGGAATTACGGTGTCGATATACAGAATTTCCAGAATGAAAAAGTCTGTGCCCTCGGCTGCATAGTAAAAGAGATCTGTGAAAAACCCGCCGCCAGCCCTTCTGTCAGATCCTTTTTTGAAGAGAACCGCCTTCTTGGCATGAGCGGCGTTGACACCCGTTCACTCACGATCAAAACCCGCGTCCACGGAACCATGCGTGCTGCTCTCGTAGTAGGTAGTGACGACGGGGATTATGCAGTAAACCTTGCAAAACGGACACCACAGATTACCGATATTACCCCCATACCCGAAGTCTCCTGTAAACAACCATATCGGGTTGAAGGGAAAGGAAAGCGCATCGCCGTGATCGATCTTGGGATAAAAAAGAACATGATAACGAGTCTGGCTAAGCGCGGGGGTGATCTCTATGTGTTCCCCCACGATGTGACACCGGACCAGGTTCTCGCCTGCAAACCGGATGCACTCTTTGTGAGCAACGGGCCCGGGGATCCCAAACAGGCCACGCATGCAATCCGTTGTATCAGGGAATTACTTGGGAAACTCCCCATCTTTGGGATCTGCATGGGTAACCAGGTTTCAGCACTGGCAATCGGTGGCGATACCTACAAGCTCAAGTTCGGTCACCGGGGCGCAAACCAGCCGGTCAGGTTTAAAGACGGGCGGATCTTCATCACTACCCAGAACCACGGGTTTGCTGTCGATGAAGACTCGCTTCCAGAAGGCTGCCGGGTGACGTATACCAATGTCAACGACGGAACGGTCGAGGGATTCGAGAACAAGGATCTTAAACTGACCACGGTCCAGTTCCACCCGGAGGCACACGGTGGGCCACGGGATACCGAAGCACATTTCTTTGACGCGCTTTACCGGAGGATTTCCTGATGCCCAAGCGAACTGACATCAAAAAGGTCCTCCTGATCGGGTCAGGACCTATCCAGATCGGTCAGGCAGCAGAGTTTGATTTCTCAGGATCACAGGCATGCCGGGCATTGCGGGAAGAGGGCATTAAAGTCGTACTCATCAACTCCAACCCGGCAACGATCATGACCGATCCGGATATGGCCGATGAGATCTATATCGAGCCCCTCCGTGCAGATATCATCGCAAAGATCATCGAGAAAGAAAAACCGGACGGAATCCTATCCGGCATGGGTGGCCAGACGGCATTGAACCTTACGGTTGAACTCGCTGAGATGGGAGCACTCAAAGGCGTAGAAATCCTCGGGACACCCCTTGAAGCGATCTACAAAGGAGAGGACCGACAGAAATTCCGCGATCTGATGATCAGCATCGGCGAACCGGTACCGAAAAGCATGGTACTCAACTCCTTAACCCAGATTGAAGAAGCCATCACCCAGATCGGTCTTCCGGCAGTTGTGCGGCCCGCATATACCCTTGGCGGAGCTGGTGGCGGTATTGCCCGTACCCGGGAAGAACTGATACGGATCGTTGAACTCGGGCTCTCACGTTCCCGTATCCACCAGGTGCTCATTGAAGAGAGCGTGATGGGCTGGAAAGAGATCGAGTTTGAAGTTATGCGGGATGCGACAGACACCTGTATCATTGTCTGTGGCATGGAGAATGTGGACCCGATGGGCATTCACACCGGTGAAAGTGTTGTCGTTGCCCCTATCCTGACACTCCGGGATGATGAGTTCCAGATGATGCGGAGTTCCGCGATTCACATCATCAGGGCACTGGATGTGCAGGGTGGCTGCAATGTCCAGTTCGCGTTCTGGGAGGGTGATTACCGGGTCATTGAAGTAAACCCCCGTGTGTCACGTTCGTCAGCCCTTGCATCAAAGGCAACCGGCTACCCGATTGCACGGGTAGCTGCAAAGATTGCAATCGGGTTGCGACTCGATGAGATCATGAACACGGTGACCGGCTGTACGCCGGCTTCTTTTGAACCCACCATCGATTATATTGTGGTCAAAGTCCCCCGCTGGCCGTTTGACAAGTTCAAGGGTGCCGACCGCACCCTCGGTACTTCCATGAAGAGCACGGGAGAGGTGATGGCGATCGGGCGCACCCTGGAAGAAGCGTTCATGAAGGCAAAGAGGTCGCTGGATACCGATGTGCTCATCCATACGAGCCCCAGCGAGGTGCGCATGATCCTGTCGCGCCCCACCGACGAGCGGTTCCACTGCCTTTTCGATGCATTCCGGTTGGGTTTCACTCTTGACGAGATTGCACAACTCACATCAATTATCCCGTTCTTTTTAGAGAAAATAAAAAATATCGTTGATTGTGAAAAGCACCTTGCAACCCACAATGACCCGGCAGACATCCTGACTGCTAAAAAATTCGGATTTTCCAATGCAGAGATCGCAAAGATTACCGGGATGAATGGAGAGCAGATCGAAAAGATCACGGGTCTGCCCTCGTATAAGATGGTAGACACCTGCGCTGCTGAGTTTCCGGCAAGCACACCGTATTTTTACTCGACCCATGAGAGTGTCTGCGAGATCATCCCCAGTGATCGCCAGAAAGTACTCATCCTTGGATCCGGGCCGATCCGGATCGGCCAGGGAATAGAGTTCGATTACTGCACCGTGCACGCAGTCCAGTCCCTGCGGGAAGAAGGCGTGGAAGTCCATATCGTTAATAACAATCCAGAAACGGTCTCTACGGATTTCGACACTTCAGACAGGCTCTTCTTTGAACCGATGCAGCTTGAGGATGTTGTCAATATCCTCAGAAAAGATAATTATTATGGCGTGATGGTACAGTTCGGGGGGCAGAATGCAGTCAACCTTGCCGTGCCCATTGAACGGGAGATCAAACGCCTTGGTCTTCAGACGAAAATTCTGGGTACGAGCCCGGATGCAATGGATATTGCTGAGGATCGCGACCGGTTCAGCGTGCTGTTAAATAAACTCAATATCCCCAGCCCGGCAAATGGTTCAGCGTATTCCGAAGCAGAAGCACGCGAGACTGCAGAAAAGATCGGTTATCCTGTGCTTGTCAGGCCTTCATTTGTTCTCGGGGGCAGGGCAATGGAGATTGCCCACAATGCCGTTGAATTTGAATCCTATATCAAAGAGGCAGTCCGTGTTGCAAAGAACCATCCGGTACTTATCGATTCCTATCTCCAGAATGCCATCGAGCTTGATGTCGACGCAGTCTGTGATGGAGAAGATGTGCTGATTGGGGGTATTATGGAGCACATTGAACAGGCCGGGATCCATTCCGGGGATTCTGCCTGCGTGATCCCGACGCAGTCACTGCCCGCCAGCGTCATAGACACGGTCCGGGATTACACGCGGAAGATTGCGCTGGGTCTTGGTGTAATCGGGCTTGTTAATCTCCAGCTTGCCGTCAAGGACAATGTGGTCTACATTCTCGAGGCAAACCCGCGTGCAAGCCGCACGGTGCCATTTGTATCAAAAGCCACCGGACTGCCTGTGGCAAAAATTGCAGCAAAAGTGATGGTTGGCAGGAAACTGCGCGATCTTGGCCATAAAGAACGGGAAATCAAACATGTTGCCGTCAAAGAGGTACTGCTGCCATTCAGCAAGCTCGCAGGTGTCGATACGGTGCTTGGCCCTGAAATGAAGAGTACCGGAGAAGTGATGGGTATCGACTATGATTTCGGTCTCGCATTCTATAAGGCCTGCATCTCCGCAGACAACGAACTTCCCCGGAAAGGTAATGTTTTTATTTCAGTCAATATCGAGCAGAAAGAAGAAGCGATACCGATCGCACGACAGCTGCGCGATCTCGGACTCACCCTCTACGGAACTGAAGGAACCGTTGATTATCTCCAGGAAGCAGGTGTCGAAGCACATCTGGTCAGAAAAATACAGGAAGGATCGCCCAATGTGCTGGATATGATGCGGCACGGGGAAATCCGGCTTATCATCAACACCCCGCAGGACCGCCAGTCACGCCAGGATCATTACCAGATCATGCGTGCGGCAGTAGACTTCTCAATACCCTATATTACCACATTACAGGCGGCGCGTGCGGCGGCGCTTGCCATCGATGCAATCAAGCGCGAGAAGATGACACTTGAGCCAATAAGCCACTATCTGAAGTGATATCGGCATAAAACACCCGATATTTCTTTTTTTAGGGTATCATGCAGCACACCAGACACTAAGATCACTGCGGGTGTATTGCAATAATTATACAAAATAATTGAATATCCTTATATACCGAAATAACAAAAAAAGATGCATGAAGAAAATTTTTGTTGTTCTTGCGATCCTGTTTATCGGGATCCTGCTCGCGGGATGTACATCCCAGCCTGCAGCAGCACCTGTGGCTACCCCAGTACCGACACCTGTTCCAACCACCGTTGTAACAACCGTCCCCCCAACCCCGGTCCCGACAAAGGAAATTGTTGTTGTGGTTGTGAACAAGACTGCAAATGTGACGGCAACCCCGACAGCAACCCCCGTGCCATCGACAACTATCACATTTAACATGGATATGACTATTACCCCTAGTACAACCGCAACGGTCAAGGTAGGTTCCAAAGTCATCTGGTTGAATAATGATCCCCTTAAACCCCATGGCGTACTGGCAACCGATCCAACCGATGGACTGTGGATAAACGGAAATAAGGAAGTTTCGATCCCATACGGACAGACATTGGAAATCACCTTTAACAAAGCAGGTGCATACGATTACACGACCAACTTCCAGCCCGAAAGACCTGGAATAATTTATGTAACTGCGTAATTCTACAACGATACACACGTTCAGGTAAAAACCTGAACAACCTTTTTTCCGTTATTCAATTCTGTAAAGAAAATGATTAGAATTGTCGTTTGAGTATTGTCCCGCGTAATTCCCCTGAAAATATATGCTGAAACCGCTAACTGATATTAGATATTCATTGAGAGGTTAACCATGGGAAAAGGTACTATCATCCTTGCATATTCCGGAGGACTTGACACCTCCATCTGCATCCCCCTTTTAAAAGAACGATATGATTACGATCGTGTCATCACCGTTGCTGTCAATGTAGGGCAGCGGGATGAGGAGATCGATGTCGCAACACAAAAAGGGAAAAAACTCGCTGATAAGCATTACACCATTGATGCCCGGGAGGCGTTTGTTAAAAACCACATCTTCCCGGCAATCAAGGCAAATGGCTCATATGAGGGGTACCCCATGGGAACCTCCCTGGCACGACCCCTGATCGCCGAGGAAGTCGTAAAGATTGCACGAAAAGAAGGTGCAAAAGCAATCGGGCATGGATGTACCGGTAAAGGTAATGACCAGCTCAGGTTCGATTTTATCATCCGCAGTGCCGGTCTCGAAGTCGTGGCACCGATTCGCGAACTCAACCTGACCCGTGACTGGGAGATCGATTATGCAAAAAAGCATAAGATCCCGGTGCCGGTAAAAAAGGATAAACCCTGGAGCATGGATGAGAACTGCTGGAGCCGGAGTATTGAAGGCGGTAAGTTAGAAGATCCCGCATACCATCCTCCTGAAGAGATTTACCTCTGGACAGTATCTCCAAAAAATGCGCCGGATACTCCGGAAACTATCACCCTGGAATTTATGGCTGGTATTCCGGTTGCCCTTAACGGGAAAAAGATGCAGGGTTATGATCTGATCCAGCGATTAAATATTCTTGCAGGAAAGCATGGGATCGGGCGCAATGATATGATCGAGGACCGTATTCTCGGGATTAAAGCCCGTGAGAATTACGAGCACCCGGCAGCAACCGTTATTCTCACTGCACACCGCGATCTCGAGGCTCTGATTCTCACCCGGCAGGAGCTGGTATTCAAGCGCACAGTTGATGATAAATGGTCGGAGCTTGCCTACAAAGGACTGGTATACGAACCCCTGTATGCTGCTTTGAACGCATTTATTGACACCACGCAGGAACGGGTCAATGGTAACGTGGATATCGAGATCTATAAGGGAGCTGTGCGCATACTCGGGCGCAGTTCACCGGATGCAATATATTCTGAGGATATGGTCTCTTTTGATAGTACATCCCTTGACCAGTGTCACGCGATTGGGGTCTCCCAGTATTTTGGCATCCAGGCACGTATGGTCCATGCCAGAAAGACAAGAAAGATCCAAAAAACCAAAAAATAACACTTTTTTTTGATTTACTGTATTTTTACAGAAGAATAGGATCTGAAGATTGCGATTCTTGATCTGAAAACATTTATTTTCGGTTATGAGATTAAATTCCTCCTCATCCTCCAGGTATCACGCATTTCGGTTAATGATAGGATCCGATCACCGGCGGGGATCACCTGCAACAAATCGAAAATTATAAGGATTGACACATTGAAGACTCGATCAATATGTGCGCCAGTTTTTTTTCCCGCTTCATAAAACCAAAGCCCCATATTGTGGAAAGCCCACCTCCACCGTCAATAACTCATGGTGCAGGCATGCAGATGCCTGAATATAAGAATAAACCTTATTTTATTGTAGCTTCCGTAGAGATGGGAAACACCACAACGAAGTGTATCCTTACGGGGGTCAGCCTTGAAACCGGCATGTCATATGTCATCCATAAGACAGTCAGCATGAGCCGTGATATCCGGCCCCCGAAAACCGGAGAAACAGTATTTGGAGCAACGCTCGACGGGACAGAACTTACCCGGGAAGCGGTTACCGAACTTGTCCGGGACACCCTGCTCCAGTGCCATAAGGATGCCCATCTTGATGTTTTGAAAGAACTGGATTTCGTTGTCCGGAGTACCGGTGTCGTTGCAGAGATGGAGTCTCCGGATCAGATTGGCGATTTTGTTATAGCGCTTGCAAACGGCTGCCTTGTAGCCGGAGTCCCTCCCCGAAAAATGACGCCCCCCATGTCAAAAGAGAATCAGCCCCAGAAACTCCAGCCGTTCAGTTTTGCAGACAAAGTCGTGTTTGTAGGAGCAGTGGCGGGTGTCATTCCCCCGGTAGGGTCAACCGGTGTTGAGATGGTTGCAAATGAGATGGAGGGCGAACTGGCTATGGCAGGGATCAAGGAGGGAGCGAAATGGACCCCGGTTGATTTCCGCAATCCCTGTGTATCGGTGGATTTCGGTACAACACTTGATGGCAGGATTACCAGTGATGTGGGCGCGAATGATCCAAACCCGTTTGCAAAAACTGTGGGGAATTTCTGTGGCCTTGCCGGTGCAATTCCGGATGCGATTGTCCGGGGAACCGGTCTTGTGCAGCAACAGACCGGTACCGCCCTTGATATTTTTGGCGAACACAGCGTGACCGGGGGGTTGTTTGGCAGGGGAAACCGCAGGGTAATTGATGATTTTGTTGACCGGTGCCATGAACACATAGATATCCGGATTGTTCCTGCGGAAAGGGACCGGTTTGGCAGGGTCCCGGTCAATGCAAAGCTGGCTCTTGAGTCTGGTATTGCTATGATTGGCTGTGACTGTGGGGAAAACAGCAGCGATCTCAATAAACTGCTGGAAATTGGAAAAGAAATTCATGAAAAACATAACCTTGCCACTCTCAACGAAGTTATTGATCGCGTCTGCGCCAAAATGGCTTTGCGCCTTATTGATGTAGCAGTCGAACAAAAACTCGTTCCAAGGAATTCCTCAATTGGATTCACGGGTCGGGCAGCGATCTCCGGGAGAAAACCGGAGTATATTCTCGAAGGGATAACCGAACGCAAGCTCTTTGACGATCCTCAGGATCATCTCGTATTTGTGGATGACGGGCTTGCGCGGGGCGCGGCGCTGATGGGCCGCTGTATGAACTCACTCGGAAAGCCCAAAAACCCGATCGGTGGCGTACGTGGGGGCCCATGTATTATGAGCCGGCGGATCAAAATAGGAAAGTGAATCAGGTGAAACGTTATGACCGACGAAGAACAGTTATTTGATATTATTGTCCCCCCTGGTGTACCCCAGAAGATCATCTTAGATATTTCAACTAAATTCGATGTGGAAGTTGTTGACAGGAGAGAAAAGATCAAATTTGCCAATATGGAGGGAGATGAACGGGATCTCCTCGCATTCCGGGGTAAACTTGAGGTGATGCAGAAAGTGGAAAAATATATGCGGGATGAGCTGAACAAATTCGTTGCCGAAAAGTAACCCGTAAAAAAACTATTTTTTATTTTTTCAACAGTCGCACCAGAAGTGCTTTCTGGGCATGCAGCCGGTTTTCAGCCTCATCCCAGACAAGGCTCTGACCACCTTCCATCACCTCATCAGCGATCTCCTCTCCCCGGTGTGCCGGAAGACAGTGGAGCACCCGGGCATCCGGTGATGCGTGTCGCATGAGTCCTGCATCCACCGTATAACCTGAGAAAACCTTAAGGCGCTCATCCCGTTCCGCATCATCGCCCATGGACACCCATGTATCCGTAACTATGACATGCGCATCCTTAACCGCCTGCTCAGGACTTTTGACCAGGCTCACCTTTCCACCAAGTGCACATGCCTTTTTCACAATCTCTTCTGAAGGTTCGTAACCTTCCGGGGTTGCTACGGTTACAGAGTACCCGGTAAGAACCGTTGACAGGATCAGTGAATTACAGACATTATTGCCATCACCAACCCATGCAACCCGCAGATCACGAGTTGAACCGAAATGCTCCTGCATTGTCATGATATCGGCGAGTAACTGGCAGGGATGTTCAAGATCGGAGAGACCATTGATCACCGGAATTGTAGCAAACCGGGCAAATTCTTCAATAGTGCTGTGTTTGTATGCCCTGATCATGATACCGGATACATAGCGGGATGCTGCCCGCGCCGTATCCCGGATCTCTTCGCCCCGCCATATCTGCATATCGCGTGCGTTTAAAAACAGGGCGTGTCCACCCAGCTCGTTCATACCAACTTCAAACGAGATATGCGTACGGGTCGATGATTTCTCAAAGATCATGGCGAGATTTTTTCCCCGCAGGACATCGTGAACAACTCCCTGTTTCTTCAACAGCTTGAGATGTTTTGCCTCAGAAAGTATCTGTTCCAGCTCTGTTTTGCTGATATCCAGAATTGATAGAAAATCCTTATTCATCGTAACTCCTTCATGTGCGCAATACGCTGGCTGAGTAGCTCTTCTGTCCCTATGTCTTTCCGGTATCGCACACGACCCTTGACTGATGCTGCTGCCTGCTCTGCAATACGTTCAGCATCCTCTAACGTATCGCCAATTCCTACGAATGCAAGAGTGCGGGATGTCAGTGTGACAAGTGAACCGTCACGTTCTTCAACATTTGCGTAATAGGTGATCGCCCCCCTGGTATCACCTACATGGACAGGGTTCCCGGCATGGGGTGCATCGGGATAACCTTCCGGTACCAGATATTTACATACCGTCGCTTTCTTTTCAAACACGACTTGCGCAGAGGTGAGTGTCCCGCTTGTGATTCTCACCATGATTTCACAAAGATCCGACTTAAGAAGCGACAGAACATTCATTGCTTCGGGGTCGCCGAACCGGGCATTGAATTCTATCACTTTGGGACCCTTTGCAGTGTTCATGAACTGGCCATAGAGGATGCCTTTATAAGGATGTCCTGTTCTCTCCAGGGCTTCAACGGTCGCCCGCATGATCCCAAACGCCTTTTTGTACTCTGCAGGTGTTACAAATGGCAGCATGTGGTCAGGCATAGTGTACGAGCCCATGCCCCCGGTGTTCGGTCCTGAGTCCCCGTTAAAAGCCCGCTTGTGATCCTGGACAAGAGGCATAGGAATAAGGGTAGTGCCATCGACAAAAGCCTGGAGGGTAAACTCCTCCCCGATAAGGCGTTCTTCGAGAATTATTTCACCTTTGATCTGCCCTGCATAAGCAATCGCGCCTGCCCGGTCCACCTGCTCACCCATAATCTTGACTCCCTTACCCCCGGTGAGCCCTACAGGTTTTATCACCAGATCGCCATCATGGTCATTGATAAACGCGATCGCTTCATCACTGTTCTGGCAGAGCCGGTACTTCGGGCACCCATCGATCTGATGCTGTTCCATCAGCCCGCGGCAGAATCCCTTGTCGGTCTCAATTCGAGCAGCCGCTCTGGATGGCCCGACACAGGAAATTCCGGAAGATTCCAATGCATCAACAATACCGGCTTCCAAGGGAGATTCAGGACCAATAAAAGCATATTCGATACCATTCTCCTGTGCAAAGGCAACAATGCGCGGCACATCTGTTTCCCTGCAGAGCAAGACCTTCTCTGCAAGTTTTGAGATGCCGGGATTCTTCTTTGCCATTACGGAATAGAGTGCTGTTTTTCGGTTGCGGGCGAGTGCAGATGCTATTGCATGCTCCCTTCCTCCCCCGCCCACAACAAGGATCTTCATATCCATCTCTAATGTACGCTTGCCGTAAAAATTACTTCTCTTTTAACAACTCGCTCACTCTGACAAGAGGCAGGAACTCAATGCCCTGTTTACAAAGCATCGCTTCTGCACCCTGTTCCCGGTCAACTACGGTAACTACCCGGTCTGCCCGCGCCCCAGCGGAGCGAAGGGTTTCAATACCGTACAGCGCGGATCCACCAGAAGTTGTCACATCTTCAATGAGGAGGATGCTCATATCCCGGACGTTACCGATGATCATCTCTTTCTTACCATGGCTCTTCTCTGCGGCACGGATAATCGCATACGGCTTTTTTGCTGCGAGTGCAGTTGCAACCGCGAGAGGGACTCCGCCCACAGCCACACCTGCTACGACATCGAATTCATGCGACTGTGCAACGAGTTGTGCTATGGCATTGAGCAGATCAGGATGAGTGACTGCTGTTTTCACATCTATGTAGTAGGTGCTTTTCGCACCGCTTGCAAGGGTAAAATCACCTGTTTCAATTGCCTTGTATTGTATGAGCAGATCTGCAATAGGATTTACCATGGAACCTCCTTGACTCCCATAACATAACCGATAATATTGACTGCCCGGTGAAGGACTGGGGTGAGGATCAGGATGATGATCAGAACGGGAAGCGTGAGATTGGTAAAGAGCCACCCGGGATCGAATATGAGCATGAGGATAAATGCGCCGACAACCAGATCGAACTGGTCGGCAATCGGCCACTTTTCACCCCGCACTTTCCCCATCCTGCGCTTGAGAAAACTCTTACCCAGATCACCGAGCAATGCTCCAAATGCGAGGAGCGATACCGATGTAAGGGTGTGCAGGGGAAGGAATGTTAAGGTAAATGTTCCTGATAACCAGATAAGAAGTATGCCGGTGATTATCCCGACGAGCACCCCAAAAAAAAGGCCCCGAAATGTTTTACCATCTCCAAATATCCGGTGTCCGTCAGAATAATTCCTTCCAAAGTCAATAGGAGTTCCTCCCCCAAGAAGAGCAGCCGTCGGGTTGGGGATATACGCAGGAAGCATGATCCAGACCGCTGAAAGCAACGGTATTATGAAGAAATCAATACTAATAATGGTGCACTCCAATATCTCTAATAAAGAGCAGACAAAAACATTAAGGTAACTCACAGTGGGATTAACCAAAATTCGTGAGTACCGGGTGGACATTAATGCTGATAAAAAATACCCGAAGTCTTTGCCCCTCATGCAATACCGTTGTTGATGCGGAGGTTGTGGAAGAAGAGGGAAAGATCTGGCTGAAAAGTACGTGCAAGGACCACGGGAATTTCAGGAATCTCTACTGGTCAGATCCCGTGATGTATCACCGGTTTGAAAAGTATGACACCATAGGCACGGGGGTATCAAATCCCCAGAATATAGCTCCGGCAGAAAACTGCCCTTCGTCGTGTGGACTCTGCAATAACCATCACTCCCAGACCCTGCTTGCCAATATTGATCTCACCAACCGCTGCAATCTGGATTGCGAATTCTGTTTTGCAAACGCACGTGCCTGCGGGTTTGTCTATGAGCCTGATTTTGATCAGATAGTAAAGATGCTGACACTTCTCCGGGATCAAAAGCCGGTCCCTGCTCCCGCAGTACAGTTTTCCGGGGGCGAGCCTACCATGAGAGAGGATCTGGCAAAGATCATCAAAAAGGCAAAAGAGATTGGCTTTCCCCAGGTCCAGATCGCTTCCAATGGTGTGCGTCTCGCAAAAGAACCGGGTTATGCGCAGGAACTCAAGGATGCCGGACTTAACACGGTATACCTGCATTTCGATGGCGTAACTCAAAAAACAAACCCGTTTTTGGCAATTCACTTAAAAACCATAGAGAATTTGAATCGGGTGAAGCTTGGCATCGTCCTTGTACCTACAGTAATACGCGGTAAAAATGATCACGAGGTTGGGGATATCATCAGGTTTGCCGTAGATAACATTTCGGTAATCCGCGGGGTGAATTTCCAGCCGGTCGCATTTACCGGTGCAGCGAGTGATGACGATATTAAAAAATCCCGTATCACCATTCCTGAAGTCCTGGCGGATATCGAGACACAGACGCAGGGGATCATCAAAAAAGATGACTTTTATCCCATACCCTGCGTACTCCCGTTCTCCGATCTGGTTGAAGCATACACCGGTAAGCCCCAGGTGCGTTTCACCGCCCACCCTCACTGCGGTGCCGCTACCTACGTGTTTGTCCAGGAAGCAGGTATCGTACCGGTAAACCGGATGGTAGATGTGGAGAGTTTCTTTGAATCGATCGAACAGATGACGGAGACTATCAAAAAAGGTGGCGCCATCAACAAATACAAGGCATTGCTAGAAGGCGTGAAAAACATGCATGATTCCGTGCAGAAGGGAGAGCACGGAAATACCGCTGAATTCTGGAAGATTATCGGAAAAACATTGATCGGACAGAACTTCGATGCGCTCAGGGAATTCCACTGGAATGCGCTCTTTATCGGCACCATGCATTTCATGGACCGGTACAATTATGATCTCGACCGGGTCCAGCGGTGCTGCATACACTATGCAACACCTGACGGCACCCTTATACCATTCTGTACTTATAACAGCGGGCCGGTCTATCGGGAACAGGTCTGGAAGAAACATGCAAAAAAACTGAAAGAGTAGAGATTCTCTTCTTACAATTTTTTTAGAGTGTGCAATCAGGGAAACGGAAGGTCTATTGCCCGTCCGTTACGCATCGCGATTGCCGCAATAGCCAGATCCTGAATTGCCAGTCCCGTTGAGTCGAAAATGGTAATCTGATCCGATCGCCCGCGTCGCTTCATGCCAATAACAACTTCACCAAGAGTCCCTTTGATCTCTTCCGTCGTAAAAATCCCCTGACTTATGGGCACATTTACTTCTCCAGAATGAACCGCCTGGGACATATCATCAACAAAGACAAGTCCTCGTTTGAGCAGGAGAGGATCGAGTTCCTGCTTTCCCGCAGCATCAGCGCCGATGGCATTGATATGGGTTCCTTCCTGCACCCACTCATTCATGACAACGGGTGCATGAGATGGGGTTGTTGTAACAAGGAGATCGCAGTCGCAGGCTTTTTCCACCGGTACACTGCGGGCATCATGAGCCGTAATTTCCTGTGCAAATTTTTCTGCGTGATGGGAATTACGGCTCCAGCATTTAATCTCCCCGATATCAAATTCCTGCGAAATTGCCCGGTATTGTGCTTCTGCCTGCCTCCCTGTACCGACCAGTCCAAGAACGATCTCTTTTTTAGGACAGAGGTATTTTGCTGCAACTGCACCCGCAGCACCGGTGCGCATATCAGTCAGTTTTGTTGCGTTGAGAATTGCCACGGGCGCACCTGTTGCAATATCAAGAATTATCGTCAGCGCCATCACCGTAACAAGACCTCGTGCCGGGTTACCGGGATGAACATTGACTACCTTTACACCAGCAAGAGAGAGGGACGGAAGATACGCAGGCATTGTCCGGAAATCCCCTTCAGGAAGGGTCACGTATACTTTCGGGGGCATCTGGACAAGACCGTTCCCGTGATCAGCAAATGCAGTCTCGATTGCCCGATTTAATTCCCGGAGATCAATGGATTTCTCGGTATCGGTGAAATACTGCATGTGCGATCATCCGCTCTTAAGGGACTTAACATTTTTTCACGGTTTGGCACCTGCAAACGGCGGGTAATCCAACGATATTATCTCACAATATAACCGTTCGAAATTGTGAGTGAAAAAAGAACTTAAGAGTCATCCATCTCTTTAAGCGTCTTATCAGCAAGCTCCTTCATGCGTGCTGAAATCCGGCTTGAAGAGGAATAATCGACTTCCTTCATCGCATTGGCAATTTCTGTCCCCAGCACAAATATTGCGTACTTATGCTCCATCTTGCTCTTGTGCTGCTGGGAAGGAGTAATCTTTAATGAAGTATACTGGGTAAATTTCAGTTCAGGATTGATCTCTTCAAAATACTCCTTGACTTCTGCGAGCATCTTGTGAAGATTGATCAGTTCCTCTTTGTGCATTCAACCACTCCAGACAGTAACATGGTTTTGTGCAGGATAAATAAATTTGCGTGGGGATTATAGACCCATTTTCATCAACTGGATTGATAACGGTCGTTTTATAACACCCTTGAAATCTTTTGCCGCAACATAGGAGAGACCTTTCCAGACAAGACGGTCAAGCAGTTTCTGGTCAACAGGACGATCAACAACAAGCCCGCTAACCGTGCCATCAAGAGTTTCTATCGCTTTTTCCACTTCATCCGGGCGCAGTTCTTTTACAACAGTCAGATCGTCGGTAAGAAACCGGGCAAGACTGTGACCTTTTACATCATCGATGTGGTCCCGGAGTGTCAGGGGCCCTTTTGTGCCATCAGAAGTACGCTTTGAGGGGGAAACATGACGGATCTTTTTGCCGGAAGCATCCGATTCATCCACACCTCCCCGTGTGATACGGAGTTCGGCTGGGAGTTCGGCTGCATCTTCAAAATACTGGTCACGGACATATTCCACGGGCACCTTGTTGCGCAATGTCTTGATGACCTCTTTCCGGGTCATATCCTCGACACTCTTTCCCTTTGGGGAGAAAGCGACAAAATCGATGTCAACGACCTGCAGCAGCTCCCGCAGGATTAATTCGCCACCACGATCCCCATCGAAAAAGGCAGTCGCCGTCTTCTTCTCGCAGAGCTCGACAACGGTCTTTGGAATATTTGTTCCTTCAACAGCAACGGCATTTTTTATACCGTAGCGAAGAAGATTCAGTACATCTGCCCGGCCCTCAACAACAATAATGGCATCCGATTCCAGCACATTGGGACCTGCAGGCACTTTCTCTTCGCCAATGGAACCGATCTTTTCCATGCGGAGACACTCACGGACATCATCGAGCAACTCATCACTGTCGATGGTGCCATCATCAAACCGCTCGATAAGCAGCACCTTTGCCCGCTCGACTATCATCTTTCGTTTGCTGACGCGGATATCCTCTATTGACTCGACTACCACATGCGCTACGCAGGGACCAACACGGTCGATCGTCTCAAGCGATGCGGCAAGAATTGCCGTTTCCGCACGGTCAAGCGAGGAAGAGATCAAAATCTCACCTTTGGTCTCGCCTTTTTTGCTCGTTATCTGGACATCAATTCGTCCGACACGTCCTGTTCTCTGAAGATCCCGCAGATCCAGGTCTTCGCCGAGTAACCCTTCAGTCTGCCCGAAAATGGCACCAACTACATCGGGTTTCTCGACCACCCCCTCTGCTGTGAGGCTGATGTGAATAAGGTACTTGGTAGTATCCGGTGAATACACGTAAACGCACCCCCATGTATCATGCGATGAATGAAATGCCTGATCATAGGTATATGTTATATATATCCCGTAAAATTACTTAAAGGGCATGCTTTTAACATATATGAGAAAAATCAATGGTGAATCGTTAATAAAGCAGACCTGGAAAATAAAATTTCAAGGGTATCGTGTATTCAAAAAGGCAGCCCATTCATCTGCCGTGAGACTGGAGCTGTAAAAGAAGATCTTTTTTTGTAACACCCGCGACCAGCACGCGTTTTTGCGACGATGTAGCACCGGACTGGATACTTATCGAAGACACCGGTAGTTCGAGTGTTTCAGCAATCAGAGTGAGGATGGCTTTGTTTGCCTTTCCTTCAAGCGCATGCGCCATAACCCGGCAGCCGATAGCTTTTCGCCATTCATTATATCCTGCAGGGAAGAGCTCAGCCTTGGCTCCGGCAGTAACATCGATAGAAATAATCGTACCGTTCCGCTCTTCCAAAAGAGCATCCGCGATATCGGGCATAGGTAAACTGTTAATAAGAATGTTGCCCGGCATAAACGCACATGGATCACCAGTGGCTGCTGCCGTTCTTCACCTGTGTTTAAACCCTTGCCGGGCGTATGCCTGTCGCGCAACCGGGTTGTCCCATGGATCACATCCAGACGCTTGTCAATCGATCACCCGGGGACCTATGGCTGCGCTGTATCGGCACCAGATACATCGGGTTCATAGATATTTAGCACTTGGGGATGGAACAAAAACCGACAATTCATGGTGATTCAATCAGCCCGTTTTTTATCGTCAATGAGTATCTTTGAAACCTTTTCCCGCAAACCATATCGGTTCCTGGCGGGAGAATTCCCCTCCAAGATACGTAACAGAACCATTCATCACCACCATCTGGGGAAAAATGGCCTTATGCCCTTCAAAGGGTGTCCACCCGCACCTGCTGTGCAGTAATTCAGCCTGTATCGGCTCGGGCTTTTTTGAGTAGATAGCGAAATCTGCCCGGTTCCCAATCTCAAATCCTGCGCGGGGAATTCCCAGCAACCGGGCGGGGGCATACGAAGTTTTGTCGATAACAGATGCGAGATCAATCTTTTTGGCAATGACCTGTGCGAGCAGCAGGGGCACCATGGTTTCGACCCCCGGAATGCCAGAAGGGGCACCGGGAAAATCCTGTGATTTGTCTTCTTTCGTGTGGGGAGCATGATCGGATGCAATAACATCGATCCGTCCCCATCGCTCCCAGAGCCCTTTTCGCTCCATTTCAGTACGGAGAGGAGGATTTACTTTCCCCAGGGTATTGTTTTTCTCGAATTGCTCCTGCGAAAGGAACAGGTGATGGGGAGTTACCTCAACCGAACCCGTGGCGGCATCAACCGAGCGGACAGAACTCATATGGCAGAAATGAAGCCGGCATTCACTGTAGTTCAGGGACTGCACTGCACGAACCGCTTCTGCCTCACCTATGGCAGATCGGATGCGATTGTGCGATACGAGATCTGTATCGGGAGAATCTCCAACACGTTCGGCATGGATGGTTGCAAGTCCGTCCAGTTTATGGATACGGGCCAGCGCCGCACCCAGTGCAATCCCGTCGATTGCGTCACCATAACTCGATGGGGCATAAAAGGTCTCGCCAAATGCCATGGCTCCCGCCTCCCACATAAATTCCAGAGGGGTTTCAGGAGTGACGCCGCTGTTGATGGCAAAACTGCAGTAAGAATGGTCTTTTGCGTCCTGCACGCGCTCTGCCAGTGCACTGGGCGTGGTAATGGGAGGAAGGGTGTTAGGCTGGTCAACAACCACGGTCACACCCCCGGCGATAGCGCTCATGCTTCCACTCGCCCAATCCTCTTTAGCTGATTGCACACCACCCCGCATGTGAACGTGCATATCAACAGCGGCCGGGATCACAAGACAACCGGTGCAGTCACACGGTTCCGCAGAACCCTTATACGCGCCCACATGCGTAACTTTCCCGGCAGCAAGGGTAATATCCGCCACACGCCCGGAAGGTAAAGAGACATTCCGGAGCACAAGGGTTGGGGGGGGCGCCATTGTACTCACTTTTTCTCGCAACCATAAAGGTCTGATGATCTTTGGTCGCGAAAGGGCATTTTTTTATCAGATAATTTTCTGCGACAGGTATTCAATCTGATTAGCTCAATACATCATTATCGGAATTCTGGCAGGAGCACCCAAATTAAATCTCAAAAAGCGGATACCGGTGCACATGCCGGATAGGGGGTTGTTAAAACATGGATAAGATCATCAGGATCACATCAGGATTGATCATCGTTCTTCTGGTAGCATTTGTTGCCAGTGTGTGCTACACAGGATTTGTTGAGAAAGCATATCGGACATCGTTATCCAGCACGTATGAATACAGCTGCACGATTACTACAGATTCACGGCTCTCAAATGTGACGCTCTTCATTCCGGTTCCTGCAGATCATACCGGAAATTCCCCCATGGTGACGAAATATAGTGCACATACTATTGAGGGCGTCCCAGCGGACTGGAAGGTAACCCTGTTTGATACCGGAAAAGCAACCGTTGCAAAGATCACCACACCCGCGATTGTTCCGCCACCGGAAACCAGCCCTTCCCATCCATTTACCATCAGGCTTTCAATGAACACAGGTTCAAAACAAGTGATCAATACCCATTCACCGGTTGAACAGGGTGTTATGTTCCGCCCGGTCCAGGGATTGCAGAAAGTAAATTGCCCTGTCAAAAATTCTGAAGTAAATGGAAATCCCGTTTGTTATCACTATTTAATTCCGGTGTACGCGGATTACCAGGCACCTATGGATGCATCTGTCAGCATCACTTCTAGTCTGCAGGGAAAGAACAGCTGGAAGATCTTTGAGCCACAATTTAATGAATATGCAGCGGATATCGGGGTCCTGATGTTTGGTGAAAATCATGGCTGGACAGTAATGAAAGGTTCGCTTGAAAGCAACCGGGGCACGTATAATGTCCCCGCTATATCCCTATGATTTTAATTCTGTTCTAGCCCATTAACAGGATAACCATTTTCCCAACACATTCCAGGACCCCTGCAATGACAATACCAGACCAAAATAACGGCAGAAACCGTCTGGCCATCCAGCCCGGCAGCATAGTTGATATCGTCTTAAAGGAAGATCAGCGGAGTGGGAAAAAGACACGCGGCACTGTTCAGGATATCCTCACCAACTCGCCGACACACCCTCATGGGATTAAGGTCAGGATTAAAGGGGGTCAGGTAGGAAGGGTCGTTGCGATCATCAAAACCAATGACCAGGAAATGAACTGATTCATCCTGTGATCATCAGGAAACAAAAACCCGCAATAAGTGCTGGGGAACAGATCGCTGGTATAAAAACACGAGTACCCAGAATTTAAAATTCCCTTTGGAATTGTTTGAATAACACCGATACTACGCTCAGTCCGGTATGTATCTCCCTGTTTTACCTAATTTCTTCAATGAACAGAGATCCAATACACTTATATGAACAAAAGTAATTTCGGATTATATGAAAATCCTGATCGCGGTTGCACCGGAAAAATACCGGGACGAGGAACTGGCAGTTCCCGTTGCTAGTTTTTTAAAAGCAGGTATCGAGTTTGATATCGCTTCCACACGCCGTGGATCATGCACCGGGATGATGGGGGCAAAAACTACAGCAGCACTTTCTTTTGATGATATCGATCCCAAACGATACGATGGTCTGGTGATTATCGGAGGTGCCGGCTCGCAGACACATCTCTGGGAGGATGAACTGCTCATCCCGATTGTTAAAATTTTTCACCAGCAGGGAAAGGTCATTGCTGCAATATGCCTTGCACCGGTCGTACTCGCCCGTGCCGGCATTCTCAAAGGGAAAAAGGCAACCTATTTTGAAAGCCCCGCATCATTCAGGGAAATGAAGATCGGGGGTGCTGTGATCACGAATGCACCGGTTGTCAAAGATGCACGGATAATCACGGCAAATGGCCCGGCTGCTTCACAGGCATTTGCTGATGCAATCATCCATGCCCTCACTGCTGTGGAGTGGTAAGCGGAAAGAAAAAATAGTCTCTTTTCTTTTTTTAACTCCCTTTCCTGCAATACAGCCAGAAACAAAAACATCAGGAAAGGGCAAAATACGAAGAATGCGAGGGATGCGATTCGAACGCATGAACCCCTGCGGGACTGGATCTTAAGTCCAGCGCCGTTGGCCGAGCTTGGCTACCCTCGCGCGGTATAATATTCATCGCCCAACGCAAAAAGGAATCGCATATCATGCATGCCAAAAAGAACCCGCTATTTTTTAGAACACAGATATTTCTGCACAATTTTTTAAAACATTTTCAGGAGATTATAGGATATTTATCGATGGTATCCTGCAAGTTCGTCCACATCATGTCCAATGAACCGTACTTTAAGGAAGAGAAGGAAGGCAACAATGGCAATGATGAAGGCACCCATGATGAAGGCATCCCCAATGATCGTGAAAAAATTCGAATTTCCCATTTTTTGAATGATTATCCCTGCCAGCGCAGCGATAAGAGCTACAATCGATGCCTGCACTTTATATTACACCAGTTACGTATAGACGAGAGATTGCTACTTAAGAGTTTTGATTCGTCAGGAAAAAGAGGGAAAACCAGCGGTCCGGTCAATGACGGATCAGTGAATTGCATTCACTAAATGGTAATAAAGATCATAAATAAAGCACACTAGCCTGAACGCAAGAGCTCTTGAAGGTGAACTATCAAATAATGAAGAGTTACCGATGAGTGAACTGGAACTGGCCGGATGGATCGAACTCGATGGATTTCGACTCACCCGCACAGATATTGATACATTACTGCGTGAGCACCCCACCGACATGCTCCGGTGTGGCGGCGAGTTTTTTGTCCACGGGAACGGGTGCCGCGCCCGGGACCACTTCGGAGTAATGCAGGGTTCCTGCCCCAAAGGCACCTTCACCTGCGATAATGGCATGACCGGCAGAATCATTCCCGAGGTTAAGGATATGTCGCTCGAAGAGGCGATCGTTACCGCGGTAAAACTGCGCAGCGATGAAGGAGTGATTGCGCTTTCCGGGGGTGTAGACTCGACTCTCGTTGCCTGCCTTGCCGGCCGCGAGTGTATGGCAGTCGGTCTAAAAGGCTCTCATGATCTCCGTCAGGCACAGCATGCGGCACACGAGCTCAATTTGCGATGCACATTAGTGGAAATCCCCCGATCGGAAATCGCAGAAGCACTACCGGTTGTCATAGGAATAATTCCCAAAAAAGATCCGGTCAATACCGGTATCGCACTCACCCAGTATTTTATCACGCGCTGGGCCGGAGAACACGGCTACCATCGCATCATCACCGGGCAGGCCGCTGACGAGATCTTCGGGGGATATTCCCGGTATCTTGAAACTGAAACACTGGAAGCAGATCTTCTGCGGGATTTTGCCGGCCTGGAAATGCAGGCAGAGCGTGACCAGTCGATTGCAGCGCTGCACGGCACGTACCTCTCCATGCCGTACCTGGATATGCGGGTTGTGCGCGCGGCACGGAAGATCCCGGCTGCGGAAAAGGTGCAGGGAAATCGCCGCAAGGTACCTTTAAGAACGGTCGCAGAACGCTTCATCGGCCCGGAACTCGCATGGTACGAGAAGAAAGCCATGCAGTACGGGAGCGGGGTTGCAAAGGAACTCTCAAGTCTTGCCCGAAAAAATGGTTATAAAACATCCGTGCAAGATTACATAGACCACATAAGCAGGGTGGAACATGGTCACTGAAAAAGACGTGGAACATATTGCGGAACTTGCCGATATCGGCATCAATACCGGAGAACTGGATACTTTTACGCACCAGTTCAATGCAATTCTTGACTATTTTGACGTGCTCGATCTGGTCAAAGGGGACAGTACAATCACGCGCGATCTCACCAATATCATGCGTGAAGATGTTGTCGAACCTTCCCTTCCCCGGGACGAGGTATTGAAAAACGCAGCAGCACAGGAAGACGGGTTCATCAAGGCACCTCGGGTGATGTAGTGGAATCTCACGAGCTCGCATTCGAACCCGATGACCGGTACAATGCTTTTCTTGCCATATGCAAAAAAGCCCCGTTTGGTAAGGGAAAACTATCCGGTATTGCCGTAGCGGTGAAAGACAATATCTCCACCAGAGGAATCGAGACCACCTGTGCGTCAAAGATTCTCAAAGGTTACATCCCCCCGTACGATGCCCACGCGGTTGATCTGCTCCGGCAGGCCGGTGCAGCTATCGTGGGCAAGACGAATATGGACGAGTTCGGTATGGGCACAACTACCGAAAACTCCGCGTTTGGCCCCACCCTCAATCCCTGCGATACCGGCCGTGTTCCCGGAGGATCCTCAGGGGGAAGTGCCGCAGCGGTTGCCGGCAATATGGTCCGGATGGCACTCGGGACGGATACCGGGGGTTCCATCCGCTGCCCGGCTGCATTCTGCGGCATTGTCGGCATGAAACCGACGTATGGCAGGGTTTCGCGTTACGGGCTGATCGCGTACGCAAATTCCCTCGAACAGATCGGCCCGATGGGACGGACCGTTAATGATGTATCCACCCTCCTTCAAGTGATTGCCGGCAAAGATCGTCACGATTCCACCACGTATGACAGGCCGTACACCCACACCCCAGTTGCGGAAATGAAAGGGGTAAGAATCGGCATACCTCAGGAATATTTTGGCGAAGGTGTAGATCCGAAGGTTGCCAGTGTCGTCAGATCAGCCATCAGCCGGCTCGAAGAACTCGGTGCAACCACCGTGCCATGCAGTATCCCTTCCATGAAATTCGCGCTTGCCGCCTACTATGTCACCTGTACGTGCGAGGCCAGTTCCAATCTCGCCCGGTTTGATGGGGTGCGGTATGGCCCGGGTGCAGATTCCAAGAAGTCATGGCACGAGGCCTACAAGGAAGTCCGCAGGGCTGGATTTGGTACTGAAGTGCGCCGCAGGATTATGCTGGGCACCTTTGCCCTTTCATCGGGATATTACGGAAAGTACTATGCAAAAGCACAGGTTGCACGCGAGAATGTAAAAGCCGATTTCGCCCGGATCTTCTCAGACGTTGACCTGATTGCAGGACCCACGATGCCCTCCATCGCGTTTAAGATTGGCGAGAAGAGCGATCCGCTCTCCATGTATCTTTCCGATATCCTGACCGTCCCGGCAAACCTTGCCGGCATCCCGGCCATTTCAGTACCCTGCGGAAAAGTTGATGATATGCCGGTCGGACTCCAGATCATGGGACGGCCCTTTGAAGATGAGTGTGTGATCGATGCTGCGTATGCATACGAGCAGGCGGTGAACTAAATGGGAGAAGACCAGGTGATTGTCGGGCTCGAGGTGCACTGCCAGCTGGATACGAAGAGCAAACTCTTCTGCGGCTGCTCAACCGATTATCGCGACGACGGCCCAAACACTCACGTATGCCCGGTCTGTCTCGGGCTTCCCGGTGCAATGCCTGTCCTTAACAAGCGTTCGATCGAGTATGCGATGAAAGTGGCAAAGGCACTGAATTGTACCGTTCTCCACGAATCCGAATTTTCGCGTAAGAATTATTTCTACCCTGACCTTGACAAGGCATACCAGATCACCCAGTATGACAAGCCTCTTGCCGAAGGTGGATACCTCGAGATCGAGAGTGACGAAGGTGGCGAACGGCGTATCCAGCTCACCCGTATCCACGTCGAAGAGGACCCGGGCAGGCTCGTCCACATGGGTAATGCCGAGCGGGGCAAGTATTCGCTCGTGGATTACAACCGTGCCGGCATCCCGTTGATCGAGATCGTATCAGAACCGGATATGCGTTCTCCCAAAGAGGCACGGAAATTTTTGAACAAACTCCGTGCAACGCTTGAGTACCTCAGCGTCTTTGACAGCGACAAAGAAGGATCGCTGCGGGTGGATGCAAACATCTCGATCAAAGGAAACGAGCGGGTGGAAGTCAAGAATATCACCTCGTATAAAGGGGTAGAAAAGGCCCTTACCTATGAAGTCACCCGGCAGAAGAACCTGATACGGCGGGGCCAGCGGATCGAACGCGAGACCCGGCACTTTATCGAATCAACCGGGATCACACAATCGTCGCGATCAAAAGAACAGGAACACGACTACCGCTATTTCCCGGAACCTGACCTTCGCCCCCTGCATGTACAGTCATGGGTGGCAGGTATTGTGCTGCCGGAACTTCCCGATGCCCGCCGGGAACGGTTCATTGCACAGTATGGCTGTTCATTGAACCACGCCCGCACCCTGACCGGTGAACTCAAACTTGCAAACTTCTTTGAAAAAGTCGTGGCCGCAGATCCAAAAGGGCTCTCAACCCTTGCCGCCACATGGATTGCTGACACCCTGATCGGTGAGTTGAATTACCGCAGCATGACCCTTGACCGCGTGGATGCTACTGGATTTTCTGAATTTATGGGAATCCTGAAGAGGGGCACCATCACGGACAAGAGCGGTATTGAGGTCCTCCGGGTTATGCTCGACCAATACCTGAAAAACGAACCGATGGAGACTCCTGCTGCAATCATCTCGCGCCTGAACCTGACAAAAACAACTGGTGATAACAGTGCAATTACCAATGCAATTGAAGAAGCAATAACAGAAAATCCCAGGGCACTTGAGGATTACCGGGCAGGAAAAAACGGGGCGCTCAACTTCCTTGTCGGGCAGGTCATGAAAAAGACAAGAGGCAAAGCAGATCCCGGCGAATTGAACCGGCTCCTCACTGAAGCCTTAGCCAAGCGGGAGGCGTAATCACCGTGCACCTGATCGTTGCTGAAAAGAACATATCCGCACGCCGTATTGCAGAGATCCTCGGGCATGGAAAAAAGATTGCCGAAAACAAGGATGCCGGTGTGTCGACCTACAGTTTTGGCGATACGACGACGGTAGGGTTGCGGGGACATGTGGTCGAGATCGACTTCGTACCGGGATACAGCAACTGGCGGAGTGAAGAATATAAACCCCGAAGCCTGATCGATGCAAAAACCATCAAGATCCCCACCGAACGAAAGATCGTCTCGCTCCTCCAGAAACTGGCAAGAAAAGCAGATCGCGTCACCATTGCAACGGATTTTGATACCGAAGGGGAGCTGATTGGGAAGGAAGCATTCGAACTGGTCCGGGCGGTCAACCCAAAGGTAATCGTAGACCGGGCTCGTTTCTCCGCGATCACATCGCAGGAACTTTCGCATGCCTTCTCCCACACCACGGAACTCGATTTTGCCCTTGCCGCGGCAGGAGAAGCACGACAGTCCATTGATCTCATGTGGGGCGCAGCGTTAACCCGGTTCATCTCGCTCGCTGCACGACGTGGAGGGCAGAACATTCTGTCAGTGGGCCGGGTGCAGAGCCCGACATTGACCATGATCGTGGACAGGGAAAAAGAGATAGAAGCATTTGTCCCTGAGAAGTACTGGCAGATCTCGCTCCTGACAGAAAAGAGCGGTGAGGTCGTTGAAACCCGGCATACCCACGGGCGGTTCCATGAAAAAGCCGAAGCGCAACTCGCCCATGACCGGACAAAAGCACCCCTCGTGGTCACTGATATAAAAACCGGTACCAAGCAGGACCGGGCACCTTCGCCATTTGATACCACCAGTTACATCGTAGCAGCGGCACGCCTTGGGTTTTCCGCAGCCAATGCAATGCGGATCGCCGAAGACCTGTATATGAACGGGTACATCTCCTACCCGAGGACGGACAATACGGTCTATCCCCCGTCCCTGGACCTGGATGGAATATTAAAGGATATCCGGAACTCCCCGTTCAGAAAAGAGGTGGAATGGACCATGGCAAACCGCCGGGCTGTCCCGACACGGGGGAAGAAATCCTCCACTGATCACCCCCCGATCCACCCGGCCGGCCCGGCCACCCGCGAAGCGATAGGCGACGACGCATTCCGGATCTACGAACTGGTGCTCCGCCGCTTCCTTGCAACACTCTCGCCCGATGCGCAGTGGAAGACGTTAAAGATCCTCTTTGCCGCTGGTGGGGAAGAGTACACGGCAACCGGGGGGCAACTCCTCGAACCCGGCTGGCATACCGTCTACCCGTTCAGCGAGGCAAAAGAGATGATCCTTCCGGCGTTTGTGACCGGAGAGCATCTCCCGATCAAAAAAGTTGCACTTGATGAGAAAGAGACACAGCCTCCCGCACGGTTCACGCAGAGCAAGCTTATCCAGATGATGGAAGAACTTGGCCTTGGCACCAAGAGTACCCGCCACGAAGTGATTGCAAAACTCGTGTCGCGCAAGTACGTGGAAGGCACTCCCCTGCGTCCCACGCTTGTAGGCCGGGCTGTCATCGAATCCCTGGAACAGCATGCGGATATGATCATAAAACCCGACATGACCCAGACGCTCGAATCCCACATGCAGCAGATAAAAGAGAGCACCCGGACGCGGGAAGATGTGATCAAGGAATCCCAGATGATGCTCCACCGGGCATTTGATCAGCTGGAGGCAAATGAGCAGGTGATTGGTGATGATATCCGGGGAAGGACAGCAGAAGAGATGAACCTGGGAAAATGTCCGGTCTGCGGGGGCACTATTGCGATCAAGCACATGCGGGGCAATTCGCAGTTCATCGGCTGTTCCCGGTATCCTGATTGTACCTTCAATATCGGTCTTCCCAATGCGCAGTGGGGCTTTGCAGTACGCACTGATGAGATATGCGAAAAGCACATGCTCAACTTCGTCCGGCTCGTCCGAAAGGGTGCCCGCCCGTGGGATATCGGCTGCCCGCTCTGCCACCAGATCACCTCCAACAAGGAATCACTGGCCGAGATCCCATCCATGACTGATGTGCTTGCATCGAAGATCCAGGCAAAGCACGTCTACACGGTAGCTGAGATAGCACGCAGTACTCCCGAGCAGATGGCAAAAAGGCTCGACATATCAATGGATGCAGCACAACAACTCATCAGCGATGCCGGATCCGTACTTGAAAAACTGCGCCGACGGTCCGAATGCCGAAAATTCCTGCGTGAGCGCATTATACCCAGGAAAGGACGCAGCTCGGCAAAGATCCTCACGGCATTAAAAGATCTCGGAATCACCGAGCTGTTCGGCCTTGCCCACACCGATGCTGCAACATTAAAGAAAGCCGGGGTGAGTGAAGCAGAATCTGAACAGATCCTCACCGAAGCAAAGCTCATGTATTACGGGCAGGTGCTCAAAGACATTGGCATCCCCGCAGTCAGCTTAAAAAAATACCTTTCAGCGGGAATAATAACGCCGGAGATGTTCTGTGAACGCACTCCTGAAGCCCTGAGTAAACTCGCAGGGGTGTCACCCGCTACCGTGCAACGACATGTGGATCTGGTCTGCACATTCTTAAACAAACCACAGCCCAAAAAGATACCGAAACTCAAGATAGAAAAAGGGAAAAAAGAGCTGCTTGCGATCCGGGGGATCACCGATTCCGTTGTTGAAAAACTCCTGATGGCAGGAATCACGAATACTGCAACCCTGCTTTCAGCAGATGCCGGTACCATTGCGGCTGCTACTGGCATAACGGTTCAGAAAATAAAGGATTTTCAGGCTGCAATCCAGAAAAGGAAGGATACAGCGATTATCCAGATCTGATTATTAACCTATTTTTTTAAGGCAAGTTCGATGGCTACGCGAAGATCATTATCATCGAAAGGTTTGATAATGAATCCATCGGGTTTTGTCGCTTTGGCCCGCTCAAGCGTAGCCCCATCCGAATGGGAAGTAACATAGACAATGGGTATGTTGGATCCTTTTTTTATCATCATTGCCGTTTCGATACCGTCAATATTTCCCTGGATGTTGATGTCCATTAGGACGAGATCCGGCTTGTGTTTCGCCACGAGTTCCAGGGCTTCCCCTGCATAGGTGGCCCGACCGCAGACGGTATAACCAAGATTCTTTAACCGCCAGTCTGCCACTTTGGCAATGATATCATCATCTTCAACAATAAGGATTTTTTCACCTGACATGAAATCCCACTTCCAATATATAATGAAGAGAGCATCTGCCTGATATGCTTACCGCCTGTTTAATCGCGGGTAAACCGCCAGGTACCGTTCGGGATACGGATCTCAAACCGGGCTCCTTTCTTAAAAATCCCGTTCTCTTCAATGGTTATTCCGGTTATTGCTAAAATTTCTGCGGTCAGGAACAGACCCATGCCGGTATTCTTTCCCACACCCCGTTTAAAGATCTCGCTTTTCTGCCCTGCTTCAACGCCCACACCATCATCCTCAAAAACAAGCGAGAGACCCTTATCGGAAATATGAGGATATATCGAGATCGTAGTGAGATTTATTCCATACCTTACCGCATTCTCCACAAGGTTATAAAACACTTTTTCCAGTAACGGATCCGCATAGATCTCTATCTTTTCGAATTCTACGGAAAAGACAATCCCGGATTTTTGAAAATTCTGCAATACCTTGTTGAGAATGACATCAACGTTCTGCCATTGGGGCAGGTGAACACCGACTTCCTGGTACTCCCTGGTAAACGTAATATGGCGCTGGATAACCCGGGTAAGATCCCTGATATCATTGAGCAGCTGCTCCCGTTCTTCAAGAGAATTCGTTGCTTTTGCCATATCCACGCACCCGAGTAATCCGGTAATCGTGTTGAGGATATCATGCCGGGTGATCTGGTTCATCAGGTTCAGCTTTTTATTGGCGATATCGATCGCATCTTCAACACGCTTGCGTTCCGTAACATCACGCAGGATCCCATAAATCCCAACCGGCTTTCCTGATATATCAAGCCGAAGGGTACTTTTTTCCTCGAACCAGTAAGTTGTGCCCCATTTGTCCACGAGCCTGAACTGGGAAACGAACTGGGCATTCTTTTCCAGATCACGGGACATATTGTTTTCTACCCGGTTGATATCCGCGGGATGGATAAGAATACGAAGCGATTTCCCGATCACCTCTTCTACAAGGAAACCATATTTATTGACCTGCGGTGAGACAAAGGTAATAATCCCGTCCATATCTGTGGAAAAGAGGATGTCAGAGGTATTTTCCGTGAGCGCCCGGTATTTCTCCTCATTCTCTTTAAGTGCATCTCTGGTCTTATTTTGCTCGGTAACATCCGTGATCGTGCCAACCCACCCGTGAAATTTGCCTTCCTTATCGATGAGGGGGACGGTCTGGCCAAAAAGCCAGTAGGTAGTTCCATCCGGGTGTATATACCGGGTTTCAACTCTGCTCGTTTTTTGTTCTCTGATCGATTCGCCAATCTCCTCAAGCACGCGAATGCGCTCTTCCTGCGGAAGTATGTCTACCCAGTTCGTTCCCCGGATCTTTTCAAACGTGATTCCGGTGATTTTCGAGAATGTCTCGTTGACAAAGGTGACATGCCCGGAAGAGTTCAGCCGGAACACACCCACCGGAGATGCCTGCAGGATACAGGTAAGCAGTTTTGTGCTTTCCTCAAGTTGTTCCCCAAGCCTTGTTAGTTCGGTGACATCGACAACAATTCCACGGAAACCGGTAACCTTTCCTTCCTTTTTAATAGGTGACGTCGAGATGATTTCTTCCAGGAAGGTCCCATCGGGTCGTTGTATAGTGTAGACTTCTCCAAGGGAAGGTGAGCCCGCCGTAACTGCTTCAAGTTCGCGTTTCATCTGTTCAATATTTTCATGAGATAAAAAACCGCTGATATTGATTCCCTGTTCGATCATCTTCTCGGTAATCCTGAATTGTTCGGCACCCGCTTTATTGATATAAAGGAGATTTCCTTCTGTATCTATCTCAAAAATGATCTGGGGGAGAAGTTCAGCAAGTTCACGGAACCGTGTTTCACTGACCTGTACCTTATGACGAACGGTATCGATGGTATCCAGCATCCGGTTAATTTCCCAGGCAAGACCAGAGAACTCATCCTCACCTCCGATTTCCACCCGATCTGATTTTCGGGTTCTGTTGCCGATGTCATGCACTTGCATGACCAGTCTATTCAGCCGGCAGAGTACCAGCTTGTCAAGCAGGAACATGACAAACAGACCAAACACCAGGCCGGCGATGAGGATAATCCCGATGAACCGAAACGTAGTCAACAAACCCTGCTGGTAGATACTGCGGGGATCGCTGATCCCGAGGATAAGGGCATCCCTGCCATAAATATCCTTAAGGAGCGCGTAACCTACGATGGTGTTCCGGTCAATCAGCTGGATTATCCCCTTATCTCCAGATTTTTGCTCCTGAAGATTGTGCAACAAGTCAGGGGGGAGTGCCGGGTCATCCACCCGGAAAAACGTGAGCGAGGGACGGGTAAGCCGGGCCAACCGGTTCACTTCTTCGCTGTCAATATAGCGTCCCATAATCACCACACCCTGGGGTTCTCCGGAAAAATCAGTTCTGACTATCGGGCGGGATACGATGATCATCGGGTGATCGGCGAGTAGTATAAGACCCTGGGTCGCTCCCCGGGGATCTGAAAGATCTAAAAGAGGTTTTTTCGGGCCAAGCTGATCCACAAGATCATCCGGAACCGTTACCATCATCCGGCTACTGAAATTATATGCACCGGAATAGAGGATATCACCATTCCGGTTTGTAATAATGATAACATTTACCCGGAGATTATTGAAGGTGTCAGGAGCAAGGTTGGTAATAATGAAATCGGGTTTCGTTCCTTTTACAAAGTTATAAGAGTCATCCCACGGCCCCCAGTCAGAAACTATTGTAGACAGGGAATTGGTTTCATCATCAATTCTCGTTACAGCCTGCTGAAGATCTTTTGCTGTGTACTGCTGTTCGAGATCGGCGTAACTGGATAATATTACGATAGAGGAGAAAACACAGACCAGCGTCATGAGGATAATCAGTAATGCAATAAAAATAAGCGCGGTTTTTTGCTGGAGTTTCATAAGGATCGCTTGGTATGTTCCTCCTTTCTGCTGAACAGTTAAATATTATGCTATTACGAAGGGGGTAAAACCGGTGCAAAGAACGTGCGCGTGCTGATTACCTTATATTCGCCATCAAAAGAATTCCATTCTGTTTATGGGGAAGCAGAACCAATAGTGTCTGGTTTATGATGAAGTGGAAAGACTGGGTGCATGTGACCAAACTGGATCCTGACAAACAGCTAAAGCCGGGCGACATAGAAGCCATCGCTGCAAGCGGTACCGATGCCCTCATGCTCTCGGGCACCCTCAATGTAACAAAGGAGAACCTTGCTGCGTTACAAAAACAGGTAAAGGCATATGACCTCCCTCTCGTGATGGAGCCGGCGGGACCGGAGGCGGTACTCGTGCAGGGGGTCGACTATGTTTTTGTTCCCAGCGTCCTTAACTCAATGGATGTACAGTGGATTGTAGGTAAACATCGTGCATGGGTACAGCAGCAGAAAAGTCATATCCCGTGGGATGCGGTTGTTCCTGAAGCGTATATTGTACTTAACCCGAACTCATCGGTAGGGAAGGTCACTAAAGCGGTCTGCGATCTGAATGCAGAAGAAGTCGCTGCCTACGCTGCTGTCGCCGATCACTACTTCCATTTCCCGATTATCTATATCGAATACAGCGGGATGTATGGTGATCCGGCTGTTGTTAAGGCGGTATCAGAATCTCTTGACAAATCCCTCCTTTACTATGGGGGAGGGATCAACTCTGCTGATAAGGCTGCACAGATGAGCAAATATGCAGATACAATTGTTGTCGGCAATGCAGTCTACGATCAGGGTGCAGCGGTTTTGAAAGCAACCGTTGATGCAATCCAGTAATTTTTTTTATGCCCGAAATTGATATCGTCCTTGTCGAGCCCATCTACGAAGGCAATGTGGGATTTGCTGCACGGGTGATGAAGAATTTCGGGTTTCACCGGCTTGTACTCATCAATCCCTGCAAACTGGGGAACGAAGCAGATGCCCGGGCATCCCATGCCTGGGACGTGCTTCACAGCGCAGAAGTCTGCACGATCGAAGACGTGTTTGCCCGGAGCAACATCGTTATCGCTGCTACCGGCACCGTGAGCAAATCGGTCTGCCGCGCCATGCGGATGCCGTTTTATTCACCCAAAGAGATCCGTGAACGAATAAAGGATACTGACGGGCGCATCTCGATCCTCTTCGGGCGGGAGAACTGGGGGCTCAATAACGAAGAGGTGAAACGCAGCGATATGATCTGCACAATCCCGACTGCTGAGGAGTACCCGATCCTCAATCTCTCGCATGCCGTCGGCGTTGTCTGCTATGAGCTTGCAAACATGCCGCTGCCCAGCATAACTCTTTGTCCAGCAAACGACATGGCGCACCTGTACCAGCACATTGACCGGTATTTAGACGAAATTCATCATCCCGAGTTCAAGCGGGAGAACACTATGATCCTTATCCGGCGGATTCTCGGGCGGACGAACCTGACGATTCGCGAAGCAAGCACCCTGCACGGGCTGCTCCGCAGGAGCGAATGGCATATCGATCCGTCACTACTGGACCGGGATAAGACGGGAAGGCAGAATCTTGAGGATGATGAGTAGGAGGCGTATGCATCCTTCGATTTCCCTATACGGTTTTAGAATGGAACAGGACACCTGCAAATAATGCTCACTGCTGAATTCACCAAAAACGGAAAAAATCACCGTTACTAACGATTTTAATACACGTAACATCCAGCGCAGAACCCCTTATGACCGATCAACTCCCATCATATCACCACTATGATCCTTGTGGACTGGCAGCTTCTTGACCGCATAAGCAGGGGCTTTATCCGGATTGAACCGTACGATCCTTCCCTCGTACAGCCCAACTCGGTTGATATCCGGCTCGGTAACCATTTTGTCTGGTACAAGCCGGGCACAGCAGTGATTGACCCGTATAACCAGGACAGTGTCACGTCCGATGTGGAAGAGGTGCACGCAGACTCGTTCATCCTCAATCCCGGGCAGTTCATTCTCGCCGAGACGCTGGAGACTATCGAACTTCCCGATAACATCGTAGCAACGATTGAAGGAAAATCAAGCATCGCCCGGCTTGGCGTAACCCTCCACCAGACCGGCGGCTGGATTGATGCCGGGTTCCGGGGCACCATCACGCTTGAGATGGCAAACGTGAATGCCCGCCCGGTGAAAGTGTATGCTGGTATGCCCATCGGGCAGCTCGTCTTTTACACCACGGAGCGGGCAACCAACCCGTACTTCAAAAAGGGCGATGCGAAATATCTCGACCAGCGACAGGCAACCCTCTCGCGGTACCATGAGAACCGGAAAAAATGATCAGGTTATTGGATTGACAGGGCAGGGGAATGGACTGGGACAGTTCCCTTCCAGAATTGATCCTGAATCGTCACCGGTTTTTTCATCCCGGTAAAACGGTGCAGGGTTAAGCACTATAAATACCATAAAAACCCATTTTATACGGATGATCATACCAGATCGGAGATGAATTAATGCGACTTCTTCTCATTCATTCTGACTATATCGAATACGAAGCTAAAAAGAAGACAAAGATGGCGGAAGAGTGCACGGTTCTTTCAGACAGGGAAGAAGAGGCACTCACCGTTTTCTGCGCCGTGGAATCGATCGATGAGGAAGACCTTGAAGGCGTGATCCTGCAGGCAATCGCAGAAGTGAAAAAGACTGCCGGGCAGGTCAACGTCAACAAGATCGTAGTGTACCCGTACGCCCACCTTTCAAGCGACCTTGCATCACCGGACACAGCGGTTGCAACGCTGAATGCCCTCAAGACGGGACTTGAAGCGGAAGGATTTGCCGTCAAGCGTGCACCCTTCGGCTGGTACAAATCGTTCAAGCTTTCCTGCAAGGGACACCCGCTCTCCGAGCTCTCCAAAACGATCGTGCCCGGTGAAGAGGGTGCTGTTAAGAAGGAAAAGAAGGAAGTCACCCACGACTGGTTTGTGCTGACTCCTGACGGGAAGCAGCACGACTATAAGGAGTTCCTCGACAACTCAGCGTTCGGCTGCCTCGTAAAAAAGGAGCTCGGTGTTGCAGTGCCAACCGGCGGCGAACCTGCTCACGTTGACCTGATGCGTTCCAAGGAGCTCGTGGACTACGAGCCCGCCAGCGATGTCGGGTGCCTGCGCTGGATGCCAAAAGGCAAGATCGTCCGCGACCTGATCGCTGACTACGTGCTCAGGCTTGTTCTCGAATACGGCGGCACGCCCGTTGAGACCCCGGTTATGTACGATCTCGGGGACCGGGCGATCTATGAGCATGCCGAGAAGTTCGGCGAGCGCCAGTACCGGTTCAAGTCAAACAACCGGAACATGATGCTGCGGTTTGCGGCCTGCTTTGGCATGTTCTCGATCATGCGCGACATGCACATCTCGCCCCACAACCTGCCCATGAAGATGTACGAGCTCTCCACCTACTCGTTCCGGCACGAGCAGAAGGGCGAAGTAATCGGGCTTAAACGCCTGCGGGCATTTACCATGCCCGACATGCACTCGCTCTGCACGGATATGCCCGAGGCACTGAAGTGCTTTGAAGAGCAGCTTGCCATGGGATGGCAGACCGGTCGCGATTTCGAGACAAAACTCGTTGCCGCATTCCGGTGCACGAAGGACTTCTACGCCCAGCACGAGGCATGGGTCAAGAAGATCGTCAAAGAATCGGACTGCCCGATGCTTATCGAGATCCTATCAGACCGGGTCCATTACTGGGTTGCAAAGATCGATCTCGCTGCTATCGACGGCCAGATGCGCCCGATCGAGAACCCGACCGTCCAGATCGATGTCGAGAGCTCGACCCGGTTCAACATCAAGTACCACAAAGAAGACGGCACCGTTGTCCACCCCCCCATCCTCCACTGCTCGCCAACGGGCAGTGTCGAGCGCGTCATCTGTGCGATCCTTGAAAACATCTCCACCCAGCAGGTTCCCACATTACCTACCTGGCTCTCACCTGCACAGGTGCGGGTGATACCGGTTACCGAACGTCACACAGCATTTGCAGAGGAAGTCTGTACTGCTATCAATGCCGCACAGGTCCGGTGCGATATGGATGACCGGGAAGAGAGCGTAGGAAAGAAAGTCCGCGAAGCCGGCATGGACTGGGTCCCCTACGTGATTGTTGTCGGCGACGAAGAAGTCGCAAGCCATAACTTAACCGTCACGGTACGGAAGAAGTCACAGCCCAACAAGCCGTTCAAGGAGCAGCTTTCCGTAGACGCACTCATCGCAGCAGTGCACAAGGATACCGAGGGCATGCCGTTCCGCCCGCTCTACACCCCGCGCAGACTTTCCAAGAAAGCGCGGTATATCTGAAACCTTTTTTACGCGTCGTGTGCTTTTACCGCAACATTACGGCTTTTTGGGAGATGGATGGTAAAGGTGCTCCCCAGGTTCACGATACTGTCCACACTGATGTAACCGCCATGCATCTGGACGTATTTTTTTGCAATGGATAACGAGAGTCCGATCCGATCGTTTTTCCTGCTGATCGTGCCGGGATCCGGAAGATGGAACGGTTCAAAGATCTCATCGAGCTGGGTATTGGTGATACCAATGCCATTGTCCTGGATCGCTACCCGGTGCATCTTGTCGGAAGGATTTGACAGGTACGATATACGGATCTTTCTTGGAGGTTTTGAATAATTCACTGCATTCGAGAGCATGGAATCGATCACGGTCGATATTTTACCGGCATCCGCTTCGAACGTGAGATTGTGGGGGATATCTACCGTTATTTCGGCTTTTGTTGCATATCCTCCCGCATCGATGATCGACTGGATCATCTCATCGGGAGAAAAAACCGAGTACTTCAACGGGATCTTTCCTGCATCAAGTACAGAGAGTTCGGTTGCCTGCTGGTAACGGGTATAGTTTTCTGCAGCAACCTGCTCAGCCAACTTGCGCTTGTTGATATCGATCACCGAGCAGCTCACCTGGTTGTCGCTGACCCGTCGCCATGAGAGATTTACCCAGAGCGGATCCTGATTTTTGGAAAGAAACTGGGTTTCGAAATTATCCACATCTTCGCTCGAACCTAAGTACTCAAAGAATTTGCGCTGTTCTTCTTTGGAAATAAATAACTGGGGGAGCGTCATGCCTGCAAATTCTTCATGAGTGTAGCCCAGCATCTGCGACAGGTAATTGTTGGTCATACGGATTGCAAAGCTGTTCTGGTCAAACAGGACAATTCCCAGAAGTGAAGTATCAAAGATGCTCCGGTAGCGTGCTTCGCTCCGGTTAACTTTTTCGGTAAAATGTGCAACCACAGCCGCAATACAAATAAAAAGAACGGCCTGTCCGGTGGTGTAGATTAAAAGACCAGTATCGGGGAAAAGGTAATCATAGGCCAGTACCTCGTACGCAACAGCACAAATTCCTGCAAGGATTAATCCCCGTTTTTGATAGAAATAGGTGGCATAGAGAATAGGGAAGTAAAACAGCTGTGCGTAGATGGTTCCGATGTTTGCCCGGAGGGATACCGCAGTGATTACAATACAGCTGATGGTTAAGGATAAGATGACAATCAGGCGCACTAGGTCAGTATGTGAAATGTTGATACGGGAAACAGGAGCATACTGAACCATGGATATTTTCGATCTTGATTGTATGAGAAGATAAAGGTACCACGTTTGTGGGAAAATATCCCCCGTAGCCGGAAAATACCCTGCCGGTGCTAATCGATTTTCAATCAGCTATTAACAAATTATCCGTAGATGATTTTCCCCATCGAAAACAGGGGGATAAAGAAAAAATGTGCAGTTGTTCTTATATGCAGAGCGGGGAGAGTTTTTCAATCACGCGTTCCACCTGCTGTACAGATGTGCCGATGTATGTGTCCGGGTTGAGGAGCGCAGTGATATCACTTTTCGAACAGTAACGCACGATTTCAGGGTCAGCTCCCAGCACATCAGCAAGGGGCCGGTTCTCGGCAAGCGCCTGCATGCTTGCCATCCGGATCCGTTCGTGGGAATCCTGGCGGTTCATACCCTTCTTCGTCAGTTCGATCATGACCGACTCGGCCATGTTGATCCCGTGGAGGAACCCTAAGTTCCTGCGGATTCCCGCCCGGTTGATCACCAGGCCATCAAGAACAACAATCATGAGCCTCAGGCAGTGGTCGGTGAGGATTGATGCCTCGGGAAAGAGCACCCGCTCGCAGGATGAATTCGTGAGATCGCGCTCGTCCCAGAGGGTGTTGTTCTGGAGGGCGGGTTCAACAGCTGACCTGATGATTCTGGCAAGACCGCAGACCTGTTCGCTCTTGATGGGGTTGCGCTTGTGCGGCATCGTGGAGGAGCCAACCTGTTTTGCCCCGAACGCTTCCTCGACCTCGCCGATCTCGGTCCGCTGGAGCGAGCGGACCTCTACACCAATTTTGTCGAGCGTTGTTGCGACACCTGCACAGAACATGAAGTACTCTGCATACCGGTCGCGGGAGATCACCTGGCTTGAGACGTCCACCGAACTCATACCGAGATACTCCATCATGCTTGCCTGCACTTCCATCCCTTTCGGCCCGAGCGCTGCCTGCGTGCCTACCGCACCGGTCATCTGCCCGACCACGACCCGGGGACGCATCTGTTCGAGGCGCTCGATATGCCGTCCGACCTCACTTGCCCAGATGGCAAACCGGAGGCCATAGGTTGTCGGCACTCCGTGCTGCCCGTGGGTCCTGCCGATGCAGACCAAAGACTTTGTCTCAGCCGATCGCCTGAGGAGCACTCCTAACAGCTGGCGGAGTTTCTTGTCGATCAGGTCAAGTGTCTGGCCAAGCTGGAGCCCGGTTGCAGTGTCAAGGAGGTCATTGCTTGTGGCACCGTAGTGCACCCAGCGCCCGGACTCTCCCGATACTTCTGATATTGCTTTGACGATTGCCATCATGTCGTGGCTGATCTCCAGCTCGATTGCCTTTGCCCGTTCGAGCGAGGCATTGTGCGCTTTCTCGCTGATCTCGACTGCTGCTGCTGCCGGGATCATGCCGTGGTGTGCTTCAGCCTTTGCAAGCGCAACTTCAGCGCTGACAATGCAGGAAAAACGGTTCTTCTCACTCCAGATGGCACGCATCTCTTTTGTGCCGTAGCGCTCCTCGATGGGGTGGACTGCCATGGGTAGAAATGGGATGTTTTGGGATATAGTGGTTGGGGGGAGAGAAGATACATGACTCACCCTTCCCATCCTTCCAGCACAACCCTCGTCTTATCCAAAACCCAAGATCTTCCCCCGGAAAAAAAGACCCGCATATTCGCATTCCGGCAGGGTTTCGGAGGGTCGGATGGGGGAAACCACGTGGCGAAAAAGGCCTCGATTTCAGGGCACCTGGCGGGCGTTGGAAGAGGGCGTTTCCGCCGTTAGTTTGGCAAACATGGCGTGAAACAGACGTATTTTCCACAGGAACCGAAACGGCGGGATTATCGGAGTTTTCCGGGATTGATTAACGTGCAGTAATGTATAAACGGAGCCTGAAACGGACTTATTTGCGCTCAGGGTTCTGACCTCCTTATTCCAAGTGTCGCTTGACAGACACTGCATGAGCCTAAAAATCGTGCTCTTCAAACACAATGATGGGGGTTGAGACCCCCATACCCCATTAAGGATGAATGCCGCCGCCCCCGATGGGGCGCCCCCGCGGCGGATCAGGGCTGCCTCACACGAGCGGAAACAGTAATGATGTGACATCGCTCAGCTCAGGGCCCGTGAGGCCTTGTCAGGTGCCGACGGAGAGGGGGTGGGTGGTGAAGTGAGCGTATCTCTTTCGTTATCAAAATTAAAACCACGATATCAAAAAAAATTGCATTATATAATTTACACGGACAATAGTTACAGAAGGATGCTTGCAAATCTCATCGAACTGGTAGTTCACCCGGATGCATTTTTCGAGCGAATTTCAAAGGAGGAAATCAACCTGATCCCACCCCTCCTAATAGTTGGGACGGGGATTTTATTATTAATAATTGGAAAGACAATCCCGGTTGTCTGGATCTCGCTCAATTCATCATTTCTGCAAAATCACAGCTTTGCTGAGATATTTGGGAGTTTGATATTATGCCACGCTCTCTCTCCCATTGTCGTATTAGGTATCATTTCTCTGGGCACATTTGTCATATCCCGCGGACTTAACGGAAAAGGATCGCTGACCGCAAACATCCAGAATATTGGGTACGGCATGATACCATGGACATTTTACATTCTCGGTTCGCTGGTTTTCAGTAGTATTATTTTTCTTGTCTTTCACGCATGGCCTGGCCCCCCCAATTCACCGGAAGCGGCGATGGTATTATTCTGGATAGCCGCTCTCATTGGTCTTGTTGTTTTTTTCTGGGAATGGTATCTCTGGATTCTTGCAGTCAGGCACACACACGCATTCACGATCCGGAAAGCAGCGGCGGTAACAATTGTACCGGTTGCGATGGGAATTTGGCTGACCATCCCGGTTCAGGCATGGCTCGATACGATCTGGATGGTCATCTTTGGGATCTGAATCGACAGCATCCTCATTTCTTCACCTTCGCCCCGCATCCCCACACCCATAAAACCCTTCAGCGCCAACACTGATCCCAATGGACAGCATCGACACCTACTTCCCGTACAGCGAATACCGCCCGGGCCAGCGCCACATGCTCGAAATCGCAGCGCAGGTTGCCCGGGAGGGCGGGATCGCCATGATCGATGCCCCCACCGGCAGCGGGAAATCGAGTGTCGTTGCTTCTCTCCTTGCCGAGCGGAACAAGAAGAAGATCGTGATCGCGGTGCGGACCGTCAGCCAGCTCACCACGTTCATCCGCGAACTCGAACTGGTGCGAAAAAAAGCGCCACACTTAAAAACAGTGTACCTTGTCGGCAAGAAGAGCATGTGCCCGCTCGGAGGCGAGGGGGACATCTATCGCAAATGCGAAGGAGTCAAGGCCTTCTCCTCCTCGCTCATGCGGGACCGTGCAGACAAGGGGGCGCTTGTCCCCGCCAAAGACCCGTTCATCATCCAGCAGATCCGCAAAATGGACAAAGAGCACCCGCTCCTCTGCCCGTATTATATCGCGAGCAAGCAGTTTGTACCAGCAGAGACCATGGGGGTCAAGATGGTGGCCTCAACCGAACTCCGGGCCAAGGCCGACCGGGTTATCTCGCACCCGGTGCCCCCGCGGGAACTTGGTGAATTTTCCGGAGCCTGCTGCCCGTACGAGCTGATGATGCAGGCAGCCCGTAACACCGATGTGGTCATCCTCAACTATCACCACCTCTTTGACCGGGACATCCGCGAGCAGCTCTACGCGAACCTCGGGGTGGAACCGCAGGATGTCCTGCTCCTCATCGATGAGGCGCACAACTGCGGGGATGTGATCACCGGTATCGAGAGCGTGACCTTAGAGGAGCACGATCTCGAACAGGCGTCCCGCGAACTCTCCGGTATGCGCAAGCGACACAAGGGAGCTGAGGCGGTTCAGCATGTACTGCCCCGGCTTACCGAATTCATACGGGGTCTTGCCAATTCTGTGGAAGCCGAAGACTGGTTTGATCCATCGATCTTCGACCGGATGATTGTCCGGGAATCCCTCTATAAAGAGATGGATGAGATCGTCGATGACCTGATGGGTTTATCCGAAACCATGCGGGAGAAGAACCAGCAGGCCGGGGAATTCAGGGAAACCGCTATCGAACGGCTGACTGAATTTATGGTCCGGCTCTCCCATTCCTCAACAGACCCGGCCTACCTCACGGTATACCGGAAAACGGAAGTGGGAATCACTCTCGAAGTGCGCAACATCGATCCGGCCGCCTCGCTCTCTGAAGTCTGCGGTTCCCACTCCTGCTGTATCCTGATCTCCGGCACTCTCTCCCCTGTCAACAGTTTCCGCCGTTACTATTTCGGCGATGCAAAGGTGACCACGCTCTCGCTGCCCAATGCGTTCCCCAAAGAGAACCGGCTGATTGCCTGTGCCAGCGACATCACAACGGCGTTCTCCATGCGGCAGAACAAGGACAATACCTCCCGCGTAAGTGACTATATCAAAGCATTCAGTGCACTCAAAGGAAACCGGGCCTGTTATTTTCCCAGTTACCAGATCCTCGAATCATTTGCAAGCCTCGCTGTCCCGCACCTCCGGGGAAAAAAGATCTATATCGAACCCCGCGATGCAGCCAACGCGGCCGCTGCCCTCACAGAATTCCTCTCGCTGCCTGCACGGGGACAATCCGGTATCATGTTTGCCGTCTGCGGTGGAAAATGGAGCGAGGGACTTGATTACCGGGGCGAGATGCTGAACGGTGCGATGGTGATCGGCCTCCCCCTTGCCCCGTTCAACCGGGTCAGGAAGATGACCATAGAATACTTCCGGCACAAATTTGGCGATGAAGGAGAGTTCCTCTGCTACACCCTGCCGGCAGTCAACCGCTCCCTGCAGGCACTTGGCCGGGTGTTACGCACGCCGGAAGATCGCGGTGTGCTGGTGCTGGGGGAGAAACGTTTCCTTGAACGACGGGTGCGCCACGCACTTCCCGGCTGGTTACAGGAAGAGATGATCGAATGCGATGTTGTGCGGTTCCGTGAGTTGATGGGAACATGGAAGTCGTAAGCGGTTCGTGCCGTTTCGGGTTGTGGTATGTCCAGGTCTGGTGGAACGATACTGCGGTGCACCGCGTACGTTTTTCCACAACCGCACTTGAAGGGGATGTCCCTCCACTTATCAGGAAATACTGCGGGGGACAAAGAGTTGATTGTTCGGTCCTTGACAGCGTTGCTCTCCACAATGATACCGTATACAGCCGGATATACAAGGAAGTGCGGGAGGTTCCCTATGGAAAGACTAAAACGTACGGGGAAATAGCAGAAAACGTAGGCACAGCGCCGAGAGTGGTCGGGCAGGCTATGGCCCGTAATCCCACACCGTTGATCATCCCCTGCCACCGCATTGTTGCAGTACATGGCATCGGAGGATTTTCCCCGTCAGTAGAGATCAAGGAAGCGTTGCTTGCAATGGAAACAAAAACTCAGCGTAAAATACTACTGGGTAAAAAGCCAAGATAATTAAGGAGAGGCAATTACCTTACAATGGAGAGCCGGATTTGAGATCAGCAGTGATTCTTGTTGGAGGAGAAGCACGACGTGCAAATGGCCAGGAGAAATATTTCTTCATGTACATGGGAAAGACGTTTATCGAACGGCTGATCGACACTCTCTCGCAGGTTGTAGACGAGATCATCCTTGTTGCACGGGATCCCGAGCAATGCAAACGATTCAACGGGATTGAAGGGGTACGGTGCATCACCGATATCCGAACCGGTACCGGGCCCATTGGCGGGCTCCATGCCGGAACCCTCGCAGCGCGCGGCGAGAAAATTTTTGTGTCTGCCTGCGATATGCCGTGTGTCGATCCCCGCATAGTCACTCTTTTATTCGACCGTATTGACGGCTTTGATGCTGCAATTCCCTGCTGGAACCCGGATATGCTCGAACCATTGCATGCAGTCTACAGGAGATCCGCACTGGTAACGTATCTTGAAGATCACGAATCATTCTCCCTGCGAACTATGGTGAAGGGACTGAATTCCAATTACGTGCCAATCGATGAAATCCGGGCCATCGATCATGAACTGACCACATTTACCAATATCAACAAGATTGAAGACCTGGAACGGATTAACAGCGTCCGGAAATAAGATTGGTGCAGTTACCGCACCCAGCTCCTGCTTTGGAAAGCAAAAGAGCCCGCTTTTCGTCCTGCAAGAATATAAGCAATGAGATCATCGTTTTATTAGAGCATTTCCAGACAGAGCACCGGGGATTTTTCCGTGGATTACAAAAGGGAGCATCTTTCCAGCCAGAATGAAAAGGTCCTGCACTTTTTTATCATCGCTGCGGCATGTATCAGTGCAGTACTCACCACGATATTTTCCCTCACCCATGGTATTTTTGAAGTCTATCCCTTCCTGTATATTCTGCCGATCATCCTCGCAGTGTACTTTTATCCCAAACGGTCTGTTCTCATCACTCTCGGTATCAGTCTCCTGTATATCACGCTCATTTACATCTATGGCTTTTCTAATCCGACGGTGATGGCAACATCTACAGCATGGTTTGCAATCTTTATTGCAATTGCTGTCGTGGCATCGTCATATGCCAACAGATTACAGGAAGAACGCAGCAGGATACAAAATATCCTCGAAAATTCACAGGATGGTATCTTCTGCCTCGATCTCCGTACCAAACGGATCCGTGAAATTAATGTAAAATGCGCCCGGTGGCTCCGGTATGACCGTAAGGATCTCATCGGAAAAGAGATCTCCCGGATCTGGACTGATGAAAATGAACAGGAGCAGTTCGTTTCCCATGCAAAAAAGGGATTATGCAACTCAGAGACTGAAGCGGTTTTTGTTGCGCAGGACGGAACCCTTCTGCGATTTGTCCTGTCTGCAATACTTACCACAAATAACCAGATGCTCTGTTCGGTGATTGATATCACCGGCAACAAAATTGTCGATGAAGAGATACGAAAAACATTAGAGGATCTCGAAAATCAGGTCCGGCATCGCACCGCACATCTCGAACAGATGAATGAAGAGTTACGGGCTGAAATCCTTGAACACCGGCGCTTTGGGAGTAAGATCCTGTCTGGGAATTGTAGTGAAGACGAAGAGGAAGATAAATGACCGTTGCCGCTGAAAAAAAAAGCCAGATCTACTGGGCGGTTACCATCGGTATTACGATCCTCATTTCAGTCTATTTTACCGTTTATTCGCTCACCCATGGGATCCATGACGTATTCCCCTTCCTCTACTTCCTGCCCATTATACTCTTTGTCTATTTCTACCCGCACCGGGGCATCATCTTTTCCCTGATCATCAGTACGGTATACCTGCTGCTGGTCTATTACTATGGCAATTTTAATCCGAATCTGGTAGCTGTATCAACAGCCTGGTTTGTCATATTTGTAACAATAGGGGTGGTCACCTCATCCTTTGCTGAGGGGCTCAGGGAAGAAGAACAGAAATATCGCGGGATTTTTGAAAATTCACAAGCCGGGATATTCATCTTTGATCTTATATCACTGCGCATCCGGGAGATGAATGGGAAATGCGAACGGATGCTGAGATACAACCGGACTGATCTCATCGACAGGGATCTGTCCACAGTTCTTGTCGATTCGGCCAGTCGTGATTCGTTCATTCACCTGATCAGGACCCATACAAATACCGGGGATATTGAACTATTCTTCCACACCCGTGACGGCGCAGTACGGCAGTTCCTTGTTTCTGCGTCACGAGGCCAGAATGATATCGTGATCTGTTCTGCAATCGATATCACCGAGCGTAAACTGGCAGAACAGGTGATCCAGAAAGCCCGGGAGGATCTGGATCAGCGTGTACGGGAGCGGACAGACGAACTTTTGCAGGCAAACGATGAGCTCAAAGCTGAGATCCAGGAACGCAAGCAGTTTGAATCTGCCATCCAGCTGGCAAACCGGAAACTCAATACGCTTTCATCCATCACCCGGCACGATATTCTCAACCAGATCACGGCAATTGTCATGTACCTCTCGCTAGCTGAAGAAGAAGTCACTGATCCCATCACGCTGGAGCATCTCCGGAAAATTGACCAGGTTACCCAGTTGATCCAGAAACAGATACGGTTCACCCGCGATTACCAGAATATCGGTTCAAGTTCCCCCCAATGGCAGAACGTTGCCGGAACTGTTAAAGATGCAATCACGGATCTCGATCTTGGCGGTATCACCATAGAGACGGCCCTCAATGGTCTTGAGATTTATACAGATTTCCTGCTCGAAAAAGTGTTCTACAATCTTATTGAAAACTCGTTGCGCCACGGCGAGAAGGTTACCGTGATCCGGTTCTCCTTTAAAGAAACACCCGAAGGGATTACCATCTATTGTGAAGATGATGGCGTCGGGATCCCCATAAACGCAAAGGATCGGATCTTCAAACGGGAGTATTACCGTAATACCGGCTATGGCCTGTTCCTTGCCGGAGAGATATTGAGTATCACCGGGCTCACCATCAAAGAAACGGGTGAGCCGGGGAAAGGGGCACGGTTTGAAATTTACATACCCAGGAACGAATACCGGTTCGCAACTCCCGATAATACGATGTAACTCCGTCAGGTTTTCAGAAACATTCTTACTTGTTGGATACCTGAAATATGGTTACCTGCTTCACGGTTTATCGCATCAGCCCCGGTAAAGTTGAGTCTTTTGTTCAATTGCGGCTCTGTTGAAATCCTATTTTCCGTTGCTTGTCTGTCATCTACGAAAGACAGGAGGGTGACCCCCTCTCTCCCCCAAAGGGGGAGGCAGCCCAGGGGGAGTATCCCCTTGACCCCCTGCGAGTTTCCTTATCAACCTTCTGATGGCTATCGCAATATTGGGGGATGCCCAAGCGGCGGTGGCGGAAGCACGATGTGCTGTAGCCCCCAAGAGCGATTCTTTGGTGCTCCACAAGGATTTCAACAGAGAGCCTAAATTGCAATAACTCCTATCCGACTATCCCCACAGGCAATCGAACAAGAGGAAGGTTTCACCGTTGGCAGTGTAATTTATTTGAAAAACGAATATGCATGTCGGGATTATGAACTACGGCAGTACTCAAATCTTCTTTTTCCTGCCGCTTGCATCCCGCATATAATTCCCAAACTCGCTTTTTAAAAGTTTGTCCCCGGAAAAAACCGGGCCGTCCCGGCATACCCTGAGCCCGGAGGGATCCACACAGCACGAACCGCAGACACCAACGCCGCATTTCATGTACCTGTGCAGGGAGAACTCGGTCTTGTGGGCAATACCCTTCTCATCGACTTTCGAGAGCACCGAGCGCATCATCACTTCCGGTCCACAGACAGCAATCCGGTCGTATGCACCCAGATTGAGATCGTCCATGAGGGTGGTCACAAACCCTTTCTGCCCGAGCGATCCGTCATCGGTTGCGATCAGCACATCCGTGCATTCATCCAGCTGGTCGACAAAGAGCAGCTCGGATTCGTTTCGTGCACCCAGAAGCATCGTCATGACACAATCAGACCGTGCAAGGGGCAGGAGCGGGGCAGCGCCGACTCCTCCGGCAATCGCCAGCATCTTCTCTCCCTTGGTAAACCCGTTTCCGTACGGGCCGCGTATCCCCAGTTTTGCTCCTGGAGCGAGATTGAATAGCGCGCTCGTTGCATCACCGACTTTCTGGACCGTTATACTATTCTCTGATGACAGTGCCATCGGGATCTCATCCACGCCCGGCACCCAGACCATCACGAACTGTCCGGGGACATGAGGAATATATTCCTCGAAGATAAAGGATCGGATTGCAGGGGTTTCTGATTTCACCCGGGCTATCGTGACCGGTACAAGTCCCATCTTATCTTTTTCACTCATGGGCACACCCCACGATCTCTTCAAGATCAATTCCGTTCCTGGAATACAGCTCCTTTGCAATCGTCTCAAAGACGTGCACATCGCCGTGAACCGCACTGCCGATCTCCACGGCACGGGCTCCTGCCATCATCATCTCGATCACGTTGTCCGCGGTGGAAATTCCCCCGCACCCGATGATCGGGATTTTACACGACGCATAGAGTTCGTACACGCACCGGACAGCAACCGGAAAGATTGCACCACCGGACAGCCCGCCGAACCGGTTGCCGAGCACCGGGCGCCGGATTGCAGTCGAGATGCGCATCGCCTTTACCGTATTGATCGCAACGATCGCGTGCGCCCCGCCCCGCTCCGCAGCCTTCCCTATTGCCGTGATATCGGTCACGTTCGGCGTAAGTTTCACCCACGTGGGGACACCTGTCCGGCTTACTGCACGGGTACAGGCCTCCACCAGCGCCGGGTCGCTGCCAATCGCAGCACCATATCCTTCGGCATGCGGGCAGGAAAGATTCAGCTCAAACCCGGAAACTTTTCCTTTGAACCAGCCGGCAACGGTTGAAAATTCCTCGGGGTTTCCCCCAAAAATGCTTACAATAACGGGTTGTTTTGCAAGGGGCCCGAGTTCTTCAACAAAATCCTTTGAGGGGTTGGGCAGCCCCATGGCGTTCATCAGCCCGTCATCCAGTACTACAAGACAGGGGCCGGCATGTCCTTCTTTAGGTACAGGACCTATTGATTTGGTCACGACACCCCCTGCCCCAAGCGAGAGCATCCGTGCAAGCGATGTGCCGGTCGTTCCCAGCACACCGGCTGCGAGCAGGAGGTGATTGTTGAGCGCTACGCCTCCCACATTCACCGGCCCTGGTTTGATCAATACCATCCATCAGGAAATGGTCGTTATTTATTATTAGCATAACCCATATTGGTACCAGATGGCGCGCCTTGCAGTTGTGGGAGTTGGCAGGATTGGTGGCGAAGTCGCATACCTCGCTTCCTCCATGGGGATTACCGATGAACTGGTCCTGTATGACAGCGCTCCTGAACTGCTCAAGGCGCAGGTACTGGATCTGCAACATACGGGACTTACCACTGAGATTTCCACGGATAAACATGCAATCCGTGACGCGGATGTCTGTGTCTTTTCTGCAGGACTTCCCCGCAATCCTTCGGTAAAAACCCGCGCTGACCTTCTCGAAGCAAATTCTGTTGCGGTCAACGAATGCGCTGCCCTGCTCAAAGGATTCAATGGGATTGTGATCACGGTGACCAACCCTATGGATGCCAACAACTACCTGCTCTGCAAACGGACGGGCATACCCCGGGAACGGTGCATTGGATTTGGCGGCCAGCTTGACAGTGCCCGGTTCGCACTCTCCCTGCGCCTACGGGGAATCACCGGATTTTCTTTTGTTCTTGGAGAGCACGGCGAGCACCAGGTGCCTGTCTTTTCCACGCTATCCCGCCCGGTTCCTGTACCCATGCGGGAAGAGATCCTCACGGAACTGAGGGGTTCAAGCATGGATGTGATCAAAGGCAAGGGCGGGACCGTCTTTGGCCCGGCCCTGCATATCGCACACCTCACCCGCATGGTGCTCTCGGATGCCCGCGAACTGGTGATCTGCTCATCGGTACTGGAAGGAGAATATGGCATTTCCGGCTGTTCGCTGGGGGTCCCGGTCAGGATCGGCAAAAAAGGGATAGAAGCAATTGAGGAATGGCAACTTGATGACTGGGAGCAGGAGAAGATGGAGCAGGCGGGAACATTTGTTGGGGACCTCTGCCGGAGGGCGATTTCCTGATATGGCATCCCAGTCCCGGCGCACGGATGCATGCCTGAACGCTCCCTGTACGCTCGACCAGTTTTCCGGCAGCATCTCCCTTGCCATTAACCAGGTGGAGTACAGCCGGGCACCGGATGGCCCTGTCATTCATATCTTTGGCCGTAATGCACAGGGTAAAGCAATCCGGCTGGATGTGACCGGGTTCAGGCCGTATTTTTATGTACCAGCAGATCAGGCAGCAGGGACTGCTCATCCCCAGCAGATCACGGTAGAAGAGGGGGCAGAATACCGCTCGATCCGCTCCGAACCCCTGCGCCGGATGTATGTCCAGCAGCCGGGCGATGTGCGGGAAGTCCGCGAACGTTACCGCCACTTTGAAGCCGATATCCCGTTTGCCACCCGGTTCATGATCGACTGCGGGTTGACGGGAGGAGTATCCGCTCCCGCAACAACTGCCGATTACCATGACCTTTCTCCCTCACAGGTAGACGCACCGGCCCGCTCCTGCATCATCGACATCGAGTGCGAGGATGAGCGGGGCTTTCCCGATCCCCAGCGGGACGCGATCATCTGCATCACCTGCTACGACTCATTCGACAATGACTATACCACGTTCCTGTTCATGAGCGGGGGCATGCCCGGGGAGATTACCGAGAAAGAGAAAGAGGGCGGGCTTGCCAACGGGTGTTTCCGGAAAGATACGCATACGATCTGCACCTATACTGACGAAGTCGCAATGCTCCGTGCGTTTTCTGCGTATATTGTCGCGCGGGACCCGGATGTGCTCTCCGGCTGGAACTTTGTGGAGTTTGATATGCCGTATATTGCCGGCAGGATGGAACGGCTCGGGCTTTCGGCCACCCATCTTGCCCGCCTCCCGGGCCAGACCGAACGCAATGCCCTGAGAGGGCGGGCGCTCTTCGATCTCCTGACGGGATACAAGAAGATGCACCTAACCCAGAAAGAGTCGTACCGTCTCGATGCGGTCGCTCTTGAGGAGGTTGGCGAGCAAAAAGTGCGATACACCGGCACAATCTCTGATCTCTGGAGAAACCAGCCGGCACTCCTTGTCGAATACAACTTCAAAGACGTTGAACTCTGTGTCAAGATAAATAAAAAGGACAATATCATCGAGTTTTACCGCGAGATCGCCCGCTATGTCGGATGCCCGCTCGACAAGACCCTGAACTCATCGAGCGTGATCGATGTCTACATCCTGCGCAAGGCTTTCGGGAAATACGTCCTGCCCTCCAAGGGGTTTGCCAACGCTGATGAGTTCGAGGGGGCGACCGTGTTCGAACCGAGCAGGGGCGTGCGGGAGAACGTAGTCGTGCTTGACTTAAAATCGCTCTACCCGATGGCAATGATGACCATCAATGCATCGATGGAGACCAAGGATCCTGCCGGTGAACTGGTAGCACCTAACGGGATCCGATTTAAAAAGCATCCCGACGGGCTGACGCGGAGCATCATATCCGAACTGTTAAAAGAACGGGATGATAAAAAGGCGCTGCGCAATAAATACGAATTCGGGTCCCCGAATTACGTGCTCTATGATATGCAACAGAACGTGCTCAAGGTGATCATGAACACGTACTACGGCGTCTCGGGCTATACCCGCTTCCGGCTCTTTGACCGGGAGATCGGTTCGGCAGTCACATCCGTCGGCAGGGCGATCATTGAGCACACCCGGCGCGTGATCGAACAGCAGGGATATACGGTCATCTATGGGGACACCGATTCGTGCATGGTGCACCTGCCCCCGGATCTTAACCGGGAAGCAACCATTGCAGCGGCCCGGGCAATCGAGAAACGTCTCAATGAGAGTTACCAGGAATTTGCCGAAAAGGAACTGAATGCCGATGTCCACTACTTCTCGATCAAGTTCGAGAAGATCTATGCCCGCTTCTTCCAGGCCGGTAAAAAGAAGCGGTACGCGGGGCACCTTGTCTGGAAAGAGGGAAAGGATGTCGATGAGGTGGACATTGTGGGTTTTGAGATCCGGCGCAGCGATACCCCGCAGATCACCAAGGTTGTGCAGCAGCGGGTGATGGAGATGATCCTTGCCGGCGAAGAATATGGCGGGATCAAAGCATTCCTCTCGGACGTGATCAAAAAGTACCGGTCGGGAAAATATACCCTTGACGAGATTGGTATTCCCGGCGGGATCGGCAAATCGCTTGATGATTACGACAACGACGATGCGCAGGTGCGGGGTGCAAAATATGCCAACCAGTATCTTCACACTGAGTTTGGCAAGGGGAGCAAGCCCAAGCGGATCTATATCCGGACCGTGACTGCGAAATACCCGAAAACGGATGTGCTCTGCTTCGAGTATGGCGATCAGGTGCCACCCGAGTTTGTCGTTGACCTTGAACTGATGCTGGACAAGACCATCAAGCAGCCTATCTCCCGCATTATTGAAGCACTCGGCTGGAGCTGGGACGATGTCGATCCCTCGCGCACTACCCTCGCCCAGTGGGGCCTCGGCTGATAATTTTTTTTGATGGAATTTAATTATTTTCGAAATTCATTATTGTTTATTTCAGGAATGTTCCTATGCTTGAAAATATTACATGTCAATTTGTTACATCTCAATTTTCAGATTCATCTAATTGGTGGAACAATATTTCCTTAACAATTCAGTTGCTAGGAAGTTTTGTTATTGCTCTATGTATACTCTTGATTACTCAATACCTGACTAAAAAAAGTGAATTTGAATCTACCATGAATTGGTTCATAACTGAGGGGGATTATTTAAGTTCGATTATATCCCCGAAGATAGATTCCATTGAAGAAAATTTAAAAACATTGGATGCTCTTCCTCCTGATAGGAAAGATATTCGGATATTCGATTTTCCGGATTTTAAACTTGATTCATTGGATTTTATTATTTCAAAGGGTTATTTTCAATTTTTCTCTGAAATGGATTCTACGTACTTGATTCAAATTAAAATGGTTTTAGCCAAATTACAATATAATAAAAATTCTTATGATTTACTGAATTCGAAAAGTTCTCAATTAACCGCAGAAAATTTTAAAATTCAACAACGTACTCTTTTAGAGGGCACACAAAAACTAATGGATCACTTTGTTTGGCTTTGGAATCAACCAAGAATAAAATCGAGAATTAAAAAATATCCTAAAAGAATTCTTATTTCATTTTTTCACAGTTAACAGCATATAAACTGTTGACTGTAATTAATTAGTTTTTCCCCCAATATTCTCGCTTAATTTTTCCTAGATCAATTTTTCCTGAGACATCAATTATTGTAACTGCTATAAAACAAAATATTGATGCCGGATCAGGTTCCCGGATCCAGCAACCGGTCGGCTTCAGTACTAACATCCGTTTTTCTCATTGCGTATTTCGCAAGGGTCCGCTGAATGAGCGTATCGTAGACCCGGGGCATATCGGACCGGAGCTGCTGGACTCCTTCTTCCGTAATCCCACCGGGGGTTGCCACCCGGCGCAGGATCGTCTCTGTGGGAGATCCCTGTTCATCGAGAAGCCGGGCGGTGCCGGAGAGCGTAGAGACCGCGAGCGCCCGGGCCTGCTCCGGAGAAAGGGTGCTGTGTCGTGCTGCGGCGCGGGCAAACTCCTCGATCAGGACTGCGATCAGGGCCGGGCCGCAGCTGGTGAGATCCGTTGCAACATCAACATTCTCCTCATCGATCACCACCACGGTCCCGAGTGCGGAGAAGAGCGCTTCCATCTCCTGTGCAGCCTTCCGGCTGACCCGGGCATTATGACAGAGCAGGGTAACTCCCGAATTCATTTCGGCAGTAAGACTCGGGACAACCCGGGTGATCGGGCCGGTAAAGAAGCGGTCAATCTGCTCTATCGGCAGGCAGGCTGCGATGGATACAAGATGGGTATCCGGTTGCAGGTCGTCAGAAATTTCTGACAGGACATGAACGGCATCAAGGGGTTTGGTGCAAATCAGTACTCGGTTGCATTCCCTAACAAGAACCCTGTTGCTCCCTTCAACCTGCACAGACGGATATTTTTTAAGAAGTGCGGCCAAGTCTGCCGGATGACGGGTGCTGATAAGCACATTTTCTGGTTGCAGGCACTTGCAGTCCAGCAACCCTTGAACGATCATGCTGCCCATGCTCCCGTAGCCGATGAACCCCGTTCGTGTATTCATGCTCCACAATCCATGCCGGATCCATAGTGTCACGATCAGGTAAATACCTGCTATGAATTTCGCACTGCGCCCGTCCCTCAACGGGGGACTGGGGGCGCAAGAGGGGGGCAATATAATACGTGAAAATTGGATTTCTCCAGAGCCGAAAATATCAGACGAAAACAGAATATATTAATAACGGTTTGTGCAATTAGGTGTAATATCACTCGTGAACAAGACAATCCATCTACAGATGGCACAGCATGAAGAGAACGCAGGGATTAGGCAACAGATGACTGGCGGGAATGTTTTTGTCGAGCGGGAAGAGAGTTTCGTCAATTTCTGGCTTTTTATTGTAATCCTTACGACCATCCTCGCACTTCTTATCAATATCTTAAGTCTTAACAAAGGTGCTAATGATGTCGCACCCCACCTGCTCTATATCCCGGTAGTCATTGCTGCATACTGGTATCCTAACCGGGGCCCCATTTTTGCGGTGATAATCTCCCTGATGTATCTGGGGATAGTATACTTTTTTACCCATGGCGTAATGGGGGAGCTGATCGCTTCGTCCATCAGGTGTTTTGTCCTCATCGGTGTATCTGCTGTTGTATCGAGCCTGGCAACCCATATGCGGAAAAACGAGGTGAAGTATCGCAGTATCTTCAACAACTCGGAAGCGGGCATCGGCCTTGTCAACACCAAAGATCTCTCGATTGCAGAAGTGAACAAGCGGTTTGCAGAATTACTCGGGTATACCCGGGAAGAACTCCCAAAAATCTCGTTTAATGATCTCTGGCTGGAACCAGAGGTAAAAGATACGTTTTTCAACCAGCTTGCACTGCATGACAGCATAGAAAATTTTGAGACACGGTTCAGGTCACCGCTTGGTAAAGAGCGGTGGGTGCTGATGTCTGCAGGGAAACTGCCGGATAACCAGTTTGTCTGTACTATTGTTGATATCACCGACCGCAAGAAAGCTGAAAAGGCACTGCTTATCAAAGATCATGCAATCAGTTCATCGATCAACGCGATTGCGATCTTTGATCTTGATTTCAATATCCAGTATGTGAACCAATCGCTCCTCATAATGATGGAGTATAATAATGAGCAGGATTTTATTGGGAAACACTCCGGCCAGTTCTTTGGTTCAGAGCAGGTTTTTGACGATATCCGTAAGATGCTGCCGACAAAAGGCAGCTGGTTTGGTGAGATATCCCTGATAAAGAATTACAAATCACCCTTTTTTGTACTTATCTGGATAAATATGGTCAAAGATGAGACCGGTAAACCGATCTGTATCATGGCATCGTTCATCGATATTACCGATCGCAAACAGATGGAAATAGTGAAGCGGGAAGCACTCGAGCAGATCGAGCAGAACATAGAACAGTTTGCCATCCTTGGCGACCATATAAGGAACCCGCTGGCAGTCATCATGGGCCTTTCGAGCCTTGCACCCGGGGATATCTCCGAAAAGATTATCCTGCAGGCACGGGAGATTGACCGGATCATCACGAAACTGGATATGGGCTGGATCGAGTCTGAGAAAGTGCGTGATTTCGTCAAACGCTATTACGGGGTGGGCACTGCAGGATTGGAACATTCTGAAGGAGAACGGAAGAAGAAATACCCACGCCCGTAATTTACCAATAATTTCCTTCTTTTATGAAGGTTCGTTACGAATGCGGGTTTTTTCCGGCCTCTTTCAGCCGCTCGTTGAGTTTCTTGATCTGGTCGCGTAATGCGATCGCCCGCTCGAAGTCGAGATTTTCTGCCGCATCCCGCATCTGTTTCTCAATATCGATGATCACGTTGGGGATCTCCTTTTTAGGCACATGTTTCGTATCGGTGATCTCTACTTCTTTTTCCTTGACGGGCTTGATGATTGTCAGCGGCACGATATCATGCTCGGTATTGTAGCGGACCTGCATCTCCCGCCGCCGTTTCGTCTCGGCGATTGCCCGTTTCATGGAGTCGGTCATGTTATCGCCGTACAACACGACCCTGCTGTTGACATTGCGGGCTGCCCGCCCGATGATCTGGATCAGGCTCCGGGCATCGCGGAGGAACCCTTCCTTGTCGGCATCGAGAATACCAATGAACCCTACTTCGGGAATGTCGAGACCTTCCCGTAACAGGTTGATTCCAACAAGCACATCGAACTTGCCCAGCCGGAGCTGGCGGATGATCTCGGTGCGTTCCAGCGTCTTGATATCGGAGTGGAGATAGCGGGTTTTTATCCCACGGTCTGCCAGGAACTCTGATAGTTCTTCGGCGAGCTTTTTGGTGAGCGTCGTGATCAGTGCCCGGTCACCGCGTGCAAGGGTTGCCTGCACTTCGCGGATCACATCGTCGGTCTGCCCCCTGATTGGGCGTACCTCGACGTTGGGATCAACCAAACCCGTTGGCCGGATGATCTGCTCTACAAGCCGGGCAGAGTGCTTCAGCTCGTAATCGCCCGGTGTTGCGGAAACGAAGATCGTGCTCGTCATGTATTGCTCGAACTCGTGGAACCGGAGAGGCCGGTTATCGTACGCACTCGGCAGCCGGAACCCGTAATCGATCAGGGCTTTCTTGCGGGAACGATCCCCGTTATACATGCCGTGGAGCTGCGGAATGGTCTGGTGGCTCTCATCGATGATCAGTAAGAAGTCGTCGGGAAAATAATCGAGCAGACAGTACGGTTTTTCACCGGCCGAGCGCCCGTCAAAGTGCCGGGAATAATTCTCAATGCCCTTGCAGGATCCCGTCTCTTCGATCATCTCGAGATCATAGTTGGTCCGCTGTTCGAGACGGTGCGCCTCGATCATGCCCAGCGTAGGCAGCACTTCATCCAACTCCTTCCGTATGGATGCTGCTGCCGTCTTCCGTGCGCCCTCAGGAGTAACGAAATGGCGTGCGGGATAGACATAGAAATATCTGAGCTGTTCCTTACGGGCGCCGGTGTTCTTGTCCACCTCGCTGATCCTTTCGATCTCATCTCCGAACATCTCGATCCGGATGATATCGTTGAAGTACCCGGGAATAATATCGATGGTGTCTCCCTTGACCCGGAACCTGCCGGGCATCAGCTCGAGATCATTTCGCTCAAAGAGGATATCGAGCAGTTTGCTCATGATCCCGGTGCGGGAAATTTTCTGGCCCACCGACAGCTCGAATCCCATGTTCCGGAAGTTCTCGGGATTTCCGAGACCGAAGATACAGGAGACTGATGCAACCACGATCACGTCGCGCCGGAACGAGAGGGAGGCAGTGGCAGAGAGCCGCATCATCTCGATCTTGGGGTTGATGGCCGAGTCCTTCTCGATATACTGGTCCTTTGACGGGATGTACGACTCGGGCTGGTAGTAGTCGTAATAAGAGACAAAGTACTCGACCCGGTTTTTCGGGAAGAAGTCGCAGAACTCGGCATAGAGCTGGGCAGCGAGTGTCTTATTGTGGGCAAGGACGAGCGTGGGGCGGCCGGCAGACGCAATCACATTTGCCATCGTATAGGTTTTGCCGGAGCCGGTCACGCCCAGCAGCGTCTGGAGCCGCTCGCCCTTTTCCAGACCTTCGGTTAACTCTTTTATGGCTTCCGGCTGGGAGCCTGCCGGTGCGAATGTTGAGACGAGATCGAACTCAGTCACGGTGCTTAGGATCTCGGGTTGTGATATTAAAAGGGATCGGGATGCGGCAGGAAAGTGAGGGGTAAGAGAAAAAGGATAAGGCAGAGGGGGTATCCTATCGGCATATTGAGCAGGGCCTCTCGCCCCACCAAAAGAGGGGGGGGCCGGAATTACCCTGGCACCGGTTTCAGATCACGGTTTTGTTATCAGTTCCTGCACCCACGCCCGGTTCGCCCGGAGGGCGCAACCTCCGGAACTTTCCGTGAGCAGCCCGTGCTCGTTGCGGATCCGTGCGAGCAGCCGGGACTTAAGAGCGATTTTGAGCGGCACGGCTGAAAGGTTTGCATCCGAGTACGGGGCAGCGGGGCAGGGTTCGAGATCGCCGGACGGGCTCACATGCACGAAGCCCCGGCCCGCTGCAAGACACCCCCCGTACGCAACCTCATCACCGGGAAAGCCGATGAATAGTGCGGGAAACTTCCGGTTGAAGTCTGACAGGACCGTATTCAGCATTGTCTTCTGTGCCGGGGTCAGGACAAGGGTTTCCGTGCCGGGTTCCATGGGCACGTACTCGACAAAGGTGAACACCCGGGCCCCTGTCGCAAGCATCCGCCGGATGAATTCCTCGCCCGTGACCCGATCAAAGTTCTCCCGCGAGGTCGTAACCGAACAGCCAAAAAAGGTGTTCCGGCTCCTGAGCCGGGCACAGGTTTCGAGCAGCCGGTCATAGACCCCGCTGCCCCTCCGCTGATCGGTGTCCTGCCGGAAGCCTTCGAAACTGATGACCGGCACGATGTTCCGGCATTCTGCAATTGCAGCGGCCATCATGTCGTCGATCAGCAGCCCGTTGGTAAAAAGCGGGAAGAGGATCTCCGGGTAAGCCGCACCCAGGCTGAAGATCTCCTCCTGCCGGACAAGTGGTTCGCCGCCCGCAATGACAATGATCGAAACCCCGAGTTCCGCAGCCTGATCAACAATCGATGCCAGGGTTGCCGGACTCATCTCCGCCCGGGCCTTCTCTCCCCGTCCGTGCATGTAGCAACCGGCGCACGCAAGATTACACCGCGAAGTGATACTCGTGATCATCACGGGAGGGACAAGCAGCCCGTTGTCTTCGTGCTCCTTCCTGACCATGGCAGCCCGTGACTGGTATAAAGCGATCCGGGATCCAGCAAGGAACAGGCTGCTATCGCTCTGGATAATCCGCATCCCCTGCCGGATCACATCCGTCACAGTGGCATCAAACAGCCGGCGGGGATCCGGGACCGGCTGCTCATTACTCATGTCAGAAATATTCATGATCGTTTTCAGGCTCATGCAATCTACCGCAGTATCATATCGTTGAGGGTAACATCTGGGTGGTGGTAGCGCGGTTTCCCGGCAGTCCTGCCGCCGATCTCGATTGCTTTCTGCGGGCACCAGTGGATACAGGCATAGCACTGGGTGCAGTTCTTCCCCCAGCTCACGGCATCATCCATTACCGTGATATTATTCGTGGGGCATATCCGCCCGCATGTCCCGCAATGGTTGCACGCTGCCGTTGCGTGGAGACGACGCGGTGTGTTATAGACAGAAGTCATAAGGGTGCTCGTGATGCATCCCCCGATGTGCAGGATGATCGAGTTGGATCCTTCCGGCACGGAAGTCTTCCGTTCCCGGATCGCTGCTGCAATCACCGGGATACGGCTTTTTGCCCTGGCATATTTTTCCTGCCGGTGATCCGCATCCCCCATCAGGTCAACGGGACCGATATAGTTCTCCGGCATGACAAAGACAAACCCGGCTGAAAGCGTTGTTCCCTTCTCTTCGAGGAGGGACTTCAGGTTGAAGAGGGCATGGCCGGGCCGTTCCCCGCAGGTCGCGATGCCGAAGATGTACGGGCTGCCGGTGAACCGGAGTTTTTTTACAAACTCCCTGACAAGGCCGGGCAAAGTAAGATAATAGACCGGAAACGCGATCCCCACGGCATCGGTATCTGCTACAACCTCCGGCTGTTTCATCAACTTCAACAGGGGGATGAGTTCCGTTTCTCCGAGTTCTGTTGCAAGGTGCCGGGCAACGGCAAGCGTGTTGCCGGTACCGGTGAAGTAATAAATGATGGTTTTCATGGTATCTCTCCCGGATTCTGTATCAGATCGTTTCGTATCTGCCTTGCTGCAATCCATTCAACAACCATCCCGATTGCATGATACACAGGATTAACCGGAACATCGACGAAAAATTGCACGCTCCTGTCAAACCAGCCCTTCTCTTTCCAGTACTGGTAATCAGCAGGTGACAGTCTCTCCAGCTGGGAGAATGCTGCCCGCTGACCGTGGAAAATTAGTATGTCCATAAGACCCGGGCTCTTTCGTACCTGGCGTCGGAGTGCCATCGTAAATTCCCCTGCGGCTTTCGCAATCGCCCTCCGGTTCCCCTCGATCCGATGGCTCGGTAGGGGAATAGGGGTTACCAGCCCGATCTTTCCCGCTATTTCGAATCCCCATACCCGGGCAACCGTATCTAAGTAATTCAGAACATCTTTATGACCGAGTGCACCGGTTGTTGTCAGCAGGAGGGCTTTCTTGTCAAAGAACTGCGGCCGGTGGAAGTTGTAGCAGAATCGGTCGATGAATATCTTCATCTGGCCAGTGACGCTCATACCATAGACGGGGGACGCAAAGATCACGCCATCGGCCTCTCGTATCTTCTGCTCGATCAGGAGGGCGTCATCGTGATTGGGACATTTTTCTTCACCATGGAAGAAACAGGCAAGGCATCCTTTGCAGGGCAGCAGGTTGGCGTCTTTCAGCCAAAGGTACTCAAATTCCACCGGGAGATCCTGTTCCAGGATCCCGCGGAGCTCTTCGCATGCCCGGAACGTATTTCCTTTCCGTGGGCTCCCCATGATAACAAGAATTTTTTTCATTTGCTCCATGGTCATTTCCTTTTCCATGCATACGTGATCGCACCCTTCGGGCACGTATCGGCACAGTTTGCGCAAAGGATGCAGTCGGGATTCTCCATCTCACCCTTCCGGACCATGCTATTCACATCGAGGCCCATCGGGCATTCCTTTGAACACTTGTTGCAGTCGATACAGCGGGAGGCATCGGCACCCAGCTGCAGGGCAGGCCAGCCGATGAGGTTCCGGATCTTCCGGCCGACTATCATCAGGGCCGCGACAGGGCAGAGGATATAGCAAAACCCGCGCCGGCCGGCGAGATACACTACGGCGAATATAATCGAAAAGATGATGATCACGACTATAAGGGGTTCAAGGGACGTGATCGACAGGCCGTGGTCCGTGCTGTAGAAGGGATCAATTGCACGGATTCCCCCGGCGCTGATGAAGAGGTACGCAAGCATGGCAAGCCAGAGCACTGTGACGCCATACTTGACCCGGTTGCGCCAGCCGTCCTGCACGGTATGCTTCATGACCGGTGAACAGATCTCCTGCCATGCTCCCATAGGGCATAGCCAGCCGCACCAGAGCCGGGCGACAAAGAGCGAAAGGATGAAAATTGCAATAAAGAGGATCATGCTGCCGGTGGCAATACCTTCGGCTGCTCCCATAAGGATGATGATGGGGGAGATGTAGACGAGCGTGACAGGAAGGAGGATGAAAGAGAGGATGAGGAGCCATTTCCGGATTTGCTGGCGTGATGATTCGGTTTTGTTTGTTTCAGTTTCTGTCATGGTAATTTCCTTGTTGTGTCTGTTTTCCCGATACCGGTGAGCAACATCAGGTTCCGGGCAAATGCTTCCGCATTCCTGAAGTCTTCGGCATCAGGCTTCCCCTTGTTAAGACCCCCGAAATATTTTAAGAAACTGTTCGTGTTCCACCCCGCACACCCGAATTCCCCGATGACCGTGTACCCTTTCGCTTTTAATTTTTCCCGGAACTGCTCGTGATTTTTCTCCACGAATTCCTTGTTGGCAATGAAAGCCGGAGCTCCATAGGTCGAGAAGAGGAATACTTTTTTGTTGTTCACCTGCGGCAGCCGGTCGGCAAGGCTGAGGAGGGATGTGTCGAATGTCGCGCTATAGATCCCGGAGCCAAAGCCAACCAGATCATATTCCGCGATCTCTTCGGGCCTGACCTGCTGTGGCGTTTTTACCGGTGCATCAAGCACGTTTGCAATGACGTGAGCGATCTTCTCAGTATTTTTGTGATGATACGAAAACACGACCACGAGAGATTTTATCGGCAACGAATCCTTGTGTTCTGTCCCATTCGATTCCATTTTTTTCACCTCTTTTTAATTACCCTGTCCCACCGTTACGACATCCCCGCTGGGCTTTCATGTCCTCAACCTTCAGATCCGGGTGCCGGTACCGTCCCCGCAGGCAGCCTGAACGCGCTCTGCCACGCTGTGGGTGTTCCCGGACCAGGAATTGTAAATGATGCAGGTCTTCATGGTTTCATACCTTCTGGTTTTTGACCGGGATTCGTTTTTTGTTCCGCAGCAGGCAGGACCGGCAATGCTGCAGCAATCCGGCCGAGAAGTTCATTTCCCACAGTCGGGTTTTTCGTGTCCTCTTTGGTGAGGCAGATCTCTGCCATGACTTCAACACCCCGTTCTGCCAGTGCCCTGTTCAGGAGCGGGAGGGCTTCGCCCGGCTGGTCATGACAGGTCACGAAGACGACGGCCATTTTTCCTTCACAGCCACGGAGCGCCCGGACTGCGGCATTGATGGCAGGTGCCGGCTTCCATGCCCATACAGGTGTGCCGATGATGAGCAGGTCGTACGGCGAGACATCGATCTCATCGGGAACAATCGCATCGCAGGCTCCCTTGCGGGATCGCAGGACACCGGTCGTGTACGCGGTGAAAGTCGAATACTCGGTCCGGGTCTTTACTTCGATAAGTTCGCACCCGCTGGAATGCCGGATTCCTTCTGCTATCCCCCGCGTAACACCGGTAAGTGAGTAGAAGATCACGCATGCCTTTAAGACCCGGTTGCGGGTCGTTTTCCGGACCAGTTCCCGGCTGCAGTTTTCCATGACACTTGCGTACATCAGCTCGAAGTGTTCCCGGAACTGCACAATGCGATCGCGGTTGATCGTGTAGTAGACATAGAATCCCTCCCGCCGCGAATCGACAAGCCCCTCGCCTTTCAGCGTCTTTAAGTGCTGGGAGACCGCCGGTTGCGAAATGCCGAGCCGGGTTGCGAGTTCCCCCACACCGAGCGTCCCGCTCGTGTCGGTTGCGAGCAGGTAGATGATCTGGAGGCGGGTGAGATCGCCAAGCGCCTTGAACGTCCCGGCCATAACGGGGACGATCTCGCAGAGCTTGGTACATTCTTTACACTTGTTGCACGGGTCCATGGATTCTGTATAAGTGTTTGCTTATACACTTATAAGTTTTTTCCGGTAAACCTGTTCATATGACTAACGAAAAGAAATACAACTGCGCAAATTTCCCGGCACAGAAAAAGGCCATACTCCCCATACACAAATTAACAGGATTATCACAGGAAAGTGTTTTGACCGTTCACCAGACACTCTTTCCAATATTTATCATCATAAGCAATCTTAATAAAAACCAGAACTGAATGATTCCTTATGAAGGACGGATTATTCACTCACAGAAAAGGAATGCAGGTTCTCTGTTTTTTTGCCGTACTATCGCTACTGCTCGTATCCTGCGGATGCACGCAGCTGCCTGCGGGTTCCCAGCCAACACCAGTAGTAACCGTTACACAGCCCGATTCCACACATATCCTCATCACGTACCCGGGAAGTCCCCAGACAGACAAACTCGTGGAACTGGAGATCTCCATAACTGACAGCAATGGGAAGGTGACAACCAAGTCCATGGGTTCACGGCTGGCAACTACACCCATTCAGTACGGGAGTTCATACCAGATAACCGGATCCTTTGACGGGAAAGACCGGGTGTATGTGACCGGTTACTTCTCTGACGGCTCACAAAAAACGATCATCGATACCACCATCTGATCTTTTTTTTTTTTTAAATTACCAGTAATCAATGAACTGGAAAGAATTTTTTTTAGGATAGCACCAGTGAGAATTCAGTAGCCAGAAGAGTACTTGCATAAACGGGATTATAGTCTGGAAGAGACTACAATATACTGCATTTATTTATTCAACCCATCATCAGAAAGGACATCAACAATGCTGACATTTGACGAGATTATCAAGCTGGCAGGGGATTCAGGACTTGAGTCCTCCCGGGTAGAAGAATTCCGGAAGAAATACGGCGCCAATGCGATGACGCCCCCGGTCCGGGAGCCTCTCTGGAAACAATACTTACAGAATTTTGACGATCCGATCATCAAGATCCTGCTCCTCGCAGTTACGATCTCTCTGATTGTCTCTCTTATGCAGGGAAGCGGTTTTTTAGATACAATCGGGATCATCATTGCGATCCTGCTCGCAACCGGTATTGCGTTTTTCAATGAATACCGGAGCAGCAAAGAGTTCGATATTCTTAATGCCCACCGGGATGACATGGGGGTCAAGGCAATACGGGACGGACACCCCACCTCGGTTCCTGCCCGCGATATCGTAGTCGGCGATCTCATCATACTCGAAGCCGGCGATGCCGTCCCGGCAGACGGTTATCTTTCGGTCTCTGATGCCCTGTTCAGCGATGAATCCGCATTCACCGGGGAGAGCGAACCGGTCCAGAAAGAGATACAGGCCCGGGTCTTAAAAGGTGCGTTTGTAACCGCAGGAAAAGGACGCATGATCGCAGCCGCAGTAGGCGACTCGGCCCAGATGGGACTTATCGCTGCATCCCTCGGCATTGATCACGCCACCCAGACACCTCTCGAGCACAAGCTCGAAGATCTCGCAGGGATCATCAGCAAGTTCGGTTACGCAATGGCAATACTCATCTTCGGCACCCTGTTTATCCGGGGTCTCATGTTCGGGGAAATCACCGGGTTTACCATCGATACTGCCAACCATCTCCTGCACTACATCATGCTCGCCGTGGTCATTGTCGTTGCTGCGGTCCCGGAAGGTCTCCCGATGAGCGTTGCCCTCTCTCTCTCGCTTGCAATGCGCAAGATGACCCGGGCCAACTGCCTTGTCCGGCGCCTGATTGCCTGTGAAACCATCGGCTCAGCCACAACGGTCTGCACCGACAAGACGGGCACGCTTACCAAAAACCAGATGGAAGTGGTGGCATCCTCGGTTGGAAACCCCGTCCACCCGGGGGATCTCCCGGGTTCACCTGTGGAATGGATCACCTTAAACGCGGCAGTGAACGGCACCGCACATCTCGAAGAGCGCGAGGGCAGGGTGATCGTGATCGGCAATTCAACCGAAGGTGCCCTGAACCGCTGGCTGCGGGAACATACACTGGACTACCAGCAGCTGCGTGCCGAGACTACTGTTGCGAAGCAGTATCTCTTTGACGGGAACCGCAAGCGGATGTCCACCGTTGTCCACATGAAAGGAACACCGTACCTGCTCGTCAAAGGTGCACCGGAGATCATCAGCGGGCTCTGTAAGGCTACACCCGACCTCTCCGGCGTGAGCGAACTCGCATCGCGGGCCATGCGGACCCTTGCCTTTGCACACAAAGAGATCATCAACGGCGACGAAACGGAGACCGGACTGATCTGGGACGGGTATGTCGGCATACGCGATCCACTCCGGGATGATATCGCCGCATCCGTTGCCCGTTGCCAGAGTGCAGGAATAAAGATCCGCATGGTAACCGGGGACAACCCGGAAACCGCACGGGCCATTGCCCGTGATGCAGGAATCCTGCAACAGGGTACGGTCGTTACCGGATCAGAGTTCCGCTCACTCACCGAAGACCAGCAGGTCACGGCTGCACAGGGACTCGACATTATGGCACGGGCAGAACCGATGGACAAACTGCTGCTCGTCAACGCACTCCAGAAGACCGGGGCAGTTGTAGCGGTAACCGGTGACGGGACCAATGATGCTCCCGCTCTCAAGCATGCCGATGTTGGCCTTGCCATGGGGATAGCCGGAACCGAAGTTGCACGGGAGGCGAGCGACATCATCCTGCTCGACGATTCGTTCGGCTCGATCACCAATGCAGTCCTGTGGGGACGCTCGCTCTACGAGAATATCCAGCGGTTCTTACTCTTCCAGCTCACGATTAACTTTTCCGCCTGTATCCTTGTATTCATCGCATCGGTGATGGGCTACCCTGAACCGTTTACCATTATCCAGATCCTCTGGATCAATATCATCATGGACACCCTTGCCGCGTTCGCCCTCTGCTCGGAAGCCCCCCATGCCGGTCTCATGAAACACCGGCCGATACCGCATGACGCAAAGATCATCACGCCGTTCATGTGGATATCTATCATTGTCACAGGGGCATTTTTTATCTTCGGGGGCATGCTCCAGATCGCGACGGGATTCCTGGGAGGAACGACCCCGGCAGAGATTAATACTGTCTTTTTCGCGGCATTCATCATCGCTGCTGTCTGGAATGGCATCAACTGCCGGGCACTTGACGGGAAGATGCCATCGTTTTTTAAAGGCAACCCGACATTTTTTGCCGTGATGGGGGCAGTCGTCCTCGCCCAGATCCTGATCATCCAGTACGGCGGTGCAGTATTTGGCACGGTACCCCTGTCCCTCAACCAGTGGATAACGATTGTCGTGGCAACGGCATCCGTACTGGTCATCGGGCTTCTGTTAAGGACTGTATACCACGCAGTCCATACAGGCAAAAAATCCCTGCCCGGATAATCTCACTTTTTTTGACGAACGGATGCATTCAACGGGATGAAATCCCATCGTTTTCTTTCATGATGCTTTGGAGGAATACCCTAAGCACGCAGTTGTGTTTATGTGACTACGCCACCAATACTACCGGAAATGGATCCATTCTTTTCCCTCATTGACCTTGTCATCCACTTCGATAAGTACCTCCCGGGCATCATCGATACCTACGGCCTGTGGACGTATCTGATCCTTTTTGTGATCATTTTCTGTGAGACGGGTCTTGTTGTAATGCCCTACCTTCCCGGGGACTCGCTCCTCTTTGTCGCCGGGGCAATGGCAGGGAGCGGGTATCTCAACATCGAGATCCTGCTTATCTCGCTCTTTGCCGCTGCGGTGATCGGCGATACCGTCAATTACTGGATCGGGAAAACTGCGGGCATGAAAGTGCTGGAGAAGAACTACTCACTCGTCCGCCGGGATCACCTGGAAAAGACCCAGGAATATTTTACCCGCTATGGGGGCATTACGATTGTAATCGCCCGGTTCATTCCCTTTATACGGACCTTCGCCCCGTTCCTTGCCGGCGTGGGAAAGATGAGCTACCGCTGGTTTTTAACCTACAACGTAATCGGCGCAGCCCTCTGGATACTCGGTTTTACCCTTGCCGGGTATTTTTTCGGCAGCATGCCCATCGTCCAGCAGAACTTTAATTACATAATCTATGCCATCATCGCACTCTCGCTCTTTGCCGTTGCATCGATTTTGATTGGAATTTTCCGGACGGCCCGTGCCTGCTCGGCAGCTGAAAACACTGATAAAGAAAAAAAAGAATAAAACGCATTTCAAAAGATCATTTTTTTCCGGATGACCGGGAAATGATCAGTCATAATCTTTTTTTCATGGAAGTTCTATCACATCTGGTATGGATCAACCGGCCCGCTGTATCAGGTACCTGGACTTAGAAACCGTACTGAAAGAGGTTACCGGGCGAAAAGTGAACAATTATATCCGGAAACACTGCGATGAGTATTACCTGATGCCCCCCGGTTTTGAATTCCGGGGAATCGCCATTCAGCTCAAATCCCCCATGCTTATCGGGCTTGTTCCGGAATCCTGCATAATCCTGATGCCGTTTACAAAACCCTGCTACGGCACGATGCTTTACAAGATAATTGCGGACGAGGAAGATTTTTCCTATCTCCGTTCTGCTCTCGGAAAAAAGAAGGCATGACGGATGGAAAAACACCTGTCATGAAAAGTCAGGAGGGAATTTGGCAAAGATCCCCCATTACCACAGGGGAAAAGATCAACATAAATGAACACGATAACATCAGTGAAAATCAGTACCGCGGATGCGGTGGGGGCATACGTAAAACATGCTATCATTGCAAGAAGATACTCTCAATCCCGCATCACAACATATTAATCACTTTCCTGTATAGATCATTTATCTGGTAACGATGATCTTCCCGCCAAAATTCAGAACTTTGATACTCCTCATGATTCTCGCGGTCATCTGTACCGGGTGTGTGCAGCCTGCGCAGTCCGGTACGAAGACCTCTTCAGGGTACAGCGATGTCACGGCACAGGAGGCACGGTCATTGAAGCACGCTAGCCAGGGAAAAATGGTCATCATCGATCTCTCCCCGGATTATGCAGAAGGCCACCTGCCAATGGCGATCAGTATTCCGCTCGACACTCTGGATGAAAAGATCCCGACCCTCGACAGATCAAAACCATACCTTGTCTACTGCCACTCTGATAACACCAGTATAGCCGGTGCCACGAAGCTGGTAAATGCCGGGTTTTCTCCGGTATACCGGCTGAAAGGAAACTACGAGTCATGGGTCTCGGCCGGCTACCCGGCAGAATAATACGGGTAATTCCTTTTTACAGGAAATCTCATGGACCGGTAACGATCATCTCTGCATATTGTTACACAAATCCTGCGAACCATCATTTCTGTGAACTATAAAGAAGAATCGTCAGGATTCTGTCTGTTTTACCCCCGGTTCGATCTCACCCGGGTTTTGTTAAAAGGGCTGTATAGAGCTGCCCGCACCGCAACGTCCTTTATCCGGCACGGATTACTCCATTGTATGGATGAAGAGACACAACAGGAAAGGGCTACTTTTGCTGCCGGTTGTTTCTGGGGTGTTGAAGCGGCATTCCGGCGGGTTAAAGGAGTAACGGATACAGCGGTCGGGTATACGGGAGGGACCACTGCCGATCCTACTTACCAGAAAGTTTGCTCGGGACGGACCGGGCATGCCGAAGCCGTCGGCATCATCTTTGATCCTGCAGTTATAAGCTATGAAAAACTGCTGGATGTGTTCTGGAGCATCCACGACCCAACGCAGGTGAACCGCCAGGGGCCGGATGTCGGCACCAGTTACCGGTCCGCCATCTTTTACCATTCGCTTAAACAGCAGGAACTGGCAGAGGCATCAAAAGCCCGGCTTGCAGCATCCGCACCATACCAGAGAAAAACTATCGCAACCGAGATTGTTCCTGCACAGAAATTCTGGAAAGCGGAGGAATATCACCAGCAGTACTTTGAAAAAAGCGGGAGGGGGTATTGTGCCAGCCTGAAATGCTGGGAATAAAGCGTTTAGATCTTCTGGTAGAGTGAGGCACTCAGTTCGATCTTCTTTTTTACCGTACCCCATGTTTTCGTAATCAGGAAACTCTCCTCCATAAATCCTACCACCCGGGAAAATTTCTTCATCGGAAATGCCAGGGTAAGCATATCGGACGGAACGCAGGGGCGGGCGGATGGATCGAACATGCCCAGTACCGCTTTGGGGTTTTCCTTCTGCTGCTCCAGCCACGGGTAATGGATGATGGAACTGCACCCTGCCCCCATCGGGCAGATCACACCATAAGGATCGGACTGGTCGAAATTTGCCAGCGTAAAAAGCCCGGAAAGCACCTCGGGACGGGCAAAGAAGATCACCACTTCAGGAGTGTCACTGGCAATCAGGTTATCCCAGCGGATGAAAACGATCTTCTTTCCCGCGGAAGGAAGGAATTCTGTGTTCTTCTGCCATTCATCGACCAGTTCCGGCGTCTGTTTGTAGCGCTCTCCCTCTACACCGCCGGGTTTGCCCTTTGACAGGAAATAGCGGAAATCCGGCGGTCGTTCCGTTGAATAACCGGAATAAAACAGACCCCCGCGACAGGTTACAGACTGCGCATCCAGCGCAAGAGAAGTCCCGTTCCGGACCCGGCCAATCTGGCAGATGATGCATCGCCACCCGTCAGGTGCCGGAACGTTCTGCACGGTCCCGGCGTCTTTTCTGAACCCGAACGTGATCGGAAGTTCGGTGCCGGGAAAATAGGTCTGCCACAGGGTAATGAAACGATCCCGCAGTTCGATATCCATATACGGAAATACCCGCTTTTAGAATATAAGGGGATCTTTTAAAAAAAAGATTCCAGAAAAATCAGTGGCCGTGCCTGCCGAGGAAATATACCCCAACGCAGATCAGACAGATCGACACGGCCATAGCTAGCATATCGATCGATGTGGTAAACTCCATGGAAAGAATCCGCTGGAAAAATGTCACTATCAGCACCATGATGATGACTTTGATGATCTTGTTCTTGAGATCGTCAAGGTTTTCGATATCCAGAATGCTCCCGAATCCTCCCTCAATCCGCGCGATATCGATATCGGAGATGAAAAGTTCGTAGATACCGAAACTGAAGATGATGAGGACAAGACCTATCAGGTAAAAGTCCACGGCCCCGATGATACCAATCAGGATCTGTTCGTGGGTGAGCGGGTGTGCTCCCACCTGAATATATCCCACAAGAATATGATATATCTCAGTTGAGCCGGCGAGGAACAGGACAATTGCGGAGAGCGCACCAAAGATTACGCCGAGAAGTACGATAAACCGTACACTCCAGAGAGACCGTTCAAAAATATTCTCAACAATATGCTGGTCGGCAAGAGCTTTTCCGCCCTGTGCAGAAGGTTCTGATGTGTCTGCTTTTTCCATAAGCGATTCCTTTGTTGCTAAAGAATAGTGTCAGGAAAAGGGATAACCATTATTGTTGCAGAAAAAAGATCTGCACAATTCATTTTTCAGGCAAAAATCAGGAATAAAAAAAGAACAAAAAAGATCAGAACATCTTCTTTGTCCACATCCATACACCGAGGCAGAGCGAGATCATGAATGATATACCGAAAATGATCTCAAAGGCTAATGGTGTTTGTGATAGCGGAATATCCTGCACGTTCATCCCATAAAAACTGGCAATCATGGTCGGCACGGCAAGGATGATCGTCACCGAGGCGAGGAATTTCATGACGATGTTGAGATTATTGGAGATGATGGTAGCAAAAGTCTCCGTCATACTGTTTAAGATGTGGGAATAGATCTGGGACATCTCCATTGCCTGCTTGTTCTCTATGATGACGTCTTCGAGGAGTTCGGCATCCTCTTCATACATCTTTAATGGTTTTGTCCGGAGAATCCGTTCGAGAACCGCCTCGTTGCTTTTTAAGGATGTTGAGAAGTAAACGAGACTCTTTTCGATTTCCATCATCTGGAAAAGGTCCTCGTTCTTCATGGAGCGGTGGAGTTCGACTTCGATGCGTGATATCGATTTCTCGATCTGGCGGAGGTGGTGGAGATAATTGGATGCATTCCGGTAAAAGATCTGGAACAGGAACCGGGTTTTTTTAATCGTATTGAAGTGACGCACTTTACCAGAGACAAAGTCATCGAGAAGCTGGGTTTGCCGGCTGCACACCGTGATGATATGATCATTGGTCATGATCACCCCCAGCGGATGAGTGGTTAAGTTATTGATCTCCGCGTTCACATTGGTGACCGGAATATCCATAACAACGAGTGCTACTCCTTCCTCATAGTCAATGCGGGGGCGTTCTTCGTCATCCAGTGCAGCCTTGAGAAAATCCGGAGGAATGGTGCATTTCTGGGTAACAGCAAACAGTTCCTCTTCAGTAGGGTTGAACAATTGTATCCAGCAGCCCGCCTCAATCACCTCGGTCTTATCGGTAACAGCGGGTTCGGATTCCTTCCGGGTCTTAAAAATCTGCATCAAGGTACTGGATCCCCTCTTTTCTTTTAAGTGAGAATCCCACGAGGGATTGTACTCACAATAGTACTGAGGGTGTTTACCTTCTTACTATTTATAGAAAATTTTTCCCGGGGTTTTTGGCATCGTCCACATTGACTGAATACAAAAAAGGGATTTTGCCGGTAATTGCTATAAATGGGTTTATAAGAAATCCTGGTTTCAATGCAATTTTATTAAACCGGGACTCGAATGGTCTTTCCTGCTCTTTTCAGGATCATGGATATCAACAAACCCGGATCAAAGAGATTTTTTCAGGGTAAAATGGATCGCGGTTCCTGATTCCTGTTTCCCCTGCAGGTTATCCGTAGCCCATATTTTACCCTCATAACTGTCGACAAGCGCACGGGCAATGAAGAGTCCGAGCCCTTTGCCGCTCTTGGAGGTTTTACCCCTCTTGAAGCGATCAAAGATAAGGGGTTTTACCTCATCAGAAATTCCGGGACCATTGTCGGAAACGACAACCTCGATTATCTCCCCCCTGTCCAGTACCGATATATCAATGACCACTTTTATGCCGGAAAATTTTATACTGTTACCGATCAGGTTCATAAAAACCTGTTCCAGCAGGGAATCTGCATAGACGCGGGCATTGGTTCCGGAAAAATTGATTTTTGCATTGGAGAAACGACGGATCTCATTTTGGATGACATCATCAAGCGGGATAGATTTCAGCGCTTCCCTGCGTTCATGCAGTCTTCGGATTGTGGAAACGTTGCCAATGATCTCAATACTCTGGTTGACTGAGGTGGCAAGCCGTGAGGCAAGTGCTTTTTCGGATTCCCCGGCAGCTCTCATTAAAAGCAGTTCCGTGAGGGCAAGAGCACCCGTATTTACGTTATTGATATCATGGGTAATAATATCGAGATACAGGTTCACTTCATTATTTGCCTCGGCAAGACTGTGCTGGGCGTTGAGCATCTCTTTGTGCTGGATGACCGCCGCCTCATACGCAGATGTCAGAAAATCAATGATCTGGTGACGGTTGTGGGAGATGGCAAATTTTTTGCCGGATAACATCACCTCAATCGGGGATTCCAGAGAATCTGGTGGGAGCGGGGCTTCTTTTTGTGAGAGGATCTTTTTAAGCCGTGAAACAATGTATTCGGCCTGGTAGGGTTTTGTGATAAAATTGTCAGCACCCGATATCATTGCATACATGATATCCCTGCTGTCCGTCAGCATGGTTAAGAGAATAACCGGGATATGCTGATACCGCGTATCATTTTTAATCGTACGGCAAAATTCATAACCGTCCATTACCGGCATGATCACATCACTGATAATCACATCAGGATTTACGTTGCCGATCATCTCCAGGGCTTCCTTCCCGTTTTCCGCAAGAGAGGGGACATAACCGTGTTTTTCAAGAGTGTGCCTGAGTATCTCTGCCTGGGTGCGGCTGTCCTCGACAATTAAGACTTTTACAGGTTTTTTAAGATCCCCATCACCCGAACTCACGATGTCTGCTCCAGTGAGTTAATCGTGCGTGTCCGATTATAAAGGTGTGTCGATAATAAACAGCCCAAACCGGAAAAACAGTTTTAAGGGTAAGGGAGAGGGGTCATATCAGCAGGAGGAGAAAGGTTGTTATTTTTCTCCCTTCATCTTTTTACCCCGCAGCAGCCGGTGATAGGCCACGGCAAACCGGTGCGCCTCATCGCGGATCTCCTGCAGGTACCGCAGTGCCATTCCTTTGGGATCGAGATTACGGGGAAGCATCTCTCCGGGCAGGTACACTTCCTCATCCCGCTTGGCAAGTGCAATGACCGGAATCTCCACATTGAGACCACTCAGGATTTCCAGAGCTGCCGACAGTTGTCCCTTGCCCCCATCGATTACGATGAGATCGGGCATATCTGCCCCTTCCCCGGAGAGTCTCTGGTAGCGCCTCTTCACAACTTCTGCGATGGATGCAAAATCATCGATCCCTTCAACAGTCCTGATTTTGAACCTGCGGTAATTTTTCTTGTCCGGTGACCCATCCCGGAACTGGACCATCGAACCTACCATAGAGGTGCCGGAGAGATGCGAGATGTCGAAACATTCGATCACGTGAGGTGTATCGGGAAGATCAAGAGCGGCCTGGAGGTCGCCTGTCTTCAGGGCGCCCCGCCGGAAACTGAGCTCGATGTTAGTATATACCAGATCGAGAAGATTTTTCTTCTCGCCAATCTTCGGCACGGTGACCTGTACACACCTGCCCCTGCGTTCGGTAAGATATTCACTGAGTGCTGCATCGACAGTCTGGGGAACGATCAACTCAGTGGGAGGCGGATGATCCGCATAATACTGGACCAGGAATTCCTCGAAAAAATCTTCTACCGCTTTAAAGGAGTACTCCTGCTTCTGGGTAAGCGAGCCTTTCCGGACCGCAAAGACCATTAAAGAGACAATCCCGTCAGCAACGGTATACGCGATCACGTCCTGGTCGCTCTCTTTTGGCCGTTCGACAGACTGTCGTTCCGAGAGACGCTCGATGGCATCGATCTGGTTGCGGAGAGACAGGGCCTTTTCGTATTCCTGTGCCGTTGAGTACGCTGCCATCTCTTCGCGGAGCTGTTTTACCAGTTCCCCCCCCTTTCCTTTGAGCAGGGCGGCAGCCCGGTCAACCTGTACACGGTACTCTTCCGGGCTGATCGCACCGATGCAGGGCGCACTGCACGAATGCATGTGATACCGGAGGCATGCACGTTTGGGAAGTTTCCGGCACGAACGAAGAGTAAACGTGCGTTTTATTGCACGGAGCACCGCATCGCGTTCGGCAGCCGAAACAAATGGCCCGTAATAAACGGCACTTTTGATCCTCTGCCGGGCAATCCCGATTCGCGGGAATGGATCATTGCTGATCTCGATGTAGGCAAACCGCTTTGCATCCTTTAAGTCAATATTGTATTTCGGCTGGTGTTTTTTTATCAGGTTATTTTCCAACAGAAATGCTTCCGTTTCCGTGGTAGTCACCACAAAATCGAGCGATACGATCCGTTCAACCAGTTTCTCCGTCTTGGCATCGTGATCGGTCTTCTGGAAGTAACTCGTCACCCGCTTTTTGAGGTCTTTTGCCTTGCCCACGTAGATGATGGTGCCGGCTTGATCGGAAAAGAGATAGCAGCCGGGGGCGTGGGGCAGACGGGTGAGATCGATCATACGGACATGAGTATGGGTTTTAAGAACTCCCCTGTATAACTCCCCTTCACTTTTACGACCTGCTCCGGTGTTCCCGTTGCGATGATCTTTCCGCCACCATCGCCGCCTTCGGGGCCGATATCAATGATATGATCGGCGGACTTGATCACATCGAGGTTGTGCTCTATCACCACGACCGTGTTGCCCTTCTCCACCAGATCGTCAAGCACCTTGATCAGTTTTTTCGTATCATCAAAATGGAGCCCGGTGGTGGGTTCATCGAGCAGGTAGAGCGTCTTTCCGGTTGCCCTCTTTGCAAGCTCGCGGGTGAGCTTGATCCGCTGGGCCTCCCCGCCGGAAAGGGTCGTGGAACTCTGCCCGAGCTTGATGTAATCGAGTCCTACGCGGGAGAGTGTCTCGAGCTTGGTCCGGATCGACGGAATATTGGTAAACAGGGTGAGGGCTTCTTCCACGCTCATATCCAGCACGTCAGCAATCGATTTGCCCTTGTACTTCACCTCAAGGGTCTCGCGGTTATACCGCTTGCCTTTACACTCCTCGCACTCGATATAGACATCGGGCAGGAAATTCATCTCGATCCGGATCAGCCCGTCACCCTCGCAGGCCTCGCACCGCCCGCCACGGATATTGAACGAGAACCTGCCGGGTTTGTATCCCCGCATCTTTGCCTCTTTTGTCTCGGCAAAAACCGTCCGGATCTCGTCAAAGACCTTGGTGTAGGTAGCCGGGTTGGACCGGGGGGTTTTCCCAATAGGGGACTGGTCGATCACGATCACCTTGTCGATCTCGGCATCGAAGAGGATCCGGTCGTGGGCACCCGGCTGATCCCGGGACTGGTTGAGGATCTGCATCATGCCCTTGTAGAGCGTCTCGTATACGAGCGTGGATTTCCCGCTGCCCGAGACCCCGGTGATGACGGTGAGAAGACCGATCGGGAACTTCGCGTCGATCTTCTTCAAATTGTTCTCCCGGCAGCCTTTTACCGTGATGAATTTCTGGGATGTGCGGCGTTTTACCGGTATATCGATCTTTTTTGTACCGGCCATGTACTGGCCGGTCAGGGATTTTTTGTTCTTCTGGATCTGGAGGGGTGTTCCTTCCGCAACGATTGCCCCCCCGTGAAGACCGGCCCCGGGCCCCATGTCGATTAAGTGATCGGCAGAGCGGATCATATCCTCATCATGCTCAACGACGATCAGGGTGTTACCGAGATCGCGGAGAGTCCGCAGCGTCTCGATCAGTTTCCGGTTATCCCGCTGGTGCAACCCGATGGAAGGTTCATCGAGCACGTACAGCACCCCCATCAGGTTCGAGCCGATCTGGGTGGCAAGCCGTATACGCTGGGCTTCCCCGCCGGAAAGGGTACCGGCATTGCGCGAGAGCGTGAGATACCCCAGTCCTACCTTTTCCAGGAATTCAATGCGGGAACGGATCTCCTTGATGATCTGGCGGGCGATCTCGACTTGTTTATCGGTAAATTTCAGCTCGTTGAAGAACGCAATGCTGCTGTTGATGGAAAGATCCGTCACATCGATGATCGATTTCCCGTTTATCCGGACCGCAAGTACTTTGTCCTTGAGGCGACGGCCCTTACAGGCAGGGCAGTCAAAGATCCGCATATAGTTTTCCAGTTCCCGTTTCCGCCACTCGGACTGGGTCTGGGAGTACAATCGGGCCGTCTGGGGAAGGAGTCCTTCCCACTCCCCGTTATGGGACCACTGGGCATCCCCGCTCTTCATGCTCATCGAGAAATGCATCCGCTCGGTAGAGCCAAACATCAGGGCATTGTACTGCTTCTCGGTGAGATCCTTCATCGGGGTCATTACATCGAAACCAAAGTGTTTTGCCACGGTGGCAAGGTACTGCCCCCGGAACCCGTCCATCGGGTTCCGGTAGGGGGCAACGGCACCATCCGCAATGCAGCGGGACTTGTCGGGGATGATCAGGTCAGGATCGAACTCCATCTTCACGCCGAGGCCATGGCAGTCCTCGCAGGCCCCGAACGGGCTGTTGAACGAGAACATGCGGGGCTGGAGCTCTTCAAAGGCAAGCCCGCAGACCGGGCAGGCCATGAGCGATGAATAGGTGGACTCCTTTTCATCCTCACCGGTGACCAGCACCAGACCTTCGGATTTTTTGAGGGCATTCTCAACCGCTTCGGTCAGCCGGGAGCGATCGGATGATGCGAGCCGGTCGATGACGATCTCGATATCCTGCTTCTTGTACCGGTCGAGGGTAATCTCCTCATCGGTACGGATGATCGTCCCGTTTACCCGCACCCGCGCGTAACCCTCCTTGTTCAGGTCTTTCAAGAGCTGCTGGTAAGTGCCCTTCTTCTGCCGGACAACGGGAGACAGGATGGTCACCATGCCCGGGTGTTCGGCTGCGATCTGGTCAGCAATCCGGTCGGGGGTCTGCGAGGCAATCGGGATATTATGCTCGGGACAATAGGGAGTTCCGATGCGGGCAAACAGCAGGCGGAGATAATCATAGATCTCGGTAGTTGTCCCGACTGTGCTGCGGGGATTTTTGCTTGTCGTCTTCTGTTCGATCGAGATCGCGGGTGACAGACCTTCGATGCTGTCCACATCCGGCTTGTGCATCATACCGAGAAACTGGCGGGCGTACGTGGAGAGCGACTCAACATAGCGCCGTTGTCCCTCCGCGTAGAGGGTATCGAATGCAAGCGTGGATTTCCCGGAACCGGAAACACCTGTAATAACCACAAGTTTATCGCGGGGAATCTCCACGTTCACATTTTTCAGGTTGTGCTGGCGGGCACCTTTGATGATGATATTTTTCATTTGTATGCTGTACGAATCGGCACAGGAGTTTATAGGAATGAGGGTTGGGGCATGAAAGTGTTACAGGTAAGGAAGAGTAAAAAAGTCCCCCCTGCATAACGGGTTTTTAACCACCCCTTAACATCATGACCACAGCCAATAAAAAGTCCACCAAAATAGTTCTGGCAGATCGTTTTTTACAGGGTTTTGGCTCTGTTGAAACGGGCATGAACCATTAAGTTCACTCCCAAATCATGAAAATCATTTTTATGATTCTCCCCCGCATCAGGGCCTCTCCGAGGCACGGCGGGGTAATGAGGTTTCAACAGATTATTCATCAAAACCGCCGCGGGGGCGTCCCTTCGGGGGCGGCGGCGTTCATCGCAGTTGTAGAAAGGATATATCTCCATTTTTTCCGAATAATATGATTTTCATGGGAAATCATTGAGAAAACTCTCACGCTCTCGGGGGCTTCGCCCCCACCACTGGGGCACCCCCCATTGCGATGACAACGTATTACCTGTAACCTTACTCGGGCTATCGCACTGCGCCCGTCTCCCAACGGGGGACTGGTGGCGCAAGAGGGGGGCAGTATATTACGTGAAAAAAGGTTTTCTCCAATGCAAAAATTTTTAAAAAGACATTTTTTAAGCGACATTAATTATTCACCATCCCGCAATACTAGTGAAAGGAAGGAACAATACGTGGGCAAAAAAGTGGTGATCATCGGCCACCGTCAGCCGGATACGGACTCTGTCGCAAGCGTGATGGGATATGCAGCATTCCTGAACCTTGCTGAACCGGGGAGATACATCCCGGCCCGGTGCGGGGAACTGAATGCAGAGACGTGTTTTGCACTTGAAACATTAAGCCTCAAACCCCCGGTTCTTATCGACAGCATCGAGCCCCGGGTATCCGATCTAGCTATCCACCGCATCAGTGTGACGCAGGATGTGCCAACCGTCGATGTCGCAGCGCTTATGGATACACATGATATCCGCAACGTGCCTATCACCGATACAGAGGGAAGGCTTGTCGGTATTGTCGGTGAGCATGGGCTCGCCCAGGCATATGTTAAAAGGCGAAAGATCGGCGAGCTCGCAATACTGCCACTTCCCCTCGATACCCTGGCAAGGATACTCAGCGCCCGTGTGGTGGTAAGAGCTGCAGATACCCTCGAGGGCAGGGTTTCTATTGCTATCGATGCGCCCTCGGTCAGCTCAAAGAACCAGACGGACAAAAACATCGCAATCGCAGGAGATAACGAACCCGTCCAGCGTTCGCTGATAGCGGCGGGTGTCGCAGCGCTCATCATTGTCGACAAGGCACCCGTCAGCGAGCAGGTGATTCGCGAAGCAGGATCAAAAGGAGTCTCGGTACTGGCAACCGATCTCGATGCTTTTGGCGTAGGCACGATGATCAACCTCTCTCTCCCGGCCCGGATGGTGATGGAAACCGATATCCCCCGTCTCGAACTGGACGATTCGCTGGCACATGCAAAACAGGTCGTGTACTCCTCCAAGTTCCGTTCCGCGTGCGTAGTGGAAAAAGACGGGACCCTCCGGGGCATCGTAACCCGCACGACCCTTATCGACGATGTGCACAGGCCGGTCATTCTCCTGGACCACAATGAATTTGCCCAGGCCGTGGAAGGGATTGATACCGCAGATATTATCGAGATCATTGATCACCACCGGCTTGGCGCGATATCGACATTAAAACCGGTAAAATTCCTCAATGACCCGGTTGGTTCCACCTCAACGATCATCACACAGAAATATGTGGAAAGTGGCATCACACCCACACCGGCAATAGCCGGAATCCTCCTTGCCGGCATTCTCTCCGATACCCTGATCCTGAAAATGTCCACAACCACACCCGAAGATCACAAAATGGTGGCGTATCTTTCGGATATTACCGGACTTGACCCGGTCACATTCGGCACAAAACTGCTGGAGCGCGGGATGAATATTGAAGGGGCAACAATGGAAGATCTTCTGGTGCGGGACACGAAACGGTACGAGCTTTTCGGAAAGAAGGTGATCATTTCCCAGGTCATGGTACCATCATTTGTCTACCCACAGGCACATACTGGTGAGATCCAGCAGGAACTCGCACGTCTGCGTAAGCAGCAGGGTACCGACATCTACCTGGGACTGTTTACCAGTGTCACAGAAAACGGGAGCGAGCTCTTTGCCTCTGCGGAAAGCGGACTTATAACGAAACTGGGACTGAAGGACCAACCCGTTCACTTGGCAAATATGATGTCCCGGAAAAAGGATCTTATCCCGTGGTTCGGGGACAAGCTCCGGGCAATATGAGTGAAAAATTATTCTCTTCAGGAATTATAATGGGGGTTGAGACCCCCATACCCCCAGATACGATAAACTCCGCCGACCTCAAAGGGCGCCCCGCGGCGGCTCAATGACTAAAAATACTAAAACCTCATTGCCCCGCCGTACCTCATAGAGGCCCTGAGGCGGGGGAGAATCATAAAAACGATTTTTATGGTTTGGGAGTGAACTTAATCGTTCATGCCCGTTTCGACGAGTGTGCAAGTGTTAAAATGCAGTATAACCTTTCTCATACGCACCGGCACTAAAAACAGCAGCAACGATTCTTCCTCTGACCGGTCTTGCTTCTCTCAATAAAAAATCAGCGATCCCGGTTGCCCCGGCGTTCACTGTATGGGATCTCGGCGCTTTTCCCTTTGGATAACTTTTCCCGTTCACTACGTGCGCTCTCAAACCGTTCCTCAAGCGGGATCTCAACACTCCTTCCCTTGGAGAGAGGTTCGCGTTCACCACGTGCACTCTCAAACCGTTCCTCAAGCGGGATCTCAACACTCCTTCCCTTGGAGAGAGGTTCGCGTTCACCACGTGCACTCTCAAACCGTTCCTCAAGCGGGATCTCAACACTCCTTCCCTTGGAGAGCGGTTCACGCTCGCTGCGTGCATTCTCGAAACGTTCGGCAACGGATATATCGACACTCCTTCCCCTTGAGAGAGGTTCACGTTCAGCGCGTGAGCTCTCGAAACGTTCTTGGAGAGGAATTTCGGCACTTCTCCCCGCAGAAAATCCCCGGTCACCCGGCTCCCGGTTCAGGCGTTCCTCAAAAGAGAGATTACGGCTTGGGCGGGATGGTGGCACGAGCCCGCGGGAGATATCCTGCGAACTGCCCTCTTCCGGTATGAAATCGATACCCGCATCCCCGGGACTGTTTGACCGGCTCGTCCGGATATCCTGCTGCACCGACGGAGTACGCGGGGCCGGTCCCCTCCCGGCTACCTGACCTGAGTCAGCTGAAGAACGTCGCGGGCCGGTGTAGGCATACGGGCTCCGGCCGGATGATGCAGATTCTCCGCCCCGGATCCTGGTTACCTGCTCCTGGATATGGTCCTCCCGGTCATTGGCGCTCCATTCGGTGAATACCAGGAACTGGAGGAACGCCTCGGGTTCACGGAAGAGTGACGCACGGATGCCATTAACCATGATGGTCCGTTCAACATTTCCGAACCATCCACCAGTCCTTTCCGTGATCGTATCGTTACCGGGTTCAAAGATAAAAACCCGCTCAATCTCGCCATTACGCCCCCATCCGGTCTCGGCTATGCCGTTTTCCTCGAATGTGAAGGACTTTCCCACCTGCCCGTATTCGCCCCCTTCGCGGACGGCAATCAGCTGGCAGCCCTGCTCGTAACGGAATGTTCGCGGCCTGATCCCGGGCGAAAAGGTTTCTTCCAGCATGCCCATCCGATCGAAGACAAATCGCCGGAGAATCCGGTCGGGCCTTTCAGGATCGCATTCGGTCATCATATCCGATGACGGATCAAAGCGGTAGAGTCTTTTTAAGTTCTTTCTCCCGTCAAGTACCCGTACACCCCCACTGCCATACTGGTAGTAACGGGATATCGTACCATTCCTGCGGGTTCCTGCATACTCAGTGATGACTGCATCGGTCATAGCGCGCATTCACTCCGTAAAAATTTCCTTGATCTGATTCTTTTCCGGGGACAGAAATAGTTTCTTCTCTGGCAGGGGTCGTGTCCCGGTCTGCCGGATAAGAGAGTAAACTTCATTCATTCGTGTTGCAAATAGTTCAATGAAATGTCTGATGAGAATATGACATCGGAACCGATATGCATCAAACCGGTTCCTGAAAGGACTCTTCATCTCGCAAAGTGGAGCGCCCGGTTCTGGGCCTGGCTCGTTGATGTCATTCTTATTATCCTCTTCTTAAACATCGTTCGCGGCATCTTTGATCCATTCTGGAAACTTCCCCTGCTCTGGGATTACGGGCACTGGGAGATCTTTGCAATAGGTTTCGAAACGATCTTCTTCTTTTTGTACTGGACCGTGATGGAGGGTTTCCGGGGACAGTCCATCGGCAAGATGGTGATGAACCTAAAAGTGGTCAACCGCGATGGAACAAAAATACATTATAAGACCGCCGCTGTTGAGAGTATCGGAAAAGCCTTCTTACTGCCGCTTGACTGCCTGATCGGATGGCTTGGAATGCCCAATACAAAACTGCGGGTTTTCAACCGGATATCCAATACCATCGTGATCAAGACCGACTACAAGGAACCTGACGGTATCCTGTACGTAAAGGAAAAAGAATAATTTTTATCGGCAGTAGATGGCTATTTTCCCTTTGCCCCTGTTCATGAGGGTAAATCTTTTTTTTCACAATTGTTTCAGTTTCCAGACCCCCCCAATGAAATAATTTGACCGGTAAAGACAGGTTTATTGGTTCCAAAACACCACCAAAACACAGGCACGTGTGCATGGCTGATATCGAATCACTCTACAAAAAAGTGGATGGCATGATCCTGATCGAGATCAAACTCTCGTCGATCATGCAGCTCTTCAACTCGTTTGATCCTGCCCCATTCCATGAAAAAGAACTCGATTCAGCCGCAGAGCACTATATTATCGATACGGTCAAGGACTTCCCGGTAAAAACGAAGTTCAAAATGGTAATCTACCTGCCAAAAGAACTTGCAGAAAGCGAGCAGGCAAGGAAGATCAAACCCGCTATCCAGTATCACTTCGAGTACCGGGCGATGGGTGCAGACCGCAAATTCCGGTCGCATTTCCGGTATGGCAGGACTACCATGCTGATCGGGCTTTCATTTCTGACCATTGCCCTTTTCACACGGCAGATGGTTTCTCATATGAACTATCTGGCAGCACAAATTTTTGCTGACGCTCTCCTGATCTTCGGGTGGGCTGCCATGTGGGAGCCGATCACAGTACTCCTCTACGAACTCTGGCCGATACTCCAGATGAAAAAGGTGTACCAGAAGATCAGCGGGATGGATATCGATATCGTTCCTATCTCCTGATGAATCAGGATAATCCATGTATTTTTTTGAGCTGCGCTACCAGTGCCCGCGTTGCCGGTGATGCTGGCGGGATATCAGGAACGGTAATTTCCTGTTCCCGCTTCAGGGTAGAGATAATATGCCGTATCGCCTCTCCATGCGATGGACCATATCCACCCTCGAGTATGAGTGCGAGTGATCGTTCAGCTGCAACCTGGATAAGCCGGGTGAGGACCTCGAAATCCTTTGGCTGGATCTGCATCCAGCCGAGCGGGTCGTCAGCAAGGATATCCTGTCCTGCGGAAATGATGACCAGATCCGGGCGGAAGCGCTGTAGTGCCGGGCAGAATATTTCAGAAAACACCAGATGGTAATCGCCGATGTCTGCACCCGCTGCGAGTGGCGCGTTGATGGTGTACCCGGTTCCGTCTCCCATCCCGGTCTCATGGACATCCCCGGTATACGGAAATATTCCCTCCTGGTGGACCGAGCAGTAGAGCACCCGGTTACTGGTGTAAAATGCGTGCTGCGTGCCGTTTCCGTGATGGACATCCCAGTCAACAATCGCAACCCGGTCAACAGACTCAAGTGCATGTTTCGCGGCAATTGCGGCGTTGTTGAGCAGGCAGAAGCCCATCGCACGGTCACGTTCCGCATGGTGACCCGGGGGACGCATAAGCGAGAAACAGTGTTCGCCATCTATCGCCCGTTCAGATGCTGCAATAGCCGCACCGGCGGCATGGAGTGCCACATCAAACGAGTGCGGGGAGACATAGGTATCCCGGTCAAGGTAGCTCACTGAAGGGGTAGCTTCACATCGCAGCTCAAGCCAGCGGAGAAAATACGGATCATGAATTCGTTCCACATCCTGACGGGCAGCAGGTGTTGCAGAATAGAGGGGGAGATCGGGAGGGAGCCCTGACAGGACAGCCTCAAGCCGACCCTGGCATTCCGGGTGGCCCGGGGCATCGTGCCAGACAGCGCGTGAATCGGTGATTGCAGAAGAACGCGTCATTTCAGTTCTCCATCCACGTACCTGGACGGGTTTATTGACTATCAACGTTTCCGGAATATCCGTTTTGCTATGAACAGACAGGATGAGGATTAAAACAAGATCCGGGAAGAACGGACGGGAAAAATATAACGACACGCCCTTTTCCGGGACTGGTTGTATACTGTATTATCGCAGTGCAGCCATCTGTTCATAACAGGAAGAACAGAGCTGTTTTTTCTTGCGATCCAGTTCGTCAAGAGTATCGGGTTTGAACATCACGCATTCCCGGTTGGAACAGTGCCCGAGACCCAGCAGGTGCCCAATCTCGTGTGCGCCCTCTTTGACAATCCGGTCCATCAGGTCATCGTCACTGCCGGAGAGCCCGTAGTACTCATTTCCCAGGCGAGCCGATGAGACCACTGCCGCACCAACAGATTCCCGGGCAAGCCCGAAGACAAAACTGCTGCCGTTTTTAAACAGGTCCTGGTGAACCACCACAAGGACCGGGTCCTCGATCCCGTGGCGGTGCTTGTAGGTCTGGATGCTGTCCAGAAGTGCAGCTGCATCGATCTGCCTGCGCTCGGTCACATATCCCATCATGCGTACATGGTTTTCAGAAACCGTGGTGGGCACGCCAAGAATCGCAGAAATTTTCCGGGAAACGGGCACCTGGAGCCCGGCCGGGGACTGGGCATCCCAAAAAATATGGACATGCATCGCTATATTCTGTTGGAATGGGCGACTATAAACATATTGAAACACGCGTCGGGACCTATATTGTAAAACATTATTCCCGTGCCATCGAAGTCGGCGTTGGCAGGAATGAAGAGGCCGCCCGCATCATCAGAAATGCCGGGGCCCTGATCCGCTGCACAGACGTAAAACCGCTGGATATTACGGACAATCTGCCCTTTTCACAGGACGATATTTTTTCACCCGATATCTCCCTGTACACAGGCGCAGAGGTCATTTACGCAATTCGCCCTGCAATAGAGATGATCCCGCCCCTGATCGAACTGGCAGGACGGATCAACGCTGACCTGATCGTGTACCATCTCGGTTTTGAATCCTATGAAAAGGGCGGGGAGATCATCGACTGCGGGGTGCTCCTCCACCGGTATCACGTCCGGTCAGAAACCGTCAAACAGGGTTGACTGAGTCCGGGACGGGGCCTTTTTCTCTGCCGGCTCCGGGGGGATAACGGTCGCGGGTTCCGGTTCTTTGGCTGGTTCTGCCTCGGGCAGGGTTCCGGGTTTTGGGAGGGATTCCTTTTTTGACTTTTTCTGCGGTTCTTTGACCTTTTCCTGCTCTTTTGCTTTTTGCTTCTCTTCTTTTTCAAGTGCCTTGATTATCTCTGATGCACGTGCCCGGTCATTTAAGAAGAAATTGAGCTGGTCTGCATCCAGCATCATGTCCCGGGTATATCCCTCCGGGTCATGATCCACGAGCAGTGAAAAGGTGCTCAGGTACTCTTCGCGCAGGGTGCTCTGCGGGATGTGCATAGTACCGGCAATTTTGTTGAGCAGGGCAATCCGGATCGCCTTCTGTTTTTTGGCAGTCGACATCTTCTGCCACCGCTCCGGGGGCATAATCCTTGCATGGATACCTTTTCCTCCGGCAGCATCCGCAACTCCCAGCAGCATCACCGCGGTTGCATAGCGCCAAAGTGTATGGTACTGCCGGCGATAGGTATTACCAAGATACTCATCCGCCCGTGACAGGTGCTGGTAGGCCCGTGCGACCGCTGTCGGGTCAGAGATATTGCCAATGTTTCCTTCCACCCACTGTTCTATGGTCTCAGGGGTATCGTCTACATCGTAAGAGAGGCGCAGCAGCTCCTCATCGGGAGTGTTTGAAAACAGGGCAGAGATCAGCGAGAAGATGGATACCCGTTCGTCTTTCTGCGAGGTATGCACCTGCGCATCATCAATCGTATCCCGCCCGATCGCCGAGGCATAGAGCATGTTTACCGCAGACCGGATATCACCCTCCGCACTTTCGGCAATTGCATGAATCGCGGATTCGCTGCAGGTGATCTTCTCAGCAGAGCAGAGATATTTGAGCCGGGGGGCAATTGACCGCGCAGGAACCGCCTTGAACTGGACCGGTTCGCACCGGGACCGGAGTTCAGGAGAAAGGCCGTATAAATCGTTGGCAATCAGGATGATCGGCTGCTGGGCATGCTTGATACAATCGATGATCGCTTTGGCACCCCCCCGATCTGCGGTCCCCTGCAGGTTGTCTGCTTCGTCGAGCACGATCAGCTTCCGCGAGGCCCCCATCAGGCTTGCGGTCTGGCTTCCTGCACCGGCGATACGTTCTATTACACCGGCGGTCCGGGTATCACTCGCGTTGAGCTCGATTGCCTCCCAGTTCATGTCATGTGCGAGCGCGTACGCACTTGACGTCTTACCGATACCGGGCTTTCCGTAGATCAGGAGAGGTTTTGATTTCCTCGTCCAGTTCTTCGCCCACTCCGCAATCTGCCTGACGGCCGTCGAATTCCCGACAATATCCTGTAGCCGTGCGGGGCGGTATTTCTCTGCCCAGTCCATACAGACACGTTGACCGTATATCAAATAAATTATCTCTGATGAAATGAAACTAGGATACACACAATATTTTTTAGTCGATTTCAGGTGATGCCGTGACCCACAACTGCTCAACAGAGACAATTGCAAAAGTAGTCCGGGAATATGAGGGTGTCCGGCGCAAACATACCATCGGTGAGATGGTCAGGGCATTGAGGATCGATGCCCCGCATGTGGTTGCCTCATTCGGTGAGGATGCAGCCGTGATCGAGCACAACGGAGAAGCGCTGCTGCTTGCCGCCGATGGTATCTGGAGCAGGCTCATGGAAGCCGATCCTTACTGGGCGGGATACTGCTCGGTACTGGTCAATATCCACGATATCGCAGCAATGGGCGGTCACCCGATTGCGATGGTAGATATTTTCTCGATAGCCAAGACCACCGTGCAGGAACAGGTGGTAAAGGGAATGCACGATGCCTCAGCACAGTTCGGGGTCCCGATTGTTGGCGGACACCTCCACCCGGATGCCCCATACAGCGTCATCGATGTCTCGATCCTCGGATCAGCCCGGCTGGATTCGGTCATCTACAGCCACACTGCGCAGGTAGGTGACTGTGTTGTTGCGGCTATCGATATCACGGGCCGGGTCCACCCGTCCTGTGCGCTCAACTGGGACTCGGTCACCATGAAATCCGCTGCGGAAGTCCGGGCCCAGATCTCCTTAATGGAGCAGATCGGCACCAGACACCTGGTGACGGCAGGCAAGGACATCAGCAATCCGGGTATCATCGGGACGCTGGGGATGCTGCTCGAAGTGAGCGGAAAGGGCGCCGAGATCGATCTCGGCCTGATTCCCAAGCCGAACCTGTCGTCAAATAACCTGACGTTCGAGCAATGGGTGAGAATGTACCCCGGCATGGGCTTTATCCTGACGGCGAACAAGGCCCATGTGCAGGAACTTATCCGTCTCTTTGCAGGTGTGGGAATGACGGCACACGAGATTGGCACAGTGAATGCTACCCGGGAACTGCGGGTACGCTACGAGGGCAAGGACACGCAGGTCTTTGATTTCATCAATAACGGTATTATGCACCTGTCCGAAGAGGATGTGGCATGCCAGGGCCGGTAAGGCGTATCGGTATCGGGATCGCTGAAGATCCAGAAAAGGTCCTTACGAGTGTAAACCACGTTAGCGGGAAATTTGAAATCATCTGTTATTGCAGATCCGGAGTTGTGGATAAAAAATCAGCAGGAACCGGGGTAAGTATTGCAGAGCATCTTCACCCGGAACAGGCACTGGTCGACGACCTGATGTCCGGCAGGATTGATGCTGCCGTGCGGGGCACCCTGCCTGCCAATGCCACCTTAAAAGCACTGAAGAAAGCGGCGGGTGTCGATCATCTCGAGCGCATTGCGCTGCTGGAGACAGTTTCGGGGAAAAAATTCCTGCTCACCCCGGTTGGCGTGGATGAAGGGTGGACGGTTGAAGAGAAACTCGAGCTGATCAAAAAAGGCCGGAATATTGCAAAGAGATTCGGCCTGCCGGAAAAAGTCGGCGTCCTGTCGGGGGGCCGGCTGGGCGATATCGGAAGGCACCCGCAGGTGGATGCAAGCATGGCCGATGCCGAACGGGTTGCCCGGCTGGGTGATGCCACGCACTGCGAGATCCTGATCGAAGATGCGGTTGAAACCTGCGGGCTTATCATTGCACCTGACGGTATTTCCGGTAACCTGGTGTTCAGGACTCTTGTCTTTCTGGGAGGCGGGCACGGCCATGGCGCGCCCGTAGTAAATATCAGCAGAATTTTCGTGGATAGTTCGCGCGCCTCACCAAATTATGCCAATGCGCTATTGCTCGCTGCATCTTTGTTGGAATAATTTTAAACCGTAAATTCCTCTTTTTTTCCCAAAAAAACCATTTTAAGGGAAATAAAAAATATTCTGCGAAATTTTGAGCCCCGATTTATCCTTGCTAAATGGGATGCCCCCAGAAATCATATTGCAGGGTAATTTGAGCCATTTCCCCAGAAAGTTTTTATATATATCAATTGGATTTCTTTTAGAGGTAAGAAACATGGCAGATTTACCAATCGCAGCAGTTGTAAGGATTGCAAAGAAGAACGGAGCCGAACGCGTGGGAAGCGATGCAGCAGAAGCACTTGTTATCAAGGCTGAGAAGTACATCGCCGGGCTCACCAAGGAAGCCAACAAGCTTGCCGAGCACGCAGGAAGAAAGACGATCAAGAAAGAAGACGTTGATCTGGCTGCAAAGTCCTAGATTAACTCTCTTTTTCTCGCAGATTTGTTTGTAATCTTTTCGTAATTTTATTAGTAGCGTTTTCCCTGTGAAAGTCTGGAGTATCAAATTTTAATATCTGCTGACGATAGCAGAGACAAATGGAAATTGAGTTTGAAGTGCAAATTTTTCATTGCGCTGGTGCGAAGCCTTTGGCTTCAGGCCTGTTTTTTTTATAAAAATCGGCACCCCTGAAAAACAATAAATCATAACAGGAGCCCGTCTTCTCATACAAACGAGTACACCGCCCACGGCCCGGTGAATCTCACTAAATGGTCTCCCTCCCGCTCGATATCTTCTAACACAGCACCAAGCTTTGCATAGTTCTCATCTGAAACAAGACACGAGCAGTTCAGAATCATATCTCGTTCCGGCACTTGCCCTTTTTTTAGTTTACCCAAGGAAATCTCATCGCAATATCCCTGGATTTTTGTTTTGGTCTCTGAAATTATACCGGCAATCTCTGCATCCATGGCAACATTTACTTCCTTTTCCAGCTTTTGCTGAATCAAGTATTTTTTCCCAGGAGCGCTGGTCTTTGCCAGCCCTTCGAGTCGCTTTATAAAATCGTTTGTTGCAGATATCGTTTCCCGAATCTTCTGCCGGTTGGTAAATATCTGGATGCCGTACTCTTTTTTACCCCGGATCTTTTCAAATTTCTGCAAAAAATTTTCATACTCTTTTGATAACCACCCGGTAAGCACCGTCCTGGCATCCCGCTCTGTTTCCGGTTTGATGATCGTGTCAAATGTAAAGGGGATGGTGTTCATCCCCGCCCCGATGAGCCGTTCCAGTACCTGTTCATGACTCAGTACCCACCCGGTCACGACGCTCTGATCCTCACTCGCATAGGGTGTGAGGGGGCAGGCATGGACAATGGCAGACATGTCCTTGTACTGGAGGGAAAAGACCTGCTGTCCGTCAACACCGGTGATTCCCATGGGGATCTCCTCCCTGTGCTCCACGAGAGCATACAGGTACAACCCGTCATTTTCCGTTCCCGTCATACCATTACTTCCCTTCTGTAGGCAGGGAAAGATGATTGTTTTCCTCCCGGCACTCTTACCGTGATAGGTGGATCTCCGTGCGGCAAACCCGTAGAGACTTCCCTTAACATATCTCGCTCTCCCGTTTCCACAACTCACCCATATTCCCGGCTGTATCCTGTCCTGATAGATCATGGGTGTCGATCGGGTTAACCATCTTCTCGACTACATCATCGACAATATCATCCAGTTCGGCACGGATCTCCCCGACGGTCTTTGTCAGTCCCTGATCGGTTTTGATCTGCTCGATCGCCACATGAAGGTCCATGAGCGATTTACCGAGGCGTTCGATCTCTGCTTCCGATAATACCCCCGAGTCCATCCGCTTCAATGCCTGGATCTTGAGCGCCTCTTCAAGGATCTCGACAACTGCGATAACAAGTCCGAGTACGCCCTCTTTCAGGTTGTTCTCATCGATCTCAATCGTCATTCTGCTCCAGGACCAGCTCCAGGATCCCGTTCTGGTACCGTTCTTTTGCAACCTTTCCATGCCAGGGCAGGGGGATCTCTTTTTTGTACCGCTTCCCACCCTCTTTTGCAGAGACTTCGAGTGAGCGGCCTTTGACTGCGATATGTATCTTCTCCAGGGTAACGCCCGGCATCTCGATCACGATCCGCAGGAGGTCACCCTCATTGAAGATGTCCGTGATAGGGTCAATCGTCTTGTTCTCTTCACGTTCTTCTGCTTTCTTTGGACCGGACGGGACCAGTGAACGGATCTTTACCCTGTGGGTGACCGTTGGTTCCGGAGAGTATCCCTCTTCTAATCTCTTTTTAATCTCGCGGTCTTTCTCTTTGATCTTCTGGTCCAGCTCCGGGGATCGTTTGCGCAGGTTCTTTACCAGACCCCCCATGCCGGGCAGGATATCATTTACTACACTCTCTACAACACTGTCGTCATCTTCAGTCTCATTCGTTTTTCGGTCATCCTTCTTCATGTTCTCCTCCCGGTATTTCCTTTCTCTACCCGGATCTCCAATAAACCATGCTTACAGCTGGCTGACACATGCAGGGTCTTTGGCAGGTCACAGCCAGTACGGTCGAGCGTGATTACCAAAGAGTCGCTCGTCTCAACCACCTCAACTGTATCGGTCTTATGCAGGAGATCGTCATTCAACCACCACGAGAACGCGATCTGCCTGCCAGTGGCGAGGTCTGTTGCGGATTCCCGGAAGACCGCGATCGGTATGCCCCGACGCTTCACTGACCTCGGGATGATGATCTCCCGTAACCGGTACAACACCTCGTAATGGTTAAGCCCTGAACAGTCGCTCAGTTCGTCAAGGGTGGCGTGTCGCTGCTCATACAGGATGCGGAGGATGGAACTGCTCCCTTCATCAAGATCACTGGAGAGATCATAGCGCTGCTTTGCCACCAGCGAGGTCGAACCTGAGATTGAATCGATAATCGACTCGCATTCTTTAAACCTGCGAGCAAGGATCTCCTGTATCTCTTCATCGCCGGAATGCAGTAAGATGAGATCCTCAAGATCGGCAGGATTGCGGGATGAGTGTGCACCTTTGCCGGTGCAGGCTGACCTGACTTCATCAGGATGTTTCCGGTAGAGTGTTCCGAGGATCTCCTGGAGGGTACTGGCTAATACGGCAATGATCGGGACCATCCTGCTGCGTTGCCGCGGTGTCATCAGCCATCACTCCGCAAAGTGAGTCGCAGGTAAATTGCCTTGTTATTATTGATCTCCGCCACGCCAATCTCTGTTGTCTCCGTAGAGAAACCGGGCACCGTCATGGAGATGGGGCGGACCGGGCTGATCGTACGGGGTTCAACAACCTCGATCTTTACGTTTTTGACCGTTTCAAGAATGGATTTCCCTTTTTTCTTTTTCTTTCCCTTTCGCCCTTTCGTTTCCATTGGCAAACGAACGGTGTCGTTTTCAATCGGCGGTGTGCCTTTTTTTCGGAAAGAATCATGTACATTTTTCATGATACTACCCCAGTATCCTTTTTTAGTCCGGCACCTGCTTCCCATCCAAGGTACCGGGCATACTCCATCAGGTGCTCCCGTCCTTTCAATTCACCGGGAAAGAGCGGCACCTCAATGACGGTCAACTGGTCATCGTAGCGTTTGTGGATCTTTGCGAGATAGCGCTCCTGCACGGTCCGGCGGGAGGTGCAGAACGGGCAGGTATTTTTTGGAATGATACCATTCACGATAATCCTTGCGGTGAGAATATTGAGGTGATCGAGCACCTGCTGCATCCGTTCTGTCTGGTACAGTGCCAGTGCCTCCGGGATAATTATGAGGACGAACTCTGTTCGCTTGTGATCGGTGAGCACCGACAGGGCGTGCTGTGCCATCTTCTGGATTCTTTGTAACGCAAGAGCCAGCGTGTCTTTTGACGATTCCTTGTCAAACATGACCCTGATCGTACCAATCACCCCAGCCAGCCGCTCCTGGATCTTCTGCATACCCGTTGTATAGCCAACAATACTGTCCGGGAGATTTAACAGGCGCAGGGTATGCCCGGTGGGAGCGGTGTCCCAGATGATGTAATCATACCCTTCCGGTAAGAATGTGAGCACTTCTTCCAGTGCGAAGAGTTCATCAAAGCCCGGTATGATCGTATTGGGGATGTCATCGAGCACATCTTCTTTTATGGGAATAACCGTAGCAAGGGCGTCAATGATGGCACTGCCGTAGATCTTCTTGTATTTTTCAACGACTGTCTCGGCATTGATCTCGATGGCAGATAGTCCCTTACTGATATGGGTGACGGTTCCCCCAATGGGACATTCAAATATATCCGACAGGGATGGTGCAGGATCGCTAGAGATTATCAGCACCCGCTCACCTGATTCGGTTAGTGAGAGTGCAGTAGCGGCGGCAGCTGACGTCTTTCCAACGCCACCCTTTCCACCAAAGAGGATGATCTTTGTTGTCGGTGTTGCAGGAGGGGCAGGGGAATCCATGGTAGTATTGGCAGATGTTTTAGCAGATGCCCCCGATATTATCGATGCATGCGTGGCACTCACACGAGAGGGGCGGGTTTTTTCCCCGGGTCTTTTTGGAGATTGCACCTGTGAGTTCATGTGACTTACACCTGCTTGTCGGGTATGATGGATTCCGGTTCAAGTCTCTTTTGCTACACATTTCCGGTAATTCTCCGGCATCCGGGCACGACACTCCACGGGGGCCCACCGGAGTTTTCTCCGGTTCATCTCTGCACTGATACAGGAGATCACCTGCTCCGGGGTATCCGGGTGCAGCACACTGACCGAGCCATCCGTTTGAACGAGGTGGAGATACCCGGTGGGTTCAGCGGCTGTCGATATCGCGCCGTATTCGAGCGAATACCCGGCAAGATCTTCGAACCGGACGGCAACAAGGCATGCTAACGGCTCTCTCTGGTGGATTCGGATCGCAGCATCAGTGAGGGTGAGGGTGCCGTAAGTCCATGCCGGGCAGGCACCGGCAGACTGCCAGTATGAAACAGCGCATTGGAACAAGGGCGTTTCGCCTTGCAGCAGGGCGATTTCCTGTGCGAGTTTTTTCTTCTCTTCTTCGCTTGCAGCAGCACGGATCGCTTTGTCCCAGTCCGCCCACATTCCGTACTCGATCATCGTCTCGATGCTCGCTAACATCGCCCGCAATTTGAGCCCGATGAGGGGAACTCCCGAGACCGTGATGATCACATCTGCATCAATGACTGCCCCTTTATCAAGTATCCGGTCAAGCAGGTCGATAAGGGTCGTTTTCCGTTCACGAGTCGCTTCCATCTCCTCTCACCTGTGATGGGAAATCCGTTTTAGTGACGGGGCATTCATTAAGGCTTTCGCGCTCGACCAGCCGCACCAGGGACAACTTTCGTTGAGCAGCACATGGATAGGAACCGATTTCCCGCACTGGGGGCATCGTTCCTGGTCCTCTTTTACCCGGTCCCAGACTGCTGTATTCAGGTTTGTGCCCGAAGGGAACTCCAGCCCGTACTTCGCGGCAGTCTCAAACGAAGCAACCGCTGCACGTATCTTGATACCGAGTAGTTCAACGCCGGCAACCGAGACGCAGATATCAGCGTTGATGATCACTCCCTTGTCCAGCACCCGCTCGATCACATCGACAAGGGAACTTGCCGAATCGTCCCGCAATGCCTGTATCGCCATTATTCATCCCGTACTCTGGGGTAAATGCCAGCAGTGCCTGTACCTGTGAAATCTATAATCCGTCTTTTACGTTCTGAGAAACAACTTTTCAAAGAACGCTGATATAGCTGAACGGTTCTCATAATCTCCTAAGCCTTTCCCAGCATGATCTCAAGGACGCCATTGTTGTAGTGAATTTCAGGTTCACCCTTGACCGGAACCCCCAGATCGATGTGCCTGTGATATTGCCGGGCACCTGCCATGGCAACAATTTTTAAGGCATTTGCCTTCACGTTTACAGAGATATCCTCTTTACTTACTCCGGGCAGTTCCACTATCACCTGCAACCGGTCAGTTTCATCGAAAATGTCGACTCCGGATAATGTGCCAGACTGCATACTTTCACGCCTTCTTGAGATTGATCTCAAGTATCCCGTTCTTGTACTGCTTCTTTGGCTCACCTTTGACCGTAGCCCCGAGATCGATCTCTTTTCTGTACTTCCGTTCACCCTTCCCTGCGGTAAGAATAAGGGTGCGGTCTTTCAATTCAAGGGAAATGTCCTTTTCTTCAACTCCGGGAAGCTCGACAATTACCTGTAACCGGTCGGCTTCATCAAAGACGTCAACAATCGGTTCGCGGGTCTCCGACTCAGGCCTCCTGCCGAAGGTGTCGACACGGGGCATACCATCCCCGCCCATCCGGACAGAGATCCCGTACATCCCTTTTCGTTTTTGGGACTTGTCAAAAGAGATTTCACCGGTCCTGTTCATCTCGGTTTTTCCCTCCTCGACCATCTTTGTTATGTCCTGGGTGAAGTTTCCCAGTTCGGTCAGTATCCCCCCGAATTTCAAGCCGAAATCCAGGATGGGTTCATTGTTTTTTACCTTTTTTTTCTCCATTTTCCATACCCCCGAAAATGACCGGATGTTAATATTCCGTTGCTGAGACCACGTCCCCGCGTTTTCGCATACTGACCCGCTTGAACGTGGCAACCCCGCCCTCGTCATTCATGATGACTTCGTATATTCCCAAGAGATCCATGGAGTCGGGAATCGCTTTCCTCTCTACGAGTTCGATTGTCACGATAGGCATGTGCGTCTCTTCGTCGAGTGCCACGCCGGCGATCATGTTGAACGGCAGTGATGTGAGTTCCACCATCTCCTTTTTGACGGAATCCAGTAACTGCTTCATGTTCTGCCCTTTGGGTTTTGCCTGCACCTGCACCTGTTTTGCCATGTTATACACCTTTTACTTCATTCAGACGTTTCCGGAGCTGGATCATCGCAGCCCGGTACTCCTCTTCGGGCAGGTCACCCCGCTCGAACTGCATCTGAGTCCTGAGCACCTGTTCCCGGACTGACCGCTCCGTGCTTAAGGTCATTGCATCTGCATCATCTGCAATCCCCTGGAGCACCTTCATGCCGAGATCGAACGGCAGTTTGAGCAGGTCATCGACGATGAGGACCATAATTCAGCTCCGTATCCGCACGTTCACAAAGTTATACGGCGGTGCGACCACATACTTCATCAGTAGTTTCTCCCCGTACTCCTGTTCGAGCGTGTTGACGAGCATGTCGAAGTCCCGCTCTTTGGTTTTGTCAACAAGGAAGGCAGCGTTTAAGACCATCTCGTCCGAGAGGTTCTTGTTCATCTTCGCATCCGCCGAAATCCCGCCCAGCCGGTTAAAGATGTCATGGGCGATCTTCTCCTCCCGTTTGGTCAGTTCTTCGGCGACCTTCGTCCCGAGCGTGAGGCGCTGACGGTAGGTCTTTTCGAGAGGTTTGCCCGCGATCTGGTGCTTCATTGCACGGATCTTGACATTGGATGCAGCGATCTCTTTTATCGTCGTGTCGATCTTCCAGGTTACTTTCAGCCCGAGTTCGGTCTTTCCGATAAGTTTGGTGAAGTACATCCTCAATTTCGGATAGTTACGTGAGAGGAATGTTTTGATATCCCCCTCAGATGTTGACTGCCCGAAGCTCATCGGGATAACACAGTACTCCTTCATGATCTTCTCGAGCGCCTGCTGGTGGACGATCCCGTAATCGAGCACCTCGAAGGTCTTTGTCGGGGAATCGGAGACGACTGCTGCAATCTCCCGGTAGTGAATCGTGTACACGTTCTCGCCATCGAGACCGATAGGCCCAAAGGTGTGCTCCTTTCGCGAGGGGATGATGGCATACACGTACCGCCACCGGAGTTTCGACTGGGTCTCAGTACGCAACATCGATTTCATGGTACGCCTTCTTTTTCGGGGATGCTTTTTTATTTGGGATGACGGTCACTTCAGCAGTATTTTTTACCTTTTCGCCACGGCGGACTGCCTGGACGAGTGAAGTTGCTTCTTTCCTCTTCAGTATCTTACGGCGTGCCTTCGTGAGTGCCCGGTTATGGACCTGTATCCTTTTTTCCTCTTTTTTAATAATCGCGTTCCGTTCGTCCTCGGTAAGCAGGGCTCCCTCGGTTTCTGCAAGCCTCTTTTTGATCTCGTCCTCGATCTGGATCGTCCGGCAGGGGACCTTCTTATCCCGTGACAGGTCAAGTCCGGATCGGATATCTCGTGCGGTCTTCATCTCGTTCTCTCCATCGATGGTTCGTTTCTTTGCATGCGATGTTTTATGCTTTCCAGGCACTAGGATGCCGGTGGCAGCACATAACCCGGATGACAGGGTCCTAACTCGCTATCAGGTCACGGATGATTCCGGCAGGATCGACATCTCCCTTGTCACCCTTTCCGATCTTAGGCGAGAGGATATCGATGCAGGTCTGTTCGAACCATTCTTTGTCCCCTTCGTCATAGACGCGGGCGATTGCGACCGAAGCCCTGATCGTAGGACTGAACTCACAGACATCTGCCGCCCGGAGTTTTCGTACGAACTTTACAATCTTCTTTGCCACAGAATGAGATACCCCCGCCTTTGCCTGCGTGATAGCGATCTCAGTCTCCTCATCATAATGGGTCATCGGCAGGGTGATCATCCTGTCCATCAGTGCGTCCTGAGACCGGAATACTCCGGCATACTCCTCCGGGTTGCTCGTGAAGATTGCAGAGAAGTCCGGGTGGACCTTGATGTAGTTGCCGTCTTCAGACGCGCTCGGCAGTTCGAGCATCCGCTCTTCGAGTACCCCTAAAAAGATATTGTTTGCTTCGGGGCGTGACCGGGTGAACTCGTTATAGATCAGGGTAAACCCGTGCTTGCAGGCAGTCGTAAGCCGGTCATCCAACCAGGTCTTCGTCATGGACTCATCGGATTTGTAAACCCTGGAGACGAACCGGTCGATCACCTTGCGTTTCCGGTACCCGGACTGACTGCCGACAAGAGACGACGTACTGAACTCCTCGTCGCCGTTGATCAGCACCACGGGTCTCCCCAGCAGGTATGCAATATGCAAAGCAAGGGTGGTCTTTCCGCAGCCAGTGGGTCCGGATAAATGAATGGGGAACCCTTTTTTAATATAGCGCAGACCCCGATCCGCGATGCTCGTGATATAGGGGGTCTCAACAAATTCGTTCTGGGGTTTTGGGTTTATTACGGTTACAAGATCCATAGTGTGCTCTCCCAGCGGTGTGACATGCCGGTTGAACCATTATTTTTGGGCTTTTGTCAAACCAAAAAAGAGTTCTCCCGGAATTCTGGTTTTTAGTTCGGGAAGTACTGGGTTTCCTTCTTTGCGACTAAGCCCGCTTCAACGAGTTCTTTTGCAGGTCTGACAAGTTTTCTCCATTCAATCCCTACCTTCTTGCCTGCTTTTGCAAGGGTGATTCCATCCGGAGAGGCTTTTATCGCTTTGAGGATCTTTTGCTTGAGTACGGCTCCTTCCTTCTCTTCGGGAGTCTTTGTCTCTTTTGCTGCCTTTGCCTCGGTTCGTTTTGGGACTTTTGTGTGTACATGTCCGCCCGAACGCTCGTTCTGCCAGATCCCGTGTGCTTCTGCCAGGTCTTCCTGGAACGGGATGCGCTCCTGTTTGAACATGCCCATTAACTGCTGTACATCGTCTACGATTCCATCATTGTAGGACCTGAGCATCCGGGAGAGTTCAATGCCCCGGCTCACCCGTTCATCTGCAAAGCCGTGAATCATGTGTACCGCATCGAGCCGGATGTCGGTGACGTCCTTTTTTAACTGGTCCGTAAAGTCCCCGAGCTCTTCCCGGCATTCCTGTCCCATCGCTATCCGGCTTGCGGAAAAACCGCCCAGCATATCCAGCGAGTCATGTTTCAGGTTCTTTACATACTTGTGGAGTGTCTTTTTCTGGGCGGTGGCATTGTGCCTCCGGACGCGGCTGATCAGTTTCAGGTCCTTCTGTGCGCCGGCACGGATCGCCCCGACTTCTCGTACCAATCCTGCAATGTCCGATGTCCTGGCCGATCTGGCTTCGTTGATGTTGTCAACGATCTGGTGCATTCCATCTGCTATTGTCATTTTTCCCACCTCACATCTGTCTTTGTTTTGACACTCTTCCATTCTGAACGGATCTGATAAATACGTGCCCGGAATTTCCGAATTTTGTTTCGAAATTTGAGGATACGATGCAGGTGCAAAAGACAGGGCAAAACGAACACAGCTACGCCCGGATCGGGTTCTGGGTATGCGCCGTGACAAGTGCGGGGTGCCAGGATCCCCATATCTTATCTGTTCCCTCGCGTTCCCCGGTCCTTTTCCTGCAAGTCACTCCGGTCAACAGAGACTATGGGGGGCACGGGCGCTGCTGGTCACGTGGAAGAAGGTATGCCGAAGAATCAGTTACATCAAAGGAACAGGGACACCCGGTGTAGCAAGGGTAACCCGGTGCACGGTACATTGTTGGGGACAGGTACATCATGAGGAGTGAGTACCCCGTAACACGGAATCGGACACATAATACTGCAACGGGTATAACGGGAATACCAGATCTGATGAGTGACGGGGTATACCGGAATACAGGCATATCAGATTGATCGTTCTGATGACAATCACCGATATGCGCAACTCCCGATGATCTCCAGGGTAATATTGTACGGATTTTTATTGTATCTGTATCCAGTCTTCCTCGCTATTTACCGGTAAATGCTCATGTTCCGGTCATAGGTTATTCAGATACAATCTTAACTAACGAAAAATTTTAAAAACGAAAAAGATATCGATATTATGGTCATACTATGCAGCATGAGGGACGTGCATTGTAATGACGTGAACGAATCGTACCTTGGGAAAATGTGGTTGTGAATATCTGGTGCAAAATTTAAGGATTGAATTCAAAAGAATGATTGGATTGCATCTCCATACATGTGGATACATTTGAATTCATCCCAGAGAAGGATATATGATTATGCAGCAATTTCTGCGTGTTCCGTAAGCCCGACAGCTTCTGCGTACTTCAGGAACGTCTCAACCGATGCGATCACGACGCGGGCTTCGATAGAGAGTATCTCAATACCGACAAGTGAGACGCGTGCCCATGCGTCAACAACAATGCCCTTGTCCAGAATACGGTCAATAACCTCCACGAGGCTCGAAGATGAGTTCATTTTTTCTACCATGTTTTTCTCCTCCTTTATGTTCTGGGCATTTTTGCCCACAACCTACTCAATGGGGAAGAGTATATAGGTTCCCGGAATTTCCGAATATTGTTTCAAGTATTGGAAGTATTGGCTCGCACATCCTCAATCGCTCGGGTGAAATGCAACGATTTGATCACAAATGCGGACGGGTCCTTTTCGGTTTTTGAGAACTCCCGGATGGCAAGAATGGCGGCGCGGTTGCAGACTGCCTCTATCTCTGCACCGGTGAACCCTTCTGTCTCTTTGATGTAATCGGCAAGTTTCACCCCTTTTACGATAGGTCGTTTTCGTGTATGCACCTTGAAGATCTCAAGACGTCCCGTCTCGTCAGGCTTAGGCAGCTCGATCTGGAGATCCATGCGTCCTGCCCGGAGGAGTGCAGGATCGATCATGTCGATACGGTTGCTCGCGGCAAGGACGGTAACGCCTTTTAACTCCTCAAGACCGTCCATCTCAGTTAAGAGTTGTGCGATGACCCGTTCGGTAACGCCGTTGTCATTCCTGCCGCCCCTGGTCGGGGCGATCGCATCGATCTCGTCAAAGAAGATGATGCAGGGGACTGCCTGTCGGGCTTTTTTGAAGATCTCACGAATGCCACGCTCAGACTCACCCACGAACCGCGAGAGCAGCTCCGGCCCCTTGATCGAAATAAAATTCGACTGTGTCTCGTGGGCGATCGCCTTTGCTATGAGCGTCTTACCCGTGCCCGGAGGACCGTACAGCAGTATCCCTTTCGGGGGAGTGACCGCTGCATAGGTATACAGATCCGCACATTTCAGCGGGAGTTCGACCGCCTCCCGGATCTCTTCCTTGATTTCAGACAGGCCCCCCACATCATCCCAACCGACATCGGGGATCTCAACAAAGACCTCACGCAGGGCGGATGGTTCGATCTCCCGGAACGCATTCATAAAATCCTCTTTTTTTACCGTAAGATCGGCGATCAACTCGTACGGGACTTCGTGCTTAGTAAAGTCAATATCCGGCAATATCTTCCGGAGTGCATGCATCGCACTCTCACGGGAGAGTGCTGCAAGGTCAGCGCCGACATACCCGTGCGTGATATTTGCCAGTTCATCGAAGTCTACATCCGCAGCAAGCGGCATGCCCCGCGTGTGGATCTCGATGATCTCCCGTCGCCCGTCCCGGTCCGGGATCGGGATCATGATCTCCCGGTCAAACCGGCCGGGTCTCCGGAGTGCAGGATCGAGCGAGTTGGGGATATTGGTCGTTGCGATCACGATCACCTGTCCCCGGTCCTTCAGACCGTCCATAATCGAGAGGAGTTGGGCAACGATACGCCGTTCCACCTGCTTGTCGCCGCCCACATCCTCGCGCTTGGGGGCAATCGCGTCAATCTCATCGATAAAGACAATGGCAGGGGCATTCTTCTGGGCTTCTGCAAAGATTTCCCGTAACCGGGCTTCCGATTCCCCGTAATATTTCCCTACGATCTCGGGACCTGAGATAAAGATCAGGTAGGCATCGGTTTCCTGTGCTGCTGCCTTTGCGATGAGCGTTTTACCCGTGCCCGGAGGACCGTAGAGGAGGACGCCCCGTGGCGGGTCAATGCCCATGCGTTCAAAAAGTTCGGGATATTTTAAGGGGAGCTCGATCATTTCCCGGATCTTGTCGACCTGTCCTTTTAATCCGCCGATATCCTCGTACGAGATGAGACTCTTCTTTGTCTCTTTTTCCTGTGTCTTCTTCCCATAGATTTTGACAGATGTAGTCCGGGTGATCAGCCCAATCTCCGGTGTGGCATCACAGATAAGAAAATCAAACTTCTTCCCGAACATGGAGAGGCGGATCTGGTCGCCCTTTGTTACCGGTATTCCTTCAAACAGGCGGCTGTCAATTTCTTTTTGCAAGAACCGGTCGAGCGGCTGGAGCACGACATGACTCACCGGTGGGATGGTGATCGCTTTGATCTCTAAGGTCTCATTGATGCCTACGGTTGCATTTTTCCTCACAATTCCGTCGATCTGTATCGTCCCTTTCCCACGGTCTTCCGGAAAAGATGGCATCACCTTTACACAGGTAGTCCGTTTTCCGGAGATCTCCATGATGTCCCCGACACCTGCGCCCAGTTCTTCCATGGTCTTTGGATCGATCCTGCCAATCCCCCGTCCGATGTCCTTATTTCGCGCTGCGGATACTTTCACCTTCATGTGCCACACCTCCGAAGATATGCTGGAATGTAAATTTGAACTCGTTCACTTTCTGCCGGATATACGCGCCCCCCCGCTCTGTCGGGACATACATCTTTGACTTGCCGGATGTTTTTACTTCTAAAATCCCCTGCCTTTCGAGTTCGTACAGGATCGTGTAGATCCGGGACTGCGGGATGAGCACGTTGTGCCGGCTATGGATCTCGTGGACGATGTCATAACCAGACAAGGGCCTGTTTAAGATCGAGAGGACGAGCGGTTCTAATGATTTGCGCACGATCTCATCGATCATCGCCTGTGGTACGATGGAGAGGGTTTCGAGGGGATAGGAATGATTCGCTATCGAAACCGAAATTTCGTCACCAGTTGAGACAATCACCTTTGTGATGCCGGCAGATACCGACTCGATCTGTTCACGACTCAACTGCTCGATGTTCAAGGCGATAATCCCCGATACGGGTGAGTCTTCCGGTATCATTTTGAGTATATACTCTTTGATCGCACAGATCTCCCCAATATCCTCAACATCTGAGAAGTCCATAAGGATCTGCCAACCCCTGGCTTTTTCGGTTTCCTGCGATGCTTCAAAGAGGGTCCCAATAGCGGGGATGACTGTATCGAGTTTCCCTTGTTTCAACCGGTGCGGGACAATCTCGCCAGTCTGGATCTCCTTATAGAAATACTTCGGGATACGCGACTGGTGATAGGCAAAGAATATCCGGTGACCATTTTTCAGTCCATATTCAATAGACGTTTTATAAATCGCCTCGTTTGTCTGCGGGGGAGTATACAGGACGAGGATCAGCCCCTGGTAAAAATTGTTCAGGAGCACGGTCTTACTTTCCGGTGCAATAGCACTGTCCGTTTCAGTGGTGTCACCGCTCTCATCTCTGGCTTTATCCACTCCCCGCTCCTTCCGGGGTCCCCGCTTTCCCGGTTCATTCTCCTCGCTCTTCTTCCGTGAGAGCGCCAGTTGGATCGTTGCTTTGAGTTCCAGTTCGTTGAAGGGTTTAACGATATACCCGTAGGGGTTGACCTTTTTTACCTCCTCTAAGATCTTGTCATCCGCATACGACGTGATGAAGATGACGGGTATCCCCAGTTCTTTGTGGATCACCTTTGCTGCATCGATGCCGTTTTTCTTTCCCGGCATGACGATATCCATCAGCACAATGTCGGGTTTTGTCACCCGTGCCTTTTCAATTGCATCCTCACCGGATGATGTCATGCCGACTACCTTATGCCCCATGGAGCTGATCTTCTCCTCGAGCTGCATCGTGATGATCGCTTCGTCATCAACTACCAGTACCCGGGCCATACTCCTCCTGCCGTATACAAAATTCTATCACCACTTCAGTTCCGTTCTTACCTGTGATCTGAACGTTGCCGTGCAACTGCTGCTCAACGAGTGTCCTCATCAGCCTGAGCCCAAGCCGATTACTCTTTTCGATATCAAACCCGGATGGCACCCCGACACCATTGTCCTGGATGACAAACCGGAGCAAATCCTCTTTGATGGATGACGAGATCTCTATAAGTCCATTTCTCCTCCCCTTGAATGCATGTTTGTGGATGTTGGAGATGATCTCGTTTAACGCCAGTGCACAGGGAATTGCCTGGTCAACAGGAAGATAAATTTCTGCGCAATCGATGTTTGTCATGATATCGAGGTGATCATGATCGTAGAATCCTGATATCATTTCGACAAGGTCGTGAACCTGCTTTCTCATATTGATTTTATCGAATCGTTTACTCTCATATAATCGCGTGTGGATGGATCCCATGGTCTGCACTTTTGTCATGATATCGGTCAGCGTAGAGACGACTATCGGTTCATGCGCTCTCGTCTTTGTCATATCGATAAGCCCGATTATCAGTTGCAGGTTGTTCTTGACCCGGTGATGAATCTCCCTGATCAGAAGATCTTTTTCATTGGATGACTGGGTTAACTTTTTCTGGATTATTTTGCGGTCTTCAATCTCTTTTTTCAGTTTCAGGTTTGTTCTGGATAATTCAGAAGTGCGGTCACGTACCTGTTGCTCAAGGGTTTCCTTGTAATTTTTCAGTTGGATCTCTGCCTCTTTCTGGCTGGTGATATCCCTTCCGACAGACTGGTATTCAATCACATCACCCTCATTGTCAAAAATCGCCCGGTCGCTCCAGCGCTGCCAGCAGACTTCACCGGATGGCATCACAATCCTGTGCGAGATCACTGCAACCGGATTTTCCGGCGTGAGTGCTGCAAGATGGGTTTTCATCAGTCGGGCATCATCCGGCAGAAGAACAACAAAATGCGGTTTCCCGATAATTTCTTCCCGGTTCAACCGGAAATAACTGCAATAGGCTTCATTGATGAACGTAAGTCTTCCATCCGGTAAAAACCGGCAGATGAATTCGGTCTGGTCCTCGACGACATCCCGGTACCGTTGTTCGCTCGCCTGGAGCGCTTCCTCCACCTGCTTTTGTTCGGTCACGTCACGGATCGATTCGATTGCCCCAATCAGGTTTCCATTTATATCGCAGAGTGGGCTCGCATTACCCCATAATGCAACTGACTTCCCGTTTGACAGGACAGTCTTCGTCTCAGCATAAATGTTCTGTCCGATTTTTTTGATGTTCTGGTACTCACGTGGGTCGATTTTATTGCCAGTGTTGAGGATCCAGTCGATGAGTATAGGTCTTTTAGCACCGTAAAAGGGGAGGGCATACTCATAATTGCCTTTTCCGATTATCGCCTCTTTGTTCACGCCGGTCATTTCCTCGATCACCCGGTTCCATGCGATGACCGTTCCGTTCCTGTCGATCGCGAAGGTAGCATCGGGCAGGTGTTCGACAATATCGATAAGCCGACGTTCGGATTGTTTTAGTGCTTCTTCTGCCTGCTTGCGTTCGGTGATGTCCTCGACATTTCCGTTATAATAGAGGATATGACCGCTGTCATCATAGACGGCTTTTCCGGTATCCCGTACCCAGATAATCGTTCCATCGTACTTGCGGAACCGGACTGTGAAATCGCGCACTATTCCTTCGCGCTTAATCAGATCCAACCACCGGTTTCGATCCCGGGGGTCCACGTATATATCAGATCCGCTGACATTCATCAGCATTTCCCGATTCGGATAACCCAGCAGAGATACCAGAGCCGGGTTAATATCCAGGAACCGCCCCAACGGGGTAGTGCGGTAAAGGCCTATCGGGACTTCGTCAAACAAGCTGCGGTATTGCTGTTCGCTTTCCGCCATTGCCCGGTTGATCTGGTCCAGTTCTTTAGTCCGTTCGGCAATACGCAGTTCCAGTTCCCCGTATGCTTCACGGATCTGCAGATCGTGTTTATGCTTATAGAATGCGATCTCGATTGTTGACTGGAGTTCCCGCTCATCGAAGGGTTTGATGACATACCCGAACGGCTCGGTGACTTTTGCCCGGTCAAGAAGCGCCTTATCGGCATAAGCGGTGAGATAGATGACCGGGATATCAAAGCGCGTATGGATTATTCCTGCAGCCTCGATCCCGTCCATTGCGGTGGCAAGGTGAATATCCATGAGCACGAGATCGGGCCTGAGTTCTTCAACTTTTTCCAGCGCGTCCTCTCCGGATTTCGCAATGCCCGTAACATCATATCCCAGGTTTGTTAATGTCTCCTTTATATCATTGGCTACAATCACTTCATCTTCCACGATAAAAATTGATTTACCCGTACGGGTATGGATATCAGGACAGGGGACTGCATCAGTATCCGGGGGTGATACAGGGGAAACGGACACTTCTGAAAAGAGGGGGGATTCCAGGCCGGGATCGATCCCTCCTGTCATTTCCGGATCATCCGGAACAGTAACTGCATCATTTGGATCGCGATCGATTATCCGCTGTAACCATGACATAAGGATTCCATCTCACGGGACTTTTTTTCCCTGCGCAACAACCCTGTCCGCACTGCCTCTTTTCAGCCATGCCAGGATATCATCCAGAACAAAGTTACAGATGAACAGGTCGATATCCGGGTTTATGTTCGGTGCGACATCGTGCGTTGCCCCGATAAAGAGCAGCCCGTACTGCCCGTCCTTTAAGGATTCTTCGATCCGCTGTGCGATGTACTTGTCCCGTTCGAGGGTTAGATCATAGAGCCGGTGCTTATGCTTCTCACTCAGTGCTTCCCGTTCCGGGTCCGTCTTTGCGTTCACGATCGCTTTGATGATCTCATACTCTTCTTTTAAGAGAGCCGGACTCTCGGTCTTCTCCAGCACTCCGCCATGCTCGATGATGGAGAGGACGATCTGGTGGTTGGGAACGCCGTCCTTTGCGCCCATAGCAACGAGTTTTGCGCCGATCTCACCCCCGATGGGGATACCATCCTGGTATATCCTGATGGCAGTGCCATCGAGATTGGCGACAACGGCATTTATGATCGTGCGGAGGTTTTCCCAGAAAAGCGCTACATCCTTGCGGTGTTGATCCCGTCTCTCTTTCCCGAATTTCCGGTCGATCATCTCAGAGATGTCGCTCTTTAATGACCCCATCTCTTTCTCGCTGTGAACGATCGGTATCAGCATCAGTTTTCTTGTCATAATGCGCTCATCAGACCCGTAACATTTCGTGTACTATTCCGGTACCGCTCATCTTCCCATCCGTGTTTATTTCCTGCACTTCTTTTCCGCTCCTTTCTAAAAAGATACAGCGTGCTGCATAAACGTCTGCGATGATGCATGGGGAGACTTTTTGCTCCGGGTAACCTGCTGTCCGTGCAGGATTTGTACTAGATATTATATTCGATGATAAGATGTAACTAGTATATTTCTTTTAACAGTATATGATATAATAAATATTTCCCCACGTTCCTAAAAAAGAAAGGTTTGTTTTTATCGGTACGCACAAGAATCGGTACACACAAGTACGATTACTATTCATGTAAGAAAAACCTGTGCCGGACGTTTGAAATCAACCGTGGATCTGACAGAATATGCAGTCCATACACGATATCCCGCTCTTTATGAACCTGTAAACGGAGAAGAGTACCAGGAAGCACTTGCAACAGATGAGTGCGTTTATGCTTGGGAAAGTAAACAACTCAGGTAAGCAGTTGCAAGACAAGACACCCTTTTTTTAGAATAGATTGGGAAAATAAAAACCTCACATAATGTGAGCATCAGGCTGAATAATGAAATGTCGATTAAAAAAAGATGAAGAATTAGTACTTTCCCGGCATCATTGTGGCTCCGCTCATCATTGTCGAAAGGACTGCTGCAAGGAAAAGCAGCATGATAATGATCGGGATAATTACAGCAAGGATGACGGCAATGACTGCACGTTCGGTCGATATCTGGTGAATTTCCCGGACGCTCAGCACTTCAAGCACCAATGTCCAGATGCCGCCGATAAACGGTCCGATAATGGGGATCCAGCCGATGATCATGCCCGGCGTTGAACCATAAGCAAGGGCTTTTACGGTATCCATGTATCCTTTTCGCCCGCCGGCCAGGTAGACCCAGATATGGAGCCAGATTGCAAAAACGAACAAAAAGATCACCGCAAGGATAGCGACGACAACAACCATGAGGATTGCACCAACAGCCCCGACAAACGGCAGTGCCCAGCCAAGTTGTGACATCATCCGGGACATGGTATTGAGTGTCCCATGTCCCCCGAGAAGGAGAGCGATGAGTGCAGTAAGGATCGCATTGAACAGGACGATGAAAATGTAGTACTGGAGGGTGAACCCGGTCGGGTCATCCCGCGATTTCTGGAGTTCCTCGACCGGGGTCATGAGGAACGCTTTTGCCTTTTCATAACATCTGGAGATCATATGTGCAGCCTATATTTTTGGTGACGATTTATAGATTGAGCAAACTTCCAAAATACAAGACAATAATTGGAATTAACCTGGCGATTTTCTGATGACGGTTACTGTGGACTGGCAGAGCAATGATTGAGTACCAATCACACTTTCTCGTTGACGACAATCGTAAAAGTCGTCCCTGAACTCCGGTCCAGTTCGATAGTCCCGTCCAGTTGTTCCACGAGCGAGCAGATGAGACGGAGGCCCAGCGAATTGGCATTGCGCCAGTCAAAATCCTCCGGGATACCGACGCCGTTATCCTTGAACTGGATGGTGAGCGTGTGATCCTGCTGGTGAATCGTAACGTAAATCTCCCCCTGTCTTCCCTTGGGAAATGCATATTTTAAAGCATTTGAAATGAGTTCATTGAACATCAGCCCGAGGGGAATAGCGGAGTCGATGGCGAGGGAAATATCCCGGATATCCATGGTGAGCATGATACCCTTTCCTTTCATACCAAAGAAATGGAGCATGTTGTCCCCGAGGAATTTGAGATAATTGCCAAGATCCAGTTTTGCAAGATCAGTTGACTGGTAGAGTTTTTCATGGACCAATGCCATCGCCCGGACCCGGTTCTGGCTTTCCTTAAATGCAGAAAGAGTCACCGGATCCGTTATGAAACGGGACTGGAGGTTTAAGAGGGAGATGATAATCTGGAGGTTGTTTTTCACCCGGTGGTGGACTTCCCTGAGCAGGACTTCTTTTTCACCCACGGATTTCGAGAGCTGCTTTTCAGCATCGACACGGATCTCTATTTCCGTCATCAGTTTCAGGTTAATATCCGTGAGATCGGAGGTTCGTTCAATAACTTTGCGTTCAAGATGCTCCCCGAATGTTCGCAGGGCTTCATTCGCTGCTTTGCGTTCCGTGATGTCTTCAAAAAATGCAACAAAATATTCTTTTGACGGGGAATAGACAGAGATATGCAACCACTTTTCTGTAGGTTTGAAATCGAGATCAAATGATTCCGGTTCACCGGTCAATGCAACCCGCCCATAGATCTCCAACAGGTCAGGGAATGCTTCCCTTATTCCGGGAAAATTTTCAGTGACCGGCTTTCCCAGGACCGTTGTTGTGTCGAAAATCCGGTTAAACGCCAGATTAACATTCAAAAAGATAAAGTCGGTGGGGTGTTTTTCCTTGTCATACAGCACCCTGCAGTACGCAAAACCCTCCAGCATATTATCAAAGAGATTCCGGTACCGTTTCTCACTCTCCCGCAGCGCCACCTCAGCCCGCTTGCGCTCGGTTATGTCGTAGGCAATGGTGGATGCACCGATCAGACGTTTCTGTGTATCTTTGACCGGTGACACTGTCAGGGCAATGTTGATCAGCCCGCCATCTTTTTTCCTGCGCAGGGTTTCGTAACGGATAACCGGCGTGCCGTTCCTGATCTGATCAAGACTTGCCTGTGTGTCATCCGGGAGATCCGGCGGTATAAGCAGCGAGATATTCCTGCCGATAACTTCCTGTGCAGAATACCCATAGATTCGTTCGGCACCGGTGTTCCAGCTGGTGATTATTCCGTCCAGCGTTTTTCCAATGATTGCCTCATCCGCATTCTCCACAATGGCAGCGAGACGTACCCGTTCCTCTTCTGCCAGTTTGTGAGCGGTAATATCGCGGATACTGCACTGGATAACCTTCTCATTATCCACAACGTAGACATTGCTGACGAACTCTACATCAATTACCCGTCCGTCTTTTGTCTCCAGCGGCAGATCTTCATACCGGATATATCCGGTCCTTATTAAATGGGCAGCAGCCTTCTCTGCCAGCGCCTTGTCCCGGATAAACCCGATCTCCCAGAGTTTTTTTCCCAGTATCTGCTCCCGGGGATATCCCAGCAGTGTTAAGAGGAACGGGTTTGCATCAGTTATCTTCCCGTATTCTGCATCGAGGATCAGGATGCCGTCCTGCGCTGTCTCAAAGAGGCGGCGATACCGGATCTCTGAATCATGAAACGCTTTCCACACGGCTGCAAGCTTCACTGCCTTTATGATCGTATCTTTCAGATGGGGGAACAGAATTTTGGGGTCACCGTTTTTCTGGAGATAAAAATCCACGCCATCGTTGAACGCCTCAATAACTACCTCTTCCCGTCCCTTGCCGGTGAATAAGATAAACGGGAGACCGGGGTTTGCTGCACGAACCGCTTTGAGTAACTCAATTCCATCCATGCCGGGCATCTGGTAGTCAGCAACAACAACGTCGAACCTGCTCGTTTCCATCACCCGAAGTGCTTCTCGTGATGAAAACACTGTTGTGATAGTCATTGCACCGGGCTCTTCAAGGCATCTTTTCTCAAGGGAGAGATGTACCGCATCATCATCTACACAGAGAACAGAGATCATAGCAAACCGGCTTTAAGGAAGATTGACTCCTTCTTTGTTTTACATGAGATTTCATTTCGATAAATGAACGTGTTATTTCCGATTTTTGTCTCAAAATCTGAAAATCAACAACCACGAAAAAGAGCAGAGGATTGGCATACAATCATACTTGAACCGCCACCAACTTCGCACGCTTCGTACATTGCCACCGCGCTCACCCCCGCACCCCAACCGGCTCGCCATATTTCAGGTTAAAATCCTGTTTTTTAGACATTCCCGGAAAAATGACCCTCATATCCGCATTCCGGCAGGGTTTTGGAGGGGCTGATGGGATAAACTACGTGGCGAAAAAGGCCTCGATTTCAGGGCACATGGCAGGCGTTGGGAGAGGGCGTTTCCGCCCGTATTTTGGCAAACAGAGTGAAATTTAAGCAGATTTTCCACGCGAACTGAAACGGGCCGGTTTACGGGGTTTTCCGGACAGGAATTTGGTAAAAGGAGCCCGCTACGGGCGTATTTTATCTCAGGGTCCAAACCCTGGAATGTTAAGTACCAGCGGTAAGGGATCCCTAATGAGGGAGAGCAATTCTTCACTTACATGATTTTTAAAAACTTCCGTCGTGAAAAAATGACCCTCATATCCGCATTCCGGCAGCCTTTCCGGGCATAGAATAGGCTAAACCAGGTGGCGGAAAAAGCCCCGATTCCCGGGCCTTTGGCAGCCATTGGGCGAGGGGGTTTCCGCCCGTATTTTGGCAAACAGGGCGGAATTTAAGCAGATTTTCCACGCGAACTGAAACGGGCAGGTTTACGGGGTTTTCTGAAAGGGAGTATGGAAAACGGAGCCCGAATTGGGCGTATTTTCCCGTATCTCAGTAGTACCCGGATAAAACAGTTTTCCACCGATAACGAGTGGACAAAAACAAAAAATATTTTCACGCACTTGTGACGAAGATTGTTCGCATCATCCGTTCATTCCGGACAGTTCAGAACTTCCCCTTAGTACTCCGCACAACCTTCTTGTCCCCGCTCATGGACAGCGCCTCACCGAGCGCAATCCCGAATGCCTTGAACATCGCCTCGCACTGGTGGTGATCGTTCTTGCCGGCAAATGCGATGTGGGCGGTGATGCCGGCCCGGTTGCACACGCTGTAGAAGAAATGCTCGAAAATATCTGCGGGAATATTGCCTACGGTTTTGCTGCCAAACGTGCCGGTAAAGACAAGGTATCCCCTGCCCCCGCAGTCGAGAACGACGGTCGATATTGACTCGTCCATGGGGATGATCGCGTGGGCGAAACGCTTTATCCCCCTTCCGTCACCCATCACCTGCTTTACCGCATCCCCGAGCACGATCCCGATATCCTCGATCGTGTGATGGCAGTCCACCCCGAGATCCCCCTTGGCTGTGCAGGTGAGATCAAATCCCCCGTGCCGTGCCATCGCGTTGAGCATATGATCAAAAAAAGGGACACCGCTGTCCACCGTTATCTTCCCGGTGCCCTCGGGGTTCAGCCTGATTACGATCTTCGTCTCTTTTGTTTCCCGCTTCACTTCCACAACTCTCATTGGCTCTCCTCCAGTGCTTCTTTCAGTCCAATCTTCCCGCTGTACAGGGCAGAGCCGAGCACCGCCCCGAATGCCCCGATCTCCCTGAGTCCTGCAACATCGGATCGTGCGGACACGCCGCCGGCAACGACCACGGGCAGGCGGGTGTGATCGATCAGCCGTTTCACCGGCTCGAACCGGACTCCCTGCTGAAGTCCTTCCACATCCACGTTGGTGTAGAGCAGGGAACCTGCCCCGAGTTCCTCGAACCGGGTGGTCCAGTCCAGGTAGTTGCCGGCGGTCTCCTGCCAGCCGTGCACGGCAATCTGGTTGCCCTTGGCATCCACGCCGGCCATCACCCGTTCGCTGCCGAACTCGCTGGCAAGTTGCCGGATACATTCCGGTTTCTGGGTGGCGAGCGTTGAGATGATCACCCGCGACACACCGGTATTCAGCCAGTGGGCTGCATCCTCCACCGACCGGATCCCGCCGCCCAGCTCGATCTCGACACCCGTCTTCCTGACAAGTTCCGCAATCAGGTCGGCATTTTTTTGGGAACTGCCGAATGCCCCGTCAAGATTCACCACATGGAGGGCATCGGCTCCTTCATCCAGCCAGCGGGTGGCACAGGCAAGAGGATCGCCATACGCAGTTGCACTCTCCCGCCTGCCCTGCACCAGCTGGACACATTTCCCCCCGAGGATATCAACAGCAGGAAAGATCTTCATACAGGATCAGCGAATCATCCGTTGGATTGCCATCACGAGGATATCTTTTGCACCGGCCCGCCTCAGCGCGTTGATAAGGGAATAGACCCGTTCCTCATTCACTACGGCATGCACGGCGACCAGATCTTCACTCGATGCAACGTCCATAACCGTCGGCCCTGAAAGACCGGGAAGCACGCGTTTCACTGCATCCAGGGAGGCACGTTTCACGTTCATCATCAGGTAGCATTGGCCGCGTGCCCGGATCACGCTCTCCAGCGCAAGATGGATCTCGTCGATCTTCTCTTTCTTGGTACGGAGCGATTCCTTGTTTGCGATCAGGATAGTTGACGTCTGGAGCACTTCGTCGATCACCCGGAGCCGGTTGGTCTTGAGGGTCGTGCCCGAGCTCGACAGGTCGATGATCGCATCCGCGATCCCGAGGTGCGGTGTCGCTTCGCAGGCGCCCCCTACCAGCACCACATTGACCCTGACCTTCTGCTGCTCAAAGTACGTGCGGGTGATGACCGGAAATTCTGTGGCGATCTTCTTTCCTGCCAGCTGTTTTGCCGACGTGATCGGGGAATCCTCGTGCACCGCAAGCACCAGTTTTCCCTTCCCGGACTGGAGATCGAGCAGCTCTTCCACATCGGACTCCCGCTCGATGACCATGTCATGACCGGTGATACCGAGATCGGCTGCACCCGTGGCAACATATTCCGGAATATCAATGGGACGGGCGAACAGGATCTCCACATGAGGATCGAGGGTACGGGTGATGAGGCGCCGTTCACCGGTCTCTGCGAGATGGAGCCCGCTCTTTTCCACCAGTTCCATGATCGGTTCTGCAATCCTGCCCTTATTGGGAATTGCAAGACGCACAATATCTGAAAAAGGGGTGGGGGAAGCAGTTTTTTTTGCTTCTTTTATTGTTTTTTTTGGTTTAACAGCTTTCACGGTCTTTCCTGTCTGCGATCAGAACGTCTTGAGTTCACCACGGATGACTGCTTCTGTCACATGGGTAACCGTTGCGAGTTTTTCATCCACAATCGAGAGAATCTCGCCGTTGATGTCCTTTAATTTAATGCCACACTGGGGCAGCACCTGCACGCTGGCAACAAGGGGCTGATCGATGGGCTTTCCGATCTGTGAGAGGAGCCGGACATACATCTCGTCAATCCCATCTACCTTTTTGACACAGTCCTGCGCAATCTGGGTAGAGAGGAGGTTGTAGATCTTGCCGATATGGTTGATCGGGTTCTTACCGCTGGTTGCTTCCATGCTCATCGGGCGGTTGGGGGTGATCAGGCCATTGCAGCGGTTGCCGCGACCAACAGACCCGTCATCGCCCATCTCGGCAGAAGTACCGGTCACGGTCAAAAAGACGCTCTCCTTCTTGATGTCATCGGCGGTGTTGACATGGACGACAACTTTGCGCTTGGTGCTCTTCTTTGCGATCTTGACAATTTCTTCGTTTAAAAGGACCATGTATTCCTGGTATTCCTTGATATCTGCACAGTATTTGTCGACAATAGCGCAGGCAATTGTCAAGGTTATCGTGTTGCCATCGCGCAGACCCATGATCTTGATGTCCTGTCCGATTGCAGGATACTTTTTCCGGAGTTTTACATCGATATATTCTGCTGAGTTCCTGATGATGTTCTCAACTTCTGAGAAGGGGGCGTGTCCGACACCGAATGAGGTGTCGTTTGAGCGTGGTGTTTTTCCCTGTAAGGGCTTGAAAACATCCCTCAGGTCCGTTGATCCGGTTCCAAGACGGCAGTCAATCATCAGGTCACGGTTGAGGTTGAGTTCGGGAAGAATCTTGTGGAGATAGGTGTGTGCTGCTTCCACCGCTACAGAATCGGCGGGGATCGTGATGCCATTGAACTGCTTGGTTGCACGCCCGTCAATCAGGACATAGATCGGGCGGACCATCTTACCGCCGCCGAATTTCGGGCGGGATTCCCCGGCAACTACTTCACCCTGATCGGTGTTGTGATGGAGAACAAACCCGAACTCATCGAGATATGTTTTGCAGAGTGCCTGGCTGATCGACTCAGCGATACCATCTGCAAGGCTGTCCGGGTGGCCAAGGCATTTGCGTTCAACAAGTTCAATCCGCTGCTTTTCAAGGGGGATCTGGTCTAATGCTTCAATCTGGATATTTCTCTTCATTCCCGTTCCTCGTGAGACTTCGTAATAATAAAAGGGACTGGTAGTGATATAACCGTTTTCTTCTGATGGCCAAAAATGACCGGTAGTAATGAAAAAACACGCTTTCAGAGCGTATTTTCACCGGGAATGGAATCCGGTCGAGCTGTTTTTGTTGGATGGAGAAAATATGCCATCCCGTAAAGAAATACCACTATTTACGAGAAGCGCAAGGGATTTGTGCAGGTAAACGTCAGGGGTTTTTCTCAGGGATTACCCGGAGAGATTACTTATTGAGCATACTTTTAGAAGGACAGGGAAAAAAGAAGAGTGGATTGGATTATTTAGAGAAACGTTTTACCGTCTCAGGAATTTGTGGAGGATAGTCATCTCGCTGCCCGGGGGGGTCTTTTTAACCGGGGGTTTTACCGGCGCAGGTGCAGCATCATGCTCATCCTCTTCATCCTCATCTGCAGCAGATACAGTGATTTTTGGCACTTTCCTCTGCGGGGCTGACGGGGTGTGCACATGCGTCTTTCCTGAACCGTGAGTTTCTTCTTTAGCATGCCCTGCTTTGTGAGCAGATAGTTTGGTTCCACACCCCGGGCAGAAATTTGCGCTGTGGGGGAGTTTCTTGCCGCAGTTATGACAGAACTGGGGACTGCCCGCTTCATCTTCCTCCACCGCTTTTTCATGGGTTTCCGGCTTATCTTCAGGAAGAATTTCCACAAACGGAGGGTGTTCGGGTTCCGCAACCGGAGGGCGACGCATGGGTTCTGCAGTTACTTTTCTCACCGGGTGCGAGGAGGGCTGTCTGAGCGGCTCCATCGCACTCTTCATGGCAACTTTCATTGCCGACTGCACTTCAGGTTTCTTCGTAAGTCTGATATTTTCATTCGGGGTGAAAGGGATCTCCTGATCATATTCCTTGATCGAGATCGGTTTTTTCACCGGTTCCTGCTGCCGGACGGGGGAACGCCGGGGGGGTTCTTCTTCCTTAGGTTCGGGCTCCGGCTCTTTCTCGGGCACCTTATAGATCGAAAGAAGCCGCTTTACCGGAGGTTGTTTCTCATGCTCCTTGGCCGGCTTCTTTGTCGGGTGCAGTCCCCCTCTCTGTGTGGGTTTCTCTGCGGGTGCAGCAACTGCTGCATCTTCTTCCTCCCGGACGGGTTCTTCAGCCTTCTTCTTTGAGGCCTTTTTCGGAGGTTTTTCTTCCTGGAGGAGCGAAAGCCATTCGTCAATCTCGGTTGACCGGTCCATGCCATTCTGGACAAAGACAATTTTCATCGTCTTAATCTCATCGTCAGGAGACCGTATTGACACTACAAGGACAGGATCTGAATTCTCGGAAAACTCGCTGATGCATCCCGCGATAGTGTCCCGGGCAACATCTTTTGCGGTTACCTTGAGTTTCTTTTCCTGCGTATCAATTAAAAAAATGCGCCTGTCGGTGAGATATGCATGGAAAAAGAATTTTTTCACCGATACGTTAAGAGATCCGATCTGGACCTGTTCACCCGGCTGAAGATAGGGCGAGAGTCCTCCTTCTTCTTCATCTTCTTCTGTTTCTATCTCTTTATCCTGGGGTTTTGCAGGTTTTGTCCCTTTTTTTACAGGACTCTCTTTGGGTGATGTCCTGCCTGCTGCGGAAGATTTCCCGGAGGTGGGTGATATCTGGCCGCCGCAATAGCCACACTCCACAATATTGTCGCGTATATTCATCCCACAGTGAGGGCACTTCATTTATGATCTCCTTGATCGGTATCCAGAGTAGATAACTATAATGTTTACATTGCATATGAAAAATTCTGTGATCGGTATCGCGTGGTTCATGGATCAGGATTATGGAGTCTGAACCGGGGTACGGTTCATCAGGGCATCAGCAATCTGAACCCGTTCTTCTTCCTTATCGACCACATGGAGATACACCGAGGCAGTTTTTTTCTGGAGGCAGAGGAGTGCATTGATCCGGCAGCGGGTGCCATCCTGGTCCAGGAAACAATCACCCGCAGTGATACGGCTGAACTCACCGGTCAGGGTCTTTTTAAACGATTCATGACTGTAGCCGGCGTGGCAGGCTTTCCCTTCTGCAACAACGAGGTATACTCCTTTCCTGCCGGACAGGTCACTGTCTTCCACCATGAATGTCCCGAACTTTTCATCGCCCCACGGGTTGAGGAATTCCCGATAGAAAGGATCGTGTTTCTCCTTCCTCTCCCATAAAAAGAGCCCGAGGCGGAGCGGAAGATAGTTTGCATACTTCTCTTCAACTTTTGTTTTAAGGTGGGAATAGACAGGAGTGCTGATGACATCTTTTAAGAGCCTCTGTTCTTTTTCAAAGACATCCTCTTTCAATCCCCCGGAAAAGATCAACTTTAACGGTTTGAAATAGAGGATCTTATCCAGCACAGGGACTCCTAAGGAACCGTCTTTCATGGGGAGAAGTGCGCCGGTTTTCAGTACAACGGATACCGTGGGAGTGCGGGTCGTGGGACCCTGGGGGGCACTGAACGGGATGGCAGGAGAGCGGCGGTGAGTAGAAGGCATGGTTGCCCGCTTTACGATGCCCGGGCTGCTGGCGCGCGCGATCTCCATCCACGATTCAGGAGCATAGGACTTGTTCAGGTAGCGTTTCCAGCCGGGATCGCGGATCGTGGCGATGGAGACGAGGCAGAACTGATCTTTTTCCGGGATGAATTTTGCCCCGCAATGGGTGCATTCAACGTAATAATCTGTGTGGGGAATGCCATACAACTGCTTGCCGAACACCCGGTTTAAGATACCGGTCTTACAGATGGGGCAGAGACTCATCCAGGGCGTCGGGGGAGTCCCGCTTTCCGTTTCCGTACCGGTTGGAGTGAGAGAAGGTACCGGGGCCGATGCAGTATGCCATGTCCAGGGAGAAAGCAACCGGACTCCCCTGATCCGCGCGTGGGATGTGCGGTCGACAACCTCGGTTTTCTCAGCGATTCCCGCACGGCAGAGCACGTCCGTGATCACGACAGTGCAGGACAGGTCTTCTGACAGGTTCAGGCGCTGGGAAAGACACTGGTCAAGTCCTTCCGGGGCCTGTTTTTCCGGGGTCTGTTTTGTATGAATCGCAAGAGTCTTGGAAAATTCCGCGTTGAGGCATTCCATGGTGACGCCGATAAGATCCCGGGTGACGGATACACCGTCCTGCATGAAGGGTAACCGGCCAACGCGCCGGTTCACCGTTTCGCAGGCAAGGGTGAGGAGTTCGGGAGTAATGGGGAAAAACTGGGTGGCTGACATACGTGTTGCTCGCTGTTCGTATCGATTGTCACGCTGACGGGATAAACGATCGTATGGAAGGAGGGAGAGGGAGATTATACTCATTAAACGGTTCTTCGCTGTTTCATGGGGGTAAAGCAGGTTATTAAAAAAGAGGTTGTGATCTTCCCCCGCCTCAGAGCATCTCTTCAGGCACGGCGGGACAATGAGGTTTTAGTATTTTTGTTATTGATCCGCCGCGGGGGCGCCCTTTGAGGTCGGAGGAGTTTATCGTATCTGGAGGTATGGGCGTCTCAACCCCCCATTATAATTCCTGAAGAGGATAATTTTCATGGGAAATTCTCATTTCCTTCATTCACCGGGTCCTCTGTGACAGTTAGGATTGTGACCCCCTCTCTCCCCCAGAGGGGGAAGCAGCTCAAGGGGAGCACCCCTTGACCCCCCCTTATCGGAGTTCTTCTTCAACCGTCTGAGGGAATATCGCAATTGGGGGATGCCCGAGCGGCGGGGGCGGAGGCACTTGGTGCTGGAGCCCCCAAGAGCGGCCGTTTGTATCAAAGAGGATTTCAGCATTTAGTCATTAAAACCGCTGCGGGGTGCCCTTCGGAGGCGGCGTTCATCGTAGTTGGGGGCATAAGGGTATCAGCCCCCATCTTTGTAATCACCTCAAAATATGCTTTACCCATTCAAAACAGGAATGAGCGCATCAACCATAACGGTAAAAAAAGTAGGAGCGGAGAACGACAATTACCGCTTCCAGATTTCCTGTCCCATCATCTTTGGTTCGTGATACGTGATCTCATCTGCGGAGAATATCAGGACGACAAAATCCGGGTTGTCAACGGATTTGAAATACTGTTCAAACATCGGGTTCCAGTAACGCTTTTTTGTTGCCAGGTCCTCGTGCACTTCCCCTTTTGCCTTGATCTCGACATAGGGATCGGTAAATTCCTTACCGGACCAGATGGAGATGGCAGCATGGGGATTTTTTTTAAGTTCTGCAACTTTGTGGGTGTTCTTCATTGTCGCGCCCACAAAGGTCATATCGGGAAATCCTGCCAGTACCATGAACCGTACCGCGGGCAGCCCTCCGGCAACCGTCGCGACTGCGGCCGGGTGCGGGCCTTCAACCACATCCAGGATCTTTTCCTTGAGTGCCATGCACACAAATCTGCAAACGCGGGTAATATAATTATCTGAAAAAAGGGAAATATGGGATCATCACTTTTTTGCGCCGGTCTTTGTTATCTTCTTGGCGGGCTTGATGGGGCTGGGGGGATTCGTATGGGCGGGCAACTCGTCACCATGGGGATGGGAATGGGGCGTATGTACTTTTGGAAGAACGGGCTTTTTGATGGGTTTGTGTTCAGGATGCGGCAGCGGGCGGGTTGTTGGATGATGGCGTGCATCTTCCAGCTGGCGATCCCTGTCCTGGCTGGGTCCTCTCTTGACCGGGACTTTCACATCGCGCTGGTCTTTGGGCGTGGATTGTCTTGGTGACATAATGATTGTTCAGCGCAGGGGATATAAAAATGAGACGGGACACTGCCCCTTCCTGTTTTACGTAGAATGCGTCCAGACGAAAAAGCGAGTCATCCCTTTATAGCCTGTACTACAACAGGACCTGTTCCCATACTGAAGTGACCAGAGGAGGGGTGATCCAGCATTCAATGGCAGCAGCAACGGCAAGAAGGAAGGCAATCACGAGGAACACCCGCCATACCCGGTTGAAAATAAAAAGGGCGATCCCGCCGGGATGCAGTGCAGACTGATCGCGAGGAGTACACAGATACTCGCGCAGGGCATCCGTGCAGAGCAGCGAGAAGGTCCCGGCCAGGACAAAAGCGAGCATCTCAAGCCATCCATGAGGGAAATACATGACAAGAAAGACCGGCAGCGGGTAGAGTTTCGACGTGATATATGCGTAGCTGAAGGAATTATAGCCAAGCGCGAGGACCAGGAGAACTACCGTTCCTTTCATCAGCCGGATTATGGTATTGAGATGGTCGGGGTTCAGCCACCAGATCCCTACCCAGTACAGGGGAACGAGCAGGATGATCAGGGCAACACCGGCATTGGATACAAAAAGTTGCAGGAACAGGGTGGACATATGGGGGGTGATGACCGACACATGATACAGGTAATTGGCCTGCAGTTCACCGGCATTGTTCCGGACCAGACCGGGATGGGTTGCCGCAGATGCGAAAAAGACGATCCCACTGCCCAGAATGAGAACAAGAGTGAGAAGGAGGAAATACAGAACGCCCTGTCTGAGTATTTTTTCGTTCATGATGTGAAGGTCAGGCTCGTGCCGGGGCTCCCTGTACTGATCGGGAGCTGATGGCTGATAATGCCTGCCCGCGATTCGTTTCCACCGGTGCACGCACTATTTTATCATCCCTGCCATCAAACCCCACACAGTTGCCTATGAAACACCGCCGCCCCGTTGACCTTAAGGCCATCTCTTTTTTTGCCATGCAGAAGTACGGCTTCAAACCCGAGTACCCGAAGGCCGTTATCCGGGAAGTGAACGCGATACACCCGGATGCATCGAATGCTGTCGGAAAGGACGGGCAGGATCTCCGGGCCCTCCTGTGGTCCTCGATCGATAATGTCGACTCCCAGGATCTCGACCAGATGGAATATTGCGAACGCGGCATGGATGATGAGATCCATGTCAGGGTTGCCATTGCCGATGTCGATCACTATGTTCCCAAGCACTCGCAGGCCGACCAGTACGCATCCTACAACGGCACTTCAGTCTATACAGGAATCGTCACCTATCCCCTGCTGCCGGACCGGCTCTCAAAAGGCATCTCCTCGCTCCTGCCGGGCCAGGATTGCAGGGCGGTGATCATTGAATACACCGTGCTCCCGGACGGAAGTGTCCGCCACGGCAACCTCTACCGGGCGATCGTTGCCAACAAGGCCAAGCTCATCTATGAAGAAGTCGGGGACTGGCTGGAAGGTGACGGTCCCATTCCCCCCACGGTGCGGGATGTTGAGGGGCTTGAAGCACAGGTGCGGTTGCAGCACGAGGCCGCCCTCCGGTTAAAAAAATTCCGCACGGAACAGGGTGCGCTCGAACTCGAGACGATAGAACCCGAGCCGGTTGTTGAGGGCAACACCGTAAAAGCACTTGTTGTCCAGAAGAAGAATATGGCGCGGAACCTGATCGAGGAGTTCATGGTGGCGGCGAATGGTACTACCGTGGCATTTCTCGGAAATGCGGGGATTCCGATGATCCAGCGCATCGTCCGCATCCCGAAACACTGGGACGGGATCGTGCTGACGGCTGCTACCTATGGAGAGACACTTCCCGACCAGCCGGATGCAAAGGCACTCACGGAATTTTTAAGCCGCCAGAAAGAAGCCGATCCGGTTCGCTTCCCGGACCTGTCACTCACGATTGTAAAACTGATGGGGGCCGGCGAATACGTTCCGCTCGATCCCGGTGAAGAACCCATAGGTCACTTCGCTCTTGCAGTCACCGACTACACGCACGGCACGGCCCCGAACCGGCGCTATGTCGATCTCATCATCCAGCGGCTGGTAAAGACCGTGCTCGACAAAAAAGAGAGCCCCTACACGATCGAAGAACTTGTAGACCAGTCGGCGTGGCTGACCGAGAAGGAGAAAGGATCAAAGAAAGTCGAACGGTTCATGCGCAAAGCCGCGGCTGCCGTGTTGCTCCAGGACAGGATCGGCACCACGTTTGATGCACTGGTAACCGGTGCTTCAGAGAAGGGGACGTATGTCCGGCTCATCAACCCCCCTGCGGAAGGCCGGGTGATGCAGGGCCAGCAGGGTCTCCGGGTTGGCCAGAAAGTCCGGGTCCGGCTGCTCCAGACAGATCCGATGAACGGGTATGTCGACTTTGCCTGCACGGGCAGGGATTAAGCATCATCACGCGGGACAGGCCGGGGAAAAAGAGCGGGTAATACAAGAAGCTGTGTTTTTCTGTAGCAAAGCGTTTCAGGCTCAGATAAAATGTGCATGAACCGATCTGGTTCACCGGCATACTGGAAATGTTCTGTGAGGCTCCCCCGCCTCAGGGCCTCTCTTCAGGCACGGCGGGGCAAGGAGTTTTTTTTTGCAAATATTTTTTTCAGTCTTGATCCGTCCTTGATCCGCCGCGGGGGCGCCCCTTTGGGGGCGGCGGGGTTCATCGAATCCGGGGGTATGGGGGTCTCAACCCCCATCATCATATCTGAAGTAGAGAAACTAACAGTCGCATCCCGGACGTACAAAAATCAGCCCCTCGTTATATCCGGGGCTTTCCCCGGGTGATGATGATGAGCGGGAATATGATCCCCGCAACCAGCGCGAGAGAGACACCCGCTGCATAGAGCGAGCTCTGCAGGGTAGTCTGGATAAGTGCGGACTGGAATACTGTCGCCGGGTGAGCGAGCTGGAAGAGGCCGTTGAGCCCCACGATTGCAGCAAGTCCGGGAATCATCGGGAGACCAGCCGCCACCGCGATCACCACTTCGGTGACATGGGTGAACCGGCCGATCACGAATGCGAGGAGCGTGGCCGACGCCATCGCGATGAAGACACTCATGATGGGATCGAGACCGGCAAGGATCGCCACTTCCCGGATAATCCGTGCAGCACCACCGCAGATCACGCATCCCGGAAGTGCGGCAAGGGGCATATTCATCATGAGCGAAAAACCGAATGCCGCGATACCGGCAGCGACAGTACTGACCAGGATGCCGGCCAGGCCAGGGGGGATAAGGGTTAACCCGCCCGTTTCCGGGGCAATCAGGGAGAGCGGGATCAGCAGTACGCCGGTGATGACCAGCAGCTGTGCCATAACGGAGGTGAGCCGGGCGATCCCGCAGCCGGTATGGTCCCGTATGATATCGAGCCCGCCATTGATGAGAATGGTACCGGGCACAAGAAACAGGAGCGATGAGATGAGCGCCGTCTCCGAAGTTGCCGTATGGGAGAACGGCAGCAGGACCAGCGCAACGGCCGATGCAACGAGAGCGGACAGCAGCACGGTGAGGTACAGGTTGCCGGCCCGGGGAGAGGCATAGAGCTTTGCGGCAAAACCTGCCGAGGCAGCGATGAAGACCACCCAGAGGGAGAGCAGGTCGGCATGGTTCAGCCACGCAAACGCAGCACAGGCCGCACCGACTGCAATAATGACAGCCCATGCAGGAAAGACCGGGGGCAGGCCCCGTAACGCCAGCAGCCTGCTCCTGACAGCAGCAGGATTTGTACAGCCGCTCTTAAAGGAAGCGAGCATCCGGCTGACACCCTGCAGGATGGTGGCATTGACCCGCACCGGTTCCCGGAACGCGTGCATCCGGATCTGGGTCCGGTCGCCGGTGCGGCGCCCGACCTCGATCGCTTCATTGCCCACGAACGCATGGACATCGTCATCGCCCAGGGTATGGGCACAGTACCGGACCGAATCACTGATGCGCTGGACCGATGCCCCGGCATCGTAGAGGGTTCGCCCGAGATCCAGGTAGAGATCCACCCGGTGGCCTTCGGGATCCGGATCTGTTGCTTTCACAGACGGCGGGTTGCACAAACCGGGTGCCAAAGAAGATTCTAGCTTATCCTGCACAACGGTCATAGTACATCACTTTTCTTTACGTGCAGATTAAGGCCGCCCTCAAAACCGGTACGCCCCTTTCGGTACCAGCATCTCGAACCGGGCGCCTTTCCCGGGTTCGCCGGTTTCAGTAATCGTGATGCCGGTAATCGAAAGGATCTCGCGGGAGAGGAAGAGGCCAAGACCGGTTTGCTTGCCAAATCCTTTCGTGAACAACTTCCTTTTATCCCCGGCGCTGATGCCGTTGCCATCATCTTCAACAATGATAACCAGATCGCCGTTGTCATCACGGTTCTTTACACGGAGGGTAGTCATCTGCTCTCCCCCGTACCGCAGGGCATTATCGATGAGATTGTAGAACACTTTTTCCAGGAGCGGATCTGCAAACACTTCCAGGTCAGGATCTCCGGCATCAACGCTGATATTCCGCATGGGAAGCCGGGTGATGATGCTTTTGACTATCAGGTTTACATTCTGCCACATGGGGGCATTCACACCCAGATCCTCATATTCCTTGGTGAAACTGATCTGGTGGGCAAGGGTATCTGCGATCTTCTCCTCCTTTGCAATATACTCCAGTGTGACGACCGGATCACCGACAGATATCTTGGAGATTTCAAGATATCCTGACAGAGCATGGAGCTGGTTCGTGATATCGTGCCGGGTTATGCCTGAGAGAAGATTGAGTTTTTTATTTGCCTGATACAACGCCCCCTGCGCCAGCCTGAGATCCGCAGTCCGTTCGGCTACCCGGTGTTCCAGCTCGGAATATAGTTTCCTGAGATCTTCGTCCGCCCGTTTCTTGTCGGTGATATCCCAGAATATTCCCTGGATGCCGGTGATGCTCCCGTCGATATCTTTTACCGGGGTCTTGATGGTATTGATCCAGCGCATCTTCCCGTTGAGCAGGAACTGCTCGACAATCTCTTCGGTCTGCCCGGCAGACATCAGCCGCTTATCGTCGGCCCGGTATTTTTCTGCACATTCTCCGGGGAAAAAATCATAGTCGGTCTTTCCGGTAATTTCCTCGGGCCTGATGTTCAAGGTAGATGCATAGTTCTCATTACAGGAAACATACACGGAATTGAGATCTTTTAGGAAGATATTCTGCGGAATATTCTCCACAAGGGTCCGGTATTTGTGTTCCGATTTCTGTAAGGCTTCATCCCGTTCCTTAAGTTCACTGAGGTTCGTTTCAAGACCTTCCAGGGTCTGCCGCAGTTTTCTGGTCATGTCATTAAAGGCAACTGCAAGGAGGCCGACTTCATCGTCGGTCAGGACCGGGGCCTGCCGGCTGAGGTCTCCTGCAGTGACCCGGGCTGCAGTATCGGCAATTTCCAGGACAGGCCGGGTTATCTGGTGGGCCAGCAGGTACATGCCTGCTGCAAGGATAAGGGACAGGATTATCCCGGTATACAATATGGTCAGGGCAAGATCTCGTGCCGGCGCAAATGCCTCGTCCTGGCTTATCTCGGCAAGGAGGGCCACGTCCTGGTTATCCAGCCAGCGGTAGACCCCGACAACGGGAATCCCTGCATAATTCCGGTAAAAGCCGGAACCATCTTTGCCCCGGAGTGCAGCATCGATCCCTTCAGACTGGACGAACTGCAAATAGGTCCCATTCATCATGAGAGGAGTTTCTGAGACAATCCAGTGGGACTGGTCAACAAGATAGGTTTCCCCGCTCCTTCCAAGGCCGGAACGTTCGAGAATAATGCGATCTATATGGGCAAGGGAAATGCGTGAGGCCAGTACACCGGTGCGCTTTCCCTCCATATCGAATAACGGGGATACAATGATGATGGCCGGTTTTTCATCAGGAGTTGAAGAATAGACCGTTGTTGCAAGCGTCCTGGATCGGCCTTGCGGGAAATACGGATCCGTGGCAACCGACCGCCCTTCATGAGTCCTGTCGCTTGAGACAGCTATCGTGCCATTCAGGTCAATAATGAATATTTCATCCGTGTATGTTGTCCGGGAAATCACCTGGGGAAGGAAACCGGAGAGCTCGGCATATGCCTGTTTTCTTTCCGGGGAAGTGTCCGGCAATGAGAAGAGGATGCCGGACTGTTTGCGGATTTCCGGGATCCCCGCTATCATGACCACATCCTGCGTCTGGTCATCAACCCAGTTGTTCAGCACGTCTTCTTTTAAGGTGGCCACCGCATTGAGCCTGTCATCAACCGAACGGGTAAGGGACTGGGTGGCCTGGAAATAGACGATAATTCCCACGAGACATACGATCAGCAGGGATAAGATGAGAAACGAGCAGATCAGCCGTGCTGTCAGATTCCGGCGCCAGAACCAGGTGCTCTTCATGTCCCTTCCTAAACGGGGATATACCCGAGGGCACTGGTATTAAACCGGGTTGTTTCTGTCACGAGATCCTGCCCATAGTATTGCTGTGAGAACTTAAGCAGCGTGCCGTCCTGATTCATCTCCCGGATAATACCGGTTACTTTCCTGACAAACGAGAGCGGGTCCCTGCCGCTCTTTTTGTCCACTGCTGCACCGTCGTAGTCATAAAAAACGGGCCTGCCCAACTGCCTGAGGGGCATACCATTTTTCATCGCGTCCTCACCAAGGGGCTGGTTGGTGAGAACACCATCCAGCTTCACACCATCCCCGAGAGCAAGGTCTCCCAGGGCAACGGCTTCATTCTCGTAGGCCACAATAGTGGCATTTTTGATCGCGAAGTCAATCTTCTGGCCGGGCAGGTCGAGCGTGCCTTCCAGGTAACGTTCAAGAATGCAGCCGGCGCATACTCCGACCTTCTTTCCTGACAGATCGCCGGGGTTTGAATAGGCGGTATTGTTCTTATTCACAAAAATGCTCACCGGACCGGCATAATACGGCTGCGTGAAGTACATCACCTTCATGCGTTCCGGCGTAATAGCCAGCGACCCGATGTGGATGTCCCACCGGTCGGACCAGCTGCCGCTGATGATCTCGGTTCTTGTCGGCGTGACAAAACAGGGTTCAACACCGAGCCTCCGGGCGATCTCCACCGCGACGGCGATATTGTAGCCGGTGAATTCATCTGCGGTATATTCGTTCCGGGTGCATTTTGTGCCCGCAGTGCGGATACTCCCGGGTATTAATTCTGAATTGGGAGGATAATCCGAATCCGTAGCGATAACCAGCTTGCCGCGGGCCATTATTTCGGCGAGCTTGTCATCCGGTGGAACAGGGACGGGAGCAGCCAGCAGGGGCAGGACAAAGGAAACCACGACGATACAGCAAAGGAGTAATAAAAAAATGATTCCTGCCACATATATGCGCCGGGAAGACATGTCGGGATTCCTTTATTCTTTTTCCTGCCAGGCTTTGCGACGGTATTATTTTTTAAGCCGGGAAAAACTCAAATTCATATAAGACGAGTCATTATTTACCCATTTCTATTATTAATCCGGGTGCACCGTCATGACTCTGCTCTCTGCCGCCCGTGAAGATCTGAAGTTCCGGTTTTATCGGATATCCGGGTGTCCTTCGATACTGCCACCGGAAAATAACCGGGGAAAAAAGAAATTTAAAAAAATCAGCACCCGCAGAAGAGCTTCCGGACCATATCCGGAATCTCCGAGGGGCGGGATGCAACCGGCACGCCGTTCTTCTTGAGCCGGGCGATCTTGGAGCGGGCATCGCCTTCGCCACCCTCCACGATCGCACCCGCGTGCCCCATCCGCTTGTCGGGCGGTGCTGATATGCCGGCGATGTAGGCAACGATCGGGAGGTCTGTGCATTTCGCCCCTTCCTCTTCGAGGTTGCCACCCACTTCGCCGATCAGCACGACCGCCTTGGTCTGCGGATCGTGCTCGAACTGTTTGAGCACGTCCACGAAAGTCTGGCCGATCACCGGGTCGCCGCCGATCCCGACCACCGTGCTCTGGCCGATACCGGCCCGGGTGAGTTCGTCCACGACTTCATACGTGAGAGTGCCGCTCCGGGAGATGACACCGACATTCCCGCGTGAGAATAATCCCGAGGGCATGATGCCCATCTTGACTTCTCCGGGAGAGAGGAGCCCGGGACAGTTGGGGCCGATGACCGAAGAACCCTGCATGGTTGCGTACGCGACTGCCTTCATCGTGTCGTGCACGGGAATGTGCTCGGTGATGCAGACGATCGTCTCGATACCGGCATTTGCCTCCTCCATGATGGCATCGGCTGCTGCACCGGCGGGCACAAAGATGACGCTGGCACCGATATCGTGCTCGCCCATCGCTTGCCTGACCGTATTGTAGACGGGGACACCGTGCACCTGCTGGCCACCCTTGCCGGGAGTGACTCCCGCAACAACACCCCTGCCGCCGACTTCGCGGGCATAGGCATTCATGAGCCCGATGTGGAACTCGCCCTGTTTGCCGGTGGCTCCCTGCACGAGAATCCCCGTTTTCTTATCGCCGTAGATCATGCGGTCACCTCGACTGCCTTCTTGACCACAAGGTCCATGGTCGGGAGCATCTCGTAGCCTTTTTCGGTCAGGAGACGCCGGCCCTCTGCTTCGTTGGTGCCCGCGAGCCGGACGATCACTTTCTGGGAGATGCCGGCCGCGATGATGCCCTTTGCCACCTCGTCGCACTTGGTGATCCCGCCCAGCAGGTTCACGACAATGACTTTGACGGTCGGAACACTCGCAACGAGTCGCACCGCGTGCATGACCCGCTCGCTCTCGGCACCGCCACCTACATCGAGGAAGTTTGCGGCTTTTCCGCCATAGAACTCGATCAGGTCAAGGGTGGACATCGTGAGCCCGGCACCGTTACCGATCACACCGATTGCCCCGTTGAGTTCCACGTACGAGAACCCGTGCTTCTCGGCTTCTCGTTCGCGGTCGGTGAGATCCCGGTTGACCGTGAAACCCTGCCGTCCGAGCGCATTGTCGTCAACAATGATCTTCGCATCGGCCGCAAAGACTCCCTGCGGGGTGGTGACGAGCGGGTTGATCTCGGCGAGCAAAGCGTCCTTTTCCAGGAAGACCCGGTAGAGCTTGTTGATGATGGGCATGATCTCTTTTGGGGCTTTTCCTGCGAGCTCCCGGAGCATGAAGGGCGGGAGATCCCGCATGAGGGGGTTCGCGATCACTTTTTTTATTGCACCGGGATTTTCCTTTGCGGTGATCTCGATATCCACGCCACCGGCTTCCGTGAAAAGAATGAGCGGCTGCTTGCTGGAGCGGTCAACCGTGATCGAGAGATAGTACTCGTGCTGGATATCGAGCCGCTGCTCGGCAAGGATCTCTTTGACCGGGAGCCCCTTGATCTCTCTTTTGAACAGCGCTTCTGCGGTAGCGACAGCGGTCTTCTTATCCGCCATCAGGATACCACCGGCCTTGCCCCGGCCGCCGACATCCACCTGTGCTTTCAGGACAATCTTATCGCCGAGCGCATCGAGATGTGCCGGTAATTCTGCTGCTGTACGGATCAGGAATCCTGCCGGGACGGGGATCCCGAACTCCTTAATGACGTTCTTTGCCTCATGCTCACGTAACTTCATGGTTGCTTTCCCAGCTGCAGGCCGAGCTGCATGGCTTTCAGGTTGAGATCCTCGGTTCCCTTGGGCACGGAATCGAGGATGGCTTTTTTAAGTGATTCCTCGCTCACGACATGGGTTGCGGCAACGAGGGCCCCGAGCATCACGATGTTTGCCACAATGTCTTTTTTGAGCGTCAGTTTAGCTTCCCGGGTGGCCGGGATCTCGATGCACCGGCACTTCGGCCGGGAGTGGACGAGGGTGGAATCGACCAGCATGATCGAGGGGTCTTCGGCCACGGCCCCGTACTTCTCGAAGCCTTCCTGCGACATGATCAGGTAGATGTCGGGGGTGGCTACCTTAGGGTAGAGGATGGGATCATCGTCAATGATCACCTGGCTCATCGAGGCCCCGCCCCGGGCTTCCGGCCCATAGACCTGCGTCTGGACGGCATACTTGTTGTCGTACATGACAGCAGCCCTCCCGATAATCACTGCCGAGAGGATGATCCCCTGGCCGCCAAACCCGGAGAACCGCACTTCGTGCCTCATGGCTTTACCCCCATGGCCGGCCGCTTCCGCCGGGTGATCTCCCCGACAATGTACATATCTTCGGGGATATGCTCGTGATTCTCCAGCATCCGGTCGCGTTTTGCTTTCAGGAGCGAGTGCGAACGGAGGTACTCGACATGGTCTGCCACCTGCCGGAACTTGTTCCGGCGCCCGAATGCGGTGGGGCACTGGACCAGCGCCTCGATGAACGAGAAGCCCGGAGTCTCGAGACCGGCCTTGACCGCCTTCTCCAGTTCCTTGACGTGGTACGAGGTCCAGCGGGAGACATAGTTGGCTCCCGCAGCCGTTGCGAGTTCGCAGAGATCGAACGGGGTCTCGGCACACCCGTAGGGGGTTGTGGACGAGAGGCAGCCTTTGGGCGTGGTCGGGCTGCCCTGCCCGCCGGTCATACCGTAGATCTGGTTGTTCATGCAGATGACCGTGAGGTCGATGTTGCGCCGGCAGGCATGGATGAAGTGGTTGCCGCCTATGGCAGCCATGTCGCCATCGCCGGTAAAGACGACCACGTGCAGGTCCGGGTTTGCCATCTTGACACCGGTGGCAAAGGCGATCGCCCGCCCATGGGTGGTGTGGAGCGAGTCGGTGAGGATGTAACCGGGGGCCCGCGAGGAGCAACCGATGCCGGAAACAAAGACGGTCTCTTCCTTCTTCCAGTCCATCTGCTCGATCGCTGCGAGCGTGCAGTTGATGATCGTACCATTGCCGCAGCCGGCACAGAAGATATGCGGGAGCCGGTCCTGCCGGTACCAGTCCTCGTAGCTCATGGGTGCGCCTCCAGGACTGCAATGAGTTCTGCGGGAGTATGCAGTTCGCCGCCGATCTTGGGGATGCTGACGACCGGCACCTTCACGTGCCGCTCGATCTCGCGAGCCATCTGGCCGAGGTTCATCTCCGGGATAAAAAACGCCTTTGCGTTCTTGAACTCCGCAAGGGCCTTCTCCGGGAATGGCCAGACCGTGCGGATCCTTAAGAACCCGATGTCCTTGTCCTTGAGGTCATGCATCACCTGCTGGACGGTCCGCACCGGTCCGCCGTAGGCGATGAAGACCCGGCGGGCGTCAGGGTTGATGATATCGTAGTCCGCCATATCGTCACGGGCGTTCTCGATCTTGTCAACGAGGCGCTGCACCAGGTTCGCGTGCAGCTTCGGGTTCGTTGCCGCCGGGTAACCCCGCTCATCGTGGGTGAGCCCGGTGACATGGACATGGTGGCCCCTGCCGAACTGGGGAAAGCCGGGGACGAGATCCGCATCTGCTTTAAACGGCAGGGTACCGGGAACGAGGGGTTTTCGCTCAACCCGCTCAACCGTGTCGGGGATAATGATCTTCTCCCGCATGTGCCCGACCGTCTCGTCTGCCATGAGAAAGACCGGCACGCGGTACCTGTCAGCGAGGTTGAAGGCCTTCACCGTCAGCTCGTACATCTCCTGCACGGTTGCCGGGCAGAGAGCAATGATCGCTATATCGCCGTGGGAGCCGAACCGCACCTGCATCATGTCGCCCTGGGCCGACATCGTGGGCTGGCCGGTGGAGGGACCGCCCCGCTGGACGTTGATGACCACGCAGGGAGTCTCGGTCATGACGGCATACCCGATGTTCTCCATCATCAGGGAGAAGCCGGGGCCGCTCGTTGCGGTCATGGCACGGGCGCCGGTCCAGGCAGCGCCGATGATCGAGGCCATCGAGGCGATCTCGTCTTCCATCTGGATAAAGACCCCGCCTTTCTTCGGGAGCTTGGCTGCCATGTGTTCGGCAACTTCCGTGGAGGGGGTGATCGGGTACCCGCCAAAGAAATTGCATCCTGCTGCCAGTGCGCCCTCTGCACAGGCAGTATTTCCCTGCCAGAATTCAGTCCGTGTCAATATTCAATCGCCACCTTATGGGGTTCGTACGGTTCTTCCTCGATCCAGTGAATCGCCTGGTCCGGGCAGGTGAGCTGGCAGACCCCGCAGAGCTGCCGGCCATAGAGTTTCTGCAGCCGGCAGTTAGCGCAGCGCTCGGGACGGTCAAGTTCCGGTATGGCTACCCCTTTGCGGTTGAGCCGTTTGCCTTCCCGGAAGATCTTGTACGGGCAGACCTTTGTACAGAGATTGCAGCCCTTACACCGGGTCTCGTCAATGGCGAGTTTCATGGAAAATATCCTAAGGTATTATGTGACCGCTGGAATGGAAAAAACCTGTTCTTTATACCTGTCCTGCCGGAAGCGTTCATGACTTCCGGTACCGGGCATATTCTGCTTCCGCGTGTTTGCTGACATCCCCGAAGATGTCGTTGCCCTGCGCATCGATCCCCACCACGAGCGGCAGCCGGTCGAGTTCGATCACCCACACGGCTTCCGCCATCCCGAGATCTTCGAAAAAGACTTCTTTGAGGGTCATGCGATCCGCTGCAAGGGCTGCACACCCGCCGGTGAACGCGAGGTACACCCCCCTGCCTTTCAGCTGCTCCCGCACGCGCGTTCCCATGCCGCCTTTCCCGATGAGCGCCCGCACTCCCTTGTCGAATAAGAAACCCGAAAGTTCGTTCATCCGGGCGGAGGTCGTAGGCCCGGCAGCTACCACCCGCTTGTCCTGTATCACCGGGCCGCAATGGTAGATCACCGCACCCTGCGGATCGAACGGGATACCCTCTTTCTGCATGCGGAGGTGCGCCTCGTCACGGGCCGTATACACGACACCCGAGAGTTCGACATGATCCCCCGCGTGGAGGGCGAGCACTTCCTCTCCAAGCGGCGTGCGAAGCTGCACGGGTTTTGCAGTCTTCGCGCTCATAGCAGCACCTCCACCGTTGCATGCCGGTTCGCCCAGCACTGGATGTTCACCGCAACCGGCAGCGAAGCCGTGTGACACCCGGCGGTCTTGACCTTGACTGCCAGTGCCGTGAAGTCGCCGCCCAGGCCCATCGCACCGATGCCGAGCCGGTTCACTGCCGCAAGAATCCCGCGTTCGTACTCCGTCATCTGGTCGAGAGGTTGGAGGAGCGCTTCCTTTGCCATCGCGGCTGCCCCGTCAAAGGTCCCGCCGATACCGACACCGATTACGATGGGCGGGCAGGGCCGGGAACCCGCGAGGTAGACCGTCTCGACAACGAATTTCTCGATCTGGCCCACCTGCGAGGGGAGGAGCATCCCGATCCGTGACATGTTTTCTGCACCCGCTCCCTTGGGGAGTACGGTGACGGTGAACTTTTCCCCGGGTTTGACGTGAATTGCCGGCATGCCGGCGCCGGTGTTGTCGTTGGTATTGTGACGGGTGATGGGATCCACCACGTTTGGCCGTAGCGGTACTTCTTTCGTTGCTTTCCGGACTCCCTCTGCTATTGCATTGTACAGATCCTGCGTGAGAGGGACATCCGGGGGGATGGTGAGGTAAATTACCGGGACGCCGGTATCCTGGCACATCGGGACGCCGAGTTTTTCGGCCATGCTGATGTTTTGTAAAATATTGGCAAACTCTCCGCGGGCTACCAGGGATGTCTCGGTGGCAGCGGCCTGCTCGATCACCCGGAGTACGTCCGGGGGCAGCCGGATGACGGCTTCGCGGTACGCCCGGAAGGTGGCGTCGGCGAGGGCTTCGTGAATACGGGTCTGGTCCGTAGACTTCATTCAATTATACTGATGATCGGGGAGTGATAAATACTGTGCTGGCGGGCACCCTTGATGACGATGTCTTTCATTTTGGTGCGGTACAAATTGGCATGGGGTATTAAAGAGGTGCGGGATGGGGTAAGAAAGTGAAAGGGGGTAACGAGTGTGATTGAGATGGGGATGTAAAAAAATTCTTGTTGGTACCAAATGGCAATACATAGATCAAAGATTCGGTAAATATTCAAACATAATCAAAAATTCTTTTGAAATTGGTCAAATGCAACAACCGCTGAATTATCTTTTATTCGATCATAGAAATGCGCCGGGATTTCATTTGGCATCGAATATTCTGAAAACAATGAATTTAGATACTCTTGAATTTCTATCCAAATCCCTATTATTTGATTCTTTTCAAATAATTGAGAAATAACCTCGTTAATTCGCATTGCTACCATCAAATAGTATGGATAATTCGATGTTAAATCCGAATAAACAGTTTCGTAGAAGATCTCTTTCGCTTTTTCCGCATCAATTTTTGAAATTATTTTCATCGAATTTACTTTAGCACCATAATCAAGGGGAAGCCCATATCCCCCAAAGGGACAATTACGTATCGTTTTCAGACAAGCATTTTGCGCATTTTTTAAATCATTCAATTCGAATAGCCGTTGAGCCAATAAAACAGTCAGATCAGGATTTTCCGTGGTTGATAGAATTTTATTGATATCTTTTTTTGTGAATGAATTAAGATGTTTTAGAATTATGGGCTCCCATTTTCGTCGATATTTTAGTTCCGGTATTTTTGCGATTAAAAGTTCTGGAGTAATCGGATATTTAAGCAATTTCTTAGGAATTGAGTCATCAATCTGAACACTATTGGTATTAGTTGATTTGATTTCTGTTTCCAGATTTTTTATACTTAATTTGGAAAACTGAGGATTTATTCCCAAATTTTTAAGTTGATCCGCGATTATGAGTTTCCATTGAGGTTTATTTTTTTCAAATATTGACATTTCAATCGAATGGATAAAATGACGAGTAATTTTACGTCCCAATTTGACATCTTGTTGAAAAGCTCTGGTGATTATCACCTCTATTATCTCTCGATAAACTCCTTCTATTTCATCTTGACAAAATAAGAAGGAGTCCACGTACGGATTAACAGATTCAAGTGGGATATCTTCTTGACTTTTCAATATTTGTAAAAGATAATTGTATCTTGCTCTTCGTTGTGAGATGATATCTTTTTCAAGGAACCAATTTGTTAGAATTAGGCTATGTCTTGGACTCCAATTAAAAGTAATTTTTATTAATTCCTCAGCGGCGTATTCATCTGCTCTTTCTTCAACATAACCATGTAAAACTTGAATATAATTTACAAATTCCAAGGTTCGTTCAATTCTTTTATCTGTTTCGAGATTGTTTATGGTATCCAACCATTCAATCCATGAATTTAATTGGTAGTCTTTATGAAAACCTATGCTTAAAGAAGTCTGAAACATCTTTGACAAACATTCTTTCGACAAATCAAACTTTTTTAGATTATTCCATGAGGTGGCCTGGTTCAAAAATTCATGAACTCTGGCATATGTATCTGCATACTCATTCGGACGTTTCAATAACGCCATTTGCAACAGTAAAAGTTTATTCTCGCACCATTCTTTTTCGGCATGTCGATAATTGAGGACATTAATAACTTTTCTCCAAATATCAGAAGGCCAATATTTTTCGTTTTCTAAATTATCCCACTCCTCATCAAGTAATCTGCACAAGGAGTGAATAGCCTCAGGCCCATGTTTACTTACAGCATTGACCAGGAAATCGTAGAATTCGAGTTTTGAGTATGCGATAACAAAACCCGAATCTTGATCTTGGAAACGCGGAAAATAACTTTTGTAAAAAAATTTCAATATTGGAGATACTAATTCCGTAATTCGCGAAGCAGGCAAAAATTTTTCCTTGTCTCCCATTGTCGAGATATAGGTAATCGCGTAAAGATGTCTTTTAAATTCATCAGAGATTTCCGATTTCTCATCCCCCACCAATTGTAATATTTTTTCAGGAGAGTATTGCTCATTTAAATAAAAATTTACTCTAAGATAATAAATCAAATCCAAGAATGGAGATAAACCAGCTTTAGTTGAAAAGATTGAATTATTGATTTCTGGTAGAGGAACATTTTTCAGAAATTTTCTTGCAGTTTTCAAATCTTTATCAATCTCGCAAATTCCCAGAGCAACACGGGTTATTTTCCCGGGATTAAAAGTGTCGGAATTTGGATAAAGATAATCGAAACCTATGTCAGCTTTCCCCCATTCTAAAAATTCTTTTGCTCTATCGAAGTCATCATCTCTGAAACATATCTCCCATGAATTCCAGACTAAACTAAATTTCAAGGAATCAGCAAAAAAATGGTTATTTAATTCAGTTTGTATTCGTAAAACATCATCCCATCTTTTTTGTTTGACAAGTGAGATACCAAGGGCATGCAGAAGACTTTTTTGAAGTGATTTTACAGAACTATCATAATCTCTATCAGTGAAATTTGCCTTTTGCTGACACTTTTTAATCAATTCAACCGTTCTATCTAAATCTCTAAAATAGCTGGCGGATCTTGCCCACTCAATTAAAATTGAGGGGTTCTCATATTTTTGAGGATTTTCTATTGGTTCGGCAGCGTTTAAAATTTCGATTGGTTCAGACAATTCAAATATTTTTTTAGCCTGCGCAGAACGTCCTTTAATTTTTAGTTCTCTTGACAATTTGAGAGCAATTTCATTTTTTATTTTCAGTTGGTTGCCAGAAAGTATATGCTTTAATGGAATTCTTTCGTCAGCTTCTAATAACGAGTAAAGAAGCCTGAAATATAAGACTTCTTTGATGTATCCATCCCTCTGCTCAAATTCGGATCCGAGGAAAATAAATCGTATAAATGCAACAATATCTTTCTGTTCTCTAGCTGCATTCAATGCTAAGTCAATATCCTCACGTATTTCGTAGATTGGACGGAAACTACGCATTTGTTCTTCAAAACGGATCCTTGTAGCAATCTCAATAATTTTTTGATATTGTTGAGCACGACTTCTGTAAAAGACTTCATCCCATGAATGAATTGAATTACACGGCGAATCGGAAGACTTTTCGGCTAATTTTTTATAAAACTTAATTGACATTGAGGGATTGACATTTCCCGGATCAGATTCGCTCGTTCGCTCAAAAACAAATCGCTTAAAACTATTATGAAAAAATGACCACGTGTTATTATCTTCCTTTTTGAAATAATGAGAAAATTTATTTCTTAAATTTACTATTGATAAACCGTCATACCAGGTTTCAACCCATTGAAGATCGATATCTCCCTTACACCGCGATATTAAACCCAGCAACTCGAATAATTTTGAATCGTCATAAATATCATCGAAGTAGGACTGGTATTGTAGTTCAATATTACCTTCGTAAGCCTTCGTATCATCTAAGACTAAGGCAATTTCAGCAGTACTTTTCACTTCGGTTATCTTGTTCAGGATATATTTCAAAGCCAAGGGATGACCTGACGAGAGGGAAAAGATTTTTGTGATCTGGTCCTCATTTGGAGAGTATCGAAGATGAGAATTTGTTATTATCTCATAGGTCGCTTGATGACTAAGAGGTTTCATCTCAATTTTACGATTTCTTATGTCGGCACGAATTCTGGAACTGAAAATTGTTTCGGTCTGGCTTCCCAAGATAAAAATTATCCCGTCGGGAATCGACTCAGGAATTGGCAAATCAATAAGTAGAGAATGGACAGGACGCTGTTCCCGAGTAATGTGATCTAAACCATCAACAAGAAAGAGAGTTTTTCGACCGGTTTTTTTCCAATCTTCATTAAGAATTCTCATCTGATCGAAGAATCTTCTCAAGAGTACTTCTCTGTCTAATGAACTGATACTTCCACCCGGCGAAAAGCCTTCTTTCTCCAATTGAAGTGTAATGTCATGTAGGAAATTTTTCGATTCTCCGCGAAGATTTATTGGTTCGATGGAGTCGGGGATAAATGAATAATATTTGATAACACGTTCTTCGCGGTTTTTTAGCACTTGCGTCAAGAAAGTCGATTTTCCAGATCCTGGGGTTCCAATTACTGCAATATATCCTTTAGTGGTTTTGCTGATTAGGAACTCGAGATTATTGTCTAATCCTTCGATCGGACGGTATTGAGCATCGTCAACTCGAAAATTTTGAGCATTAATTAAATCGTATCTTTCCGCCCATCCCAATTTTCTAAGAAGTTCTCCAACACTTAGTTCAACAATCATCATCGGATCAGCAACTGATAAAAAAAGAAAGTGTAAAATCTGGGAGATTTCATTTTTTATCGCTTGTCTTTCAAGATCGTTATATTCTTCAAATTCTGGAATTTTATATCCAAAATCTAATTCACAATTTCGGACGAATTCAAAAAATTCATCGTCAGTTAACTCTGACGCTCGTTGAAGTTTTTCCCACACAGGTTTCCAGTTGGGGGGAATATCAGATTTTGTCTTGAACGTGGAATCATGTACATTTTTCCAAATATGCGCTATAAATCCAGCAAAATGATTTGTCTCTGAGGAGTCAATTTTTTCAATTATTTTTCCTTTTGGCGATGGACGATCACGAGTGACGAGATGGACAATAATTTTTTTATCTGGATATCTTGCTTTCAGTTTTTTCCAGCCATCTGATAGTTGGTTAATTAGACATGGACTTCCATTTTTTTGAGAAGTTACTAGATAATTGAAAGTTAGCAATCCCGGATATGTACTCCATTTAATCTGGAACGCATCTATTTGGGAAGAAGTTTGAAGTTGAAAATCGTCAACTCTGCCCGCATTTGGATCTGCAATTCGAATAAATTGAAGGGTTTTTTGTTTAATTGCGTGATGTATTTTTACTGCTTCAATCTCATATTGAGCTTTGTAACCGCTTATTGCACGTCGCTCCCCCATCGCAGGTGCGGTTTGCTGTTGCATTGAGGTAGTGTGGATTTATTCACTAAAAATCATTATCGATTGGATATTGTTATTTTGTTAAGATAGCGAATTTTTTTTGCCGATTCGTGAGCAAAACACATATTTAATATATAAGGATACTAAACAAAATCCTTGAGAAAGTATGGTAGTATGTGGCAAATGCAATACGGATATCACATGCGCTCGTTGTGAAGGGTCTGGGAAAATTCGAGAAATTGTTGGTCTTGACATTCGTGTAAAAACATGTCCCGTATGTGAGGGGTGGGGGAAAGATCGCAATCATAAATGTCCTAAAAGTAATAGTGTTAGAACCAGACGAACCGGACCAAAAGGAAATGTTATCATTAATATCAACAATAAGAACAAAAATACCAGATAAAATAAATCAACATATAAACTCCCTTTTGCCTGGGAACTGCATTACCAATCTTTGGCACGACCCGCATACTTAGCACTTCTCAGTGCCCCCGGTCCCGGCAATTGACGACGGGTCCAGTACTAGACTCGGTTCCAGGTCCGCCCAATCAGTACCAGCCCGGCCCCGCCCCACCGCATGCGGCCGCCAGGGGATCCCGGAGGGAACAATTCAGCGCGAGTAAAGCGGAGAATCACCGAAGAGAGAGAGGAATTTTATTCTCCCGATTCAACAATGGGCAGGCCTTGTTCTTTCAGGATGGACAGCACCCGTGAGGAGTTCTCCACCGTGAAACCGATCGTCCACCACCCTGCTTTCAGCGTGGCAAAAAATGTCCTGTCGCGGGAAGGACGGTCCCAGTCCATCGGGAACCAAGTCCGGAAATCACCAGACCCCGCGATCCGCCATTTCCCGGTCCCGAGAGCCGTTTTTTTTACATCGATGCGGACAATATCCCGGAAATAAACCTGCCGGTCTGACAAAAAAAGGGGAAACGAATAATGGTGGAACGTGATCGAGTTCCCGGAGATGCTTACCAGAGGGTCCTGGTAGAGGACCGTTGAATCCACCGGTTTTTCTGATAACGCATCTGCCGGTGCCCGTATACCCGGATCCGGTGAACCGGCCCCTTTGCGAGCCCGCCGTATGATCCGCATGATTGTTAATGCAGAGCCGATACAGATGATTACCACCCCGGCGATAAGGAGCACGGGCCTACCGGTAATACCTCCGGCAACGAGGATGACAACTCCCAGGAATTCAATGATTATTCCGGGGAAAAAAACAAAATCATTCCAACTCATGGGTGCCCCACTCTGTTTGGATACTATTCCGGATGACCCTTGGTATTTTTCTTCTGCTTACAGGCATTGCCTTTCCTGACCTGCGGCCCTGGTCTTACCCCATCGGTAGGACCAGGATTCGGAAGTATTAATATCGTATTGCACCTGCCGTAACCATTCGTTGGAATTTGGTGCCATCTGGGAAACCTTTGACGCTCTCTATCTTCCCATATGTTTTCAGAGGAATAAATTGTTTCATCTTCATTTCCCGGTCTGTCTATACCGGCGCTGCTCAGTGCCCACGGTTCCGGCACCTGACGACGGGTCCGGAACCGGATCCGGTTCCGGGTCCGGCAAGCGAAAGAGAGGACGGGGCCGCACCAATGGTGAGCACGAAAAACGAGTCCCGGGAAAATCCCTCCCTTTAATTTCAAGCGGATGAAACCGTCGGCACAACAATTCCTTTTCTGAGCGTGCCTGCAATAAGGGACATCGGATCCCGGTATTCTTCCGGAGTCAAGGTAAGTACATCGAGGGCTACTTTGAATTTCCTGACGGTCTTTATTTCCGCATCTTTCGTCATGAGGGCCCGCTCAAAAATATCGCGGCCGGTAAAATCTTTGGAAATAATCGCGATGTCGATGTCACTTTCAGGAGTTGCGGTTCCCGTACTAAAAGACCCGAACAGGATAAGATCGTTAATATGGACGCCGTTTTCCCTCACCAGAGCTCTGAAAAAATTTACCGCTTCGAGGACTTGTGCGTCAACCATGTAAGTATCTCCTTTGTCTCGTGTAAGATCTTTTCCGTCTTTCCTTTGGTATATTGTTCAAGAACCACATCAAGGTTATGCGGATATCGTCCGGTAATGCCGATACGATTGATAACGAACAGGGATTCCATATACTCCTGAGGTACTTCCAGTTCGAGAACTTCAACAAGAAAGATCAGGCTGTGGGTCTTATCCGGATTGTCGTTGAATTTCTCAACGTAAAGAGCCTTCAGGGCTTTTTCGAGTGCGAGGTGACAGAAGAATATCACCGGAGGATAACGCCCGGCGGAGACGAGGGTTTCGGCAGTACCGAGATCATACTGTGCCTGTCGGAACCATTCGCCGGAATCGGGAGTCATTTTTTTGAAAAACCTCTTGCCGTTCTGTATCTTTGCGTATGTTGTAAGATGAATATATTGTTTCATCCTGCGGCCCCTGACCCGTCCGTACCAGCGTTGATCAGTGCCGCCGGTTCCGGCAATAGACGGCGGCCTCGGTACCAACCGGTTACGGGTCCGTAAATCAAAAAAAGTCCGGCCCCGCCCCACCGCACGCAGCCGTAGCCGGAGCAATCGCGACCATCCTCCGCAGAACCCGACCCGGCAATTCAGCGGATTATTTTCCGGCAGCCGGAAAATTTCCCGGGACTCCGGATGCAATCGCTCCGGATTTTTTCCGGCCGGAACCGGTACGAGCCGAAAACATTTTTGCCCGGGTTCCGGTTGTAGCAGAAAATTTCCCGGGCCAAAGCTCGCTCGCGCCGGTTTACACCAGAGCAACAACCAGGGAACGTTGAGGCTGTTGTGTGATAGTTAAAACCCTTATCCACAACAGTCACTAAAAGTATATTCCGGTTATTACCCAACTTAGTAAAAGGAGGTTGTGCATTGGACATCCCACGTATCTTCACCATTACCGAAAGTACTCACCGCATCCATAACCCGTTCACACCAGAAAATCTCGCCACTCTCGGCGCAGCATTGCGCCTGGAACCGGGGACTCGTGTGCTCGACCTCGGCAGCGGTTCGGGCGAGATGCTGTGCACCTGGGCACGCGATTACGGAATCATCGGCGTCGGCATCGACATGAGCCGGTTGTTCACCGAACAGGCGAAACTCCGCGCTGAAGAACTCGGAGTTGCCGATCAAGTCGGGTTCATCCATGGCGACGCTGCCGGCTACGTTGCCGACGAAAAGGTCGGTGTGGCAGCCTGTCTCGGTGCCACGTGGATCGGTGGGGGAGTCGCCGGCACCATCGGGCTTCTGGCAAAGAGTCTCCGCCCCGGAGGAATCATCCTCATCGGCGAGCCCTACTGGGTGAGGTTACCGCCGACGGAAGACGTTGCCAGGGGATGCGATGCCAGTTCTGTCTCCGACTTTCTCATACTTCCGGAACTTCTCGCGTCTTTTAGCGACCTCGACTACGATGTTGTGGAAATGGTTCTGGCAGACCAGGAAGGCTGGGACAGGTACGAAGCGGCCAAGTGGCTCACCATGCGCCGATGGCTCGAAGCGAATCCCCACGACGACTTCGTAAAAGAGGTCAGGGCCAGACTGACTGTGGAACCAAAACGCTACGCCGCGTACACGCGTGAATATCTTGGATGGGGTGTATTCGCGCTGATGGCGCGGTGATGTGAGGCAGCGGGGATATTTTGGCGGATTGTCAACGGCTGGGGCAGCTGAGCTACACCCGGCGGCTCGTCAAAATGTGAGTTCATGTTTAATTACGGAACACCCATGCAACAACCCGGGAACGTTGAGGCTGTGGGGGGATATATAAAACTCTAATCTGGTACAGCCCCTAAAATGAATACTCGCTTTTGACTCGTCGTATATACTCCTTTTTTCCGGATTGAAGGAAAATGTGCTCAAATCGTATTCGTTCTTTAACCCACGTTTCGTCGTAATACATCAGTACCGGCGCTCCTTAGTGCCCTTCGGTTCCGGCAGTTTACGACGGGTCCGGTACTAAATCCCCGGGTCCGCCCCATCACCACAAAGCCCGGCCCCGCCCACGCACGCTGCGAGTAAAGGAAGAGGGGTTTAGCAAGTCGAAATGTTCCGGCATCCGAACCGCAATGTAGATAATTACGGCAGTCAACCAGAAGACATAGGACCGTAGACGTGAAGCAATTGTTATCACGGCATACGAACCTGATCCTGACGTGTGGTCAGAAAATTTCTCAATAAGGAGGAAATCATGAAATGCGTAATCTGTAAACACGGGCAAACGAAAGAAGGCTTGACGACCGTCACCTTCGATCGCGACGGTCTTACCCTGGTTGTCAAGGAAGTTCCCGCCCAGGTCTGCACAAACTGCGGTGAGGACTACGTTGACGAGCACGTTGCTCATGAAATTCTTGGAATAGCAGAACGCATGGCAAAGAGCGGTGCGGTCGTGGATGTCCGGAAATACGTTGCCGGATCTGCCGGCAGCTGCTGATACTTTTTTAGATTGGTTTGTGATAACGATCAATCCGGCACCGGCCAAGCCTCATTGCCCTCGGTTCCTGAGAAGCAACGACGGCCTCGGTACCATCCGGCCCCGGGTCCGTCAATAAAAAATAGTCCGGGTCCGCTCCACCGCGTACAGCATCCATGCAGCCGTCCCATACGACTACAAAGGACCGGCTACCCTGTCATAAGATGAATGCTACGGGAAAAAAGGGGAGGTGGATCTCATCACTTCTGCCGGTTGAGTATCAGGAGGAAGGCCTTGGCATCCGGCCCGTCTTCGGCATACCCGAGTTCCATGGCGTCCGGCCCGGTCAGCATGCCGTCCGCAATGCCTCCCTCGGTGTCACCCATGAAGATCTCCCCGCGGGACGAGACGGTCCCGGAGAAATTTTCGGTATACTTCTTGCCGTCAGCCCTCACGTACTCCTTGGTACCGGTGAACGCGTGGCCTTTCTGTACCGAGATGTTGTACACCGCTGAGGTGTGTTCGCGGAACCCTTCGAGCTGGCTGTGCCCTACGGAGGTCCCGGTCCAGATGCCGGTTACCCCGGGAATAGGGGTGGTCGCTGTTACGGCCGGCGTGGCTGCCGGTGCTGCCGCGGGGGCTGCTGCCGGCGCTGTTGCCGTGCACCCGCAGGCAAGCACGGCAAGGATAAGTACAAGGATCGTGAATGCAGTTCTCATACACCCGACAATATAACGAGAAAGATGATAAGCATGGCGGAATTACCCGGGGGAACGGGTGGAGGGGACGATTTCATGCAAGGTTCATGGGGAGCGGGGGTCAGAACCAGCAATTGACGACGGGTCCGGTTCCAATCCGGTTCCGGGTCCGTCAATCACTGATAGGACGGGTCCGCACCACCGCACGCGGACTGACTGAGGAAAAGCAAATAAGTAAAAATTAGCCGTACGCTTCAGAGTGATGGACATATCTTTAGCAAAACAACAGCCGGTTCCTTCGCATCAATCTCGTACAACAAAACAAAATGCCCGATGTGTACTCTCCACAGTTCCTCGCACTGCATTCATGGAGATATAACGAAGTTTAGTGGCTGGAATGATACTATACCAAAAAAAAGATTAGCTCCGGTTTTGGGATTATTTCGTCTCTCACAGGGCAACGGGAGAATTCCTGTCTTTAGAACGGAGCACGGCTTTGAAGATCTCGCCAACGGCTAAAATGATCAGGCCGGGGATGAGACAGAGCACCCACTGGTACGGGGTAAGTGAGGTGGTCCCGAAGATATCCTGGAAGAGGCGGCTTTCTGTCATCAGGAAAGCCCCAAAGACAACCCAGAGATAGATGTAAACGAGCCGGGCGTTCGAAAATGTCGCGGTCTGGAAGGCGGTATCTTTCGGGAATCGCAGGTTCCATGCAAGGAAGATATTCATCAGCGAAAGAGAAACCAGCGCCATGGTCTGCCCGGTTTGTACAGAGCCGAAAGTGACCTTGCCCATATGGAAGAGATACAGCGCCATCGCGGCCATGAGCAAACCCACGACGAACAGCCGGATAAACATCCTTGTACTGATCAGCGGCTCATGGACTTTCCGGGGGGCCCGGTTCATGATCCCGGGTGACGCCATGTCGAGGCCGAACATAATGCCGATGGGTGCGACAACGAGCATGTGAATCCAGAGCACCTGGCCGGGGCTGAAGAGGGCAGTTCCGGCTATTGCAAAGAGCGAGGAACCCAGGAATGCCAGGATAAACATAAACAGGTTGGCGATCTGGATCCGCAGGAATTTCTGCAGGTTGTCGTACACCTTCCGGCCTTCTTCGATGGCGGCCACAATTGTCGCAAAGTTATCGTCGGTGAGGATCATCTTGGCCGCTCCCTTTGCAACATCGGTCCCTGTCATCCCCATCGCGATGCCGATATCTGCCGCCTTGATTGCAGGAGCGTCATTCACACCGTCGCCGGTCATCGCCACGATATTGCCTTTCTTTTTCAGGACATTCACCAGCCGGACCTTATGTTCCGGTGCGACCCGTGCGATAACCCCTATCTCATCGACCTGTCGTTCCGCTTCTGCATCGCTCAGTGCTGCAAATTCGGCACCGGTGACCGCCCGCCCTTCTATTCCCAGTTCCCGACCGATGGCCTCTGCGGTCACTGCATGGTCCCCGGTGATCATCCTGACCCGGATCCCCGCCTTTTTCGCCTTTGCAATGGAATCCTTTGCTTCCGCCCGCGGAGGATCGACCTCCCCGATAAGTGCAGTTACCACAAGGTCCTGTATCAGAGGGATGAGATCGGCCTTCGGATCGAAAGTTGCCGGGTCGAAATCACGCTGGGCAAACGCGAGCACACGCAATCCTCCACGGGCAATACGCTCGTTTTCCTCAAGGAACGTTTTCCTGTGCGCCTCCGTCAGTTCCTGCGCCGTTCCGTCCGGCCACAGGCTGTACGATGAGCGGGTCAGGATCACGTCCGGTGCCCCTTTCACGTAGGCACGGATGACCTCTCTTCCTGTTGCATCCTTCATGACATGGAAGGTGGCCATGAATTTATAGTCGGAATCGAAGGGAATACTGGCTATCCGGGGATAGTTTTCACGGAACTGCCTGACATCAACCCCACCTTTCTCTGCGAGGACATAGAGTGCCCCTTCCGTCGGGTCCCCGATTACCTGGCCGTCCCTGATCTCGGTATCAATGCAGAGCGCACAGGGAAAGAGAATGAAATCGAGATTTTCTTCACATTCCCCCTGCGTCCTCTGTATCTTTCCCGTAAAACTGTAGCCTTCCCCGGTAACCATGTAGCGATGTTTCACCGTTGATATCGTCCGGACCGTCATCTGGTTCATCGTCAGAGTCCCGGTCTTGTCCGAGTTGATCGCTGAAGTGGAACCCAGGGTCTCGACAGCGGGCAGGTTTTTGATGATGGCATTCTTCTTTGCCATTGCGACCGTGCCCATGGCGAGAATTGTGGTGACGACTGCCGGCAGGGCATCAGGAATCGAACCGATGGCGAGTGATATCCCAATGGTGAATAACGTCGTGAAAGACACACCCTGGGAGAGCCCGAGTACGACAATACTGATAAACGCGAACCCTGCCAGGCCGATAATAATGAGGGTGACGTTATTGATCTGCCGGGTAAGGGGACTCTTTTCCGCCTTCTGTTCCCGGAGCATGGTGGCGATATGGCCCACTTCGGAGCCCATTCCCGTGGTGGTGACCAGGATCTCCCCATGCCCCCGCGTCACGTTCGTGTTCATGAACGCCATGTTCAGCTGGTCACCGAGAGAGACGTCCGTTTTTGCCAGAGGGTCCGTGTTCTTCTCCACAGCGATGCTCTCTCCGGTAAGGGCAGATTCTTCTATCTGGAGCGTTGCCGAAACGATGACACGACCGTCGGCCGGGATGCGGTCACCGGCATCTACGATCACGATATCGCCGGGAACAACCTGATCGGCTTCAACCTGCACAACCCCGCCATCCCGCCGCACTTTGGCAACAATCTTCATCATCTTGTTGAGTGCCGCGACACTGGCCGCTGCCTTCGCCTCCTGGCGATAGCCGAGATTTGCGTTGAAGACGGTCAGGAGGAAAAGCAGTAAAAAAGTGTGATATTGGCGAATAAACAGGCTCACGATCGCCGCGATGACCAGGACGATCTGCATGTACGACGTATACTGCTCCAGGAAACGAAGCCAGGCAGATTTTTCTTTCTCCTCTTCAAGAATGTTTCTGCCATACAACTCAAGCCGGCGGGCGGCTTCAGCGGCACTGAGCCCTTTTTCCAGGGTTGTTCCAAGTTTTTTTGCGGCCTCATCGCTGCGTAGTCCGTACCAAATCTCTTTGGTAGCAGCGGTAGCGGAAGGCTGCCGTAGTTTGTCGGCCATGGTCGTGAAATTTCCCTTTTTATCCTTCATCTTCCCGGGTTCATTTCGCGAAATTCCCGTGCCGGGTCTGTTGCATGATGGCTGAGGAGTTGTGTGCCCTTTTTAGTTTTTCCCCTAGAGAGGCCCCGGTTTTTATCTTTTCCTTACTATTTCGAATTGAATTCGGGAACGCCATCTGTTCACATCCGGATTTTGATGAGAAACAAAACGGGAATTTATATTAAAAATATATAAAAGAATCGTGAAGATCTTTTTTTTTAGTTACTACCGCCCTAACTGCGTTCGGTGGAGGCCTCCGCTCCGCGGATAAATAACTGACCTGAACGTTGATGACAGTCGACACTGTTCGTCTCTACTTCATTCCACCCGCACACCATACGTTATACCCCACCGGAAAGCATACGGTGTTATATCCACCTCCGGACACTTTTTTTATACTCCCGGTACGGTTCCCCAAATATTTTTTCCAGCTTCCGCTCTTCGCCCGGAATAATGAAAAATTCGATCAATATAACGAAAATGACGGGAAATACAAGGGTGACCAGTGTTCCCAACAATACTGCGACACCTAAGAGGATTGATGCCATTCCCAGGTATATCGGATTACGGCTGATACGAAACGGGCCGGAGGTCACAAGCGACGTGGGTTCTTCAGACGGCTGCAGGGTTGTTGCATTTTTCAGGAATAATGAACGGCTGCAAAAAGCCAGAACAAGACCAAAGCCGATGATGAGAAACCCGGAATACGTCAAGGGAGGGGAAAGGAACACCAGAACAGGGAATACGAAATGCAGCAAAACCGACAGGACGAGCAGGATGATAAAATAATCTTGTCCGTCTGCCATAGATCCCACCGGTAATTTTTGTATTTTTTAGTATAGGGCGGTTAAACCCCATGAAACTAATCTCTTCATTCTCGTTTTCCTGGTATCAGGCCCGCTGTCAGTACCGGAGACTGGCGACGGCCACGGTACCATCCGGTTCCGGGTCCGTCAATCAAAGAGAGGATGGGTCCGCACCACCACCCTCGGCTATAATGGGAGAGGGTGACCAGCCTCCACTAAAAAAAAAATCTGGTTTCGCAGGTAAAAGCAGAATGTTAGTTTCACTCCGCACACCACGTTTTTATAATTCCCTGGCTGGAGAAATACCTCTAAGGAATTTTCTATGCTGCCAAAAGTCATTCTCCATACCGCTACAAGTCTCGATGGTCGTATAACCGGATTTCCGGCGGATCTTGAACTCTATTATGCGCTTGCTGCACAATGGAACCCCGATGCTATTCTTTTCGGTAGTGAAACGGTGCTTGCAGCAGCCCGGGACAATCCTGCGCTGGATATCCCCCCGGAGCATGAGGAGATGTTCAGACCTCCCCATGGACTCCCTGATCCCCGCCCGTTACTGGTCATCGCTGACAGCCGGGGAAGGGTGCGTTGCTGGGATGCAATACGGAAATGGCCCTACATGCGGGACGTTTTAGCTCTGTGTTCATCCTCAACCCCACAAGAATATCTGGATTTTCTCCGGGATGAAAAGATCGCAGCTATTGTAACCGGAGATGACCATATCGATATGCGTACCGCTCTGGATATGCTGAACCGGGATTACGGTATTAACACGATCAGGGCTGACAGCGGGGGGACCCTCAACAGTGTGCTCCTGCAGGCAGGGGTTGTTGATGAAGTGAGTGTCCTTATCCATCCGTATCTTGCAGGTGGTGCACCGGATCCAACTATGTTCGATCCCCATAAAGCCGGTTTTATGGATCTTCAGGTTCCCCTGCAACTTCTTAAAAGTGAGGTACTGGGGACGGGTATTCTATGGCTCCGTTATTCAGTGAAGAAAACCTGATACGCTATTCCTGAAAGATAATCTGGCAAACCTGATCGGAGTTCAACATTTTTTCCGGCATGAACGTGTGTTGTTTTGCCGTTCAATACCATTACTTTTCAGTGCCCCGGGGTTCCGGAGATTATCGAGAAGTCCGGTACCAATCCGGTTCCGGGTCCGTCAATCGCTGAGAAGACGGGTCCGCCCAGCCACGCATGCGTCCCGACCCCCCCTTACCTGCGCCCTTCAGTCCCCTCAGCAACCTGCCGGGATAATTGCATCGTGCCATACATTTAATAGGAAATCCTGTCAATCTTGTCAATATCACCATGCTGTACCAGCATGCCAATCATGAACTTTTTCGCGATACGGTTTTACCGATCGCCAGGGAGCACGTACCATGTCATCAGCAGAAGGAGAAATCGCGAATAAAAGAGTCGCCCTGACGCCGGGCACCTGGGCAACCCTCTCAAACCTCCGGAAACCGGGCCAGACATTCGACGATACAATCGCCGAGCTCATATCCGAGCACCAGCGCAAGCAGCTCATCGCAGATCTCGATGAGATCGATGCGACCGAAAAGACCGTAACGTGGGACAAGGCGAAGAAGGGTCTCGGCCTTTCAAAGACGTGATAAAAGTGAAGATACGGATCACAGAAAGGGCGATTAAGTTTCTCGAAGATATTCCCGACAAGGATCTTCGTATCGTAGGTGAACATATCGATCGTCTTGCTTACCATCCGCATGCGACAGGCGATATCAAGCGGCTCACTATGAAAAAAGAGCGGTACCGGATGCACGTGTCATACCGGTACACTATCTTCTTTTATCCTGATGGCGAGGAGATCATCATCAACGAGATCATGACCACGGAACAGGCGCATAAAAAGTACGGCAGGATCTAAACGGGAAGGCCGCCCAACACGCTTGCACGTCGACCCGTCATTACCGGCGCTCCTCAGTAACCCCGGTTCCGGAGATCAACGACAGGTCATGTACTGGATCCGGTCCCGGGTCCGCCCCACACGCACGCTCAGGAATCCCTACCGTTGCGGCAGGGAGCCCATCAGGGCATAGAAATATTCAGGCTGCCGGGTGGTGAAAAGCCCATGCCAGGCTTCGAGCGTTGCAGGTGCTATGACATCCAGGCTCCGGAAGACATGGTACGCGAACTCTGCCGGTGCAAGTCCGCTTGCGGTGATGAGATTGCCGTCAGTCACTGCGGGTTCGTTCACATAATGATTCTCGCCCCGGTAGTTCGGGCAGAACATTTTCAGGGCAGCAGGATCGTTGCTGGTGTGCGGGCGTTTGTCCAGCAGGCCGGCGTTTGCAAGGCCCAGCGTCGCACCGCAGATAGCGGCAACAAGTATTCCTTCATCAGGCAACTGTCCTGCCACCTTGAGGGCGGGTTCCTGTGCTGGATCAAGCCAGGTATCTGCTCCCGGTAGCACGAGTACGTCGCCGGGGATGGGGTGGATATCTGTTATGAGGACTTCCGGCGTCAGATGCAGCCCGCCCATGGTGGTGACGGGATCCAGGTTACTGCCGCATAGTACAACGGAATACCGGAGTGACGGATCTTTCAGGTACCGTCCGGAGCGGAGCTCGGCCAGGACATGGCCCGGCTCCCAGTCAGCTAAGGTATCGAGGATATAGAGATAGAGTGTGCGCATGATTCACCGTTATAGATAATCGGGCGGGATTAAGATATTCCTACTCTTTTTGTTTTATTCTCCATACGCTTTTTCAGTGCCCCGGTTCCGGCAATTGACGGCGGCCCCACAACAATCCGGTTACCCGGATTGTCCATAACTCACACTAGTGGTTACAAAATAACCGATAGTTATAATTTAACCAAAAGTGATAACTGTAGTGTGAGTTCGATGGAGAGCAATATCATTCATGAGACCAGCAAAAAATTGCAGGACAACCGCACCACCTTCAGATGGCAGATGAATACCGATGGTCCTGAAACCTACGAACGGGTTATCGTCCCGACATGGATGGCTGACTGGACACCAAGCCTCATCGATGCCGGACGTGTCGGCCCAAAAAAACGAGTACTGGATGTTGCCTGCGGCACCGGGATCGTTGCGCGGAAGGCGGCAGGTCTTGTCGAACCGGGTGGCAGGATCGCCGGGCTTGACTTCAACGAAGGAATGCTCCGGGTTGCCGGCAGGTGTGCAGGATTAGAGGGTGCGACTGGCATCGAGTGGTATCACAGCGACGTATCCCGGATGCCGTTTTCCTCCGGGGAATTTGACACGGTCCTCTGCCAGCAGGGGCTCCAGTTTTTCCCGGACAAGGCAGCGGCACTGCGGGAGATGAAAAGAGTCCTTGCACCACAGGGAACGCTTGCCCTGAGTGTATGGGGCCGTCCCGAAATGTGTCCGCACGTGATGGTCATATGCGATGTTTTTTCGGAATATTTCGGCGAGGATTCGACAACGATTTTCAAGGTTGCCAGTTCACTTTCCAATCATAAGGTGCTGCACAACCTGGTCAGTGATGCCGGGTTTTCCAACATACGCATCCGGTCCAAAGTGAAAATCGCCCGTCACCCGTCACTTGCCGAGCTCCTTCCCGCATATTTCTCGGCATTACCGGTTGCTGCACAGATCGCAGCATTGCCTGAGGAGGAGCGGACCCGGATGTTCCGCAGCATTGAAACAAAGCTTGCAGGCTGGCGGGAAAACGAAGGTCTTGCAGCGCCTGTGGAGAATTGTCTGCTGACAGCGGAAAACGGGAATTAAAATCATGGATATTATCAGGACAACGTCAACCACTTCAGGGAGAATCAGATGAAAATACAAACAGTGAAACTCGTTTATTTTTCACCCACGGGAACAACGCAAGCGGCAGTCCGGGGAATAGCACGCGGAATACATCCCGGCACCGTGGAAGAACTGGATATCACGAGGCCGGACGCGAGAGAACAACCGTTACGAACATCAGAAAAAGAATTACTCATTGTTGGTGTGCCGGTGTATATGGCAAGAGTGCCGGCACTGGTGACCGAATGGCTGCATACGCTCGAGGCGCATCATACGCCCGCTGTCAGCGTTGTCGTGTATGGCAATCGCGCGTATGACGATGCCCTGCTCGAGCTGAATGATATCCTGACTGAATGTGGATGTAAACCGGTTGCCGGTGCAGCGTTCATCGGGGAACACTCCTTTTCCACTGCTGAAATACCAACTGCCGTGGGTCGTCCTGATACAGGTGACCTGAAAATTGCAGAATTGTTCGGGCAAAAAATACAAGAAAAACTCCGGTCGGTAACATCTGCCGACACGATTTCTGAAGTAAAAATCCCCGGCTGTCATCCTTACCGGGGAGAGCCGTGTCATCCTTACCGGAGAGATACCCCGTTCTGGAATGTTGATTTTATTGCAGTCGGCGATGCATGTACCCAGTGCGGGACTTGTGCAGAGGGATGCCCGGTCGGGGCGGTCGATCCGGGGAACAGCAGGCAGATCGACACGGAAAAATGCATCACGTGCTGTGCCTGCATCAAACACTGCCCCAAACACGTAAGAACGATAAAACCCGGCATGGTCAGGGACGCTTCGTTGCGTTTGTATACTTTATACAAAGAGCGAAAGGAGCCGGAATACTCTTTATAATGGGTAAATGTCAGAAGGTGTGGAAGAATGGGTATCACCGAACGAAAAAAACGGGAAAAGGAGCAGCGAAGAAAAGAGATCCTTGATACAGCCGAGCGCCTCTTCTTTTCCCGCGGATATGATGATGTCTCCATGGACGGGATCGCACATGAGGTCGAGCTGAACAAGGCCACTCTCTATCTCTATTTTAAAAATAAGGAGGCGCTCTTTGCGGCCATTGTGCTCCGTGGCGTCTCGATCCTGGAGGAAAAATACCGGGAATGCATGGAGACAGAGGTCCCGGGCATTGTCAAGGTAGCCCTGATGGGCCAGGCCTATTACCGCTTTTCCCAGGAGCACCCGGATTACCTGCGACTTATCCACTTTTACGGGTCTGAACGTTTTTCCCAAGAGAACCCATATACAGCGGATATCGGAAAAGGGTATGGCACGTGCCGGATGATCCTGCAGGATGCTGTCCGGGAGGGCATCGATGACGGTACGATCCGGGCCGATCTCGACCCGTTCCTGATCTCGATGTACCTGATGATCTCCTTTATGGGCATTTTGTCCATGGAAGACAAGTGGAAACGGGTGATCGAGGCGGAAGGGTTCAGCTACGAGCAGTACTCCAAGGAATTCTTCCGGTTCATTGCCCCTGCTGTCTCTTCCGGTGAGAAATCTCACGTAATGGATGTCGGGGATTTCGCAGCATCCGGGTTCTTTTCAGACGGGGCTGTGGTGCCGGGGAAGAAGAAGGGGAAGAAAGGGTAAATTTTTTGGATTTTGGAGGGGGGATTTTACGCTCAACGGGGCTTCGCCTCTCGCTGCGTGGGCTTGCCCCCGGGGATGCGCCCGGGCCGGAGATGCTGGTGGTTTGCGCTGCGGGAATCTTTTTGCAAAAATCGTGGGATCCTTCCGGAGAAATACTACGGGATATGAATGAATCCTCGATGAGAGTGATATAACTATTCTCTATTAATTTCACTTCTCCACAAAAATCCCCCTCCTTCGACCTGAACACCCTCACTTCCACCAACCCCGACGCTGACAGAGAATGAACCTTCAAGGACCTGCCATTTTCCCACACTTTCACCCCGCCAACCGGGTTCCTTATCCTCACAAGTACCGAAACATTGGATAAGGAACGCGATTCATTCATGAAACCCAGAACCGCAATCACGTCACCAGCTCCGGATACCCCTGACGGCTACCCGGAATTTATCGTCTCGTTAAAAAACCGGATCCGGTCAGCACAAGTTAAAGCTGCGTTATCCGTAAACCGCGAACTGGTCCTGCTCTACTGGCAGATAGGAGACGATATCCTGACCCGGCAGGAACGGGAAGGCTGGGGTGCAAAGGTCATCGATCGTTTATCCTCGGACCTGCTCCATGAATTTCCCGATATGAAGGGATTCTCGGTCAGGAACCTGAAATATATGCAGAAATTTGCCGGGGCATGGCGTGACTTAGCAATTGTGCAAGAGCTGCTTGCACAAATTACCTGGTATCATCATATTGCCCTTCTGGATAAAGTGAAGGGCCCTGCAGAGCGGGAATGGTACATCCGTGAAACTATCCGGCATGGCTGGAGCCGGAATGTACTCGTTCACCAGATTGAGAGCGGACTGGTGAACCGGACCGGGACTTCTGTCACCAACTTCCCCACTACTCTTCCGGTACCACAGTCAGAACTTGCCCTCGGGATTATCAAAGACCCCTATATTTTTGATTTTCTGGGCCGCAGCCGGGAAATTTCCGAGCGGGAACTTCACCAATCACTTCTCGAAAAGCTCAGGGATTTCTTAGTCGAACTCGGAATCGGATTCGCGTTCCTCGGCAGTGAATATCACCTTGAAATCGGAGACCAGGATTTTTATCTGGACTTGTTGTTCTACCATACCCGGCTGCATTGCTATATCATCATCGAGCTGAAGGTTGGCACATTTGTGCCGGAGTTTGCCGGCAAACTGAATTTCTACCTGTCAGCAGCAGATGATCTGCTCCGCGATCCTTCGATAGATAAGCCATGTATTGGGATTCTCTTGTGCCGGGAAAAGAACCGGGTGATTGCAGAATATTCTCTGCGGGACATGTCAAAGCCGATGGCCATCTCTACCTATCATGTCGGGCCTGCACTTCCCCCACAATTCAGGGAACAATTACCGGATACGACACGGTTGAAAGAGATTATACTCTAAGACTGCTCCCAATGCCGGGGATTTGCCCACGCTGGCCGTGGGGCAGAGCCCCTATTGAGCGTCAGACCCCAGGCACACAACCGCCCGGTTAGCTGATTGATGCGGCACCATCCCCCAAATCCCGCAAAAATCCCGGAAAATTCCCCGCAAAAACATCCACCGATCTACGCCGTGTGCCGCGCTCAGTCTCCCAAAATTCCCAGCCAAACTAACCGCACAAAACCAACCGCAATCCACGCCCGGATTCCCCAAAAACTCCGCGATAACTGCGAAAATTTACCCAGCAATAAAAAACCTTTTTAACCCCATTTCCAAAACAGGAGAATATAGCATGTCAAACAGATTCTGCACACAAACAGCGAGGAAAATCCGGAAGCTCGGAGCCGCCCCAAAGGTTGCGACCTTCTACTCCCGGTTCTTCTACCTCTCGATGCTGTCTGTGAGCGGAATCATCATCACCGGTCTGCGCCGCAGGAAAGGAGTGAAGATCATCGGTGAAGAAACACCCCGCCCGCTCCTGCACACGCTCGCCGGCCTCATCGCATTGCCCAGCAGGAATACCGGCGCCGGGTACATCATCGCGGGACCCGAAGCCGAAGACATCGTGCCCGCCTCTTCTCGTATACGTCGTAATTGACCGCCGGTTCCGGTCGTTAAGCTCCTGAAACACCCGTACGGTTAGCCTGCCGTATACAATCGTGACAGGAATTTACAGTCGCTGCAAAGAGCTGCGGCTCTGGCCGGAACCGGCGCTGTAGTGGCTGCACTGCACAGGTAGTGCATGAACAGGAGTTGATGAACAAAAAAGGAAAAAGGTGGTGGATTATGGGAATTTGTTTGGAAATTCAGCGGGAGGTACCCGGACCAGACGGGTCCGGTGCAGTGGAAGACACGGAGATCAGCGAACTGGAATGGGCAAAGAGGCACCAGACACCCCTTCCGCCTGAACTGAAGGATCGGCAGGATGCCGGAGGACGGGAGACAGTTTGTTCCAGGAAAAATGGGGCTGTGCCGGGACACCATGCATCCCACGGACCGGCCACGGATATGAAAAAGCCGGTAAAACCGGCAGAGAGGAAGACCGGGTTACGGGGACAAGCCATTGCACCTGTGAGAAACCCGAAAAGCCGGAGGAAGATCGTCTCCCGGGAACTTATGGAGAATGACTCTGATGTCCCGTATGCTGCGGCCGAGAAGGCAGGCAGGGACCTGATCTGTTCGCTAATCGAGCGGCAGGACCGGGCGATCGAAGGGGTGCTGCTGTTGATTACCGATATGCAGTACAGACTTGACGACCTTGAAGCGGGACGATCGGAATGAACGCATTCCGGATACCCGCAACAATCGCACTGCCGGCCCTGCTGATCCCGCAGGCCGGGGCAACGCCGGCCTGGTGGATACGTTATAGGGATACCCGTCATGTCCACGCACGTTCATCGCCCCGCCATTCCTATGGTGTGGCGGTAAGGACCGGGGCCGTGTACCGGGAACTCCGGCACAAAAACTGCGTCCCGGTACCGGCATGCAGGGTACCGGATAATCCCCGGGATTTTTCAGGGAGCAACAGACCCGGGTGTGTTGCATGACACGGGGACGCAGGCCGGTAAAAGGGATGGTGGATGCGATTCGGATAGCCCGAACGCGGGGCTCGATGATGAGATTCCTGCCGGATGGCGACAGCGTGAGTAACTTTGTAATCAACGGGGGCGGGCTTCTCGTGTTTGTCCGGATCCGGAATGCCCAGCGGCTGTACGGGACTCTCATGGAGATGGAAGCCGAGTGCCGGGAACCGGTCAGCCGGCTCCGGTCGCTTCCCGGTTCCGGCACGATCCTCCGGGAACTCTGGTGCTATTCCCGGCACGGGAACTGGCGGTACTTCAGGATCGGGGACACAGGCATAACCGAGATCGGCCCGCAGGGGTTGCCGGTGACTGTAGCAGCGAAAGAGCCGGCAAAACCGGGAGGGGGGTCTGATGCGGCCGGGGTAGTCCCGGTACGGGATTAACCGGTCACCCCCTCTTTTGAGGAGCAAAAGAGCATGGAAGATATGAGACCAGATCTCCCCTGTAAGGGTTTCGTTTGCCCGTTCCGGGAGGTTTTCTGACATGAATTCGTAGAAAAACGACACTATTGTTTTTAAAATTCCGTCAATTCTTCCTCCGTTCCGGCTGAATACTGGCAAACTGCGGCCTGAAATATCCGCTAATAGCATCAATTGGGATTCGGATCGTTTTCCGGGTCTGTAGGGATATGTGAGAAATGAAAGAATACGGGTTTTTAAGGGGGCCGGAAGATCTTCCCGGCAGCCGGGAATACCCCTGATGACATGAGACCAGATCTCCCCTCTACAGGCTCCGTTTGCCGGTTCCGGGATGTTTTCTGACATGAATTCCCGTAAAAACGACACTATTGTTTTTAGATTCCGCCAATTTTTCCTCAGTTCCGGCTAAATACGGGTAAAATGCAGCCTGAAATATCCGCTAATAGCATCAATTGAGGGGCGGATCGTTTTCCGGGTTTGCGGGGGTACGTGGGAAATGAAAGAATGCAGGTTTTGAGGGAGCCGACGGGGTTTTGCGTAGACCTACAAAGCTCCCCACCCTCAAATTCCCCGGCACATTTCCCGTCCCCGGTCCAAAAAAATACCAATTACATCGTTTAAATTCCTGAACAGGGAGAAAGCGTATATCCCGGCACCGGAAGAACATGAATACGTGGTAAATACCACCATCAACGAAGAACAACTGAAAAAGGAAGTGATAACCACGTCAAATAAAGCAAAGAAAGTAGTTGCCCCCGCAGCAAAGACCGCTCCCGTAGCAGGAAAGACCGTAGCCGGAGCCAAGAAAGGCAGCCCAAAGCGAGGATAATCCTATTTTTCATTTCTCACATTTTTATTCGTAGTCTTTTTTCACAAAGGCATTTTTCACCCGCCCTCACTTTCACCCCACGAGCCCCGGCATTATCCCGACCGCCCCCAACATCTCCCGGCAACGATGATCTCCCGGGAACCCCGCCGGTACTCCAACACTCCCGAAGAGCGAGAGCGCCTCGCCCGGAGAGCCTGCCCCAACTGCGGCCGCAAGCGACCGGACTTCAATTACTGGAACATGGATGCCGTCTGATGCCGGCCCTCCTGCTCGTCCCGGGGGATCTTTAAAGACCAGGGCGTCTGCCACTGAGAGAAAGTTGCAGGCCGGCATTACGAATTTTCTTAAATGCTCTTGATGCCGTTCCCATGCGTTACGTTCCCGGTCTGAGCGGTTTTGGACCTTTTTAAAAACAGGCACGGCCCCCCTGCATCATTTCGATATCGTTATACCAAAGGACAGGTTGACAACCTAGTACCCATGAGATCCCCGGTTTTCACTCTCCTGCTGGTCGTTTTATGCTGCCTTTGCATCATTGCCGGTGCATCTGCTGCAAAGGACCTTCGGAACAATGCCACAGCGTTCACGGTTACCGCCAACCTGAACGCGAACAATACTCCCGCGTGGAACAACAACGAGGACTTCGATTTTGCGAGCCGGGGACTCATCGCGACCTACGACCCCCTGATCATCCCGGCCGACATCCCCAACATCACCGCATGGAACGCAGAGGCGTTCCGGCGTTTCGAGAACGGGTCCCGTTCGGATACCATCAACCCGCTCCTCTACCGGCAGGCGCAGCTGAACAACATCCACGGCCTCTTCATGGTCAGCCCGGGGATCTACCAGATCAGGGGCTTCGATATGTCGTCAATGACGCTGGTCAAAGGCGACACCGGCTGGATCATCATCGACCCCCTGTCATCGGTCGAGCCGGCCCGGGCAGCAATGGCACTCGTCAACAAAAGCCTTGGCTCCTATCCGGTAAAAGCCGTCATCTACTCCCACCCCCATGCCGATCATTACCAGGGAGTCAAGGGAGTTACGACGAGCGATGCGGTCAAATCCGGTAAGGTAATGATCATCGCTCCCGAGCACTTCATGGAGTATGCCATCAGCGAGAACGTGTATGCGGGTAACGCGATGCAGCGGAGGGCGGTTTACCAGTTGGGCCTCTTCCTCCCGCGGGATGAGAAGGGACTGGTCGACAACGGAATCGGCAAAACCATCTCGACCGGTACTGCCTCCTTAATCCCGCCCACCATGGACATTACCCATACCGGGCAGGAAGTCACCATTGACGGCGTCCGCATGGAGTTCCAGTTGGCTGAGGATACCGAGGCCCCGGTTGAGATGAATATCTGGTTCCCGCAGTACAATGCCCTGTTCGTTGCGGAGAACTGCGCGGGAACGCTCCATAACATCCTGACGCCGAGGGGGGCACAGGTGCGGGACCCGCTCGCGTGGTCGGCGAGCCTGGACGAGACCCGCCGGTTGTACGGGAACAAGGCAGAGATCATGTTCTCCGCCCATAACTGGCCCCGGTTCGGAAATGACCGGGTCATTGAGATCCTCGAAAACGAGCGGGACATGTACAAGTACATCAACGACCAGACGCTGAACCTTGCCAACAAGGGCTATACCATGGACGAGATCGCAGACATGGTCGAGCTTCCCCCGTCGCTGGAGCAGCACTGGTACACCCATGGCTTCTACGGCCAGGTCTCCATGGGCGTGAAGGCCACGTACCAGCGGTATCTTGGTTTTTACGACGGGAATCCGGTCAACCTGAAAAGGCTTACACCCGTGGAATACGCAAAGAGCATGACCGAATACATGGGTGGAGAAGATGCCGTCATGCAGCGTCTCTCTCAGGACTATGATGCCGGAAACTACGAACTCGTTGCCTCGATCGCGAATTATCTCGTGTATGCCAATCCCGCGAACACCGGGGCAAGGAAGATCGAAGCAGATGCTCTCGAACAGCTCGGATACCAGGAAGAATCGGGCTCTGCAAGGAACGCGTACCTGACTGCAGCATCGGAACTCCGGGGAACCCTGCCGGCCAGGGGTCGCAGCATGATATCTTCAGATATCATGTCCGCACTGACGACCAGCCAGCTCCTCGACTACCTGTCAGTGAGGGTTAATGCAACGAAAGCAGACGGCGAAAATTACCGCATCAGTCTCAGGATTACCGATACCGGGGACACAGCGCTCGTCCAGGTGAAAAACAGCGTGATCGTATATTGGGTGAATGAGTCTTTACCGGCAGCGGACATATCCGTTGAGATGCCGAGAAAAACACTCGAAACGCTGGCTCTCAACCCCTCTGCCACTCCATCAGGAGTGGTCGTGACATCCGGAGATCCTGTAGTGTTCAGCAAATTTGTCGGAATGCTCGATACGTTCGATCCCGACTTTCATATAGCAATCCCGTAGTCTGAAAATAACCATGCGGTCCAGTGATGCTGGTACCCCCGCTTTTTTTTATTGTTTTGATGCAGGCATGATGTCCTGCCGGAAGAAAATGGAACCTGCCCGGAAAGGGATTATCAGATTCATGCAGTACCGGTAATGTGCCTGTACTGAACAAAAACCCGTACTGGTTGAACAAAGAAAAAACGGTTAAAAAAGATTTATTTCCTGCCGCCCTTTGCGTGGACTCCCCCCTTGGCTGGCTCAGCTGCTGCTACCACTTCGATAAAACCCGGTGCTGCAACAACCTTCTCACCCACAACCCAGGATGTCGCAATGCCCTGGCTTTTCAGCCGGTTATTAAAAAAAAGGGATTTGAAAAAATGTTATCCGTGGTTGAACTGGTTAAACACCATGTCAGAAGTCATGGATTCCACGTCATCGATTAATTCTTTTGCTTTTGTTGCCTTGCTGATCACCCTTATGGTGTCGCTGCCGCGGAAGTTAACGTCCTGACCGTTGTTGTCTAATGTCCCGGATACGGTGAATTTCACATTATTTCCGGGGTTCACATTCACGAGGTTATCGCGACTGAATACTGCTGCGAATGTAGGGGAGGATGCCTTGGTTCTCAAGAGCCTGAGTGCCGGGGCACCTTCGCAGACAACGGATTTTGCGTCCACATCAGTAACACGGTATGCATCCGGCAAGGTGATGAATGCCACAAACTTCCCCTTGCTCGCGAGATTAAGAGTATTTGGCACAACCCGTACCTTAGCAGAGAGGACAACAGGAGCCGGAGCCCTGACGGTAAATGCCGGCGTGCCTAAAGCCTGCCCGGTGGATTCGGATATAACGTACCACTCACCCTCGTATCCGGTAAAATCTACCGGACTGACAAAGAAGTTCTGGTAATTTGCACCCAGATAAATGGTTTTAGTCGGCATGGTGAGACTGACTAGTGCTGCTGATGGCCACCAGCCGATAGTGGCAGACGGAGGGATCCCATCGATCGGAGTGCCCTGTGCACTGTTCAGGGCATGGGTTACGTCCAACCCAGACTGCCCGATAAATATCGTCTCACCCTGTTCGATAACGGTTCCTGCAGCGCATACCGGACTAGTTACCATACACAAAGACAGGAGAAAAATTCCTGCCAGAACCCAATTCCGAGGACTTGATTTCAGCATTGATATCTCTCAATTTTTTCTTTGAATATTAACACATTCATTAGTAAAACCCTAATAAATTATCGAAATGCAATTCTGTAAAACGACCCGGCATTTTTATTCTGAAAATAAGCAGGTGTAATATTTTCACGACGCGGGCACTGTCGGACTTGAGAGAGATTAGCACACCCTGTCAGATTCCGGCACCGGGACCCCTGCTCTCCAAAAAAATTCGTTTTCAGAACATTTTTTTTAAACAGGTTATACTTCTTTACAATCCTGACCGGATTGATCTGCGAATACGAGCCATTACATCCAATAAACACACCCTGCGGTGCAAAAAAGAACAAATCCGAAAAAAAAGACAGGAAAAATAAAAAGTTATTTCTTGCCGCCCTTTGCGTGGGCGCCGCCTTTCTTATCATCGGCCTTGGCGGGTGCTGCGTCCTTACCGCCCTTTGCCGGTGCTGCTTCCTTGCCACCCTTTGCTGCCGGTGCTGCTGCCTTGGCGGCATCCTTGCCACCCTTGGCGGGCTCAGCTGCTGCTGCCTCTTCGACAACAACCGGTGCTGCAACAACCTTCTCACCCACAAGCTTGGGGGCTGCGATGATCCTGCCGCTGACCTTGATCTCGCTCACCTTGAGGTGAACAGGAGTCGGAAGCTTGTAACCCGCGTGGCGGAGTGCATCCTTGATCTTTTCGAGGTATTGGGGAGTAGAATATACCGTCAGGAGCTTCTGGCCGGAACTTACCCGGGCTGCAGTCCCGACTGCTTTGCCAAAGGCAAGACGCATGCCTTCAGACACACGGTCCGCACCGGCACCGGTAGCCTGCTTGTTCTCGCGCAGGACATGGTGGGGGAAAACCCGTACCTTGAAGTGGAAGTTCGACCGGCCGACATCCTTCATCAGGCGCCGGTTGGTCGTGATACGGGCTGCCTCAAGAGCGCTGTGCCGGATCTGGCATGACTCTTCGACAATGAGGTCAACTTCGGTCGGGAATTCCTGCGAGAGGTTTCCCATCTCGAACTGAACAATCTTGCTTCCCGGAACACCGCCCATATATTCGCGCCGTGTATAGGCCTTCTTGGAAATGTTCCTGTACATCTTTGCCGGTTTTCTAACCATCGCGTCCTACTCCTGAATTATAATGCAAAAAGCGGGCATAATCATCCATAAATGATCAGATGACCATGCCATTACGCTTCACAAACTGCTTTTATAAAATGGAGATATGGCGTAATAAACCTTACTGGATTGAACATTTCTGGTTTATAAGATCCAGCACATGCCGCCGGACCTGGGCGAATTCCACACTGGTGCGGTCCCGGGGACGGGGCAGATCGATCGTGACAAAATGGCATATCATGCCGGGCCGGGGGGTGAGCACAATAATCCGGTCTGAAAGGAAGACCGCTTCATCTACGCTGTGGGTGATAAAAATGATCGTCTTCTTCGTCTTTTCCCAGATCTCGAGCAGCTCGAACTGGAGCATGTTGCGGGTCTGCGCGTCGAGTGCGCCAAACGGCTCATCCATCAGCAGCAGCACCGGGTCCAGCGCAAGCGCCCGCGCAACAGCAACCCGCTGGCGCATACCCCCGGATAATTCCGAGGGAAAACTGTCCCTGAACTGCGAGAGGTTGACCAGTTCGAGGTACTGCATGGCAATACGGTAACGCTCTTCTTTGGGTATTCCCTTCATCTCAAGGCCAAAGGCGATATTGTCTATGACCGTCCGCCACGGGAAGAGGGAATATTCCTGGAAGACCATCCCGACCTTGGGGTTCTGGCCTTTCATCTCCTCGCCATCAAGAAAGATTGAGCCGGCCTGTGCCTCATCGAGCCCGGCGATCAGGCGGAGCAGCGTGGTCTTGCCGCAGCCGGATGACCCGAGGATACAGACGAACTCCTTGTCCTGAACCTCAAAATTGAGGTGGTCCAGGACAATGAGGCGGGAACCGTCATCGCGGGGGAAAGACTGGTTTAAATCACGGATCTCAAGCTTGCCCATATTATGCCACCACCCCGGTCTGCCACTTCAGGAAGTGCCGGTCAATGAAATACCGGAACACCATGTCAAACGCAAGACCGATGAGCCCGAGGATGATCATGTACACAACCACCCCGTCCATCTGGTGGAGGTTGTAGGAGAACCAGAGCCGTGAACCGAGCCCGTAATTCGATACCCCGAAGAGCTCGGCTGCGACAAGGCACATCCAGCCTACACCGGAGGCGATACGGATCCCGGCCACTACGGAAGGTAATGCCGCGGGAAAGGCGATGTATCGTATGAGATCCCTGCTCTTTGTGCACCCGAGCATCTTTGCCGCTTCAACAAAGATCCGGGGGACACTGCGAAACCCGTGGTAGGTATTGAGGATGATGGGAAACACCGCCCCCATGAAGATGACGAACCCGGCCGACCATGACGTCAGCCCGAACCAGATAATGGCAAAGGGAATCCATGCCAGCGGGGGGATGGGGCGCAGGAGTTCGATGAGCGGATCAAAAAAGGCATCGAGCCGGCGGTTCCAGCCCATCATGATCCCAAGAGGGATGCCAATGAGGAGTGCCGCGCCAAGACCGATGGCAAAGTGAATGAGACTGGTCTCAAGATCCAGTAAGAGAGTGCCATCATCGAGAAAACCGATGAATGCAGCCAGGACATCCGTGGGGGTGGGGAGGATAAACGGGTAGCGGATAATCACTGCCGCCACAATTTCCCAGATAATGAGCGCGAGCACGATGGCAAGTGCACCGAGCCACCAGTTCTTTTCCTTCTTCTGAATCTGTGTGCCCACGGGACTTCACCTTCTGCCCGCAGCGGACCGTTCTGGTGTCACCTGCGGATATTTTTGTATAATAAAGAACTTCAAGGAAAAAAAGGGTTGGGAATGCCCGATCAGTTCTTCTTGTAGAAAGTCAGGTCGAAGAGCTGGTCCTTGGTCAGGAGTGTCTTGATATACCCGAGATCGTACTGGATCTTCGCGTAGTCAAGAACCGGAGCAACGATCGGGTTCGGATCCGTTGCCCAGTTGCCATCCCATTCCTTTAAGGAAGCCTTGACATCCTCGACTTTTGCACCGGTCTTCTTAGCATAGATTGCCGCTGCCTCATCTGAGTTCTGGAGGTTGAAGGCAACCGCTTTCTCATTGGTCTTGAGGATCTGGGAGACGATCTCCGGGTGCTCGCGGATCAGCTTGCCGCTGACAACGAGAACACAGCAGGTGTGGCCCGGGTACATCTCGCCGGAGTGGACCACGATTTTGCCCTTGCCCTGCGCCTCAATCACTGCGGGGGACGGGTGCGGGAGGAAGACTGCATCGACCTTGCCGGCAGTAATTGCCGTAACCGCATCCCCGGGACCCATGCCGGTGATCTTGACATCCGTTGCCCCGGTTCCAACAGAGATATTGTTCCTGGCAAGCCAGTTGCGAAGGACGGTGTCCTGGATAGTGCCGGCCTGGAAGGTTGCAATAGTAAGACCCTTGAGACTTTGCGGACCGGTGTAGTTGAGGTCAGACCGGATAACCAGATCCGAGCCCTGCGTGTTGACACCGCCAACGATCTTGGCATCGAGCCCGGTGCTGATGGCACTCAGGACCGGGGCTGCTCCTACATAGGCAACATCAAGGTCACCGGCAAGCATGGCCTGCATCTCGGGAGCGCCGGTGGGAAATACCTTATCGGAAACGTTCTGGACGCCGAGAGGTCCAAGATCCTGCTGCCACCAGCCCTTATCCATGGCGGTGGTGTGGGCCATCTGGTGGGTGCTGGGCTGGTACCCTATACGGAGTTCCTTGATCGGGGCTGTCGTGGGAGTAGTACCTGCAGGCTGCGTGCAGCCGGCAGTGATCAGTAGAAGGGCAATGGCAATGAGTGCAATTGCAGTTATTCTCATCGTTTTCATAGATGAGAGTTGTTCTGTCAGTAATTTAAAAGTGCTCTATAAGGACATGATATCTTCCTTTTTGTATTAATTTAATCATGTAATTTTTACTTTAGTATCATAAAATTGCCATAACTGTCCAGAATCGGAAAATTAAAAATGTTCAATTTTGGTACAATACAGAAAAAATTAATCAATAATTAACCTTATTGTACCTGTTATATGGCACAGGTGGACCCAATCGACCGGCTCATGCGCGCAGCACTGGTCTCGGATGAGGAGTTCGTGGCCACGCTCAATGATCTCCTCAAACACGATCTGCGTATCAGCGTGCGGGAACTTTCGGAAAAGAGCGGGATCGCACAAAGTTCTCTCTACAAGATCATGCATGGAAAACGATCGCCCAACCTCTCCACCCTGCGGGCGATCATTCATGCCCTGCGCCAGTTATACCATGTGGGCGACGAGGCGTTCATCGGGCTGATTGCCGCGCGTTCCGTCCTTGAAAGTGTTGAGGAGCGGGTGACCGATATCGACGGGCACCGTATGCGGGTGCGTGAGTATCCCGTGCATACGATGGAAGATGCGATTGTTGCAGCCGTCCGGGCTGAACGCGAGGGTGCGATCGCGGTCGTCTGCGCACCCATTGTATCGAGTGTCATTGAACAGATCATCCGTGTGCCCGTAGCAACGATCATTCCCAAGGAATCTGTTCAGGCAGCGATCGAACTTGCGGCAAAAAAGGCGTGGATTTAATCAGTCCGCCGCCAAAAACAACAGTACTATTTGTGGGTGAACTTAAATGCGAACCGATGTTGTGAGGCTGGGGCGCCTTTCAGGTGAGAGGACCGGAGAGATGATGCGCTTTCTCTCCTCGATGCATGCCGACCGGTGCATTGCTGACGCTGATGTACTCGTGGATATTGCTCATGTGCTGATGCTGGACAAGCAGAAGATCATCGAGCGCGAGATTACGAAGCAGCTTATACCGGCACTGCTGGAACTGTTCGATAACGGCATTCCCGAAGAGGTATTCGATGACCGGTTCGAGGATGTGCATGCCGGGATCGAAGCGATGCTGATCGAATCTGTCGGGGTCGATGTCGGGGGACGGATGCACATGGGACGGTCGCGCAACGATGAGGTTGCCACCTGCATCCGGATCAAACTGCGCGACGATCTTCTCAAGCAGATGGCAGCACTCATAAAAGTGCGCGAGGTGCTCGTTGCGCTTGCCGAGAAACACAGGGATACGGTCATGCCCGGGTTCACCCACCTCCAGCATGCCCAGCCCACCACCCTTGCCCACCACCTCCTCGCTTACGAGCAGATGTACTCGCGGGATTTCGACCGGCTCAGGGACGCGTACGTGCGGGTGAACTTATCCCCGCTCGGTGCAGCAGCCTTTGCTTCTACCGGTTACCCCATCAGCCGCGAACTCACCGCACGCCTGCTCGGGTTTGACGGGCTGGTGACCAATACCATGGACGCGGTGGCAGGACGCGATTTCGCTCTCGAAGTGCTTGCCGATCTCTCGATCCTGATGGCCGGCACGAGCCGGCTCTGCGAGGAACTGATCATCTGGAGCACCTCGTTTGTGAAGTTTGTCTCGCTCGATGATGCTTTCTGTTCAACCTCCTCCATCATGCCCCAGAAGAAGAACCCGGATATGGCCGAGATCATGCGGGCAAAGAGCGGCTCGGTCTTTGGCGCCTATTCAGCGGCGATGATGACCGTCAAGGGACTCCCCATGAGTTACAACCGCGACCTCCAGGAACTCACGCCCAATATATGGCGGGGCATGCACGATACCAGGGCCAGCCTGCGCCTGCTCATCGACATGCTCGCGAGCGCACATTTTGATACGGAGCGGATGAAGGAAGAGGCGGGCAAGGGATTTTCCACGGCAACCGAACTTGCCGATACACTGGTCAGGAACTACGGCCTGCCGTTCCGCACTGCCCACAATATTGTCGGCCGGGCCGTGCAGAAAGGCAGCCTGTCGCTTGCAACCCTTGATGAAGCAGCGCTGGAGCTCAATGCCGGTATCTCCCTGAGCGCAAAAGGGCTCACCCCGGCAAAGATCGATGAGGCGCTCGATGTTGTGCATTCGGTTGCGCTCCGGAAAGCGCCCGGGGGCCCGGCACCGTTTGCAACAAAGATTGCACTCGGTGAACGGCACAAGCAGCTCGATAAGGATTCCGCACTGGTTGACGAACGGCTGGCAAAACTGGCAACAGCAAAGGATGAACTCATCACCGGTGCACGGAGGCTGGTAGCATAACCACCGCGATGAAATCCGGCGACCTGGTGTCATGCGAATACGGGGGCAAGACCCACAAGGGAATTTTTATCACCAGCCGGGATGGCATGTCCGTGGTCAAACTCAGTTCCGGATACAATATCGGGGTGCCGCCGGCATCCTGCACCTGTGTTGAGCGGTCCGTCCCGACACCCCCGCGATCACGCGTGGTGAATAAAACCGGGGGGCTGCCGGATCTCTCGATCATCTCCACCGGCGGGACTATTGCGAGCCGGATCGATTACCGCACCGGCTCGGTCTCCAGCCAGTTCGATGCGAGCGATATCCTGACCGCGATCCCGGAGCTAGCGCAGATCGCCAATTACCGCACCCTCCCGCTCGCGGCCATCCTCTCCGAGAACATGACGCCGGCGATCTGGCAGGAACTTGCCCGGGCAATCCATGCGGAGATAAAAAACGGCGCAGCCGGTATCATCGTCACGCACGGCACCGACACGATGGCCTACAGTGCAGCCGCGATCAGTTTCATGCTCGACACGCCCGTCCCGATTATTTTTGTCGGCTCGCAGCGATCGGCCGACCGGCCATCAAGCGACAACGCGATGAACGCGATCTGTGCCGCTGCCGCAGCAACCAGCGGTCTGGGCGAAGTTGCCGTCGTCATGCACGCAACCACGAACGACGACACCTGCGCAATTCACCGGGGCACGAGAGTGCGCAAGATGCACACCTCACGCCGCGATGCATTCCAGAGCGTGGGGCTGCCGGCCATCGGGTCGGTTGCGTACCCGTCCCGCACGGTCACCCTGGCACCGGATGCAGTCCGGCGCGGAAGTCATACCCTTGCCCTTCACGATACCCTCGAACCCCACTGCGCCCTGTTGCAGTTCTACCCGGGCATGTCTCCGGATTTGTTCAGGGCATATGAAGGCTACAAGGGCCTCGTGCTCTCGGGCACCGGGCTCGGGCATGTGAGCACGCTGCTCATTCCGGCCATCAAACAACTTGTTGACGCAGGCACACTCGTTGTAATGACCTCGCAGTGCATGCACGGGCGGGTCTGCGACCGGGTATACGATACCGGGCGCGATCTCCTCAACGCAGGAGTCATAGAAGGGGGCGACATGCTTCCTGAAGTGGCACTCGTGAAGATGATGTGGGTGCTGGGCAACGGGAAAGACCCGGCAAAAGCGGCTGCGATGATGCAGACCGATCTCAAAGGCGAATTGAACCGGAGGTCAGCTCATGGATTATAAGGCGCTGGGACTGGTAGCGGGCATCGAGATCCACCAGCAGCTGGATACGAAGGAAAAACTGTTCTGCCACTGCCCGACGAGCCTCCGTGAAGTGAGCGGGCACAGCGGGGAATTTTTCCGGTACCTCCGGGCCACCGAGAGCGAGATGGGTGAGATCGACCGGGCAGCGAAAGAGGAGATGAAGCGCGACCGGAAGTTCCAGTATTATACCTATGATACCACCTGCCTTGTCGAGAACGATGAGGAACCCCCGGCACCGCTCAACGATGAAGCGCTCGCGGTCTGCCTGACGATCGGGAAAATGTTCGGTATGACCCCGATCCCGCAGATCCACACGATGCGCAAACTGGTCATCGACGGCTCGAACACGAGCGGGTTCCAGCGCACGGCGCTCGTGGCGGTCAAAGGAGCACTCCCGAACGGCGGGGAGATCGAGACCATCTGTCTTGAAGAGGAGGCGGCACAGCGGGTAAAAGACGATTGCTTCTCGCTCGACCGGCTCGGTATTCCGCTCATCGAGATCACCACGTCACCCTGCATGCACACTCCCGAGGAAGTGCAGAAGATGGCCGAGTATATCGGTATGGTGCTGCGCTCAACGGGAAAAGTCAAGCGAGGGATCGGCACGATCCGGCAGGATGTGAATATCTCGATTGCAAGCGGTGCACGCGTTGAGATCAAGGGCGTGCAGGAACTCGATCTCATAGCAGAAGTCGTGAAGCGCGAGGTACAGCGACAACAGGCACTCCTTGCCATCCGCGATGAACTGAAGAAGCGGAATGCATCGGTTGCCCATGCAGCGGCGCAGGACGTGACCGGCCTGTTCAAAGAGACGAAATCGGCGGTTCTCAAAAAGGCAAAGCGAATCTCTGCGATCACGCTCAAAGGATTTGCCGGGCTCGTGGGACGCGAGATCCAGCCGGGCCGCCGCCTCGGCAGCGAGATGTCGGATTACGCAAAAAAATGCGGGGTAGGCGGTATTTTTCATACCGATGAGCTGCCCGCGTACGGCGTGACTGAAGAGGAAGTTGCCATCCTGCGCAGCCACATGCATGCAGAAGCGCAGGACTGCGTTATCATCGTATCGGGAGCAAACGAGAAGCAGGCGGCGTGTGCCCTCAGCCAGGTGATCATAAGGGCAGGCATGGCACTCTCCGATACTCCCGTACCGGAAGAGACGCGGAAGATGCTGGAGGAAGGCAGCACCGCGTACATGCGCCCGCTGCCCGGCGCGGCAAGGATGTATCCTGAGACAGATGTCCTGCCGGTTATTATCGGCAAGGAGCGCTGGAACGCAGTCATCATACCCGAACTGCTCACGCACAAGGCTGAACGGTACGCAAAGGACTATGCCATCGACCTGAATTATGCACTCCAGCTGGCAGCATCAGATAAACTGCCACTGTTTGAAAGAGCGGTCAACGAAAAGATCAAACCCAAACTTGCCGCATTCACCATCCTCTCCACCGCGACCGAACTCCGGCGCGAAGGCGTCGGGATACGTGCGGTACCGGATGAGAGTTACCTCGCGATCTGGCATGCCGTGGAAAACGGGCGTGCGGCAAAGGAAGCGATTCCGGACCTCCTCCGCAGTATCGCTGCGGGTAGTACCGTTGATGCAGCGCTTGCGCAGCTCGCTCCCGCCATCTCGCGCGCAGACCTCGAAACCATCGTAAGAAAGATCATCGCCACCCGCTCGGACTTTGTACAAGAGAAGGGAAAAGCCGCGCTTGGCCCTCTCATGGGCCTCGTGATGGAAGAAGTGCGGGGCTCGGTGGACGGCAGGCTGGTCAGCGAGATCTTAAGAAAAGAGATCGATGCGGCAACCACCGGCAGGAACGGATAATATACTCTTTTTATTCGCACCGACCGGTATTCAGGCGCGAACATTTATGAGTGGTGGGACAGAATTAGATAAGGAGTTTAATTATGGGCAAGACAGGAACAACAGCATGGGCACAGGTTAAGGGAGTAAAAGGTAAGATCAGGCTCGTCCCGAAGAAGGAAGGACTGGCAAAGACTCCCGGCCCGAACCAGCGATTCAAGGCAGGCGCAAACGTCAAGCAGATCGATGCTGCTGCAGAAGCACTGCAGGGGCGCGGAGGCAAGCGTGGCGGCAGCAGGGGTGGAAGGCGCGGTGGCAGCAGGGGCGACAGGTCCGGCGGCTCCGGTATGAACGAGTCCACGGCAAACCCGATGATCCGCAGACGCATGGCCAGACCCAAGGTGTCCGCGCTCGGTGCAAAGGCAAAGTCTGCACGGTAACTGAGTTAAAATAACACTATACGCCCGTGCCGGGTGGGATTAAGTTCCACCCATTCTGGTTTTTTTGATCGGTTTTTTTAGAGATTTATTCCGTCAAGGATAACTATCTTTTATCCACAACAACTATGGTGAGTATGGATCTCAAAACTGCAGTCAGAAGTTTCCAGTTTGGTGAAAAGGCAAAATCCGAACTGATCGTAGTGTCTCAGCTCTGTCTCGCGATTTCCGGCTTTCCGGAACAGGAACGGGCGGGCGGACGCAGGATGCTCCTCATGGTGATGGAATCAGTACGGACCGAACTCCAGTTTGCCTTCAAGAGCACCGGGCAGAGCGAATTCTCAAAAGCGATCAATGCCCTGAATGAAGCGATCTCGCTTACGGAAAGCAACCAGCCCGAGCAGGCATCACTGAGGATCGCTGCAGCGATCAGCGCATCCACAACACCCGCACAGGAAGCATGGCAGGTACTATCGGAACATGGACTCCTCTGAATTTTTGGGATTCTTGACCAGTCGTTCTTCGGTGCGCGAGTACGATGACGAGCCCCTGTCCCAGGACGAGATCGATTATATCGTGACGTGTGCAGGTACCGCGCCGAGTGCCGGGAACCTTGAGTCATGGGATGTCGTTGTTGTCACAGATGAAGACACCCGTGCAGCACTTGCAGAGGCTGCACTCGATCAGGCACATATTGAAAAGGCACCGGCAGTCTTTGTCGTCTGTGCCAATTATGTACGTTCGATGTCGCGCTACGGGGATCGCGGAATCCTGTACGGCCTTGAAGATGCAACGATTGCCTGTACCTATATGATGCTTGCAGCCCATGCACGCCACCTCCAGTCCTGCTGGACCGGCGCTTTCGACGATGAGGCCGTGCGCGAAGTACTCTCCCTTCCCCCGCACATCCGTCCGGTTTCCCTGCTTGCGGTGGGTAAAGGCCACCCGCCGGCACAGCTTACCGGGCGCATGGCAGAAGGAGAGCACGTGCACCTGAATACGTGGTAATGGAGAAAAAATGCCAGATTATGTTGTAACAATAGAATCCGCTTGGCTCGTTCGCGACGTTAAAACACTGGATGATGCGATCGGGATTGCCATCAGCGAAGCGGGGAAGCGCCTGAACCCCCAGGCAAAGTACGTTGAAGTCGAGGCGGGTTTTTTAGCCTGCCCTTACTGCGAAGAGACACTGTCAAGCGCAATTGTCGTCGCAGATACCGCTCTTGTGGGGCTCGTGCTGGAAATGAAGGTATTCCGTGCTGAGACACCGGAACATGCCGGCCGGATCGCCAAACAGACCATTGGAAAAGCCCTGCGGGATATCCCCTTAAAACTCCTGGACGTGCAGGAACAATGATCCATATTGTCGGGCACACGGCGATCGATCACATATCCCGGGTTGCCCATCTCCCGGAGAAGAACTGCTCGACCCATATCTCGGACCGTCAGATCTATTTTGGTGGCGGGGCGGCAAACATTGCGGCAGGAATCGCCATGCTGGGCGAACAGGTTACCCTGGTCTCCTGTATTGGCGATGATTTTACCGGGAGCGACTACGATCGCTGGATGAAAAAACTCGGGATTGGTCAGCAGTTTTTCAAGGTGCCGGGCACCCATACCCCCACGGCGTTCATGTTCACCGATGACAGCGGCGACCAGATGACATTCTTTGAGTGGGGGGCTTCAAAGGCCTTCGCTCATTCGGATGCACCTTCACTTCCCTTTGTGCACATGGCAACTGCGGACCCTGATTTCAACTGCCGGGTTGCAGAGCAAAGCGAATTTGCCTCGTTTGATCCCGGGCAGGATGTTTTCTGGTACACAAAGGAACAGCTCGGATCGATCATAGCAAATACCGATATTCTCTTTGCAAACCAGCACGAGGTAAAGCAGATGTGCACTACGCTGGGTATCACCCGCGAGGCACTCGTCCGGCAGGTGGATACGGCAATCTTCACCATGAGCGGCGACGGGAGTACGCTCTATACACAAGGTAAGGAGCACTTCATACCGGTAGTCCCGGTCAAACTGGTTGATCCCACGGGCGCCGGAGATGCATATCGTGCAGGATTCCTCTCTGCATATGTTCGCGGATATACGCCGGTAACCAGTTGTAAGATTGGAACGGTTACCGCCTCGTATGTGGTCGAACATGTAGGCTGCCAGACGCACCTGCCGGACTGGAATGCGATGAAGGCCCGGTACCAGCAGCATTTCGGCTCGCTTGAGACGCCGGAAATGACAGGAGAATGAGCATGAGCTGGGCTGCACTCACTTCCGGAGGAAAGGACTCGATCCTGTCGTGCCAGAAAGCAATTGACAGCGGCAGGGATGTGCGGTACATGGTGACTGCCCGTCCGGCAAACCGTGACTCTTATATGTTCCATTCAGCAAATCTCGATGCGGTCCCCGTTATTGCAAAGGTTGCCGGCATGGAGTACGTGGAGATTGAAACCCACGGGCGCAAGGAAGAAGAACTGGCAGATCTCGAGGCCGGGCTTGCCGCGCTGGACATTGAAGGAGTGATTGCCGGGGCGGTTGCATCGGAATACCAGGCAGTCCGGGTTAAGACGATAACCGACAAACTCGGCCTTGAGCTCTTCACCCCTCTCTGGCACATGGACACGGAACTCCTGTTGCAGGAAGTGGCAGCACGGATGGATGCCATGATCATTGTCACTGCCGCGGAAGGACTCGACGAGAGTTTCCTTGGGGCACATTTTAACCAGGATCTCATCAGCCGGCTCAAGCGGGTTGCTGCTGCACGGCGGATCAATCTTGCAGGCGAGGGCGGAGAGTACGAGAGCCTTACCCTCAATGCACCGTTTTATTCCCGGGCCATCACCTACACAACAGAAAAGATACGATCAACTCCGGACCGGCACGAACTCGTTTTGGGAGGATTTGCCTGATGGCACAGGACAGTGATGTAAAACTCGGACAACTCACCCGGTTTATTTTCACCGCTCCCTCAGCGCTCAGATCCTTTCTCCTCATTGTAATACTCGGCCTTATCATCGATGGTGCCTGTGCCCGTGCCTGGCTGAATCTCCCGTCCGGCAATATCGTGTACATCCTTCCGACCGTGCTGAGCAGTAACATCTTTTTCCTCCCTGAAAAATTCCTGTTCTCCGGGACCATTGCGTTCAGCATACCCGCAATCGCGGCCCTGCTCCTGACAAAGCCCATGATCGAGTACAGTGGCAAGACCATGACCTGGAACAGGTCCGGGCTGCTCGCACTTGCCTGTACCGTTTTTGGCGTGATCATCACCCTTGTCTCACTTGCTTCGTCAGTGACACTGATTCCCCTGTTCTATGCAATATCCCTTGGTTTCATTTTCGGTCTTCGCCTCCTGATCCTTGTTGCCATCGCAGATTTCCGGGTGACAAGAATGATCCTGCCAGCGCTGACCCAGAGCGGGGTCGGGGTAATTGTGGGAATGCTCCTCTTCTCACCTTCGTTTGCAATCTTCGCACTGGTCCTTCATCTCGTATTCGGGCTGGGTTTCGTTATCCTTATCTGGATGATAGAGCGCCCGCTCAAGCGTGCATTCGGCATACGGGGACTGGCCTTCATCAACGCCTTTATTGCCCATATGACCGACGGGTCGAAAGGTATGGAGAATTTCTTCCGGGAGATCGGCGAGGAGATCTTTGTCCCGCAGGTCAACTTCTTCTTCAAGCGGGAGAACGGAAAACCGGTCCTGTTTACGGTACCGAACCTGCACCCGGGCCCCATGGGGGAAATTGGCGGGGGTAACCTGCCCAAGGTGCTGCACGACAATTTTCCCGAAGAGACCCTTGTCGCCCATGGGTGCGCCACGCATGACTTCAATCTTGTTTCTGAATCCGAGATCAACAAGGTGATCGATGCACTCAGGAAATCACGGGTCGATCTATCGTATGCCGGGGTGGCAGGACGAGCCGGGCGCCTGACCGTTGGTTCCGTCCAGGTACTCTACCAGCGGTTCAACGACTCGGTGCTTCTCGTTACCACCCGCTCACCCCGGAGAACGGAAGATCTGGATTTCTCCATTGGTTCCACGATCATGGCAGAAGGACACCGCTTGTTCCCCCATGTCGCCCTCGTCGATGCCCACAACTGCATGACCGATCTTTCATCGCCGGTACTCCTTGCAACCCTGACCGGCACCGAATACGAACGTGCGGCTATGGATGCAATGGAAGCCTGCAGAATTTCACCTCTGCACCCATTGAAGATTGGTGTCAACCACCTGACCGTGCCCTACCATCGCGAGCAGGGATTTGGGGATCTGGGAATCCAGACTCTTGTCACGGAAGTGGACGGACAGCGCACGGCTTACGTGCTCATCGATGGCAACAACATGGCAAAAGGTGTGCGTGAGGTGCTGCTTGAGCAGATCTTTACTCTGGTTGATCATGCGGAAGTGATGACCACAGACTCACACGTGGTCAATACCATCACCGGAAAGAACCCGGTCGGTATGCATGTACCGGTTTCTGAATTTCTGCCGTATGTCATGCAGAGTGTCAGGGACGCGGTTAAAGATCTCTCCCCGGCAGAGGTGGCAGCGAGCACCGCTCACTGTGAACATGTGGTGGTCTTTGGGTCAAACCGGATATCCCAACTGGCGAGTACCGTCAATGCAATGCTCGTATTTGTCGCTCCTCTCTCTCTTGCCATGCTGCTCCTTGCGTTCCTGCTCTCACTTATTGCATATGTTGTGATGGCTTAGGTCCTTAAGGATACAACAAATTGCACGGATCATCACTCTTTTTTTAAACCGGGCCCCTCCGACCGAAAGATATATCCGAAATCCGTCGATTACTAATCTGTAAGCACAGGAGGATGTTTTAAAAAAGACCCTTGAAGGTTTGTTTTTAGTTTGTATCGCAGTCGGAATCCTTAAAAGAGAGGTGATTGAAGTTCATTTCGCCACGCTCAATGAGATCCGCTGGATAGGTGTTGACCTGAACACTACGGGCCATGTGGCTGTTGCCGCAGACCCCGAGAGCGGAAAAATCCTGAAACTGGGAAAAAGTATCCATCACATCCACACTCAATCCACCAACAACTGCACAAAACTCTGGAAAGAAGGCAAACTCTGGAAATTAAAAAGAACAAAAACGCGTGAACGATCATCGTTCAAATATGCCCTTGCCGCCATTACCCGGCAGATCGTAACGTTTGCCGAATTGCTGGGCACCGGCATCAAATTTGAGAAGCTTTTTTCTAACCGTTACACACCCCACGAACAAAACACGTTCGCTTATGAATTCACGTTTGACAACGGATCGTTTTTTACGCTCCAGAAAATGGTAGAAAGACGGGCACATAAACGGGGAATTCCTGTCATCTACGTGAACCCGGCCTACACCTCCAAACGCTGCTGCCGGTGCGGGGAATTTGGCAGGAGATCGCGCAAGCGGTTCGAATGTCCCCATTGCGGGTATGTTGTGCATGCTGATGTGAATGCAGCATTCAACATTGCCACCACACCGCTCCGGTGCGCAAGCCTGGAGAGTCTTTCAGAACAGGAAGAAACACACGCATTCCTGCTATCAAAGAAACAGATGCGCAGGATTGCAAAAACTGAAGCCCGGCACAAACCTGTACTTTCCCCAGCCCCGGTCATATCGGTAATCGCTGATATGGCTGTCAGAGAAAACCTGCTCGCGGTGCTGGAACAGGTATAATTTTTTTTAGAGAGCCCTGAGAGTAATTCCCAATAGGAGATATTCGGTTTTGACGTTCAAAGGAGCGCACTTTACATGAATCCGGGCCTGGGCTTGATTTAATTATGAGGGTAATGCGGGGGACGAGAGTTTGAAATTTTTGGTTTTGTCGAAACGGGAATGAACGGGAGTTCGCACCCGAACCATGAAAATTGTTTTTTATGATTCTCCCCCGCCTCAGGGCCTCTCTTTAGGCACGGCGGGGCAAGGTGGTTTTAGTTTTTTAGTCACTAAATCGCCGCGGGGGTGCCCCGTCGGGGGCGACGACGTTCATCGCAACTGGGGGTATGGGGGTCTCAACCCCCATCGCTTTAAAGAGGACAATTTACTATGAAAATAGAACTTCCGTTTTCATCCAATATGCTAGTGGCCCGTCGGCATCATGTCCGGTTTCATGGTCTGGGAGTGAACATAATGGTTCATGCCCGTTTCATCAGTGCCGATTTTTTAAATTTAGTCCCGAATAAATGGTAATCGATCACCGTACGATTGCACTTGCATGCGCATCGAACGGGTTCGTTCTCATTGCGAGTGAGAAAAGATACGGGTAATGCTTTTTGAGATGCTGCATATAGGTCAGCCACTCCACCACAAGCTGACTGTATACCCGGGTGATGTCTCCGGATAAATGACTATAATCGGTTTGCGGGAGATTCACCAGTTGTTCCCGGGAGATCAGCTCTTCTGCCAGATGGAAGACTGCCTGCATGAGATCGGTGAACCGGTCATGTTCGTAGAGTTGCGGGTTTTCTAGCAGGGCCAGCATGAATGTCTTGTGCTGCGAGAGGAAATTATGCAATTCCTCTAACGGAAGAGAATGGCTGTCAAGCTGGAATGAATGGTCTTTCAGGAGGGCATGAGCTTTTTTAAAATCGTCGTCAGACCAGGTATTCGAAACCAGCAGAGCATCCCGGATTTTGTCAATGTCTTTATCGTGCACACTGAATTTTCTCAGCAGCCTGGTACCGACCTCGGAATAAAAAACCCCAATGATCATATTCAGTTTAGCCAGCCGTTTTTCCCGCTCACGCTGGTCAATGATGAATTCAACAACATCTGCGGCCAGGCCGACAAAACAGGTTACTCCCGCAAGAATGATCACCATCACAAGCAGTTTGCCCAAAGGGGAAAGGGGGTGGATATCCCCGTATCCTACCGTAGCCAGCGTAACGACCATGAAGTAAAATGCATCTAATGGAGAGAGATGTTCGATGGCCATCATGCCAATGACACCCCCAAGGGCAACAATCAAAAATACAATCAGATATATCCGGAGCCTGAGCGGTATCGGTTCCATCAATCACATTCTTTTTGTTATACGTAAAAAAGAAATCCCTTGATACAGGTTTATACCCCCGACCAGATTCCTGACATAAGGTTAGAATCGTTTCGCAATCCGGGCCCTTCACACGCTTTGTTACAATATTCCGGACGCCCTACGCGTAACCCTCCCCACATTACCTAAAAGAGGGTTCATGCCCTGTTTATTGGTAAATGGGCGGGGAGGGAAACTACCGTTCTCCCCATTAATAATATGAACTGAACGTCACCCCGACATTCACATTTTTCTTTGCATACGCTCCTAATGATGGATAATTCGTATTATCGAGAACAAAATAATAGGTGTCATCAAACGGCGCAGTCAGGATGTACTCAGTATTGATTATGCTCAACTGGTTCCGAGATTGCCAGGTGTATTTTGATTGTGGATTCTTCTCAGCATCTTCATATTTTTTAAAATTGGAGGAATCCATCACCATAAGATCTATCGGAGATCCATCAGTCTTGATAGAAATTTTTTTCATATCACCCTGTTGCATATCAAGCCTGTAGTAATAGTAATAATTATTCTGGATCTGTACCGTCGAGGGTGTGCCGGCATGCCAGGAACTGTAAGATGTGGTATAGGTCGATCTATATGTTGGAGGATATGTCTGGGACGTCTTAATTGGCATTGGTGTTATCACAGACGTTATTATTGATGTTTGCACCGGAGTTGGTTGAATTGTATTAGTAATTTTATCCTCAGTAGAGGGTTGATAGTTTGCATATGCCACTATAAATCCGATAGCCCCGATAAACAAAATAATTCCGATCGTAGCACCAAGTATTATGAGAATCGTTGTGAGGCCGGATTGTTTTTTTGGCGCCGGGGCTGGTGGAGAAGGTGGGGACACATAGACCGGGGGAGCAAAAAGGGAAGCCCCGCAGTGTTCACAAAATTTACCCTCTGGAGTAGATCTGCCACAATTTGGACAGATAACAGGTGCCATATTTTTACCTCTCGTTTTAATTATATATCTTCTCTCGTATTTGGTTGTAAAATAATTACTATCACGGTATTGTTAACAACGGATTATAATCGGGACTTTGCCAAAGAACCTTTTTGTATTATTGAGAGCTTCACCCCAATGCCCCATTAACACGGTGTAGTCCCTTTTCCCGGATCACCACATCTATGGCAGGAGCCATAATGTCCGGTTCACCGGATATCGGTCGGTTATTTTCACTCGTCATCCCGGATGCTCCGGTTCGCTTTACATCACTGCATTCGATTGGCAAATACCATGATTTTTTAAATTCACCGGTAAAACCAACCTTCATATTCGCGTTCTGGTAGCACTTTCCGGTCCAAATGAGGTAAACTATGTCGCAAACGCTGCCTCGAAAAAAGTGTTATCAATAATCTTAAAAAGGGGACATTTTACCTTAATTGGGTAAACAGAACAAGAATTGCCAGAATCGTCTCTAGAATACCCCCGACCAGATTCGAACTGGTGTCGCCGGATCCAAAGTCCTGCATGATTGACCGCTACACTACGGGGGTTTTTATTTTACTGGATCGTGAATCGGACATTTTTCCCTTTGGAGAAATGTCATAATACCTATGCATTTTAGCACTATAAGGATAGCTTTCACCACAGTCCTTTTTCAGGCAATATTAAAGTAAAAGGTGAATCCAATCAAACGAACTTTTTTAAAATAATATGGCTATCGGGCAGCGCTACAAAAAAAGATATTCAGGATCCAATCACGATATCAGTGCGTTTTTCCGTACTGGTTTTCTTTCCGGGTTCTTTTTGTTCAGGTGTACTTGTTTCATTGTGTTTGGGGATGGGTTCTTCATATTTCTGGATATGTTTCGGAAGATGTGCCAGTATTTCCCTGCTGACTTTGAGATGTTCTTTCATAACAGTTGACAATTCAGCCAGGATTTTATTTTGTGCGGTTATGAGTACCTCAAGTTCACGGGTAGATCCCAACACCGATTCTGAAGATTCTTCAGCAGGCTGTTGTTTCTTTATAAACTCACTACGGCGTTTCCAGATTTTACTGATACTGTCAATTCCTTTCTTTTTTGTGGGAAAAACTTGCCGGTACCGTTCGTAAAATTCATGACTATCGTCACACTGGATAACGAGATCAATCTCTGCATCATCGATTTTTTCGTATTTTCGTTTATGAGTCTTTGGCATATAGTAAAACATTGGATATTTTCGAATTTGAATCTATCCACGTCAATGAAGGAACCTAAAAATTAATTGGAATTGATGAAATGTTAAAAATAAATCTGAACGGATTGATGATATTGAATTGATACAAAAATTCAGTCATAAGAACAGATTTTTCTAAAGTATTGAATCTCAAGAAAACATGAGGTGAAATTTTTAAATTGGAATTATTTCAATAAAATTAAGAATTGTCCTTATAAGAGGGATTTATCCAAAAAATTGGAATATCAATATTAAAAAAATTTGAAAACTATTCTGAAATATTTGATGATAATATTATTTCAGATACTGCGATATCAAACGAGATAGAAATGATGAGATTTTCAGATATAATTTTAGATAATCCAAAAAAATTGATTTGAACCGCTTATCAGACATAGTTTCTGATTTCAAGAACATTGGATTAATGCGATTTTTTAATAAAAAAATGAAACAAATTTAAAAGATTGGATTTTTACAATAATCACTTCTTGAAATAGAATTTCAAAAATAATTGAAATATTTGAATTTTATATCGTAGAATACTAAATAAATGAGAAAAATTTGATTTGAATACTATTTTTATAGTGTAAAAACAAACTAATCAAATTGTTTGATACAATAATTTATGAATGCCAAATTACGAGAATTGAATAGGATTTACATAGTATTGAATTGAGAATTTTTGTATCGGATTATCCATTATCCCAGTTCCCGATTCCCTGCATTATTTCGAACTGGTAAAAGAAGTAATCAGGATATCTATAATTTCCCCCATGTAATCATCAAACCCATATCTTTCCAATGACCCGATGATCGCTGGAGAGCTAAAAGATATCCGGAAAATTGTTTGTATTCGAGAAGTTGCCAGGATTCAAAAGATCTATCGCCCTCTCTTCTGAATCGTGATATTTACACCATAATAATTTCATGTTTTTTGAGCAAATCTGAACAATTTTTCCGATTTTTTATTATCATAAAAAAACAGGGACGCGAGGCCCAAGGATAATATAAACACACCATACTTGGCCTATTTTTTTAAATGAAATAAGGACATTATATTATATAGCATCATATGGTTTATGTTAAGAAATGGTCCCACAGGAATAAGAACAAATATATCGATATTTGGACGTTAAATAAAAAAATAACAAAAAATTGAGATATTTTACATTATTACAAAAGAAAAAAGGATGAGGCAATTTCTTGTCATTTGTTCAATACGGATAAGCCAAATTAAGCTCTGTTGAAATCCTGGAGGGAAAGGAGGAATCGCTCTTGGGGGCTACAGCACATCGTGCTTCCACCCCCGTCGCTCGGGCATCCCCCAAAATTACGATAACCCGCAGAAGGTTGATGAGAATTTTTTAAAAAGGGGGCCAAGGGGATACTCTCCTTGGGCTGCTTCCCCCACAGGGGGAGAGGGGGTCATCCTCATATCAGCTGCTGATAATAGGCAAGCAATGGGAAATAGAGAATTTCAACAGAGCCCTAAATTATATTTTCTCGTTGGGTGTTGATAGCGGGAAAAACTGCTGGTAGACCTGCCGGCGCTCATCAATATCAGTATGCAGATAGATCTCTGTGGTTTTGATAGATGTGTGACCAAGGTTTTCCTGGACTACCCGAAGATTCTTTGAACGTTTATACAACTCACTTGCATAACTATGGCGAATCTTATGCGGAGTGATACCGTTGGGGGCATAATGCTTGAAAATATGCTGGATAGCACGAGAGGAAATGTGCTTTCCCTGTTGGCCAATAAAAAGAGGGCCAACGATCCGGTTGCCAATAAATTTTAGGATGTCAGCAAGGGTATCGTCATCAACAAAGACAATACGAATCTTGTCACCTTTACCCCTTATTCGGATTGTGTGCTCATCAAAATCGATGTCCTCAACATTCATTTCACAGAGTTCTGATACGCGAACACCGGTGGCATATATTGTCCTGACAATGAGCTTGTCACGCGGATCTTCTATCGAATCAATCAGTCTGAGCACCTGGTTATGTTTGAGGTATTTCACATCCTGCTGTTTAATTCTTGGACGCTCAATACCCGTCAGAGGGTTTGTACTGACGGCACCCTGAGTGTAAAGAAACCGGTAAAAAGAACTCATTGTCGAAATAATCCGATGAAATGTCTTCGGTTTGTACGTTTGCATTGACGAGACAAATGAGAGGAAATCTGTGACCATAACCGGTGTTACTTCAACACTGGTATCAAGGCGGGCATTTTCAAAATCCTTCCAGTAGATGACAAGTTTGGTCTTCTCAGTATTCCGCCGGAGCCAGACATAGTAAGCAAAGTGTTTGATCACCTGCTCATAACTGTCAAGGGTGCGGGGTGAATAATTGCGCATCCGGAGGTAGTTCCGGTAACTTTTGAGCCACTCCGAGAAATACCCGCTTTCCATGCTCTATTCTATCATATCTCGAATAAATAAAGGTTTTCGTAGAATACCTATTCTGCGAAGTTTGGAATTATGAAGGTTTTTTTCAGTTTTTCACACAAAAATAATTTACACATTTCATCATTGGCAGAAAAAAATTTAAAATTTTATTATTACTCCACGCCTTATAATCAGTAAATTCAGATGCTGTACTCCAAATGTCAATAAGCAGGGAAAAACAAAAGGCCCAAAACAGGCCTTTTTTTCATTGAGAGGGTCCAATGACCCATCACACATGAGATCGTTGACTGGAAGCCCGCTATTGGCTTTCAAACACAATTAACGTCGATGAATGAACCATCTCACTTAGGAATATTGTTTAGGGAATTCATCAGGGTGCAGCTCATGGATTATCTTTTTGATTAAATCATAATTATAGAGTGCAACAATAAATGTCCTTTTTGCTGATAGAGTTTTTATCAGCTTGCGAGATATTTTCTGTTTTTGTTGAAAATAATTTTGTTATGGTAAACTGATGCTGGAGTTATCCAATCAAGAATTTCTTGCTTTCGCCAGTTATTGTATTGCTGGTCGAAGTTCCAGAGTTCACGTTAAAGTGGCTCATGGAGTAAAACACTTTGAGAGCGATGAATTCCAGGTAAAGAATCTTGTGATAGTGTTCAATCTTATCGCAATCGCTCATCTTCTAAGGTCCGCCGAAGATGAGTTTGATTCCATGTTTCTATTCTTCATCTTTGAAAAATTGGAAGACGAATTGTTTCCATTATTGACATAAATTTCTCATCGGATTCGACACGGGCGAAGTGCCCCACGGAGAGCATTGACTGCGGAGCAGCATCTTTGTGAAGATAATTTTTACACGTTACCCAATAACATGGGCAGTCATCAGTAAAACAGGTGATTTATATCTTGACGACTCCTCGTATACAGAACTGAAACGTATCGCCCTGCCAACATAATATCGACTTGAAGGCATAGTAATCGTTTGCCGGCTGGTTGGGGTTTCGCTTTGACTCGGATAAGAAGACTGTTTTTCTTGAGGATACGATAAACGATTCTCCATGAACAGGGGAGGTTGAACTGGTGCGTGATACGACAGACGCTCCATGTCGGGTATTTCTTTTTGAATCGGATAATTCATTGTTCCAACAACCGGGAAAATTACCCGGGAAGACCGTTTCGGCCGGATCTTTTTGGCTGTAATCCTTTCTCAGGGTCATGACTATGAGCTTTTGTCTATCGCCTCACCGTCCTTTCGGAGATAATATTGGTCTCTCCTATCTCCTTTGCACTTCCGATCCCTTCGTCATAGAATACGACTGCTTTGATCCTGATCTCCATTGTCGCTTTCACCTTCAAGCACCAGATCGGTGCTCTTGAAAGCGGATAGAAATACTGGCACACTATAGGAATTGTTGAACCATGGCCTGATGGAGATTAACATGAAGAAACGGCAGCCGTAAAAGTATTTCTGCTATGAACGGATTCACTCCATGTCGATGAGGCAGGGGGACTAGAAATCATTCAAGCGTGATGGATCGAACAAATGGCTTGTCGCATTCATAGATGACTCCTCCCGGTTGATTACCTGCTATGGCGTGTTCGATCCTCCGACCCCCGAAAACACGATTACTGTCCTGAATCGAAGGAGCCATGAATACAGAACTTTTCGCAAGATCCTGACCTGCCTAATACCCGGTTCGTTTTAACCAGAGACCGAGAACGTGCGCAACATAAATTAAGGGATTTCCTTGATCATAACAACATCAAGCTCATCTTCACCAGGGTAAACCACCCCCAGATCAACGGGAAAATCTAACGGTTCTTCGGAGAGGTCGGGCAAATAATTAAAATGTTTAGCCTGTTGAGAAAATTGTTCGATTGAAGAATGTAATCGATCCTCACACGAGTCTCGATTACGATGATTCTGCCAATGTCTTCTGGTATCGTTTGCGTCATGAGAGTGTGTTTTCATATACGCAGAAATGGTTATATCTATAAAATTAATTCGGGATACCACAATAAATAATCCTGATACACAAGGCAATCGAAGAAAATACCATTATTTCTAATAAAAGTGAAAAACCTCATTTTAAGAGTATTATCTAAAAAAGAATTCATTTTAAGCATTTTTGAGGGGATTAAATCGTTGTATTTATTTTCAAATAAACCATATGATGCTATATGTAAAAGAGCCTTTTTTGACAAGTTTCCAGCACCCCAAGTCAAGTTTGACTAAAAAAAAATTTGAACGAAAAAAACCGAAATATCAAGTCAGATAACAATTGAGGTAAAGAAAACATATCCGAAATTTATGAAAGACTCTTTTTAGATAGGGGGAAAATTCTCCCAATTACAAACGAAATTTTCACAACACAGTAAACGACGTTATACCACAGGCAAAAAAGGATCTGCAGTTATTATTACCCAAAGAGTTGCAGAAATGACCCGTGTGCAGACTATAATTTGTATAACCAGTCTGGCAGTTATCGATGCCGTACGAGGAGTCAAAAACCTTTACCTTAAACGCATATTTCTCCAGACCTTCATTTTTTATCGAATAATAGAGTGGGTTCATGCAACCACACCATCAGATACTAAAAAAGAAAGGTAATATACCATTTTAACACCTAAAATCAACAGGTTTTTCGTGGATTTTTCGATCTTAACTATCCTGTTTGACGCTCCTGGGGGCTTCGGCATTGCCTCAGCCCCCGCCGCTGTGGCCTCCCCCATATAGCGATAAGAACTAAAACTGTTCATACACTGGTGATATGATTATTTTTTTCTCTTCATCCACTTTTTATGGATGCATTTCGGTCACTAAATTTTTGCCCAATCTTTCTTCGTAAATTGAGAGAGAAGTTAGGTGCTAAACTAGCAGTTTACCCAAAAAAAATGGATATCTTTTAAGTTGAACCGGAAATATGACAAAATCATAATCCTAAACCCAGTCCAAAAATTTCTCTATTGAATGAAGAGCGCTCCTATGAAGATTACATGCAGGCATATTATTGGGATCGATTCAGAAAAGAAATTGCTCCCATAAGAAAAACAGAAAAATCTCTGCATTTTCTCAATAAAGAGAGTAATCAAAAATATACCCAAATCTGGATTATTTTTTGAATATATTCGATTTTTGACGCTAAATTTTACTGATCAGATCATCCCCAGCGACATAATTATAGGGTATAATAAACCATATAATGCTATATATAAAGCGGCCAAATAATCAATTATCTCTTAGAAAATGTTCCAATAAAAACATAAACCAATTATTAAAAGGTGTACGATAATGGACAGCGCAAATATCCAGCAGGAAATCAATAAATATAAAAAATTCAAAAAAGTTGATGGAGCAACCTATCATAAAGTAAACCAGTTTTTACGCAAAAGGACATATATCACCGCAAGAGAATGGGCGCTTGCACGTTTGTGCACAGATTTCCGCACCTCCGGCGGTGCTGAAATGACTTTTATTGGAAACCATCTGCCTGATCTTGTCCCTTTTATGGAGGATACCTATACCCCCCAGGCAGTGAACCAGGCACGGAATTCCTTTAAAAAAAAGGTGCGCAAATCAAGTGCCACTTTTTTTTATGGTGCAATGTGCGGGTTCTTTACCACTGACGAACTGGATGATTTACTCTTTGAAGCTAGCGAAGTTGCACGGTTTTTACTTGAAGTGGAAGGGACAACTTTGGATATTGATGAAGAAATCGATATAGAGGATCGGATCACCAAAGTCATGCGAAGTGTTGGAGAAGCTGCAAAAACAATTCTCCGTACAAGAGGAGAAGAGACCGAAGCAGGAAACATACCTCATGATGGAGGACGTGATACACCAAAAAAAATGTCGGGATCCAAGGAAACAAATAACTCTATCCCACAAAAAACAAAGAGAAGAAAGAAAACCACCGAAATAATTTCTTCACATAATCCCCCCATTGGACCGGGACCTCTTGAAAAGAGGGAAGATTTCCCCGTAGTTACGGAAAAATCTGCCATACGGGGGATTATATCAACCGAACATATCCAGTCAAATGCTTCACCAACGGTCAATAAGGAGCAGGAGAACATTTCCGATCAACCTGCAACTCCACTTACAGTATCAATTAATGATGAAAAAAGGGTAAGAATAGTCAGCCCTAATAAAGAAGAACTCGAAATTGCTGGAGATAAGACCCCATGAAGATAATTCAGATTGTTGGCAGATCAAATTCCGGTAAAACCACATTTATCAAACAGCTTATCCCAAAACTCAAAACCAAAGGGCATGTTGCAGTTATCAAGCACCTTGGAGACCATTTATACGAGCTTGAAGAGGGAAAAGATACGACCGGTTTTTTTGATGTTGGTGCTGATATTTCAGTAGGAATCGATGCTGATAAATCCGTAGTTGCGATACGTAATAACTCATTAAAGGGTGCGTTAAAGCTCCTTTTTGATCAAGGTATAGATTTTACCGTTATCGAAGGATTCAAACAGCAGGCATTCCCCAGAATAGTAATAGGAGATCTCGAAACAGACCACTGTGTTCTTACCAACCCTTGTCCTGATGAGGTCCTTGCATCACTCAATGCCTTTGAAGATTTTTGTCCTTAAAAAGTCGCTGGAGTAGGAAGACATGAAAGTAAAAAAGGTCCAAAAACGGTTGTTCGGTACCAATGGTGTAAGAGGGATTGTTGGAAAAGATCTGACACCCGAACTTGTCCTTTCCATTGGAGAAGCTTTCGGAACGATGAGAAAAGGAAAAATCGCGGTTGGCAGAGATACACGAACCAGCGGTGAAACCCTTATCAACGCAGTTAAGTCAGGACTCCTTGCTGTAGGTTGCGATGTAACGGATTGTGGCATCCTCCCGACGCCGGCACTCCAGTATCTGGTAAAAGATACATTTGATGGCGGGGTGATGATCACCGCATCTCATAATCCTCCAGAATATAACGGCGTTAAAATCATTGAATCTGATGGAACAGAAATGGGGGACGAAGAAACCCTCAAACTCGAAGAAAGAATATTTACACATTCCTATTCCGCAAATTCCTGGGAACATGTAGGACAAGAAACCGTCGCACCTCACCTGATTGAAGACTATATCACCGCAATTGCGAATCTTTTTCCCGGCAAACCGGGAAAGGGAATTACTGTTGTTGTGGACCCGGGTTCAGGCCCTGCCTGCTCCACAACATCGCAGATACTCACCCGGATGGGTTGCAGGGTGCTGACGATTAATGGTATTTTGGACGGCACATTTCCCGGAAGGCTTCCTGAACCATCACCGGAAGGTCTGAAGGGGCTTGCAGCTCTCGTTGTGAGCAGCGGTGCTGCATTCGGTATTGCTCACGATGGTGATGCAGATCGCGCAGTGTTTATTGATGAAAATGGACAATTTGTAGAAGAAAACCAGGAATTTGCACTTATCGCAGACCACATATGTCACCAGAAAAAAGGTGCAATTGTTACCCCGGTCAGCACGTCACAGATGGTTGAGATCGTCGCGAATAAGAACAACTGTACCGTGATTTACACACCCGTCGGGAGCATCTATGTTGCCCGCACGATGCGATCGTTCATTGAGAAGGGGCACCATGTTATTTTTGGGGGTGAGGGAAATGGTGGACTCATCTTCCCCGACCATCAGTTCTGCCGTGACGGGGGTATGACCGCTGCTACTATGGTAGCAATTCTTGCTTCACGCGGACAGAAATTATCGTTGTTATTAGAACAATTACCCAAGCGATGTATGATTAAAGAGAAGATATCAGCAGTCGGGGGTGCGGCCATACTCGAAACGCTCAAATCTGCATATTCTCACGGTATTATAGATGAAACAGATGGGATTAAAATATATCGGGATAATTCCTGGGCACTGGTGAGAGCATCGGGGACTGAACCGCTGATCAGGATCATTATTGATGCGGAGAATACGGATCAGGGCAGAGCACTCCGGGATGAACTTATGGAAACAATTCAAAAAGTTAAGGAAAAATAAGCCTTTTAAATCTAATATAGGTTTTTTAGTTCAGATTGGAATTATCGGAAAAAAGGATTTTTGGGGATGAATTCGAGGAATAATTGAAATTTTTATTGTTTATTAAAATTAAGGGTTTCATTATTGAGATTTCGGGTAAAAAACCGATAAATTTGCTTTAGTATCCAAAAAAAATATGGAATTTAGCGTAAATAAAATAGTAAATTTTATTAACTAATTGGGTCAAATTGAGATAAATACCTGAATTTCTTTAACCGGGAAAATAAATAATGGTTAAACCCACGGAAATAATCGATAAAATTCAACAGGCGCTATCACCAGATGATTGGAAGATCGTAAGGGATAGTATTGATGATTTACACCAGACTTGGGGACGACAGGCAAAAAAAACAATTGTCTCTGATCTTAATCATCTCCTTGTTGATACAGCCATCAAATCAAACAATCCTGCCCTTTTGTATGCCCTCCCCAGTATTCCAAGCAACGAATTAGATGCCTTATTCTCAAGCATTCTTGGGCAGTTCATTAAAACAAAGAATGATGCATGGCTAAAATCACTTCTTTTCCTGTCAGATATCTTAGATAAAAAAAGTTATCAGTCACGTGTATTTGCATTGATCGCACGGGATCTCATTGAAGCCGGCGTATCTCATTCTGATCCTTCGTTTATCGAACAGGGTATGATCATGCTCGAACGGATCAGCTTCAGGAAGTACCGATCTGATATCATGATCGACATTATACCACTTTTGATAGTCTGGTCGATCACAACACGTGATGAAAAACGTCTCCGTAGTTCACTCAGTCTTATTGAGGATATCAGCGATATCTCAAAACGTGCGGTCCTTCACTCTGAACTTGCAAAAGCAATTGCAACTATAGCAGTTCTGGAAAGGAATCGTCCATTATTCATAGAGAGTATCAAAATTGCATCCGATATTCACCAGAAGATCCGTAGACAGAACTGCGTAAATTTAATCATTGAGAATGGAATTAAATCTGCGTTTTCCGGAGAATTGTCTGATATTACAGAATTTATCCGTAACTTTGAAGATAGTAACTCGGATAAGCAACTTGAGATTATCAGCGCCCAGGTAGATCAGCTTCTCGAACGCGAAAAGGACAAACAAAAGATCGCCAAAATACTACAATCCCTCTGTGAGACCCTACCCTTTGTTACGGGAACTCTTATCATTGATCTTCTCAGGAAGGCAGAGCAATCAGGAGATATCTGGTATCTTGAATCTGCAATGACACTTCAACAGCTTGAAAAAAATCCTGATAAATACCCAATACGGGAGATAATCAAAGCAGGAATCTCTGTTTCCCGTCACTCGAATGAAATAAACATGCTTTCTGAACTGGTACCCATTATTGAAAAAAACTGCAATACTGAATATTTATCCCGGGTTTATTTTCAGTTTTCACAAATTATTGTCAGTTCAGGAGATTTTGAATCAGCACTCGACATATTTGGGAAAGTCAATCATGAATCCGAAAATATTTCTTCCTACACAGATTGCTTAACCAATCTCCTGATCACTGGAGTAAAAAAGAATTCAATTGCAAAGATTAACAGTTCAATTCTCCAGACGATTCCCGTAGAAATTTCCTATAATGCGATATATCAGGCAGTCATTAAAATTTCTAAGGACTCTTCTTTTGATGAAATAATCCCCCATATCCATTCTATGAAAGATCTTATCCTTTTACATCCCCGAAGGGATTCTCTCTTTCTTGAATGCATCACCCTTCTTGTGGACCGGGGTATCCTCAATACTCATGAACCGGATATCCTGATAAAACTCGCGGATTCTATCAAAGAATTGTCATTAAAAGAACGAGCTATTTCAAGTATTGTCATAAAAATTGCCCAAATTGGTGTGCAGCGAAAAAACCGTGATTTCCTTCAGAGAGCTGTTGGACTGACCTGCCAGATAAATGGACAAAAAACCCGATCTGCCACATTGAGCAGGATTATCGATGAAGCAGCGATCCTGGCAGCTCAGCAGGGAGATCTTGATCTCCTTTTAAGAATGAAAGAATGGAGCAATTCCCTTCTTGAAAAAGATCTGGCAGTCTTGGCAATGGCTAACATCATTGAGGGAATAATAAAATACTCAATTGATAACCGATCACCTGAGGCGCTCGAAAAGGCGTACATAATCGCACAGGATATCGATGCACCTGCATTAAAAACCCAATTACTTGAACGTATTGCTAAGTGTTTTATTGAAATTGGATGTATTTTACTCAAAGAACCGTTAATTCAATCACGTACTCAAGAGGTTTCAATGACTGTACCTCCATTCGAGCGCGCTCTGGAGATAATTAAAAAAAGTGTAAAACCCCAACAGATCTCCCTTAAAATTGCTGGATTAATAGATGTGATAATCTCCTATTCAAAAACGAGTGACAATCCGGATTTTATTATCCCTCTTGCGATATACTCTGTTGAAATCAGTAATGCATTAGAACGGGATGCGATGATGTCCCGGATTATCTCAAACCTCAACGAGGATACTCCCCTTCACGGTTCGACTGATCCCTATGAAATAATGGCATACCTCCTTCAGAGAAGTGAACGAGCCCGATCAAATCCAATTACTATCAATCTGATGTATCGCGTCCTTCACTTGATACAAGATCCCTACAATCGTCTCACAGGGTTACTAAACCTTGCAGATTCTGCATTTAAATCGGGGGATACGGAACATTCATCAGAAATTCTCAAAGAAGTTTTTGATTCATTACAAAATCTTCCGGCAGAATATCAGAAAGTAATTGTTTTAGCGGATCTGACAACACTATTCTGCCATATCGATCAGAAAATGGCAAAGAATTGCCTTGATGTGGGAATTCAAATTCTGGAATCCGTAGAATTTCCCAATAGCACGATTGCCCGCCGGCAGATTATTTTTGCAATCGTCAGCCTTAACACAATCACTCCCGACAATTCATTAGTTAATGTCGCATTCAATATCGTATCGAAAATCAAAGAACCAGTCGATTACATCAATTCACTTATTGCAATGTTCCGAATGGTAAGTTACGATAGTGATCAATGTGTTGAATTGCTCACTTTAATGGTGGAGGCTGCAGAAAAAATACCCTCACCCTATGAACGGGCATCAATAATTCTGGATATTATCCCTTTCTCACTTCAATATAGTAAAGATGAAGCATTCCTGCCTTTACTAAAAAAGGCAGATACATTAACAAAACATATCAATATCCAGTATATCGCTGACACAATCCGCGACAATGTTGCCCAGACATATTCGATGCTGTACACAACACGGAATAATAAGAAATATTTCAGCTATGCAATTGATACTACAAAGACTATTACCGATGATGAGTTGAGACATCATCGCTTTATGCAGCTGGGGCAAAAAGAGTCTCATGAGATTCCCAGTCATTATAGTAAGATCAGGGCAGTGTCGGAAAAAATTATTGATGACGGGGCTCATCCCAACCAGATAGCCTCACTTGAACGAATTATCCGTTCGGTTGCCGATCGCGGAAAAGAAGCGATCTTTTTCTGTGACCTTTCAATTCTATTCAGAAGAGAAGGCAATAGAAAACTCTCAAAACGCATGATGCAAAGTGCAATAAAAGAGGCGCAGATAATCCGGCCACTTTCCCGAAGGGCTTATGTTATGTGTGATATTGCTATGAAGAGTCATGCTGCTGGTTGTGAAAGTGCTGCTCAGGATGTCCTTGATTGTGCCATTGACGCAGCGACAAATATTCGCCAGTCAACTCTCCGTGATGAAGTGTTCGATGAACTCGGACATGCAATTAAAATTATGCAGGGGATCTGATGGTGAAAACAATAGAAATATTCATCTCGGGAAGGGTCCAGAAAGTCGGATTCAGGGCATGCGTACGGAGAATCGCCACCGATTTGAAACTTAGCGGAACGGTTATGAATTTACCTGACGGAAGGGTCCACATTTATGTAACCGGTGAATTGATGATTCTTGAAAAATTTGTATCAATGGTGTATGGTTGTCCCCGTGCAGTAATCCGCGATCTCCGGCAATCAGAAATTCAGTTAAAGGTTTTTGACGACTTTTCAATTATCAAAGGAGAGGGACGTATCAGTACAGGGCTTTAAATTCACCATTATTACGTATTGCATTTGAGAGATTTGATACCTGTTCATCGATTTTGTTATTGTTTATTGTATCATGAAATGTTTTAATGAGATTTCTGATTAATTCATCTGATAGCATGCACCGATCATTGGTGAGTTCATAATCTTCAGGTATAAGGGATTCGCGGGCGATCCTAAAAACTACTTTATCAATCATTTCAGATTTCATCGACTCAGCAATATCATTGACCAGACCCCCATTACCTTCATGCAACAGGCCAATGTCAGGGTCCAACCTCGCCCCGATCAGTGAAACACAGCAATTGCCAAACAGCATTGCATAACCAAATGAGAGCATGGCATTGATGGGATCTATCTGAGGACGCAATGTCCGTCTCCGAAATCCAAATTCGGGCTTGGTGTTGCGCGACATGATCTCATAATACATATCAGAGGTCAGGCGGTGCAGACGGCGGATCTCGTCGAGTTTGATCAGGTATGCCATTTCCTCTAAGGACTTATGAAGGAAATCCGACTCACCTTCATAAAAAAGCACCACATTCTGCGTCTCCTGCAGGCGATTAATAGCGACAAGGCGGGACTTCAATGCTCCCTGAGCAATAACCGTTGCATAGCGATGTCGTGATCCGGTTTGCTGTGCATGATACACCTCCGGATCGTTATGGTAGCCGAAAGGGCTGATAATCCCAATTGGATTCCCATCTGGTTCGAAAAATGAGATTATTGCACCTTTTTTTATGAGCTGCGTAATCGTTCCCGAGCTTATCGTATGGCCACCAACGATGAGAAGATTTTTTACAGATTCAAGAGGGTATTCTTCAACGCTGTTTTTTTTCTGGACAATTAGCTTTGTTTGTGTCGATTTGATATGAGAGCCAAACCCGCTAACCGACAACCAAGGATAATTCGTTTCCATAAACCCCGTATGATCCTTCCCAATTCAGATAATTACTACCACATTTCCACAGATTAAATCATCGTTGTACCTTTTAGGGAAGTAGAGAGTAAGTTACAAAAGTCCGGTTCCCAATATTACCTAAATTCTGCATTTTCGGTGGATATATACCGTAGTCAAGACATAATTTGTCATGCGATAGCATAACAGAGGTCGGAGATGTTCTGGGATAAGCAGATTGAAACCCTGAAACCTGATGATTTACAGGCACTTCAGCTCAAACGTTTGAAGAAAACGATAAACCAGGCACAAAAAGTTGGTTTTTTTAAAAAGCGTCTTTCCGAGGCAGGAATCACGACATCATCGATAAAAACACTGGATGACATCCAGAAAATACCTTTTACCAAAAAACAGGATCTTCGGGATGGCTATCCTTTCGGGTTGTTCGCAGTTCCTCTAAGGGATATCGTCCGCATCCATACAACATCGGGAACAACAGGAAAACCTACGGTTGTTGGATACACAAAAAAAGACCTTGATGTCTGGGCAGACCTGATTGCACGCAATATGACCATGATCGGTGTTGGAAAGGATGATATCTTCCAGAATATGGTCAATTATGGCATGTTCACTGGGGGTCTTGGTTTCCACTATGGTGCAGAAAAAATAGGGATGACGGTTATCCCCAGCGCCACAGGGAATACCAAACGCCAGATCGAAATGATCAGAGATTTTGGCGTGACAACAATTCACTGCACACCCAGTTACGCAATGCATCTTTCGGAGGTTGCAGAAGAGATGGGTGAATCTCTCGATAGTCTCAAAACAGGAATTTTCGGGGCTGAGCCATGGTCAGAAAGTGTACGGCACACTCTTGAAAAAAGACTTGGTGTAACAGCGTACGATTCATATGGCCTGAGCGAGCTCTTTGGACCGGGTGTTGCATTCGAATGTGAGGAGCGTGACGGGCTCCATATCTGGCATGATTCCTATCTGGTTGAGATCATTGATCCAATTTCCGGAGACCGTGTCTCAGATGGAGAGCGTGGGGAGTTGGTAGTAACCCCGCTGGTCAAAGAAGCCATGCCTCTGCTGCGATATCGTACCGGTGATGTTACGATGCTGATGGAAGATGGCTGCCTGTGTAAAAGAGCGCAGAAGATCGCCAGAATCACGGGAAGAAGCGATGATATGCTGGTCATCCGGGGTATCAATGTGTTCCCCTCCCAGATTGAACACGTGCTCCTGAAAATCCCTGAAGTCGGCAATCAGTTTATGGTATATATCGACAGAATAAATCATCTGGATGAAATGACGGTGGAAGTTGAGATTAACAGAGACTTTTTCAGTGGCGAACTCACGGATCTGGCAAGAATCCAGAAAAAAGTAGGAAAAGAACTCCGCGATGCCCTGGAGCTGCGAACAACGGTCAGGCTTGTTGAGCCAGGATCATTGCCGCGTTTCGAAGGAAAGGCAAAGCGAGTGATAGACAGAAGGGAGGCGATTTGATGAAATGTTGGGATCCACGCATCGAGGAAATGCCCAAAGAAGATCTCCAGCGGATGCAGTACAAACTGCTAAAGAGTCTGGTGTACCGATTGTACAGTTTCTCTCCGTTTTACCACGACCGGATGAAAGAGCAGAAAGTCCACCCGGATGACATCACTAAACTTTCTGATGTGCATAAACTCCCGTTCATGTTCAAACGGGATCTGAGAGACAATTACCCGGATAAGATCTTCACGGCAACGCAGGACGAGCTCGTCCGCTATCATGTGTCATCGGGCACCACAGGAAAACCAACCGTTGTTGGTTATACACAAAACGACATAAACACCTGGACAACCTCACTGGCCCGTGCCCTTACCTCAATCGGACTGGGCAGAGGCGATGTAATTCAGGTAAGTTATGGATACGGTCTCTTTACCGGGGGACTTGGTATGCACTATGGTGCCGAGAGGATTGGAGCAACCGTAATCCCGACAAGTGTAGGAAATACCGAACGCCAGATAGAACTCATGCAGGATCTGGGAGCAACCGCTATTGCCTGCACACCCTCGTATCTCCTCCATATAGGTGAAGTTGCAGAGAAGATGGGAGTTAATATCAAAAAAGATACCCAACTGCGCACCGGAATTCTGGGTGCGGAGCCATGGACGGAGGGGATGCGCAACCGCATTCAGGAGTGGCTTGGTATCAATGCATATGACATCTATGGTACCAGCGAACTATCAGGCCCGATGTTTACTGAATGTGCGGAACAAAAAGGATTCCACATCTGGTCGGATATCGCACTGGTAGAGATTATAGACCCCAAAACCGGTGAATCACTTGAAGCTGGGGAAAAAGGCGAGCTCACTATCACTATCCTTCAGAAAGAAGCCCTCCCTATGATACGGTATCGCATCGGGGATATCACCACAATGGAGGAAGATACCTGTGCCTGTGGCAGAACTCACCCAAGGATCCAGCGTATTCAGGGAAGAGTAGATGATATGCTCATCATACGGGGTATCAACGTCTTCCCCTCACAGGTCGAGTATGCGCTGATGGCAATTCCTGAAGTGGGGGAGCATTTCCAGATTGTTGTCGAGAAGAGAGGAGCTCTCGATGACATGCTTGTCCGTGTCGAACTGAACAAGGAGTCATTCAGCGATAAAATCAATGATCTTATGCAGATACGGCAGAAGGTTGAACACCGGCTCAGGAATTCGTTGAACGTTAATGTAGATGTCGAATTAGTCGAACCGGGCTCATTACCAAGGTTTGAAGGTAAATCAAAGAGGGTAATTGATAAGAGGTCGATGTAAATGGACACACAAAAATATGTAATCAGGCAGATTTCAATATTCTCTGAAAACCGCCCGGGCAGGCTTGCAGCCATTGCTCATGCATTGGGAGAGGAGAAGATCAATATCCTTGCTTTCAGCATCGCAGAAGCAAACGGTTTTGGCGTTGTGAGAGCACTGGTGGATCACCCGGAAAAAGCGCATGACAAACTGTTATCAATGGGATTTAATATCGCATTTACTGATGTGATTGCAGTTCGTATGAAAGATCAGCCGGGCGGTCTCTATGAAGTGGCAAAAATTCTGGGAGATGCGGGTATTAATATCGAGTATTCCTACGCATATTCCGGAAAAGAAGGTGCAGTGCTCATCCTTCGTGTAGATTTAGTTGAAGACGCGATAAAAAAGATTAAAAATTCTGGTGCAATTCTTCTGGAACGAAGCGTGTTCCACTAGAACTGCATCACTGTTTTTCCCATTTTATTAATTCTGCTACTTGAGAGAGTGTACTCCCTCTGCGGATCTCTTCCCGTATTCGTTCTTCGTTTTTCCTTACTTCCAGTGCCCTGCGTGCTACTTCATAAGCTCGCCCCGCGGGAATTACCACGACACCGCTTTCATCACCAACAATCCAGTCACCCGGGCAGACATACTGTCCCGCACACTGGATCTCCGAATTGATCTCCCCAAATCCTTTGGGTTCTCCTGCATTTGGCACGATTGCTTTTGCAAACAGGGGAAACTTCATTGCCCGTATATCATCGACATCCCGAACAGCCCCGTCGATAACAACACCCGAGATACCTTTTGTTACACAACTTAACGTAGCCAGTTCTCCCCAGGGGGCTACATGTGTACATCCGTCGTTGTTAATCACGATCACTTCATCTTTTCTGGCAACATCGATGGCTTCCACAGGTTTTGCCCAATCCCCGGCAAGCGTCTGGACGGTGACTGCCCTTCCTACCATTTTGACATTTCCGCATATTGAAAAAATCCCCGTCATCGCTCCCTTACGGTGCATTGCATCCGAGATATTGGGGGTCGAAACCTGCATTAAAAGGGATCGGATATTTTCATCCGCGGATTTTTTTTTGATCGGTTTAATCGAGGGATGGTCCATTGCAGCACGGATCTTTTTTGTTGAGCCGGTTACATCTGAAGAGCGGACAATGCCTCCCCCCACAATGACAATATCTGCCCCACCCTGCACTGCTTCTCCGGCACTCTTATAATCGATTCCGCCGGCAACTGCGAGAGGAACGTGAATTTTTCCTGATAGAGAGGTCAGGAGTTCAACCGAATCCCTTCCGGTCATCTGCTGGTCTATGCCGACATGGGCACAGATAATATCAATGCCAAGGGATTCGAGGTGGCAGGCTTGGGAAACAGGATCCTTGACATTGATCAAATCCGCCATTATCCGAACTCCATATAGCCGGGCTGCGCGGATTGCCTCTTCAATGACCGCATCATCTGCATCCGCAAGCACACATACAATATCCGCACCCGCCTTTGCAGCCATCTCCACTTCCAATGTACCAGTATCGGCAACTTTCATATCAGCAACGATAACCGTATCAGGAAAACGTTCCCTCATCGATCGAATTGCGGACATTCCTTCACTTTTTATAAGGGGGGTTCCAACCTCAATCCAGTCTGCACCGCCATCAATAGCTTCCTGTGCGATCTGCAAAGCCCGTTTCAATTCAAGAAGATCCAGTGCTACTTGCAGAACCGGTTTATTCATGATCAATGATGTTATTGGCCTGATGCTTAATAATTCCGGGGTTTTTGAGTATTGGAATGTTTTTTAAGAAAAAGGTGATCACATAATTAATTCACGCATATAAATCAGTTTCAAATTTTTCATGGAAGACTATTTTTTTCATTTCCTTTTTATTTGTCATTGAAATCTCAGCGGGAAGACCGGCCGCGATGAGTGAGACTAATACATATTGATCGGGAACATCAAGCAGGACACGAATCTGGTCAGCATACACTTTTTTCTCTCCGGCAACCCAGCAGGATGCAACCCCGTGAGCCTGCAAAGCCAGAATAATGTTTTCTGTTGCAGCACAGCAATCCTCAAGATAGTAGGTTTCTTTCTTCTCGCCAAAAACCGCAATGCATAAGGGGCATTCTGCAATGAACTTTCCATGATCTGCGATTGATGCAATATTCGCAAGTACTTCTTTATTTTTAATAACACCAAACAACCACGGCTGGAGATTCATTGCTGTGGGTGCCTGCGCAGCACATTCAAGCACGTCTTTTATTATGATAGCACTGATAGAATCAGGTTTAAATTTCCGTACACTATGACGGGATTTTATCACGGTGGTTACTACATTCATACACCGGAATGGAAAAGTAAGTTAATAAAAGGTTGCGAACCGGGAAAAATGGTTATTTATTGTTTTTTTGTGCAAATACCAGTACTGCTATTATGGCTAAACCCGAAAGGATAGCTTCGAATCCGGCTGATTTTGTTTTTGTGGGGATCAGTGTCGGTTGCAGAGTAACTACGGTTTCGGCAGTTGTGGGAGTGGCTGAGGGTATCGGGGGTTGAGTGAGGGAAGGCATGGGAGTATTTTTAGATGTCGTCAGTTTCGGAGTTGGAAAGGTTGTAGCTTTTGTAGTAGGAGTGCTTGTCGGGGAGGTAGGATTTGTTGTCGGCATATATCCACCGATAAGAGGATTCTGATCCTGATTTAGTAAACTGATTTTTCTGCTTATAGTCTTACCCGTCACACCATAATTGTCTTTCATGCTGTTGACGTTACATTCAGCCCATATCGTATACCTTCCTGGGGGATAGATAGCTCGATTGCTGGTACCCCAGATTGAATCGGTATATTGGGGGCTTGTTTGAACATGATAATCAACGATGGATGTTGTACCTCCGGTTTTGCTGATCAATGATGAAAAAATCGCTCCATCAGGAGACTGGACTTTGATAGTTATTGGGGTCCACGATTGACCTGTTCTTCCTGATATGGGCACCAGATTTGTATCAATCCTGAAACGGAGTTCGTCATCTGTGGGTACCCATTTATCTGTCACATCAACATTGACCGAAGTGTCCTCGACAATAATATCCAGTTGTGGATCTGCTATATTGAATGCCGTTCCATTTGCTTTTCCCAAGGAGTTAATGTGGTACCATACACCGGTTTGAGACCCAAATGTATTTGGAGAGACGGAGAAACTTGTAGGATTTGAAACAGGTACAATACCCGTGGGGGCACTGTCTGTAATCGATGCTGCGGATGCCCACCATCCAATCTGTGTATCCCCTTCCATTGCAAGGGTTATATCGAGTCCCTGTTCGCCAAGAAAAACCGTTTCGCCAAGACGTATTGTACTGATTGCAGCAAACACAGGACTAATCAAAAAAAGGATCCCGAATATCAATAAAACACAGCATTTTGCGTTTTTGCTTATCATATTCATCCATCTTTCCTGCTAATATATAAAATTTACAAACCCAAAAAAAACGGTCCCGGAGAAAAAGAGCGGCCGGTCTTTGAGATGCACATCAGTATCGGGCAGGATTTCGAGCGCGGGATCCTGTGCCCTTCATATTCCCGGCAGCACTGATATCCGGCGGGTCATCCCCTGTTCTCAAGCGTGAGCAGGTTGAAATTTTCAAAAATACGGTTCCCCTGAAACGTATGACTCACTTCCGGGTGCCACTGGAGCCCGTATATCTGTTTATCCGGAAGGGCGATTGCCTCGTTATTGCAGATAGATGAACGGGCAAGCAGCGTAAATCCATCCGGTAACCGTGATACTTCATCGGCATGCGATGCCCAGACGCTCATGTTGTCCGGGTAACCTGCGAGAATATCATCATGTTGGCAGATTTCTATTTCAACCGGGCCGTATCCTCCGCTGCGACCGGGATGCACGTCCCCGTTAAATTTTTTTGCGATGATATGAAGGCCAAGGCAGATCCCCAGTACCGGTAATCCGAGGTCGAGATACTGGCTGCAGTTCCCTGCACGCTCTATGGCCGGGCCACCTCCAAGAATGATCCCCCTGCATCCTTCCGCAACCTGTTCTTGAGAAGTAGTATTGGGCACCAGTTCCACATCGATCTCCAGATCCCGCAAAGCACGGTGGATGAGGTGATTAAACTGGCCGAAGTTATTGACTACATAGATAGGACGCATCATGATGAGGTTTGTATTGATGTACTATAATTCTGTTCAGCTGTAGGCACTTACCGTCTTTAGGATTTTTGCCCGGATCTCTTCAGGTGAGTGGCCAAGGAGATAAGCAAGACACATCGCCCCGCCAGCACCCATACCTTCCTTGACTTCCCCTATGCAATACCTTGCAAGGCCGGCATGCCCGATGTCCCCGAAATCCGGGTCAACATAGTAGATCTTTACCCCAATCTGCCGGGCGATCTGCCCGACATTGGCGGACGGGTCGTCCCGCACATAGGATGTGGTGACTACAGAGGGGAGACGCAATCCCAATGCCCTGATTATTGCACTCACCGCCAGCATCTGGGTGCCCCCGGCAAGGAGAAGGTGGCCGGTATAGGTGCTGGAAATTCCGGCCGCAACGGGCATCATCGGATCTCCGGTATATCGTAGTACATCCAGTGGTGCGGTCATATGGTCTGCCCTGACCCGTGCAAGCGCCATCCGGCAGATCTCTTCTTTCTGGGTAACCGGATTGTCAACAAAACTGCTGCTCACCGATGCATCGTACCCCAGTGCACGCAGTACACAAAGCGCCGTAGTAGTCCCTCCGGGCACACATTCTCCCAGCACGACAAGGTCGCTGGATGCGGAAAGAAATTTACCCATCCGTTTTCCCTGTTCGAACAATGCCTGTGCCTGCGGAACTGCATCGCGGAACCGGGGATCCTCGCCAATCTGCCCGTACACGTCAAGGCAGGGGACGGTAGGGGTATGGCGGAGCCCGGCGTTGATAAATAATGGTTGCAGGTCGCATAATTCCATCATTGACCGGGTAATCGATGCCGGTGTTGGACAGCCCGTAGGGGTGTTTGGTTTTATAGGATAACTCGTAATTGCACCCTGAACAATGAGCTCCGCATCCAGTATTGGGGTGAGAAGGGTGTTATCTGGAGTTGACCCGGCACCTGACACTCCCGGCACGGTGGAGAGCAGGGTATTTCCCAGAATCGCGCAGAAGAGCGGTTTTTTACACGTGACATCTGGTATTTCCGAGAGGAATCCCATAAGAATCTACTCATATATTTCTCTGCATTCCAGTTTGAAGATATCGGTAAAAATCCACAACGGTATAATAGTCCATTCGGTACAACACCTATTCATATGTTTGAAATTGAACAGCGGTTGCGCGAGAACGGCATCACGCTTGAAGATATTGTCGATGCTGCCATGGGACTTTATGTCTCCCACGGCATGCCGGAGGAGGAGGCGGCAGAGGAGATCATGCGCAAAATCAGGAAGTATCTGGCCGATCCCAACGTCGCATCGCTCCTCCTTGGGGCAATCCTTCTCGAAGACGAACTCTACAATAAACGAAAAAATTCAGAAATTGCCGATGACCCGGTCTTTCTGTTGAGCGATGAGATCCTCGGTATGGCGATTGCAGAATGTATCGGGGGTACCTATGCACGGTTTGAATTCACCCGGTATGACCAGAAAAAACCGGGAATACTCGCAAAGCTCGGACCGTTTCTCGATGACGCGGTCGCAGGTCTGATCGCCGGATGCACATCCCGACTCTACAGCGAATGCATATGAAAATTCTCCTTTCCCTCCTGCAGTTTACCACCATTCTTCCGCTGGGCAAACCGCAGGATCTCGAACCGTTTGCCCGCCATTCATATCTCTACCCGTTAGCAGGCTACGTCATAGGGGCACTTGTAGCACTCCCGGTTTTTTTTATTGCGAACCAGACGATTGCAGCAGCGGTTGCCATTGCCCTGATCATGCTGATATCAGGTGCCCATCATTTTGACGGGCTCCTGGATTTCGGGGATGGGTTAATGGCGCACGGGGATCGGGAAAAGCGGATCAAGGCACTTACAGACCGATATATAGGAGCTGGGGGTGTTGCTGCTGGTATCGTGATCACACTCCTCCTGTTTGCTGGATTTCAGGCTTCAACTTCACTCGTATTTGCTATAATTATAGGAGAGGTCTGTGCAAAATTTTCAATGACAGTTCTTACCGTATATGGCACTCCATTCAGGCAAGGTATTCACAGTTATCTCCACCAGTTCTCACAACCCCACTTCCTGCTCATTGCCGCACTTTTGTGTGCGCCACTTCTCTTTATTCCCATGGCTCCTCTCAAATTGATAGGTGCCATCTTAGTTGCACTATTATGCCCGACAATAATGCTCCTAATTTCTAACCGTTTGTTTGGAGGGGTGAATGGCGATGTTGTAGGTGCTACAAATGAGATTACAAGGGCAGGTGTCATTCTTGCTTTGGTGATAATTTGATTTTTCACTTCTCTCAAAAACCTATTTTCTGTTTGAATTGATTATTAAATTCATTTGAAAAAAATGCCGATAGTTCAAACGATATAGAGAATATTATGAACTAGGTGTACAGGCGCGCAAGGTGTGACAGGCTTATTTGTAAGCCGGTTGATGAATTCCATTTCAGGAAATCCATGGAAAATATTAAAAAAGATTGCGGAATAATTTACAAAAAACGAGATCTAGTACATTCCTGCAAACCCTTTATTTGCGTCATCATCGCATTCGATTGCCGAGCCATCCCGGACTAACGTGTTGAATAACATTGCAGCATTCATCAGATTATCATCGGATGCAGATCCTTTTCTGATTTCATTTAGTGCCTGCTGCTGGGGTGTCGGATTTAGTCGTTTTGCCACCCACACGCCTTTACAATATCTGCAGTATGCACAATGACTGTATACAGATACATCTCCATCAGCACACGAAACAAGTACCCGGTTTTTTTTCTCATCTCGCTCGAACGGCAAGGTCTTCATACAGAAAGGGTATTCAACCATCCGATATGATAATGCCGATGTGTATTTTACCTGTTAAAAAAGCAAAATCTCCGTCAATCGAAATGCTTTATATAGATGGGTCTCATATAAGTAATACTCGCATAAACTGACTGTAAGCGGACAGTCCCACACATTTATTTGGAGGAAGATTAATGGCATCTGACAAGCCCCACATGAATCTGGCTGTTATCGGACACATCGACCACGGAAAGTCAACAACCGTCGGAAGAATGATGTTCGAAACTGGTGCAGTACCTGCACATATTATCGAAGGTTACCGAAAGGAGGCTGCATCAAAAGGTAAGGCCACCTTTGAGTTTGCATGGGTTATGGACAACTTAAAGGAAGAACGTGAGAGAGGTATCACCATTGATATCGCCCACAAGCGGTTCGATACACCCAAGTTCTACTTTACAGTCGTAGACTGCCCAGGACACCGAGACTTCGTCAAGAACATGATCACCGGTGCATCACAGGCGGATGCAGCAATTCTCGTGGTTGCAGCTCCCGATGGTGTAATGGACCAGACGAAAGAGCACGTATTCCTTGCCCGAACCCTCGGCATTACGCAGCTCATCATCGCCATCAACAAGATGGATATGGTAAAATTCGATGAGAAGCGGTTCAACGAAGTCAAGAAGGATCTCTCCGATCTTATCAAGATGGTAGGGTATAAACCTGAAGAGACTATGTTCATCCCGATCAGTTCACTGGGTGGCCAGAATATCAAGGTTATCAGCCCTGAAACCCCGTGGTACAAGGGTCTGGCACTCATCCCGGCACTTGACACGTTCAAGGAACCCGCGAAACCAACTGAAAAACCGTTCCGTCTTCCAATTCAGGATGTCTACAGCATCAGTGGTATTGGCACTGTACCGGTTGGTCGTGTTGAGACGGGTATCATGAAGAAAGGAATGAAAGTTTCCTTTATGCCTGCCAACAAAGACGGGGAAATCAAATCCATTGAGATGCACCACGAAGAGATCCCACAGGCATTACCCGGTGACAACATTGGATTCAACGTCCGAGGTATCGCAAAAGGTGATATCCGCCGTGGTGATGTTTGTGGACCTGCAGAGGCACCGCCAACTGTTGCAGATGAATTTACTGCACAAATCGTCGTGCTCCAGCACCCCAGTGCACTGACTGTTGGATACACCCCGGTCTTCCACTGCCACACAACCCAGACTGCCTGCACCTTCATGGAACTCCAGAAAAAACTTGACCCCCGCACCGGTCAGACCAAAGAAGAGAACCCGACGTTCCTCAAGAGCGGCGATGCAGCAATTGTTGTTATCAAACCAACAAAGCCGATGGTTATTGAAAATATCAAGGAACTCCCCCAGCTGGGACGGTTCGCAGTCCGTGATATGGGAACAACTATTGCCGCGGGCATGTGTATTGCCATTAAGGCAAAACAAATGAGATAATTTTTTTTGGAGACATACCATGCAAAAAGCCAGAATTCGCCTGACAGGTACAGACTTTAATAAAGTAGAGATGGTCTGCGACAAAATCCGTGAGATAGCAGAACGCACAGGAGTGAATCTGGCCGGTCCGATACCGCTCCCAACCAAAAGGTTGGTTGTTCCAATCCGCAAGAGCCCTGATGGTGAAGGGACTGCCACATGGGACCGCTGGCAGATGCGTGTGCACAAACGCCTTATTGATATCGATGCAGACGAGCGTGCACTCCGCCAGCTCATGCGCATTCAGGTGCCAAAAGATATCGGCATTGAGATCGTATTAGAGAGTTGAAGGTGCGGCATGCAGCAGGCCGCATGCATCTCAGAAAAAATTAAAAATTTTTTCACTTTTAATAGGATTTTTATTTTTATCCTTATTGTCGCTGTATTTTTACGGTTCTGGAACCTTGATCTCAAACTCCTCCACCATGATGAAGCAATCCATTCATGGTTCTCCTATGAATTACTCACAAAAGGGACCTGGATGTACGATCCTAGCTACCATGGACCCTTTCTCTATTATGTTACCGCCGGTATGTTCTCCCTATTTGGGGATTCCGATCTGGTAGCCCGGTTGCTTCCTGCCCTCTTTGGCACGCTATTAATTCCCCTGGTATACTGCATTTATCGCATAGGGTATATCAATAAAAATCAGACTCTGCTTGTTGCCCTGTTTATCGCACTATCTCCGGATATGGTGTATTTCTCCCGCTTCCTGAGACATGACATATTCATGCTCTTTTTTACCCTGCTTCTTCTTGTTGCTATTCTGTATTATTTCGAACGTGGACATACGCGATTTGCAATTATCGCAGCTGTTGCAATGGCCGGAGCACTCAGCTGTAAAGAGGAGATGCCGGTAATCCTTCTCATTTTTGCTTCATTTTTAGTTTTTGCACTCTGGAGAAGACGCTTAACTCTCCCACCCAGATGGAAACAGGATCTGATATTCTGCTTTATACTGACCGTTGCTCTCATGGGAATCCTGTATTCAGCGTTTGGCATGCATATCGAGACACTTATAGGTCAGAATTTCCAGATGAATACCAGTGGCTGGTACAAAGCTATCGAACACTGGACCACCATGCACAACCAGCAGCGTCTTGGCGGTCCGTTTTACTTCTACATCCCCTTTTATTTCCTGTATGAACTGCCGATCTTTATCCTTGCCATCATCGGTACACTCCAGTTCATGCTTACGGGGATTGATCTCTCTATCGCATTCAAACGGTTGAAAAATATCATTTTAACATGTAAACTTTCTTTAACAACCGGAGAACTTGCTGAAATAAGTCTCCATCAACTAAAAAATTCTCGCTCGGCTTATTCAAAATCTGATGAATTTTTCCGGTTCTGTATTTACTGGATGATCCTGACCATGGCATTCTATGCATATGTCGGAGAAAAAGTACCCTGGCTGCTCATCCCCCAGCTGCTCCCCATGTGTTTTGTCGCAGTATACAAGCTGAACTGGCAGAAGATCGCATTTGCACTTGTTGGATGTATCTTCCTTGTGACAATGACCTGGCATGTCGCATTCATTCCAATGGATATCAATGAGCCAATTGTCCAGGTTCAGAACTCTGAAGATATGCGTGAGGTGATGTACCTTATTGATACATCCAATAATGTCGTTATTGCATCAAAGGATTACTGGCCCCTCCCGTGGTATTATCGTGGTGATCGCTGGAACAAAATTCAATTCTATGGCGAACGGGCTGAAAAAAATAAGTTAACAGAGAAAAATCCTGGTGTAATTATTCTTCATGATACCGAAAGCTATCCAGTTATCGACAATTATGATAAAAAAACCTATAAACTGAGTTATTGGTTCTCATTCTACGATAATGAAAAAAGATTGATCGATTACTATCTTCGCCGGGATGGGAAGATAGGTAGTATCAATATTGATGTTTTTACTATTCGGAAAACCGCATAATTTTTCTTTTTAATATTGGGATAGGAAAGACATAGAATATGAGTATTTTTTTGAATTTCATGACCTCTTCACAATACTCACTTTTAAAAACATTACTGCGATACAAGAGTACGGCGATAAAAAATTTAAGATTTCAATAAAGTTGGATTTGGATTAAAACCATCATAAACAACAGAATATAAATCAATTACAACATGAAGTTTTTACCCTTTATATACTAGACTTATCCCAATGGAACATTATGAGCGGAGCCCATTAACTGTTTTCATTGAAGGGTTGGTTCCAATCTTTTTTTGAAAACGTTGATTTTTTGCAATATTCTGGTTTTTTTATAGTCCATGAGATCTATCCAAGTTATTGTAAAACGACTGAAAATTTCTACTAAACAAGGGAGTATCTATTATCCAAACATAACGATGTTAAGGTTAACCATAACACCAAGAAGTCACGTTTTGTTAATAATATAAACCAAGATATTTATTGCCCTAATCATTAGTTAAACGGGAAAAATAACAGGATAAAATCGCCAAAAGGATCAAAAAACCTGCACAAAAATAATAAAAAGGAAAGAGATTATCCGAGCTCGTCCCAGCGGGAACGTTTTCGGTATATTACAATTCCCACAGCAACCAGAATGACAACTACAACACCTAATACAATAAAGATTCCACCAGGGATCTGGGGTAGAGAGAAACTGAAGCCGGACATCAGTTGTTTCTGGCGTGCAAGCGCATCAATATACGATTCATTGCCTTTCGTAAAGGCTTCCTGTGCTTTTGATCGAGCCTGTGAATATTCTCCACTTGCGATCTGATCATTTGCCGTAGAAATATAGCTGACCGCAACCTCACGTTTTGCAACAATGGCAGGCAGTTGCTGGTCTTCAGCGGTGGTCTTGTTACCTTTGAACCATGCGATTACATTATCAACATTGTTGATTGGGATCTGTGCTATGGCAACTTCATTCTCTGCCCATGCTTTATCAAGAGTTTTTTCACCATCGCTGATACTAGACTGAGCGGCAGTCAAGTCAGTCAATGCATCTGTATATTGGGCTGCCGAACGAGCACGTGCAGAATCTATCTTCTGTTTTGCTTCATTGTATTTTGTTTCAGCGGCGGAGGTATCGATACCAAGGACTGCCTTCTCATCAATGTGAGTTCTGTACGTCTGGAGTTCGGTATCACGTTCGGCAATTACTTTGGGCACCTCAGCAGTATTGATCACTTTAGCGATGCGCTCAACCTTGGTGCTGGAGATTGCCCGTCCCTGAGCATCCATCTCCTGTATTCGGATAATTGTTTTATCTGTTGTTTCGGTGACAGTCGGTGTTTTACCTTCGAGGGTTGCTCTGACAGCAACTGTATCCGAAGACTTGTAGGAAAGTTCAAAACCAGTGATGGTAAGGGTGCGACCACCCATTGCCGGGCGAACATTTTCAACACCATTCACTATGATTGTGTAGGCCCACTTGGGGTTCTCAAGATCGGTATAGAACTGGAGATCATCCCCCGAAGGAAATACTCCAGACAATTCTACCTTATATGATGCTGTAACCGGAGTGCCAGGAATCAATGATCCCGAAGGATCTATTGAGACCGATGATACAGAAAATGCTGATACAGCCGAAATACAGAATAACAGAATTGCAGTTAAGATAATCCACGTTTTAAAACCCTTCATTGTCAACCTCACTCAAATAACGGATCAATACCTTCCTCAAACATATTCGATTTTTTCTCCTTTGACTTAATAACATCTTCCTTTGTTTCCTTTGCAATATCGAGAAGCTCTTTGATTCTCGGGGCATTACCAACCGTGGCTAACATCACGACTACGGCAACATATTCACTGTTTACCGGGTAGTCCCCGCCACGCACTTCAACACCGGCAATATTTTCCTCAACCCAGCTCTTTGCCTTTTCAATACCTTTCCGGTCCATCTCGCCCGGAGGTCCGGCAATGAGAACCAGTGCACGTTCTGCAGTGGAGTAATCGCAGGGGAGGGTAAGTCTTCCCAGCATGGCCCGGCGCACGAGGGAGATAATTTTTGCAGACTTGTCCTCCCCCATCAGGGCTTCCTCATTTGCCTCTTTCTTTGGACCGAACTTGTCTTTAAGTCCCCCAAAAATTCCACGTTTGTCTTTCGTGGTCTTACTCATAACTTCGCTGATCGCATATCCGACAGAAGTGATCCCACCGCCGCGAAGGGTATTGATAATCTCACTTGAATCGACCACCATCTCCCCAACACCCATCTTGCTCACTTCTCCTGCACGGAAAAGAACGCTAAAACGCCGGACCACCTCATTATTCAGCCGGTTGAACGCAGTTTTTACACTTTCCCCTTCATTTTTCCAGGCACTATTATCAAAAATAAACGTATTGTCGGCCTCATTTACAAGTGTGGTCAGGCTCCTTGCCGCATTATAAGAATAGAGTCGTCCTTCTTCAGGTGCCGGAATAATTCCCAGTGCATAAACGGGTTCGCGATAGATTCGTTTGAGATGGCGAGCAAGAACCGGTGATCCTCCTGAACCCGTACCGCCTCCGAGACCCGCGACAATAACAAATGCATCCACATCATGAGTGCCCCTCATATCAATCGCACTGATAATGCTGTCAATTTCATCGGCTGTTACACGAGCGCCGGTCACGTTGTCGGTACCTACTCCATGGCCTTTAACCATAGTCTGACCAATGAGAATCCTGTCCTTCATCTCGATATTTTTTAATCCCATCAGATCGGTTCGCGCAGTATTGACGGCAATGCCTCTGAAACTGTTGGTACCGAGCTTCTTATCCTGCTCGATAAACATATCAACAATTTTACCGCCCGCCTGGCCGAATCCTATGAAAAATACACGCATCTGGTGACACCATCCAATGGGCTAAGAGATAATTATTTTCTTTTAATTCTTTTAAGTCCTTTTGCTCGTATGAACCTTTAATTCGACAATACAAAAACTTTCTTATAAAATCTTCGAGGGTACAATAGAAAATTTTCAATTGTTTGCGGAGGATTTTTCATTTGGCCCTGAAAAATACTATAGAATATTCATCATGAAGATCGGGATTATCGGGGGAGGGTTGACCGGGCTTGTCGCAGCTCATGCCCTATCGGGGGAACATGAGGTTGATATTTTTGAGAAAATGCCCTTCCTTGGGGGATGTCTCTCATCTTATCCCATCAACGATTACTGGATTGAACGCTATTATCACCATTGTTTTTCCACCGATACTCACCTTTTTACTCTTATTGATGAACTGGGGCTGTCGGAAAAACTCGAATGGAAGACCGGAACAACCGGTTATTATGCCAAGAAAAAAATCTATGCCCTCAATACACCCATGGAGATCCTGCTTTACCCTGAACTCTCCATAGTTGATAAAGCCCGACTGGCCTATCTTACAATAACGGCAAAAAATGCCGATCTCAATGCGTTGGATGACATACCGGCAGATCAATATATCGTTGAACATCTTGGAGAGAATGTCTATTCTTCGTTTTTTGAACCGCTCTTGAAAAGTAAATTCGGGGATCAGAGAAAAGATGTGTCTGCAGCATGGCTTATAAGCCGAATTGCCATTCGTTCAAACCGGGGTGTATCGGGAGAACATCTCGGTTATCTCAAAGGCGGTTTTCACCACCTGATCGATGCCCTTGGGCATTCCATTGAAAGAAGGGGCGGAAAAATCAGGAAACAACAACCGGTTTCATCGATTCGCCATGAAAAGGGATACTGGACTATCAATGACAGCCGTTACGATGTAGTAATCTCAACAATTCCACCACAGGCACTTGCGAAAGCAGGGGGGCCTACAATGCAATCGATACCTTACCAGGGAGCTGCCTGCATGACCCTTGCCATGGATCGGGAAGTGACACAGGGAATTTACTGGCTGAACATGAAGGATGCTGCACCCTATGGGGCTGTGGTTACTCATACAAACTTTATTTCCAGAGAGCATTATGGCGAGCATATTGTTTACCTGGCATCATACTTTTCCGGAACGGTTCCGGAACAACTCGACCGCCGTATGCTTGATGACTTCTGCAACCGCTTTTCCATTGCTCCACAAGAAATCCATTGGCATAAAATGGCGATTGATCCCTTAGCGGGCCCCGTCTATACAACCGGCTACCGCTCGTTAATCCCCGCATACGAACAGAAAGGACTCTATCTGGCAGGAATGTTTTCCCAGCCCAATTATCCCGAACGGAGTATGGAAGGATCAATCCGTGCCGGGCAGGATGTTGCAGCGTGCATAAACGTACGGAGTGCCCATGACATATCCTGAAGTCACGGCAATCATTCCTGTGTACAATGACCGTAAGTCACTTGAGATTGCCATTCCGCGATCGATTGAGATACTAGGAACTATCACGGGCAATTTTGAGATTATCGTGGCGGTGGATGGTAGTATTGATGGGAGTGCAGAATTTGTCCAGACATATACAACACGGGACATGCGGGTGCGGCTTTTGCACAGTGATGATCGTCTCGGGAGAGGAAAAGCCCTCAGTCGGGCGATCCACGATGCCAAAGGAGCAATTGTCTGCTATTATGACGTCGATCTCGCCACGGACATACGCCATCTTCCCGAGCTGATAGCAGCTATCCGAAACGGGGCAGCAATCTCAACAGGATCCCGATTGATGCCTGCCAGCGATATTGTTCGTACGAGCGGGAGAGAGATTGCAAGCCGCACATACAATTTCCTTGTCCGGCTGTTTCTTGGCAGCAGGGTTTTTGATCACCAATGTGGGTTCAAGGGATTTGACAGAACTCACATCATTCCTCTCCTTCCGACAATCAAGTCGGACCACTGGTTCTGGGACACAGAGATCCTTGTCCGGGTCCAGCGCAAGGGCTACCGGGTTGCTGAATTCCCGGTACGCTGGCGGGCAGGCAAGGGAACAACAGTAAAACTAAAAGATGTGTTTGAGATGGGATCATCCATCCTGCGTCTCTGGTGGCAGATTCATGTACAAAAAAATTAGCGCAATCGTTGTTCCCACAATTCTCGCCTTCGGAATTATTGCATATATGCTGTACCGGGTATGGGGAGATCTGCTCGAAGCACTTCAGCATATAGTGCCACAATACCTGGCAGCAGGAGTCATCATATGCCTCATGGCATGGTGGCTGAGAGGCTGGCGATACCATACTATCCTCAAAAGTCTCAATTGTCCGGCCAGCATTACCATTGCAACAGCATGCATATTTGTCAGCCAGACCGTCAACCTGATCGTACCTGCACGACTGGGGGATTTTGTGCGTGTATTCATCCTGAAACATGAATACAACACCACGTACTCTGAAGGAGTTTCTTCCCTTGTTGTCGAACGGGTTTTTGACATAGTCACCATCGCTCTCCTCGGTGCAGTATCACTCCTGTTCGTTCTGAATGTGCGTTCAGAATTTTATATTATCATTTTCGTCCCGATCATTGCTGTAGCCATATTTTTTATCTTTTTGTTGTTCATCGGAAAATTTTCATCGGAAAACCGGTATATCCAGATTATCCTCAATATGCTCCACGAGATCAAACGAGCATCTCTTACCCTGCGATCTGTCGTCCTGCTGGGAAGTTCTTCCCTTGTGATCTGGCTTTTGGACATCCTCGTCTGCTATGCTGTTGTGATGATGTTCCAGCAGCAGATCCCCTTTGCAATTATCGTTCTTGCGATTGTGATTGGTAATCTCGTAAAGGCGGTTCCCATTACCCCCGGGGGTGTTGGCACGTATGAACTTTCTCTTGCCATTACCTTCGGTCTTGTGGGAGTTGCACCGGCAGTTGCTACCCTGATTGCCGTGATCGACCACTTGATCAAAAATCTTGTTACCCTCGTGGGAGGAATTGTCTCGATCTATTATTTCGGGGACTGGGTAATTCCAAGTATTAAAAATGCATTTAACATAAAATTCGGGGGAGAGGATAAACCTGAGCATTGAACAGCAGATCTTCTCGGTCATCTGCTGGCTTCTTGTCCTCACACTGATCCAGATCTCCCTTTACCCATCGCTGAAAAAAACATTCGGCAGTTTTGCCTTTCCAGCCGCATTCTCTGCCTCGCTCCTTATCTTCACTATTATCTCATGGTACTGTGGACTAAGCCACCTGCCGGTTCAACTCGCTCTGCTGCCTTTCTTTGTACTGCTTGTGTATCATATCTGGCACCGGGATTACACGTTTGGCGAATTGAAAAAAGAGTGGCGCTGGGAACTCCTGTTCCTCATCTGCTTTTTACTGATGCTCGATGTACGGTTTGTCAATCCTACTATCTCCTATGCAGAGAAGTTCATGGACCACGCATTTCTTGCATCAGTGATACGGACCCCCATTGTTCCCCCTCTTGACCCGTGGTTTGCCGGGGGAACATTAAATATCTACTATTATCTCGGGTACTGGATGTTCGGCTGCCTTGCGATTGTGAGCGGTGTTCCGTCAAACATTGCATTTAACCTAGCACTCCCCACGGTATTTGGCATTGCGGCAGTGAATGTGTATGCCATCGGAACACTGGTGCTTAACCGGTTCCGCTGGCTCCCGCTGGTGATTTTTTTCTTACCAAATCCTTCATTCTTTTACCAGATTTTGCAGGGGAAAGCAATGAATACGGTACTGTGGGACAGCACGCGGACCATAACAAATACCATTAATGAGTATCCCCTCTTCTCGTTCATCTGGGGAGATGTCCATGCCCATGTCGTCTCCATCTTCAACCAGGGGTCCCTGATCTTCCTGCTCCTGTTTGCCTACCAGCGGTGGGAATCACTTGAATCAAGGGGGAGATGGCTCCTCTGCATACTTGCCGCACTCAGTCTTGGCTCCATGCCCCTGTTCAACACATGGGATGTGCTGATCTATGCCCCAATTACCCTTGTCTTTGGTGCACTGATTCTCTGGCGCTGCAGGAAAGATTGGTTCCCGAGCAAAGCATGGGCATTACTCGTTATTGTGCCTCCCGCTGCCATTCTCTGCTACCTGCCATTCTACCTGCAATTACAGACCCATACCGGAGGGCTATCAATAGTGCAGAGCGCCTCTAATCCGGTCGAGTTTTTACTCGTAAACGGCTGGTTCATTGCACTTTTTTATGTATTTCTTATTCGGGATATCGTTAAGCGCCCGTACCTTTTGCTGGTTGCCATTCCTTTTGCATTTTTAGGATATACCGCAGCAGCCATTGCAGTGATTCCGGCTACCTACTTTATTGCAAGATTGGCACAAAAAAGAGAAACTGACAGCGCCGGGCTTCTGGCGATTCTCGGCCTTGTAATTTTAATCTTCTGCGAATTGTTCTATCTCAAGGATAATATGGGTGACACTTATTTCCGGATGAACACGGTCTTTAAATGTTACCTTCCCGCATGGATCCTGCTCGGCATTGCTGCATTCACTATAGCAGGACAATGGCTGGAGAACTGGGGGAAAATTCCAGTCATTCCCTCCCGGCAATCGGCAGTACTAACCTTGACTGTTATCGGCATACTTTTTGTTGTGCCCTTTGTTGTCCCTTTTACCGTCAGTTATGGAACCCATACTCTTGATGGACTGGCTTACATAAAGGACTCGCACCCGGGGGATGCTGCTGCAATAGTTTTCTTGCGATCGCTCCCCGGCAACGAGATCCTTGTTGAAGCAGAGGGGGGCGATTACACGTATTATTCCCGGGTATCGTCCTTCACGGGGATTCCCGGCATTATCGGCATGCCATTCCACGAGTTCATGTGGCGTGGAGATGATACCGGGTGGTTCGGTACCCGGAACAATGACATACGGACAATTTATGAGCAGCCGGAAAAGACAATTTCTCTTATGAAGAAGTACCAGGCCACACTCCTCTATATAGGCGATGCAGAGCGTGAGCGCTACAAGGTAAATACCTCAACTTCGGGTCTTGAGTTGGTTTATTCCGCAGGAGGGACCCAGATATATCGTCTCTCCGGATAAACGCCGGCAATTTTTCCGGTAATAGAAAAACCGGTATACAAAAATCTGCTGACCCGTCAGGCACAAACCTTTATTTCAGTTCTTGTCGTAATAATATGGCTACATCATGGCATCATTGCTGACTGATGAGTAATGAAGGAGAACGCTACTCCTGAATGAGGTGAGTTATGTCAAAAGGCTACGTTAAAACACAAGCTCCAGAAGAGCTCCAGAACAAGGCTCTTGAAGCCCTTGAAGTTGCACGAGACACCGGTAAGATCAAGAAAGGCTCGAACGAGGCAACCAAAGCCATCGAACGCGGTATCGCTGCCCTCGTATTGATCGGTGCCGATGTCGAACCCGAAGAGATCGTGATGCACCTTGCCCCCCTCTGTGAAGAGAAGAAGATTCCCTATATCTTCATCAACAAGCAGAATGATGTCGGCGCTGCAAGCGGTCTTGATGTCGGATCGGCAGCAGCTGCAATCGTAAAGCCCGGCAAGGCAAAAGAAACGATCGACGACCTTGCAAAGCAGCTGACCGCGCTGAAGGCGTGAGGATATAATCATGGCAGAAGATGCAACGCCAGCCGAAGTGATTGAGGTTATTGGCTCAACCGGTATGCACGGTGAGGCAATGCAGGTCAAATGCCGGATCCTCGACGGCAACAACAAGGGCAGGATCATCACCCGCAATACAGTTGGTCCAATCCGTGAAGGGGATGTCATCATGCTCCTCGAAACCGAGCGCGAAGCAAAGAAAATGTCGAGGCGCTAAACCATGGTAGAACGCTATGTCTGCACTTTCTGCGGGGGTCCCGTTGAACCCGGCACCGGCAAAATGTATGTCAAAAAGGACGGATCGGTCATGTATTTCTGCAGCTCGAAGTGCCAGAACAACCATAAGCTCGGCAGAGTGCCGCGACGTGTTGAATGGACCGTTGCCGGCAAGAAAGCCTTAGGCAAGAAGTGAGCACCCATGGACCGCTCATTCGTCATGATCAAACCCGACGGCGTCCAGCGCGGTCTTGTCGGTGAGATTGTTTCCCGGTTCGAAGCAAAAGGACTGAAACTTGTTGCAGCCCGCTTCGAGGTTCTCCCTGAACCAAGAGTGACGGAACAGTACAAGGAACACCTTACAAAACCCTTCTTCCCGTCATTAAAGAAATATATCATGGGGGGACCCTGTTTCCTCATGGTCTGGGAAGGCAGGAATGTCGTAGCAATCGTCCGCAAGGTAATCGGTGCTACCAATCCGCAGGAAGCCATGCCAGGAACCATCCGGGGCGATTTCGGTATCGATATCGGTCGGAATGTTATCCACGCTTCAGACGCTCCCGAGAGTGCCACACGCGAGATTGCAATCCACTTCAAACCCGCTGAACTGTTCACATATACACGGATTGACGAATCTGTGATATATGAATACTAATCCTTTTTTTCTTTTCCACGTTTTAATCGGGATACCATAATCTCTATTACTCTTTGGCACAGCACTATTGCATAATGTCAGGAGATGTCCTCAGTTTTGCCCTGTTATCCATCTCATCCATACTCATTATTGTCAACCCCCTTGGAGCAACCCTCATCTACGTTTCCCTCACAACAAATTTGGATCACTCCGCACGGGATGCAGTAGCCCGCGATGCATGCCGGTTCGCATTCTTAATCCTGCTCATTGTCGCACTTATCGGTACATGGATCCTGCAGCTGTTCGGTATTACTCTCGAAGCGTTCCGGATTGCCGGAGGAATCCTGTTATTCGGTATTGGTATGGAAATGGTCTATGCAAAAACATCCCGGACTAAACTTACAGCAACTGAAAAGTATGAGTCGCGGGATACCGAGGATATCTCAATTATGCCACTTGCCATCCCCATGATTGCCGGGCCGGGTGCAATCACCACAACGATTGTTCTGATGAATGAAGCAACCACCATGACACCGATTGCGATTGGAATCGTGCTTATCTCAATCGCCATCTCAATCGTGCTCACCTATTATATGATGCGAAATTCAGATTATATCCTGACGAAAATAGGACAGCGGGAATACCGTGCGATCAACCGTCTGATGGGTATGCTGCTCATCGCTATTGCAGTACAGTTCGTGATAAATGGTATCCGGCTCGCATTTCCGCTGCTATCAGGAGGTTAAAAATGGATAACTGGGATCTTACATCGGTGGGTCTGGTGCTGATCGGGTGCAGTATTACTGCTGCAGGTACCATCATTGCGGCGCTGCTTTTAGGAATTACCATCCGTATTGCCCCGTTTCTCCTCATCACCACAGCCCTGTTGATCGTGATGAGCGCAATCCTGATCATTTACGGGAAACAAAAAACCAATGCATGACAGTAGCGATCCCATCCTGGATCCGGGCAGGGGTATCCGGGTATGCGTTGCCCAACTCTCAAGTGCATGGGAAGAACCGGAAAAAACCTTAGACAGAGCGGAAGTATTCATCACTCATGCGGCAGCATGCGGTGCGCAGCTGATCTGTTTCCCCGAGCAGTTTGCAACCGGCTGGGATCCATTATCATTAAAAAATATACAGGACTTACAAGGGAGTATCATCACCCGGCTCCAAACCTGTGCGAAAACGAACAGGATCGCAGTAATCGGATCGCTCCGTCAAGCATCGTCACCGTACCCGAAAAATACATCAGTAGTAATCGGGAACGATGGCCGCATTCTTTCCACGTATTCAAAAATTCACTTGTTTTCCCCGGTCAAAGAAAACGAGCATTTCACCCCGGGAACGGATCTGGGTATTTTTTCTCTCGGGCCACTCACCTGCGGGCTTGCGATCTGTTATGATCTCCGGTTCCCGTCGCTCTTCCGCGTTTATGCACAGAAAGGCGTACAGGCAGTTTTTGTACCCGCAGCATGGCCGGCGAGCCGCATCCGGCACTGGGACCTTTTTATCCAGGCGCGGGCAGCAGAGAACCAGATGTATGTGATCGGTGTGAATACAACCGGAACTACACCAGTCGACCGGTATTCCGGCTCATCGATGGCTGTAGATCCCCACGGCACTATTATCAGCCATGCAAATGAAGCCGAGCAGCTGCTCTTTATAGAGCTCGATCCAGCAGAGGTCGCTGAAGCCCGAGCTGCGCTCCCGGTAGAAAACGACCGGAAGGATGCCCTCTATCATACCCTTCTTAACAAAAAGTGATCGTATGATAAAATATTAACGAAAGGAACGGTGAAACCGCACGCCTATATGTATCTGGCAGATCAACACTATTCCATGTACCATCTCGTGTGCGTCAACTGTGGAGCCACCTATCCCGCTGACGAGATCCTCTATAACTGTACAAAATGCGGCCATCTGCTCGCGGTGAAATACCCGCTGGATGAAATTTCGATTAAAAGGTCAACCTGGAACCAGCGGCCGCTTTCGGTCTGGCGCTATAAGGAACTGCTGCCGGTCACGATCTCCCCCGTCACCCTGCACGAAGGCGGCACCCCGCTCTATCACTTAAAAAAACTGGGAGAAGAGATGGGACTGCCTCACCTGTATGCCAAACATGAGGGCATGAACCCCTCCGGTTCGTTCAAGGACCGGGGCATGACGGTCGGTGTATCGATGGCCATCCAGCTCGGCAAGAAGAGTGTTGCCTGCGCAAGTACCGGCAATACTTCAGCCAGCCTTGCAGTGTATGCGGCAAAAGCAGGTATCCCGGCCGTTGTGCTGCTTCCCGCAGGAAAGGTTGCAGTCGGGAAAGTCGCACAAGCCCTGATGCATGGCGCAAAAGTCATCTCCATCCGGGGCAACTTCGATCGTGCGCTTGAGATGGTCCACGATCTCTGCCTGTCCCATGGGCTGTACCTGCTCAACTCCATCAATCCCTACCGGTTAGAAGGACAGAAGACCATCGGGTTTGAAGCACTCGACCAGCTCGGTGAAATACCGGACCGCTTTGTGCTCCCGGTCGGCAATGCAGGCAATATCTCTGCAGTATACAAAGGGTTTCTGGAGTTGCAGGAACTCGGTTTCATCGACCGGCTGCCGATGATGACCGGCATCCAGGCACAGGGTTCCAGCCCGATTGTCCGGGCCATCCGCGATAACCTGCCGGTAGTAATACCCGAAGCAAATCCCGAGACCATCGCAACGGCTATAAGAATCGGAGCACCGGTCAATGCAGAAAAGGCATTAATGGCAATCCGTAAGACCGGGGGGCTTGCTGAGACAGTAACCGATGAAGAGATCCTGCGAATGCAGCGAGATCTTGCCCGCAAAGAAGGCATCGGTGTCGAACCGGCATCGGCGGCATCAGTTGCCGGTATACGCAAACTGGTAGAGATGGGAATGATTGACCGGAACGAGAAGATCGTCTGCGTAGTGACCGGACATCTGCTCAAGGATCCGGATACGGTGATCAAACAATGCGAACCCCCAACCGAGATCGACGCCGATCTACCCTCGCTGCTCTCTGCGCTGCACTTGTAATCCTGCTGGCAGCAGTTCCGGCAGCAGGTGCACTATCGGCAGATTACCAGATTTTTCCCAACGGGACCGCATACACCGCTTCCGTCGAGATCTCCAGCGCAGACCGGTATCAGTTTGCCGATGTCGGTTTTTTGGGGGAGGACGTTGCCATCAACGTTGGCAATGTGAGCATATCCGGAAATTGTTCCCCGTGCGAATTTAACTGGAGCAAAGCCTGGGGCAGACCTTCAGCGATCACATTTTTGCGGGGTAATTACACCGTCTCGTACGTAGCCCCGCTGAAGGATAATACCCTCCAGGCAAACTACGACAACCAGTACAACGTGAGTGTTATTCTCCCGGCCGAACTGGATGTGAGAAATCCCCTGCTCGCCAGCATCAACCCGGGAGCAAACATCACGCGGTTTGCTGACAATACCACACGCATCCAGTGGAGTAAAATCCGGACCTTCGAGATCCGGTTTTATGACCCATGGCGCGAACAGCTGCTCTATCTCTTTGGCAACTTCTGGATTGTTTTTGCAATCGTCTTACTCTTGCCCTTCCTGCTCATGATGAAACGGTCAGAATAATTTTTTTTTATCGTGGGTTTCAAAACCGGAAAAAATATAATCTGTATTTTCCAGTTCCAAAAAAGTTCAGATATTTCGATCCTTGTTATGCCTGTTGTGGAAAGAATTCTCTTGGTACATTACATCTTCTGACAAAAAAAGACCGCAAAAGGTAAAAACAATATCTGGATGATGTATGATATAGGGTGAACTGCTCCAAAAGGGAACTCGATAATGCCTCTCTTGGATATCGAATCTGTCAACGGTTTTTCTGACAAAGAAGCTGCTGAAAAACTCATGACCGAGGGATTCAATGAACTTCCTGAGTCAAAGAAACGCGGTATTTTTGGCATCATTTTTGAAGTGATCCACGAGCCGATGTTTATTCTGCTGGTAGCAAGCGGCCTGATCTATTTTGTCCTTGGGGACATCACCGAGGGTTTCATGCTGATGAGTTTTGTGTTTGTCATCATCGCTATCACAGTCTATCAGGAACAGAAGACCGAACGGGCATTGGAAGCACTCCGGAATCTCTCGAGTCCACGTGCACTGGTGATCCGTAACGGGGAACAGAAACGGATTCCGGGCCGCGAAGTGGTAACAGGCGATATGCTCATCCTCGTTGAAGGCGACCGGGTCCCGGCTGATGGTATCCTTCTCTCATCAAACAATGTGTCCGTTGATGAATCGCTCCTGACCGGAGAATCAGTACCCGTCCGGAAAGTCCCGTGGAAACAAGGAATGAGAGCCGAACGACCCGGGGGGGATGACCAGCCCTTTGTCTATTCCGGAACAATGGTCGTGCAGGGCCAGGGTCTCGCAGAAGTCAGGTCAACAGGTGCCCGGACCGAGATGGGAAAGATCGGGACAGTCCTGCAAACCGTCCAGCGCGGGGAGACACGACTTAAAGGAGAGATCTCGCGGATTGTCCGCACAATCGCTATTGTCGGCCTCTTCCTGTGCGGGATTATCGTTGTCGTCTATGGCCTGACCCGGGGGAACTGGATTGAAGGGCTTCTTGCGGGAATTACCCTTGCAATGGCGATCCTGCCCGAAGAGTTCCCGGTAATCCTGACGATCTTTCTTGCACTGGGTGCCTGGAGGATCTCCCGGAAAAATGTGCTGACCCGGCAGGTGCCTGCGATAGAGACTCTTGGTTCGGCAACCGTGCTCTGCGTTGACAAGACCGGCACTCTCACCCGGAACCGGATGACCGTACAGACTTTTTGTGCCGGTGGGGAGATGTGCGAACATGATGCCACCGGGAACAATTCGGTAGCAGATATCTGTCACGAACTTGCCGAGTTTGCCATCCTTGCCTGTAAAAAGGATCCGTTCGATCCCATGGAAAAGGCATTGATCCGGCTCCGGGAAGGCGATTTTGGAAAGACGGAACACATCCATACATTCTGGGAACTGATTGTCGAATATCCGCTCTGCCCCGAACTGCTTGCCATGTCAAATGTATGGCGGTCTCCCGGTGGCAATGACTATATCATCGCCTCAAAAGGAGCGCCTGAAGCAATCGCAGACCTGTGCCATTTCAGCGAGAATGAATGGCAAGCTCTGGCCGAAGATATCAACGCGATGGCTGCACAGGGACTTCGCATCCTTGGCGTTGCAAAGGCATCGTTCACCCAACCCAAGCTGCCCACAGAACAACATGTTTTTACGTTTACCTTCCTTGGGCTTGTCGGGTTTGCCGACCCGGTCCGCCCCCAGGTGGCAGATGCGGTGAAGGAATGTTATACCGCAGGGATCCGCGTGATCATGATAACCGGGGATTATCCCCTCACTGCACAGAATATCGGGCGGCAGATCGGTCTTGCCGATACCAACCAGTGTATCACCGGCGCTGAGCTTGAACAGATGGGTGACGCGGAGCTTCAGAAACGTATTCGGAGCGCAACTCTCTTTGCACGGGCTGTTCCTGAACAGAAACTGCGGATTGTCAATGCCCTCAAGGCAAACGGGGACGTTGTTGCTATGACCGGTGACGGGGTGAACGATGCCCCGGCATTAAAATCCGCAGATATCGGCATTGCTATGGGGGGACGGGGAACCGATGTTGCCCGGGAAGCTTCGTCGCTTGTCCTGCTGGATGACAACTTTACGTCCATTGTGTCAGCCGTGCGACTGGGACGGAGGATTTTTGATAACCTGAAAAAAGCGATGGCATATATCTTCTCCATCCACGTTCCTATCGCCGGTATGTCACTCATACCCGTTCTTTTCAACCTGCCCCTTATCCTTCTGCCGGTGCATATCGTTTTTCTCGAACTGATTATTGATCCTGCGTGTTCGATCGTATTTGAAGCAGAAAAAGAAGAACGAAGCGTAATGACCCGCCCCCCACGGCACAAAGAGGAAGGGCTTTTTTCGAAAAAGACCCTCGGGCTCAGTCTCCTCCAGGGATTTGTTGTCTTAGGGGTGGTCCTGATGGTTTACGCAAATGCGCTCGGAAGGGGCTTTGGTGAGGCAGAAGTGAGGACACTGACATTCACGACGATTGTGATTGCAAATCTCTGCCTGATCCTGACAAACCGGTCCTGGTCTGAAACCATAGTTACCACATTGCGCACACCGAATAAGGCAATGGTGTGGGTGTTTGCAGGAACACTGGTCTGCCTGATCCTTGTCCTCTCAGTCCCGGTACTTCAAGCGCTCTTCAGGTTTGGTTCCGTATCATTTGTTGATCTTATTGGCTGTGCAGGGGCTGGTGTGGTGAGCGTTGTCTGGTTTGAATGCTACAAGTACTGGAGCAACGCAAAAACCGGACCGGGATGACGACTCAATAAAACCTTTTCAAAATAAAGGGGGATGTATTCATTTATTCAGGAACGCGTTTTTCGCATGCCTTATTTTTATTATAAAAAGTACAGAACGAACCACACCGGGTGCACCCTTCATTGCACGGTTCTATATGGATCGTAATATTCGCCCGGGAATACTCGATCTTAAGATCAGATTCCAGATGATCCGCAAGATCATGGGACTGGTAGACCGTCACCTCCCCGGGTATGACAAGATGAAACTCAATAAATATTTCCGGGCCCGAACGCCGAGTCTTTAAATCATGGAATCCGGCATAATCGCTTGCATGCTCGCAGATGATCTCTTCGATGCGCTTGTTATCTTCTTTTGGCAGGCTGTGATCGATCAGATCAGAGAATGAGCGGACCGTGAGATCATAGGCTGCCTTCATGATCACAACGGCGACACCAAGCGCAAAGAGCGGGTCGAAGATGGCAATGCCGGTCAGCTTGATCAGGACGAGTCCGACCATCACACCCGCTGAAGTATACACATCCGTCCGCAGGTGCCACGCATCACTTTCAAGCGCAATGGACTCGGATTGTTTTGCCACTTTCATAAGCCGTTGGGAGACATACCAGTTGACCAGTGCCGAGATACCCATGACAGCAATACCATAGATGAGCAGTTCCGGGGTGAAGTGCTCGGAGGGTTCACCCAGAAGTTTTGATAAGGCTTCCCTGATGATCAGGATCGCCGCAACAAAGATGAGGAGGGCTTCAATAAGCCCCGATATATCCTCGAACTTTCCATGCCCGAACGAATGTGCTGCATCCGGAGGCTCTGCAGATTTCCGCACCGAGAAAAATGCGATCACTGCAGCTATCAGATCCATAGCGGAATGGATAGCTTCTGAAATAATGCTGACCGAACCGATTGCGAACCCGACAACAAATTTCATGAGTACCAGACAGGTGTTGGACAGGACAGACAGCCGGGCAGTCTTTTCTTTAAGCTGGTCAAGCGATTGTTTGTCCAGAGGAGTCGCATTCATGGGATTCTGATTAATTATTGCTACCTGTTCACTTCAAGGTATGGAACAGTGAATCCGGAAAAAACACGTGAGAGATGATACTAGATCCACTGGCTGATATAATGAAGAATAACCTGCTATTGAATCACGCGCGATTCTGCAAGAAGGGTCACAACGGTAAAATCGATCGTTTCAGGCAGGATCTGAATGGCTACTGATCCTTATTCAGTCGAGGCTGCCGAAGATTTTCTTATCCCCATTTTTTTGTGTTTGATAGCATTGTTTTTTAAGTTCCTCCACAGAGTTTCTCTACACCATATGGCAGGACAATCCATGGGAAAGGGGTATTTCTTTTTCCTGACACTCATGCTTATATCAGGTGTCCTTGCAGCCGGCTGCATTGGAGAGGACACCTCAACACCAGCACCTGCAGCAATAAACCCTCAGGGTAATCTGCAACCCGGTCAGGTGCTGCAGGTTTTCGGGGACGTGACCGGACTGGGCATACCACGGGGCACCGTTGATACCATCACGTTTACGGTCGGTCTTGTACCTGACATAAAATCCATGGAGATAGAAGAGCTGGTCATCGTATATGCGGATGCAATCCGAACTGAAACCCTCAAGCCTGTCGAGGGATTCCGGGGCAATCCCCCACCAGGAAGATGGGGGATACTCTCTGTGCAAAATGAGGTAGGTAATCCCAATAACAGGATTGAGTACGAAGAGCATTTTGTCATCCGCATCAATCCTGCAGCACCAATCGTTCCGAATCAGGTGATTACCATAATGCTCAAACCCCCCACGGGTACTCCGACCAGTATTCGCCGTATAACGCCAACAACGATCATGGAAGAAAATCTCTTATCCATCATATAATTCCAATAAAGGGATATCAGAAAATATTTCCCCGTGGGAAAAACCGAGCAATGCCTTGCAGTATTCCTAAATGATTTGACCTGTTCACTAGGATTCCTTCAGAAAAAAATCCTGGGCAAGACATCATCGTTGGTTTATCATCGGCAATCATGCGAATATTCCTGCATTGCTATTCTCCTGAACTGACAAGACACCACAAGAAAATGAATTCCATATTGGAATTCCCCTTTTAAAAATCTGGAGAGAAAAAAAGAGAGTGGAGATTTTACTGGAGCCCGAATGACTTCAGCGTCACTTCGGGGTTCACAGCACCGACATGGTAGACAGAGCCCGTTGAGAGCTCGTTGATGATGACTTCTGCGGGTGAGAAGAGCGAGGTATCGATCTTGTAGAAATCATACCCTGCTTCCTTGAAGATGTCGTTGAACGGTTTACCGTATCCCTTGGAACTGCTGCTCGGGATCTTTGCGAGGTAGTCCTTGATCTCGGGCGCATTCATCGTGAGGTTGATCCTGCCGTGGTAGATCGTGGCATCATTGGTGACCCCCATCGCAAGTTTGGCTCCCCGCACCGGGGGAACCGGTGCAGTTCCCATTGCGGCAATGATCTTCCGGGTATCAAACCCGAGCTCGTTGAGTTTGTATACCGCGGTCTCGACGCACCGGCCGGAGACCTGGATCGAGCCGACCAGGCAGGACGTGGGTGCAACAACCGCACAGACATTGGCCACATCGACGTGGCACTCTTCCGCGATCTTTTCCATGACTTCTGCATTGGGAAGGTGGTCGCTCTCAAGGCACATCACGGCACAATCGTAGTCATCTTCGTATTCAATGACTTCAAAGGTGTGCTTCGGCTTTAAGGAGAGCGCCCGGGCCGGGCCGCTGCCCATCGCAAAGTAGTTGCCCACTTTGACGGTCCAGCCGGCCTTCTGTGAACCAAGGCAGGAGATCGACGGGAAGTCCGTGGTGACATCGACAAAGGGCATCGGGAACTCCTTGATGTGTCCCATGCGGAAGTTCACCTCGCCAAGACCGCCCATGCAGATCTCGGTAAAAGCCCTGCCGGCTGCATAGCCGCCGCGTACACTTACACCACAGTCAACAATGCGTGCCCCGTTATCAAGTTCATGATAGCAGGCGTTGAATTCTTCAGCCAGATCGGCCAGATTATCAAAAATCTCCAGTGCCAGTTCGTTAACACTCAGCATGAACAAAAACCCTCTGTATCATAAAAGAGGGTTTTGGGGATAGATAATATTTTTCAAACGTTTGGATGTTAAAAGGGGATATGGATTTATGAAAGGTATTCAAGAACCTTTACCGGCTCGTAACGGAGAGTAATAATCCGGGTCCTGCCTTTTCCGTCGCGGTACTGGAGGTTGATCAGACGCAGCGCATCCATCTTTTTCACGATCTCATAGAACCGGGTGTAACCAATCGAGAGCGATTCCTTGAGGGATTTGTAAACCTCGCCTGCGTTCATATCGGATTCCTTAAGGCTCCTCTCTGCAAAGGATTTGAGAATCTGTCGCTCCTCGTCTTTTAAGGTCTTTACCGTGTAGGAGAGGTGCAGGTACTTCGATATCTCGTATGCACCGCAGATATCCTCGCGTTCGATACTGCGCCGGGCAGCACGCTCGGCACTGAGCGTTGCCCGCTTCAGGAGATCAATACCCACCCGGAGATCCCCGCAGGCAAGGGTCTTTTCGACAACCAGGCTGAGCAGGTCATCGCTGAGCACACTGGTGAACAGTCCCTGCATCACTCTCGCTTTCATGATCTCCTGCACTTCGGCATCCCCGTAAGGTTCAAAATAAATCTCAGTTGGCAGGAAGACCGAGGCAACCCGGGCATCTACTGCCCGTGACAGGTCGACATCCATATCACTGATGATCACGATCACGCCGATACGGGTGCCTTCATAGGCCTCGTGGGAGCGGAGGAGGGTGTAGAGCACCTTGTTGATCTCGTTTTCGTAGAGGAGATAATTCGCATCGTCGAGCGCTACGAGCAGCACAATCTCGTCTTTGACCAGTATCCGGGCAACCGCGTCAAACACCTGTTTGAACGATGTGCCGGAAGAGGGGGGTAGATGGCCGGCGAGTTTTTTGTAGATCTGCGAGATGATGGCAAACTTGGTGTTGTCGATCTGGCAGTTGATATAAACCGGTACGAGTTTTTTTGTTGTCTCTTCGATCTCGGCAAAGAGCTTCCGGACGCTTGTTGTCTTTCCCGTGCCCGGCAACCCTTTGCAGACCGTGTTTAACGGGCGTCCCCCCCTGAGGGCGGGACGGATCTGGAACGCGAGTTCGCGCATCTGGGCATCGCGGAACTCGAACTGCTCGGGAACATAATCAATCTCCAGCACCTCCGGGTCGCGGAAGAGTGTTTCATCCCACATCAGCAGGTTCTTTTTCATCGTAGTACACGTTTACGCGATCAGTATTAACTCCATTGGAATTTGTTGTCCTGCCGGATTATAGTCAAAAAAATGGGTCGGGCAATCCCTGAAAAATAATAAGAGAAGTGTTTTCTTTTAAAAAAACCCAGATTAAAATAACTACGGGCAGTATCGCAAAACCTCTTACATGCCGTATGCTTAGAGCAGATCAGCAGGAGACCTGATTGCAGTGCCCGTTTTCTAAGCGACCGTGCGGATTTGAACAATCTATGGATATTCTCCCCGTCCTTGTATTCTTCTGCCTTGTATCTGCTGCCATTACGTACGGTCTTGGGGTATATGTCTATGCAAAAAATCCCAAATCGATGGCAAACCGCCTCTTTCTTGCAGCCATGCTCATGGCCACGTACTGGGCAGCGGGGGAGTATCTCATCTGGACTGCCCAAGGATATAACGGGGTCTGGTTCTGGCTTAAAGCAAGTTCATTCTGGACACTCACTATCGCATTCACCCTGCATTTCGTTCTCGCATTAACCGAACACCCGCTTGCAAAAAAGGAGAACCTCAGGTACCTGGTGATTTTTCTCTACCTGCCTGCACTTGCGATAACCTTTATCGAACTGGTCACAGAATCAATCTTCACAGTGGTTTACCAGCCGGAACTCGGGTTCGTCTATGTGCCCGTCCGGGAAAGTCTGGCGTACCAGGCCGAATCGGTCTTTATAATTCTGGTGATGGTCTTTGCCCTGTATGTCGGCCTTTCCTCATGGCATAAACGGGGGCCGGGAATTATCCGGCAACAGAACGGTTTTATCAGCATTGGTATCGTTGTTGTCATGCTGTTTGGATCCCTTTCCGGGGTTTTTCTCCCGGCATTCGGGATATATCTCCCGAACCTGGTTTTTATAGGCATCGTCTGCTTCTCCGTAATTATTTCCTATTCCATTCTCAGACACGGGCTCTTCACCATTACCCCGGAATCCGCTGCTATGAACATCATCCACACGATGCCCGATGGACTGATCCTTACTGATTTGGATGGCCGCATTATCGTAAGTAATTCGTCAGCAGCAGAAATTCTTGAGAAACAAGAAAAAGATCTTCCCGGAGAGTCTCTCGATATTCTCCTTCCCCTTTCAGCGTGCCAGAATTTACGGGCTACAATCCGGGAGCAAGGAATGGTATCAGATCTCGAGGCAGAACTGGATTGTGGCGAATGCAAAGTGGTCAGCATTGCCGGCTCACTGGTAAAAGACCCGGATGGCGAACCGGCAGGATTTGTCCTGATCCTGCGGGATATCACCAGCCGGAAAGCATCAGAACAGGCCCTCAGTCGGGCCAATGAAAAGATCTCCTTGTTAAGTCAGCTGACCCGTCATGATATCAGCAACCTTATCACAGCCCTTAACGGGTACCTGACACTGCTTAAAGAAGGGGAAACTGATCCCGTCTCTCTTCCCCACCTCACAGCAAGCCTCGAGATAGTTGAGAATATCTCCAGTCATCTTCGGTTTTCCAGCCAGTACGAAGATATAGGCATACACAAACCGGTCTGGCAGGCACTCGGGCCGATGATCATCCGGGCTGTCAACAACCTCGCCCGCGAAAGAGTGGAGATAACTTCCCGTGTTGAATCGATCGATATCTATGCCGATCCTCTCACGGAAAAAGTAATCTACAACCTGCTGGAAAATGCGCTGAGGCATGGCGGACCACCCACGCTGATCCAGATATACAGCCAAGGACGGATAAATGGGGAACTGGGGGTAGTATTCGAGGATAATGGTGTAGGTATTGCTGATGAAGAAAAGGAACTGATCTTCAAACGCGGGTACGGGAAAAATACCGGGCTGGGCCTCACACTCTCCCGGGAGATACTTGCCGTGACCGGCATTCGCATCGTTGAGACCGGGGTAGCAGGCAGGGGAGCCCGGTTTGAGATCCATATTCCCTCCGATGCATGGAGATATCACTGATCTTCAGCAGCCATTCCCTCAGGCGCACGGGTGGAATATGAGGAACATGTATCAATTCCCTCATGATTGCCCCGCTATTTTGGGCCGATCCTTTTCCTTCCGGGATAACCGGTCAGCAAGTTCGTTCAGCCCTTTCACATAGGCATTCTCAGGATACACCTGCCGGCAGTTTTTAACGGAATTTTTCCGGGTATAAATCGATATTCTTTTTAGCTTAACTATCGACAGTTAATGTGCCATGCTATCTCATAGCATAGGGGATATGGAATGAAATACCCGGTTCTCTTTATCGTGGCCCTGCTTGTCTTGGCCACATTATTCGCAGGCTGTACTCAGCAGGCAGCAACGCAGCAACAGACAACGTCGGCTTCTCAGGGTACCATCAAGATAGGAGTCATCGTATCACTGACCGGCCCTGCAAGCAATGTCGGCAACAACATGTGGCAGTCGGCACAGGTCGCCGCTGACAAGATCAATGCCGATGGCGGCGTGACCTTAAAAGACGGGTCAAAGGCCCAGATCAAGCTGATCGTTGGAGATGACGAGTCAACTCAGCAGGGTGGCCAGAAAGCGGCAACCAAGCTGATCACCGATGACAAGGTGGATATCCTTGTTGGCGGGTACTCGAGTGCAGTAACTTCCGCATATGAACAGACTATCGCGGAGTACAAGGTGCCGTACATTGTTACCGGTGCATCGAGCCCCATCATCACCCACCGCACCGATATTGATACCAGTTATGTCTTCCATCACTGCCCGACAACCGACACATACGGCCAGTATACTACGAGCTTCATCGACCAGGTCATCCGGTCGGCCATTGCAAAGAAGTCGGGGTTTTCCGCTGACCGCCCGCTCCGGCTCGCGCTGATATACCAGGATACCGCGTTTGGCAAAGGTGTGCAGACTGCAGTAAACAATACCATCACGAAAGGGAAGCTCAATATCCAGCTCGTCTCCCAGCAGAGTTTCAAGATGGGCGAGAGCGACTTCAGGACGCAGCTGACCGCGATCAAGGCAGCAAACCCCGATGCGGTCTACATCGCGGCATTCCCGAACGAAGGTGCCCCGATCATCACCCAGGCGCGGCGGGACATTGGTCTGAACACGATCTTCCTCAACGTTGAGAACAATGACAACGCCCAGTTCTACAAGGATCTCGGGCAGTACGGCGAGGGAGCCATCATCGAGAGCAGGTTCTCGCCTTACACTGCACCGGCCGGTGCTGTCGCGGATGCCCAGAACGCCTTTAAGCAGGCATACTTCACCAAGTTCGGTACCTACCCGGACATGATGGGCGCCTCCACCTATGAGGGAGTGTTCATCGCTGCAAAGGCAATCGGCAACGCGGGAACCACCGACAAGGCAACCGTCAGGCAGGCACTCGTCAATCTGAAGATGCCCCAGGTCATCGAAGCAATGAAGGACCAGACCATCTCATTCTCACCGGACTTCCGTGAGTCGACCTTCGACCTCTGGATGGAACAGCTATCGTTCAACCAGACCCTCGGTGAGACGCGACCCGCGATAGTCTGGCCAGACAACTTAAAGACAACGGCCTTTGCACTGCCTTCCTGGTACACGGCCGGCAGCGCATAAATCCATTACATCCCTTTTTTATCACAGGCGGACGATTTTATAGCATAAACAAATGGAAGGCAGGCAGTGATGGACAACCTTGGTATTTTTCTGCAGATCATGTTCTGGGGGCTGTATGCCGGCTGTATCTATATCCTGCTCGCCACCGGCCTGAACCTCATCTTCGGGGTCATGAAGATCGTCAACTTTGCACACGGGGAGTTCCTGATGATCGGTGCGTACATCACCGCGACGATCTTTTTCCTGACCGGAATTAATCCCTATGTAATTATCCTTCTGTCCATGCTCGCGCTCATTGGCATCGGGGCAATTGTCGAACGGCTCTGTTTCCGGCCCATTCTTGGCACAGGCAAACTCAACGAGATCTTCCTCTCCATCGGGCTTATCTATATCTTCCAGAACGGTGCCGCAATGATCTGGGGCGACGCCTGGCAGAGCGTCAGGAGCCCCTATGACGGCATCACGGTCCCTGTTGGTTCGCTCAGCGTCCCGCTCGATTACATTATCATCGTGGCTTTCACAGCTGCGATCCTGTTTGCCCTCTACTTCTTCCTCAAAAAGACGACGACCGGCATGGAAATGCGGGCAACGAGCCAGAACCGGAAAGGTGCGATGCTCGTCGGGATCAATGTCGAGCGGATCGACATCATCAGCTTTGGCCTCGGATGCGCACTTGCGGCTGCAGCAGGGACGCTTTGGGTAGTAAGCGGGCAGGTCTTCAACCCATACATGGGATCGATACCTGCGGTGAAGGCCTTTGCCATCATCATCCTTGGCGGGCTCGGCAGCATCCCGGGCGCAATTATCGGAGGGCTCCTGATGGGTATCGCCGAGAACAGCGCAGCATACCTTCTCGGGGGGATATGGAAGGACGCAGTCTCGTTCATTATCCTGATCGTTGTGCTCGTTGTAAGGCCGACCGGGTTGTTCGGGGAGAAAGGGGAGTGAGAACGTGAACTTCAAACGGGATGACCTGACAAAATACGGGCTCGTTGCAATACTCGTAATCGCGGCTGCCGTGCCGGTTCTCTCGGACAGTATGTTCCTCATAAACCTGCTCGTCCTTATGCTCATCTCCATCATCTTTGCATCGGCGTGGAACCTGCTCGCGTTCTCGGGGCAGGGCTCACTCGGCCACGCCGCATTCTTTGGTATAGGGGCCTACGCCTCGACCATGATTGCGGTACAGAGCGGCATCTCCCCGTTCATCACTATCTTTCTCGGGGCCGCGGTTGCCGCATTTATCGGCGTGCTTATCGGGCTCACCTGCGTCCGGCTCAAGGAGTGGTTCCTTGCGATGGTCACCTTCGGGTTTGCCATCATCGTCCAGACACTGACAGTCAGTGTGCTCGCGCCCATTACCGGCGGTTGGGACGGGATCGCATCGCCCCGTCTCCTGAGCCCTTCTATCCCCGGCTACCAGCTTATCGAATACTACGCGGTCCTCATCATCACGATCGCTTCCCTGGTCGCAATCTGGTATATCATGAAATCCCGGATCGGCCTCGCGTTCCTCGCGATACGGGAGAACGAGGTAGAAGCCCGCTCTGCCGGTGTCGATCCCGTCCGTTACCGGCTCTTTGCGTTTGCCATAAGCGCGTATCTCGCCGGCGTTGCCGGGGCGATACAGATCCATCATATCGGTTATCTGACCCCGGAACTGTATGGTGTCGACAACTCATTCTGGCCAATTACCTTTGTAATCCTAGGCGGTCTTGGCACTCTTGCAGGACCGGTCATCGGCACGATCGTGCTCACGGTCATCTGGGAGGGGCTTAAGGCAACAGGGCTGACGTTCGGAAGGTACGTCATCGTCGGGTTCATCCTTATCCTGACGATCATCTTCCTGCCCAAGGGGCTTGTGAACCTGCCGGAACGGATACAGGTATGGTGGAAGGGACGCGGAAGGAATGAGACCGGTGCGAAGCCGCAACGGGAATAATTTTACCTCCCTCCCTTTTTTAAGAAAGCAGGGTTCCATCCCCAGCTGCTTCCTCGTATAAAACACTATAAAACCAGCAAAATTACTATAAAATGGTTCCAGAGCTTTTTTTTAAAATCCGAGATATGCCCTCTGGATATGCGGGTCGCGCTTGAGCTCCTTTGCCTTCCCCTCTTTGATAATCCTGCCGTTCTCAAGGACGTACCCACGGTTGCACATATTGAGCGCATGCCGGACGTTCTGCTCAAGTAAAAGAATCGTCATTCCTTCCCTGCCAAGCTGCTCGAGGGATCTGAAAACCTGACCAACAAGAAGAGGGGAGAGTCCGGTTGAGGGTTCATCGAGAATGAGGAGACGGGGCTTCGACATAAGGGCCCGGCCTATTGCAAGCATCTGCTGCTCGCCGCCGCTCAGGGTCCCGGCCATCTGGTGTTCACGCTCCAGAAGGATCGGGAAAAGCTGGTAGATATGCGCAAGAGTCTTCTCGGTTTCATCCGTGCCAATCCCGCCGAGGAGGAGATTCTCGACGACCGGCATCTTCGGGAAGATCTCGCGTTTCTCCGGGACCAGCGCGAGCCCTTTCTTATAGAGAGCATAGGGGTGCTGACCGAGAATACTCTCTCCTTCGAAAACGATCGAACCCGATGCGTTCCGGTTGAGTCCGATGATGGTCTCAACCGTCGTCGTCTTTCCGGCGCCGTTCGGTCCGATCAGGGTTACGAGTTCGCCTTTTCCAACCCGTAAACTCAGGTCCCAGACAACCTGCAGGTTCCCGTGAAAGACATTGAGACCGGTCACATCGAGCATGTTTCTTCCCTCGTTAAAAAGCGTTGAAGTCACCGAGATAGATATCGATAACCTGCTGGTTGTTCACGACTTCGTACGGCCGGCCATCGGCAATCTTCTCACCGTGATCGAGCACGACGATGCGATCTGAAACCCCCATGATGACGCTCATGACATGCTCGATGATGAGGATGGAGGTTCCCCGGTCCCGGATCTTCCGGATCAGCTCCACGGCCTCATTGCTCTCCTTCGGGTTGAGACCCGTGGTGAGTTCGTCGAGCAGGAGGAGTTTTGGGCGTGATGCGAGCGCCCGGGCGAGCTGCAGGCGCTTGAGCTCGACGACATTGAGGTTCCGGTTGAGGGTTTCAGCCTTCTCTGGGGGGAAGTTGACGTCTGCCAGTATCGAAAGTGCCTGTGACTGTGCCTCTTTCATTGATGGCGCTGTGTCGTTCCCGAAAAGGACGCCAATCATCACGCACTCCTTGGCGGTCAGGTCGGGGAAGGATTCGGCGATCTGGAACGTCTTTGCGATCCCCTTCCGGCAGATCCGGTCCGGTTTCATACCAGTAATGTCCTCGCCACAGAATGTGACCGTCCCGCCGGTTGGGGGAAGGATGCCGGAGATAATATTCAAAAGCGTGGTCTTCCCTGCACCGTTCGGACCCACAAGACCGACGATCTGGCCGTCTCCGATCTCCAGGCTTACCTTGTTCACCGCGGTAAGGCCGCCGATCTGTTTGGTCACTGCCGAGAGACTGAGCGTGCTTGAATAACCCCCAAAGAAACCATTTTTATCTATGCTGTGTTCTAAGTTCGCAGGGCGGAGTATTAAACATATTTCGGGGACTGATCACCGGTTTATGTTTTTCTTATCAGGAATAGAGAGACGGGTCAATAACTTTATAGGGTTGTTTAAACAAAATATTCTGAAATTTTGTGGCAGATGATGAAAGTTACCCCCACTGATTGGTGATGAAGCAGGGTACTGATGCCACACTCCTTTTAGCCGAATAAGAAACCCAGGAAATCCACGGCGTTTTTCGTGCCAAGCCCACCAGACCGGGCGGACATTTCTGAAAATTCCAGGGTATTATCCGTTCCTTTTCCCAGCACCGCAAACGGTACCGGATCGCGGGTATGCGTCTTTGCCCGTATCGGGGTCGGATGATCCGGCAGTACGGCCACAACACCGTCAAAATGTTCAAGAATCATGCCGACAACATCATCCACCCGCTCAATCGCCTTTAGTTTCTCCTCAATACTCCCCATATGCCCGGCTTCATCGGGTGCTTCGATGTGCAGGTAGAGGAAATCGAGGTGCCCCATTGCAGCGAGCGCATACCGCGCTTTTGCATCATAATCCGTATCAAGGTACCCGGTTGCACCGGGAACATGGATCACTTCCATGCCAGCGCAGCGTCCAATCCCGTTTAAGAGATCGACTGCGGATATGATGCCGCCTTTTTTCCCATACTTACGGGAGAACAGGGGAAATGCCGGTTTGTGCCCGCCGCTCCAGGGCCAGATCCGGGTGGCCATGCGTTTGCCTGCCTTTTTCCGGGCAGTATTCACCGGATGGCGATCAAATACATGGCGGCTTTTTTCCATGCACTGCAGGAGCAGTTCCGCATCGCCCCCTTTGGGCAGGTAGGGTGAGATTCCCTGGCCCACGATATCGTGCGGAGGAGTCGAAGCGGCCCCTTTTCCGTCAGGGACAACGAGCAGGTTGCGGTAGCTGACACCGGCTTTGAGCATAACCTCAGGAACTTCCTCCTGAAGTGAGGAAAAGAGCGCGGCTCCCTCCTCACTGGAAATATGACCGGCAGAGAAATCCACCATCGAATTATCTTCGACAGTCACCAGGTTGCAGCGGTACGCCACGTCGCCCGGTGCAAGGTCAACGCCCATGCTCAATGCTTCAAGCGGACCTCGGCCGGTATAGTATTTTTCCGGAGCATACCCGAGAATCGACATGTTGGCAATATCGCTGCCCGCCTCAAAACCCTCCGGAATGGTGCGCAGCAACCCGCAGGCACCCTCGCGTGCCATCCGGTCCATATTCGGGGTTTTTGCATATTCGAGGGGAGTCTTGTTGCCGAGCGAAGCGATGGGCTCATCTGCCATGCCGTCGCCACAGATTACCATATATTTCATCGTAATGCCTCGTTATCGTTCTGCAAGCATTGCCTGCACGGCGATCCGCACGCTCTCGCGGGAACCCAGCTGGGGTTTCCAGCGCAGCGCCTTGATCTTTTCAACCGAGAGCTGCATCCTTGGCACATCCCCGACCCACCCGCGTTCACCACCCGTAAACCGGAACTTCGTGCCGGGGAGGTGCATCTCTTCGCATATGATCTCCGCGATACTCTTCACATCGATCCAGTCCTCGGACCCGATATTGAAGGTATTGACCGTACCCCGGGCATGCCCGACAGCAAAGAGCATCGCCGCAACGCATTCGTGCACTTCGAGATAGGATTTTGTCTGCTTGCCATCGCCAAGAATCTCAAGCTCTTTGGGGTTTTGCTCCAGTTTTTTTATGAAATCGGTGATGACCCCGTGACCGCTCCGGGCGCCGATGATATTGGCAAACCGGAAGTTGTAAGCCTTTATGCCGAACGAGTGGCAGTATGCCGAGATCAGGGACTCGCAGGCAAGTTTGCTCGCCCCGTACACGGATATAGGTTCAAGGGGTGTATAATCTTCCGGCGTGGGAATAACCGCTGCATCGCCGTAAACCGTTGAAGTCGAGGTGAACACCAGTTCGGGAACCTGGTGCAGCCGCATGGCTTCGAGCACCCGGTACGTAGCGATGATATTGTTCTGTATTGTCGGGTCCGGGTTCACCGCGCTCTGGCGGACATCGGGATCTGCTGCGAGATGAAAAAACCGGTCTGCGCCTTCGATCGCGTCCTGCCAGCTATCGGTGAGCAGATCTTTTTGTAACAACCGGACCTTGCAGGAATCAAGGTGCCGTGCAATCGTCTCTTTGCGTCCTGCGCAAAGCGAGTCAATCACCAAAACTTCGTTACCCTGTGCAACGAGCGTGTCAACCAGGTGCGAGCCGATAAAACCGGCTCCTCCTGTTACCACATCAAACATCAATACCTATTATGTCATCCATGCTATAGGATTACTGCTATGTTTATCGGCATTGATCACGGCACTACCGCAATGCGGTTTGCCGGAGAGAGCGGGCAGTTCAAACTTTCGCGGGAGGCTGCCAGAGAGTTTTCCCTAAGTGCTCTCTCCCTGCTCTGCCCGATCGACGAGATAGAGGGAATTGCGCTCTGCTATTCCATGGGGGACCGTATTACGTCCATCACCTCCATCGGCAAGGTGCAGAACCGGGGGATCATCAGCCGTGAGGGTGCCGGCAAACACATTGGCGGAGGCACAAAAGTCTTTGACGAAGTTGCAAAGAGCGGCATTCCGGCAATCGTCATCCCGGGCCTTCACCGGGGTTCACCAACGGACCCGCGCTTCAAGGTGTATTCCCACCAGACCAGCCCGGAGAAGATCGGCATTGCCTACGAAGCCTGCCATGACCTGGGGCGGAACGTTATCGTTTCCGATGTGAGTTCCAACACCGTAAGCCTGCTTGTTTCCCAGGGGAAGATCACGGGAGCCTTTGATGCATGCATATTTGCGCCGGGAACTTTGCACGGTGCGCTCGATGTGGATGCGATCCGGAAGATCGATGCAGGGGAGTGCACCGCAAACGAGGCATTCCAGCATGCGGGAGTGAATTTTTCCCTGGCTGAAGAAGAGCGCATCCCGGCGGTTGCCATGTTTTCTGCCATGGAATGTGCCGCACTCCGCCTCTTAAACCCCCGCGCTGCTATTGCCCTTGCAGGAAGCCTCGCACCGGCAATTGCCCCTGAAGTAAGGAAACTTCTGGACACGGATGTGGCCGTATACGACGAATGGTGCGCTTCACGGGGCCTTGCCCGGATTGCCCGGGACGTTTTTTCCGGAAACAAAGAAATTCTCGGGCTCGATGTAGATCTCTAGGATTTATATCGATTAATCATGTAATATGATTTAGGGATTTTCCTTGAGAGAACTACGTATCCACGGCAGGGGTGGCCAGGGGTCAGTCACTGCTGCCGAACTGATTGCAGTCGCCGCGTTTGAAGGCGGCGTCTTTGCCCAGGCATTCCCGGCGTTTGGCGTTGAACGGCGCGGGGCTCCGGTGCAGGCATTTGTCAGGTTCGATGACAAAACGATCCGGTTGCGCAGCCAGGTGTATGAACCTGATTACATCATTGTCCAGGACAGCACCTTAATCAAAGACGTAAACGTCTTCATGGGCGTAAAGAAAGGAGGAATCGTGATCGTCAACACCGAAAAGAAGCCGGATTATACGGTTCCTGAAGGGGTTAAACTTATTACGATCGATGCCACCTCGATTGCTCTCAAGGCAATAGGATTGCCTATCACCAATACCTCGCTCATGGGAGCATTTGCTGCCGCAACAGGAGAGATCCAGTTCTCAGCCCTGGAAAAGGCACTCAATAACCGCTTCCCCAAGGAGCTTGCGGCAAAGAATATCGCTGCCGCCAAAGTGGCATTCGATATGGTCAAGGGGGCGGCATAATGGCACTCGCTGTCGGGTGCCGGGCACGGCCGGGAAAAGCGCGGGACAACAAGACGGGTTCGTGGCGCGTGTTCAAGCCTGTCTTCGACCACGAGAAGTGCTCGAAATGCGGGATGTGCCAGACGCTCTGTCCCGAGGGATGCGTACATGAGGATGCAGAAGGGTTCTTCGATCCCGATTATACCTACTGCAAGGGCTGCGGGATCTGCGCAGCTGAATGCCCCAAAGAAGCGATCGCGATGAAACAGGAGGAGAAGTAAATGATGGAGATAACCGAGGGGTCGCATGCCATTGCAGAGGCAGTCCGTCTCTGCCGTCCGCAGGTGATCTCTGCCTACCCGATCACACCCCAGACCCATATTGTCGAAGCACTGGCTGATTTTGTGGCCAACTGCCAGCTCGATGCCGAATACATCACGGTTGAGAATGAACTCTCCGCTCTCTCTGCCTGCGTGGGTGCAAGCGCAGCGGGTTCCCGGACATATTCCGCAACCACCTCGCAGGGACTTATGCTGATGGCCGAAGTAGTCTTCAACGCAGCGGGTATGCGCCTGCCCATCATCATGTCGATTGCCAACCGGGCACTGGGAGCACCGTTATCGATCTGGAATGATATGCAGGACTCAATTTCCCTCCGGGATGCAGGCTGGCTCCAGTTCTATGCCGAGGACAACCAGGAAGCAACCGACCTTCACCTGCTCGCCTTCAAAGTGGCAGAAGACCCTGCCATCCAGCTTCCTGCCTTCGTCTGCTTTGACGGGTTTATCCTCTCGCACACGTATGAACCGGTGGATATGCTCACGCAGGAAGATGTGGACAAGTACCTCCCGAAGTTCAACCCGTCCGAGCGCCTTGACGCTGCGGACCCGATCAGTTTCGGCATGTATGCCACCCCTGAATATTACCTTGAGTTCCGGTACGAGATGGATCAGGCCCAGAAACGGGCAAAAGACGTGATCGCCAAGGCAGGCAAGGAGTTCGGCACCATGTTCGGCCGGGACTACAGCGCCCTTATCGAGGGCTACAAACTCGATGATGCAGACACCGCGATCGTTGCGATGGGTTCCATCTGCGGGACCGTCAAGGATGCGATCGATGAGATGCGGGCAGACGGAAAGAAAGTCGGGCTGCTGAAGATCCGCGTCTTCCGGCCCTTCCCCGCAGAAGAGATCGCAAAGATGCTCTCCCATGTGAAGCGCGTTGCGGTGCTAGACAAGAACATCTCGCTCGGGGCAAAGGGCGCGACCGTGATGGAAGTCAGGGACGCCATGTATGGCTCCAGTATCCCGGTGAAGGGCTATGTGCTGGGACTCGGCGGCAGGGACGTCAGGAAACGGGACATCAAGGAGATTGTCGCACTTTCCGAGAAGGGACCGGACGATCAGTTCTACGGTCTGCGCAAGGAGTTGATCTAAGATGGCAGAAAAAACTTGTGACCTGTTCGACTGCGGCCACCGGGCCTGCGGGGGTTGCGGCGCAGCCCTTGCGGCACGGCTCGTCACGAAGGCGGCCGGCAAGGAGTCGATCTTTGTCTCGTCTACCGGATGCATGGAAGTGTTCTCCACCCCGTACCCAGAAACTGCGTGGAAAGTGCCGTGGATCCACTCACTCTTTGAGAATGCGGCAGCAGTTGCGTCGGGAGTCGAGGCGGCGCTCAAAAAACAGGGGCGCAAGGAAAAGATCGTGATCATGGCGGGCGACGGGGCAACGTTTGATATCGGCATGATCTGTATCAGCGGCGCTTTCGAGCGCGGCCACGATTTCACCTACATCTGCTACGACAACGAGGCCTACATGAACACCGGTATCCAACGCTCCGGTGCAACACCGTACGATGCCAGCACCACCACCAGCCCGGCCGGCAAATGTTCATTTGGGAACAAGCGGCCCAAGAAGGATATGCCGGCAATCCTTGCCGCACATGGTGCACCCTACGTGGCAACCACCTCGATTGCCTATCCCGCAGACCTTCTCAAGAAGGTGGAGACTGCGATCAATACCCCGGGTCCCTGCTATGTGCAGGTCCATGCTCCCTGCTGTACCGGGTGGGGATTTGAAGGCGATCAGACTATCGCGATTGCAAAACTCGCGATTGAGACCGGGCTCTGGGTCAACTACGAGATGATCGAGGGCAAGGTTACCAAGGTAAAAAAAGTGGTGCGCAAGCCGGTTGAGGAGTACTTAAAGACGCAGAAGCGGTTCCGCCACCTCTTCAAACCCACGCGGCAGGATGCGGAGATCGCGGCGATCCAGGCGATCGCAGATAAGAATGCGGAGAAGTTCGGCATCGATATCAAGCTTCCTCCTAAAAAAGAATAATTTTTTTTAATCCCTTAAACGGAATTTCTCGTATCAACACTATTAATAGTATTCAGGGTGACATTAGTAAGAAATTGGGCTTGTGGTCTAGTTGGTTATGACGTCGCCCTTACACGGCGGAGGTCACCGGTTCGAATCCGGTCAGGCCCATTTCGGTTTTGCTGTTTTTGTTTGTTGGGGAGAGGGTGGCTTTTCAAGCAGGGTCTGATTGAAAAATAAAAATCGAAGTCTGGTTGAAAGTTTTTAATCAAGATCCGATTGAAATTTTTTGAACAGGGTTTGGTTGAAAAATAAAAATCGAAGGCTGGTTGAAAGTTTTTGAGCAAGATCCGATTGAAATTTTTTGAGCAGAGTCTGGTTTAAAAATAAAAATCAAAGTCCGGTTGAAAATTTTTGAACAAGGTTTGATTGCTCCGTTTGCGATTTTCAAACGCGATCGCGTACTCGATTGAAATTTTTTGAGCAAGGTCTGGTTGATCCGGCTGAGCGGCCGGATGTGCTGTTTTGGTGCGATGCCGGTGCGTGTTTACGTCTGATGTGCGCGGTGTTTTTACTTAATTTTGTGTTTTTTATCATGAGCCGGATCGTGTTTGTAAATTTTCAAGCAGGGTCTGGTTGATCTGTGAGCGAATTTCAATCAAGGGCTGAGGGGTCGATTGAAAATTTTCTGGCAAGGTTTGATTTATTTTTTTCAGGCAAGGTGTGGTTGAAAATTAAAATTCAAAGTCCGGTAGAAAAATTAAATTCAAGCTTTGATTGAAAAAATTTGAGCAGGGTTTGATTGAAAATTTGTAAACAGGATCCGGTTGATCTTTTTCAATCAAGGTCCGGTTGAAATTATTTGGGCAGTGGTTTATTAAAAAATTGAATTGGCGAACTGAAAGGGAACCCAGTGTATGGTTCGGTTAGTAATTCTTTCAATTGACCACCGGCTCCTATCCGCCAAAGATTTTCTTATATTCGCACGCCGGATGGGAGAGGGATGGGGCGGACGACCGGGCGTGCCCGGTTAGGTGTGGATGGGAGTTGATTGGATGCGGTTGAATGGAAAAGAGGAATGCGGGAGATCTGAATACACAGAAGTCATTTCAAATTCACACTACATTGGGCTTGTTTATAAATCCGTAAATTAATCAAACATCAGATATATTTACACTAAATAGCAGCAAGGGGCAGGTATCAATGGTTCACAAAAATATTATCATTCTCGCAAATTCACGCAGGCATGATGGTCATTGCATTGCTGGAAAAGATCTGTCCACTGGAGAATGGATTCGACCGATAAATATTCTGGGGCGGGGAAAACCCCGTCTGGATCAATCAGCATTTTCTGGAGAAGATTTTATAGCGCTCAATGTGGCAAAATCGGGACCGCAATTATTAGATTGTGTGCGGATCAGCTTTGGCGATCCGTGCGGTGATTATTGCCAACCTGAAAATATTTCTATTGATGGTAAACCTTGGACCCCCCTTCCACCATTTATCCCAAGGAAGGTTTTTGGACTCATAGATGATTTTACGACATTGTTTATTGGTAAAGATGATCAGAATTCAGATCATTATTCCGCAGAAGAAATTCAGGCCAGTCCTTTAAAATCGTCACTTAATTTTATTCGATTAACCCATTCAATTAATAAGACAGAGATAGTCCATACAACTTCAATCAAGGGAAATCCTCAGCACCGATTAAAATTTGAATACGATTCACGGACATATAATCTAGCAATTACAGATAAAGGATATGAAAATACGATCAGCCAATCAAAGAATGAGGATGGAAAAATTATCGATGACTGTTTTATTACCATTGGTGTGGGAGAAGGATTTCCAATCGGAAATGCGGTGTACCATTATCGGCTTATCGTAGGAATTATACCGACAATTACATTGAGGTAATCATCTCTATGAACCAAGATATCGTACCGAAAAAATGTTTCACCATCGGCTACGGAGATTACCCGATTGAGTTATTCCTCTATTTCCTGCAAAAAACCGGGATAGATACTATCATTGACGTGCGGAGCTCCCCGTATAGTAAATATAATCTTTATTTCAACCGGGATAATCTGGAAAAATCCCTGATAAAGAATAAAATCGATTACCGATACATGGGGGATAAAATCGGTGGCAGGTACTCAAATCCCAACCTGCTCTTTCCTGATGGTACCGTCAATTACCTGAAAGTCCAGAATACAGAGCAGTTCCAAGACGGCATCAACCAAGTATTATCCATCATTTCTACCGGGAAGAAGATTGCTTTGATGTGCGCTGAGAAGGAGCCGGAGAGATGCCACCGGTTTGCCCTGATCTCGCGGGTCCTCCAGTCAAAAGGGATCAAGGTCATTCATGTACGTCCTGAAATTAAGTTGCAGGAGAATGAAGATCTGGAAAAGGAATTGATCAATTCAGTTATCGATAATAAGCAGGCCACCATCTCCAGCGAACAGGTCAATCCTGTAGATACCATGTATGAAAAACTGAACAAGAAGATCGCTTACAAAACTAAGGATTATATGGCTCCCGTTGAGGAGAATGCAATAACGGAAAAAGGGGTTATGCCGGTTCCTTCTGTTGAGAAGATCGAAAACGGGGTGCAGGATCCTCCCGTTGTGAGCGAGCCGACATACATCAGCAATCCGGTGATTGATATGTCCCCCATGTCAGATTCATTTTCCGGTAAACGTACGAAAAAACTGATCCAGAAGAGTTTATTCTGAATCGAGGCTTTTGATGAAACTTTTTACTATCGGGTTTACCAAGAAGGATGCAAAGACCTTTTTTGGCCTGTTGATTAAAAACAACGTGAAAACTCTTATCGACATCCGGCTGAACAACCACTCGCAGCTTGCCGGTTTTTCTAAGGGCAACGATCTGGACTATTTCCTGAAAGCCATTGCGGGGATTGATTATTTTTATTTCATCCAGGCCGCACCGGAAGAATCGTTGCTGAAGAAGTGGCAGAAAGGCGAGATTTTGTGGCCGGAATATGAGGCCGCATACAAAGAGATGCTCGCAAAGAGGAATGTCATCGGCAAGATTGACACGAAAATTCTGGAGAACGGGTGTTTACTGTGCAGCGAGCCGACGGCCGAGCAGTGTCACCGGCGGTTGCTGGGGGAATATCTGAAGGAGAAGGTGCCGGGACTGGAGATTGTGCATATTTAAAAAAAAATTATTGAGTTTTTAATTTTGTAAGTAGATTGAATAAATCACTGTCTAATCTTCTATTGTCGTGACCTTTAACACATCCAATAATTGTATTGATTGGTTGAGCATTTACCCATTCGATAATGGTTGTGTCTTTACGGTACTTTCGATAATAATTTGCAATGCGGGTTGCATCAACACGCTCAAAATCCTGATTTACTAATTGTAGTGCGTCGAAGCTTGGAACCCCAGCGTCAACTAAATATGCGATTTTTAAAATTTCGTCGCTATAAACAATTGATCTCTTTTTAGCTTCTGCCTGTACAATTCTATGCATTGCATACAGGCCCCATGGTAATAAATATTGAATACGGGAGTAAATTACAGCAATTAATTCTTCCGGTGATTCCTTCCATTTTGCGCGAAGTTTAACGGTTAATAAGGGAAGTCCCTGCAACCAAGACATAATAACATCTGTTAAAAATCCCCCAAGTTTAGGTCCTTCCAGTTCTGCCATTCGAGATGCCACAGGTCCTACGTAAAACTGTGCAAAACCAAAATCAATTTGTCCATGTCGATATATTTTTGAAATATTGGTGATTTGCCAATCCTCTAATTTTTTAACATATTCTTGAATTTCCATTAATGTTTCAATTGAAAGTCCCAATTCTGCGATGAGATCAATCGAAATGTCATCAGAGTTTTTTAGGAATTCATCAACAATTTCGAACTGTCTTTTAACTAATTTGGATGAAAAATTTCTCTCTTCATCGTTGAGGTTGTATTGAGCAAAAGTGCCTTCAAGTATTTCTTCAGGGTTAGTGATTAGTTGTGAAGCTTTTGCATGAACCAATCCAACCCTCAATAGATTTATTGTACCTTTGACCCGTTTTGAAACATTTGGTGCGATTTTTACATTATTAATATCTGCAAGATCGAAATTCTTTGTTTTAATTCCATCAATGATCTCTTTGATACTTCCAGCTAAGGCACTTTTTACAGATTCCACACGATTCAATGATGGATTGAGGTATGGTTTAATTATTTCTTCAAGGACTTCGATTCCTAAGCTAGGTTCGAATAAAATTACTTGGCCCTCTTGATCTGAGCCGGGTCTTCCTGCTCGACCTGCAATATTCCAAAAAGTTCTAGGGGATATTATATGATACCTTGCAGGTTGCCCTTTCTCCGGCGCCTCACGAAGAGACAATGATTGTATTATCACTGACGAAAAAGGAAAATTCACACCTTCCGCAAGAGTTGTTGTGGCAAATACGTAATCGACCAAATTTTCCCTTATTGCTTTTTCCACAGATTCTCTGATACGTGGGGGTAATCCGGCATGGTGATATGCTATGCGATTTTTTATTAGATTTCGCATTTCTACGGCTTCATACATTTCTCGTTCTAATCGAGAATCTAATCTTTGAATAATTTCTGAATTAATTTGATCTTCAGTTAATTCCTTTAATTTTTGATTCTCTTCAAGCCAATCTTTCATCAATTTTGCTAATTTTTCCGTTTCGCGCTTACCTTTAGCAACTATCAATACTGGCCCGGCAAAAGATATTTTTTCAGCTAACTGAATCAATTGTCTTCCTTTTGTCTCTTCTAGATCTGAATCAACCACTTCGATAGAAGTCCCATTAAAATAATCGATCACACCTTTCTTAGTTTTTCCATCTTTTTTAATTCTAAAAATTCCAGATCGCATCCGTGTTGATCGTTTGTCTACTACCAAACCATTCGGATTATTTCCCATCCAGGATGCTAATTCTAGAATGTTGGGAGTGACAGCTGAGAGAAATATCACCCGATTTTGATTTTTGAACATTTTTTTTATTCGCCATAAATACAATTCTAAAAGAATGCCCCTGGTGTCTGATTCTAAATGATGCGCTTCATCAACAATTATCAATGATACGGATGTATTGAATTCCTTATTTAATCTTAAAAGTAAATCCGCTTTTTCTGGAGTTAAAACAGCAATTGAACAATCAAATAATTTTGTTTTTTCATCATCACCTAATTCAGTTAATTGGGGTGTAACCTGAATTGCTTTGTATCCCAATTCCTCAAATGCAGAATTAAGATTTGACCACACTTCGTGAACTAACGCTTTACTCGGAACGATATACAAAATTTTATTATGAGGGTTATCCAACAGAGTTTTTAAAATCAATAATCTGGTTAAGAATGTTTTTCCAGTACCTGTTGGAGCGGCAAATCCCCAACTATCATATTTTTCGTTAATTAATCCCGATTGGATTGCGTCGATTTGATTTTGCCACAATTCACTTGGAAAATGGATTTTTGTTAAATTTTCGAAAATTTTCTCATCAACATTATTTCGAGTTGACTGTTCAATTCGTTTTGATAGAATTTTATTGAAAATGTCTATCTCTGATGAATTCAATCCAATCGTGATCTGTTTTAGAAATTCTTTCAACTCGCCCGAATTCCATTTTACTGGTTTGCTTATGAGACCTTGCTCAAATTTTAATAAATTAATACAATCCAATCGCACTAAAATATCGACGGCACTTAGTTCAGATAGATCTTGGGATTCTAATGCTGATGATATTTTTTGCGTACTCCCATTCATTCCCAATTTTCCATATATTCCACTTCTGTTGAAAATGGGATATGCAATCCCATCTATATCATGCACTTTTAATATACTCGTTGCAAGAGAGGGAAAATTTGAAAGTTCGTATAAGAATGCGGAACGAATCCGCATTTTTTTTCGAAAACCTTCAGATAATTCAGGTCGTATTGAGATAAGTTCAGCAATTTCTGCTGCTACTTGAATTATTTCATAACCTTTGTCTCTATCCCAAGAAGAAGCTGATGCGAGAATACAATTTACAAAATGGCTCATTCGAGAAATGCAATTTTGCTCTTCAGCAAACTCATGGCCCAATCTTTGAAATATTAAGGCATTCTGAACCCAGTTTCGATCTGTAATAAAATCGGGTTTTGAAAGAATCGGCCTGATTTCTTCTATGGTGTACATTGATCCCTCAGCGTTACTAATTTTGAATAGACACTTTGAACGATATGAGGTAGTTCATCTAAACAAATTACGTCAATATCAAATTCCTTCTTATTTTTTCGAGTGGCTAAAACAGATACCTCTTCAGAATTGTAAGTTGAGGAATCTATTACTGCAAAACCTAAAAATTTTATAATTTTTTTATCAGAATATGGTAAGAATGCATCTTTTAATTTTTGTTGCTCATCGAGGGGTAATTTGTCAATATGATCTTTTGCAGCTGCAAAGTCAAAATCAAAATCCTCTTTTTCATAAGCATTCATCGAATTGAACATATCCGGGTAGATCGATTCATCATGCTTCACAGGATTAAGGTCAGGGGAACTCTTCATACTGCACTTTACTTCACAAAAAAATAATTCGACTGGATCTGACTTCGGATTATAAAGAACCAGATCCATTTTATACGCATTTGCATTCTCTGCGGTTAGTAAGGATAGTTTGCTATAAATTTTTTTCAAACCGATGACATCTTCGGCAAATAATCCAGAAATTATTTCACCAAAATGGGATTCTTGAAAACTAGAACTATCGGGAAGCCTGCAAAGTGAGTCATAAATTGCTCTCAAGAAAAATTCGTCTTGGAAACTATCAGAGATCCGTTTTGCCTCTCGATAAAAAAACGGTACTTTTTCTGCAATATATTTGTCAATGTTGTGTTCGTCTGAGTTACGGCTAATTTCTGAGATATAGACGAATCGCATGTGTTTTTTATTATTTTGAAATTGTCTTCGAGTTATTCGGATAAATTTTTTTAAACTCATATTATTACACGTTAAAAAAAATGATGTCGAATAGTATTTCATATTTTCTGTTAATCTTCGAGAATTACGATAGAATTTAGAAAAAATGGCCAAATTATCAAATTTTTACTTTTCGCATTTATTTCGATTATAATCTCCCCACAAATGCTTTCCCCAGCACCGCCTGCGTCAACCGCTCACATCGCCGGCTCGCCGCAGCAACTTCTTGATCGGACGCATCCGCACGCTCAAACAGCAAACCGACACGCCGGATGATCTCGTGCTGTTCGGCAAGGGGGGGCGGAGAAGATAGTTATTCATCATGAAATTTTCTTGTCTCTCATTGACACAACGTTCACATGTTTGAGAAATTCGATCAACCGCTGACTGCCATTTTCGTCCTTTAAAAACATATCAATCATGTCTAAAAATTTTTCTTTGTTTCCGGACTGGAAATGAAATAAAATTACAATAGATATTCGTAAAAATTCAAGAATCGTTTTTAGAAGATTATTGACGTTGCCTCCATATTTTTTCGCAATCCTTTCCTTATCATTGTTAGAAAGAAGTTCTCCGTGTAAATATTTTGATCTGCAAAAATAAGCATCACCAATTACATCTTTAATCGTAGTTGGAGCGAAGTTTTCATTTTTAAGCAATTTTGAAATCCTTAGTGTCAATTGTTTTGATTTCTTATCCTCATTTATTGTTTTTAGAAAAATGCTATCTAAACCAATTACTGCACTTGCAATTTTTCTTTCGAACATTCCGTTCTGTGATATCGAATCTGAATAAAATCTGTATGCATTTGAGATAAATGTAAAATTATTTTCTTCAGAAGAATTGAGATTTTGGGGTAATATTGGATAGACCATTTTCCAAAAATCCTTAAGATCATCCACTTCCTCCTTCTCTAAAATATAATTTTCAAAGACCAGATGTTTTTCAATAGGAGGATCTTTTCTTTCAAAACAGGGGTTAAACGATTCGGAATGAATCTGATAAATATGCCAGTTTATGCTCATAGGTCTGAATAATTGCAAAACCGCAATTGTTTTTGTTATTTCATTATACAGATCCTGCCGGCATTTAGCTTGAAGCGAAATATCCAAAAAAGCTGTTGGTTCAGGAAAATCCGTTTGATTAAAAAAAGTATAACTGATAGTTTCGGTGTTAAAATCTTCTGGTATTGGCTTTCTTAAGATAATTTCTGGAGATAATTTAATTTCGTCTTCGTGGAGAATAATTCCATAAAATTCTACAATCATCCTGGTCTTGTTTGATTCATTTTTCAAATCGGCCACAAGAGCCTCGACAAATCTGTCGGTTTCTGATTTGAAAAAATTCGGATTCTCAAAAAATCTGGCTGTGTTCTCAAAATATTTTTCAATTGTTTGGATGATGAAATAATTCACAAGATTAACCGGATTTTCTTCAATATGAGTATTGGTTTTTAAAAACTCAATTAAATTGCAATACTCTGGACTCTTATGAACGATTTCCGCTATTTTAATCGAGGTATTTATTGTGAACGGTTTTTTGATTTGAGTACCTCGCATAGAGAGATGAAACCCAGTGTCTTTGTAATCTAAAGATGCTACTTCCCATCTGTCGAATAACGAAATAGCAACTTGTAGTGTTCCTTTTTTGATCTCAGATTTTAATGTACTTTCAATAACTTCAACCAAAGACAGAATTTGATCGTGAAAATTCATATTAGTCATATGATCGTCAACGCTCTTTGCTTACTAATTCCCCTCTAAATGCTTTCCCCAAAACCGCCTGCGTCAGCCGCTCGCATCGCCGGCCCGCCGCCACAACTTCCCGATCAATCGCACCCGCACGCTCAAAGAGCAACCCGACACGCCGGACTATCTCGTGTTGCTCGGCAAGGGGAGGAAAGGATCGATCCGCTTTTTTCGTGTTACTCGTTCACTCTCACATGTCATAGTATGCTGGATTATACTCGCTAGCGTATGAGATCTATAAGGGCTGTAACATTATGTGTTGCGGTTCGATTATACTGAGAGATAGAAGAGATATAGGTGTCTTATGGTCGCTTCACATTTTTGCCGCACCTCCCTCCCCATCTCCCGAATCCGGCCCCGCAAAACCATCCGTTCCAATCCCCATTGCCGCGCCCCCACCCTCTCAATAAAGCTAACCAGATGGTTATATGAATCCGCCCCCAAAATGAACCCCGTTTCCCGCAAAACAGCCGGATAACTGCGAAAATTACCGTATCCACCCATTACTATATATGTGATTATTTCCTTGATTGGATAACGACAATGCCACACACAGCCTGCACCCAAAACACGACGAAGATCCAGCAGCCCGGGTACGCACAAAAGCCCGCCCGGAAGCTGAGCGGATCCGTACCGAACGGAACGTCCCGGGTCGCAGGAAAAACCGGTGTGCCAACAATCCCGGTACGTATACACTATACTAAGATCACTCAGTACACACAAATCCCGGTACCGGCCGGCATTCATTACGCTCCCTTTGGGATACATCGGCCGACGCTGATTCTTTAGACGGAACACGTGGCAACGGGTTTCCCGGCCGGGAAAATAATCCCGGAAGAATGCTCTGGAACAATTCCCCTCGAGCCACCGCTCCCGACAAAAAACCAGCGTTACCACCAATCCCATCGCGGACCAGGCAGATCTTGGTTCGCGGGTACCGCGTTTCTGAACAAGCGTGTACGAACAACCGATGGACAATCCCGCACGCTCATAAAATGCCCGCTGCATTTCCCCCGCCCATCCAGGAAAACAGACCAACCATGACAACAACCAGGAACATGATCAAGACCGTGAAGTCCTCAAAGGAGATCCCGGCAGGAAGCGAGGCCGAGGCCGCCGCTTCAGGAGAGAAGAGCGAAACAGATCACATGCTATCCGGTGCCCCTTCACGTATCCGGAATACCCCCCGTGCTGAAGCAGGCAAGACCCTGCCCGCGGGTGAAACAACCATCATTATCTATGAAGAGGGAGGCGATACTTCAGCAGCAGTCAACGCGTATCTCCGGTCAAGCGGCATCGTGCACCGGGCAATGCGACTCTTTGAAGAATGGCACTACCAGCCGGCGCGGATCAGCAGTTCCCGCATCCCGGTCGATATCCTTGCAATCCGGCAGGATACCGCGCTGCTCGTGCAGGTCATCCACTGCCGGGCGCCGGTCATGAATGCCAGGACCCTGACGGAGCAGTATGGGAAGAAGATCCAGCATCTCCGCGAGATGGGGACAAACCGCCAGTTCCGGAAGATCCTGCTGGCGTACTCGGGACATGGCGAGTGGAAGTATTACGATGTCCTGCCGGGCGGACTGATCCCCGCATGGGATCTGCCGGAAGTACCGGCCAGCTAATTTTTTTACTGTTTCCCTTATTTTTCCCATTTTTTTTATTTTTTTTTCAATATTTTTCAATTTTTTTTCTTTTTCCATCACGTCGCCCAGTACCAATTCCGCAGTGTCAATGGCTGCGGATTACCAAATCCGCTTCTCCCTGCTCCCCCTTCAGACCCCGCAATTTACCCGTTATACCCCAAAAGCCCATGATGTTATGTCAAAGGGCGCCCCGAGACACCAGAAAAAAGAGAGGTTCGGAGAACCACTCTGAAAAAAACAACCAAGAGGAAAAAATTATGGCAGACTTTAGCATCAGCAACACAACTAAGAGCGCGGTCCGCAAGCTCGCCGACCCGCTCGCAGATGTGACTGCCTTTGACAACATTGTCCAGGGCGTCATCACGAACAACCCCTTCCAGTGCGTTTCCTACAATGCACAGGGAGTGAACCACCCCCCGGTAGAAAAGAGCAAACAGGGGTACACCGCACGCATCGTCTATCAGGACGCGGAGGCAAATACCGTCGCCTTGATCACGGTCCGTGCACCAACCATCGCGGCCTTCACAAGCGTCGCAAACCAGATCAAAGATGATACCTCGATTGCAACTGCTCTCGGGGGTTCACCGTACCGGGACACCGACAGCGAGAAATTCGCGGCCACCCTGCGGTGCCACGATGCCAATGGCGAGATCTACTACGTCAACTTCAGCCGCGATCAGGTGACACTCACCTCGTTCTCGGACGAAGCCATCCGGAGCAGGGTCGAGACCTGGGCAGATACCGTAACCGCACTGGGATAAGGTGAGCAGGATGGACAACGAACTCATCATCATGGGAGCATTCCTCGGCACGGGGCTGCTTGCCTATGTGATCATCCCCGGCATGCTGGTAGTGTGGGACCGGGTACTGGACCACATGGAATCGGGCGGAAACAACCCAAAGTAACGCGATAAGAACAAACGGGGCGGGGAAGATTTCCCCAACCCTAACTTTTTTTGTTGAGAAATTTCGTTTTGTTGAAATCCTTATTTTCCATTGTTTGCTTATTCCCTTACGGTCCATTAGGAAGGTGACCCCCTCGCTCCCCCAGAGGGGGAGGCAGCCCAAGGGGAGCATCCCCTTGACCCCCCCATGTTCAGATTTTTATCAACCATCTGGAGGGCTATCGCAACAGGGGGGATGCCCACGCGGCGGGGGTGGAAGCGCTAAAGCGCTGGAACCCCCAAGAGCGTCAAATCCCTTTGAGATCTCCCGAGCCCAAAATTGTAATCGAGATCCTGCCAGGAACTTTTGATCAAAGTCCGGTTAACATTTTAACATCAGACTTTGATTAAAAATTTCAAAGAGGGATCCGGTTATTTTTTTTCAATCAAAGTCCGGTTGAAAAATAAAATTCAAGCTTTGATTGAAATTTTGCAGGCAAGGTCCGGTTTACAAATCTCAATCAAAGTCTGCTTCAAAAATTCTAATCAATGTTTGATGAAAAAATTTCAATCAAAGTCTGCTCAAAATATTTCAATCAGGATCCGGTTAAAAAAAATTCTGATTAAAAATAATTAAAAAAAACCTCAGCCTTTCTGTATCTCAATCATCCTGATAGTAAAAACAAGATCTTTTCCTGCAAGTTCGTGGTTCTCATCCCAAGTAACAGTTGACGGGGTGACATTGATTATTTTTACCCAGGCAACGGCCCCGTCAGGTTGCCGTGTAATTTTTAAGACGCTCCCGACTACAGGCGTTATATTAGCGGGCAGTGTTGAACGGTTCACGACATGGACAAGTGCGTTATTGTACGGGCCATACGCTTTGTCAACCGGGATATTCACCGTCTTTGTCTCCCCGGGAGACATCCCTTTGACGTTTTCTTCAAAAATAACCTTACCCTGCCCGATAATAAACGTGAGCGGGGTTGCGTTCGCATTCGAATCAAAGACCGTCCCGTCAGTTAGGCTGCCGGTATATTCAACCGTTACCATATCCCCGCTCTTTGCACCGGAGGGATTGAGCAGGACGTACCCGATAATGACAAGAATCAGTATGCCTGCTGCCGCAACCATCGCAAGTTTGGGATAGAGCCGTTTTTTGGCTGCAACCGCCTCCCTGCCCTTGACTTTCTCAGACCTCTTCATGGTTATCTCCAGTACAATAATCCGGTCAAGCTTATACATTTACCCGGGAGACCGGTCAGGAGATAAAAACCTGAAATGCCGTATTGGTGATGGAGAGGCAGATCTCTTTTTTTTGTGTGATGCGCTATCACGATTGCACGGTATTTATACCAACAGAACGAACGTAAGTGTGTTGATTATGGCGGATCAGGTGCAAGTCGCAGACGTTGCGGGGAAAAAAGTCCAGTGGGATGCAGCGCAGATGCGCAAAATAAATGAACATCCCTGTTTTTCCGAAAAAGCATGCCACAGCTTCGGCAGGTGCCACATACCCGTGGCTCCCAAATGCAATATCCAGTGCAATTACTGTATCCGGGACTTTGACTGCGTGAACGAGAGCCGCCCCGGCGTCACCACGCGGGTCCTGAATGCCGATGAGTCCATGGATATGGTCAAGAAAGTGGTGGAGAAGTACAATTACATTAAGGTCGTCGGCATCGCGGGCCCCGGCGAACCGCTCGCAAACGAAGAGACGTTCGAGACCCTCCGGCGTCTTCACGAAGAGTATCCCAACGTCATCAAATGCATTAGCACCAACGGCCTCCTCCTTCCCGACAAGATCGACCTACTCGAAAAATACGATGTCGGGAATGTCACCGTCACCCTCAATGCCATCGATCCCGAAATCGGCGCCAAGATCTACCAGTTCATCGATTACCATGGCAAGCGCTATACCGGGCTCGAAGGCGCAAAACTGCTGCTCTCCCAGCAGATGAAAGGTATCGAAGAGGCCTTGAAACGGCACATGATTGTAAAGATAAACACCGTCTATATTCCCGGCATCAACGAGGATCATATCCCGGCGATTGCAAAGAAGGTCGGCGAGATGGGCGTGTACACCTTCAACGTCATCCCGCTCATCGCCCAGTACAAATTCGCCGATATTGCCCCACCCACGCAGGAGATGAAGAGGAAGATGCAGGACGAGTGCGGGAAATATGTCAAACAGATGCGCCACTGCCAGCGCTGCCGGGCCGATGCAATCGGTAAACTCGGTCACGACGTCCAGTCGTGCATGTATGAAAAGAAATAATTTCCTTTTTTTAATGTTATTTTTCCGGATAAGCCCGTGAGAACAGCAGACGCAAAAATTAATAATGCAGGTTTGCAAACGGACGATCCGTCCGTTCCCCGCCAGTGGCCTTATTTATAATCCGGTTCATCTCGTCTATCACGGGTTGCAATGACGGAGGGACTGCTGAATCCTCAGCAACCACCGTTTTGCTGTGATAACTGATAGTATACCGGAAGTAATCGGCAGATCCGCGCCGGGAGGTATAATTCCCCAATAACATGGAAAACTGTGCCTCTTTAAAAATTTCACTTATCCTGTCAAGATCCGTCTGGTTTAACGTGATCTCAGTGCTGGCGCTTTTTTGTGAGATGACTGCAACCCCGTTATCAAAAATGACAATCCTGTCATCCAGACCAGCAATACCTCCTGTGCGGTGATAATCGACAAATACCGCGGGAGGTGTCGGACGTGAAACGGCGGGCGTCTTCACACCAAGGCACCCCGATAACGCCACCGTTGCCAGAATCACGATTATAAATACCGCTATCCATTTCCTGATAATCATCCCTCCGCAGCCAGAGTTTTTATCTGAATATTCCGGGTTTACAGCTGGACAACATCTGCCTTGACGGGTTTTCCTGCAGGTTTGCGCCCGGTGATGTCTTCCAGGACCGTAATGAGATTGTCGAGTTTTTCATTCTTGAACGCTTCCCGGAAAGCAGACAGCTCTGCAGCAGTCATGATCATAATCCCTTTTTTCTTCATCGGGAGCCCGTTTTCCCCGATGGGATTGATGTCAATGGCAAGGGAGGCGGCTCGGTTCTTATATTGGGGAAGCCGGATGATAGAGACCCCTTTAACCGATGTATTCTTACGTTCCCAGTCCTGTCCTTCTTCAATGAATTCCTTTAAGCTTTCAGCGAGTTCCATAAGAACAACTTTTGATTTATATATTAAAATGCTATCCGTTCTGATCCGGACCTGGTTTTATATCATGATATACAATTGCAGATCATTGCAGGGAAAATATCCGGTATTTTAAAAGAACAGGAACTGGGTATACCATATATGGATTGAACAACAGACGATACGATAGATCTCCTTATGCCAAAAATCTCCCTTTCGGCGGATCTGCCATTTTCTCTTGACCAGACACTGGGTTGTGGCCAGGTATTCCGCTGGGAAAGGACAGAAGATGGATGGTGGTACGGTGTTGTCAAAGACAAGGTCATTAAGATCCGGCAGGATGGATCGAACCTGATCTTTGAAGGAGCAAATCGCGCATTTATCCGAAACTATTTTTCCCTGGATCTCGATTTGGAGCAGGTTATAAAACGCATTGACCAGGATCCGTTCATCCACGCAGCGATCAGCAGGTGCAGAGGACTTCGCCTCGTACGTCAGCCACCATGGGAGTGCCTGATCTCCTACATCTGTTCGACAAATTCGAATATCCCGACAATCCGCCGCAGGATAGCCTCTCTTGCGGAACAGTTCGGGAAAGCGATCAAATTTGAGGGGGAGACCTATTACGCGTTTCCCGATCCTTCATCCATCTCCTGCGAGGGACATGACGGGCTTACGGTGTGCCGGCTGGGATACCGCCAGCCGTATGTCTTTGGCACTTCCTGTTCGATCACCGAAGAGAACCTGTGGGAAGATACCATCACCAGGCTCCCGTACGAGGACGCCCGTAAAGAACTGATGAAACTAAACGGAGTGGGACCAAAAGCAGCGGACTGCATCCTGCTCTTTGCATTCCAGAAATACGAAGCTTTCCCGGTCGATGTCTGGATACGGCGGATTATGCAGCAGAATTATCTTCCAACTCTGGATCTCGAGGCCGGGCTCACCAACCGGGATTACAATACCATCCGCATGTTTGCCCGGGAACATTTCGGGGAATACTGCGGGTATGCTCAGGAGTACTTGTATGCAGCGAGAGAAGGGTGAGATTCCGGATATTTTACGATATGAGTTTTAATTGTGAGTGTTCCGCCGCCCCCGACAGGGTGCCCCCGTGGCGGCAAAACAGGTTGTTTTTATTTCTGCATTCTCGGATTAACCGACCTTGGCGAAGCAGGGATGCTTGTCCATCCCTGAGAGCCCGTTATCGCCATGTGAAATTCGTATAAGTAAAAAGAGAATATCTGAAATAATCCCGAATAAAAAAAAGAAAAAATATTTCCGGAACCTTCAGGTCCCGATATCCCAGCTGCACTGGTATTTTTTCTGCTCTTTGGACTGGGCATCGATAGAAAGCCCGAGCGAGGAGAGTTTGAGGTTTGCGACCTGCTCATCGATCTCCGCCGGGACTTCGTAAACCCCACCCTTGAGTTTTTTGCCATTCCTGGCAATGTGCTGGGTGCAGAGTGCCTGAAGGGCGAAACTTAAGTCCATGACCTCGATCGGGTGACCCATCCCCTTGGGTGTTGCAAGATTGACAAGCCTGCCCTCGGCGAGCACATGGACTGCCTTTCCCTTGAGCATGAATGTCTCGATACCTTCCCGCTGGATGACCTTGTCGGCGTTCTTGTGGAGCCATTCGATATCGATCTCGACATTGAAGTGGCCGGCGTTGGAGAGGATGGCACCGTCTTTGAGTTTCCTGAAGTGCCGCTGGTTGATCACGGCCACATTGCCGGTGGTGGTGATGAAGATGTCCCCGAGCGCTGCTGCCTCGTCCATGGTCATGACCATGTACCCGTCCATGTGCGCCTCGAGCGCCCGGCGGGAATCGATCTCGGTGACAATGACCTTGGCACCAAGTCCGTGGGCCTTCTTTGCAAGACCCCGTCCGCAGTACCCGTAACCGGCAACGACCACGTACTTTCCGGCAATCAGGGTGTTGGTCGTAATCATAATAGACGTGAGTGCACTCTCTCCGGTCCCGTGAACATTGTCAAAGAACCGCTTCATCGGTGTATCGTTCACGGCAATGACCGGGAACTCGAGTTTGCCCTCTGCTGCCATTGCGCGGAGGCGGTGGATACCTGTTGTTGTTTCCTCACAGCCACCAATGACTTTCTTGATGAGGTCGCGGCGCTTGGTGTGGATGTAATGGATCAGGTCCATCCCGTCATCGATGGTGATAACGGGCTTTGCATCCAGCACGAGATCGATCGCAGCATAGTATTCCTCCACCGAGCAGGCGCGTTTTGCATAGCAGTGGACATTTTTTACATGGTTGAGGGCTTCTGCAACATCGTCCTGCGTAGAGAGCGGGTTGCATCCCGTGATATGTACCTCGGCCCCGCCGGCTGCAAGGGTTGAAACGAGGTTGGCAGTCTTGGCTTCGACATGCAGTGCCATACCAATGGTCATACCGGCAAACGGTTTTTCCTTGACAAACTGTTTTTTTATGGCAGCGAGCACCGGCATGTACTGCGCAGCCCATTCCATTTTCAGTTTTCCTGAACTCATAAAAATCTCACCATGGCGATGCTCGTTAAAGCACCTGCCCGTATCCTGTCGTACCCTATGAATAGACACGCCAAGTTACATAAAAACTCCGGGATAAAGACACGTTCATCCAGATATTCGTGCTTTGAGAAATATAGATAGGGATTGCACGCCCAGTTTTTATCAATGGTGCTCACACGACGGATCATCCCCTGCCTCGATCTCAAGGATGGCAGGGTGGTCAAGGGGACGAATTTTCTCGGCCTGCGGGATGCCGGTGACCCGGTGGAGCTGGCTGAGCGCTACAATGAGCAGGGCGCCGATGAAGTGGTGTTCCTGGATATCACCGCATCGAAGGAAAAACGGGGCATCATTATCGAGCTGATCAAACGGGCAGCAGACCAGCTCTTCCTTCCCCTCACTGTTGGCGGGGGTATCCGTTCTTTAGAGGATATCCAGCAGATTCTCCGGGCCGGCGCCGATAAAGTGAGCATGAACACGAGTGCCGTACATGATCCCACCCTGATCACCCGTGGCGCAGAATCCTTCGGCACCCAGTGTATCGTGGTTGCCATGGACGTGCGCCGTAATTTCACACCAAACGAAAAAGCAATCCCCGTGTTCCTCGAAAACGGGACAAAGTGCTGGTACGAAGTGGTCATCTACGGGGGCAGCAAACCCACCGGTATCGATGCCGTTGCATGGGCAAAGGAAGCCGAGGAGCGGGGTGCGGGAGAGATCCTGCTCACCAGTATGGAGACCGATGGCACCAAGAACGGGTTTGATCTTGCAGTAACCGCCGCAATTTCCGATGCTGCCGGCATCCCGGTGATTGCCAGCGGGGGGGTCGGGACCTTATCGCATTTCTATGACGGCTTTACCCGGGGAAAGGCCGATGCCTGCCTTGCGGCAAGCGTCTTTCACTTCGGGGAGTTCACCGTAAAAGAGGTAAAAGAGTATCTCAGAGCACGGGATATCCCGGTACGGCTCTGAGGTCGAACTCAAACGCTGCAACAGAGTGTTCGAGTTCAAACGCGTTCAAGACGGCGGGATGGATCTCGCCAAAGACACCAATCTTTTTTCCGCCGGAAATAATATCGCCCCGGCGTCCCTCAATAAAGGCTGCATCGGCTGACTCCTTCACGGTGTACTCAATGGAGAGCTCATGGAGCATCGCATCTGCCGAGGCGTAGGCCTCCGAGAAGTCCGCATCAGGGTGGGTACTGACACCGGCTGCCTGCTGGTAGGTGAGGCAGGAATCGACGACATCGCCGACGGTAAAGAGGCGCTGCGGGAGTTCGCGGTGCCGGTTCAGGGTTATAAATTCGAGCAGCAGGGGGAGGAGCTCGGTCCGGACCACCGTGTTCTCGATGCTGATCGGGTGCATGACATGGAGGACGCCTTTCTTTTCGTCGCGCTGCATCTTCCCGTACAACACATCCTCGCTGGTCAGCGTAAACGGCATCACTTCGAGATACCCGAGACCGCAGAAGGCTTCGCGGGCCAAGGCTGCGTTGACCTGCACCGGGTGGGGTTTTCCCACGGTGAAGGTCTTGGGCGGCTGGCTTTCGAGCCGGTCATACCCGTACGCAATCGCCACATCTTCGAACAGGTCCCAGTCGTGCATGATGTCGGCCCGGTAGCAGGGCACCTGTACCTTTACCGTGTCTGCACCCTCCGGTTCGGCACCGAAGCGCATTTTCCGGAGAAGGTCTGCCATCGACGCTGCGGTCAGCTCGATACCAAGAAGCCGTGAGCACTCTTTCACGCTCACCATGCGTTCTGCGGGGGCAAGGGTCGGAGTCTGCACTCCTCCGATCTCAACACTCTCGATGGTTGCGCCTGCTTCTGCCATCGCCGTGCAGATGATATTCACGGCCACACTGACCGCCCGCTTGTCGGTGCCGGTCGTGTCGAGAAGGATGTTCTTTGTGTCTATAGTCACCCGTGTCCGCTCGCCGTTGATGATCGGGGGGAACGAGAGGACATGGTCATCGTCGTCCACGATGAGCGGGTAGAGCGGGAAGTCTTTGACGATCTTTGCATAATCCCTGCCTTTCGGGTGCTTCTCAAGGATCTCCGCCATCGTCATCTTCTCTTTGAAATCGAGGGGGATGAACCCGCGGCTTGGCCGGGAGGCGATATAATGGAACGGAGGTTTGACCGTGTCCATATCGTGGATGCCGATCGCGACCTTGCTCCTGCCCCTGCCGACTGCCCAGTGGAGCGACTCCTGCAGGGACATGATGCTCTGGATCGACTCGTCGTCGAACGAAACCCCGCGGATGACCGCTGCACCAAGAACGGGACGGATGTTCGCAAGCGCGGGATCGACCGAGAACTTTATGCCGGACGGTTTAACCGGGTACGATGAAAGACCGGTCTCGATCCCGAGGTAGCCCCGCATGGCCCGGGCTACACCTTCCGGAGAGAAGAGATCGGGGCGGTCCGGGAAGAACTCCACGTCTGCGTGGTCTTCCTCGGTCCGCTCAACGTCCGATCCGATGAGGGCGACCTTGTCGAGGATCGTCTTCCGGTCGGTACGGGTCAGCCGCTCAAGATACTTGTAGGGAAGGGTGATGACAGCCATTTCAGATCCCTCCTTTCGTGTGTCGCAGCGAAGGGGTTTCCCGGAGGAACGCCACGTCACTCTTATGCAGAAGGCGGAGATCCTTGAGACCGAGCCGGAGCATCGCGATCCGGCTCACGCCAAGACCCCAGGCAAGAACGGGATAATTGATCCCGATCGGTGCGGTGACCTCCTCGCGGAAGACTCCTGCGCCGCCCATCTCGATCCAGCCGATACCGTCAACATACACCTCGGCATCGAGGCTCGGCTCGGTGTAGGGGTAGAACGAGGGCTTGAAGCGCACGCTCTCGAAACCCATGCGGTTGTAGAACTCGCGGAGGATACCGAGCAGGTTGCCAAACGAGACATTCTCGTCCATTACGATCCCTTCGAGCTGCTCGAACTCAGCAAGGTGGGTTGTATCGATCGTCTCGCGCCGGTAGACTCTTCCGACACAGAATGCTTTCACGGGGGGATTCGGGTTGTTGGCAAGGTACTGGATCGAGACGCTGGTGGTGTGGGTCCGGAGCACGCACTGCTCGGCCTTCTCCTCTTTCCAGACCCCGCCCCAGCCGGTCGAGGAAGTCTCCCCGCCGCACTCGTGCATCGCCTTCACCTTCTCGTATCCCTTCGGGAGCGGGAGAGTCTCGCGGAGATAGAACGTGTCCTGCATCTCGCGGGCCGGGTGGTCCTGCGGCTGGAAGAGGGCATCGAAATTCCAGTAGGACTGCTGGACAATCCCTCCGTAGAGTTCTGTAAAACCCATCTCAAGGAGGATCTCCCGCATCTCGCCGATGATCCGCTGGTAAGGGTGGATCTTGCCGGGATACGCCTTCTTCGGAAGCTTGCTCACGTCATACTTGCGGAGGTTTGCGTTCTTCCATTCGCCCGAGATGATCTGGTCGCGGGTGAGGGTGCCGGTCTCGCCACGGAGGTCGAGACCCTGCTTGACGAGTGCAAGTCCTGCGGGAGATATCGCAATAGTATACCGGACAGTTTCTGATTCCTGTAAAATACCGCGCTTGATGAGCTCCTTTGTTTTCGGATCGGTATCAGACGGATTTTTGAGAGCGGTTTCATCTGCATCGGTAGAGGTTCCCGGGGTTTTTGCAACAGCGGTGCCCTCGACTTTCACCAGTCCCTTCTTTCTCAGCTGGCCAAACCCGATCTTAAATGCCTCGTGCTTCTGGAGATCGGCAAGCGTGGTTCCCGGCAGGATAAACCGGAGGAGCTGTGTCTCGGGAAGCCCGTTCTGTGCATAGGCCTTCCCTTCATCCGTGTATACAAACTCCTTTGCCACGATCCGCTCAACCGTGGCAAGCCCCTTGTCCCCGGCAAGGTGTGCCCACTGCACCACTGCTTCCGGGGTCGCTTCGAGCATGCCCGCGAGATGGGGGGCATCAGCTTTCTTCTCCTTCTCAAGTATTGCAAGCAACCGTTTTTCGTTCTGGGTCAGTTCCGCCATCTCACACCTCTATACAATCTGAAGCCGCGTCCATCTTTTCCTTAAAGTTGTGCAGGAACGAAACCACGCGTTCTGCCGTCTCTTTCTTGCACTGGCCGCAGGTGATCTCGCCACCCGTGCATTTCCGCCGGATCTCCGAGAGTTCCGCATCATCAGTCACCATGTGGAAGAGGTTGAGCAGGTAGAGCGAGCACTTGTCCGGCTCGCCTCCGAGCCGTTTCTGCTCTTCCAGGGTCACCCGTCCGCCCGTGATTCCGCTCATCACCTTCTTTCTCACAACCGCTTCGGGCTCGTAAAACGAGATGATGCTCTCCGGGACGCTGCTCGACATCTTGCCGCCCGTGAGTCCCGGCATGAAGATATGATAGGTGGACGAGGGCGTATAAAATGCGTAACCGCCGTGAGCCCGCTCGATCTCCCGTACCTTAGCGCTCACGTCCACACACTGCGCATCTTTAATGTCTACATGACCTTCGTATTTCTTTGCGTGCGGAAATGCCTTTTTCACCGCATCGAGCGCCGCATCCGGCGCATTCTTGGACCGGACGCTGATGTACCCGTCCCGCTCTTCCACAGTGAACATCCGCATCTTGTGGGCGACACCCCGGGTGAGCCGGATATGCGGGTCCTGGTCAACACCGACCGGAACAAGCGTGGGTGCGGGTTCCCGGTCAATCTGGGGATACAGGATATCGGCTACCTGAGTAATCACGCTGTCCGCGTGGGCGATATCGGTCTCCGGTGAGAATCCGTAAATCGCAGCGAGATCCGAGAAGTTCACCTTGGTTGCCGCTTCGAATGCAAGATCCTTGAGCCGTTCATTTTTGCTCTGGAAATACGTGGTTCCCTCAAACCCGAGTGCATAGAGACAGGCGAGGTATTCCTTGCCGAATTCCCGGCACTTCTCCCAGGAAAGGTCCCGGACCGCGTGGGCCTCCCGGTCGGCGATGGTCACGTACCCGTTGCCACCCTGCTGGACATGCCAGACCACTTCCTTCATCACCATCAGGTGGCCGAGATGCGGGTGGCCGCTTGGCATGAACCCGGTGAGGACATGAAAGGGCGTATGGTTGCGGATCGCCATCGCTATCGGTCGGTAGTCCCGGTGGCCGACAACAATATTCCGTCGCATAAAGTAGGGAACGGTGGGAAGTTCAGGGAGTACCGGAGCGATCGGATCGATGCCAAAATCGGCAAATGTTTTTTCGATATCGAGAGACGGTGTACTTGACCAGGGATTGTTCTGCGGTTCTGGCATGAAAGGTGCTCACAGTTTGATTCGTGCAAATTCAACGAATTGGATTCCGTTACTATGTACAGCGCCAAACAACATCTTCTTTTTGACACTGTGCGCCATCCGGACCGAGCGGGAGATGGCGCTCATGGGCATGACAGCATCCTTCTCCACCGCGTGCACCAGCAGATCGGAATGCACGTTCTTGCCGCAGTAGACCCGGAAGTGGTGACCGAACTTGTAACCCGTTCTGGGAGTATAATCGTGTGACCTGAGTTCAGTATACACTTTGTCCTTCTCAGGAAGTTCCGGGTCATTCTCATGAGCCAGTTCAAAATATTCCGGCATACTGACCGGGGCATCTCCTTTCCGGAGCTCAAGGATATCTTTTCCCATAAGGTAGAGCAGCTCAACCGGCGAGAGCATCAGCCGTTCTTCATCCAGCCGTTTGCCAAAACCCGCTCCTTCGAGATCGGAAGGAGGATTAATCCTGACCATAGCAGATTTTCCAATCAGGACTGCCAGGTGTTTCGACAGGGGGGTCAACGGCGTGCAGGCATCTGCCAGTACCTGCAGCTTGATCTCGTAATAGGTGAGCTCCTCTTCGTCATCGACAACCGCAAGCACGTACTGCTTGCGCATATTGCGCGAGGCTACCACTTCTTCGATCAACTTGGTAAACCGGATGGGATCGCGTTCCGAGAGCACGCGGACCAGATAGAGCGATTCCCCGGTACCGGGTTTCTCACCACGCCGGAACACCCGGAAATCGTGCGGGCCGGTCTGCACCACATACCCCCGCTCGCGGAGGTCGCGGTACACCAGAAAACTCCGCAGGAAATTGCGTTCGCTGGCAAACTCTGAAAACAGGGTATCAAACGTATAACCATCGATCGTGATCTTCTGGCGGTGGATGAGATAGAGCGCCTCCTGAGGTGCAAGTTTCACGCCATCCTTTTCCAGGCGCCCGTACCCGCTCTGCTCGTAGAGCACGCGCCCGTCCTTTCCCACCCGCACCGAAGTGCCGTCAACTATCGCCTTCACTGCCGGATATATTGTCTGTACAGGATAATAAGGCACTCCGAACGCTGTGCAGGGTTTCTGCGCGATGGGCAAAACACCGGGCGAAATCCTTATGTATTACATAAATCCGTTTCAATGCCTATAAAAAGGGTAAAATTCAATGTGTATAGTCAGATCGTATCTCATAAGTATGCTTATTTGCACGTCCCCGAGGGTGAATCTCATTCCGGGAAATTATGGGTAATACTATAAGATTGATCGATCACCCACACCGGAATCATTTAACAGCCATAAAAACGCGGCGGAAAAATGAAGGTGCATGATACCAACGACCCTGGATGCCGACGTAAGAGCACGATCAACCTTGCAGGTTTTCTTGCACGGTCATCAGTGAACGGACCCGGCATCCGGTCCGTCGTCTGGGTGCAGGGATGCCCTCTTCATTGCGAGGGCTGTTTCAACCCGCAGTTTTTACCATTCACTCCTGCACAGCAGGTAACCCCTTCTTCCCTTGCCGACAGGATTTGTGCACGGGAACCTGTCGACGGTGTCACGTTCTCGGGCGGCGAGCCTTTTGCCCAGGCAGATACCCTGGGTGAACTGGGCGAACTGCTGCAGGAACGCGGCCATCCCATTGTCACGTTCACGGGATTTTCTCCCGATCTGGTTCTCGCATCCACCCGCCCCGCATGGCGGCGCCTGCTTGCAGTTACCGATCTCCTGATTGCCGGCCCGTATATCCCGTCCCTGAAATGCAATATACCGTGGATCGGTTCGTCGAACCAGAGAATCATCCCGCTCACGGGTTCCATCTCACTCCCCGCACCCCAACCCCTCGTTTCAGGCCACGCTGCCGAGTTCACGATTCATCCCGATGGCACCCTTACAGCCACCGGGTTTCCCGAGGGTACATTTGTCAAAGCGCTCGCACACCGCTGCAGGGGGGTATAGCCAGACCATGTCACACTTCAGCCGCATCCGCACCCAGTTCCGTCACCGGGAAGCCCTGATCCAGTGCCTCGAGGAACTGGGCCACACGGTCGAGACCGATACAACAATTAAAGGATACCACGGGCAGCACACCGTGGATATCGCCGCGAAACAATCCGATGGCTATGGCGTCGGTTTTGTGAAGAACGGCGATGGCACCTATGATATGGTTGCCGACTGGTGGGGAGTGTCCGGCACCGGCCAGAAAAAAATCGCTGAAGACTTGAAACAGCAGGCAGAGACGATCCAGAAGGAGTACGCGAGAAAAATGATACTGGAGCAGACGGCAAAAGACGGGTTTGAGGTAGTTTCGCAGACCGATGAAGCGGACGGGACCGTGCGGATTGTCGTGCGGAGGTGGACGTAAGCATGCAGCACAAGGAGCCGGATTTCGCACGAAAACTGAATGTCTCCCTGCGTGCCCGGGTCACGTTAATCGTGGTGATGACGCCGGAGGAAGAGCGGGTGGTTGCGCAGGTAAAAGAGGTCTGCGAGAAATGGGAGCCCCCGCGCCAGTGCATAGCCTGGGACAGCGTGGACGGGTTCTCCGTTGTCTGCGGGAATTCCGGCTTTCTTGCCCAGTCCCGTGATCCGCTCACGGCACTTGACGACATGGCCAAGACCGACGAGAATGCGGTGATCCTGCTCAAGGACTTCCACGAGTACTGGAATAATCCCCAGGTGAAGCGCAAGATCCGCAACTATTCCCAGAAGTTCAAGTACAGCCGGAGGACGATGGTGTTCGTCACTCCCGTCCAGCGGGTGCCCGAAGAGATCCGGGACGAAGCCGTGCTCATCCACTTCCCCCCGCCCGGAACTCCCGAACTCTCAAAAGAACTCGACAGCCTTCTTGCCACGAGCGGGATTACCAGTTCACTCTCGGAAGCGGGCCGGGAGAAACTGATCCAGGCCGCGCTCGGCATGACGCTCAACCAGGCCCGACGTTCATTTTCCCGGGCAATTGTCACCCACGGCACGCTCGATGACTGCGATATCGATGCCATCATCGCCGACAAGAAAGATGTCCTGAGCCAGTCGGATGCACTGGAATTCTACAGCCTGACAGAAAATCCCGATAATGTCGGGGGTCTTGCCCAGCTCAAGGACTGGCTTAGGCTGCGGGAGCGGGCATTTACGCAGGAAGCACGGGACTACGGCCTTCCGGCCCCCAAGGGAATCGCCCTTATCGGTATCCCCGGTACGGGTAAGAGCCTGACCGCAAAGATGATCGCCGATCTCTGGCACCTGCCCCTGCTCAGGCTTGACGTGGGCGCCCTGTTCGGCAGCCTTGTCGGGGAGTCCGAGGAGAGGACACGCCGGGCCCTCTCCCTTGCCGAAACGATTGCTCCCTGCATCCTCTGGATAGACGAGATCGAAAAGGCGTTTGCGTTCGGGAGCGGCGATGCCGGTACCAGCCAGCGGGTGTTTGCCCACCTGCTCACGTGGATGCAGGACAAGACGGCTCCCTGTTTTGTGGTGGCAACGGCCAACAACATTGCCGCCTTACCCCCCGAACTCCTGCGCAAGGGACGGTTCGACGAGATCTTCTTCCTCGACCTCCCCAATACCGAGGAGCGCCGCGAGATCTTTTCCGTGCACTTAAAAAAGCGCAAGTGCCTGCCTGCCGAGTTTTCCTTAGATGTGCTCGCAAAGGAGAGCGAAGGATACGTGGGTGCCGAGATCGAGCAGACGGTGATCGATGCGATGTACTTAGCGTTCAATGAAAATATGCGCCGGGTCACCACCGAAGATATCCTTGGCTGCATGAAGACACAGGTGCCGCTGGCAATTTCCCAGCGCGAGACCGTTGCCGCGCTGCGGGCCTGGCTTGCCGAAGGGCGGGCGATCTCCGCATCACGGGCAGCGCCGGCACGGGTACATGCCGGGCGGACGATCGCGCTCGAAACCTTTGAACGTATCCCCACGTGAGCGGCATGAAGATTCCCGTTTCTGCTCCCCTCATAGGTCCCTGGCTGTACCGGCGTTCGGTTAAGGAGATCGCAGAGCGGGCACAACAGGGTGATGGGGCAGCTGTGCGGAGCCTTGCCGGCATGTTTTGCACATGCCGTGATGAGAGCGTGCGGACTATTGCCCGTACTGCTCTCTGCTCTCTCGACTCAGTACCTGCTATCGATACGCTCTGCACAGAAGCACTGGAGCGGGACGATGCCGCATTGTACAGCATCGCAACCGGGAGAAATTACCTGCCATCGGATCCCGGAACGCAGGCGCTCTTCCTCTTTGTCACCGGCCAACAGGAACGATATGCCCGGATGGACAATCAGCCCCATCGTCCGCTTCTTGCTTCTGCCTATACCCAGGCAACGAACCGGGTCAGGTTTCACACCCGCAGCGAGGCCAAAAAGAGCGGGCAACTCCCGGTTCTTGCTGCTGCACTCAGGGGAGCCGGACAGAACGGGAATGCCACGGCATGGCCTGAGGAGGATTGGAAGATCGTATTTGACGACCTGATCCAGGAACGGGAGTGGAAGGAACTCTGGCCGCTGGTCGTTCAGGCACCCGTGCACCGGGCGATAGCAGCCATCACTGCAATGAACGCAGCAGGGTGGAGACCTGACGGGGATGACCGGGCACTCTGGGATGATATCACGAGTACCGTGCCAAAGGAATGGGCATCGCCTGTACCGGAGGATGCAACACCCGCTCTCGTGCGGAGTCCTGACAGCCAGCCCCTGCGCCTTGTTTTTTCAGGAGACGGGACCCTGTTTGCGGCCGGATGTGCTGACGGGACCGTCTGTCTCTGGAATACGAAAACGGGGACGCCCGTCTTCCGGCTCCTTTCAGGGCTCGGCACCATCAGCGGGATTGCCATTTCGCCGGACAATTCCCGCCTGCTCTGCGCGGGAACCGATGGAACGCTCCAGTGCCGGGATACGGGTGCGGGCACCCTGCTCTGGTCAGTTGCATCGGGAAAACGGACACCGGTGCAGTTTGCCTGTTCCCATGACGGGATTTTTGTAATCCTCATCAGCGCCCGGGGGAACATGCGGATCGTCAATATGGCTGACGGGCAGGTACAGGCACTTTCCGGGGGGCATGAAGCAGCGGTAACCTGCTGTACACTCTCCCCCCATGACTGGTTCTGTGCCGTGGGTTATGCTGACGGGGCAGTTGGGTGCTGGGATCTGCAGGGAAAAAAATACCTGCCAACGCTGGAAGGTCTGGGCGATCCGGTCAGTTCACTCACTTTTTGTAAGAGCGATGAAGAGATTCTTGTTATCTATAACCAGAACCGGCCGGTCCGGTGGCACAGGGGATCCGGGGTGCGAACCAGAACCTATACCGGCAATACGGGCCCGCTGATCTGTTGTTCCCTGACGCAGGATGGAAGCTCGTTTGCGATTGCGGGGGATGACCATATGCTCCGGTTCTGGCAGGCAGGAAACGCCGATCCCGTTTCTGAGATTCCGCTCTATAAACGCCCCCTTGCCTCCTGTGCAGTATCTTCAGACGGGATGAAATTTGCTGCCGGCTGTACTGATGGCACGTTCCGCGTCTATGCCATGAACGGGGGAACGGTCCTCTCCGGGAAAAAAGCGCACAAGCAGGCAATAACGTCTATTGTCCTCTCCTCTCCTGCAAACCAGATCGCAACTGCCGGCGGGGATGGCACGATGAAACTCTGGAATACCACCACAGGTGAACTGGTCCGCACACTCCTGCGACCGGCCGGGGGGGTGACCACCATTACGGCCACACCCGATGGTTCGATAATCTTTGCCGGATATGAAGAGGGAACGGCCAGGCAGATTTCGTGCGAAGCGGGGGCATTGAACCGGATGCTCGATATGTACACGACCACGATCCGGGCGATTGCCCTTAATCCTGATGGCACCCTGCTGGCCTGCGCCGGCGGAGATACCACGCTGCGGGTATGGAATAATGTAACCGGCGGGCTTGTCACCGGCATCGAAGGATTGACCACATCCCAGCACTGCCTCGCATTTTCACCGGACGGAACGATGCTGATCTCCGGAGGCTGGGACGGGAAGGTGCGCCTCTGGAGTATGCCGGGCGGGAGCCTGGTAAAAACACTCACCGGCCACACCAGTAACATCACCGCCCTCGCGATCACACCGGATAACACCCTGCTCGCCACCGGCAGCAATGACCGGAGTGTCCGGCTCTGGACACTTGGCAATGGCGCGTGTATTTCTGTACGGGAAGAGTCCCGCAGCGAGGTGAGCGCACTGGCAATGTCTCCGGATGGAGCGCTGCTCGCATTTGCGAGTGCAGATGCGGTGATCCATCTCTGCCACCTGCCGGATGGACGGCCGGCCCCTGCAATTCCCGCACTCCCGGGAAAGATCACTGCGCTCGCGTTTGCGGATAACGGGCGGGTACTGGTGGCCGGCCTTGATTCGGGGACTGTAGCGTTCTTCTCGTGTACTGGACGACACCTGCTGCGGTCGATACCTGCTCATACCGCGGCTGTAACGGGGATTGCGGTTCTTCCCGGTGAGGAGTCGGTGCTCACCAGCAGTCTTGACGGACTAATGCGGCGCTTGAACCTGCCCTGGACCCGCCCCCTTTTTACAACAACGCTCGAAGATATCCCGCTTGTTGCCCGGCATAAACGCACCTGCTCCCAAACGGAGGCACAGGCCCAGTGGGCATTTCTCCACGATATGCTGGCGGCGAGATTTGCCAGCGATATCGAACTCTGTACAGCCGTCGATGACGAGAGAATGTATGACATCCAGATTGTCGGGTGACGGGTATGCAAAATAACCACCTGGCGGGAACCGGAAGGCAGCATCTGGGCGTGGATTTTGGCACTGACAGTACGGTTGTTGCCCTGCGGGAGGAAAACGGCACGATACGGCTCCACGATCCCGCCGGCGGGTCCCATCCTTTTCCGGTTGCAGGGACGGACGATCTCGTCCCCCGGATTCCGTCACAGATCCAGTACAGCGATAACGGCACCCGGTACATCGGGGCTGCAACGCTGCCGGAAGGTATGATTCCTGCCGGGGTGGCACGCTGGTTACGCCACTACATTCTCGAGAACAGCACGGTGCAGGTACCCGCAGGGAACGGGAGGATGACGGGATACCGGATTGCAGGCACCGATTTCCTCACCGCACTCCTCACCCATTTACCCCGTAACAGCACGGGCACGAATGAAGTGGTCTTCTCCGTCCCGCTTGACGCTCCCGAACCGTATTCCGCGTGGCTCTGCGCAGTGGCAACTGCCGCCGGGTTCAGCGTCCCGTTCGTGATCGATGAGGCATGTGCCGCTGTACAGGGATATGGCCTGCCCCTTTTACCGGGATCACTCTTCCTCTTGATCGATTTCCACCCGGACGGGATCGATATCGCGATTGTCACACCCTCAGAATTCTCGCAGGAGGCAGGAGGCCTCTTTTCCCGGGTACTCGGAAAGGCGCACACTGATACGGGGGGAGCCGTGATCGATACCTGGATAGTGCAGGATCTTCTTGCCCGCAACCGGCTGCATGAAACCGATCCCCGGGCAGCCCGGCTGCTCCCCATGATCCGTAACGAAGTGCGGCGGGCACGGACAGCATTGGTGCTGAACGTGGAAGCGGAGGTTCAGGTTACCGACCCGGTTTCCGGATTTTCTCTCACCACACCGGTCAGCAGGGCAGACCTCGGCCGGATTCTTGAGGAACGGGGACTGTTTACCGTCATTCAAGGGGCACTTGACCGGGCGCTGTCCGCTGCCGGTATCCGCAGGCATGAAGAGGAGCGGATCACGGCTGTGCTGATGGTAGGGGAAGGCAGTGCCATTTCCTGTGTGCAGGACGCGGTCAGACAGCGGTGGGGACCAAAAGTTCACAGCGATCATCCGGTGGATGCAATTGCGCGTGGCGCTGCTGCGGCGAATCCCGAAACTCCTGAACCCAACCGGATCAGGAACGATTATGCCATTCGTCACTGGGATCCTGTTGCCCGCGAATACCGGTACCGGTTTATTGTCAGAAACGGCGCCCGCTATCCCAGTGCCGGACAGGTTGCCCGGTTCATCATCAGCGGAGCCTATGACGGGCAGGCATACCTGGGCATCCCGCTCTGCGAGATCAGCACCGCAGACCACGACCTGCACAGCCATATAGAACTGGTCTCAAACATCAAAGGAGAACTGCAGATCGCCGGGCCTGCTCCTGATGCACTACCGGCGAAGTGCCCGGTGCTGGTCAATGAGCAGGAGCCGACCCTGCTCCATGCATCGCCGCCGGCACAGAAAGGCGAACCACGCTTTGAACTCACGTTTTTACTTGACCGCCAGGGATACCTGTGCCTTACCGCACGAGACCTGCTGACCGGTCTGATCGTAAAACGGGATGCACAGGTATTCAGGCTGAATTAAGAGAGGAGAGAGAAATGACCATGCAGGAACTGGAAATTACGATTGACAACGAGGGCAGGGTACTGGTCCATGTCAAAGGGGTAAAAGGAGAGGAGTGTCTCGCGCTGACTAAAGATCTTGAGAATGTGGTGGGGGAGGTGCAGGAACGGTTCTATTCTTCGGATTACTACGAGCAGCCGGTTGAAGTTTCCCAGTACCAGAAAGCCGGCCTGCGATAATCATCTTCGGTAAAAGATCTTTTTTATTAAAAAGGGGGGGGTCTGCTGATCAACAGAAATTCTCGGTGATGTAAATCTTGTCATCTGACGAAAATGCTACACCGATTCCTTCCCGGAACAGATGTTCCGTCAGGATATTCTCACGGTGCCCGGGGCTGTTCATCCATCCATCGACAGTCCGCTCAGCAATCTCATCCATCGGGCTCCAGTTATATGACGTGATCACCCCGTTGGTGGTCAGGTAGGAACTGTACCTGTATCCCATGAAAAGATTTTCAGAGATTCCTTCGTAGGTATAAGTACCCATGTCCCGTATACAGGGATACCCGGCCGCATTCCCCCGCGCCCGGGCATTTTTCCCTTCCGGGTTTTCATGCTCGAAGAAGTTCCGGGTCGCCATATCCCAGCTGTGCCCCCGTGCAATATCCGCAAGGAACGAATCATAGGAAAGAGTGGAGAGTCCGTTCTGCTGACGCTGGACATTGATGAGCTCATGTACCCGCCCCTCAAGTGCAGCAGGATCGATATAAGTCGCTCCCGGGGTGCTGCTGGTGTAAGAGCTTGATGGAGGCTGAGGGGGGACTTGCGTGACTGCCAGCGTAATGATAGTTGTCGTTTCAGGTGTAGGTACCGGCGTTGGCACGGTCGTCGTGGGTTTGGGGGTTGAAGTCTGCGTGAGCGTTGGCAGAGAAGTTGGGGGAACCGTGGTCGGTGGAGTGGTTGGGATGGTAGTCGTGACGGGGGTTGAAATCTTCGTAGCCACGGCAGTGACCGTAGCGCCGGTCGTGGGAACCGTCGTCATTCCGGAAAGGGGCGTGCCAGACGGGGATTGCCTGAGGGCGGAACTAGTCCCGTCACCGGCTATTCCTGCCGAAGGGGTGCCCTGCACGAGGTGCGGGAAGAGGAGCACTGCTGCGGCACCAAGGACAAGGATACCGGCGATCACTACAATCCAGACCGGCATACGCAAACCGGTAACAGGACCTGGTGCAGGAGCCGGGTCCGGAAGCGGTGACCCACAGGAGGTGCAGAACTTCTGGACCTGGAACTCCTGTACTGCGCCGCACTTTGGACAGAATCTCCTTGCCATGATTATATGAGCATGGTTACCGGACAGGAAAAAAGGTATCGGGATTTAACGGGCAAGAGTACGGACTGCCTCTATGTTCCCGCGATCATCCCGCCGATCGTCGACAGGGGTCTCGCAGACCAGGGGCAAATCCCTAAAGGCCGGATGGTGTAAGATACAACGGAACCCGTCTTCTCCGATAAACCCCATACCGATGTGCTCGTGCCGGTCAAGGCCGCTGTTCCGGTCGGCTTTCGTGTCGTTCAGGTGCACGACTTTGAGGTTCTTGATACCAAGAAGTTCATCGAACTGCGCAACGGTATCTGCGATTCCCTCATCGGTCCTCAGCTCATAGCCGGCAGCAAACGCGTGGCAGGTGTCAAAGCAGATGCCTACCCGTCCGGGGGTGTCAATGCCGTCCATGATCCCCCGGATATGCTCGAAACTGCTCCCGACGCTGTTCTTCTCTCCCGCAGTGTTCTCAAGGAGCAGCTTGACCGTATTATCGGATTTGGAAAGTGAGACATTGATCGCTTTTATCACCCGGGCCCTGCCACCGGCAATCCCGTCACCGAGATGGTGGCCAAGGTGGGTGACAAGATAGGGGATACCCAGGTTTCCGCACCGGTCAAGTTCTTCGGTAAGTGCGATTATGGATTTTTCATAGATATCCGGTTTCGGGGAGGCAAGGTTCGGGAGATAGGGCATGTGATCGACCGGGAGGATGCCGGTGGTTTTGATCTTTGCCCGGTACAGAGCGCAATCAGCCTCTGACAGGGGTTTGAATCCCCAGCCCCGCGGGTTTCTTGAGAACTGCTGGAAGACATCGCAGCCGGCATCCTTTGCCCGGTCTACCGCGAGATCGAGCGAGCCTGCAATCGAAACATGGACACCAACACGTACCATAGCACACCGTTTTTTGTATGCATTCTGGTTCGGGGCGTATCTATGATAAGGTTGTGATCGTACCGGGCCGGGGGATGTAAAAGATAAGGAAAAATGAATCGGTTTGTGCCGGTATTGCCGGATTATTTCAGGATCTGTCGTGCAACAAATCCGATTGCCAAAAGTACTGCAAATACTCCCGCCGGGGATTTGGCAGGAGCCGTCGTTGCGGAGGCGGTACTATCCGGTGTACCTGAAGCGGGGGTCCCGCTCAGGGTGAGCGTGCCTGACCGTGAACCAAAAAGGCTGCACTGCGCATCCACGTTTATCACGCCACCGGTTCCTTTGAGCTGCGGGAGATTGTACCGGTAGGTGACCGATGACCGGTCCGGCTGGCTGGTATAGGACTTGTCAACGAGCACGGTATCTCCCTGTGTTACCGTTACCTGTTTCACATAATGCGTGGTGGGATCGTCAACCGGGTGGGTGATCGTGATAACAAGATCCCCGGAGTTCTGATCATAAATCATGACTGCATCCGCAGGGGGATTGGCAAGGGCGCCGCCGCTCAGCACAGCAAGGCTGAGCAGAGCGATGACAAATGCCCGTACCAGTAAGGAACCGTGCCGGAACTGTGCAGGCAACGAATGGGTCCTATCCTGCATGATTGTCTGCCTCCACGATTCCGTCAGAGATGATGGGAAAGACTGCCATGCATGATACTCGGCAGGCCTCCCTATATTATTTTGTATCATACCGGGCGAATCCGGTGCTAAAAAAGGATTATTCCTTCTTCATAAAAAGGTAGAGTCCCGCAAGCCCGACCGCACCAATTACCGTGAGCGGCAGCATGCCGGATTTCGTAGTAGGAATTGGAGTGGAAGCGATTGGGGTCTGCGGTGTCAGCGCCTCATCCGGGCGGGTTGTGGTTGCCGTGCGGATATTGGTCTGCGCTGCACTGATGGGTGGTACGACCTTGACTACGTAAACAGAAATCGCCTGGGGCCCGGGCATACCCGATTTGCCCGGGCAGGTGCTGGACGATGCTTCTCCACTGACAAACGAAACTGCCACGCTTGAACCGTCGTTCCTGCCATTATAGGTAAAGGAATCACCGGGCTTGAGTATCTTTGCAGAGACTTCCATACCCTCGCTCTTCACCCTGACATTTGCTGCCGTGGCAGTACAGACCGTGCCCAGGCAGGCAGAGCAGTCAGGAATAGTAACTGCATCCAACGCGTAATTGCCGATGAGCGGCGTGGGGATCGTGCCCATATCTCCGACAATATCGGTCACCATCTCTTCGTTGGGACGTGAACCGAACAGTTTTGCCAGGGTTATCCAGTTCTGTCCTGCGCCACCAAGGCTGGTCGCAACAACCGGATCACCGGTTTTAAAGACAGAAAACGCAGACACATCCGGTACTGTCCCGGTAAGAACCTCAACGCTCATCGGGATGAAGGTACAGACCGGTGCACCACTTGCGGGATAGCTGCACCCGTATTTCAGGGGGTGTTCGATAGTAATGGTATTCGTGGACTGGCTGAGGGTGGCAATCGTTCCTTTGAGCGTGACTTCCTGTATAGCCGCACCCACCGGCATACAGATGCAGCACAGGAACAGGGCTGCAACAATGATGACAAGACAGGTCTGTTTCATGAACATCAGTTCTCCTTCGTATATCGACCATCGATGTTCAGGAATAAAAAAGGATCATCTGTACCTGAACTATTTTGCCGTTGGACAGCAAACGCACTACTATGCAGGTCACATTCCTCGGCACCAATGGCTGGTTTGATACCCTTGCCGGCAATACGGTCTCCGTGCTTGTCCAGTCAGAGGAGTTCGATATCATCTTCGATGCAGGGAATGGCATAGCAAAAGCGGACCGGTATATCACCCAGAAAAAACCGGTGTACCTGTTCATCAGTCACCTCCATATCGACCACATCGCGGGACTGCACACGCTCGTCAAGTTCAGGTTAAAAGGAGGCCTGCACGTTTTCACCCAGAAAGGGAGTGTAGCGGATCTCAATGCATTTGTCCGGGAACCCTACACGGTGCCGTTCTCCGGTCTTCCCTACAAGGCTGATATCACTGAACTCTCTGAAGGCAGGCATTCCCTGCCGTTTACCATCGAGTGCCGCACGCTCGTTCACCCGGCCCCCTGTTTCGGGTACCGGCTGGAGATTGACGGAAAAGTGATCACGTATTGTACCGATACCGGCATCTGTGACAACGCGATTGCGCTCGGGTATGATACAGATCTCCTCATCACCGAATGCGGGCTCAAACCCGGCGGTAAGAGCCCGGACTGGCCCCATCTCAACCCGGAGGACGCGATCCATATTGCCCGGCAGGCGCACGCAAAGCGGCTCGCCCTCATGCATTTCGGGGCCGAGGTGTACAAGACGGTTGACGAGCGGAAGGCATTGCAGCAGCGGTACGAAAAGGAATGGCCGGGTCTGATTGTTGCTACGGACGACCTGACAATAGACGTGTAATTAAACTGGCTTTGCTGAAACGCAGATAAACGAGACTTCACACACGAACCATTAAAATCACTACATTTTTTTTTTACAAAAAAAGAGCCAACCCACCCCCTTTGGGGGTTGTTCGGCCGCTTCGTCGGGGGCGGCGGCGTTCATCATATAGGGGGGTATGGGGGCATCAGCCCCCATCTGCAATCCACTCAAATAGATGAAACATATAAAAATTATTCCAGTTTTTTTATCAGCCACGCCATGTTGATGCCCAGCGTTCTCATGGTCGTGATCCCTTCATCATCCCCGTTCACATCGCCCGGTGCAAGACCGATACCGATATTCCAGTACGAAGAGCCCGGCACAATCATCTGGTTGATGAAAAAGAAGTGATTGAGGGTATCGAAAGCGTGAATCGCACCCCCCCTGCGCACGGCAATCACTCCTACACCTACCTTCCGCCGGAACATATCCTGGTTGGCTTTTGCCACAAATCCCGCCCGATCAATCAGGGCTTTCATCTCTGAAGAAACATCAGCGAAATACGTCGGGGAAGCAAGGATAATACCATCAGCTTCGAGCATCTTCTCAATACAGTCGTTAATGATGTCCCCTTTCACCGCGCACCGCTGGTCCTGGTTCTCAAAACACTTCATGCATGCGGTGCAGCCCCGGATCTTCTTTCCGGCGAATTGGACAAGTTCGGTTTCAATGCCTGCTTTTTTCAGTTCATCAAACACCGTATCGACAAGAATTGCTGTGTTCCCGTCCTTTCGCGCACTGCCATTGAATGCAACAACTTTCATGAGATCTCCGGTTGTTGGTTTTGTTTTGGACAGTAAAATATGATCGTCAGCAACTCTTGGTAAAAAAATTACAGATCATGGGATTATGAATTACTGCCCATAAACCGGAACGCTCCGTTCGGCACTAGGATCTCGAAGCGGGCGCCTTTGCCTTCGATACCGGTCTCTTTGATCGTGATGCCTGTGATGGACAGGATCTCCCGCGCAAGATAAAGACCCAGTCCAATCTTGCCTTCCATTCTTCGTTCGAAAATCTTTTCTTTAATCTGTTCGGGAATGCCTGCACCATTATCCTCAAAGACCAGCGTGAGTCCCTCCGGGGTTTTTCGGTACCAGAGTGAAATCTCCGTAGCGGTCATCCCGTGGAGGAGGACATTTTCTGCCAGGGAGTAAAAGACATTCTCAAGGAGCGGATCGGCATAGATCTCCAGATTATCCAGCTGGATGTTCCGGCTCAGTTTTGAACTGTCAATGTGCGAAATCCCTATTGCAAAAACCTGGGAGACATCCTGCCACGCCGGGGGTTTTATGCCAAGATCCTGGTATTTCTTCGCAAACTGGAGAGACGCAGAAATCGAATGGATAATTGTCTCCTGTTTATGCCGGTATTCCTGTGTTTTTTCATCCGCAGGCAGCTGTTTTTCAAGTTCCAGGTACCCCGAAAGAGAGAACAATGCATTCCGGATATCGGTAAACGTGATCCGGTTTAACAGGCTCAGCTTCCGCGAAACCCGGTTCAATGCCTCCTCAGCCCGTTTACGCTGGTCCAGCTCTGCATTGAGTTCGGCAGTCCTCAAAGAGACCGTCCTTTTGAGCGTGCGGTTCCAGACCACCAGCAGGACGATAATAAAAATGACGGTGCCGGTAAGGATGACAATAATCCGCAGGTACTCGTTGCTGACTACAGGTGTGCCATACCAGGTGCGGTCGAGGGCTTCATACTCGCTCTTTGGGATCTTGTCAAACCCGGCATTTATGTCATTGAGGAGTGCAGTATTGCCCTTCATCACTGCCCGGTGGAGGGCTCCAGACATAATAGGAGGCGTGTACCTGAACTGGTCCTGGATTCCCTGGTTGTAGAGGTAATAGACACCGCTGGGCTTGTCGAGAATAAACACGACGATCTCACCGGTTTTTGCCGCTTTGACGACCTGTTCATAGCTGTCATATTCCCTGACCGTAACACCTTTTTTCCGGGCATCCTCAACCGTGCTGTCCCCTTTGTGCATCCCGACAACAAAACCGTTCAGCGATTCGAGACTGGATATGCCCGAGACGTTTGCATTAAAAAAAATCACCACATCCACATCGGAATACGGAGGGGTGAAATCGTAGATCTTCGCCCGTTCGTCGGAGTAAAAGACCGTGTCAATGACATCGAACTCCCCGTTTTCCATCCGCTGGATCGCGTCGTCCCACTCAAGACCGGTTATCACTACTCTTCTGCCGGTCTGTTTCTCCCAGAGCCGCCACATATCCACCGAGATACCGGCAAGATTCCCACTGGCATCACGGTACGAGAAAGGCGGATAGTTGTTATCCATGACAACCGTGACAACATTGTCATGTTCGGCCGTTTGGCCGGGCGCAGCAAGCGAAGGAGTGCTTATGAAGATACAAAGCAGGGTAAGCAGGAGAATCAGAAGCGATGTGCGATGATTAAAAAACATAGTTTTTGTTGCCCCCTCTAGCGTGCCCGAAAGTAATGACTAATGCCATTACGATAAAGTGCAATAAATACATTATCCAGCACAGCCGGATAAATTCCCTGTTTGACCTTGTTGGTCTTGTTTTGGACAAAATAATGATTGTTAGCAACTCTTGGTAAAAAAACCGTTAAGCCCGTATTGTGAGGTTCATCCGGTAAACCGGTACGCCCCTTTCGGCACGGAAATCTCGAACCGGGCACCTTTCCCGGATTCGCCGGTCTCATGGATGGTGATGCCGGTAATACCAAGAATTTCCCGGACAAGGAACAGTCCCATACCTTTCCCTGCTCCATATCCCCGTTCAAATATTTGTTCCTTATCCGCATCCGGAATTCCTCTGCCGTTATCCTCAATAAATAACGTGAGATGGTCGGTTGTTTCACGGTAGTAGAGGGAAATCTCTGTTGCCGTCTTGCCATGTTTCGTCACATTCTCGACCAGCTTGAAAAATACGGTCTCTAACAGGGGATCGGCATACAGTTCCAGGTTATCCAGGTTATTCTTCCTCTCAATCTTCGATAGATCCAGGTGGGAGATGGCAACGAGAAATACCTGGTTTGCGTTCTGCCAAAGGGGGGGATTTATCCCCATATCCTGGAAATTCCGGGCAAAGGCGAGCGTACTTGAGATTTTATCAGCCACCTCTTTCTCTCTTTTTAAGTATGCTCCGGCTTTTTCATCCATGGGAAGGTCTTTTTGCAGTTCAATATACCCCTGAAGACTGAAGAGTGCGTTCTGGATATCCTGGAACGTGATGATGTTTAAGAGATTGAGTTTCTTGCGGGCCTGGGTGAGGGCATCCTGGCTCCGGTGGAGCTCGTCGTAATTTTGTTTTAGTTTTTCAGCAGTTGAGGTCATCTCTTCATAGGCAGCAGTAAGTTCCTCTTCTGCCTTTTTGCGCTGTTTCAGCTCTACATCCAGTTCCTGGGTCCGCTGCGCGACTTTTCGTTTCAGGGTGCGGTTCACAACCATTAATACTAACAGGACAAGGAGGATAACCAGCCCGCCGGCAATGATATACTTCAGGTATTCCTGCGACACCAGCGGCGTGCCGTACCACTTTCGATCGATGTCAGCGTGTTCAGAGGGGGTGATCTTACTAAACCCGTCCTCTACTTTTTTTAAGGTTTCACTGTTCCCTTTCTTAACCGCACGGTGAAATGCGCCGGTGTAAAGTGGGGCGGTCTGCTGGAACTGGTCACGGATTCCCGCTTTGTACAGGAAATACATCGCCGGCGGCTTATCCACGCAGAAGACCACCACCCGGCCATCTTTAGCTGCCTGGATAATCTCTTCATAACTGTTAAATTCCAGAATCTCGTCGACCCCGGATTTTTTTAAGACATCAATGGCGTTGTCACCGGATTTCGCTCCAACCACAAAACCCTGTGCGGTTGTGGGGCCGGAAATTCCTGCGATATTTTTGTTGAAAAATATGGGGACATCGATCGTTGCATAGGGCTGGGTAAAATCATAGATTTTGGCACGATCTTCATTGTAAAAAATGGTATCAATAACATCAAACTCCCCTGCTTCCATCCGGTGCAAGGCATCGTCCCAGTTCATGGGATGTAATTCTGCATGAATGCCGGTCTTCTGCTCCCATAACATCCATTCATCGATAAGGATTCCCTGCAGATTTCCTTCATGGTCCAGAAATGAAAACGGGGGATAATTATTATCCAGTACAACGGTGATAACTTCCTGGTTCTGTGAGGCCAGTGCCGGTACAAACAGGATTGAACAGATGAAAAAAAGCAGGACAATCCTGAGAATTGTACGGTAACCGGTGATCATGGTATTGATTCCCCCTTGTTATCCGGGAAGTAATAACTATTCCCCATTACGATGAATCCTGATAAAAATATTGCCCTGTTCGTCCGTGAGATCGTCTCTTTTTCACCCTGACCTAAAAATCCGTGGTTCAGTACGCCATCTTATGAGCTCACACGCTAAATAGAGGAGCGATATGAATACTCGTATACAGTTCTCCGACTTCCACCTCTCAAAGGAACTCGGAAAAGCCATTGAAGATATGGGCTTCGAAGAGCCCTCGCCTATCCAGGCACTCGCCATTCCTCTCATACAGGCTGGGCGTGACGTTACCGCCCAGGCACAAACCGGTACCGGCAAGACTGCCGCTTTCGGTATCCCTGTCATCGAAAAGATCGATCCCGCAAAACGTGTTGTCCAGGCAATCGTGCTCTGTCCCACCCGTGAACTTTGCATCCAGATCGCTGAAGAGTTCTCCCACCTCCTCGCCCATCTCCCCAAGGTCTACGTTCTTCCGGTCTATGGCGGCCAGCCTATTGACCGGCAGCTGCGGGCCCTTCACTCCGGTGTCCACATCGTGATCGGTACTCCCGGGCGCGTGATGGACCACCTTGACCGCAGGACGCTCAGCCTCCACGATGTCCACACCGTAGTGCTCGATGAAGCCGACCAGATGCTCGACATGGGTTTCAGGGACGACATCGAACTGATCCTAAAGAAGGTTCCGCAGGATCGCCAGACCCTGCTCTTCTCGGCAACCCTTCCCCAGCCGATCATTGATATCTCCAAGCGGTTCATGAACAAACCCGAGTTTGTCAAGGTCCAGTACGCTGAACTGACCGTGCCAAAGATCGAGCAGAGCTATATCGAAGTCAAGGAACGCGAAAAGATCGATATCCTCTGCCGCCTGATCGATATCGCCGATCCCCACCTGTCAATCATCTTCTGCAACACCAAGCGCAGGGCAGAAGAACTTGCCGGCAAGATCAAGGCCCGGGGTTACCGTGCCGAGGAACTGCATGGCGATATGAAACAGTCCCAGCGCGACCGGGTGATGGGGGGGTTCAGGAAAGGTTCCATCGAGATCCTGATCGCAACCGATGTAGCAGCCCGCGGGATCGATGTCGATGACGTTGACATGGTGATCAACTTTGACATCCCGCAGGATGTGGAGTACTATGTTCACCGTATCGGCCGGACCGGCCGTGCCGGAAAGAGCGGCAAGGCAATCACCTTTGTCTCTCCCAAGGACTTCAACAAGCTCCGCGAGATCCAGCACTATGCAAAGGTCCAGATCCCCCGCATGCCCGTTCCCTCGCAGAGCGATGTGGCAGAGACCCGGACCAAGGCAGTGCTCGAAGCAGTGCGCGAGACGATCCAGGCAGGAGGCCTTGAAACCTTTGTCCGTGTCATTGAAAAGGAGACAGAAGGAGATCTCAACACGGTTGATATCGCCGCTGCACTCTTAAAGATGCAGATGGAAGAGCGCCTTGAAGCCCCGGCAGAGAAGCGCGAAGAGGTAGACTTTGCCGACACCGGAGCCGAAGTGGGCATGGTCAGGTTCTTCTTAGCGGTTGGCAGGCAGCACAAGGTTGCCCCAAAAGACATCGTCGGTGCAATTGCCGGTGAGACCGGCATCCCCGGAAAAGCGATCGGCGCGATCCGGATTCTTGACTCCTATTCCTTTGTCGAGATCCCCAAGGAAAACGCAAACGAAGTCTATACCATCATGAAAGAGCGGACCATCCGCAACCAGCCAACCGGTATCGAGCCGGCTGCAGGTAAGCGGGCATATTAACCCTCTTTTTTTCCTTAAACCCATAACACTCAAATATTTCGTAGTAAGATGTGTGTGTATGAACACAAAATGGGTATTTTCCCTCTTTATCGTCCTTGTTCTCCTGCTCGTAGCAGCAGGTTGTACACAACCGGCAGCACCTCCGGCAACACCGGTGCCAACCGTTGTTGAAACGATTGAAACGGCAACACCAACTCCCGTAGCTACTACCGCTGCTTCACTGACGCCCGGGCCTGTCGAGACCCTGCCGGATATGTGGAGCATTGATGTCCAGGTTGCGAGTAATGGTGAAGCAGTCGATCCGCAGATCACGGTGAGTTGCATGGGCGGAAAAGGGCTCAATGTCATCACGCAGATTGATGTCAAAGTCACACGGTCCGATGGCATAGTAGAGACCGCTTCTATCACACGGCCCCTCTACAAAGGAAAATCCGTTTCCCTGCGCAGCACCACCAAGCCAGGATACGTTGACCGGACCGAGGTCTGGGTATACACACCCCAGGGTGATAAAGTTAAGGTCTACGATGCGTACGTGCCGTTCCGTTCGTATAACTGATGGGATAATAATCCGTCAACCTTTTTTTAGATGATGTGCCTGAACATCATCCGGCATTCATCGTCAATTAAAAAAAAGGCCGGTACTCACCGGCAATGCATCCCTGCAAACCGGATTAATCGTAGGTACGGCTTTCGGTCATCTTTGCCATGGAATAGGTGATGACCCCGATAAAAATACCCACAGCAACTATTGCCATCCCTATGGGCTCATCGCCAAACGGGGGCGTGAATGCTACCCAGATCCCATTTATCATTACAAACACGGCGACAAAATAACATATGATTTTTATGATGGTCTGCATAATCCCTCTTCCTGATGATAGGATGTGAAGTGCTAGTAAAAAAGCACTTCTCTTACCGGATATCTACGCGGATAATTACGAATCGGCTATCTTCATCGTCTGCCAGGAAACAGCCTTATTCTCGACGGCATTGCGGATCACCCGCTGGGTTCTTGTGAGAGTTCCTGTACCTTTTTTCACGTCCATGAACACGATCCGTATCTCTTTGCACTTTTCATCGGCAACTTCGGTCAGGCCGTCAAAGATAATGTAATCCACAGGAGAGCCGATAAACCGGGCATCCGCAGGATTGAACTGGAACTCCGGCAATACCGGGGCCATCTGTTCTGCGATCTTACCCTTGAGCGTGGAACGTGCCCGGTTCACAGAATCTTTCCGTATCTCACCGGCGGCCTGCATCTTCCACGTTTCCAGTTCCGCACGGTATTTCCCCTCAATGGCGGTGATCTGCGCTTTTACAAATAAATAACCGAGCGCAAAACCGAGAACAAGCGAAATGATAATGGGGATGAGAAGATCCTCAAGCGGCATGAGAAGAGGGTTGGTGATGCTGCTATAACTCGTTTGAGATGCGGGGACAGGCAGGACCGTTGTAAAACGGATTGAAGAATGAGGTGTTATGAGTGATTTTTCACAAGGCTGATGATTTTTTCCTTAACGATGCGCTCCATACCATCGATGGTCCGGATATCCTTTACCGCATCAATATGGTCAATGAGAATTTCGCCGGATGGCTCAATATCCAGGTTCCGCAAAAACGCGGTGATGACACGGGTGATACAGGTAAAATTCACCTCCCCCTTCCGCCCGGCAACGGAAAAGAGCAGGCCTTTTTGTCCCCGTTTCCCGCCGGATATCACCCGCTCGGCATGGTACGCCTGGCAGCGGTCAATGACCAGTTTGAGCCCCCCGGGCACGGTGTTGGTATAGACCGGCGAGCAGACAACGAGAAGCGACGTGTCCCTGAGCGCATCGATGATCTCGTCCATGTCATCATCAAAGACGCACGAGCCAGAGTTATAGCACTGGTAACACCCAATGCAGCAATGGATGCTCATGTCATGGGGGTAGATAACCTGTACCGTCTTTCCCAGAACGTGCGCGGCTTCCACGGCCCAGCCGGCAAGGATGCTGCAGTTCCCGTCCCCGCGGGGACTTCCCTGGATCACGACCATATCGGGCGAGGGGGTACGCTGTTTTCGGCGGGACTCCGGCCAGTGCTCCTGAAAAAAGAGGGCGGGGTTCGTGCGGAGTTGCTCTTCCCAGTCATCCGCGGTCTCTACGGCAACAGTCTCTGCTTTCAGGGGAACCAGCGGCGAGTACTCGAACGTGTTGGTCCTGAATACGGCGCGAATCTTTTCATGGGACGAAACGGCCAGCGCAAACCGGATCATCCCAGGATACAGGGCGGAGAAATCCTCGCGGTGCAGCGTGAGCAAAACGCGATGAGCACCGTCACCAATCTCCCTGCTGCGCAGGAGTTCACGCACGGGTTCCATTACCGTTAATACCACACCCGGAGGCAAAAATGCTGCGGAAGAATCCGTACACCCATGCCGGGCAAAAATCCTCGAAAGAGCAATAAAGACTGCCATCAGAAGTTTCCCATAAATCTGTGTGGTGATCCCCGTTTCCCTCATGCCCATTCCCTTACGTATCGCAGCCCTGACGCAGGAGCGCAACAGCCTCTTTGAGTTTCCCCTGGAACGTCTCGCCGGCATCATCCGGGAGATCAGGTTTCGCTGCACATCCTGCGCAAAGTGCTGCACACGGGAGTTCAACGGGCACGTATTCCTGCTCGACCGCGATGTGACGGCAGTAAAAGCCATGGATCCCGATGCACTGGAACCCGCCCCATCACCGGAATTCTGCGACCAGAACGGGACCTTTTATGTCTCCGGGTATGCCCTGCGGACGCAGGACGATGAGACCGGCTCCTGCTGGTTTCTGGAAGAGGGTATATGCCGCATCTACGAGAACCGGTTTACCATCTGCCGGGTGTACCCGTATATGCTCCACCGCGAACCCGACGAACAGGGGATCGTGGACTGGCGGCAGTTCTCCGGCCTCGACCTGCACGGGGAATATGACGCCACCATTCCCGACGAAGAAAGCCTCGCGATCGCCCGGGAGACAAAGGAGTATGAGAACGCATTCCTGACCCAGGAGATCCAGTTCCTCGAATACATGCAGCACTATTTCGCACGCCACCATCTCCGCCACGTACAGAAAACATATGACGACCGGCTGAGGGGATTTTTAAAAGGCGATGAGATCACCGTCAAAGTATATTACGACGGGGCACTCGAAGAGCACCGGATCATTAACGGCTGAAAAAACAGAACCCCGCTCATTTTTTACCGGGCGGTTCATCGCCGACCCGTTTCCAGAACGCTGTAAGGACCCGCCAGATCGTTTCTTTCAACGCCAGTACCCGCTCACGGCTTTTGTCCTGTGCATGCTCGCCGGTTCCTGTGGATTCATAGAGGGCACGGTTGATCTCGATCTGGATCCAGGGAATGCCCTTGCGCCAGTAATGGGCATTTGCAATAAACCCGCCCCGAAACGGATCGTTTAACACCACTTCCCGGTCAAACGAGAGTTCGTTGCGGAACGCATCGGCAAGAACCGCGATCCACGCCGCAGGAGCGGTGGCAATGCTTCCCGGCCGGGACTCGCCCTGCCCATCGCCATTGTTGCCAAGGCAGATCATCGGCCGTATTTTGCCCGCATCCTTCTGGACTGCCGAGCCGTGCGGCAGCATCGAGTGACAGTCAAACGCGACCCTGACAGGATGACAGTCCAGTAATTCATCGATACGCTGGTGATAGGGGAAGTAATGGTTCATCATCAGGGTATGGATCTCTTCGATGGACGGCACTGTGCCCGGGCGGTATACCTCCCTGCCATCAACTGTCCTCCTTTTGATAACCCCGTCGGGATCTTTTGGCGGGAGGGGGAGCGGGGGGCGGTTGAGGTCGATGATCATCCGGGAAATCGGCGTGTCGATGAAGGCATCTACCCGTTCCGGGAATCCAAACAGATCCCGTGTCAGCGGATCGCAGTAGAAAAGGAGGTCTTCGTCACTGAGCAGGAGACGGGGACGAACCTCTTTCGGAATTTCCGTTCCCCCGTGCGGGATGGAGAGCAGGAAAGGATACCGGGTATTCATGGTTTGCCAGCAGATGGACATAGGATGCCGGGGGTGTTAAAAATGTCCCCACTCCGGAGAGAGCCGATCAACGTTCAGGACTCTTCGGTCTGTTTCGACGGACAGAAGTTACAGATTGAGTAAAATACTTCCTTTTCCTTGTCCCGGATCAGGCAATAGTAGTCCCTGCCCCGCTGCTCGACTTTGAAACCCCCGGGAAACGGCATGCCCACCGGGTGGCCCGGCTTATCGAGCACAAACATGGAAAACGCTGCGATCAGGTAGTAGAAGAAGCGGTTCTTCGGGTTCCGGAAGTACGGGTTGCGCTCACTTCCTTCATTCACGGCAAAGCATCCTTCCGGCAGCATATCGCAGAATTTCCGGAACGTTTCCGGATCGGCAAGAGGAGTCTGCATTGCTAAAAACGCCCCGCGCCGGTGCATGGCAAGAAGTTCATGATGCCCACCGAAGAGCTGCTTGTTAAAGTACGGGCGGATCGCCTCGCGGTACGGGGACGGGAGTTTTTCTATATCATTGTAGAGGCGTCCCCCGATGATCTGGAGATCAAAGAGGGAGTACTGGTGCACTTCGTGAACAAGCAGGGTGCCGAGTTCCCCGCGGGTCCGGGCGCTGCGGATACGCAGGGCTGCTTCCCGTATCATGCCAGCCTCCTCTGCATATTCCTCAGAAATGCCGGACACTAACGTTGCGGGTTCCATGCAGTCGTGCACCTCGTACTACTCTGTCTCGAAAAGAAACGGGAAAAAGGTATGCGTTGGACTACAGAACGATCGAATGCTGTGATCAGCATTAGGTTCAAGAATATTTTTTGCAGAATTCATGAGCAGGATTGTTATCACTTTTTGTACACTTTTAATATACATTTTTCCGGGAATTTTTTTCCTTTTTTCAAATTTTTTTTGAAATTTTTTTCAATCGAACCTTGCCGGAAAATTTTTAATCGCGATCACAGGGTGTTAGATAAGTTGCCAACTGTTGGATAATTATCCAACTGTTGGATAATTATCTAACAACAAATCATTTTCTCCGGGGTGAGGGTCCGGAAATAAAATCAAGGTCTGATTAAAAAATTCAAGGCAGGGGCTGAGGGGTCGATTGAAAAAAAAATTTCAGAGATCGATTTAAATTTTTTTGCGCGAAACGGATCTCGATTTTTTTTGTAAAAAGGCTTGCCGGATTTGATCTGGAATTGTTCAAAATCGATTCATAAAAAATTGCTAAGTGTATATGTACTAATGAGGGTTCCCCGCCTCAGGGCCTGCTATGGATATCTTGTATCCATGGGTTCCTGTGGCCTGACGGCCATGTATACTCTCCAAGGCACGGCGGGGCAGGACGGTTTTATTAGTCGTTGAAACCGCCGCGGGGGCGCCCCGTCGGGGGCGGCGGCACCTGCGAGATATTCATCCATGCCATTGACGATACCCTTGGCCGCAGGTTTGATGCAGATGTCGGGCTGAATGTATTCGATCTCTGATTTTTTTACTCAGTGTGAATGCGGCGGCAACCCTTCGTGGCTGTGTTCCACAACATGATGGTGATCCGCCCCGGATTCTGTTGCGGGATCTACGTGAATGGTAGCATCGGAGAGATACTGCAGGTGGTGGAGCAGTTCATGCCGGTACTCTTTCGCTATCGCATGTCCGCTCTCCACCGAAAGGTTTGAGTCCACGGTCATGTTGATCTCCGCGTGGAGCCGGTGCCCGAGCCAGCGGACTTTCACATCGGTTATTGCTTTCACGCCATTGACGTGTTCGGCAGCATGAGTGATCTCATCTATGATTTCCGGATCAACACCATCAATCAACCGGGTGAATATTGTTTTTCCTGATTCCCAGACAATCCCGAGAATGGCAATCGTGATAAGCAACCCGACAACCGGATCGGCAAGAGGGAACCCGAGATATACGCCAACTGCACCGAAAAGCACGGCAAGGCTCGTCAGCCCGTCCACCCGGGCGTGCTGGCCGTCAGCCACGAGTGCGGCACTCCCGATCTCGTTGCCCACCCGGATGCGGAGCCGGGCCACCGCTTCGTTTCCGATGAACCCGATGATCGATGCCGCTACAACCGCCCAGAGAAAAGTGACTTCCTGCGGATGGAAGAGCCGGTCGATGGAAACATAACCGGCAACAATCGCGGAGACCAGGATCATGAGAACGACAAAGACACCGGCAAGATCCTCGACCCTGCCGTATCCGTACGTAAACCGTTTCGTAGGTTTCCACCGGGCAAGCAGGAATGCAAAGAGGAGCGGGATTGCCGTGAGTGCATCGCCGAAGTTATGGATGGTGTCAGCGAGCAGTGCAATGCTGCCGGTATAATATACAATGATTACCTGAAAGATTGCCGTGATGAACAAACCGACAAACGACCATTTGACCGCCCAGATCCCGCGTTCCGTTGTAAGGATGGACGGGTCTACGATCCCGTGCGTGTGGCCGTGCCCATCCTTTTCTTTCACACCATGATCATGGCTGTAGTCATTGTCATGGTCGTGATCATGATCGTCGTGGACTGCTTTCTGTTCATCTTTCCGGGAAATCATGTAACTGCATCCCATTTCCCTTTCCGGTTCATGAATCTATGCCATGATGCCGGGATTTGTGCTCTGGAGAAACGGGCATGAACGATTAAGTTCACACCCAAACCATGAAAATCGTTTTTATGATTCTCCCCCGCCTCAGGGCCTCTCCGAGGCACGGCGGGGCAAGGAGGTTTTATTTTTTTAGTCATTGAAACCGCCGCGGGGGCGCCCCGTCGGGGGCGGCGGCACTATCCTTGTAGGGGGTATGGGGGCATCAGCCCCCATCACCATTATCGGAACAAGACAAACGTTTCAGCCCCTCTACAGCTTAAACTCCGGCGTGGCATCGAAGAGTTTCTGGTACAGCGAGGAAAAGAGCCCGATATACTCTGCCGCTGCCGGCGTCGAATGATAAACGGTCTTTTCCCCCTCGGTTACCAGAGCGAGATATCCCCGCGCCACCAGGAATTCAAGGTACTCCTGCCCGGTCTTCGAGTTCAGGTCACACCGGTTGATAATCCCGGTGAAGGATCGCGGGGATTTGCAATAGACAAGGATCTCCCAGTAGATCTCGTACACCGTGCGCCGTCCCGTCATGCCTCATCCAGCCCCAGCGTCTTTTTCAGGGCGCACTCCGATTCCTCGATCTCGTGGAGGCGCCGGTCCCAGACCTTTGCAAATTTCGAGAAATAGTACGATGAGAGCAGGCTTGCAAGAGCAATCCCGAGTATGAGGAACATCGCCGGTATGACCAGGAAATTATCCAGGGTAAACGTGATGCCGCTCGGCGATAGGGACAATGCCTGAAGGCTGGTTGCGATCCCAAGGACAAAGAAGAAGCACCCTCCGATCGTCGAGACAAGGATCATGGTGCCGATGGTTTTCCGGTTGTCCCGGTAATGGGCGAGCATCCGCACGATCAGGCACGTGATACCCTCTTCCGTTATGGGTTCACCGGATGCACAAAGGATGTCCTTGATTGTCCCGATACCTTCAAAGACCCTGATGGTTGAGAAGAACCAGCTGAGCCCGAGCCCGAAGCAGATCATGGCGACTGCACCGGTGAACATCCGGAACTCGGGGATTCCAAGATCCAAGGGCAGCCCGAGTACTGCGGTAATCAGGTAGCATATGCCAAACGCAATCGCGAGGGCAGCAAAGACGATGTTGATGATTGATACAAGATAGAAGTTGATGATCTCTTTTTTGAACTGGTTAAGTGCTGGATTCATCATTCACCGGCTTATGTGTATTTTGGCGTTCTGCAAATAAAGAGCATGAAACTAAGTTACGTAGCGGGGATTGGAAGGAAAAGAAGTTATCAGGATATGGTCTGGTTCTGCACCACAATGAATCGGTCAGATCGTGGATATAAAAGAAGATATGATTATTCGGAAAAATCCGATATGGAAACCAATTGATAGAAAAAATTGTTGAGATTCCTAAAGATTTTCATCTTTAATTATACGACTGCAATTATTTTAGAAAAATATATCGTTATGACAGTACAAGAGGATGCTATGGAGGGAAATACAGATTTTTCTAAAATAATTAGTGAATTTATTGAAAAAAGACCCTTATATGATGCATTTACAAAAAAGACAGAAACTATTATTAAAGAATTGTTAAATGAGGAGCATTTTTCAATACATGAAATTTCCTCACGGACTAAAGAAATAGATTCATTTAGTGATAAGGTAAAAAAAGAGGAAAAATTTTACGATAAATTATCAGATGTAACAGATTTATCTGGTGTAAGAATTATCTGTTATTTTTCTGATGATGTTGATAAAGCAGCAGCGATTATTAGAGAAAATTTCAAAGTCAATTATGAGAAATCTATCGATAAAAGGAAGTTGTTAGAACCAGATCAATTTGGATATTTATCTCTTCATTACATTGTAGAATTTTCAGATGAACGACTAATTTTACCAGAGTGTAAAAAATACAAAGAACTGATGTGTGAAATTCAAATAAGATCGATTTTGCAACATGCATGGGCCGAAATTGAACATGATTTTGGTTATAAATCAAGTATTGGAATTCCAAAAGAAATCCGCCGACAGTTTTCACGGCAAGCGGGTTTATTAGAACTTGCAGATGAGCAATTTGTTGCTATTAAAAATGATATTAGGGATTATACAAATAGTGTCAAGTCAGTAATAGAGCGCACATACGCTAATATTTTAATTGATGATATATCCATGAAAACTTACCTGGATAGTTCTCAAACAATTAAGCGTATTGATTCAATAATGGGAATTGATCCAAGTGGAACTCAAGAAAAGGCAAATTTAATTGAATATGATGTTGAAATTTGTCAATATTTTAAAATTTCAACATTAGATAATTTAGAGAATATACTTAAAGAAAATGAAGAGAAACTCATAAAATTTATGAAACAGTTTTTGACTTCAAAATATTCTCGTGGCCATCCGATTTGGTTTTTAGGATATTTACTAGCTGCTAAAAATGAAAACTTGGTTGAAATAAAAAATTATGTCGTGTCTCAGGAAATTTATGCCAAGAGTGAGGATGAGCAAGAAAAATTAGTGAATAAAATTTTAACAATTTATAAAAATATTGAATAAAGCATTTTTTCACATTGTTGAAATTTTCACAAGTGCTGCGCCTTGAACATTGAGGTAGATTGTGCCGACCAAACTTTAACTATTAAAAATATTCAATTAAGATAGATTACAAATCCGTCATAATCTGGAACTGATCGATCTCTTTCCGGTCGAGCTGCATTAAGAACTCGTCCGCTGTGTGATCACTTTCTTTCATAGCAATGATTTGTTTAACCGTCTCCCATCTCACTACTTCCTCCCCGCCACCACCCTCTTAATCCGTCCCCCCACTCCCATCAGCCACATCGCCCCGCCCATCACCGCTTTCATCACAAACCGCTTGACCCCCATGCCCCTGCCCTCAAAGGCTGCCGAGACTTCTGTGAGACGCTTCTGGATGGGAATGTGCTGGGGGCAGATCCGTTCGCATTTCCCGCAATGGCGGCAGAGTCCGGCATAGGAAGGGACATCGCCAATAATCCCGCCGAGACGGACAACATAGAGCATCTTATTTTCCCGGCTGTGGGGGAAGAACGCGGTGTTGTTGTAAAACGCAAAGCACTCCGGGATGTTGACACCCGCAGGGCACGGCATGCAGTAGCGACAGCCGGTACAGTCCACTTTCATTAAGCGCCGGTAGGTCTGGCGGGCCTGTTCGAGCACGGCAAGATCGGCTTCCGTGAGCGAACCGGGCAACGCGGTTTCTGCCACCCGCAGGTTCTCATCGATATGGACCTCCTCGTTCATGCCCGAGAGGACGACCGTGACCTCGGGATGGTTCCACACCCAGCGCAGCCCCCACTCCGCGGCACTCCGCTTGACCGGGGCTTCATCCCAGATCTTCTGCACATCGTCCGGCACATGACCGGCAAGGTTTCCGCCCCGCAGCGGTTCCATCACCATGACCGCAATCCGTTTCGCGGCAGCGTACTGCAGCCCCGTGATGCCTGCCTGGTTGTGCTCATCGAGGTAATTGAACTGGATCTGGCAGAAGTCCCAGTCGTACGCGTCGATGATCTCCCTGAACGTCTCCGTGTTGCTGTGGAACGAGAAGCCGGCGTTTTTTATCCTGCCGTCTTTCTTTGCAGTATTAAGAAATTCGAGCACGCCGAGGCGCAGGAGTTTTTCCCAGGAGTCTTTGCCGAGACTGTGGAGCAGGTAGTAATCGATATGATCGGTGTTGAGCGTTGCAAGCTGGTCGGCAAGAATCCGGTCCATGTCAGCGCGGGAAAAGACGGACCATGGCGGGAGTTTGGTGGCGAGCCGCACTTTCTCCCGGTAGCCATCGGCAAGCGCCCGCCCGAGGATCGGCTCGCTCTTCCCCATATGATAGATGGGCGCAGTATCGACATAGTTGACCCCGTGATCGATGGCGTACCGGATCTGGCTGATCGCCCGGTCTTCATCAATGCCACCGCCGCCTTTTTTCATGGGCAGCCGCATGCAGCCAAAGCCTAAGATAGATAGTTTATCGCCGGTTTTTAAGACGGTGCGGTAAAGCATAAGAGTTCCTTACCGGAGTTTTGCGCGGGAAGCGGATAAGGATAATGGAGGGGAGGGGGGTTTGCCGGTTCACGGGAGCAGGCATGCCAATGCCGGATTATTTGGCTGGCACCGGGATGTGCAGGTATTCGTAGAACACATCCATGCCGGGCTCTTTGCCTAAGAACCCGCGGAGCAGCACATCGCCATCCTGCATGTTCCCCGGCTCAAGGATCCAGTGGCGGTACTCCATGCCGGCCGTCGTGTTGGTAAGACCGTCGCGCTCGAAACGGGCATAGACATTCAGGGCGTACACTCTCGACCAGAGGTACCCGTAATAACCGGCATCGTATCCCCCCATGAAATGGCCGATGGTTGCCGGTTCATGGCCGCCGGCGATCGGATGGATCCCCATCGTCTCTTCGTACATTGCATCGGAGATGTTTGTCACATCCACCGGACCGGTGGCGGTATGGAATACCATATCCTCGCTGGAGAACATGAGCTGGCGGGAATAGTAGATCCCCGCGTCCAGATCGCGGGCCTCGATCATCCGGGTGCGGAGATCAGCGGGGAGTTTCTGCGCAGGGTCGGTATACAGGCCCGAGATTTCTTCGAGCACCTGCGGCTGCCATGCCCATTCTTCCAGCGCCTGCGAAGGAGTCTCGACAAAATCCCATTCAACATTGTAGCCCGACAGGGTGGCATACGGTGCACGGGTCAGGCTCGCGTGGAGGCCGTGGCCGAGTTCGTGGAAGAGCCCGATAACATCATCGTGCGAGAGCAGCGAGGGTTTGTCCCCCTCGGGCGCCCGCACATTGGCGATGAGCGCAGAGACCGGGATGCTGTACGAACCATGGGGTCCTGCCCGGCCGGCCGTTATCTGGTAGAGCATCCAGTGACCGAATTTTCCCTCGCGGGGGAAAAGGTCAGCATAGAGATACGCAATCGTATTTCCCGAAGTTGCGTTCTCGATCCGGTAGAGTTTGACGCCATCAGCCCAGACTTTTGCGTCTTTCACTTCGACAAACCGGATCCCGAGCAGGCTGGAGTACTGGTCAAAAATCCCCTGCATGGTTGAGTTGAGCGGGAAATACTGCCGGATTTTCTCGTCATCAAGCGTATATTTTTCAACCCGGACTTTCTCCTCAAGCCAGGAAATGTCCCAGGGGTCTAACGAGGCAGCCGAAGGGTCGATCTTTTTCTTCACCGCAAGGAGTTCTGCCATCTCCGCTTTTGTTTTTTCTTTCAGGGGCTCTTTGAGTGCGGCAAGGAACGCGAGTACAGTTTCTTTATTTCCGGCCATCCGCCCGTCGATCCGGTAATCCGCCCACGTGGCAAACCCGAGTTCTTGTGCGATCTGCTCCCGCAGGACAATTGCTTCTTCCAACAGCCGGGTGTTCTCAACGGACTGACGATTGTTAAACGCGTAATACATCTGCTTTCGGGTCTCGTTCCTGCCGGCACTCTGCATCACGGCGATATAATCCGGTGTTTTTGTGGTGACAAGGTACGTTCCCTTGTCAGTTTTCTTAAAACCGGCAAGGACGTTCGCCGGTACCCCCGATAGATCCTGCGGGGTAAACTCAAGGGTGGTGTTGTCGTTGTTTAAATTTGTCGAGAACCGGTTCTCCAGCCGGGAGAGTTTTGCCATCATCTCCCGGACGTTTGCCAGCCGGTCATCCGGCAGGCTGAGCCCGTTTTTCTCGAACTGCCGCAGCGTCTTATTGTATAACCGCGCTTCATCCGCATTGCGGGGAGTCAGGCCGTGCATTGCCGTATAGAGATCGCGGCGGGTGTAGACATTGACCATGAAGATCCCAGTCTTCTCTTCGCAGGCCGAGCCTTCGGCTGAGATCGCGGGATCAGGATAGACATAACTCATCATCGAAAGGGGCTCTGTTGTATCGGAAAAATCCCCCATGGCCTGTTCGAACCTGAGCAGGGTCGTGTCAACCGTCCGGTCCTTCTCAGGGGTTGCAGCAATTGCATCGAGCGTTGCATTTGCCGATACAAACGCTGCATCGCAGCGCCGGGTAATCTCGCCGGGAGCGTACCGGGAACTGACCGGTTCGCGGGGATCGGGCTCCGTCAGGTTGGGCTGGATCCACGGTGTCGCGGTAACCGGCGGAGCTGCCGGTGACCTGCCAATGCCCGCGGGAAAATACTGGGCAGTGAGCAGGACCAGCGTCACCAGCACGATACAGAGGATAACCCCATATACCATTTTTTGCATCATTGTTGCATCATCGTTACCCGTAGGTGCGTGTCCGGATATGATAAGCCAATGGTTTTTGCACCTGCCACACCTTCAGGATTATTAATCATCCACTCCTTTGATTGTTAATGGTGTTCTTAAATGGCAATTGACTGGTACAGGGAATTTGTAAACCTCGGCTATACCCCCGCACGGGATGAACTGGTCTGCCTCTTTTATTTCGAACCGGCAGCAGGCATCAGTGCTGAAGAAGCGGCCGGGCGGATAGCATCGGAGAGTTCTACGGGGACGTGGACCACACTCTTCACAATGCCCCCCCGGATGAAGAAACTGCAGGCAACCGTCTTTGAGATCAACGGGAACTACACAAAGATAGCGTACCCCCTCGCACTCTGGGAAGAGGGCAATGCGGTGCAGCTGCTCAGCGGGATTGCGGGCAACATCTTTGGCATGAAGGCGCTCAAAAACCTCCGGCTGATCGATGTCTCGTTCCCGGCTGCCTACATTAAACATTTCAAAGGTCCCCACTTCGGCAACGACGGCATCCGGGAGATGATGAAGGTCTATGATCGCCCGCTCACCGGCGCGGTTCCCAAACCCAAGATCGGGTTTTCGGCTAAGGAACACGCCGGGATCGCGTACGAGACCTGGATGGGCGGGTTTGATTTTGTCAAGGACGACGAGAACCTGACCTCGACAGCGTTCAACCGCTTCGAAGACCGCGTGAAGTGGATGACAAAACTGCGGGACAAGGCGATACAGGAGACCGGCGAGCAGAAATCCGCGTACCTCAACATCACTGCCGATGTCGAGACCATGAAAAAGCGGGCGCAGTTGCTGGCAGACAATAGCTGGAACTTTGCGATGATCGATGTGGTTGTCGCCGGGACAGCAAGCGTCATGACCATGCGGGACTACTGCTCCGATCTCGGGCTTGCCATCCATGCCCACCGGGCCATGCACGCAGCCTTTGACCGGAATAAAAAGCACGGGCTCACGATGCTCTTCCTGGCAAAACTCATGCGGCTTATCGGCGTCAGCCAGATCCACACGGGTACCGCGGTAGGAAAACTCGTTGGCACTAAAAAAGAGGCCATGCTGCTTGCCGATGTGCTGCGGGAAAGAAAGACAAGCGGTGTTGAACATATGGCGCTCGATCAGGACTGGGGTTCAATAAAAAGTGCATTTCCCGTGTCATCGGGAGGCCTGCACCCCGGCCTCGTTCCCGAAGTGCTGGACATCTATGGCTGCGAACTGGTGCTGCTCGTGAGCGGCGGCATCCACGGCCACCCGAAGGGGACAAGGGCAGGAGCGAAAGCAACCATGCAGGCGATTGAAGCATGGCAGGAAGGCATCACGCTCGACGTGAAGGCAAAAAAGGCAAAGGAACTGGCCGAAGCGCTTAAGAAATGGGGCTATTACAAGCCGAAGTGAGTGCCGGATGGTTCACTCTTTTTTAATAACACAATTGACGGGGATTTTAAAAAAAACATTCGACGTTAAAAATCAGATTCCCCGGCAGCATTTTATCACACAGGGTCTGATTCTTTTCTGATGCAACTATTCATACCAGTTTAATTCGTGGGCAGGCCTGCAGCCGGAATTTTGAAGATGTGGATCGACTGGTCTTTACAGGCACAGCGATTGGGCTGATCGGACTTCGCTTTATCCGAGACAACTACCAACCGGTCGTTTCCCAGCCATGTCACACCTTCCAGGTTGCAGTACATAATCCGATCTTTATCGTCGCGTGGGAACAGGAACAACTCTCCATCATCAGTAAATAGGTCTTCCGGACCGGCCGACTCCGCACGAATGCGCCCAACCCACATGGCCGATGAAGACTGCGAGATTACCGTCAGACAGCCATTGCAGAAATCAAGGCTGGAGTAGTCCCTGAAACGCACCGCTTTTGGCAGCCGTATGGTTCCGATATGCTCCCAGTTTTCCAAAGCCCGCCTGAAGACCTGGATACGTCCCTTTCCCGGTTCAGCTCCCGCGCTGCCGCTTTTGCATTTATTTCCCTCGCACAGGCCGAGCAGGTAATCGTTCCCGGCATAGCTAAGGGTCGACAAGCCCTCGAAACCCTTGTTGCCGGCTTTGAACGGGAAGTCCAGACAGTAACTTTTGATAAAAGTGAACGATTCATCAAACTCATCGATGTGCGGCTTGAAGATGCCCGACTTTGTTCCGGCGGTCTCGATCAGGCAATACCACCGGTGGGTTGATGACTGGTACGTGATATCTTCATAACCCGGTGCCGTGCCTTTCAAATCCAGCAGGACAGGCTCCTCTCCCGCGTGGCGCCAATCCAGCCTGAGGCGCAAAAGGTGCGGATCGTCATCGAAAATAATGTGGAGATAACCATCCTTCAAGTGGACACCGCTGGCTTCGTAGCGTTTATCGCCTTCGCTTTTGAGCAGGTCGCCGATCCTGACCTCCTCAACAAGTTCCAGGAAAGTCGCTGTGTCCTGTATCATCGCTCTAACACCTGCATGTGAGTTTCCACGGTTACGTGGATTATATGAATCACGGGTAATGAAAATTGTTATTCTCTTTTAAGTCGGGTTTTTTAAAAAGGTGGTGGATGAAAGGACACTATACCCAAAAAAAATTCCTGACAGAAATATTCATTACCTCCCATTCCCGATTGAAGAACATGCAGGACATTGTGACCAGTAAAAAGATGGAGAATGGCATCGTTGTTTTCTGGACCGAGAAAGGCGAGAAGAAAAACGAGTCCTTCAATTACGCCGAGCTCGTGGACATGAAGATCAACGCGCTCGATCTGCTTGAACGCCCGAAGTCCTACAAGGTTGACACCGCAGCGCACAAACTCATCGTCCAAAAGTAAGGATCCGGTGCTGATCCAAAAACAGGGCGACGCCGCACTCGCGGACAGATACCCCCTATCCCTGATGCGGCATACGGAACGTATGTTCTTTGCGAAACAAAAATATGAACAGGTCCATCCTGTGCAGGATCGGCGGGACCTGCGTGCGATGAAAACAGGCAAGCGGTCATCACCCGACAGAAAACCTGGTGATTCTTTGCCGATCGTAAACAACCTTTTTTTCCCGGGCACTCTGCCGATAACGGAGGAGCCGATCTCTTTTTGTCCTCACCTGCCAACAATCGTGCATGACTGTAGAATCAGATGCCGTAAAGTCCGTAGCCGGACTCATGGCACTCTCGGCACGGACCGCACCAAAGGCAGTAGGGCTTGATTCGATCCATATCGAGATCCTGACCGGTAAGGACCAGGAGAAACTCGCAAACCAGATGATCAAGGTGGGAAAAGAGATCGGGATGGACTTTTTCTGGATCAATGGCGAGCAGGTAAAAGTGAGCGATGCCACGCTTCTTATCGGGATTGAAGGCCAGAAAGTGCTGGGCATCAACTGCAGCGGGTGCGGGCATGCCACCTGTGCAGAGATGGCAAGAGCGGCAAAAGCGGGAAAGAATAAAAAGTCACTCTACCCGGGCCCGAACTGTGTCATGAAGATCTCCGATCTCGGCATCGCGGTTGGTTCAGCGGTAAAAACTGCCAGCATCCACAACGTGGACAACCGGATCATGTTCAGCGCCGGTGTCATTGCCCTGCAGATGGGTTTCCTCAAAGAATGCAGCGTTGCCTATGGCATCCCGCTCAAAGCATCCGGCAAGAACATCTTCTGGGACATGAAGTTTGCCAAGCACTGATCTCATCTCATTTTTTCCCGGTAGAGGTATGAGGTGCTGGCCGCATAAATTCGCAGGTCACGGCTCACGGTCAGGGTCATATTTCTTCAGCGCTTTCTCTATCGCCCAGCGCCCGCGCCCAAGACTTTCTCCCAGCGCCGCAACGATCGCTTTCTTGGTCTCGCCCCGGTCACGGCGCTTCCTGAACTCTCCCATAAGATACCGGATGTCCGTGTCGGTCCAGGCTTTCCGCCGGTTTTTCCTCAGCTGGATTGCCGGTTCGCGTAACAGGGGTACAAGTGAACCGGGCTCCATTCCCTTTATCTCCTTGATCCGGGTATCGAAGATTGCCTTTGAGCACTCAAACCCGGTTGCCCGGCGGTTGAGCCCGATGGCGGCTTTTGCGGTGGAAAAGCCCCCTAAGAAGAAGTCGCAGACAAGGTCGCCTTCGTTGCTGCTGTACTGGATCATCTTTGCGAGCAGTTCGGGAGGGAGTTCGTTCTTGTTCTTCACCACGCCGGGCTTGTACTCGCGGTTGATCTGCCAGACATCCTCGCGATCGGTATTGTTGAGCGAGCCCCCGTCTGCGTTCTTCTCGCCAAGGCCGTACCGGGATTCGAGGTTGAACGTCCTCCGGCCACCGGGTTTTTCATAGAAGAGGATATGGTAATGGCTCGATACAAATTTCCTCCGGGTAAAGACACCGAAGGGGTATTTCCAGATGATATGGTTGACCTCTTTGAGACCGGTCGTCTTCAGGGCTGCAAGGATATGGAACAGGTTGGTGTATCCTGACACTATGTAGATCGAGCCGCCGGGCCGCAGGACGCGCTCTGCTTCATGAATCCACCGCAGGGAAAAATCCCCGTACTCTTCCTGCGGGATCTCAACATAACCTTCGACAACGAATGTCTCGTTGCGGTTATAGTGCTTATGGAGCGTGTCCCCGTTGATGCCATACGGGGGATCGGTGATGATGAGATCTACCGAACCGTCAGGAATATACCGGGCTGCTCCGCTGATACAGTCCCCGTTGTAAAATGTGCCGGCAGGCAGGGTGACACACCGTATTACGGACCCGGTCTTTTTTGCCATTGAACTTCCATGAACTGGTATGTGGCGAGGCTACATAATAAATGGCAAAAAGACTGATGCTTAAAAAAAGGCAAATTTCCCTTAAGAGAGATGAGATGATATATGGGAATTCCGTACCTGAACAGCGATGAATCCATACTTCTGTCAACGCACAACATCCTTGTCGATGGTGCAGTCTCAGAAGCGATACTGACAAACCGGCGCCTCCTCATCGTGGACAGCAGTAATAATCTGTCCCGTACCAAGGAGATCCCGTTTGCTGCGATCGAGACCGTGACAACCATGGAGAGCGGGTCCGGTGACCCGGCGCTATCCCTTGCTATCCTGAAAAAGAGCGGCGGGACGAACCCCATGCAACTGGTTTTTACCCAGCAGCCCCGTTCGCAACGGACCGGTGAGAGGGATGACTGGGCGCAGAAGATCAAAGAGCAGATCGCTCTCTTACCCTCCGGCACTGCCCCGGCATATGTGGAATTTGCAGAAGCTGAAGATCTCAAAACCCTGATCGGGTCAGAAACCAACGGTACACCTGCTGCGGACAGAAATGTCCCGGCGGGAACCGGCCCGGGCCGAAAGGCTTCGCCCTCCACCCGGGGAAAATCCCCTGCGTCCGCAGCATCGGGCAGGAAGATGGTCATCGTCGCGGCGGCAATTGTTGTTGTCATCCTGCTGATTGCCGGTGCAGTATTCATCTACCCATCCTTAACTTCGCCAAAGGTCAGCGTCCCGACTCCCGTGCCAACCCCCGTACCTGCAACCGCAGCTACCCTGGCGCCGGTAACAACGGCTGCACCTACACCGGAACCAACACCTGTGGCTACGGTAATTCCGGAGCAGACTCCCGCTTCGCAGCCAACCGTTGTCACCACAATCCCGGCACAGACCAGTATACCCGCTAACGGTGTATGGGTTCGTGTCATGCACGACGCGAAGTATACCGGATCCGTAGGAACGGGCGGCAGGCTGCGCGAAGTGAGCGGAACAGGCGAGAATTTCTACCAGGTCCCGGCAACAAGCACCGATATTATCGAGGCATCCATCCAGAAATTTGATACTGCCGGCATACCCCTGACCGTTGAGGTCTACAATAACGGGGAGTTGATCAAGCGCAGTTCGATCATCACTCCCAAGGGAACATTGTTGATGAGCGTTAATCTCAAAACGGCCACAACACCCGTAGTCACTCCCACCGTCATTCCGACGACTGCATCGTAACGTCGCGTGAATAAGGGAAATCCCAAAGGATGCCCGGAACACGCATCTCTCTTTTTTAATCCAGAAGCCGGAAAATTGTTATAATGTTGTCCCGTAATTAGGAGCCGACACACCCCCTTTGGGGGTCGCTTGGCCGCCTCGTCGGGGCCTCGCTGGGCAGATCGGTATAATAAAATAGCAAGTTCTTGACCGCCGCGGGGCGCCCTTTGAGGTCGGCGGAGTTTATCGTAATAGGGGGGTATGGGGGCATCGGCCTCTATCACATTAAAGAACACGATAAGCTGGAGCCCCCAAGAGTATTCATGAAAGTCGAGCCACAGGGACCCATGGATATGACATATCCATAGCAGCGACTGCTTGTCGCTCTTTTAGGTTACAACAAAGCCGGTTATTCTAATTTTTTACTTAGGGGTTTTTCACACAACAAAAGTATTGGATTTAGGGGGATGGCACCATCCGTGCAAGGTCGGCTTCCACCGTAGTATTCGGCTTGAGATCGAAGTTTTTCACAAGCACATCGAGCACCGTGGGCGACACAAATGCCGGGAGTTTCGGGCCGAGCGTGATGTCTTTAACACCGAGCGAGAGGAGCGAGAGTAAGACGAGCACTGCCTTCTGCTCGTACCATGCAATGTTGTACGAGACGGGCAGATCGTTGATGCCAACGCCGAACGCTTTTGCGAGCGCCTGGGCAATCACGACCAGCGAGTAGCAGTCATTGCACTGCCCTGCGTCGAGCACACGCGGGATTCCACCGATGGTGCCGAGGTTGAGGTGATTGTAGCGGTACTTGGCGCAGCCTGCGGTGAGGATTACCGTGTCTTTGGGCAGGGCGAGGGCAAACTGCGTGTAGTAATCCCGCTCTTTCTGCCGGCCATCGCATCCGGCCATAACAATGAAGCGTTTGATATCTCCGCTCTTTACCGCTGCAACCACCTTGTCGGCAAGACCGAGCACCGCGCCATGGGCGCAACCGGTGATGAGATCCATACTGCCGGCCTTAAGTTCCTGCGGGGGCTGGCACTTTTTTGCATACCCGATAACCGCAGAAAAATCTTTCTTACCGTCAGCAGAAGTGGCGATGTGCTTCACACCCGGATACCCGGTAAGCCCGGTGGTGAAGACCCGCCCGGCATAGGTGTCTTTCGGGGGCACAATACAGTTGGTCGTGACCAGCACCGGGCCATTGAACTTTTCAAATTCATCGCGCTGCGCGTACCACGAGCCGCCATAGTTGCCATACAGGTGCGGATATTTTTTGAACGCGGGATACGCGTGCGAGGGTAGCATCTCGCCGTGCGTGTACACATCCACGCCGGCATCTTTCGACTGCTCGAGCAACTGCGCCATGTCCTTTAAGTCATGGCCGGTAATCAGGATGCCCGGATGGGTCCCGACCGACGTTTTGACGCTGGTGATCTGCGGGTTGCCATACGAAGAGGTGTTTGCCCCATCCAGCAGGGCAAGGGTGGTAACCCCGACACTCCCGCATTCCAGCACGAGCGCAACCATCTCGGGAACCGTCAGATCCTGTAATGTAGAGACCAGAGCCTTCTGGAGAAACTTCTCGATGCCTGCATCGGTTTTGCCAAGCACCTCGGCATGCGTGTAGTAGGCTGATACCCCTTTAATCCCGTAGAGAAGGGTTGCCCGGAGTGAGCGGATATCCTCGTTGGCAGTCGCAAGCAGCCCGACGGTCTTTGCCTTCTCCAGAATATCGCCGTCTCCGGTTGGCTTCCATGTGCAGGCATCGTGTTCCGCACTGCCCGCTGCGGGGAGCGCATCGCGGATCGCAAGAGCCCGGGCGATCTGGTCAGAAAAGCGCTTCTTGTCGAAATTCACATTGGTCAGTGTGGAAAAAAGGGATTCTGCGATGAACAGGCCCGCCGCAGGATTGCCGTTGCCCTTCTCCATTGCTGCAAGGTTCCTGACAGAGATCCCTTTGCAGAGATAGATGAGAACATCCTGAAAGGCTGCGACCTCATCGTCCTTACCACAGACGCCTTTTATAGTACAACCGGTCCCCTTTGCTGTTTCTTCGCACTGGTTACAGAACATCATTCAACTCCCTTGGTATACTTTTGATACAAGATATGAATTACATACCAGATTATAAATAGTCAGGAGTTTCTAAAAACATACCATGGATGATGCATGCACGGTCAACCAGACGGTCCGGTACTTAACCAGGAAATGGATGCTGCTGATCATCCTGGAACTCTACAAGGGCAGTAGCCATACCCGCCGGTTCTCGGATCTCAGGGATTCCTTAGACGGGATCACACCCAAGGTCCTCTCGGAGCGGTTAAAGGAACTCGAAGACGAAGGGATTCTTATGCGGAACGTGGATGCAACCGCATTTCCGGTCAAGACCGAGTATACGCTCACAAAAAGCGGGCTTGAGATCGTGGATGTGATCCGGGGCATCAAGCGCTGGGCCCTGAAATGGAAGATCGACAACATCCCCTGTGGTGACCAGGACTGTAAGGAATGTGTCCTGTGAAGGGAAATACGAAACGAATGGAGGAGCGGAACACGATGAAAATTAACGGAAGGGTAACCATCCGTTCCGGGTTAAAATCACCCGACCGGGATGGACGGATACCATTCGATCCCGCAAACGCGATTGCCGTGGGGATCACCTGGCATCGGGGAGCGAGTGTATGAAACGGAAGATCATCAGTATCGACGAAACGAAATGCACGGGATGCGGGCAATGCATCCCGGACTGTCCGGAGGGAGCCCTTCAGCTCATCGACGGAAAAGCCCGGCTGGTCAGTGATCTCTTCTGCGATGGTCTCGGGGCGTGCATAGGCACCTGCCCGGAGGGAGCGATTGCGGTGATCGAGCGGGAAGCCGTCGCATATGACGAGAGAACGGTCATGGAGACCATTGTCCGGCAGGGAAAACCCGTGATAAAAGCCCATCTCGAACATCTCATTGGTCACGGGCAGAAAACCCTCTACAACACTGCCATCGAGTACCTCATCGAGAACACGATTCCCATTCCCGACCACGATAACACCGCATACCCCAAAAAGCCGGCCCGGACACCGTCACACAAACCGCCAGTACACGGGCACCCGGCCGGCACCTGCCCCCCCGGACCGGATGCAAACCATCCCTTTGCCGCCTGCCCGGGATCGGCAGCCCGGAGCATTGAGAGGACCACGCCAGCCGTCAGCCGGCAGCCATCCGAAAAAACCGGATCCGAGCTCCGGCAGTGGCCGGTCCAGCTCGCGCTCCTCAACCCGGCAGCCCCGTATTTCGATAACGCCGACCTGCTGGTCTCTGCCGATTGTGTTCCCTTTGCCTACGCGGGGTTTCATACGGAACTCCTGCGGGACCGGATCGTGATCATCTTCTGCCCGAAACTGGATGCAGACATTGACGGGTATATCACAAAACTTGCAGAGATCTTCACCCGTCACCTGATCAAATCGATCACGGTCGTCCATATGGAGGTCCCGTGCTGCGGCGGTGTGCGGTATGTCGTTGACCGGGCACTGGAGCAGTCGGGAAAGAAGATCCCGGTCACCGACAAGACGATCACGATAGATGGCAGTATAGCACCGTGACGGCACACTGAATGAACCAGGACAACTAAACATAAAAAAAGGAGACAGACAAGATGACAGATACTCCGGAAGGAGCCGCTCTCCAGCGGGATGGAAAGACCCGGGCGATCACGACACGGATACTTGCCGGCATAGTGACACCCGAACAACTCGAAACCATTGCACGAGTCGGAAAGAAGTACCATGTGCCGGTACTGAAGATTACATCGGGACAGCGGATCTTATTTGCCGGCATTGAACCAGAAGACGTACCTCGTATCATTGCGGAACTAGGCCCGCTGGCAAAACCCGAAACACTACCCTGTGTGAAATTTGTCCAGGCTTGTCTTGGCACTGATATGTGCAGGTATGGCAAACAGGACTCGATTGGGCTTGCCCGCATCATCTATGAAAAGTTCAAAGATCAGGCATTCCCGGCAAAGATCAAGATCGGGGTCTCCGGTTGCCCCCGCTGTTGCAGCGAAAGCCATACCCGGGACATCGGGATCATCGCAACCCCGAACGGGTGGACGGTCTACTTCGGGGGCAATGCGGGTACCCGTCCACGGTTTGGGGATCTCATTGCCAGGGATCTCACCGCTTACGAGGCGGTGGATTGTGCACAGCGCCTGTCAGAATATTACCGGCACCATGCCCACCCCCATGAACGTACAGCCCGGTTTATAGAACGCATTGGAATCGAATCGCTGAAATCGGAATTACTCTCCCTGATTCCGTATATTCCTCTTGAAACGGAGAAATAACCCTGAAGATTACTGAAGTTGCAAAGGTCCCGTCAGGGCCAAACCCCCACCATGTGGATTCACGGAAGATTTACGATACCGACAATGCGATCGCGGTCGTGATCATCCTGCAGTCCGGGGAAGCATTAAAAAAGCACATGACACCGGTTGATGTCTTTTTCTACGTGCTGGAAGGAACCGGAAAGTCCAAGGCATGTAAGGTTTTAACAACTTAATCGATCGACCTCATAATGATTGGTACACATCTGGAACAAAAAAATTAATTACCTATCTGACCCATACGAAATGATGATAACTCCTTAAATCAATTGATTTTTAATTTTTTTGATAGTAAGTAAACTCTCATACTCATGAAGACAACAGCCCGTGAGCATAAAAAAAAGGAAGAATCAAAGGAAAAAACCCGAGAACATTTATCTACTTTTTCTTCTGAAAGGGGTAGTGTTTTATCTGATCATTTTTCTAATTTTTTAGAGAAATATCATGTTTCATTCATTATTTTTTTATTCGCGCTTTTTGTTATACTCACTCTTTCAAATCCATCGCTCTATATTAATGACGAATGGATAACCGTAAACCAGCTTCATCAACTGGATATCGGACATCAGGTTATAATTAATGAGGGGAAGTACGGTTTTTTTCAAAATGGAACTCCCGGGCCATATTTTAGGCATTCCGATCACAGAAACCGGCTCACATATACACTGATGCTGCCAGTACTCTCTCTACCAGCGGTGAAGATGATTGGATTGTGGGGGGATCAGTTCCGATTAGGAGTTATTCTCCTTTGGGCATTTATTCCGATCATTCTCTCAGTTCTGATAGCTAGGTATTATCTACGCAATTCACACATTCAAAAAAACATCATAGTTGTAATTGGAATTGCTGTTGGATTCCTGGGAATCCTTTTCAACATGGCCTTATACTCCCCCTTTATCTATCATACTCCGACTGCTCCATTCGAAACCGCCGCAGTTATCCTGACAAACCACTTTTTCTTTGCCCTTACTGCCGTTATTATTTACCACATATTTCGTACAATCTTTTTAGAGACCTGGATCTCACTTGGCGGTACAGCTGCCTGTCTCTTTAGTTCATCATATTTCATCTGGTCAGGGAATGCAAAAGACCACATGCTCGTTGCAATGATATTTGGCCTCGTGATACTATTTATGTTGCGATATATCTATAGACGGTCATATCGCGATGGGGCCCTCGCATTTACCGCAATCGGACTGTTAGCTTGGGCACGTCCTGAGGTAGGGTTCGCGGTCCTCATCTTCGCATCCATTTTTTTCATCCTGATCGTATTGTATGAAAGTATACAAAATAAACCCGGAATTCCAGAAATTATTCGTGGATTATCTCCTGTGCTGTTTACAGCAATCGGTGCAATCCCTTTATTTATAAATAACCTTATTGTTACAGGAAATCTCCTTAAGCTTCCTTATACAACAGTCTCAACTGCTGGAACAACTGTTAATCAAATCATGACCGTTAATCCTGATAGTGTGACGACGGTTAATTCTGTAACCTTATCGGATATAAATTATTTTTACAATATGACTCTTGGATATCTGGTAAATATCCGCTGGACCACACTTCTGCCGGACACGTTTGGAATTCTTTTTATGCCTGCATCTGAAAGCATGAGTGTATTTCTTATCTGTCCAGTGCTGCTTGTTGCAGTCCTCGCCTTTCCCTTTATTTATTTTACTAAAGGAATACCTGAAAAGAGAGACAGATGGATGATCTTTTTTATTCTTATGATGATTTTGAGCATTTTTATTGCATACATCACTCAGTTCCATATGATGAATATTGATAGCGGAATTGTCCCAGATATTCGGCTCCTTTCTCCCATATATATCCCTGCGGGTATTTTGGGTATTTGGGTTATGCGGGCAACCGCCGACAATGAATTTATCCCGAAAAGATTTTTGTTAAAAACAATTGGTGCGGTAGTTTTTTTACTACCGGGTATATTTATCTTTTTTTGTGTATATTTTTACAAACATTATGTAACTTATAAGGATGTTATAGCATTTTTTAAAATTCTTATCTACTTTGAAGTGTTGATGCTTATCGCAAGTCTCATTCTATTTAAACTAAAACGGTTTCATTGGGGCACTGCCGAATATATTCTAGCAGCTATGTTTGCTACTATATTTGTTTGGCAGGTGATGATGCTGTTTTTTTTATCGATTGAAAAATTCAACGGGTATCCCTTCTGGATACCTTTTGTTGAGTATGCATACAATAGACTTGTCCATTAACATTTTTCCTGAAGATTTGCAAGAACATCCATCTTTTTTTTTTCAAGCACGTGTCATAAATGAAAACTACTGAACAACAGAAGGTAGCAAAATCAACTATCCCGCTATTACCCCAAGGTCCTATCGGAGCGGTTAAAGGAACTCGAAGACGATTCTTACGCGAAACGTGGACCCAACCGCATTTACCCTCAAGACCGGCCCGTCAATCGCTCCCCACGCAGTCAGTCATGTAAACAGTTTTGATTAATTAACCGTCAACAGAGTGTGATTAAAAAAACAATCCACGTTTCCCTTTCAGGAAAAATATTTATCCCAAAAAAAATATTGTTCTATGTTTTTCCAAAATCCAATACCCGGAGGTGAAAAACATATGAAAAAAAAGGTAAGGATAATCGGGGGCATAAGAGCGATGAACCCGGTAAGGAGCACGAAAAACGGGGCATCATCGTTGATAAACCGGAACCAATAATCCCGGAAAACGATTATTACCCTGATGCACTGGACATCCAGGAAGACCCGTTGTACCCGATAATGAACTCTATTCCTGGGGTAGAGGCAATGATGAGGATGACGATTTATTATAATTCACTTTTAGTCATTCACGTTTTTTATCTCTTTTTTATCATGGGTCTCGCTCCTCTGACCGGCGTTACCCGGTGAAAATCACGCGAATGTAATGATGGGGCCTCAGTACTTCACTAATTTTTAGCTCGGGCTGAAGAGAACAGTAAGATCTAAATAGGCAGCGGGCACCGAATATGGTCAAACACCGGCAAATTGCCCGCCGAATAAAGAATGAGATCCGAGCAGAAGGTTGTTCCGAAATTGCAGTTGAAGCAATCAACCGGAACATCACAATTTCCATCAACGGGAAACTGAACCAAAAGACGCTCATCCGGTCACTCGTCGGAATGTCAGCGAACAAACTTTCAGTGCATTCCATCAATAAAGCCGTAGAAAAAGTCCAGTGTGAAACGTCGGTCAGATACCATTTGTCCAAGGTAGACCTGGATTCACTTCTCGAATTACAATCAAAGATCCTCACCTATTCAAACGATCAGATTCTCGTTCCCGGAAAATCGTATCATTTTGCCATAGATTTCACCGATGATCCTTATTACGGAGAGATTGTTGACGTAAACAAAGATTATGTTATCAAGAGTAAAATGAAGGATTCCACAACGACATTTTACTCGTATGTTTCGCTCTACATCACGACAAAAGGCCAACGGTTGACCCTCGCAGTTCTCCCAGTGAAAATGGGAATGTCAAAGGTCAAGTACATTCGGAAATTCCTGGCTTTCATCGACGATGCAAAAGTAAATATCGAGATACTCTGTCTTGATCGGGGTTTTTACTCAAACGATGTGTTCTCGTTTCTCCAGAAGGAGAACATCCCGCACATTGTTCCGGTGAGAAAACACGGCCAGGAACTCAAGAAGATTCTCCAGGGGAATCATTCCCGTTATGCCCGGTACACAATGATGGGAACCTCCGGACCTCTTGATCTTACTCTTGCAATTGATGTTCAGTACCTTCAGGGAAGGAATAAGAAATTCGGGAATGTGAATCTCGGGTATGTCGTGTATGGTATTGACTGGAAGCCGCGAAGGGTCTACCGGGTCTACAAGAACCGGTTTGCTATCGAATCTTCATACCGTATCCGGAACATCGTGAAAGCTAAAACATATTCCAGAAACGTTGTGCTCCGGTACCTCTTGACGATCATCTCGTTCCTCCTCAAGAATATCTGGGTGGCTCTTCAACGGATGTTCTTCTCAAAGGTTCAACGAGGGCCAAGGACATTGACGAAGATTTGTTCCGGTTTGATCTCTTCCGGCTGCTCGTTTGGGAAGGACTCCGGAAAAAACTCAAATTTGTTACGTTTGTTTCTGTTCTTCGTTGTCCCGGCTGATCGGTGGTTGGTAAAGTTGTTGACTATCACAAGTTCATGGAGGAAAACTTATAGAAGTACTGGGCCTGTCAGACCAAAACCGGGATGCATGTTTCCCGACACCCACTCTAACGAGCGACAGGGAGTCGACACAACACCAGGGAGCAGACAAAAAACATTGGACATTTTGAGAAGTAAACCGGGCAGCTTGCCCGGGGGTAATCTTCACAGGATAAAAAATTATTGCCGGGTATACGTTATATCAACGGTTTCAAAGAGATTCATTTCATCGGCTTTTACTGGGATATAACTGGTTAAGGAGACTTTTTCATCGATAACCAGCGTCCGGGTTGTCACGAATTGTGCGATTATTTTCCCGTTCGAACGCACATTCTGGGAAATGGAATAATTCGCAGGCCTCACATTGGTGGGAATGAGAATTGCCCGCACTTCCACAAAGTTCCATTCAGGTTTTCCCTCAGCCCCCTGACATCCCTGGATATTTTTTAACACGGTGTTTTCGGCATTTTCCCCGGTATATTTCCGAAGGAAGGTTTGATAATCATCTTCGGTCACCGCAGTAAGTCTGGGTACCTGGTGCTGTATGCCGTAATCAGGATCGTTTGCGATTGCGGGAAAAGCACTCTGCATCGGGCAGTTGGGGATACTGTAATCAAAGGTTTTTTTCCGGATATTGAGATAATCCAGATACGGATTGTCGACCTGGATCCTTGTTGTCGGTACGGTTGTTATGCCTATATCAGGATGCTGAGCATCCGGCCGGTACGTAACACCGGATGAAACAGTCACTGATGGGGAGGGGGTTACCGGAACAACTGTGGGAGTAGTACTCGTGGGCAGGGTTGATTCCGGTGTCACTGCGGCAGGGGATTGCGGGCTTGTACATCCGCTCGCCAGTACAATCCCCAGTAATAAAAATATTAAGAGGATGATCCTTTTTTGCATTGGTACAGATTAAAATTTTTAGTACAATAACTCTCTGGTTACTGGGGCCCCTTGTCACTGTCCCGGCACTTTTTAAAAAAAAGGGTTCCCGATTACGGGTTCAGGAGTGATTCTCCGGTCGGGTGCACCTCTCCCGTGTCGGAATTATCCATGTTCCAACCTTCTTTTGTCAAAATAGAATCTCCTAAGGTTCTGATGAGTTGATCAACGCGATCTAAGATAAAAATATGGAATCATTGTTTGGGATAATTGCTGAACGGTCTTTACCTTAATTTACCGATTCAATGGATGTATAGTGCACTGAACAGGTATACGATATCCATGAGGATCAGGATTGTCAAATTTACTGTTGAGTATTTACACTACCATATTTAACTCAAAACCTACGGGGTGTAAATGTTGAACACCACGATGTTTGCTATCGGGTCTGCGAGTTGGCGAACTGCACTCTTGGTTACATTGCTCTGTTGTACGAAATCGAATATTGTCCGTTTCACCCGCAAGCACCTGACAAGTGCTCTTGAAAGCAAATAATAAAATGTCACGATTTCAGGACCTGAATACCGGCACGCTACAATTGCATATTATGAGTTTTATCTAAAAAATTAGTTTTTATTTTTGGGATTCGGAGCAGATAAAACTATCAGGGATACAAAAATTTTCTGCCGGAGCTGGATCAAATTCTCTTCCCTCCGCAACATACCATCAGCCAGATCCTCGATTGTCTGAATTATCTCCCGCTCTGACCGGCCCATTTTGATATAGGGTTTTTTAATAATTTTCATGAGTTTCCTGTCGACATCGACCCGTCTGGCGAGTTTTGCATATTCGCAAACAATGGTTTTATCGTGCCCTGCATGAATTGCGTTCTGAATCTCGGCATCAATCGTTTTCTTCCGGTTGAGGACATACTCGATTGCGTTAATCAGTTCATGGGGTATCACGGGTTTGAGGAGATAATCCTCAATGCATATCCCATACTGTTTTGCTTCTTCAGGAAGCAGTTGTTTTCCAGTTAGCATCAGCACCGGAATTTTCCGAAGTTCCGGATCCTTCTTTATCGATTCCAGTGTCTCCCATCCATCCATCGGGTACATCATGATATCAAGAAGGATGGTGTCCGGGGAATTTTTCTTGTCCGTGAGCAGCGAGAGGCATTCCTTTCCGCAGGATGCGGTAATTGTGTCGTATCCTTCCATCTCCAGAATGAGTGAAAATACCTCGAGGACTTGCGGTTCATCATCAACGATAAGGATACGGGTCTTGTGCGGCATCTCATGAGGTTTCTTCTGCGGTATTTTCCGGACGTAGAGATATATGGCTCCAGCTGCACAAATCAGGATAATCCCGAAAGCGAGCAGAATACTTGCAGGATCCGGAATAATTGAGGGTATAGAAGCGGGAGATAACTCTGGTGTACCTCCCCCGACTTCTGGAGCCCGTTTCGTTTGAACGGGGGTTGTGATTGCAGTTACCGTAACCGGGGGCGATGAGGGCTGTATTTTACCTGCCGTGGACACTACTGCCTGCGAGGTTGCTTTTGCAGTAGGAATCGGCAGTCTGTCAGAGATTGCGAAGTACGAGAAACCGGGGGTATTGGAGATATAATAATGGATATCCCCGTTCGAGTGTTCAAACGTTGTCGGGAGTTCGGACCATTGACCGTCATGGTCCCGCATGAGGACAATATCTCCCGGGTTCACTCCGTTCTGATTAAGCCAGCTGCCCGATACCGCGAAGGTGATAGCAGACTGGCTGATTGACGATGGATTTACCCCGACCGGTTCAATCGCGGAGATGCCGGCAATATGGCGTCCGGCAAGCCCTGATGTGTCAATCGTTTTGACATCAGCCACGATCAGATCGACGGGACCCAGGGATTTGGAGGGAGTTATTGCAACCGTGATGATTGCACCCGGCGTAGAGGTGGTGACCTGTTGGTTGATGGCAAACGTCAGGGTCTGGCCGGCTGCGGCTCCTGGTGAACTTATTGAAGAGGAACCGGACCTGCCGGGATCCGCTGAATCGGAACTACTGGTAAAACCGCTGCCGGTAATATCGCTGTTTGAAATACCACTACCGGAAGTACCGCTACTTGTAGTACCACTGCTGGTTGTACCACCACTATCTGATGTTATGGATGATATCGCTGCAAGCGAGAAGGTCGAGAGACCGTTAGGAGACAGGAACATGAAGCTATAGTTCCCTCCCAAATCCGTGTCCGTTTGGAAAGGTGTTAAGATCTGGGTAGTACCGTCATCAGCGCAGCGGAAGACAACGATATGGCCAGGACCGCCGTTGGCAGTGACCCATTCTGAGCTGGCTGACATCGTAAGGTTAGCAGACTGGATGATCCCACCATCACCGGCGTTTGAGATGTTGGTCTTTGCGACGTTTAAGGTATAGGCAATATTATCTATCTGTTTACCGGCTGTGGTTGATGCAAGTGTGAACGAGGCCTGGGCAGACGCATCCGGATCTTTAGTAATCGTTTGGGTGATGGCGGCGGTGGATGCCGGTATCCTGTCGAGATTCAGTTGAATCTGGACTGTAGGGGTACCTGCGGATGTTACAGGGGCCGAAACCGGCTTGGTTTTTGATCTAACCGATTTAACCTTACCTTTGACGGTCGTGGGGTTGGTGTCCGGGGTTTCTGTAAGAGTGATTGCCATGGATGCCCAATGGGTCGTCTCATTGAAAGTGATGATATTTCCCGAGGTAGTAACATTAGCGAGAGTGGTATCAATCGTTACGTTCTGGACACTTCCCGTGGTCGTTGTCTCAACACCGGTGAGCGCAAAAGTGTTGTTCACTACAACCGGTGCTATTACCGTGATATATCCGGTTTTTATTTCCTGATTGCTCCCGGCTCCGTTCGTTACCACAAGTTTTACGGTATATGTGCCGGCGGTTGTATACTGGTGAATCGGATTCTGGTCAGTCGATGATCCACTGTCACCGAAATCCCAGTCCCAACTGGTCGGTATGTTTTTTGATGCGTCCGTGAATCTGACAGCAAGGGGTTTGTCACCTTCTGTCCTGTTCGCGGAAAATTTTGCGACCGGTGCTTTTGTTGTCGCTTCTGCCGTTACGTTAATGTATCCGGTCTTGACGGTACTGTTACTGCCTGCGGAATTCATTGCCACCAGTGAGACCGTATAATTTCCTGCTGATCTATAGTTGTGGGTTACATTCTTATGGTTCGAGGTTTTGCCATCACCAAAGTCCCAATCCCAGTTTGTCGGAGAGTTGATCGATACATCAGTGAATTCAACCGTCAATGGAGCGGTCCCGTTTGTTGGAGAGCCACTGAACGCTGCTACCGGTATAGTAACTACGACATAGTCGTAGGCATTATGTTTGGTTGCAGTACCCCCCGGTGTGGTGACCATAATATCTACTGATTCGGCTACATGGGCCGGGGTAGTCACCATAACCGCCGTAGCATTGATATTTGTCACACCGGTTCCTGCGGTGCCATCAAAGGATATACCGGTTGTCCCCGTAAGGTCTGTACCGATAATAGTAACCACAGTACCACCAGTTGTTGGGCCGATTTCCGGTGTAATGCGCTTAAACTTCGGATCTGCGGCATAGGTGTAGGCTCCCATTCCAGTTGAAGTGCCATTCGGGGTGGTGACCACAACGTCTACGAGTCCGGCAGTGCCCGCCCGGGTACTTCCGATGATCTTCGTAGCGCTGACTACCGTCATATTGGTTAATACGATGCCGCCTATCGATACGTTATACCGCGAGGTTGCACTATTCTTCGCTCCAATAAGGTTCATCCCGATAATGATTACCGGTGTGCCACCTGCTTTCGGACCAATCGACGGTGAAATGCTCGTAAACGTCGAACCTGTCGCATAGGTGTAGGCATTTGTTTTGGTTACCGTGCCACCAGATGTAGTAACTACAACATCAACAGGTCCAACTGAACCTGCCGGGGTAGTTACGGTAACTGCCGTAGCATTGACATTTGTCACACTGGTACCAGCCGTTCCGCTAAAGGTTACACCGGTCGTTCCGGAAAGACCGGTTCCAATAATCGTAACAACAGTACCTCCATCTTTCGGGCCGGTTGGCGGAGTAATACTTGTAAATGTCGGTACTCCTGCATAGGTATAGGCATTCGCCTTGGTTACCGTACCATTTGGTGTGGTGACCATTACACTGACCACACCGGCTGTATGGGCCGGGGTCATCGCTGTAACCGCCGTAGCATTGACATTTGTCACACTGGTACCAGCTGTTCCGCTAAAGGTTACTCCTGTTGTACCAGTAAGATCGGTCCCAATAATCATAACCGCCGCACCGCCGGCTATCGGGCCCATCGGCGGCGATACACTGGTGACCGTCGGCAACGATATATAAGTATATTTACTCGCCCCGGTTGCAGTGCCGTTCGGGGTCGTGACATTTACATACACGAGCCCGGCTACATGGGCAGGGGTTTTTACTATGACTGCAGTTTCGTTTTCACGCGAGAGACCGGTACCGGCAGTGCCGCCAAACGTTACTCGGGTCGCTCCGATAAAGTTCGTCCCGGTGATGTTGACCCACGTGCCGCCGGCTAGCGGGCCGGTTGACGGCATGATGGTCGTAAACGTCGGCGGATCAACATAGGTGAATACACCGGTTCCCTCAGTTGCCGTGCCATTCGGGGTCGTGATGACAACGTCAACGAGTCCGGCAGTGCCCACCCGGGTACTGCCGATGATCTTCGTGGCGCTGACTACCGTCATGTTGGTTAACGCGGTGCCACCTATCGAGACGTTATACAGCGACGTCGCACTGTTTGTCGCCCCGATCAGATTCGTCCCGATAATGATTACCGGTGTGCCACCGGTGAGCGAGCCGGATGTCGGCGATATGCTCGTAAACGTCGGAGGGGCTGCATAGGTGTAGGCATTCGTCCTGGTTACCGTACCATTCGGGGTGCTGACGATAACGTTAACCGGCCCTGCGGTTCCAGTTTGGGTACTTCCAATAATCTTCGTGGCGCTGACTACTGTCATATTGGTCAACGTAGTACCTCCTATCGAGACGTTAGACAGCGACGTTTCACTGTCCGTCGGACCGATCAGGTTGGTCCCGATGATGGTTACCGGCGTGCCGCCAGCGAGTGGGCCGGTTGACGGCGTGATGCTGGTTACCGTCGGAAGAGCTACATAGGTATATTTACTCGCGCCAATTGCAGTGCCGTTCGGAGTTACGACATTCACAGTAACAAGTCCGGCTGCATGGACGGGTACGATCGCTATGATCGAAGTACCATTTTCAAGCGAGAAACTGGTGACACTCATGCCGCCAAACGTTACTCCCGTCGCTCCGATAAAGTTCGTACCGGTGATGTTGACTCCCGTGCCACCGGCTATTGGGCCCGTCGGCTGTGATACACGGGTGACCGTCGGCAACGATATATAAGTATATTTACTCGCCCCGGTTGCAGTGCCATTCGGCGTGATGACTGCAACGGTTACGAGCCCGGCTGTACGGGCGGGGGTTTTCACTATGACTGCAGTTTCGTTTTCTATCGAGAGACCGGTACCTGCGGTGCCGCCAAACGTTACTCGGGTCGCTCCGATAAAGTTCGTCCCGGTGATATTAACCCACGTGCCGCCGGCTAGCGGGCCGGTTTCCGGTGCGATGCCCGTAAATGTCGGGGGATCCACATAGGTGAATACACCGGTACCCTCGGTTGCCGTGCCATTCGGGGTCGTGATGACAACGTCAACGAGTCCGGCAGTGCCCACCCGGGTACTGCCGATGATCTTCGTGGCGCTGACTACCGTCATGTTGGTTAACGCGGTGCCACCTATCGAGACGTTATACAGCGACGTCGCACTGTTTGTCGCCCCGATCAGATTCGTCCCGATAATGATTACCGGTGTGCCACCGGTGAGCGAGCCGGATGTCGGCGATATGGTCGTAAACGTCGGAGGGGCTGCATAGGTGTAGGCATTCGTCCTGGTTACCGTACCATTCGGGGTGATGACGATAACGTTAACCGGCCCTGCGGTTCCAGTTTGGGTACTTCCAATAATCTTCGTGGCGCTGACTACGGTCATATTGGTCAACGTAGTACCTCCTATCGAGACGTTATACTGCGAGGTTGCACTGTCCATCGGACCGATCAGGTTCGTCCCTATAATGGTTACCGGCGTGCCGCCAGCGAGCGGGCCCGTCAAGGGAGATATGCTCGTGACCGTCGGAAGTGCTACATAGGTATATCTATTTGTCCCGGATGCAGTGCCATTCGGGGTGGCGACTGCAACGGTAACGCGCCCGGCTGCATGGACTGGGGTGAGAGCTCTGATCAAAGTAAGGTTTTCAATCGAGAAACTGGTGGCTGTAGTACCGCCAAACGTTACTCCCGTTGCTCCGATAAAGTTCATCCCGGTGATGTTTACCCACGTGCCACCGGCTATTGGGCCCGTTGGCTGTGATACACTGGTAACCGTCGGCAACGATATATAAGTATATTTACTCGCCCCGGTTGCAGTACCGTTCGGCGTGATGACTGCAACGGTTACGAGCCCGGCTGTACGGGCGGGTGTTTTCACTATGACCGAAGTTTCGTTTTCTATCGAGAGGCCGGTACCGGCAGTGCCGCCAAACGTTACTCGGGTCGCTCCGATAAAGTTCGTCCCGGTGATATTGACCCACGTGCCGCCGGCTAGCGGGCCGGTTGACGGCATGATGGTCGTAAACGTCGGGGGATCCACATAGGTGAATACACCGGTCCCCTCAGTTGCCGTGCCACCTGGTGTGGTGATTACAACATCAGCAAGGCCTGTACCGGCCCGGGTACTGCCGATGATCTTCGTGGCGCTGACTACCGTCATATTGGTTAATACTGTGCCGCCAACCGATACGTTATACAGCGACGTCACACTGTTCGTCGCCCCGATCAGGTTCGTCCCGATAATAATTACCGGCGTGCCACCGGCTGTCGAACCAGTCGAAGGCGATATGGTCGTAAACGTCGGAGTTTCGGCTGCTGCAGGAACGATAAACAGGAAAAGAAGAAAGAAAGATACAAAAAATATCTTGTTCCGCATTTGATTTTGCTTTGCCAATTCTGCTCCGAACGGTTTTTACTTAATTCTAATAGTTATTTATAGTAATACCTGATAAAAATGAAGGATTTATTTAGTAATAATAATAGGAATTATAACAAAAGTTTTTTTTTTAAAACCAATAGTTCTTTTTCTTTGAGACAATTACAATTTATTAAGCCTTTTTTTAATTTACTGTAGTGAATTTATTAAAAAAATAAAGAGACTGGCGATATTTAACAAATCTCAAGAAACTTCTGAAAAAATCATAAAACAGCACTCCCAGGTATAACCACCGAACCCCTGACAGGAATCACTCCCCAGAGATTCCCTTTTACCCTGCCTTCTATCAGGACAGTGATTTTGGGAGGGGAATTTTTGGGAGCCCGAATAATAAAAGAAAATACCGCCAGCATCTCTTTTCCGGTAATTTCTATGTCCAGACCTGGCATCGGGGGATAGATCTCCCAGAACATCTCATGCTCGGTTTTGAGCAGCCCCTGGTAATCCAGTAAAGTACCGGCAGATGTATTGAGCGTAAACCCGCTTTTTTTGCTGTAAGTGCCGGTAATTTTTTCTCCCGGGCCAACCGTGATTTCGAACCGATCCACCTTATAATCAGGTTGAGCCTTTGTTCCCGGCGATGAAGATGATATACTATCCAGGCCCGGCGAGAGAGAGAGCGCATCTCTGCCATTTCCAATAATGGCAGTGATAACACCCTTTTCTTTTGGGGCATAGGCCAGGATTTTCATTCCATTAGGAAAAGCAACATTAACCGTTCCATTGATAAAACGGGTGGTTGATGGATCGGCCATCCGCATACTCAGCATCAGTACCATGGTATAAAACTCATGGGTACCCGTATTCGTTCTGCGGTCTGGATTTTTAGAGAGAATTTTTTCAATCTCTTCAGGAGGGGTCCGGGTTGATACCCGGGTAACAAAGACCTTGGCATTTGGCCCGGCCAATTCATCCTCCCGGGGAGAGTCTCTGCGGTGCAAATCGGGGTCAAACCGTTCCTCATCCGTTGTTTCCTCTGAAGGGGGCAGGTATGCATCCTTCATCAGTGCGGCAGATGACTGTTCGATTTCAGACAATAATGCGAGCTCGACAGATTCAACAGATATGTCATTGTCCCCCATGAACGGTCCTCAGTATCTCTTAAAATAGTGGATTTATAAAGGATTGGATTATTACCCGCTGCAAGAGGATGACGGGTTGAGACTGGAGAAGATAGTGCATTTTTGCAGCAGCCCGACCTGCCTTTTGTCAGGATGCAACAAACACCCGCTCTCAGTCATCCATGAAAATCCGCGTGCGGTGCAATTAACAATGTATTTTCCACTCGGGTGAACGCAACCTGCAGGGATCCCGATGATTCTGACCGGGTCGTATAGAGAGAAAGGGAAAATAGTTGGGGGATTTTCCCCAATTCTTATTTATAGAAAAACAATGCTAAAGCATCACTTACTATGATCTCCTGTAAAGGTATACCGGTTATCGTTGCGATAACTCTCATGCTTCTCCTTGTTATCCCGACAGGTGCGGTCAGTATCCGGCATATTGATGTCACCGTTGCAGAAAACGGCGATGCATTGATCGTCACAGATTATACCCTGAACTGGGCAGAGCAGGCAATAGCCTATCCAGCAGCAGTCCCCCTGCTTTCGGGAGCGCTGGGAAAAAACATCCGGGTCCATTCCGTCTCTCCCGGCAATTCACAGCTTATGGTCCAGCATCTCGTGAAAGTCAACCAAAACCAAGGTATTACCACCTATAAAACACCGGCCTTCTCTCTCTCAGATGCAAGGAAAGAACTTGACAAGTACTGGTTTGGCGACATTATCACTCTTGACGGGACATCAGGGTCCATAACCATCCGTTTCCCGGATGGACAGACCGTAGAATACCAGGATCTTACTTCTGTTCCTTCCTTTGAGCATGCGATACCCCGCCCGTAACGGCCGGCCCCTCAACAGGGGCAGTGTGCCCGGAATTCCGGAATTACCGTGTGATGATGAAAGGGATTGACAGGAAATACACTGAAACGATTACACCCGTCTTAACAATTCCGTTTTTTTTGCCGAAAATTCTTCTTCGGTAATGATTCCTGCATCCCTGAGTTCTGCTAACTTTTTTATCTGATCCAGTACCGGTTGCTCCAGTGCAATTTCCTGCAGGGTAGTACTTTTGTTTTGTGCGAGGGGCGGGATCTCTCTTATCGTGCCAGTGACAGGACCCGTTGTTGTTTTGGAGATATCGCTGTCATCGTTCCTGATGATGGCACTCTCCACCCGGCCGGGAATTTCCCCCTCCATCCCGATCCTGTCAACAGGCCGGATACCGGTATCGTCCCCGGTGCTGCTCCGTGAACCAGCGGTGGACACTTCCCGGGGTATACCGGATCCATGGGTCATTGACCCGTGTCCATTATTCTCGTAAATCTTTTTTAAGTAGGATACCTGGTCCTCCTCGCGTTTATCCTGCCGGCAGATTAATCCCGTAAGGATATTTTGTGCCGTCTTTGGATCCGGTATCCCATACAGGCAGTCAAGGGGATAGCGTGATCCCTCCTCGCGACCTTTGGCAAACCCGATCCCCACGCCAAAATTGTCTTTCTGCCCGGATGCGCCAATTGCCCGGAACGATGTTTCCGCACCCCACCGCGTCATACTTTGCGGGATGATCGTCCCATAATTGTACATGCGTCCAAAGAAATCCTGCTCAAATACAATTCTGCCTATCTGGGTATGGGGGAGCATGTGTTCCTGAACGTTCAGAAAACCGCCCCGCAGCCATAACCCGTCTTTTGTGATGGTGTACCGGAGAGAACGCCGGAATTTTTCGGTCGCGATAAGGACGATGACCACTGCCACGATACAAAATGGCTGGACCAGAAATGCGATCCACCGGAGGAAGAGGAGCATGAAATTACTCGAAACGAGGGGATAGCCCTTCATGGTTGCCATTACGAATGCCGTAACTCCACTCATGAACAGCGTCAATGCCGTACCGGTCCATAATTCGGTCAACCGCATCGTCCAGCCAATAGCGGCAAAAATGATGAAAATCCCCACCGGGGCAACCATCAGGATGGAGATATTGGTAGCATCGTTTATCGGAGCAGAATATTTGCTTAAATAGTCTGTTGTATAGAAAGCCAGGGTGCCGGGCACTGCTGAAGTCAACGTCGATGATGCGACATCCAGCAGATTCTCAAGGATACTTCGTATAAAAATACATACAATAACCAGAATTACCGGCGAGAGAGCCATCAGGTATTTGTACATAAAACTCCTTCTCTCGGGCATGGTTGAGAGAAGGATGGATCCGTAATAGGTAGCCTCTATCTGGCCGGGGTTACGGGAAGTATCCTGGGGGGGAATCGGCTGAGTATTGGTATCGGATTTGGAGTTCATAAGAGCACAACCGCACTCGGGACAGGCATCCCGATGGAATCCGTACACGGATCGCATCGTGGGTATACCGTTACCTCATCCATGTTCTGTCACGAGTTTAATTGAAAAGATGCAATGAAATATATTCCGATCTGTTTTTTATTCGGGTTGTTTCCGGATTCGATGGGATGGGGCATATGGTACCATACCAGAAGCCGCAGGGCAGGTCTCGTTGTCCGAGTCCCGGAGGGGTATACTGCCATAGTTGAAAGGCACCGCCGATGAGTGCGGTGGCACCGGTATGTACCCGAGCATCTTCCTCCAAATTCATGGGATTTTATGGCCAGGACATGACAGCGGTACTCATATCTGCCGGAAAATCCTATCTTCCCGCTGGGTATCCTATGCCAGAGTTTACCATCGAACGGGTGAGGGAGAAGACCTTTCCGGAGTTCCTGTACCTGCTCGACTGTCTTGCCGGGTACGAGCGGATCGATCCGCCCGATGAAGGAGCCCGGTTACGACTGAAGGATGATATCTTCTTCGATCCCCCGAAATTTGAGGGGTATATCGGCAGGCTGGACGATAAGCCCGTTGGGTTTGTCACGTTCTATTTCACGTATTCTACATTCCTTGCCCGGCCCACCCTGTTCGTTGAAGATCTCTTCATGCTCGAACAGTACCGCAGGCAGGGTTTGGGAAAGCGCCTCTTTGACTTCTGCCGGAACGAGGCAAGGGTCCACGGGTGCGGGCGTATGGACTGGATGGTGCTGACGTGGAACAAGCCCTCTATACATTTCTATGAGAAGATCGGGGCCACCCGGCTGGGCTGGTATACGTACCGCCTGGAACGGGAACAGTTATAATAACGGAACAGAGTGCCGGGAACCGGTCATGCATGACAGGCTGGATCCCCATTGAATCTTACAAATAAACCGGGTGCTGGTTCGCTAAAAAAAATTGTCACCAGGGTAATCTGTCCCATGGGGAACTATCCGACCCGTACTCCCTTAAAGGAACAGCTCACATTATTCCGTAGCGAAGATGCACACTGATTGTTTTGCTTTTACCCCTCATCGAATCCTGAACGTTTTCCCTGAGGTTGTCGGCCTAGCTTTTATTCCCGGGTGTGAGAGATGACGCACTATCTGATCGATATCCGCATGATGGGTTCAGTGAAGCAGCAGATTCGCTCGTTAAGCAATCACCTGAATGAGAGATTTAATCTCGGGGACAAACTGGTTGTCCCGCATATCACGCTGGCCGGGCCTTTTTCAACCACGAGTGAGACACAACTCGTAAAAGATTTCACCCGAATCTGTTCGGATCAAAAGGAAATTCCCAAATATGAGGTGGGGGGTTACGGGTTCTTTGGCGACACGAGGGTTGTATATGTCACCATCACCCCTGACGAAACCCTGAAACAATTCCGCTACCAGTTATCCCAGGCACTCTCCCCGTATTGCTCGTTGCGGAGATATGATCTGGATTCTGCCGACGGATTCCGGTTCCACTCTACGCTCGCCATGAAACTTGACTGGCTCACCTTCCAGAGAATAAAATGGTATTTCAGGGGACAGGAGAGTGTCGTTTACCGGCACCACCCGATCCGGGCAACCCTGCTCCGGAATTCCAGAATTCTCTGCGAATATGATTTTATCCAGAACCGGATGCTGAGCCGGGCACAGGCACTGAGCAAGGCGACCATGATGCGGGATTTTGATATTCTTAAATCGTGGGCTGACGGGAGCTGGGAATGAGATGGCGGCAGCCATGCCGCCGCATCCGCTCCCGCACCATTGCCCCGTCAACCTTTTTCCAAAAAACCTATTACCGGTGCGGTAGCATACCACATCATGAAGAGGATAGGTAAAGCCATGAGACCGTTGATCTGCGTATCGATCCTTGCAGTACTGATCCTTTTTGCAGGCTGCCTCTACGGGTCTGATACGGGAACCGGGACTCCATCAGCCGTGGTGCCGGCCGGGTTCGTGCAGTACCAGGATGCTGCCAAGGGATATGCACTGGCTGCGCCGTCCGGGTGGGATGTCCGGCTCATGGAGGACACCTACCTTCTCGCACAGGACCGGAATTCCGCCTCATCGATCATCATCTGGCCGATCTATCTCGGCGGCCAGAACGCCAAAGCCACGGCGGTCGGGCTTTCCAGTTATGCCGCAGGACAACTCGCCCGGCAGCACCCGGGCTTCACCATTGAGTCAGTACAGAAGAGCGCTGATAACGGGATTGTCGAGATCAAGGGGAACTATACCGCAGGCGGGATCGGTAAAACCCTGGTCATGATCTCGATGGTCAAAGGCGGGAGCGGGCTCTTTGTCGCGTACGATGTGCCCTCGGCAAAATTCGCTGCCCGGGAAGGAACAATGCGGGAGATCGTCAGCACCTTCACGCTCACGGGAAAGGGGAGCCAGCCGCAACCGACAACCGAAGTCCCGTTAAACAACGTGCGGCCGCAGGTGTACTCCAACCCGCAGTTCCCGCAATTCCCCGGCGGCATGACCCTGAAGATCCCGCAGGGCTGGGTTGCGTACCAGGCACAGGCCGACACCTGCTCGATCAACTGGTGGGCTTCGGACAGCAACCAGTTCATGACCCAGACCGCAACCCTTTCCCAGTTCCTCATCTTCAAATCGGAAAAACTGAAAAACGACCAGGTGGCCTACTGGCAGCTCTACGGAGCGTCGGGGCAGAACTGGGTCACGATATTCCAGAATATGCCGGTGAACGGGGATGTCGCACCCGCCTCGTTCCTTACCGGGGTGCTTCCTGAGATCGGGAGATCTGCATACCTTAAGCAGTACTACCCGAACCTTGAGGGGATTGCCGATGTCCGGATCACCGTCACCCACCCGCTCGATGACCAGACAAAAGCGTTTTTTAAGACGGGCCTGAACGCAGAGGCCGGCAGTTACGATTTCACGTTCACGAAATCCGGCGTGCCGATGAAAGGCTCTGCGATTGTCTGGGCAACGGATTTCCCCGGAATGCCCTGGTGGAATGCCGGGATGTACACGGTCTTTGCCCCGGAGTCTGCATATGCCGGGCAGGAGGCGGTGCTTGTCCGCATCTTCCAGTCTCAGGCAGTGACTCCCGAATGGCAGCAGGCGTGCCGTGACGTGAGCGCGTACCAGGCCGATGTCCGGGATAAAGTATTTACCGAGCGGCAGAAGTCGCAGGACCGTATTTTCGAGAAATGGGACGATGTGATCCTTGACCGGGACCGGCTCTACAACCCGGATACCGGTGAGGTGTACCATGTCGATGTCTCGTTCCCCGATTATTACAAGACGAACCGGGAAAATTTTGAGATGCAGAACCTGCGGGAACTGAATCCTGATGAGTGGGAGCAAATCCCACTTGACGGGCAGTTCTACATCCGGTGACTATTTTTTTAATAAACCGGCAATTCCCCGGATGTGCTGCCGCGATACGCCCCGGTGAATTGTCGCAACCATGGGTGCGAGACCCGGCAACGATGAAAAGAGAAAGCACACGGGAATCCGGGCCCATCAGATACGATTTCAGATTCGTTTCTGATCGAATGCTGCCTTGAGGACTTCCATTTTCTGGAGAAGGGGCATGACCGCCTCCTGTGCTTCCCGTTCCCGCCGGGGGGGGACGGGAATATGGAGGTTTATCATCTGGGGTCCATTCTCTGTCATGAACGTGTAGGAGATCTCAAGCATAGCCGGTTTTCCTTCCAAATACATGACACGCACAAGACTGCTGCCCCAGAAGCCCCAGATGTGGAACCGGCCCGCAAAGAGAACGCTGTTTTTTCCAAGATAGAGATCCGTCGCGTTTGTTATTCCATATCCCATTGCGGGAAGACCATACCAGAGAAAAACAATCGTCAGGAACAGCAGGAACCCATATTCACCAATGGCAAAATAATCCACACCGTATTTAGTAAAGCAGAAGAGCACTCCTAAAAAAAGGGAGAGAGAACAGAAAAAAAGGACGACCGTCCTGATTTTTTTCAATCGTTTCTCTTCTTCCCCAAGATAGGGTGCAACCTCTTCAAACCGGTAGGTCCAGTGAAGAAGAAGATCGGTTCCCGAGAGGAGCGCATCAAATTTTCCTGCGCTCCAGTAGAGTGCAATGGCGATGATGATGCCAACAAATGACAGGGTGGCAAGAAGCAGCGGGGGGTAAAAACGGGCAAAGCTGATACCCGGGGGAAAGGTCAGCGCTGCAAGTGCAACTGCAAGACCAAGAGAACCTGCGGATATTACAAACCAGATTATGGCAGTATTTTTTTCCGGATTTTTTGAAAATCTCAAGAACGCCACCGGTCCATTACCGATGTATAGTGTATCGCCTGACCGGGTATTTAAAAAGATTTCCGGGGCTGGCGGATGGCTGGATTCAGAAACAGGAATCCTTACAAAACGGGTCGGGATGAACAAGGCAATACAAGATCAGGGATTACTCTCCCCGTAGGTCCCGGTGTATGCGGGTTTTAAGAGAATCCGGACCCCGTCAAGCCAGAGCTTGCGAAGCTCTCCCGGGTACATCCAGATCATTTCATAGTTCTGGAGCCCCGTGTACAGGGCCACGATAAGGATTGCCAGTGCATGGGCGTCAGTCTGGGTCTGGAGGAAATTTTTCTTCTTCTCGTTCCTGATCGCATTCTCAATCGCCTCAACGAACCCGGCATAATATTCCCGGGTTGCGTGCCGGACATCGGAGTTCCGGGTTGCAAGGACAAACATCTCAAAGAAGATCTTCCGCTGGCGGTCGTCGGTCAGGGCAAAGCGATCGAAGATCCGGACGAGCGTCTCTTCGAGCGGGCGATTGTAGTAGGACTCGAATGCGACTTTCTGCATATTGCCGCAGATCGTAGTAAGGACTGCCTCGATGAGCGCCTCCCTGCTGGGAAAATACCAGTATACCGCCCCTTTGGTGACACCCAGTTTTTTTGCCACGTCATCGATGGCCATCAGCTCGCAGCCACGCTCGGACATGACATCCATAGCGGCTTCGATGATCCGGCGTTTGGCATCCTCCTTGTACTCGGGTACGACCTTGGGCATTGCTCCTCATATTCACTTCACCCGTGACACGTAAAAAACATCGCATTGGGACGAATTACAAACCGTTTGGTATTTATACATTCTATTGCGTATGTTATTTGATAGGGATGGATGTAATAAAGGGGTGACTCACCATGAAAAAAATGCAGACATATCTCAACCCGGATTTCTTTGCCGGCCGATCAACCGGAACCTGCTGCTGGGGGTGTGCAAAGCGTGACGACTGCCCTATGGAGGCTGTCGGCCGGCGCTGCACGAAAGACCACACCACCTGCCCGGCGTGCACCTTGTGGGGAGAGCGGGGCTGCTTCTGTTTCGAGGTTGACCGGTCGCTCCTGAAAATGTGAGGTGAAAAAATGCCGAGAGTACACGTCAACGACATAACAATGTATTACGAGATTTTCGGGGAGGGCGAACCGCTCCTGGTCATCCAGGGGATGGGTGTGGACATCTCTTCGGTTGCGCAGATGAACAAACGGCTGGGCGAGAAGTACCGGGTCATCGTGTTTGACAGCCGGGGCACCGGCAGGACGGATAAACCCGACATCCCCTACTCCATTGAAATGATGGTTGGCGATACACTCGGGCTTATGGATACGCTGGGAATCCGAAAGGCACACGTCCTTGGGATCTCCATGGGATCGATGATCGCCGTAGCACTTGCGGCTGATCACCCTGAACGGGTGAAAGGGCTCGTGCTGCACGTTGCATTCCATCGTGTCGCGTTCCTTATGAAAACGATCTGGAGTATCATGTGGAGCACCGATGCCGGCAGGAAAAAGATGATGGCAATGTCAGACTTCATCTTCCGGCAGCAGTATCCCCCGACACCGGAATCATTTTTCCGGCAGGGCCAGGCACCGCTGCCGTTTGACGGGAGGGATCTGCTGCCGTTGATAAAAGCGCCTACGCTCATCATCAACGGCACACACGACCAGGCCGTCCCGATGAAGATCACCCGCGAGCTGGCTGCAGGAATCCCCGGTGCAAAACTGGTCCTCATCGAGGGGGACCACCTGTTTGCAGCAAAAGAACCCGACCTCCTGCTCAAACCCGCCCTTGCATTCCTTGGTGAAGTGGATGCAAAGCCGGAGAAAATTGAGGTGGACAAACCATGACACAAAATCCCGTATTGAAGCAGATCAGGGAGATGGATATGAGTAACGCTACGAAAGAGTCAGGGGATTTCACATTCCTCGTGCAGACCGCCCGCTCGCTCGGTGCAGCGGATGCAAAGGTGATCCCCGCATCACAGATAGTTGTCGAGAACCGCGTCCCGCTGAAATGCCGGTCCGGGTGCATCGGGTACGGGAAGAAACTGACCTGCCCGCCGTATGTCCCGACTCCGGACGAATTCCGGAAAGTCCTGTCAGAGTACCGGCACGCCCTGCTCGTGAAGTTCATCTGCCCGGCTCAGGCAGACCCGGACGTGATCAGCTCGATCTACCGGTACTGGCTCGACCCCTGTGCCCCAGCAGATAAGAAGGAGCAGGCAACGCAGTTCTGGAAGGACCAGTTCAGCGGCTCCGCCGCATTTGCCCCGATGATGCTCGAGCTGGAACGGACCGCGTTCAATGCCGGCAACACTTTTGCCCTTGCCCTTGTCAACGGCTCGTGCCGGCTCTGCGAGACCTGCAACGTCAAGGCCGGCATCTGTGTCCACCCCACGCAGGCCCGGATTCCCGAGCATGCCGTGGGTGTCAACATGGTAAAGACTGCGGAGAAGGCAGGGATGCCAATCCGGTTCCCGGTGCAGGGGCACCCGGAACTGATGGCGCTCCTGCTGATCGACTGAGCGAGGATGAAAACATGACCGAACACCGGGTAAAACCCGCAGACCGGGTGGAATTAACCGTTCTTGCCGACAACTATACCGATTTCTTTGTACCGCCGTCTACGCCGGTTGACCGGAGGCTGCCATTCGACCCCAATCACCAGATTCTCGCGGAGCACGGCCTCTCCTGCCGGGTCCGGGTCTTCTCTCAGAAGAAAGAGCACGCAATCCTTCTCGATGCCGGGCTCTCACCGGTGTGCCTGCCGTGGAATCTCCGTCAGATGGGACTCTCCCTTGCCGGGATCGAAACGGTGGTCCTGAGCCACGGGCATATCGATCACACCAGCGGGCTCCCCTGCGTCTTTGCCGGTGCGGGCCGGCAGGTGCCGCTCATCACCCACCCGGACGCCTTTCTCCAACGGAGGCTGAACATGCCGGGCAGGGGTACGGTTGACCTTCCGCAATTGGACCCGGTTGCGTTAAAGAAAGCCGGGGCAGATATCCTCCAACTCAAAGAACCCTCGACCCTTGCTGCCGGCCACCTGCTCGTGACCGGTAAAGTGGAGCGAAAGACCGCGTTTGAGAAGGGGATGCCGGGGATGGAGGCATTCATGGACGGTCGCTGGGTGCCCGACCCGATCAACGATGACCAGGCGATTGTCATCAACATCAAGGACAAGGGCCTTGTCGTGATGAGCGGGTGTGCCCATGCCGGGATTGTCAACACGGTTGAGTACGCGAAAAAGATCACGGGTGTCGACAATGTCCATGCTGTACTCGGGGGGTTCCATCTCACCGGGCCGGCTTTTGAACCGATCATCCAGCCAACCGTCGACGCGATGAAACGGATCGATCCTTCGTATGTTGTGCCTCTGCACTGTACCGGGTGGAAGGCGATCAACCGGTTTTCTCAGGAGATACCGGGGAAGTTTATCCCGAATATGGTCGGGACGACGTACGTGTTTGGAGAATAAAGACCTTTTTTCACGGGTTTTTTACTTTGGCGGGATGGGAAGAAGGTTCCCGTGGAGGGTTTCCTGCGCTGGTACAGGTGACCGGCAGCGGGGGGATTGATACACTGGCAAGTAGCTCTGATACATGGGGGCGGGGTAGAAAATGTGAGAGAAGGGGACGACGATAGTGCCCGGAACAGCGATGAGGGAAAATGTAACACATTTTTTCATTTCCCCCAAAAAAACTGTATATCCGAAATATAATTTACTATTCAAACATAATTCCCCAAATAATTATATATTGATGAATAATATGTCAGAGTGCTTGTGGAAGTATGAAGTCAAATGACGAACCTTTGAAAAACGGGAACATAGAAGAAATGGTTCCCGCAGACACTAATGGATGGGTAACGAAAGGAGATCACTATGTCGATCATGGCCAATACCCCAAGGCCATTGAATGTTATAATCAGGCATTAGGAATCGATCACCATAATATCAATGCCCTTTGCCAGAAAGGAATCACCCTTGCCAAACTCTGGAATGACGATGAAGCGATCAATTGTTTTACAACAGCATTAAACATTAACTCCCAATCCTGCGAAGCTCTTCTATCCTATGGGATTGGCCTTTATTATATCAACAGGGATTCCGAAGCCATCAAGAAACTCGAACGTGCACTTGAACTGGAGCCAGAAAATCCTAATATTGTTATGTGGAACGCAATTGTTCTCCCATTTACCGAATTCAGATCGGATTCAGAAGAGTATATTAAAAAAGCATGGACCATATATTTAAAAAATCCTGAAAACTACGATAATTTACTACTGCTCAAAGGTCGCGCATATTACAATCTTAAAAAATATTATGAAGCCTTGAAATGCTTTGATGAGTATCTGATAAAAAAACCCGATAATATCGAGACAATACTTAGAAAGGCTCTTGTGTACTCCTTTATTGGCGAGATTGATGTGGCATTGGATATTGTTGATTCATTACTCATATTAAACCCAAAAAATTCATTATCATTATATTATAAAGGATATCTTCTCCTTAACAAAAGGGAATACGATGATTCAATAAAAAATCTGGATGCTGCACTTAAAATTAATCCTAACTATCAGATAGCATTTTTCCAAAAAGGAAATGCATTTCTCTACCTTGAAAAATATCGGGATGCGGAATTATGTTTCGATACTGTTTTAAAAAACCATTCTTACGACCCTGACGTTTGGAACAACAAGGGTATTACACTAACAAAACTTGAACAAGAAAAACCGGATTATTCGAATGCAATACACTGTTTTGATAAGGCTTTACAGATTGATCCAGATTATAAAAATGCATTACAAAATAAAGGAATGACATTACTAGATTGGTACGACACAAAAAAGGAAACCAAATGTATTGAGTTATCAATCAGCTGTTTTGATAAAATAATTAAAAATGATTCAACCGATTATGATGCATGGTGCAACAAAGGAATTGCTCTGGCCAAAATTAAAGACTATAAACAGGCAAGAAAATGTTTTGAAACGGCATCAAAAATTCGCGAATATTCCGGAACGGCAGAACTGGGATATAAGTTTGTGAAAGAACTTGATGACAAGGAACAGACCATACAATCGAATTATCTCGATTTCCAGGGAAAACTAATCGAAGGGTTAAGCGCAGTGGTTAAAGAAAATCAGGAGTATCTGTCACACGCGTTGAAAGATTTCCGTCTGGGACTAAATGTATCCCTCGGAATGTATATCGGGCAATTTTTTATAGGTGTTGTTCTGATTGCCGCTGCTATCTACCTCTATTTGCTCGGTAAAACAGATCTGTTAACGTATCTTTTTGGTGGCGGCGGTGTGACCATATTCGTTCTTTTGATCTTTAAACCCCCCCAGGAGATCCAGAAAAACCGTGTAGATCTGACACAGTGGCTGATCGCGTATTACAACTGGAATAACTCATTCCTTGCAATTAACACCCATCTGGCCCGAAAATTCTCACATAATGTACCTTCAGAACAGATCCAGAAAAGTAACGTGATATCCGCGAATAAAAAAATAAAAGATGAATGGACAGATCTAAAAGAGATCATAGAATACTTGGGTAAAATGACCTACGACACCATTAATATTATCGAAGCATCCTGCGAACCAAAAGTGCAACAGAATACTCAAGACGACAAAGAAAAAAAAACCGAAGGAAAGGAACAACCGGAACAAAAACCGGATGCTAAGAAACACAGAATTTTCAGCCGCAAGTAAAAAAACCAAAATAATAGATTCGTGAGGGTAGTAAACTCAACAATTATTAGTAACAAAAACGAATTTGAAATATCCCCCATTTTTTTCCATGTACCAGATTTATTCTCCATCTGTTTTCGGTGCCCCTGTCCCGGAATTCCCCTCGGGTGTTCCACCACTTGGTGGTTTTCCCTCAGGTTTTTCAAAAAGTACCCCTGCAATTTCATTGATCTTTTTTATGAATGAATTGGTCGAATATCCTGTGAGGAACGCCAGAGCAGAATAAAACATAACAGTTTTCTGGGAATATATTTTCGTGGCCAGAGGCTCGGTCTCGATCCCGGACAGGGTCATAAGACCTCCAGCAACGAAAAAGAATGCTGCCACTGCAAGGATTGTGGCGATTATCGGCCGGAAGAAGTACCACCAGAAATACTCCGGTTTAAAATTTTTTTGTTTATGGTGATTCGTGTATCCAAAAATACTATAGACAAGACCCCCGAGAGCACCGGAACAGCTAACGTAGATCAATAATTTGACAATATTGTCATAATTCTGGTAATAGGTAAATATCGCAAAAGTTGCAAAGAAGATGGTCAATAACATTGTATAAACCGCGATGAAGTTATCCTTCATTTCTTCTCTTTTTTTCAGGTTCTGATCCATTTCCTGTTGAGGTGTATTTTCTGTCATAATAATACCTGAATCCCACAATGATGTTTATTTTTTCCTAACATTTTCTAACGTAGTCCGCCCGATCTTTTCAGTTATTTTTTCTGTTTTTCTGTAGATGTTGACTGGTACAGAAAAGATATCTTTATCCTTCTGGTTATATGACGGTGCACCCTTGAATAGCATATTGGGGTCGGGACGGTCTTTAGTCCCGGTATAGCAGAAGCCCGCCAGAACGGGTCCGTCAAAACTGCCTTCAGCAATTATCAGGGCATTGCTTTTTTCATTTGCATAGTCGCCCGGAGAGAGATACCCATGCAGCCATGCATCATTCTGCGCATCCGAGGGTGTACTACCGGAATCCTCTTTCATCTGACAGATCCATGCTTTGCAGGTTGGACCATAACGAAATGTATGCCACTTCCAGCCATACTCATACTCCCGGACAGATTCTATTTGTTTAATAAAACTTTCAGGAGGACATTTTCCGAAATCATTCAACGATGAATTTACCACTTGAAGAAAAGCGTCTACATTCGCATACCCATACTTCTTTGCCACTGCATCCGTGAGTTTAGGGGTATCTTTCATCTTTACGCATTCTTCACTCTCTGGTTCAGTGGATAGTGCAGCATTGCCGAGCGGGATTGTCACCCAGTTGTTCTGAATAAATACGGTTACCATCTTGCTTCCCGTAACGGGGGGTTCTTTTGGATCCCACCAGAAAATGGCTGCATACGCGCAATCATTTTTTTTCAGTTTCAGATTATCCACTGCGGCTTTGGTAGTTTTGGCAGTAATCTCAATAGGCACGTCATTCAGTTTCGCGGTGATCATTGCGTCCGGATTCTTAAATGAAATATTATTAACCGTGCATCCCAGATTTACCCCAAAAATCATGATCTCACCAAAAAACAGATAGTTGTTTTAGATATAAATAGTTTTTACATAATTAAATTATTATTTTGTTTATTATTACTTTGAGGATCGCAGTTCAATACATTGGCCGCGTTTTTAACTTAAACGGTGTCCAGTCAGAAGGTGCCCATTCAAAACAGCGATGAGACAGGCTCCGGAACGATAAGGAGACAAACATTTCCCTGACCACAACGTTCCCCAACCTTTTCCTGGTGAGCGGTTCATTTCTCTTTTGCGATCGCGTAGAGCATGTCGGCCGGAATGGTCTCTAAGGTCTCGGTCCGGACGGTCCCGAACCTGCCGACAATGGCAAGGAACTTCACTAGCGCCTCTTTCGAGGGCAGGTCGATGATTGCCACAAAATCGTACTGGCCTATCGTGTAATACAAGGAGATCAGTTTTCCGCCGAGGGATTCTATAATCTTTGTTGCTTTCTTGTCCCGCTCTTCAATGCTGCCCAGATTTTCAAACGCAGCATGCTTCAGGTTCCCGAGCATCACATAGGTTGCCATACGAAGAACCCTTACCCGCTGGAGGGTTATAATAATTTCGGACGGGGTATGTGCCGGGTTCACCGGCCTCTCCACGCAAGTCTCCGGTCGAGAGTGAGACGCGATACCGGGACTCTAAGGAGTCCGATAAAACACTGCGGAAAGAGCGGTTGTCCTGCTTCTCGCTTTCTGCCCGGCACGGTCAGGTCTTACGCAGGCTCTCTTCTATGAGGGTGGATGCCTGTCCTTCGATCTTCAGGTTCTCGAATTCAACCATCCCGTCATAGGTGATGAGCAGGATACGGTGATACGGTACGGGTTTTACGCCATCGAGGGTCCGGATCTCCATGTAGTACGGCTCCAGGCTGATATCGGGACCGCTGACGGTGGACCGGTCGGACGGTGCACCCCGGTCGATATACCAGACCTGGACTTTTGCGGGATCGTAGCGGTTATCGTACCAGTACTGCTGCAGGAGTTTATGGCTGGTCAACATGATCCATTGCATTAGCATAATCCGGGGGAAGTAAAAAAATACTGTGCTGGCCACTCACTCTTCCTTACAGCACGATCGGGCACTTTATGTCCGGCATTCGGACAGAGTTCCGGCAGGATGGTGGAGATTATGCGGGTCAGCCGGTTCGGGGTGCTGATGGAGATTGCAGGTGTAAAAGGGTTGTAGTAAGGTGGATGGAGGAGGAGGGGCTCCACAAAACAATTTCAATTGTTTTTATATACTACAAGGTGGAAGTTATTTACCACCACATGACCACCGATACCCCTCCGGCAGAACGGAAAAGAGCCATCCATGTTCTCGTAGTTGATGACGAGCCGTTCCTTGTGGATATCGCGCAACGATTCCTGGAACGGAATAATTTCTGTACGGATTCTGCCTACTCGGCAGACGAAGCGCTGCAAAAGATCAACCAATACTCCTATGATGCGATTGTATCCGATTACCAGATGCCCGGAAAAGATGGTATTGCATTATTAAAACAGGTGCGTGCCTCCTATCCAATGACACCGTTCATCCTCTTTACCGGCCGGAGCAGGGAAGAGATTGTCATCCAGGCATTGAACGAAGGTGCGGATTTCTATATCCAGAAAGGCGGGGATACCACAGCCCAGTTCGTGGAGCTCTCCCACAAGATCCACCGGGCGGTTGAGAGGCGGAACGCCGCCGCTGCAATCGAAGAGCGCAACGAGGTCCTTGGCGCTATCCTCGCGGCCTCCCCGTTCGGCATTGCGCTGGTGAAAAACCGGACAATGCAGTGGCTCAACGAGTCCCTGGCAACGATGCTCGGGTATACTACCGAAGAGCTGATCGGCATGCCAGTCCGGAACCTGTACAAGACCGACGAAGACTATCTCGATGCCGGAGACCAGATATCGTCCGAGCTGAAAGTAAACGGGCAGTCAAGGATCCGGGCGCGGCTCCTGCGGAAGAACGGGTCCCTGATGGACTGCGAGGTCCAGATGGCATCCCTCAATACGAAAAAACCGCTGTACAGCCGTATGGTCACGATCACGGACATCACAAAACGACTCGCCATTACCCGCGAACTGGAGCATCTCTCGAAAATGCCCCACCTCGAACTCAACCCGGTTATCGAAGTGAATGACCGGGAGGAGATCACCTATTTCAACGATGCAGCTATCGATGTCCTGATCCGGCATGGCAAAGGCGAAGGGCTCGAAGCATTCATACCGCAGGATCTGAGCGGGATTCTTGCCATGATCCCGAAATCTGATGCGCAGTGCATCTACCGCACGATCCAGATCGGTTCTGTCCCGATGATTGTGCATATAACGCTCAGCGGCACCTACAAAGTGGCCCGTATCTCCGCGTTCGATATCAATGATGCAAAGCGCGTTGATGATTTTGTCAGTAAGGCAACCAGCTGATTTTTTTGTGTACAACAAAAAACCCGTGCACGCGTATACCTTCTTGTGACCGCACTGGCAGGGAGATTTCCGGATACCCGCAGGATCGCGTACCTCATTGCCGGGACTTTGCGGAATGAATGCCGGGACCGGTACCCTGAAGCTGCACACTTCCGGTCCATGCCGATAAATCCCCACTCCCCGCATACATCTAACCGCCCGGATAGCTGAACGATGCGGCACCATCCCCGCGTTCCATCCAGTTTTTTGTAAAAACGCCCCGATAAAACCGGTCTTTTGAGAGAACACGATCTCCCGGGAACTATGGACTGCGATTGCCGGAAATACGATCATATTGTACCGGAAATCCATCCTCAATCCCGCGATCCAGGCTCGCATGTCACTGGTGATGGTCTCCGTGACAACGACAGGGATTGTCAGGGTCATCACCCAATGTGATGTTGCACCGGACTCTTTTGCCAGTTCCGCAATTCGGTCTGAGAACTGTATGACTTTTATCGGGTCCGGGTTATCCATCGGCATGACCGAGAAAAAAACAATGCCCATACTGAATAGTACACCTAATTCTTTCACTTCTTTCTTCTGCCCTGCAATTCCGAGAACGTAAGGATTAATCGAGATATTTCTCTTTATATCAAATCCTATCCCTGCCAGTCGTGCATGAAGTGTATTACAATACTCCTGCGTGAAATTGAGAAGTGTATCAAGGCGAGATCCGCAGCTTTCACAAAATCTTCCCTCAGGGGTGGACCTGCCACAAGTCGGACAAATCGGCATACACTTCTATCCTCGTTATTTTCTGATTGGGGTAATGGAATACAAACACTGTCAAGGAAAACAGGGAAAATTTCCTAAGTGTGCTGGGGGAGAAGGGGGATTTGACATTCTCGATGAAGACTTTTTTCCACACAGGTTCCTGCGATACTTGTATTAATCAAAAAGATGGGAAGTAATGTTAGTTGATCTGAATGGATTTACCCAAGGATATCGATGCTGCCCAACTGGCGTTGAAACCCGATGAGGAGGTTATTTTATGGACATTCGGGGCGTTCAGTCCCCCCGTGGGAGGATGGGGGGGTCTCTGGTCGTTTTTTGTTCTGACCAGCCTGCGGGTAGTCATCTTTTATCCAAAATCCCTACCGTTCCTTAGCTCTCCAATATATGATCAGGTCTGGGAGGTCGGGCTGGAGAAAATTACCAAATTAATTCATAAAGAATCCCCCCTCCTTGAAAACCCGGGCGTTATCATCAATGACATAAAGTTTCACTCGATGGGTAAGGGATTAAAAGACAATCCCCGGTTCAGCAATGTCAGGGGAGTGGGAGATATTGCTATTATTTTTACCCAGATAACGGAGCAGATACAGCAGATGAGAGCCCGGGAATCTGCAAAAAAACAACCCGTTTCACAACCTGCCCCGCAGGGTTCGTCCATTATTTTCCAGCCGGTCATTCAGAACGTATCGAACGTCCGGCAATCCCCGCAGATACACTATACACCAACGGAAAATACCCGTATTGGCAGAGTGGGAGACGATATCATCGAGATAAAAGATTCGGTTCTTACGCGGAGTGATATCGGGACAAAATCCGGCGGGAGAGACCCCCAACCGTTCGAGATATGCCCTTATTGCGGTAAAGAGCTTCACCTCCCTAAAACGCCGAAATTTTGTCCGTATTGCAGGGAACCCCTGTCCGCACCATAATTTTTAAAAAACAACACTCGTACCGGGAGCTGAACAACTATCAGGTTTCATCCATGATACCCCATTATCGGCCTGCAATTTTGGGGGGGACTGGCACGGGGCAACCGTGACTATCCTTTCAGAGAATGATAATATTTTGGTTTTTCCGGGCCGTTTTTTGTTGCATCTTTAAGGATACTTGAATACTCAACAGGGATGAGTTCCGGCGGTACCACCTTTAGTAAGTCCCGTTAACGTAAACAGCACCCCCTGGGGATAAATACTTTATATTCTGCTTCTCACCATTGTCTGTTGGGAGCAGTATATGATGGCACACAAAAAAGTAAACCAAAGGATGCCGTTTCTTAAAGTATTACTGATACTGGGTGTAGTCTCCCTCGTTATCATCCCCCCTGCAGGGGCAAATTCTGCTCCCCCGGTAACCACGGTGAAGGTATACTTTGAAAGAGACACTATTCCGGTTAATCAACCCGTCATGTTTACCGTGAACTGCTCTGCATACGACAATCCCGAATCAAATCCACGTCATGAAATAAATGAATTGGGAGACATATTCTCGTTTTCAGCAGTATGCCCATCGTACGGGTGTTTTAATCGTATGTACGAGTACCTGGACTACCCCCATCTGACCCAGTGTGCTCTTTTTGGGGAACTGAACGGAGAGCAATTTACTCTTCTGAATGTACAAAAACCATTTTCCTGTTCTTCGCTCAATAACGGGAGAGCGCAGTCATGTAAACTCCATATCAATCTCTCATCCGCACACTATACCGCCATCCCGGCACCAGCAACGAATATTTCACCCTCACCTGCGGACAGGATAGTGATCATGGAAACTCCAACGCCGGAACCGGTAAAAACGAAGGGTATCTTCGATGATGTTATCTGCTTCCTGAAAAATCTCATAGGCGGGACTTGTTAGGATGATCTATGAGACCCAATTTCTTTTCGCTCTCGTTCTGACGTGGCTGGTTGAAGTCCCGGTCTTATGGTTTTTGATCCGCACGATAGTGAAACTCAGGGATGTCCCTGTTATACGAATTATTTTTACGGGAATTCTTGCAACCGCCCTCACCCTCCCGTATCTCTGGTTCGTCCTGCCGGCATACATTGGGGCAACGCATTACCTGCTTATTGGCGAACTCTTCGTCATTGCAGTCGAGAGTGTGATCCTGAACCAGATCCTGCGGATACGGCCCGGCCTGTCAATTGCACTTTCAGCGGTGATGAATGCAGCATCGTTCATTGTGGGATGGTGGGTGCTTGGCGGGTAACGTACCAGAACCCAAAACGGGTACCTTTTTACCGGGGGTAACAGGTTATTGCAGCCCCTGATTTTATAAAAAATAGGAGGGTCAATTTCTTACTTACAGCCCGTGTCCCGCTTCAGGAGCGTCATGCATTTTCATGGCAATGATGAAAAAATAGAGACCCGATATCAACGTAATAACCCCAATAAATCCACACAGGCTCTTCACCCAGCATAAGTTAATATCGATACTCCGGGGAGTGCGGACCCGGTTTCTGAGGAGATAAAAATCCAGGATAATCTCGATTGAGAAGAAAACCATGAGGAAGATAGCAAGGAGGAGTCCAAACGTATCAGGATAATATTTACCGGTCTCGATAGAAAAACCATACACGCCAATTGCTCCGAAGATAAAACTTGCCACAAGATCCAAAATTATGACAGCATAAAAAAGGCCTGAATAATGAAAGGATCTCTGGGTGCTTTTCGCGTCAGGAAACGGTGCCGGTACCGTACCTGCCGGCTGCGTGTAAGGCGGATATGCCGGTTGCTGCACGGTAACCAGCTGGGCTCCGCAGCGCTCACAAAATCTTCCTTCAGGGGTATTACGCCCGCAATTTGGACAGGTGACCATAATAGCCTCACTGTACTGATGAAATATTCAAACCTAGAAATAGATTTGGTTAATGTAAAGAATCGCTATATCATCGACTGGCACACCGACCTCCTGGAAAATACCCGGTGCGACCTTCACCCCCTATCAGGTAATAACTCCTCATCCACTCATCTTCCCCCCGTTGCCTCCCGCAGAATACATCCACCCAACGGTTCGATGAACGGGTTCGTATATCCCGCTTGCAAATCCACGCAAAAGGATTTTATCTCAGGTTATAAGATCAGTTTATGCCGGCTTACTATTTTGCCATGGAAGGATATCACACCGGGGAAAAACCCGATCCCACTGTCGATAAACTGATCACTATCCAATACCAGAAGATCGACCTGACCACCGGTGAACCGCTGGGTGAGTTGACCATCCTAAAAGAGTGGGAGAGCTCCGAACAGAGTATCATCACTACGTTCTGCAACCAGTTTTTCAGGACGGAAATGCCGGTTACTCATTTTATTCCTGTGGGCATGAGTCTCGATTACGAATACGAGATGATCATCACGAAATGCAAAAAATACAACCTGCCCGCGATTACCAGTCACCAGCTCTATTTCCAGCGACCCCGTTTTGATCTCAGGCCAATTGTTGTCCTGCTGAATGACGGGCGGTTTGCAGGTGCCCGTCTCGATCTGTTCTCATCGAAAAAATATGATGGCAGTCACATGAAGAAATGGTACGAGACCAAGGATTTTAAAAAGATTGAGCACTTTATCCGGGAAGAAACAGAATCTGTGCTCAAACTGCTGCAATACCTGAGTAAATACAAAACCCGGCTGGGCATTACCAAGAAAGAAGAACCCGGCCACAGGAAACCTGCGCATACGACACCCCCGGCCCGTGCGGAAAAGGCACTTCCCACTCCTCCAAAATCCCCGGCACCTGCAATGCACACTACAAGAAAACCGGCGGATGCTAAGACCCCCGCTCCGAAGAAGAGTTCGGCACAGCTAGCAAAGGCAGAGCCCGGAGATGCGAAGAAATCTTTCGGAAAAACAAAATCCGCAGAGAAACGAACATCCGTACCGCTCAGCCAGTTTCGCAAACACACGCCAGCGAAAAAGAATGCGGGAAAACGGGGATAAGCGGGAATTTTCGTTTTCCTTTTTTTTTCACAAATATGGGGGTAAGCGGAGCCGGGCAGCACCCTGCAAAACGCCACCGACTCCTACAGTCATTGGGGCATCACCGTTGTTCCGGGATGATTGTCAGCGCCCTGATTCCCATCCCCATGCTAAAAGCCGGCTCGTCTCCCATTATTATCCCGCACCTCTCCAGTTTTTCCCGCATCATTCCCGCATCATTCCCGCATCATTCCCGCTCATTTCCCGCTCTTTTTCCACGGCAGACAACGCATACAAGGCCATTTCCCAATAATAAATAAAATTCAGTCACGACTAAGCCCATTTACGGCGTATACGGGTATGTCAAAGGGCCCTGATACAAGAAGGAAAAACACCACAAAAGAAGGAAAACCACATGGCAGATTTCGTACAGAAGACAACCATAAAGACCGCGGTTCGCTAACTCGCGAGCCCGATTGCAGCTGTGGCAGCGTTCAACACGATCGTCGAGTCGGTCCTGACCGGCAACCCGTTTGCCTGTGTAGCCTACATGTCCGCCGGTATCAGCCACCCGGGAGTCGAGAAGACCCGGGAGTACTACGTGGCAAAAGTAGTGTACCAGGACAATGAAGCAAATACCGTGGCAAACGATTCCGGCCGGTTCAACACCATCGCCGGGTTCAATGCCGGGGCAACCGCAATCCTTCCAAATGCAGCCCTCACCGCGGCCCACGGGGGCTCGCCGTACCGGGACACCGACAGCGAGAGCTATTCGGCGACCCTCAAGTGCCACGACGCAAACGGGGAGATCTACATGATCACGTTCAGCCGGGACAGAGTAAGCCTCACGTCCTACTCGGACGACAGCATCCGGACAACGGTCGAGACCTGGGCCGACACCGTCACGGCACTCATCGGAGGGTGATGGGGATGGACAACGAACTCATCCTCACCGGCGCATTTCTCGGTGCCGGGCTGCTCGCCTATGTGATCGTCTCCGGCCTCCTCGTCACGTGGGACCGGGTTCTCGACCACATGGAAGAAAAGAAGTAAGGATAAAAGGGCAGGGAAATTCCCCTGCCACAATTTTTTCATTATCACTCAGACGTTTTCACAGCCTCTTGCGGACCGGAACACGTAAGCACCGTCACGGGAAGTAAAGGGGAACTGGTTAAATCCAAGGAGATATATTTTGCAATTTTGATAGGATTTTCAGGATTTTGCCAGACTATCATGGTCGCAGAGACAATCCGGCAAATCCACAATATTCTTATACCCCTTTATTTCCACTGGAGATGCCGACGGCAAACCGCGGTTTTAAAGCGGTGCGGGCATGGGTTTTTATGCGGCAGTGTATGCTGTTCCGGGCTCAGGTCCGGAGCGAGTCGGGGCCGGGTCTCTTCCTCGCCCGGGAGATTTTCGGGATCATGGAGATCATCATCCGGGAGACCGGCGAACCGGGTAACGGGACCCGGTTCGAGATTACTGCGCCAAAAGGTATGTGGCGGATGAATGATAAGAAAGAGTAATGGCATCTGCAATACGATTGCTCTATGTTGATGACGAACCCACGCTGCTGGAAATCGGAAAGATCTTCCTTGAAGCTAAGGGGGAGTTTGTTGTCGACACCCTCGCGTCTGCCAAAGAAGCACTGCTACGGCTGAAGAGCGAGCGGTATGATGCCATTGTCTCGGATTACCAGATGCCGGAGATGGACGGAATCACCTTCCTTAAACAACTCAAAGCATCGGGTAATGCAACACCGTTCATCATCTTTACCGGCAGAGGGCGCGAAGAGATTGTTATCCAGGCGCTCAATGAAGGGGCTGATTTTTATCTCCAGAAAGGCGGGGAGCCGAGATCGCAGTTTGCGGAACTTGCGCATAAAATCCACCAGGCCGTCCAGCAGAGGACAGCGGCGGCAAGCATAAGGGACCTTGAGCGCCGTGAAGCAGATATCATCGACTTCCTGCCGGATGCTACCCTCGCAATCGATACCAGGGGAGTTGTGATCGCGTGGAACCGTGCGATGGAGCAGATGACCGGGGTTAAAGCAGACCAGATACTCGGAAAAGGGAATTACGAGTACGCGATCCCGTTCTATCATGAGCGCCGCCCCATCCTCATCGACCTTGTTTTCAAAGATGATCTGGCCATCACAAAAAAATACCCGGCCATAACCCGTGATGGGACTACCCTATACTCAGAGATTACGATCCCCCACTTCAACAATGGAAGAGGAGCTGCACTCTGGTTTACCGCCTCTCCGCTCTTTGACCGGAAGGGTACTATTGTCGGGGCTATCGAGTCGATCCGGGATATCACGGAACGAAAACGGGCAGAAGAAGCACTGCATGAGAGTGAGAAACGGTTCCGTGAGCTCTCCGATCTCCTCCCCCAAATTGTCTATGAAGCAGATAGAAATGGCAACCTGACGTACGCAAACCGCATCGCATTCGAACAGTACGGGTATTCAGAGGAGGAGTTCCGGCACGGACTGAACATCCTTCAGATGGTAGCGCCCGATAACCGGGAACGGGCCACGGTAGCGTTCCATGCGATATTTGAAGGGAGGAGAAGAACAGGACCTGTGGATGAATACCAGGCCATGCGGAAAGATGGCAGCACATTTCCCGTCTCCATCTACTCGTCACCAATCTTTTCAAACAACGGCATAGTCGGCATTCGGGGCATCATTGTTGACATATCCGAGCGGAAACGTGATGAGAAGGCGCTTGCTGATAGCGGGGGGCGTTTGCTACGAGCCGAACGGATCTCGGGATTGGGTCACTGGGAATATAATCTTGAGACCCGGGGCGTTAATGCGTCCGAAGGTGCACAATCACTGTTCGGGCTTGCCGATCGCCACTGGCACATCGAGGATGTGCAAAAAGTCGCCCTGTCACAGTATCGTCCGATGCTCGACGAAGCCTTACGGGCTTTGGTCGAGGATAACCTGCCGTATGACGTAGAATTCCAGATCAGGCGCCCTTCAGATGGAAAGGTTGTGGATATTCACTCCATTGCGGAGTATGATCCAACGAAAAAGGTTGTCTTTGGCGTTATCCAGGACATCACCGAGAGAAAGCGGCAGGATCACATCCTCAAAACCCAGCTGGACCTCGGGCTTGCCCTCCAGTCAATCAGAGGACTGAAAGATACTTTAGAGACCTGCCTGAAGGGGGCAATTGATATCACCGGCATGGATGCCGGAGGCATCTACCTTGTCAACGGGAGTGATGGTTCCATTGACCTTATCGTTTCACGAAACCTCGGGGATGAATTTGTAAAAAACGCCTCTCATTATCCTGAAGGGTCGGTGAATGCCCGGATGGTGATGGCAGGAAAACCAATTCACATGCCATACAGTAAAACAGGGATTGTCCATACCCCTGTTCAGGAACAGGAGGGACTCAAGGCTTCTGCCATCATCCCGGTATTCTCGAAAAGCAGGGTCATTGCCTGCTTAAACATCAGCTCACATTCAGAAGATGAGATCCCGGCAAATGCCCGTGTCGCTCTTGAAACGATCGCCACCCAGATAGGGACTGCCATTGAAAGGATACGGGCAGATGAAGCCCTTGCCGAGAGCGAGGAGCGGTACCGGAACATAGTTGAAGACCAGACCGAGTTTATCTCCCGGTTCTTACCGGACGGTACCCATGTCTTTGTCAATGATGCTTACTGCCGGTACTTCGGCCTGAATAGAGAAGAGATCCTCGGTCACCGCTTCCGGCCGGATATCCCTGCCGAAGACAAGGAGCGCATTAAACGCTTTTTTGCATCCTTAACTCCTGACCATCCGGTCGATACCATCAGGCACCGGATCATCATGCCGGATGGCAGAATACGGTGGCAGCGCTGGAGCGACCGTGCAATATTCGATACGTCCGGAAAAGTTACCGAATACCAGTCGGTTGGGCGGGATATAACCGAGGAGAAGGAAGCAGAGATTGCCCTTCTGGCCAGCGAGGAGCGATATCGCACGCTTACCGAAACTTCAAATGACATAATATTTGTAATTGGCAGGGATGATCGAGTGGAATATGTGAACAGCTTCGCATCTGCAATGCTCAAAAAACCGGTGGAGCAGATTCTTGGCAGCCCGCGTTCCATTTTGTTTCCTCCTGATTTGGCGAGACGGCAGAAAAAAGCACTTGAAATGGTCTTTGAAAAAGGGACCCCAGTCCGGAATGAGGGGGTCATAGAGGTCAATGATCAGATTCACTGGTTCGATCACGTCCTGATGCCGCTCAAAGGTCCTGATGATCAGGTCCGGGCTGTTCTCGGCATATCTCGGGATATCACCGAACGCAAGAGAGCGGAAGATGCGCTGCGCGAGAGCGAGGAAAAATACCGTACACTGTTTGACAGCGCTGGTGACGCGATCTTCATTCACGATGAAAATGGACGGATACTGGCATTCAACACGCAGGCCTGCGAACAGCTCGGCTACACCCGTACGGAGTTGATGTCCATGACAGTCAAACAGGTAGACTCCATAGACAATGCTCCCCATGCACCAGCTCGAATAGCCCGGCTGATGGAACAAGGTCATCTCTCGTTTGAGACCATGCATAGGCGCAAGGACGATTCACTCGTACCAACAGAGGTGAACGCGCGGCTGATCACTTGGGAGGGGCATCCTGCAGTGATGAGCACCTGCCGCGACGTCACCAGACGTAAACAGGCGGAAGATGCGTTGCGCGAGAGCGAACAGAAGCACCGCATCCTTCTTGACGAATCTTCAGATCCTATCTTCTCGTTCTACCCGGACGGGACATACCGTTACGTCAACCGGGCTTTTGCCGAGGGGGTTGGGAAGTCGGTGGACCAGATTCTCGGAAAGAAGATCTGGGACGTATTCCCCAAAGAGGAGGCAGAGAAACGGTTTTCTGCGCTTCGCACGGCCTTTACAACGGGAAATGGCCACGAATTCGAAGTCCGGGTCCCCCGCCCAGATGGCGACCGGTATTACGTGACAACAATTGTTCCGATCAAGGATGACAAGGGATCAGTTGTCACCGTTATCTGTTCCTCAAAGGAAATTACCCGGCGCAAACAGGTTGAGGAGGCGTTGCGGCAGGCCAACAAAAAACTCAACCTCCTTTCGGGCATCACACGGCACGACATCAAAAACCAGCTTCTGGCGTTGAATGGATTTCTTGAGTTACTCCAGGAGAAGGTCCCGGATCCCGCATATGAAGAGTATTTCAACCGGATTACGAGGATAAGTGCCCGGATTTCTGCCATGATTGATTTCACCAGGGAGTACGAAAAGATCGGTATCACGGCTCCTGTCTGGCAGGACTGCCGCACACTTATCGACACTACATCTAAGGTAGCCCCGCTCGGAAAGGTCGTGGTCAAAAACGATATTCCTGCCGGCACAGAGGTATTTGCGGACCCGCTTATCGCAAAAGTCTTCTACAACCTGATGGATAATGCCGTCCGGCATAGCAAGAAGATCACAACCGTCAGGTTCTCGATGGAGGAACGTGATGGGAACCAGATTGTTGTCTGTGAGGATGATGGCGAAGGTGTGCCTGAAGATGAGAAGAAACAGATCTTTATCCGGGGGAGTGGGAAGAACACGGGGCTGGGTCTGGCACTTTCGCGGGAGATTCTTGATATCACCGGTATTACCATCGAAGAAACCGGGATACCGGGTAAAGGTGCACGGTTTGAGATTTTCGTACCCAGGGACCGGACCCGGTTCAATAAAGAATAGCACATCACAAAAAGGAATTTCGGGTGCTTCTTGTGCAGATGAGAACGAATTATCGGATACCGTTTCATCCGGGGCCGGCCGCGAATCACAACTCTTCCTAATCCACAATTTTTAAAGGGCTGGCTGAAAATTAACCATTTTTTGGGATGGCACACAGGGCAGCCCGGCGGGTTTGATTACCCTTCCCTGACAAACCCTGATCCTGAAGTGACCTTTGTGGAACAGATCAAAAGAGCCTTCGATGCCACCGCATCCCGGTATGATGCCCAGCGGAAATGGATTATCCCCGAGATGGACGACTATTACAGCGCAGCGGTCTGGGCTGCGGAGTGCAACCACTCCTGCCCGGCCATCCTTGACATTGGTGCAGGGACCGGCCTTCTCTCGGCGCTCATGATCCAGAAATTTCCGGACGCTGCTCTCACGCTGGTCGATCTGTCAGAATCCATGCTCAGTGTCGCTCAGGAGCGGTTCGCTGGGCGCAAAGATGTGCGGTACATTACCGGGAATTACAGCAGTGTGGATTTTGCCGGCCGCTATGATCTGATCTGTTCTGCACTGTCCATCCACCATCTTGAACACGAGGAGAAACACCGGCTCTACAAGAAGATCTATGATGCCTTAAAACCCGGCGGCATGTTTGTGAATGCCGACCAGGTGCTGGGCGAGACTGTAGCCATCAACCGGCGTTACATGGCCTACTGGGATGAGTTTCTGGTGCCGTGCCCGCTCTCGGCCGAGGATAAGAAACAGATGTTATACCGGCGGGAGACATTTGACAAGAACGAGAAACTCTCGGTGCAGCTCGCGTGGTTGCAGGAGTGTGGGTTTAACGAGATTGATTTAGTATACAAGAACCGGCTGTTTGTCGTGTTCACGGGAAGAAAGGAATAGGGAGTGCCGGGTATGGCCGGAAGGGATTGCCTCTCCATCGTTAAATATCCGGATTTACTTATTGGTTCACAAACCGGTAGCCGCCTTTCGGCACGGTGATCTCGAACCGTGCCCCGGTGCCGGGTTCGCCGTTCTCCACGATGGACATTCCGGTAATCTCAAGGATTTCCCGAACGAGAAACAGATCCATTCCCTTCTTTTGCAGGAAATCCCGGGTAAAGATTCCCGCTTTTATACTATCCGGAATACCCCGGCCATTGTCCTGGTAAATAATCTTCACGCATTCATCAGGCATTACTGTATAGGAGAGTGATACCTGTGTCACCGTACCACCGTGAGTAAGGATATTTCTCCCAAGAATCTGGAAAGCCTGTTCAAGCAGGGGATCTGCAAAAATCTCCAGTCCATCCAGTTCAACCCGATGATTGATCTTAGAAAAATCCAGATGGGAAATCGCAATGAGGAACACATGGTTTACATTCTGCCACAGGGGGGGTTTTATCCCCATATCCTGGTAACTGTGAGCAAATTCCAGAAAATGGTTGATTCTTCCGAGTAACTCTTCCAGTTTATCCATAAACCCGGAGAGTTTCTTATCACTGAGATCTCCTTTCATCAGTTGCACGTACCCACTTGCGGAAAAAATCGCATTCTGGATATCATTGAACGTGACCGAATTCAACAGATTCAGTTTTTTCTTGGCTTGCTCGTGCGCTTTTTCCGCCCGGTTTCGTTCCGTGACATCCCGGTGGAAGGTAAAGAACGGTGCCTGCGGCGACCCGGTGTATACCACACTTACTTCTGCATCGATGATCCGCCCGTCTTTGCACCGGTACCGGGTTTCGAAGCGGTCACTGCCTTTACGGAGTATCTCTTTCATGTGGATAGCGATAACTTCCTTTGACTCTTTTACTTCGATATCCGGCAGGGAAAACTTGAGCATCTCTTCACGGGTATAGCCAAACATCGAACAGAATGCATCATTGACATCAATAAATGCCCCTTTCAGGTCAACAAGACAGAAACCATCCATCGCGGTCCGCAGGATCGTGCGGTATTGGATCTCCCGTTCCGAAAGGGCCTGCTGGTTCCGGGACAGATCATCGTACTGCTGGCGAAGCTCTTCTTCCTGCGCAGCGAGCTGTTCATACGCAGCCCGCAGTTCCATTTCTGCCTCTCGTCGTTTAAGTTCAGCACGATCAATTGCACTGCTCACGCTTCTGGCTGCCCTGCCCACAACAACGATCGTAACGAGCATAAAAACCGAGACGACCAGTGCAAAGACAAGAGCATCATTCACGGGTTCATAGAAGGTGATGACGATATGGAGCAATTCATCCGACAGGATGATGACCAGTGTCAGCGGAATGAACATCCTGAACAGCAGGGCCTGGGTGGAAGTACCGGTAAAATACTTTAACGGGACAGCGGACGGTCCTGAAGCGGTTACCTGTCCGAGCCCGAAGAGTAATAACGCAAATGCAGACAGCAGGGAGATCGGGATTATTCGGGTGCCGGAGAAAAACGGGGCACCGTAGAGGTAACTGATAATAAAAACCAGGCTCATGAATATGACGAATATCCCAACAATACCGGATATATCCCTGATGCGTGGATTCTTCTCTGACAGCTCAGGTGCAAAGAGGAGGATGAGGAGACTGAGACCTGCTGGCAGGATCAGGCCGGAAGTGACCGGGGAGATCGGTGATATCGGTACTCCCATCAGTGCGCTGCTGGTCTGGATCGACAGGTGTTCAATAAAAAAATGATCGCCAAGAATATTGAGCGGGAACTCGATCAGCTGGATGATGATGATAAGCCCCAGAACACCTGCAAGAACGGTTCGCGGTATTCCCTGAAGAGGCCTTTTTGCTATAACCGCAAGAGCCAGACCGAGAAAAACCCAGAGCAGTGCTGCACTGAATGATATGGGTTTATAACCGGGAATAATGCCGCTGAAAAGGGGAAGAGACAGGTACAATCCCACAATCCCAAGGATGCCGATAGCTGCTGTGCCAATACCGCAGATCGTGGTAACCGGAGAGAAATCAACAGGGCGTTGAGTTTTTCTTTCCTGTTCCGCAGTTCCAGGAGTGTTTGCATCGGTCATGCCATCAGTCATCCATACAAGGCAGGAATGGGGATTTCCTGTTTTTTATTGATATGGACAAACTTGTTTGAGGGGGGATATATAGATTGGTCTGACTTCAGGCAGCGGTACCGGGATTAGTGAAAAAGATTTGACCGGTTATCGGTCATTCTGCTGATTCACCAATGGTGCCGGGGAATCAATGAATCTCCACCCGTTCACCCGTCTCCATATACTGGACATTCTCTGCGATCTTGCAGGCATGATCAGCGCACCGCTCGAGGTACCGGGCTACCATAATGTAGTGCGTGCATCGCGAGATGTTCTTGGGATCTTCCATCATGTAGGTGATCCCTTCGCGGAAGATCGAGTGCCGGAGTGCATCGATCGTGTCATCCCTTGACGAGAAATCATCAATAAGGTGGAGATCATCTGTCTCATATGCCTTGATCGCATCATCGATCATGTCGAGCACGAGATCTGCCATATGCGGGATGCTCATCATATTGGCGAGGTGAGGTTTTGTAGTAAGGTCATTTACCGTATTGGCAATTGACTTGCCATACCGCCCGATACGCAGCGATGCCGTGATCACTTTGAGCGAACAAGCGATGAACCGCATATCCTTTGCCATTGGCTGGTTGAGCGCAATCAGGTGATAGCAGTGCTCTTCGAGACGAACTTCCATCCGGTGGATCTCTTCTTTTTGTGCAACAACAGAAGCTGCGAGCTCCGTATCCTGCCGGATGAGTGCATCCACTGCGGTCCGTAGCATGAACCGCCCGAGATGCGCCATCTCCAGCGTGTCGGTTTTCAGTGTTTTGAGTTCTGTATGGAATTTTTCTGCCATATCCTGCTCCTACCCGAACCTGCCGGTGATATAATTCTCGGTCAGTTCTTCTTTCGGGTGCTCGAATATCTGCCCGGTCTTTCCGCATTCGATCAGTTTGCCAAGATACATGAAACCCGTGTAATCGCTCACCCGGGCTGCCTGCTGCATGTTGTGGGTGACGATGATGACCGTGTAATCTTCCTTGAGCCGCTCGATTAAATTTTCGATCTTTGCTGTTGCTATCGGATCGAGCGCTGAACAGGGCTCGTCCATGAGGATAACTTCCGGTTCCACGGCAAGGGTGCGGGCAATACAGAGCCGCTGCTGCTGGCCACCGGAAAGCCCGAGTGCCGAATCGTTCAGCCGTTCTTTTACTTCATCCCATATCGCTGCGTGGCGGAGACTCTGCTCGACAATCTTATCGAGCTCGGCTTTATCCCGGATACCATGTACCCGGGGGCCGTACGCCACGTTTTCGTAGATGGATTTCGGGAACGGGTTGGGTTTCTGGAAGACCATGCCGACTTTCTTCCGGAGGGTCACCACATCGGTCGAGGATGCATGGATGTTCTCATCATCGAGCGTGATCTCACCGGTGATCTTCACGTGATCGATGAGATCATTCAACCGGTTGAAGCAGCGCAGCAGGGTCGATTTCCCGCAGCCCGAGGGGCCGATAAGCGCAGTTACCCGGTTCCTCGGGATTTTTATCGAGACTGACTGGAGTGCATGCTTCTCATGATACCAGAGGTTTAGATTATTTGTTGTGATAATTGCAGATTCAGACATTTTTTATCCCCTTGCCTTGTTCTGGAAATGTGTCCTGACGATAATCGCAACCGAATAGAACCCGATGACGAGCAGGAGCAGGACAAGCGCAGTCCCGTATTTGTTGGTGGACGAACCGGGCACATTGGTCGCCAGTATGAAGAGATGGTAGGGCAGCGCCATGACCGGCTGGAAGACCGAGTCGGGTAAGAACCGTGATGAGAAGACCACTGCGGTGAACATGATCGGGGCGGTCTCTCCCGCCGCTCTGCCAATAGAGAGGATAGCGCCGGTCACAATTCCCGGCACTGCCGGGGGGATGACAACGCGGCTGATCGTCTGCCATTGGGTGGCCCCGAGCGCGAGACTGCCTTCCCGCAACGACTGCGGGATATTTTTCAACGATTCTTCGGTTGTGCGAATCACGGTCGGCAGCACCATCAGGGCAAGTGTGACCTGCCCGGCCAGCAGCGAGACGCCGACATTGAGATACATGACGATGAAGGCAAACCCGAAGAGGCCAAAGACGATCGAAGGCGTGCCGTTGAGCAGGTCAACACCGGTCCGGATGAGCCGGGTGATCCGCCCTTCCCGTGTATATTCCACGAGATAGATGGCCGCCCCTACACCGAGCGGCAGAGCAATTGCAATCGCACCCATGACGAGATAGAGCGTGCCGACAATGGCCGGAAATATTCCTCCGGCCCGCCCGAGATCCCTGGGCGGCTGGGTGAGGAACTCCCACGAGAGTGCCGGTAGTCCGTTGATGATAATGTCCTGCAGGATAATGACTAGGATGGCAAGTACGATGACGGTCGCAAGGCCGACAAGACTGAAGGCAATCGTCTGGATTTGCTTCTGGGAGAGCTGGTCCCTGCCGAAATACCATGCCCCGATAGTGAGCAGGACAAGGGCGGCAAGCCACCACGGTGCGGCGGCGAGCAGGAATACGAGTACGAGTGCAATACCGATAATCCCAGCAAATCGTGCAAGGGATTCTCTGGTGGCGGAAGAGACGAGCGGTTTCCGTGCGGGACAATGGGCTCTTCCTTCCTTAAGATGGCGCAGGATTGCGACAGCGGAGAGATTGATGATGAGCGTGATAATGAGCAGGACCACGGCAACACCAAACAGGGCGCTGTAGTGCTCGCTGCCGACGGATACCTCGCCCATCTCGATGCCGAGCGTTGCGGTCAGGGTTCGTAACGGCGAGAGGATATTCCAGATAGGATCCGGGATGATCGCTGCATTACCGGCCACCATCAGGACTGCCATGGTCTCTCCGATGGCCCGTCCGATCCCAAGGATAATTGCTGCTGCGATACCGGAAAGGGCTGCCGGCACCAGCACCCGGCTGATTGTCTGCCACTGCGTTGCTCCGATAGCGAGCGACCCTTCCTTGTACTCATGGGGTACCGAACTGATGGCATCCTCAGAGACGCTGATAATCGTGGGAAGGGCCATGATCCCGAGCAGCACCGAAGCTGCAAGCCAGGTCTCCCCGGTAGGAATATCGAAGGTCACCCGGATAAAATTTGTCAGGACGATGAGACCGAAAAACCCGTATACCACGGAGGGGATGCCGGCCAGCAGTTCGACTGCTGGCTTGAGGATCTTTTTTGTCCGGGGGGACGCGAGTTCCGAGATATAGATTGCACAGCCGATGGAAAGCGGGACGGCAAAGAGCATGGCCCCAATAGTGACAAGGAGGGTGCCGATAATGAGCGGGAAGATCCCATACAATGGTTCAACGGCGCTCGGAGCCCAGTCTGGGCCGAGGAGGAAATTAAGGAGACCGACCTGGGCGAAGATCGGGTAACCGTCCCGTAACAAGAAGAGCAGGATGAATGAGACGACAATTACGGCAAAGAGGGCTGTGAAGAAAAAGACGGTCTTGATCGACTGTTCTTTGAGAACAGAAAACCGGGCGGTACCTTCGGAAGCATGAAAGACCCCGTCCATTTTTTTCATAAATTTCATGGTGTTTGCCTCCTTTTTTAAAGTAAAATTAATGTGGTTCCGGTAACCTGCATCACGGATTAGTTGAGGGTCACGTAGCCTTCATCAGCTACAATCTTCTGGCCGTCTGCGCTGAGGATATACTTGATGAAGTCACCGGCAAGACCGGTGGGCTGACCGTTCGTGATGACGTAGAGGTCACGGGAGACCGGGTAGGTCTTGGTTTTTACATTGTCAAGGGTGGGGGCGACAATCTTCTGGGCATTGTACCAGACGGGGAGTGCCTTGACATCCTTGCTGACGAACCCGATGGATACATACCCGATCGAGCCGGGTGTCTGGGCCACAGTTTGGAGAACGGCACCGTTGGAGTTCTTCTCCAGCATCTTTGCAGTTGGCGTTGCTTTCAGGAGAAGCGTCTCATCGAAATACGTGCGGGTGCCTGAAGCACTGTCACGACCGATGACGACAATCTGGTTGTTGGTATTGGGAACGTTTGCACCGGTGATCTCGGTCCACTTGGTGATCTTCCCGAGATAGATGTCCTTGATCTGGTCAAGGGTGAGGTACTGGGCAGTGTTAACCGGGTTCACCACGACAGCGATACCATCCTGCGCAACTGTGGTGATCACGAATGCGGGGAACTTTGCCATCTCTGCCGGGGTCACTTCACGGGAGGACATACCGATGTCAACGGTCTTTGCACCTATTGCCTGGATACCAACCCCGGACCCGCCACCGGAGATCTGAATGTCAGCATCCGGGTGGGTGACCATGTACTGGTCAGCTGCCTTCTGGACAATGGGCAGGACGGTGGTTGAACCGCTGATCTTTATGGTCTGTTTCTGGCCGGTTGATACGGGGGCAGAGGTTGCCTGCGGTGCAACGGGTGTTGCTGCCAGGACTGCATTCTGTGCCGTGACAACTGCTGCCGGCGTTGAAACCGGTGCAGCGGTTACTGCCGGGGTGTTCTTGTTTGCGGTGTCAGTACAACCGGCAACTGCCATGGCTGCGATGAGCAGTACGGCAAGGCCAATGGTGATAACTAATGATGAACTCCTGTTTGCTTTCATGATGTTCTATCCACCATTTACCCGGGGATAATATACTGTTTTTCGACATAGACTATACATGAATATATATTAAAAAGATGAGAATAGAGTAACATAGTGAAATCAGTTTACTATAGTAATACGAGGTGAGTCATGGAAATAAGGCGGGTGCAGGTAACCGGGGGTGCATCATTTGTAGTGACACTTCCCAAGGACTGGGCAGGAGAACAACACATCAGGAAAAATGATCCTCTCGGGCTTATCGCCCAGCCGGACGGGACGCTGCTGGTCACGACAAAGATCACCGAAGACCCTCTCCAGCGGATCAAGGAGATCGATTGCAGCACCGTTGCCGACCCGGCGTTTCTCTTCCGCCTGCTTATCGGGACTTACATTACCGGGTTCACCGTCATACGGCTCACCACAAAACAGCGCTTTTCCCCGTTCGTCCGCACCGTTGTGCGGGACTTTTCCCAGATGACGATTGGCCAAGAAGTGGTTGAGGAGACCGAATCGGTGATCACGATAAAAGATCTTCTCAATCCCTCAGAGATGCCGTTTGAAAATACTATCAAACGCATGTTTGTGATCGTCAAGACCATGCACGAGGATGCAATCACTGCTTTAGAAACCCGCAACAAGGTACTTGCTGAAGATGTAATCAACCGCGATATGGACGTTGACCGGCTCAACTGGCTGATAGCCCGGCAGACCAATATGATCATGCAGAACGCATCCCTGTCCCGGAAGATGGGGATCTCAACAAGTATGGCAATGCACTATTACATGCTCAGCCGGATCATCGAGCGGATCGGGGACCATGCCGTCAGGATTGCCGAGAACACCCCCCCGATTATCGATGGGGAACTTGACAAAAAGATACTTGCAGCAGTAAAAAAGGCAAGTTCCCTCTCACTCGAGAACTTTGACCGGAGCATCACTTCCTTTTTTAATGCCGATATGAAGGATGCGAACCGGAATATCGAATCGATCCATGCGCTCGAAACGATCTGCGAGGATATCAACAACATGGTGCTCAGGCAGGATACCCTTGTGGCAATCCATGTCGGGTATATCGCTGAGAGTATCCGGAGGGCGGGGGAGTACGCCGGGGATATCTCTGAAACGGTGATTAACCTGCTGATGGAAGAAGAACAAGCCCGGCAGAAGGACAAAGGTAAAAAATAAAAAAACCATTATCTTTACTGCTCACCTTATTTTCTTCTAAAAGGTTACCAAATATCCTGGAAAAATCAATTCCTGAAGTATTTTTTTATCAAAAATACACTATTTTCAAAGGATATCGCACTATTTCCCGTCCGCTCAAAAGGTGCGGGTAAGTGGAAAATATGCGCGCATAAAAATCGCATATAAACCCGAGCCGGGGAAATTGGGACTTTAAATACCGCCCGCTCCAGTGGAAGAAAGGGGGTATATGAACGTTATTGTTTTGCCGGATTACTTGAATAATCAAAATTTTATAATAAAATTCAGAAAACGGATGGAAATCATCAGATTTTATTTTCCCGGTACTGGGATTTTGTTATGAGAACTTTTGAGAATTTGCAGTCATCCGTACCATAACCTGCATTTGCCTTCCGCAGTCAGACGATTTTCATTACTCGGGTGCGAGACCTTTTGACAGCATACAGGTTTGAGGAGCGGGAGTGCAGGTTCCCTCCAGAGGACTCAGCCGGATGCAAAAAACCGTGAAGGTGCTGGACATTGTTTTTAAAAAAAAACCGAGGTAGATTCCACGGAAACCAAGGATATAGTGAATATAAAATGAGATGTATAATGACTTTATTTGTGCACCAGATCGCAGATACCTGCAGTGAAATCTCTAAAAACGGGGTTATAAACCCCCGGTGAGTTTATGATAGAGCGAATAGGGATTTGGATCTCATGGGCCGGGAGACAAAACCGCAGCGGCAGGTGATGCGTTTGCGGGTGCTATGATCGATACAGCAATGGCAAGTAAAAAAAAAGAAATCTTTGATCAGCGCCGCTTTGCAGTCATCAGGAAAATGGAAAAATCCCGGGGCTTACCTGTACGGGAGGAGGCCTTATGAATCGTTGCGGCTTCTGAGAAATGGATAGAGTCAAACCCGGCCTCTTCAAAAGCCTGCTGCAGGTTTTTCCGGTCAATGCCATCGTGCTCCGCAATGCCGGGGGCTTCGTGGAACTCCCCGTTATCGGGATCGAGATCGGCAATCGCGATCTCCCCTCCGGGCAGCAGGAGTTCATGAAATGTCCGGGCCGCAGCGGCAGTATCCCTGACATGGTGCAGGGTCATCGAACTCACGATCAGGTCAAACCTGGGAAGAGCGGTACTATCCTGACCAATGCTCCATTCCCGTGGCTCGATGGCGGTGATGCCATCAGCGAGGAGTTTTTCCTGCAATACATCCAGCATGCCTTTTGCTGAATCAACCGCGATGATCTTTTTTACCATTGGTGCGATTCGGAGCGCAATGTTACCGGTGCCGGTACCGTAATCCATCACCAGCTCAGTCCCCTCCGGGTGCAGGGCGCTGATCATGGCATCGGCAATGGTCTTTGCCATCTGCACCCGCCCGGGATCCTTGTCCCAGACAACTGATTTCTTATCGAAATATCCAGTCATTCGCGATCACCGTTCCGGAAATATTATTACACAGGATTTCCGGTTACAGGAATTTCCTCAATCATTTCAACAGCGGCGATCAGATCCCCCCCATTGTTCATCACGGAAGTCACCGTGAACCGGAGTCTCCGGCTGCTCCCACCGGGTGCAGGCACCACATCTTCTGCCATGAAAGTCCCGTCAGCAGATACCGGTTGCGGTGCGGTGTCCGGATACCATTCCCGGATCTGGCCGGTTAAACCATCGATGACCAGATCCGAAAGACTCGGGCGTTCCTCCGGGTAAAACGCCTGCCACTGCCTGCGGGTTCCCACCATACCTGCGGCTTTTAACCCGGAGAACTTTTCCATCGCCCGGTTCCATGCGAGAATATGGTGATCCTTCCCAATCACGTACATCGGGGCAGGGGAGGCATGCAGGACTGCATCTAAGATTCGCTGGTTCTCCCCTTGTGAGAATTCGGCCTGCTTCTGATCAGAAATATTCTCTAACCTCATGGCGACACCGGTATCTCCATCTTCAAAGAGCGTCGGGATACACAGAGCATTGAAATACATCTCCTTATCATTTTTTTTAATCCGTATCTCATGACGTGAGTCTGTATCTGCGCTTTCCTGCTGCAGCCATCCCATCATCTGCTCGACCGGCAGTATCGCCGAAGCAAGGTCAAACAACCGGGTACCTATAATCCGGTCCCTGGGTGCGCCGATAAAATCAACAAACGGGGAATTTACCTGGGTAATCCGCATATCTTTGTCCATGACAGCGATCATATCAGGACTCATGCTCATCATCGATTCAAGGGGCACGCGTTTTGCCAGATAGAAGAGTTTTGCATTCCCGACATACCGGACTTCGAGTTGCCCCGCTGCCGTCAGGACATCAAGATATTTCGCAATGGAATTCCGGCTCATGGCAACAGCAGCGGATATTTCCTTGATATTCATTCCCCGGGGGTTCTCGCGGAGCACCTCCTTGATACGGGTAATTTCATTGTCTGCCGCTTCCATAGACCAGTCACCTTAAAAAAATGTCAGTATATCCGTGAAAAGAACTGTTTTATCCCATTCATTTCGATTCTCAGCACTGCTTCGATCTTTGATCGATTGATTTATTAAAAGCTATGATAATAATAGTTATTGTGCTTAGTGTTTGTGCACTAATGCACAGCATTGGGATTGTGCATATATACTGCAAGCCAATCAGCAATGCTGAACAAGAGAAACGTGCGCCCAAGCGGTTGTGTGCATACGTTTCTGATCCTAGACTGCGAAACCATGATGATACAAAAAGGTGTCACCAGCACCTGTCATCACCTCATAACAGGCAAAGGACACAGGCACGTCCAAAAAGTACCAGCGACCAAAGGGGTAAACACACACACCTCCCCCCGGTCCCATTTTTTTAAATCGTCATTTCTCTGACGGGGTTTTTTAACGGGAGATCCATTCCCGGGACAAAACGGTCCCCGAGTCGGACCCAATTCTTTCAATATCCAGCCCACAAAACTATCGTACCTATGATTGCCATCACCCGCTCGATCCGGGGGCGACGCCGGCATTGTTGCATATGAAGCGGTGAAAAGTAAGACATGGTAACGCGGGATAAAGAACAAAAAAGTGAGCGGGCTCGTGGATAGGTACGGCCTTTACCGTAACAGTCCTTGCAACGGTTCCGCAAAGGATTATTTCCCGTCCTCACCCAGGGATTCCCGGCTTCGCATCTGGTAGAGCACCATCGGATCCATCTCGCGGTGTTCCTTATCACTGGTCCGCATAATCACGTTGGTGACTCCGGAATTCACGATCATCTTTGAACAGAGGAAACACGGCCAGATCTGGGTGAGCGCTTCAGTCTCGACATCGAATCCCGCAAGGTAGAGTGTGCATCCCCGGGCCAGTTTGCCGGCCTGGAGCAGGGCATTCATCTCGGCGTGCACGCTCCTGCACCGCTCGTAGTTGGAGCCGGATGGGATGTTGTGATCCTTTCGCCAGCACCGGTTCAACTCCGTGCAGTCCATCTGCTTGCGGGGCGCTCCTGTGTAACCGGTTGAGACGATTGTATTGTATTCATCGACAATGATCGCGCCAAAATTCCGGCGGAGGCAGGTTCCCTGGTGGGCGCACCTGAGGGCAAGGTCAAGGAAATACTCGTGACGGTTGGTTCGCATCTACAAGAGTTTTGGGAGATGGGGTAATAAAGTGAAGGGTTTTTTTGTAACCGGCAACTGCCTGCTGCTCCACGATTTTTTCACAATGACATAAATTAAAAAAACCACTCCTGAATTCAGGCCATTTTTTATCCTGTGAATCAACAGGAATAGGTTGAAATTAAACGACAAGAATTATTGACATGCATGTGAAATATTGACCGGGTTACTGATACGGTATGATATCATTTTGAATCAGGTTGGGGGAACATGGATTTTTTTAAAAAATTTACAAAACAGCAGTGCATTATTGGTGCAGTGTTGTTGTCTTTCATGGCAGTCGCCCTGATATTAAGAGCCATTCCTGCACTCTTCATCCATGACGCTGGTTTTTTGTATCTCTATGATACGGACAGTTACTACACATTACGACAGATCGAAGTGATGGTGAATCATTTTCCCCAGTATAACTGGTTTGATCCCATGACTGCATTTCCCGGGGGAAAAACCCTCGACTGGGGTCCGCTGGTTCCGTTCATTGCAGCGACCCTCTGTCTTATTACCGGCGCTACTACCCGGGATGCGATCTTTTTTATGTCCGGATGGGTAGCGCCGTTCATGGCAATGATGATGGTTCCCGTAATGTATTATCTGGGAAAACAATTGTGGAACAGGTCTGCCGGCCTTGCAGCTGCGGGCCTGATCGCAATAATTTCCCTGTATTATTTTACCATTTCATCGTATGGCTGGAACGATCACCATGTGGCTGAAGTGGTATTCAGCACGGTCTTTATCCTCATCTATTGTTCCGTACTCAATTATATACAAAAAAATCCCGTGGACATTAAAAAAGGTGCTACATTTTTATTACCGGTTCTCTTTTCAATCGGGGCCGGTATTTCCCTGTTCCTTGCGCTGCTGTCATCGACTACCATCATCCTTGTGGTGCTTGTCATCGCAGTATATACAGCAGTCCAGTATATTCTGAATTATTACCAGGGGAATAACTCAAACCATCTTCTCATCGTCAATGTGGTATTATTATCGGTAACTTCTGCTCTCCTCCTGCTCTTTGGCATCAAACAACCCGGAACCTCCATAACGCAATACTCAATCGGGATCGTCTATGTGCACTTTGCACTTATCGGTGAGACGGTTGTACTTGCCATTCTGAGCAAGGGTTGCTCCGGAAAAAAATGGTTATACACAATAAGTCTTGCAGCTCTTGCCATCGGAGGGTTTGTTCTTATCCAGATAAATCCCATGCTCAATGCAGTCAGTAACCAGGCCCTTGGACTGGTTGGTTTTTCAGCCTATTCCGTGGGCATTGTAGAAACACTGCCCTGGACCTTGCCAATTGCATGGGAAAATTTCAATTTTTCCCTGATCCTGGCACTTGGCGGATTGCTGATCCTAGCTTATGCACTGATAAAAAATCGGGAGAGCAACGCAGTTTTTCTTGTAGTATGGTCGGTCGTGATGCTGCTGTTGACCATCCAGTTCCAGCGGTTCCAGAATTATTTTACCGTAAATATTGCCTTGCTTGCTGCGATCTGTATCGCAGAGACACTCACCATCAGAAAGGAAAAAATTCTCCAATGCCTTGAACCGGTTAGATGCCGGATTTTGCCATCAGGGGAGATATCAAAGGATATACCCGGGGACAAAAATCCCGTATCCATACCAAAACTGAATAAAAAAAGGGATCAAAAACGCCCCGTTCACAACCTGGCAAACAGGATTGATATCTTAAAGAATATCCTTGTCATTATCGTAATTCTTACAACGGCTGCATTTATTGTGGCTTCCCTTTCACAGGATATAGATTATGGACTGAAAACACCGGACCATACCTTATCTCCTGACTGGATTGAATCGCTGAAATGGCTGGGAGCAAACAGCCCGGACACAGGTGTTGATTACTATCAATCCTATGATGCCAGTGGGTTTACCTACCCGGCTCAATCCTATGGGGTCATGGCGATCTGGGATGCCGGGCACTGGATTACAGTGTTCTCGCACCGTATTCCGATCATGAACCCGTTCCAGAACAACCTGGAAGGTGCGAATGGGGGTGCGGTCTATTTCCTGAGCACAAATGAGTCAAAAGCCAATACGCTGCTCCAGAATTTCGGTGGAAAATATATTATCACCGATTCAAAGATGGCCGTCGACACCTTCACCAATCTTGTTCCCTGGCAGAGTGGTTCTGTTGATATTTCCTCCTACATAAAATGGTTCATGATTCCGGACACCCGCGATTCCTCCCACCTTCTCAAAGTTCACCGGTTTGTAAACGGGTATTTCCAGACACAGGTTGTCCGGCTGTATATCTATGATGGTTCGATGACCGATCCCGGATCTCTGCAATATACGACTTACAAAATTCGTCAGGTCCCGAATCACGGAGAGACCGCCGGGGAGGTAAACGGGTATGCTCGGGTCATCACCCAGGAGCGCCCGGTAAATGGATCACACATCACCAGTGACACACTAATCATACGTGAAGGTTCAAATCTGGTGCCCCAGGGATATGCAGATGTGTTTTCTGACAAGCCGTATGAACCGATTGAGGTTGTCCCGGCATTGCAGCATTACCGGCTCATCCACGAGTCCAAAAATAATGCAACCGTTGCTGTGTTTCCGGAATCTTCGCTTACCACACTTCCGGATATCAAATATGTAAAAATATTTGAGTATGTCAACGGAGCCCATATCACGGGTGATGGGATTATTGAAGTGCCGATTGTGACAAACACCGGGCGGGCATTTGTCTACCGGCAGGAAAGTATAAACGGGGAATTTGTCGTTCCCTATTCGACAACGGGAAATCACTATGAGGTCAAGACAAACGGCCTATACCATATTACCGGTACCTCCCGGTACATTACGGTGACCGAAGACGATGTTGTAACGGGAAAACTGGTTTCAGGATAGGGAGTCATCCTGTTGGGTCACCCTTTTTTTAATCGCTTTTTTATGGTTAACGACGGAAATCAATTACTGATTGGTAGTAGTTCTCAACGTCTGAGGCAATATGATCCCAATCAAAGGTTTCCGCAGATGCGATACAGGCATTTTTCATTTCCTTATGCTGTGCCATCGTTCTGGAAATTTTATCGGCAAGATCTTCTTCAGAGAGCAGGCATAAGCAGCCATTCTGCTCGGTGATGAGATCCCGTATTGCGTTTGCCTTATGATCCACCGTAACAACCGGCAACCCGCATGCCAGCGCTTCAAGCGCCGCGATACCAAATCCTTCCCGCGTTGATGGCAGTACACATATTTTTGCAGATTTCATCCGGGCGATGATCTCGTCATGATCGTCCAGGAATCCTGTCATACGCACATGGGATTCGATCGAGAGTTCATGGATGAGCCGTTCAATGGTTTCACGTTCCGGCCCATCGCCTATGATCAGCAATTGATACTTTTTGTTTTCGTGTGAGAGGATGCCCATCGCACGGACAAGAAGGTCCACATTTTTTTCCCGGATCAAACGGCCGACAAAGATGATATCTGAAGTTTCATCGTGCGGCAGAATCGAATTTATTCGTTTCAGGTCAACACCATTCTGGATGATGCGGATGTTTTTCTGGCCGTTTAACGTCATGAGATTTTTTGCCGTGGTTGCTGAAACGGCAACCGTCGCGGGCGTGAGCCGGGATACCCACCACTCAATGCATTTCCCAAAGATCCCTGCAATGCCAAGATACGTGTACCAGTAATCGCCCCAGACTTCATGCCAGGTAATCACAAGAGGCGTTTTTTTAAAGACTATACTGCATTTTGCCGCTATACAGGAAAAATAGGGGAACTGCTGGCAGTCGATAATATCATAGTTTTCCTGACGCAGCCGGAAAAATAAAGCAATGCCAAAGGAGATCGCTTCCCGGACCGTTCTTCTCCCTTGGGAGTAAAGGTTTTGTGCCGGGCAGACACCGTGAAGGGTAACACCTTCACGTTTGACAATGTCGTTGCCATCCCAGAACTTCATGCCATACAGGTGGACATCGTGTCCGCTATGGGAAAGGCGGACCGCCAGTTCCCACACACGTTTTTCCACACCCCCTTTCACGTACGGGTAGATAACATCGTAGATGATGGCAATCTTCATCGTGGAAACCTAAGGTTGGATGTAATTCTTATGTACACCATGCACCCAGCCGCACTTATCGCTCATGGTTGTTTGGTCCATACCCTGGAGAGGAAGAGACATCAGATCGTTACGCAAAATTCTCATAAATTCCGTTCATACTATACGGCGTCCTGAATATCCTTGTTATGATTGTTGTTTTCGTTTAAGAGCATCATACTCTGGAAGACGGCGAAGAGAACGATCTGGAGACCGCTGATGATCAGTACCAATGAAATGATTGCTGTGGAGATCTCGGAAAGGACGCCAAAATCCACCGCTATCCAGTGGATAAGGATATTGAGTCCAATGAGTGCTCCGATGAACAGCAATAAAGATCCCAGCATAAGAAACTTTTCGAGATTGCTGTAAGTCATAATACGTTCAAAAATCCCCGTGTTGTTCTCGTAACCATGGATAACAGAATAGGTCTTCATTAAAAAACCCGTGAGCACAAACTGGAGACCGCCCATGATCATGATGGCCCCAAGAATGAAGGTATGAAGGTGGGATGATTCCACATCGCCCTGGAGATAAAAAAATGTCATCAGCAGAACACCCACCAGGGAAAATATGAGTCCGGGAATTGCCACAAAGGGCAAAGGCTTCATGAGCAGGACAAACCGGATATGTCGCCAGCCATCGGCAAAACTGTGCAGTTTTGAAGGAGTTAGCCGGGGATAATAATCGATGGGCACTTCCACAATGTTCAGCTGCTCTTTTGATGCCATGACAAGCATCTCTGAGGCAAATTCCATGCCGCCGGTTGTGATCGGCAACCGGTCAAGTGCTTCGCGGGTGATCGCGCGAAAACCACTATGGGTATCCGTGAACCGGGTATGGAAGATGGTATTTACCATCCATGTCAGGACGGGATTGCCAAGATACCGGTGGAGAGGGGTCATCGCACCTTTATGAATTGTTCCTTTGAACCGCGATCCGATCACAAAATCTGCACCGGTTTTTAGCGGAGCAAGGAGTTTTGGGATCTCGGAAAAATCATAGGTGTTATCAGCATCACCGAGGACTATGTAGCGACCCTGAGCGTGTTTAAATCCGTAGAGGTATGCATTACCATAACCGTTTTTTCCGGGTTTTATCACTCGCGCACCAAGGGATTGTGCAATCGTTGCAGTATTGTCGGAAGACGAATCCACTACAATGATCTCTCCGTTGATTGCATGGTCATGGAACACAATCAGGATTTTTTTTATGCATTCCCTTATGGTGAGTTCTTCATCCAGTGCGGGCAGTACTACCGATACATCAAAGGAAAGGGTAGTGCCGGATCGTGTTTCCATGGTTTATCCTCAAGAGATTTTTTATGATGTAAAATAAATCGGTGCCACATTCAATAAACTCATCGATAATTGTTTTTTTACTCACATAATATCGAAAAGAAGATTTCCATATACTATTCCGGGTCAGATTAATTCAGTCCCTAAAGACATTTGAAATGCATTGTAAAACAAAAAACAGATAGATAAATAAATTGAAAATTTTAATAGTAGTGGGATTATTACGACTCATTCAAACGAATATCCCGATTTAGATGAAAAAGGATCCGGGAAAAATGTCATTGCGGTCATCCCCGCATATAACGAAGAAATAGCGATTGGGAGTGTGGTAATCCGGACCCGGCAGTTTGTCAATACAGTCATTGTTATTGATGACGGTTCTCGGGATATGACCAGTATTATTGCAGGCCATGCAGAGGCAGAAGTCATTCGTCTTTCGAAAAACCATGGAAAGGCATATGCGGTAATGCGAGGGTTTGACCGGGCGCGCCAGCTGAATGCAGATATTGTTGTTATGCTCGATGCAGACGGGCAACATCACCCGGAAGAGATCCCGAGTATAATAGCGCCGATTATTAAAGATGAAGCAGACTTTGTCATAGGATCACGATTTCTCATAGAAGAGAACAGTATCCCTTTTTATCGCAAGATCGGTCAGAAAACACTTGATACATTTACAAAATTTGCATCATCATATAAAGCCACTGACTCGCAGTCAGGGTTCCGCGCTTTGAATGCAAAAGCTCTGAACAGTTTTACGATAGAATCATCAGGATATGATATCGAATCAGTGATGATCTCGTATTTATCGGACCGTGGTTTCAGAATAGTTGAAGTCCCGATAAGTGTGAATTATGAAGTTCCGCATAAACATAAAACAAATTTTTTCAGTCATGGTTTAGCGGTTCTCAGCAACCTTGTCGGGATTATTGGATACAGGAGACCCTTAGTGACCTTTGGGATTCCCGGATTTATCCTGCTCGTGATCGGCCTTTACTTTGCCTTTTGGGCATTTACAGAATTTGCAGTGAATAAAGCAGTCTATTTATCATATACGGCAATTGGTGCAGTTGCTCTTGTTTCCGGGTTGTTGTTGATCAATATGGCACTTATTCTCAACTCGGTAGTGCAGCTCATGATACAGCATTCTACAAAAAAGTAATTAATAAAAACAAGGTTTAATCATCCGAATAAAAATTAGGGTAAACTACCAGTTTAACATCTAATTTTCTCTAACAACTGAATGATTCTCTGCGTTTTTATCCCTTCTGGATCCGACCGATGATTGTATCTCCATACATACTCTCCTAAGAAGAGATGCAATCTCTCTCTTCGAACTCCCCCTTTCGATGCAAGTTTACGTTTCAGGTAACCCCAAAATCCTTCCAACCCATTGATATGATTTCCTTTTCCATCGGAGCACCGTTTCTCTCAGTGATTAACGAGACGATAAACATATCCTCGGGCAGCTATGCCGGTGTAAGCTTTCCAGATATCGGAACAAACGATAGAGCCCATTGATACTTTTTGTGAGATATGTGGTTGAAGGGTATCAGATTCAACGTTATCGACAGCTTCGGCCCAAACCATACCGTTGCGACAAAGGATTCCGAATACCGGTTGTTTCTTGGTTCCTCGTCCTCGTTTTGTTCCCTCATCACGGATCGTTTTCCGTTTGTTTTTCTATTGACCTCCGATATGGGTTTCATCCACTTCAACGGTACCAGAGAAGATCTCGGGAATGTCTCCCGTCATAACAAATCGAATCTTAGGTAATGCACAGAGTACTCGTCGTTGTTCGAACCCTGTTTATTCGTTTATCGAGTTCGAACTCTGTTTTATGAGAAACAGATGAATGATTTCTTTCCATTCATGTCGTGAAAAAGTCAATGGTAATTTATGAGGAATGAATTCATATCTGCATCGCGCACAACGTCTCTTTATGCTCTTCAGCTTGTATAACTTTTTAAATTGCATTTTGGACATGCAATTTTTGCCATTTTGTACTCCGTAAATCCTTCTTTGATTTAGGTGTTAAATAGCATATTACCCAAAAGAAAATTCTTTCGGGATCGTGCATGAAAAAAGCTATGCTGAATGTCAGAGTGCGACAGGAGGCTGTACTATGGATTGCGCAATGCTATCCCATTCGTTCGGGATATATCTACCGCAGCATACGTTTCTGGTAACGGATTCGTGTGAAGCCTGCGGGACAACGTGGAAAAAACCGGAAGTCTGACCCGGTCAATCTGCCAGAGAAAGGATGTCATTGAGAAGCAAACGCTGAATCATCGAAAGGGTCGTAATTCGCGACAAGCGAAACCAGACTGACACGCTTGAACCAACAGGTATGGAATCAGGTTACACCGGATTCCGACACGGTATAACGAACGGATGGTTCCCGGCCCAAAGATGGTTCCTAAAACATCTATAGTATCCATACTACGGAACTTGGTAAAAAGGCATTTATCCCCGGAATTACGGGACAAGACGGATCGGATATGGCCAGCATTACGATACGGAGATGTCGGATGTTTTTTTCAGGTATAAATTGATTTCCTCGTTTCTCACTGCACTAATATAAACTATGAAGCTTAGATAGTGTCCCATGAAATCGCTGATAATCCATTTCAAAAGATCTGGATGAAATTCGTTGAGCAATTGCCCCTGCCATTGCAAAAAGCCCACATATTGAAAGTATTTCCATTACCAGTTGTTTCTTGGAACACTACCTTTCTGTTGAAGGGGACCATAAGGTTGAACAGTAACATCTTTAATTTAACTATAAACCAAATGGAATACAATGAAATATTTTTTAACCGGTGGTGCCGGCTTCATCGGTAGCAACTTCATCCGGTATCTGTTAACACATTATCAAGACATTAAGATTCTCAATTTTGATAACCTGACCTATGCAGGAAATCTCAATAATCTATCCGATATCGAAAATGATCCCCGATACTCTTTTGTCAAAGGAGATATTTGTAAAATAAAAAAAATAGAAACTGTGTTCGACCAGTTCCAGCCAGATTATGTAGTCAATTTTGCCGCAGAAACGCATGTTGACAGAAGTATACTTCATCCAAATATTTTTGTAAAGTCAAATGTTTTGGGTGTCCAGAACTTATTACAGGTTTCATTACAGCAGGGAATAAAAAAATACCTCCAGATATCCACGGATGAAGTATATGGATCGCTTGGAAAAACGGGCATGTTCAAAGAAACCACACCGCTTGATCCCCGCAGCCCGTACTCCGCGAGTAAAGCCAGCGCCGATTTGCTGACGCAGGCATATTTCCACACATTCAATCTGCAGATCAATATCACCCGGTGTTCGAACAATTATGGTTCGTCTCAGTTTCCGGAGAAATTAATTCCCCTTACGATTCTCAACTGCCTGAGCGGGAAAACAATTCCGGTATATGGGGATGGACTCAATGTCCGGGACTGGATCCATGTAGAGGATCATTGTTCTGCAATTGATCTGGTACTTCACAAAGGAGTTGCTGGTGAAATCTACAATGTCGGTGCGTATAACGAGCGATCAAATATTGAGATTGTGAAATTGATCATTCAGCATCTTGCAGATTTGCGCCCGGATTTAGAGGTTTCAGAAGCACTGATTTCCTATGTTGAAGACCGTAAAGGACATGACCGTCGGTATGCGCTTGATTCGACAAAGATCCAAAAAGAACTGCATTGGAAACCATCAATTCCCTTTGAACAAGGATTGAAAAATACTATCCGCTGGTATCTCGATAATCCTGAATGGCTTGATTCAATAATTAAAAAAGACTACCTCGCATATTACCAGAAGGTTTATGGCAACAAATCTCCGGAGTGATTTTCCTTGCTTCTCTGCCCCAAGTGTAAAAATCCATTGTTGAATGATTCTATGCAGTATTCCTGCCAAAATTGTGGGAAAACCTATCCGGATAAACAGGGGATTATTCAATTTGCTAGTGATACGCTGCATGAAGAACCGTACTTTCCCGATAATGTTTTTAAAATTCTGTATCAGTCAGAAGATAAAAATTTCTGGTTCAGGGTCCGGAACAAAATAATCGGGGATGCAATTACCCGATATTTATCTCCACAATCACGTATCCTTGAAGTGGGATGCGGAAATGGATATGTGTCACGATATCTGAAAAAAATAGGATATAGTATTGAATGTGCAGATTTGTTTTTTGATGCGCTGCGATTCTGTAAAGAGAGGGATGCCGGAGATCTCTACTACCAATATAATCTCTCGGACCGGCTGTTTATTGAAGAATTCGATGGCATTTGTGCATTTGATGTCCTTGAGCATATCGAGGATGATGAAACCATCCTGAAAAATGTGCATGATGCCCTTATACCGGGTGGCACTCTCTTTATTACGGTTCCTGCTGACAAGCGTTTGTGGTCTGCGATGGACATCTATGCGGAACACAAGCGAAGATACTCACTGCAGGAATTACGAGCAAAAGTTGAAGGTAATGGATTTACGGTGATAAAAATGAGTTATTTTATGACACTTCTCTATCCGTTCATTCTTCTCTCACGAAAATTCTCATTACGAACAGGAAACATAAATGATGAGGATATGAAAAAACGGATTCAAAAAGAAGCCATGAGTGAATTGCAGCCCAATGTAATTATTAATTCCATTTTTTTTCTTATTTTCAGTTTGGAAGTGCCCCTTATCCGTTCAGTCACATTGCCATTTGGCAGCAGTCTGCTTTGTGTTGCCGTAAAGGAGATGTAATTTTATGAAAGGGGTTATACTCGCAGGAGGTACCGGCACCAGGTTATATCCCCTCACTAAAGTAACGAACAAGCACCTGTTACCGGGGGGAAAAGAGCCGATGATCTTCAATCCCATCCGGCAATTGCTCTCTGCGGGAATTACCGATATCCTTGTTGTTACCGGAAAAGATCACATGGGGGAAATTGTCCGGCTGCTTGGGAGGGGTTCAGATTTTGACTGTAATTTTACTTTCAGGGTGCAGAAGAAAGCAGGGGGAATTGCTGATGCCCTTGCTCTCGCAAAAGTATTTGCAAATGGAGACAGACTGGTCGTCATTCTTGGAGATAATATCCTCACGCATAGCATCCGGAAATATGTGGATGCTTTCAAGAAACAACCTGCCGGTGCGAAAGTTCTGCTGAAGCGCGTTGGAGATCCGGAACGATTCGGTGTTGCAGCGCTGGATGAACGGAACAAAATGATCAAGCAGATCGAAGAAAAACCGGAGACCCCAAAAAGCGATTATGCGGTAATCGGTGTCTATATGTATGATCATCATGGGTTTGATGTAATCCAGAGTATCGTCCCCTATGAACGTGGTGAACTTGAGATCACATCTGTCAACAACTGGTACGTGGAACATGCTGCAATGACTTACGATATCATTGAGGGTGAATGGACGGATGCCGGAACCTTTGAGTCGCTGATGCAGGCAAACCAGATGCTCTTTCCCATCAATAACACCATCAAGAAAGGCGATGAATAATGCATATTCCGTTTAACCGTCCCTACATTACCGGAAACGAAATACGGTACATGGAAGATGTGCTTAGCTCACTGAGTGAAGGCGGGCATATCAGTGGCGATGGGAAATATACCAACCTAGTGCAGGCATTTTTCCAGTCAAAATTTGATGCACGAAAAGCGCTCATGACAACATCATGTACAAGTGCACTTGAACTGGCTACCCACCTTTTGGATCTCATACCCGGTGACGAGGTGATTGTTCCGTCCTTTACATTTTCTTCAACGGTGAATCCCATTTTGCTTGCAGGAGCAAAACCGGTGTTTGCGGATATTCAGACAGATACCCTGAACATTGATCCCGCAGATATCCGTAAGAAAATTACCAAAAAAACCCGTGCTATCTATTTGGTTCATTACGGGGGTGTTTCCTGCGCTAATGATGAGATTATGGAAATTGCCCAGGAACATGATCTCAAGGTGGTGGAAGATGCCGCTCAGGGAGTGAATGCAAAATACAAGGGAAAATACCTGGGGACGATCGGGGATTTCGGTTGTTATAGTTTCCACGAGACGAAAAACTATGTGTGCGGGGAGGGCGGAGCTCTTCTCATCAATTCTGATGATCCCAAGATTATCGAACGGGCGGAAATCATCCGGGAGAAAGGGACCAACCGGAGCAAGTTCCATCGCGGGGAAGTGGATAAATATACTTGGGTGGATGTCGGTTCGAGTTATCTGCCGAGCGATCTGTTATCTGCATTTCTCTATGCCCAGCTGGAGAAACTGGACGATATTCAGAGTATGCGAATGAATGTTTGGAATGCATATTATTATGAGCTGAAATCCTTTGAAGATGCAGGTAAGATCCGGTTACCGATTGTTCCGGATTATGCAGAACACAATGCTCACTTGTTCTATGTTCTCTTTCTGGATGAACAGACACGAGATCGTGTGATGAATCAGTTAAAGAGGGAGGGAATTCACGCGGTGTTTCATTATATCCCGTTACATTCATCACCGGTTGGGCTGGGGCTGGGGAACCGTAAAGAGGATCTGTCGGTGACGGAAGAGATGAGTGGGAGGTTGCTGAGGTTGCCGATGTATGCGGGAATGAGAGAATATGAAATCTCCCCGATTATTACTGCTTTAATTGAGTGTATTGTAAATATTTAAATAATTAACAGAGAAAAAACGTATTTTACTTGTCTGGATTGCGAAATATAATTAATTTGGATTCAATTTTATAATTTTTATGTGATAATAAAATGAATAAACTGGTGGCAGAATGAACGCAATAAAAATCCTTGAAATTACAGATCTGGAAATAAAATCGATAGAGCCATTACTTTCAAATTCTTCTTTTAAACCATATCGTTACATTGCGAATGGAAATGAGGAATCCATCGATCAATTCTGGATTAATCGTATTGCCAAAGCGATGACTCTCAATTACACCAAATCTTTCATAGCAGAAATATGCAATCAACCTGTAGGTTTTATTTCCGTCAGCGATCTGCCTTGGGACTCGAAGACCCTTAATATCCCAATAGCATCTATCACTGAATTTGTGGTTGATCCCAATTATCGGGAAAAGTATGAAATTGGTCACGCACTTATGAACAAAGCTGTGAGGTGGGCAAAAAAAAGCGGGTATAAATTCCTCTTAAGCAGATCATATTCTGACGATATAACAAGTACCCATATCCTGGAAAAATCTGGATTTTTCCTTGTTGATACTCTCCTAGATTATGCTATAGATTTCCGTAAAACACCATTTAACACGGTTCCCTCACAAAAACCGTCGGATGGGGTTTCAATCCGATTTGCCAGACCCGAGGATGAACAAGAATTGGTCATGCTGGCCAAAGATTCTTTTCGAGATCATTTTGGACGCCATCGCTCCGACCCAAATCTTTCAAAAGAACAAGCCGTCAAGTTCTATATTGAATGGATGAGATCGAGCCTGCACGGATATGCAGATTATTATGTACTAGCAGAAATTGAAGGACGAATCGCCGGTTTGTCTATCTGGAAAAAAGCGACCGATGAAGAAAAAGGTATTCCAGTAAGGATCAGCCATTACAGCATCGGTGCAATTCACCCGGATTTTTACGGAAGGAAATTGTTCACTTTATTGACCTATGAAGGAATGAAATTATTTCAGGGACAAACCGATATCATCGAAGGGCCCACCATTTGTCACAATTATCCCGTTCAACGTGGATATATACGTTTAAATTGGCAAATTTATGATGCACGACATTCATTCCATAAATGGCTGGGTTAGCTTGATTAAAATGTTTGTATAAATTCACTTTTTAGAAAAGATTCGATAATTTATTTTAGGAAAGTTCTTTGAATCAATAATTAAAAGATAAATCGTGGGTATAATGAAAAAATATTCGATTGTTATTCCTATCTATAACAGTGAATCAACACTGAATATTTTATGCAATCAGATAATTCACGTTTTTGAAGATATTTCTCCGGATTATGAAATTATTTTAATCGATGATTGTAGTAGAGATAATAGCTGGAAGATTTTAAAAGAACTACATGCAAAAAATTCAAAAATAAAAATCATCCATCTCCAGAAAAATTTTGGTCAGCATAACGCAGTACTCTGTGGACTAAATCATGCAATTGGAGATTATATCATAACAATGGATGATGACCTTCAGCATCCTCCTGATGAGATCCCCAAACTTGTTTCCAAAATCCAAAAGGGTTTCTCTGTTGTTTATGGCAAATATAATATTAAATATCATAGTCGACTTGAAAATTTTTTCAGCAATCGATTCCAGATATTTATTCACTACATCCTGGATATTCCCAACACGATATTTATTTCCAGTTTTGCAATATTCTCATCAGATGTCGTAAAAAATATGACCCAAATTAAATCATCTTATATTTTTTTACCGGCACTTGTGCGAAATAGTGTTCCTGCGAATAAAATTGCAAACATTGAAGTAAACCATAATTCCCGAAAGATGGGAAAATCAAACTATGATATCAGAAAATATCTTTCATTATCTCTTAATCTTTTAATTAATTATTCCGTTTTACCCTTACTATTTGTTGGTTTTTTTGGAGTTATCGTAAGTTTTTTTAGTTTTTGTTATGGGATTTATATTTTAAGTCGTTATCTGATTGATCCCACAAACAGTCTTATGGGCTGGAATTCCATCATGGTCACCCTCACATTTCTTGGGGGTATGATCTTATTATCAATCGCGATTATTGGAGAATACCTCCGCCGGATTCTGACAGAAGTTTCCTACGGTCAGCAATACGTGATTGGAGAAATGGAACTCTGATATGAAAAATTTCCGGTATTTTTCTTTTATCATTCTCGCGATTGCATTCCAATCATTAAGCGGCATTTTAGGGAAATATGCCGCACTCTCACTGCCTGCCCCCTCACTTATCGGAATAGTGACCAATGCCTTCTATATCCTCTCTCTTGGGTGCCTTTTTCTCCAGGCAATTGTGTGGCAGCAGGCGTTGAGGCATTTTCCCTTGTCTGTGGCGTATCCCTGTATCAGCCTTACGAACTATGTAGTCCTCATCCTATCAGCGATTTTTTTTCAGGAAGGAATTACTCTGCCAAATATTTTTGGACTGTTGCTCATCACGATAGGAATTACTGTTCTTTTTAGTGAAGTGGAGGTTAAATCGTGATGTTACAATCGATTATTCTGGCTGGTGTTGCAGTAATGTTATCCGGAATCTGCCAGATTTTATTAAAATATGGGGCAATATCAGAAAAGAAGAGTTATTGCTTCCCGGAATATCTCAAACCCTATTTGAACCGTTATACATTATCCGGATATTGCCTGTTATTGGTAGTTACCATCATTTCTGTAGTTGTATTACAAGAAATGCCGCTTAAACTATTCTTCCCCCTTTTCATTTCGATGAATATAATTGTCGTAGTTATTCTTTCATATTTTATTCTTCATGAGCCTTTGACATGCCGAAAAAAAATTGCGATTGGGATTATTGTTTTTGGTATTCTTATTTTTTGTATATGAACCATTTTTTTATGGGAAATGCTTCCTCATTGTGTACATTCCATGATGAGAATCGTGTAGGGGATTCTTAATAGATCATGACGGATGGTTGGGATGACATTCGAGAAAGAATGATAGGCAAATTTCATATAAGCCTCTTTTGTCCGGACATATTTGCCACGGTCCATGGCAAGGAATTTTTTTGCAAAATAGCTTTGACCGGGAACATAACACCCGTCGAACGTGATCATCCGTCCACCTTTGTTCAGATGTGTTTGGGCGAGTTCAAACATATCTGTTGCTTCAATATCATTGAGGTGATGTAACACACCTTTTGCCAGAATCAGATCAAACCGGGAATTCTCGTCAAGAGCATTTTTGCTTACCGGTTTACATACAAATGTGCCCCGGTTTCCAAAATTTTTTCGCGCTGCATCGATGTATCCCGCGTCAATATCAAACCCACAAAATTTGACATCCGGAAGAAAATTAAGGATGTCGGCAGGGCCACAGCCGATATCCAATACATGATCACCGGATTTGGGTTGGACATAGGTTTCAACAAACATCCGGGTTATCTGGTCACTACCCAGTAATCTCATTGTTGCGCTGTATAAATGCGGATTTGATAGGATAGTCTTGATATTGAAAAAGTTCATTTGTTATTATTTGAGGAGTAAATGTTAAAAAATGTGGTTTAGATAAAAAAGCATCCTTTTGTGAATTGCGGGGTAAAATGAAAATACCCTCATAAAATATGCCGCACTCTCGCTACCAGCCCCCTCACTTATCGGAATAGTAACCAATGCATTCTATATCCTCTCTCTTGGGTGCCTTTTTCTCCAGGCAATTGTGTGGCAGCAGGCGCTGAGACATTTTCCCTTGTCTGTGGCGTATCCGTTTATGGGGCGGGTCAATTTTGTTGTTCTCTTATCTTCGGCGATACTGTTCCAAGAGGGAGTTACTCTGGCAAATATCATGGGTTTGGTTCTTATCTCTGTGGGGATTGCTGTGCTGTCACATGAAATAGGAGATGCTGCATGATCTTCTCGCTTGTTCTTGTTTTTATTGCGGTGATATTTACCGGGATCAGTCAGGTGCTGCTGAAGATTGGATCAGCTCCTCAAGGAAAACGAAGAGATTCAGTTCTCGATGCGTACCTGAATCTGCACACTCTTTTTACATATGGGCTGCTTCTTCTCGTTACGGTGATCTCTGTGATTGCATTAAAGGAAGTTCCATTGAAAGTGTTTTATGCAATTGCGTCGCTGGGTTTTGTGGTTGCAATAATCTTTTCCATTGTTTTTTTGAGAGGAGAAAGTGACTTTAATAAAAATTGGCACCACAGCGCTGATTATTGCAGGAGTAATCTTATTTAATATTTAATTTATATGGATATACTGATGTTGGGTATCAAACGCACTTTTATCGATTGGGTAAATTCATCTCCAGATAGGGTTTCAATTATTATTTTAATAATAACAAATTTCGTCTGCAATAATATATTTCTCTTTAATCTAAAATATAATAGCGACGATTGGGCATTGTTAGTCTATCCAGGACAATTACTCCCCATTTCTAAAGCCCTTTCACATTCCCAACGACCTATTTCCTATACGCTATTTGCATTTGGGCAACATATAGCTGATAATGTTCTTCTGTTTCATCTGTTGGCATTCATAACCACTACAATTGCACTTATTATCATATATTTTATCTTTAAAAGAATTTTCAGAGATTTTGGATTTGAAAATGAATTCTACCCGTTCATTGGAGCTATGGTTTTTTGTACCCTTTTCAATAAAGATGAAATTTATCCATGGGCAACCGTTTCTTTTGGATTTGCTTATATAGCCTATATTTTAACAATACACCTTTATCTGAACAAAGAAAAAAAATATTATCTAAATTTATCTCTTTTTGTCTATTTTCTAGCCTTACTCTCATATGAAGTGGGAATAGCTATCCCCGCCTTTCTTCTATTGTATGATTATTTGATTGGAAAAGACTGGAAAAAATCATTTTACTTTGTTGTACCATTAATCCTGTATTTGGTAATCAGATTCACAAAATGGTTCGGATTTGGCTGGACAGATATTGAACGAGGATTCGGTACGTATAGTCTGGGAATGATTATGGTTCCTCTCAAATCTCTGATAATTACAGGCTATGTTTTTGTGTATAATCTCATCAATTCAGCATATGGCTATGCACAAATGGGGATTGCGTTAATTGTTTTTCTGTGCATCATTAACATAGTTCTTCTGTCCATAATTTACAAGTATCTGAAAACTTTACTCGTCAGTAAAAAGGTTAATATAAAACTGATATATGTCGCAATTACATTAATTGTTGTTTTTTTCGTACCATATTTTTTAAGAGGAGGAGTTCTTGTAGAAACACGAGATTTTTATCTTATGGATATCGGTTTTGCTCTTTTATTAGTCTGTGTACTCATGCAAATCATGAGATTTACAAACATAAAGTCACTCGCGATACTTATTATTGTTCTGGGAATCTTCGTAAACCAAGGACTTTTCTATAATTGGGTGGTGTCCGGAAACGTCTTGGAACGAATTGATAATACAATGAAAGAACATATCGATACATTATCAAAATGCGATTATATCTATTTTAATACAAAATCATTCAAGGATAATCTACCTAATGAATATGAATTGGGGGCACTCCCATTTTATTCGACCTATCAAGGGGTAAGAAATAAGTTATTCGGACCCCCCTTTGACTATGGTTATACTCGTTATTATAACGCAGCAACGCTCGATACATCGGCACTCTCAGCAATGATAAATGCGCATAAAAAAACAAACTATACTCTGATTGGTCCCTACTATGGGATTGCCCCGATAGATGTGACTCAAGATACGATTACCTATAAAAATCCAAGTGATGAAACAATAGTTGTGGTGAGCCGGGATAAAGTATTTGAGATTAACTACTCCGTTATTTCTTTTGATAGATCATTTTCTGTTATGTAATCCTGAACTCGGGTTGTGACGTGCTTGAGCCGTGTGCGGTAAAAATCGCATGCACGGTTCTTATAAGGGGGGGACCGGGTAACCGGCTCTCCCTATTCAACTGAATGATCCATCAGAAGGAAAAGAAAAAAATTCACCGGTAATCTGGAAAATAGATTTTTTTACGGGTTATTATGCATCATGATGATGAGTCCGTTATCATAGTATGATGAATTTGATTTCTCATATATTAATTGTCCGGAATTGATTTTTGTAAAGGTATGCTGCCCGAATTTATTCCCGCTTTTAAGGATGCCGGTTTTAATGACTGTACGATCAAAAACCAGGTATGAATTGACCGGTACGAAGGTAGTCTGCCACTCCCCAAATGACACATCTTGGCTCGTTGTATACAATTTCTCATATGCGATTGTATCTCCCACAAAAGGACTTGTCTCAAACCCGTTGATGATACTGGCGAGAGAGAAAAAGGACATTGTCACGACAAGAATACAAATACATCCGATAATGAAGGTCTTTTTCCGGGAAGGATTCACATTATACAACCAGAGTATCCCTGCGGCTCCCAAAAATACCAGACAAAAAATCTGGAGAAGAGGGTATAAGCGATCCGGGAGTAAAAACACGTAGGAGAAGAGAATACCCAATCCCAATAAGACTGATAGGAGGATTCCATTGAGGATGGTAACATCCCCAAACCAGAATCGTTTTTTTATGTATGAACAGAAACCTAGTATAGATACCAGCACTAGCAGGGATGACCCCAGCGTATTTTCAAATAAAATGTTGAGGGATAGTTTATCGTATCCCGTTGGGGGGACATATGGGGGTGAGGTGATAGGGACGGGTGTAGACGGAATTGAAATTACCGGGACGGAAGAGGTGAAGAGCGTTTCTTTTAATAAATATATATCCTTGAAATAAGGGGAGATATAGAATGAAACCAACTGCACCGGTGTCTTATTCATGGCACTAGCCAAAAGTGATACTGCAATAAATAAGAATAATGCTAAAATGACAAGAATGTATTTACTTGGCAAAGAACGGTCTTTCTTTTGCAGCAAATGAACATGAACAATATCAAAAAATATCAATGAACACACTGTGACAAACACAATAGCAGCTGTGAAATAATGCGTGAAAACCAATGCAAAAGCACTTATTGTAAAAAGTATGTAAAAGGCAGGTTTCTGGAAACGATAGGTATATATGATTAACGTAAAACAAATGAGTGCAAATCCATAATTATATGCCTGGTGTTCGGGGTGCTCACCATACATCAGGTAATAATCAAGACACGTGAACAAGAGGGCGGCGACAAGACCAAACTGGAAATTCACAAACCGTTTTCCGATGAGAAAGACAAACAAAACTCCGATCGCGATTAAAAAACTGCCGAATAAGAGATAGATAGACAGGGGATTATACCCTGTAAATATCGCAATAGTTGATGCAAAAATATGGTGTATAGGAAAAAGACCATATAGCCCGAGTGGATAACTTGAGAGATGCCCCGTATTGAGAATTGACATAAAAAAAACATTGAAATGAAGACTGAAGTCCGGCAGTGATATACCTTGGATGAAAATCAGGTGATTGGCAAAAACAATATTTATGGATAACAATACCGCTTTTAGTAAAATCCAATATCCCTGAATTTGCGTGCGGTAACTTAAAATTTCAACTATTAAAATGCCGGCACAAAGAGAAATACACAGATAATACGCCACAGTTTTTGTATACTCTCCCTGAAACAGAGAGAGAAGACTCGCTGAATAAATTATTAAAAAAAGGATTGTGGATACTACCGGAATCATTCCACTGATTTGAATACTATTATCTCCCACTCCGTTGAGATGGTCCGTTTCACATTCAGTATTCGGTTTGTTTTTTCTCTTAAATATTAAAAATAGGACTATTCCAATGTTTGCAAAGATTATTGGAAACAAAATACTAAAATATTGCAATTTTATGGTTAAAACCAGAAGTAAAAGTAGCAATAGCCACATTAGATAGATGCGTATGTCAAGGTTCGCTAATTTTGTATAGATCTTTTCAAGAGTCATATTTTTCATATACCGATTTTACACATATCCCAAACTAAAAAAAATTCTGAACATCCTATTTTGGGAGAAGAACCTTTTTTTATACTAAAAATCCCGGTTCCGTTGTCCATTGGATACTCCGATCTCTTTTTTATAATTTTATTTAGTTATCGTTTTTATCATTTCCACAATAACTACCATTTTACATCAAATTTATTATCAGAATTTGCACCCCATCAAAATATTCTGTACCTGTTTATCCGTTTTTAAAATATAGAGATAATAAATCACAACGAATACGCTGGCGGTTAATACAGTGACATACGGATTTCTTATATACACTTGTAACATAATGAGCAACACCCCTGCGGGAAAGAACATAAGTAACACAGAAATTAGCTGCTGGACGATGTTTTTCCATCGTACCTTAGCGTATTTCATTAATTGTATCAAAACAAAAAGATATACGAAAATACCGGCTAATGCAAAGAGAATTAAGGCTATATAAACATTGAAAAAAAGTCCACCGATGAGGAGTACGGTAAGTCGGGTTAAAAAGTTGATAATATTGAAATACAATCCAAAAACCTGTTTCTCTAAGATTATATATATCAAAGTCATTGGATTTGTGACAAAATTGATCAGGAAAAAAATACACAGTATTTGTGCAAAAATTCCTGCTTCCACCCAACTATTCCCAAAGACTACCCCAAAAAAATCACCCCCGATTATCATGATAGTCAATAATGGAAATGCAATAACAATTAACAGGATTTTAAATAAATCCTCGACAATAATGAATAACTTTTCTTCTCGATGTGCATCAGTCCCATGAGGGAAAAATGCCTGGGATATTGCATTTCCAACCAGAAAGAATGGAACCTGAATTACCGCGATCGAAAGTGAGTAAAATCCGGCAATAACTGGTGAATAAAATACTGCCAGTAAAATTATTGGAAGTGACGTTGATGTTGTGTTCATCAAAGCTGATATTGAATCGACTAATGGGAATTGTTTATAGCGTTTTATTCCCTCTACCATTTTTTTAACATGAATGGCATCTCTAAATACCCGGAAATCATGCTTTAGAATCGAAATCCCCACATATAGTATTGAGATAAATTGCCCAAAAATTCCCGCGAGGATCAATATTCCCGCAGTTCCATAACCGACAATCCCAGACCCTAGTTGTGTACCTGTTGTTGATACAGAACCGACAATTTGTGCAACTGATGCACGCTTAAAATCTTTTATTCGGGCATTCCAATAGTAAACGGGTAAAGATACACCCCCAATAAATACGGAAAGAGGGAGAAACCAAAGGTGAGGGGCAAGTTGAGGCACATTTAATAAACTGGCAATTTCAGTTCCAAAAAAGAAAACGATTGGAATTGTGATAGCACTTACTATTAGCGTAAACATGATACACACTGCAAAGAGATTAGCTGCATCATCATCAGATTTTGGAAGAACAATTGATAGTTCATATCTCATACAGGTAATTACCACGATTATGCTGACAATTGATCCAAATATCGCCCATACACCAAAAGCTTCTGGCCCAAACAACCGTGTAATGAACGGCGCTGTAAGAATAGTCAAAATTTGGGCAAGAATTGTTCCACTCGCGAGAATTACGACATCAGAAGTAAATGAAATGAACCTATCTTCAGTTTTGATTTCGGATAGTGGTACTTCGGGAATAGATATCCGCTCAACTATTATGATATTATCGTATAATATATGATAATGATTGTGTAAAAACCCCTGTTAACTATAAGTTAGGGCGGATGACATTCTGTAAATCGTGACTATAAAAATGATAAATTTGGAGTTTATTTAGATGTGCGGTATAGTGGGCATAGTATCAAAAAACAAAATTAAGACTTCGATCATCAAATCGATGAACGACAGCATTATCCATCGCGGTCCGGATGATGAGGGATACCTCATCGGAGGATCACATGAGAACGATACCCCACTCCCAAAATGCGTTTTTACTGACAGTCCAAACAACATTGCGTTTGGTCACCGAAGGCTGTCAATCATTGACATAAGCCCGCATGGTCACCAGCCGATGAGTTATCTTGATCGCTACTGGATCACTTATAATGGCGAAGTGTATAATCACATCGAATTGCGTGAAGAATTGGAAAAACTCGGCTACAAGTTCCGCTCTCATTCAGATACCGAAGTGATTATGGCGAGTTATGATGCTTGGGGAACTGAGTGTCTGAACTGCTTTAATGGGATGTGGGCTTTCGTACTGTACGACAAAAAAGAAGAACAATTATTTATTTCACGCGATCGCTTTGGAATTAAGCCACTGTACTACTTCCAAGATCGTGAGAATTTTATTTTTGCTTCTGAGATTAAGGCTTTAATCAAACATCCTGCAGTAACAAGGGAGCCAAATATAGATTATTGTACGAGTTATATCAAAGAAGGATCCAAAGAGCACCTAAAAGAAACAGCATTCAAGGATATCTACCGGTTTGATAACGCCTGTTTTGTGCAATGTTGCATTGAAAAGATATTTCAACCCATTAGAGAGACCAAGTTCTGGAGTATCAAACCGAACCTCTCCAACGAACCCTATAATGAAGAAAAAGCCCAGGAATATACCAGACAATATTACGGCCTGCTTGACGATGCCGTCAGACTACGGCTGAGGGCCGATGTAAAAGTCGGTTCCGCGTTATCCGGGGGGTTGGATAGCTCTTCTGTGGTTTATCTCATTACTCAACAACTCAAAGCGCAGAGCAAAGAGGAAAAACAAGAAACATTTTCCAGCATCTACAAAACACGTGGCAGCGAGCATTGTGATGAGAGCGGTTTTATTGACGAAATTGCTGAAACTCTTGATGTAAAATCAAATCAGATCGAGCCACGGATAGAAGATGTTATCGAAGAACATCGAAAGTTTGTGTACTACCTTGATACTCCAGCAACAAATACCCTGATGTCCAGTTGGCATACTTATAAACTTACAAAAGCGTGTGGAGTTACTGTTACTCTGGATGGTCAAGGAGCGGATGAACAACTAGCGGGATATTTGGGTGACCTTGTGTATTATTTTGCCAATGTACCTTTTTCCACGTTAGTTCAGGAGATCCTCTTGTATCGGCACATCCCTGGGGCTTTACAATATTTAGTCATCGGTTCGCTTTTAAACATATCACGACATCTTATTGGAGAGAAAGCCACATTAACCTCTCTTGGTTTCATGGATATACAATTTAATTTTGTTCCTCTCAACCAGAAACTGTGCAATGATCTGGATCGGTCTTTGGAAACATTGTTTCATTGGGCGGATCGTGGATCGATGGCATTTTCCATAGAGACTCGCATGCCGTTCATGGATTACCGGCTCGTGGAATTTTTAGCAATGGTTCCTGCAACATATAAGATACATGGTGGATGGACAAAATTTATTGCAAGAAAGGCTTTTGACCCGCACCTGCCAGTTAGTGTTTGCTGGCGAAAAGATAAATTAGGTTGGCCGATTCCTGAAGAGTTCTGGTTTAAAGGCCGACTCAAAAAACATTTTATAGGGACTCTTAAAAAAGAGGCGTTTCTTTCACAATGCGGTGTTCATTTTTCAGCGATGGGTGAAAAAGATCTGTTCAAACGACACTCGTTTGCATTTTTGTTACGGTGTTATGTGCTAGAAACATGGTATTCGGTGTTTTGGGAAAATAAGGGATGTTGAAAATTTTTCTGCCATTAATAGTTCATTTTTTCGAATTGCCTGTAACCCCCTCTAGCACTTCCACCAACTTCCTCGCCATCTCCTTATGACTATACTTCATGACCTCAGCATCGATGCCCTGATATTGCACTAAACCAGTTTCTTTATATTCCCGGTATGCCTTCATTAAATACTTTTTTAGTTCTTCCTCATTTGATACATGCACGCCGGCTTGCGTCTGGTCAAGGAGCTCCTTCACGACACCCCCGTCGGTTAAGCCCATGGAGAGAATGGGGCGGCGGGCGGCAAGGTAGTCAAATAATTTTCCGGTGTATACTCCTTTCTCAGCAAGGTTGTTCCATGTAAGGTGGAGGAGGATCTGAGCCTTTCGTTGCTCATCGATTGCAATCTCCCGTGGGACGTGTCCATGGAAGGTGACGGTGTCCTGGAGGTGGTATCTTTCTACTTCTGTTTGGAGCCATTTTTCGCGGTGCCCATAAAAATCAATCTGGACATTCTGACGCTCAATCTTACATTCATGGCATAGTGAAGAAACTGCGAGAAATAATAATACAGGATCTCGTTTTCCATCATAAAGTTTTCCTGTATAAACTATTCGAAATTTAGGGTCAATGACAGTCCCTGGATTCATCATGTCCGGATCAAATCCATTTGGGATGGAATAAACAGGCTTGTTTTTATGTAATGTGGATAATTTGTCTGCCAATGGCTGCGAAACGGTTGTGATAACATCTGCTCCATTTAATGTTTTAATCTCTAATTTTCTTTCAAAAACTTTTCGAAACTGGGAGTAGGGGTAGTAATGATTCTGAGTCCAAAGATCACGAAAATCTACTATCCAAAACAGATTATGTTTTTTTACTAATCTATTTGCAACTAAGTGACACGTTTCAGGTGGTGAGGTACTCATTATAACATCAATTTTATACTTATTACAAATATTATCCCCCATCGCTGTTGCATTATTTAACCAATATTTTTGAGGATCTGGATAACATATTACACTTACAATTATTTTAAAAAAATTTATAATAACAAAATTTATATTCATTGATTTGTGGCGAGTTATGGAATTTTCGAAATTTACATAACTATTGAAACCGAGAAATTTTAAAAAAAAATTGACAATATCTGACTTTGGAGTGTAAAAAATTTGCAGATCACTATCCGATGGATTATTGTAGGAAGATGTTAGAATAATTGGATTCCATCCAAATAATGGAAGGTATTTGGTAAATCCATAAGGTCTAACCGCTCCAACCTCTACATCCGGGGGGAAAAAATATGTTATTATAAGGACATTTTTCATTAATATCAAATCCATATTTAATTAAAATCCCAAAGCGTATGATTCCAAAATAATTCTTATTAATCTTTGTTTAGTATTATTTGAAGGTTTCACCATCTCACTGTAGAGTGCCAGAGTTTCTGTCCTAATTTAGTGACAGTATTTATGTCGGCTTTCAAGAGCACCGGACGGGTGCTTGAGGGTGAAAGCGAAAATGGAGATTAGGATAAAAGCAATCGTATTCTATGAAGAAAGGATACGAAGTGCAAAGGAGATCGGAAAGACGGATAACATCTCCGAAAGGACCGTGAGACGATGGGCAAAGGCTCACAGTCATGACCAAGAGAATGGATTACGGCCAAAAAAGACCGGGCCGAAACGGTCTCCTCATGCAATATCCCTGTCGTTGGAACGCCGAATTATCCGACTCAAAGAGAAATATCCTGCATGGGGTGCCCGTCGTATTAAGCACCAGTTTAATCTCCCATGTTCCTAGCGAACCGTTCATCGAATCCTCAAACGACACGGGCTTCTCATTCGTGTTAAAGCTAAACCCCAACCCGCTGGGAAGCGATTCCAACGTCGACACGTTGACAGCATGTGGCAGGGTGATAATTTTCAGTTTCGTATCCGGGGAGTCGGCAAGGTCTATGTCACCGGTTTTACTGATGACGGCTCACGCTATCGGGTTAAGAGCAAGGTCTATCTTCACAAAGATGCAGCCTCATTGGTCAATGCTCTCCGCTGGGCTCTCCGCAACGGAAGAATCCCGCGTGAAATTTATCTAGATAATGGAAAACAGTTTGTCGCCAAAGTTTTCAAAGATGAAGCACAGAAACACGGAATCAAGTTGATCTTCGGCCGACCATACAACCTAAAAGGTCGCGGCAAAATTGAACGTTATCACAAGACTCTCTACCAAGAACTTATAGCTCTCAAAGAGTTTCGTTCGAACAGCCATTTCATGAGTGAACTCTGGAACTTCGACCATCAATACAATAATTGGCGCAAGCAGGAGATCCTAGGCTGGATGACTCCGGCTTCAGTCTATCACAACGAAATCAATTTCAACAAAGACCGTAAACTTATCCAAAGCGGACAAAAACTCTGTCAACAAAACGGACATTAATTGTGGCACTCTACACATAGTAAATACAGGACCTCCATGTTGATCTTCGCTCATATCTTTGCCGGTGCCGTGCTCGGATTAGTACTCGCACGGATCATTGGAGATTCCCGTTTCATCCCGGTCTGCATCGCTGGTGCGATCCTGCCAGACCTCATTGATAAGCCGCTGGGGTATATCCTTCTCCCTCATACACTGGACAGCGGCACAACTATCTTCCATTCCTTCATTATTGTCGTAATCGCGTTTATCATTGCACTTATCCTACTTCGTTTCTGGCACACGCTGCTTGGCATTGCGGTAGCGTGCATGCTCTTGCTTCATCAGATAATGGATGAGATGTGGCATGTGCCAGTGACATGGTCTTTCCCGTTGACGGGGCCATTCCAGCCAATCCATTACGCGAATTTTTTTGAAACATATTTCTGGCAGGAGATCACAACCCCGTATGAGTGGATCTTCCTTTTTTTAATTATCGTGCTGCTCTGCGAGTGGTACAGCGACAGCTACCCGGACTCGTTGACTTCATTTAATCGGAGATGGAGGGCGCCGTTATTATCTGTGGGGCTGTTGTTTCTCTGTATACTCGGTTTATACTCACTAGTCTGTGCTGGCACGGGTATGGGAAATATCATGGCGCCCTACAATGGTCCAGAAAGCAACCTGCTTCTCGGATTGGTGGCGCTGGCAGGGTTCGGCATCATTATCAAAATTCCCGGAATGCAATCCCTTCAGTATAAGGGTAGTAAGTAACGGTGAAAATTCAATTAATGCGTTGGAATAATTCACCATAAAATTCTGTCAGTATCACAATTGGATAATGTGCTCACATCGGTATTTAGATTTGATGGCGAACGATTTCGAGACGTAACAGTGATTAATCAGAATGATAAAGATATTAATAAAGTTGTATGGCCATGAAAATATTTTAGTTTGGGATATGTGTGAAATCTGTATATGAAAAATATGACTCTTGAAATGATCTATACAAAAATAGCGAACTCTGACATACTCATCTATCTGGTATGGCTATTGCTCCTTTTACTTCTGGTTTTCACCATAAAATTGCAGTATTTTAGCATTTTGTTTTCAGTAATTTTTGCGAACATTGGACTAGTCCTGTTTTTAATTTTCAAGAACAAAAACCGACTGACACCAGATAAATGTGAAACAGGCCCTCTCAAAAAGGAAGAAAACAATAGTATTCAAATCAATGGAAGGATATCCTCAATTCTTTTTTTAATATTTTATTCAGCGAGTCTTCTCTCGCTTTTTTTTGGAGAATATACAAAAACGGTGGCATATTATCTGTGTATTTCAGTCTGTGCAGGTATTTTGATAGTTGAAATTTTAAGTTACCGCACGCAAATTCAAGGTTATTGGATTTTACTAAAAGCAGTATTGTTATCAATAAATGTTGTTTTTGCCAATCACCTGATTTTCATCCACGGGATCTCACTGCCGGACTTCAGTGTTCATTTCAATGCTTTTGTCATGTCAATTCTCGATACTGGGTATCTTGCAGACAATTCGAGCTCGATGTATAACATTTTTTCCATCCATCATATTTTTGCATCATCAATTGCGATAATAACCGGGTATAATCCCCTGTCTGTCTATCTCTTGGTCGGCAGTTTTATAATCGCAGTTGGTATTTTGTTTGTCTTTCTCATCGGAAAACGGTTTGTGAATTTTCAGTTTGGGCTCGTTGCCGCCCTCTTGTTCACGTGTCTTGATTATTACCTGATGTATGGTGAGCACCCCGAACATCAGGCATATAATTTTGGATTTGCACTTATTTGCTTCACTCTATTGCTCTTTACCTATCGATCTCAGAAACCTGCATTTTACGTACTCTTTGCAATCAGTGCTGTGGCATTGGTCTTCTCGCATCACCTCACGGCACTTATTGTGTTTGTCACAGCGGGTTCATTGTTAATTTTTGATATTGTGCAACTGCTGCAAAAAAAAGACAGTTCTTTGCCAAGTAAATACTTTTTTGTGAGTTTTGTAATATTATTGTTAATTGCTGCATCACTTATGGCTAGTGCCGGAAATCAGACTCCGGTGCAGATGGTGTCATCCTATTTTCCCCCTTATTTTAGTGAGTTATTCACCTCACCTACACCGGCAATTTCTATTCCAGCTACACCAGTTCCGGCAATTTCTATTCCAGCTACACCAGTTCCGGCAATTTCTATTCCAGCTACACCTGCCCCCATCACTCCCCTACCCATGAATACCCCAACAGGATACGACAAACTTTCACTCATCACAATATTTACAAATACACTAGGCGCATCCCTGCTAATCCTGATATCGACAATGGGTTTTTGTTCATGCATTAAAAAACAGACATGGCTGGGGAGCATTGCCATTATAAACGGGATTCTCGTATCGGTCTTACTGGGAATAGGTTTACTCTTCACTATCATGTTCTTGCTTCCGGATCGATTATACCCCTTCCTCCAGATTTCTAGCCTGGTTTTTTTGGGAGCGTTTGGTATACTCTGGCTATATAATTCCGATCCTACAGGAAACCGTGCAATAAAGATTTGTTGTATCTTCATACTTGTTACTATCATGTCCTTTTTCTCTTTGGCAAGTACCATCAACGGTTTCGAAACCAGTCCGTTTGCGGAAAATTCCGTTACCTATCATAAATTATATAAGACAAGCCAGGATGTAGCATTTGCAGATTGGCGGATTTCTTTTTTTCAAAATAAAAAACAGAGTATTTTACCGGTACCGATCGATGACAACGGAGAAATGGGCATTAACACGATGCCAGACAATTCGTACCTGTTTTTCGATCGCACATTGATAAAAACAGGTATGATTAAAAGAACAGGACAGACATTCGGGCAGCATTCCTTTGTAAGTATCGACTTCAAAAAATACCAGACACTGGCTTCAGGCAATTCCTATTATGATAACGGACTTATAATTGTGATGGCAAAAAACAGCCCGGCATAATCACTACCTATATTTCCCTGTTATTGCAGAATATTTTTCACCGCATACCGTCCCCCTACTGCAAAGTGAAAGAGCATGGTAAGACCCCGGTCTATTATAGCAATTGATAGAGCGGCGGACAAGGGAACTCCATACCCGGCAATAACCGCCATCAATCCCCCCTCCACCAGCCCAAGACCGGCGATTGTTACCGGGATGAGCGAAAGCGCGCTTATCAGGGGAAGTATAAGGAATAAATCTGGCAGGGGGAGTATGTACCCAAGACCCATCGATATCAGTATAATGCGAATGGCATGGGTAACCCAAACAAATACGGTGAGGGCAATCCCCTCAGCAATCACTTTTTTCCCGTCCCGTAATTCCAGAAGGGCATCCTGGAGATGTGATGTGAATTCCGGAATATTAAAATACGGAATTTTTTTCATTAAGGAAAATATCCAGGAATTCTGGAGGAACACTGCTGTGACACCAACGAAAACGATCAGGAGAATCATTAAGGCAAACAGAGGCAGAATGGATGCAAACCGCGAAGAATAGACGACCAGAGCAGCGATTCCCAGACATGTCAGGACAATAATGTCAATGTAACGGTCAATAAAAACCGAGATAGTTCCCTTGTGGATGCCAATCCTCTCTTTTACAAGAATTGCCCGGGTAAAATCTCCTATCCGCCCGGGTGTGAAGTCAGAGTACATCACACCTCCGGCGAATGCCTGGTATGCCTCACCAAACGGAATATTTTCGCCCATATGTGCAACAATCAGTCGCCAGCGGAGGGTAAGGAGAAAGAATGCAAACGCATAGACAATGACTGCGCATATCAAAAAATAGGGATTCGCAGATCGCAGTGACTGGATTACAGCAGACGGAGATACAAAAAATAACAATAAAATTACCAGGATTATTCCGATTGCAAGACGAACAATATTTTTTATTGAAGGACGAAACATTACAGTAGCTGACTAAGGATTGATTACTCTTAATACCACCGAAAAAACGAGATAACGATATAATTTATTCAGTTAAGGGACGATATTACCCTTGACTTTTACAAAGTAGTCTTGACTAGTTAAGTTGCTGAAATATGAATACACTTTAGCATTACCATTGGTATACAGGATATTGCATTCCTTGTTTATCATCGAAAGATCCGCATCATTCAACGGCTCCTTTTTCTGCTGCCATTGACTTCCAAATTCTGAATATTCCATCATTCTTGAGAGAATAAGCAGATAGTGCTGTTGCGTATTGGGATCTGTACTTTGCAGATACCCATTGTCCCTCATGAAAGGGAATGTGCTCTGAATTGTTGGGGAACCTGTAAAGATAAGCCCCCGTGCGGCATACCCCACATAGGCATCGGTCTCAACGACCCCGTTCGCACGGGAATCATTCAGCCAGTTGATTGCGGAGATTTCTGAAGGCTGGTGCTGAATCACCCAGCTCCGTGTATCAGATAGCGGGTTTCCCGGTTCAAAGGATTTTCCCAAGAAAACAATTGAGGGAAATGACGTTACAATACTTATGACAACAAATACAGCAAGACCAAGCGGTAACAGTTTTGAGATCCAAGGCACTTTCGCTATCCGTGTTATCCCAAACGCAGCAATGATGGCAAGAGGGATATAGATAAATTCCATGAATCGGAGTGGATCAAAAAATGGCACGATATGGCTCATCGATACAACGAGGATCAGTGCGAGTAAAGCAATCCATGCAAGAATATGAATACGGTCAATCTCAAGAAAATAATACAGTCCGATAAGCGAAAGAAGAATCATACAGCCACCATTGAACATCATTGGCAGTGGATAACTGAGAACAAAGGTGGATTTGCCCAATATGAACCAGAGCACAACAATACTGCTCACTATCGTCCCAGATATAAAAACGGCATAAAGTAAATTTTTCCGGAGAAGAATTTTTTGAACGGTTGTACGTAACAACAGGATTTTATCTGCAAATTTCAATGGTATCAGGTAAATAATGAGAAGACTCACAAGAAAGAGGGGGATACCGTAATCTGAATGAAAACTGGTGTTCATCAAACTGCTGAATTGAGAATACCCATAGACCGATCTCATACTCCCCCACACAGCCATAAATATGACCGCGGTCGATGCGATAAGAAGTGAGAACTGGCTGGTCGTACGCAGCCGGTCCATATCGCACATCAGGTAGAGGAATGTCAGGGACATTGCGATCCAAACGATGAGAAAAATCACTGAGGATAAATCATGGGCAAGAACCAGCCCGCCAACCATTAGTAGAGAGACGAGGAGGTAACCCGTTTTATGAGACTTTATTGCAATAAAGGATACGTAGAGAGCCAGAACGAACAATGCTATTCCAATTGTCTCGCGCACCCCCTGCGTAGTCCAGTGAAGATACGGTGTGCCGCAGAGCAGGAGGAGCCCGGCAAAAAAGGCAGTCTCTGCAGATGAGATATCTTTTGTAAACCGGTAGACCGCATATAATCCTATAACTGAAAGCGGGGGGATGGAATATTTCAGCAAATCCAGGGGATGCATTCCGGAAAAAAGGGATATTGTTGTTATGATGACGTGGATTACCGGAAGTTGTGACTGATAGCTACCATATGTTACTGATGGAGTAATGGACTGATAGGTAAGGATCCGTTGAATCATTTCATATTCAAACCATGGATCTCCCCAAGTGAGAAAGTCAAACCGCAATGAAAGGATGAGGGCGGTAAATATCCCGATAAGGAGGATACTGAAGAGTCTGTAGCGGGAATATCCTGCGAGGAATACCGCCATACCTAGGAGTAGTATAGCAGGTACTAAGGCAATCGGATAGGATCGTGAGGTAAAGAGCAATACCCCTGCACAAAGCACAGATACCAGCTGAAGTGCGATTAGCGTGAGGGAAGAGTTCTTCATTTCTGGATTGATCGTGCAGGTATTCATGGGGATACACAATGATAGGGGCAGATCGTTCTGATAATTTTCTTACTTGTCAGTACGGGTAATCCCCAGAATGATTGTAAAAAGATGTGCATCACGAAACACGATTCTTCATAAGATGCAATCGTGGAGAGAAATAAATCAAGGGATCTCATCTTTTTTTGGCTTGTATTGTATACGGCGTCTTGGAGGGTCTTTGTATCCGGAAATTGATCAGAATTGTAAGTACTCATCAATAAACCACACAAGATCATTTTGGGGACTGACATGGCATGCAAAATTAATATTTAGTTTGGTCATCGGAATTACCAGATCGCTGTGGTATTTTTCAAGGCTAACTGAGAAGTCACGTTAAAATCCAGGTGAAGGTTGCGATAGCTTGCATTAACCCGGTTGGATCCGGTAATATCCTGCCCGACCTTTGTTTCTTTGAAAAGCAGGAAATCCATCCGGTAATTCCCATCATTCAAAACAGAAAAATCCACAGGGATAATCGAGGTTTCGTTATTATTAAGAATGATCGTGTAAGTCTTCAGAGGCAGAATTCCTGATTGGGAGGGTGATACATGCCACGCATTCACCAGTTTTGGTACAAGATATGTCTCAACGGTATAATTTACGGTCCGTAATTCATGATTTCTGACACTGATATTGACCGAATGCGGGATTTTGGTGTTTATTGCTCTAGGATATGCATTTGCGGTCTGATTTTCTCCCAGAATAAAAAATTCTGTGAACGGGGAAGGGATATTAAACCCGAGGTGAAGGTTGCGATAGCTCGCGTTGACCCGGTTGGATCCTTTAATATTCTGACTTGGGGCTGTCTCATCGAAGAGCAGAAAATCCACACGGTTATAATTATTGTCCGGGGCGATAAGATCAAAAGGAATAACCGAGGTCTCATTATGACTGAGCGTAACGGAATACGTCTTTACAAGGAGCGTTGCGGGCTGCAATGGTGCAATCGTCGTTTCATTTACCTGTTTGGGAACGAGATATATTTCTACCGAGTAGTTTACTGTCCGGAACTCGTGGTTACCGATGCCGACATACATCGGATACGAAATATCCGGAATGATGACGCGTGGGTAAGAATCAGCAGTCCGGTTTTCTCCTAAAATGAAAAACTCTGTGAATTTTTCACCGGGTTTTGGAAGGGTAATAACAAGAGCTGCTGAAAGAACTACCAGTCCGATTGCAAAAATACTTGCATAAAACAGGATTCGCTCTCTCTTGGATCCATTCCGTAAGGCCCATTCATTCTGCACGGTCTGCCGGATTTCCGGTAGGGGAATTGTATACCGCGATTCTGGAGATGTTCGGGTGCGACGGATTTCTGCGATGACAACAAGTACTACGATTACCGCAGTGAGGGAAATGATGAGGGGATCCAATCGTATTCCCCACGAAGTAAAATTCAGGCAAAGACCAATTAACGGAGTAAGAACGATACTGGTACCAATGGAAAATACAATCCGCTCAATTGTATCAATATCCGCAGAATCCGGAAATAATGCTGCCATCAGCACATATCCTGGAATGAACAGGATGAACGGAATTGCAAGAATTAACCGGAGAAATGACTGGTTAATCACAGGCGTATAGATACTTACGATACAAAGGGCAGTCCAGAGCAGAACAATTTTCATATCCCATGGCAATTCGTATTTGCCGTGACGGGCATCTTTTTCCAGCTCCGTTTTTAGGGGATTCATTGTATTAGAGTATAAGAATAGGATATTTTATAGATGTTAGTATCCGGTGAATCTGGATAAGAAGGTAATTCTCTTTTCTGTTTAAAATATCGAAATAAGGAATTTAAATAATAGCAAAAGGGTACAACAAATTTTTTTGTTCAATCCCGGTTGGTTCACCAGAGAATCCAATGGGGGGATATTGACACCTCATGACGAGAAGTACTCTTTTTGCACATAACCAGCATTCCATACCGAAAAAAAGAGAGGCCGCAAAAAGAATCTCACTTAGTTTATTCGCCAACAAATGATACTATTAATTCATACAATGGTAAAAATATGTAATAGTATTCCTGCCGCTCAATATGTCCCGATCTGTGATTTGCTATGAAGATCCTTCGCGTTGTCAGTGATTTGTATCCCGCTGTTGTGGGGGGAATCGGAATCCATGCGCATCAGATGTCGGTTGGACAAGCGAAGATGGGGCAGGATGTCACTGTTTTTACCCTAAATCAAAATAAATCTCCAAAAACTGAATTTGTTGATGGGTATAAGATAGTCAGATTTCCCTCATATTTTTCAATTTGCGGGAATTATTTTGCACCGGAATTAATTGTGGAAATACTTAAAAGAAAAAAAACCTTTGACATCATCCACGCTCATTCGCACTTGTTCTTTTCTACGAATGTCTGTGTATTCGCACGATTGTTACACTCCGCTCCCCTAATCATCACCAACCACGGACTTATCTCTGCAAGTACACCGGCATGGCTGAATACCCTTTATAAAAACACATTTTCCATAGCGACCTTCAAAATTGCAGATCACATTATCTGTTATACAGGAATTGAGAAAGAAAATCTGGAAAAACTCGGCATAGATCCAAAAAAAATATCGGTTATTCATAACGGTGTGGATACAACTCTTTTTGCACCAATCACTTCCAGAAAAATAAGCGATCGAAAACAGATCGTTTGGGTGGGGCGATATGTCCCGGGAAAAGGAGTGGAATATCTTATCGAAGCATTTTCCCGTGTGAAGGAAAAGATACCTCAGGCACACCTGGTTCTTGTAGGAGATGGCCCGGAAAAGGCAGTTGTTGAAGCAAAGATCAACAATCTTCGACTCCAGGCATCTGTCACGCTAATTTCTTATCTTAAAAATACAGAACTTCCCCAGATTTACAACCAGTCTGATGTGTTTGTATTGCCAAGCCTCATGGAGGGAGTACCAAGGACGTTGCTCGAGGCCATGGCATGCAAAATCCCAGTCATAACAACCGATCTCCCCCATCTCCTGGATATTGTGGAGGGTGCCGGGTTAGTGGTTCCCTCAAAAAATGCATCATTGCTTGCCAATGCCATGATTACGATTCTTGAAGGCCCTCTGAATGCAGAAGCCATGGGGCAATGTGGGCGGGAAAAAATAGTGAAGGGGTACTCCTGGGAAGATACCGTGAAAAAAACACTCACGTTGTATCAAACGATTATTGAGTGCCCCAGATAACAATATCCATCATCAATTGAGTACTTCTCACCGGGTTCAATTGTCTGATTTTCTCTCCATTCACAATACTTATATCGCAAATAACGTAGAGAGATTACTGGGCAAATCAATAGAGATAACAGAATATTTTATAAGAATCGGTAAGATCCAACCAGTATCGTGTTGAATTCACTATGTGCGGGATTGTCGGATTTAACTGGAGTGATCGTCATCTGCTACAAAAGATGATGGGCACTATTCAACATCGAGGTCCGGATGAATCAGGGCAATTCATTGATAATTTTGTTTCACTGGGGCATCAGCGTCTCAAAATAATTGATCTTGAATCCGGCAGGCAACCGATCCATAATGAAGATGAATCTATTCATGTTGTTTTTAATGGCGAAATTTATAATTTTCAACAACTCAGGGAAATCCTCGAAAGAAAAGGTCACGTATTTTCTACCCATTCGGATACGGAAGTAATTGTCCATGCCTACGAGGAGTATGGAGTTGAATGTGTTCAACAGTTTAATGGCATGTTTGCATTTGCCCTTTATGATAGCATAAAAAAGGTCCTGTTTTTAGCACGCGACCGTATTGGCATTAAACCCCTCTATTATTTTTTCGATGGCACGAAATTTGTTTTTGCATCTGAGATCAAGGCAATCCTGGCAGATCGTACGATATCCCGAGAGGTTGATCGTTTAGCATTTCATGAATATTTTTCATTTCGCTACAATCCGGGTGATCATACCCTTTTTAGGGGAATAAAAAAATTACTCCCGGGTCACATTCTCCTCTTGAGAGATGGATCTGTCGAGACCAGACAATACTGGGAAATTTCTGAAAGAAAAACGGATAAATCAGAGGATTTTTTAATTCACGAGCTCCGGGAATTGTTATCAGATTCCGTCCAATCACGACTGATAAGTGATGTCCCGCTCGGAGTATTCCTAAGCGGGGGTCTTGATTCTGCAAGTATTGTCGCCTTGATGAGTGAAAAATCCGATGATATCAAAACATTCTCCGTCGGATTTGAATCTGCTGATGATTCTGAATTACCCTATGCTAAGATGATCTCCGAACAATTTGGAACGGATCATCACGAATTCATGGTGGAAGACCATCATCTGTCACTGCTGCCAAAAATGGTATGGCATCTTGACGAACCGATTGGCGATGCTGCAACATTGCCAACGCTTGTGATTTCAGAAGAGGCAAAAAGATACGTAACAGTCATTTTAGCAGGTGAAGGCGGAGATGAGGTATTTGCAGGTTATGACAATCAACGGATCATGATGCAGGTAGCTCGTTTCGATCCCCAGATTAAATTCCTCAAACAAACCATTAGCCACGTCAAAAAAATCATCCCCATTGAGAGTAACTGGTATCGCATACTCAATGTTCTCTCAACATACCAGATTGAACAACAATATTTTATCTTAAACTCTCTTTTTAACAGCCAGGAATTTAAAAAATTACAGATGGACACGGGTGAAATAAACGCTTCTGCATTTTTCCCACCCCGGAAAATGGGACGCTTAAATACCCTCCAGTATTATGGTTTCAAAACATGGCTGCCTCATGATTTCTGTATGAAAGCGGATAAAATGACGATGGCCCATGGTTTAGAGGAAAGAGCCCCTTTTTTGGATTATCGCATTGTTAACTTTGGTTTTTCATTACCAGATCAGTATAAAATTAACCATGGTACCGGTAAGTACCTGTTGAAAAAAGCCATGGAACCTTACTTGCCAAAAAAAATCATCTACCGAAAGAAGCATGGGTACAATGCTCCGATGGACGGATGGTTTAAAGGGAGACTGAAAGGAACTTTAGAATCTCTCCTCGATGAGAGGGCTCATAGCCTATATGATACCAATTATATCACGGATTTACTGGGCAAGTTTCAGCACTCAGGGGAAAATTATTCAATGAATTTCTTTAATGCCCAAAAACTGTGGAGTGTTCTGATGTTTGAAATGTGGTACAAGATTTTCATTGAAAATGTCGAGTATCAATCCTTAACAAATTTTTAGCGTCCCAAAAACAGGGGTGTAAGATCCACATTGGCAGAATGTGCCGCATATGGTCAAATAACGGCACGTTTGCCGATAAATCAAAAAGATTAATGATTGGAAGTACCATTGATTTCACTAACGATCCCGATTACGGAGAATTTGTCGGGACTGATGGTGTATTCTTGCCACCTCCAAAATTTTTGGGCTCTCCGACATTTCGTGTGGGTAAGATACGGTACCAAAAATAAATGTGAGGGGTCCCCGCCTCAGGGCCTCTCTTTAGGCACGGCGGGGCAAGGAGGTTTAACATTTACTCATTAAAACCGCCGCGGGGGCGCCCCGTCGGGGGCGGCGGTGTTCATCGTTTTCGGGGGTATGGGGGCATCAGCCCCCATCTTAATAATCTGCCCAATACATGCGTTACCCATTCAAAATAGCAATGAGCCTTCTTTTTCAACCATAGTAAATGACGAAGAGCCAATTTTTGTATACCAAGACCACTTCCTAAAACATTTTCATCCTTTTTCTTCTGATTAAAGAGCCCTTTTCGTTAGAAACTGTTAATATTATCTGAAAGAGGAGTTTTACTGTATCTGGCAGAGATTGGATTCGATTATTGAGGATTTGAATGCGTTTTTTTCGATAAAATATTAAAAAAGGACGCTAAATATCTCAAGGGATAACTTTGAAAATTGTATATTTCCAGATTATATTTAAGGAAACCAGTGGGATCTATAAAAAAATATTTTTCCAGATTTCCGCATTGTTGAAATTACATATTAATGTTAAACTAGTATTGTCCGGTAATTCATTAATTGATAAGATCAGAACACAGGATATTTCGATAACTTATAACAAAATCAATTTGCAATCTGAATGGAATCTATTGAGAAAAATACTCTATTGCCGAAAATTTGCGCATTTTATAGATCAGGAGATTAGTGATTTAAATGAAGACGATATTCTTTATTTGAGGTATCCCTATCCCATTTTTTATTATCCAATAACAATTCTTAAAAGATTTAGACGATGTAAAATCGTATTTGAACATAATACCATAGAATATAAAGAATTCTTATTAGAACACCAATATGGATTTTTGCTATCAGAATTGTTGTTTGGAAAAATATTACTTAAACAATCTGATGCAATTGTCGGGGTCACGAGTGAGATTACGTCATATGAATTGAGCAGAACGGGGAATTTGAAAAAACCGCATATCACCATCGGCAATGGTTTTGATGTTGAATCCGTACCGGTTAAAAAATTCAAAGCACTCGATGATACTGAATTGCATCTTCTCTGCGTTGCAAATGTTAGCAAATGGCACGGGCTTGACAGATTGTTGAAAGGTATGGCAGCGTATAAGGGAAATTCCCGCATCGTTTTTCATATTGCCGGCGAAGGTTCTGATATACTGAATTTGCAAAAGATGGTAGATCATCTCAATCTCCAGCGCAGCGTGGTTTTTCACGGATTCCTTACCGGGAAAAAACTGGATGATCTTTTTGATTCCTGCCATTTTGCTGTGGGGAGTCTCGGCATCCACAGGATCGGTTTAAAGGAGGCTTCGATATTAAAAGCACGTGAATATTGTTCAAGGGGGATCCCGTTTGTCAGTGGCTACATGGACCCTGATTTTCCAGACGATTTTGAATTTATATACAGAGTCCCTTCAGATGAAAGTGACATTAACATTCAGGATATGATAGATTTTATTGCAAAAATCCACCAAAAATCCGATTATTCTCAAAAAATGAGGCTGTATGCAACGGATAACCTAGACTGGTCTATTAAAATGAAACAATTGAGTGTCTTTTTTAAATCAATAGTAAAAAATACTTGATTATTTGTCATGTGTAGCGTGCCAGTATTTCTGTCCTAAAATAGTGACATAATTTATGGCCGCTTTCAAGAGCACCAATCAGGTGCTTGAGGTATTTTATCGCTGATGGAGGATAGGTGCTTTGGAGAGTTTTAGAATTGCAAAAACCATTTCATCCATCCATATATTCCCGGGATTTCAGTAAGGATTAACGAACTCAAATTGTGCATTTGTTCCGGGGCTTAGCCCACGCGGCAAGGGACGGAGCCCCTTTTGAGCGTCAAACTCCTAGAAAGGATTTACTCTCCCTTCCCCTCAATAATTGCAACTACCTTCTTCCCGAGATCTGTCGTCCTGTAATACCGGCCCATACGCTCATCCGGCGTCAGGCACTCAACAAGTCCTTTTTCAGTAAATTCAAGAATTACCCGGCTGATCGTTGAACGATCGATATCCAGTTGTTTGGCAAGTTCTGTCGGAGAATTGGGCTTTATAAGAGCCTTGAGTATTTGTTTCCTGACTTTCCCCCGGCCAACAAAACTTACCAGGTCAAACATCTAGTGACAATGGGGAAAAATACGTGATGAATTTACGTAATAAATACATATTAAATACGTAGTAAATTTAATCCGCTTTCCCGACCAACACTTACTCCGGTGCCTGGTGAACCCAATTCGTCAAACCCCGGACCCCAAAAATAATACCGAGTGCCCGCACCCCGGCTGTAGAACCTCGTTCTTACGTGGTACTCATTCCTTCCGGGGAAATGCTCACCAGTCACCGAAATATTTGATAAAAAATGATGCAATTTTCTTTTGATTCCCAACGCCAGGAAAAAAGTGCTATTGTATCCACTCGCTTCGGGAGTACCCCGGCTGATAAAAATTCTTCCCAATAATTTCCCTGCATGAAATAACGTAGTGATTTTTTAAGACCGGGTCATACAGTTTGCGTGGACCGTGCCCTCTCCCCCAACAGCCGGTACACCTTCCACGCCGAAAACACCCCGATTACAAAAATCCCCGCCGCAAGACCGATCCAGCCATACCCGACCCCGCAGTCACCCCCCTTCAGGAAGATCGCTTCGCAACTGCGGTTAACGAATACATAAATTAGGACAAGGCATGCGATGCACTGGCTAAAGGTGGCGGCATACGCGAAGATCTCGACGTCCTGCCACGAGGGTTCGTACATAGTATCTAATCCTCACCGGTTATTTTCACAAGCGGGCTTATCATCGATTTGAGACCGCACTTCAGATTACCCAGACACTGTCTGGGCAATCTGTAACTCCCATGCCAGAAAGAACACACATTCAGCAGACAATGTCTGCCCAATCTCACTTCCCCGGTTCCTCTCCACTCACCGTACTGCCGGTCGCCACCGCGCCATCCTGCCCGAAATACCGTTTGAAAATATTCGCCCCGGCAGGGCAGAGCGTATACCGGACCGCTCTCCCATTCCTCCGTGTGGTGATAATTCCATCACCGGACAACCGCTTCGTATGCCAGGAGATCGACGGACCCGCAATGCCCACAGTCTCTGCGATCTCCTTCCTTGAGACTTCCGGGGAAGAGGCAAGAATTTCGAGGATCCTCCGGGTTGTCGGGTTCTGCAGGTGCAGAAACACCTTCTTTTCTAGCTCGTTGTACCGGCCATTATTCTCAAAGTACCGCATGGACCCGCCACTGCCAAACGTGACGATCCTTCTCTTCATGCTGAGGATCAGGAGGTGGTATTTCAGGGTCCCTTCTTTTATCCCGGTCAGCCGCTCCAGGGCATTGAACTTCAGGCCCGGATTTTCCGTTATGGTCTGGTAGATCTTCTGCCGGTTCTGGTTATACAGGACCGCATTTTTTTCTGCTCTCCGGTACCCGAAGAACGAGAGCAGCTTGAGGAAGAAGAAGATCTCTACCGGGAACACGAGCACCGGACAGAAAGACAGGGCTACGGCGATGAGTATCTCCCGAACCGTGAGATCCCAGAATGATACCGGAACGGGATCATGAGACAACCCGGTTACTGCCTCAGGAGAGATTGGCGCAACGCTATAACTGCCCATCCCTGCAGCAGCGATCGGGGTCATCGCCAGAAAAATGGAAATGAAGAGGGCGCCTGCCCTCACCATAGAAATTCCCATTGATAAATAATTCTCCTGACAGGATATCAGATTTATGATTTTGTTTTAATACGTAACAAAATTATAACTCTGTGTTCCCAGCACTTTGTCCCCATAGACTCTGAATACCCAGGTCCCCGGGGTAATACCTCCGTTTTGTGACACCATCAGCGTGATCCTCCCGTTCAAAGTCCCATCCGAAATATCATAGTAAGGGCCAAGGGTAGCATCGGGTGCGATGATAGTGAGGGTAAGTGAATCCGGTACATATCCCCAGTTCAGATCCGTGGTCAGGGATACCGTTCCCGAAGACACCACGGTTGAGTACCAGTCCGTTTCTCCCTGGATTATCGTACCGGAGGTCATGGGTGACATAGCCGCTGGCATGTGCAGGTTCCCGCCCGGGGTCACGGAATAACCGGCACTGTTGTCAACATTCTCTGCAGAAACTCCCGATATGAGCACAAGGGCACAGACCAGGATTGCCATACTGGTTCCGGTAACTTTCATAGTTTACCGGTGAGCAATTTTGATATCCGGCTCTTAACGGTTCTAACGCGTACGTCTACCGATCAGGAATCCGGTAGATGGCAGCGTTAGAACCGTTATATCTCCCCTTTTGAAACGCCAGACCGTGGACAGCCGGGGGTTGTCCCAAAAAAATGAAAGAACGGGTTCACTCTTGAGACGAACCTGAGTGAACCCGATCCCGCCCGCAGGCATGAGATAAGTATCACACAATCTTATGGAGATTTTCTCGTACTGTCGAGCGGAGCGTATCGAAAAATGGAGGAAAAAACATGAAACACATAAAATCCGGTATCATCCTGCTGGCTCTGTTGCTGGCAGCGATAATGATTGTACCGGTTGCAAGCGCAGCCGGGTCATGCGAAAATGCAAAAGACTCAGGAATTGCATCTCCGTATGCATATTTCCTGAATGCGGAGTTCTGTTCCACATCTCCGGGGGCCTACACGGTGCAGTTCTGGGATTATTCCAGCGGGATTCCTCCTGTAACGAGTTATTCCTGGAACTTTGGAGACGGTGGAACCTCGACACAGGCAAACCCGTCCCATGTCTATTCGCCGGGGACCTATACGGTAAGCCTGACCGTATGGAACTGGTTTGAAACAGACACGACTACCAAAACAAATTACGTGACTGTGGACTCAAACGGGACGGTACATATTCCTGTCTGCCTTTAACCCTCTCTCTTTTTTTTTAAATACTATCGGGACTTTTTTTCCATCACCATAATGCCTTCTTTACCTCATCCCGGTACAGACAGTAAAGGTCATCTGCAAAAATTCCCAGTTTCGGGATGATAGAAAAGAGGCCGTACGCAATTACCACGAGGCACGCCAGCGCCAGGAGTTCTGCAATAACATTATGGGCCCAGAAAAAGCTCTCGTATCCCGGTGACCCGTTACCCGCAATATCCGCCCCGAAGGGGAACCACTGGTCCGTATAGGCAATAATCACGAAAACATTCCTGAGAAGATTAAGGAAGTATATCGTAGGCGCGATTATCAGAAATGCACTTACTTTCTGCCAAAGGCTGGTGGGAACCGCAGCAGCAACCCCCAGCATGATTGCGATGCTCTGGATTCCGGTACATCCAAGAATGATTTCAACACTGTAACCATTGCGGGTAAAGACATTTTCCAACAGGTTTTCACAGGTTCCCGAGGTTACGAGTTGTGCAGAAACCGGATCTATGCACGTTAGTCCTGCGGTAAAATGAAGAATCTCTAGTATCCAGAGAAGATGACTGACAACAAGCGAGATTAACCAGTTCCCTATCCCTGCAAAGAGAGGAATCTGGTTAAAACCGAACGGAGCGTAAACCAGGAACGCCACGGCCGCTGCCCGTGAAAGGTTGATGGCACATTCGTTTCCTGAAAGGAGATCCCGGGATGTGATAACAAAAAACGGGACAGACAGTGCAGCAATGGCCGGATACATGAAATTGTTCTCACGGAAATATTCCGGAAGCAGGGAAAAAAGAGTCAGGACAATGAAAAACCATCCGCCGATCGCAGCATATTTCCGGTGAGGGCCGGGGAAGAGGAACGCCAGGAATCCGATACAGGAAACAAGCGCCAGGTATTCTGTTCCGATCATGGTAAAATGGTCCATCCAGCAGCAAAAAAATTCTGAAAGCGACAGGATCTATTCTTCTACAGATTTTACAACCCGTCACTTAACGTTTCTAACGCGATTGTCTACCGATCAGGAATCCGGTAGATGGCTGCGTTAGAACCGTTATATCTCCCGTTTTTAAAATCCCAAAACGTGGACAGCCGGGGGTTGTCCCAAAAAGAAAGGACGGATTTGGCAAGCGACGAACTTCGCTGGACCCTTCCCGCCCGCTGGCATGAACCTGATTCGTTTGCACACTAAAAAAATCTGGATCATGTCTCCGGGATTTCTCAAAAGATGGATAGAGGTAATGAACTATGAAAAAACCGAAAATTGGAATCATATTGCTGACGTTGCTGATAGCAGCGATGGCGATGGTACCGATAGTGAGTGCGGCGGACGGAAGTGAGAACAGCAATCAATTCGGTACGGTGAGTGCATCACAAAAACCGGACGATGAAATTGCGATTGTTGATGTAAAAGAAGCAGAATCAATTGCACTCCTGAATGCAAAAGACCTGTCAGTCACTTCCCCGGATTTTACGGAATGGAAAGACTCCCTGGTGAAACATGCGAAAACATACTATGATCTCAATGACAAGGAAGCGGCGTATGTTTTCGAAGTAATGGTTAATGGGGAATATGACGGGTATATTCTGGTTTCAGCAACCACCGGAAATTATCCGGTCCTCGAGATCACAAAAGGAAGAGTGCCGGGTTACAACGATGCAAAGTCAGCAGATGAAGAACCGGTCGAGAAATATACTTCGCAAAAGGGACTTACCATCATCGGTTCAAAACCCGTTTATTTAGGAAGCCTGTCGTATTATCGGAAATATTCCGTGATTGACCAAGACGGCACTAAAGAAACGGATGTATTTGTTGATGAACACACCAATGAAGTTGTGAAAGAATCAAGGAGTGACGTCACAGACCAGGAAGGAGCAGTGGTAAAAGTAACCGGGAAAATGCAGGCAAAGAAAAAAGCTGATATCCGGGCGCAATGGGACAAACAGAGGCTTCTTATTTCTGACATGGATTCTAAAGAGCGCACCTCCCTTCTCAAAAGTATCCGGGCAACGAGATCCTCCGGGTACATATATGGTGTCCCGCTTTTCAAACAGGTGAGTGGAGTCTATGACGGCTGTTCTCCCATGGCATCGGCAATGGTAGTCAGTTACTGGTCGACCCATGGCTATCCTGCACTGCCCTCTGACAAGGCAACCTTATTCACGCAACTCGCAAGCGCCATGGGGACGTCTGATTGGCCATGGACCGGGACGACATGGCCGTGGGATATTGATGACGGGATTAATACAGTATTTTATACCTATACCCTTGAGTCTCCGGCATCCAATGATTATCTCCCGGGCTGGAGCGGTTTTGTCAGTGAAGTCGGTGCGAGCAGGCCGTTCGTACTGAATATGCATAACGGAGGAATACCTGTAGGCGGGTCAACGGCCTACGGTGACCACAGTGTTGCTGTTGTCGGGTATGTAACAAGTATCAATAACTTCGTGACCATACATGACACATGGGACGATACAAATTACCATCTGTTGCAGGATGGAAGCTGGGATAACATCATGACAACGTGGGTAAGACCATAACTTTTTTTTATGACCCCTCAACAAAAAAAACAGATAATCCTTGCAGCAGTTTTTTGCTGCTGCCTTGCCGGTATCATGTTCGTCATCTTCCCGATGGTTTTTCATCCTATCGGCGGCCCGGTCCCGGTCGAAATACGAACACAGAGTTACCTGCATACGGGCGATAGTATTTCTGATGACGGGATCCACAGGATCGTGTTCCGGAAGACCGGCAGCGTGATGAACGGCAAACCTCCCATCTTCCCGGACCTTTCCCCGTATACGAGTTCTGTATTCCATACGCGGGAAGGTTCGAATGACCTGTACCTGACAATTGTATGGTATTTTACCGACCGGGAAACCTTTCTTGACAGAAAGGGCGTTCTTAATTCCTTTTATCTGGAGCGTTATGGCAACTTGTCAATAACAAATTTTACCTTTGATTATGATGAGCCGGGTAATTCAGGAGATCCCCGGCACCGGACCGCTACCGTAAACGCAACCGGTTTTGAGAATCCTGCCACGTCAGGATATTTCACGACAATACAATACCCGGAGAGTAAAAATCCTGATTTTTTTATTCTGTATTACGGTACCGTGAAGTCAGGGAACCTCAGCCAACAGATACCGTACCTGAAAACACTCATGAAGCCGTTTTTTGATCCGGAGGGTATTGAACGGATCACCACCCCGGTCTGAACGCAGTCACTGGAGGGAAATGCAATCGTATTTTTAAAAACAAAGAGTTTTGTTCACCACGGAACGGATTGATTTCATTCTCCCTTCCGATCATCCCGTCCAGTAGATGGCTGCGTTAGAACCGTTATATCTCCCATTTTAAAAACGCCTGACCGTGGACAGCCGGGGGTTGTCCCAAAAAGAAAGGATGGGTTTGGCAAGCGACGAACTTTGTTGAACCCGGTCCCGCCCGCGGGAATGAACCTGATTCGTTTGCACACACAAAAAACTGGATCATACCTTCCGGGCGAAGTATTTGAATGGGAGGAAAAACATGAAACACATGAAAATCGGCGTCGTGCTGCTGGCACTGCTGCTGGCAGCGATTGCGATGGTACCGCTAGTGAGTGCGGGAAGTCAGATCCCCATACTACCATCAGATATGAAAACATTACAAGCGAGCCAGTCACCGGATAAGGACATGTTTGCATATCTGGGTATGGCGAAACCTGCTGCTTCTCAAGGTGTAAAATGGCTGACGTATGCTTCTTCAAAAAATGAAGTTGACGTACTCTTGGGAAAGTCCGGAAAACAGACGGATGTCAGGAATGTTATCGGTTACCTGAGAGGAATGAATGAAAAAGTCGTTCTTTATTCCGGTAACGATGGGAATTTCTACACCATTCTGCAAAAAGGGGAAATGGTATCCGTAACGATAGTGACACCCACCGGTATTGGTTTAAAAGTGGACCAGTCTGCGGATGTGTACTCACGGGAAATCCCGCTTGATCAGAATAACAGATCAATTCACACCACGCACTATGAGCTCAGCAGGATCTCTCTGGCAGATATTGGGTCATCCGAATTCAGCACCGCTGCAGTTTATTCAACCCATATCACCAGGACGGATAGCTGGGTTTATCTCGGGATCTCCAGAGCGTCCCTTTATACCGATGGGACGTTTATCTATGATTACGGTAACCAGATCCTTGCCATCAATGATAATTCCAACACCTACCAGGCTCTCGGGTTTGATCAGTGCCAGTTCACTCATTCAACCCGTATTACCGGTATCACGGGATACATCGATTCATCCGTAATCTGGTCTGTATACACGGCCATGCCGCCGAAACATTCGGTAAATGCGTGGATAAGTTGTAACATATACGGATCCACAAATGGAAATTCCGTAACCTCGGATTGGGTTGCAACCGGCTTTGGTTGTTTTGGAATCCCATAATAATTTTTTTCAGGAGAGAATTACGTGGTCACATTAAGAAAAATCAGGGAAATAATCATCAGTCCTTCCGGATATCTGGAAGAAATCAGGGACCGGCCGATAAAAGACGATGTTCTTTTTTTTATCGTTGTGGCTGTTGTCGGATCGATCCTGATGTTTTTTTCAATGGTCATCGGGGAGATCGTCACCGGCAAGGGAGATTCCCTGAACCCGGCAGGAATACCAGTCATGATCCTGACGATACTGTTCCTGTTTGTCGTTAATGGGCTATTCTTTATGCTTATTATCAGTCTTATCGAGCACTTTTTTGTCTTATTTACCGGTGAACACAAGGGTTTTGAAAGAACAATGAAATCGGTAATTTACGCATCAGTCTTACCGGTAGTGTTCTTCTGGATCCCGGCGGTTTTCCATATCCCCAGTTCTATTCTCCTTCTTGCCGGTGCCTTCTGCATAGTTACATTCTATGGTATTCTCACATTCCATGAAAAAGCGAAAGACAGGGCTGCTTTTGTTGCACTGTTTACGACAGGATTTATTTTGATCCTTCTGTGGCTTGGCAAAGTGAACATAACCGGAAATGCCTGGTGAAGATCCCGAGGAAATATGGAGAAAACATACCGGATCCTTTTTATTATTATTTGTATCGCTGTTGTATTGTACGCATTCATGACCCTGCAGTTTCTTCTGGGAATGATTGCTGCTGTCGTTATAATCATCACAATCCTGATTCTTCCCTCAGTTGAACAATGGACCAAATCCCGGTGATTTTTTCACACCTCATCCGGTTCGTGTATGTTTAAGAATATCCAAATCTGGCAGTAACCTTAGGGAGAATTGAACAAAATGAAGAAATGGTATTGGGCACTCGGGACGATTGGCGTAATCATCGTCATCCTGATAATCGCACTTTTATTTTTACCGGGAACACACGGGAGATCTGTCTCAAACATCCATTTCATCCCGGCAGGGACCTTCAGCATGTTTTATGAAACAAATGTCACCGCAGAACAGGATGTGACCTGTACTATTTCGGGATGTATTCATGAAACCAGGAATACTGCTGAGATACCGAACCAATCCAATACATCAATCCCTTAAAAAAAAGCAGCGCGGGAATTCCAGTCATGTCTCCAGAGATCTCAAACCCTCAAAAACCCTCCAATTTTTTTTCAGTCTTATTGCTGTCCGCTGCGATCGTCGTTCTCTGGCTGATCCCGGTATTCGTATCCGGTAGCCCGGGGTTGACCGCTGGCACCGGTGCATGGGGTATTGTATCGATTATTGCACTCCTTCTCACGATCATTGCCCCTATAGTGTACGGATGGTTTTCACGTAACGAAACCGGCGCAATACTTATCGGAGTAGTGCCGTTCCTCCTGACAACGGGTGTTTCAAGGATCGTCTCCGGTAACACCCCTCCCGGTATTGATTACCTGATCTATTCGGTTATTTACGTTGCATCATTGAGCCTGACCGGCGGTCTTGAGGGCTTTTTTGCCGCAAAGAAAACTGCAGGAACCCTTTTGATCGCGCTCGTTCTTGCAGGGATCTGGACGGGAATTTTTTTGAGCGGAATCCGTTAATTTTCCGGAATGCCAGTCATTGATTTGCCACATATTTACGAAAATAGAACAAATCACCTGCCCCTGTCCTGTTTTAACCCTGTTCTGTAGAGGATTGCGTTAGAACCGTTATATCTCCCATTTTGAAACGCCAAATCGTGGACAGCCGGGGGTTGTCCCGAAAAAAAGTAAGGTTCACTCAGGAGACGAACCTGGCTGAACCTATGTCCATCCGCGGGTATTGGAAAATTGCACATTCTTCATGAAATTTTCCCGTGCCCGGGTTGGCAAAACGGAGTTGGTAGCATACAATCCACACACAAAAAACCTCACAGAATCGGCGGTATCCGGCAGGATACCGTCCTGGTTATCGAAGGAGAACGGCCATATAATCCTGACCAGGATGTACTCCGGAAGACGGAGATTCTCGGAACGGGCATCAGTCTGTCCCGCAGGAAAAAAACCGTAAAACCGGACGAAGAAGATGATAGCAATCAGGAGAACCGGTGGCAAAACGCCCGGGAGGAGGAGGCAGGTACAGGATGCCAAAGAGCAAATCCGTAACTGAAGGAGAGATCCCGCTCTATCTCCTGCCCCATGTGATCACCCGGCAGATCTGCCGGATCGGTGATTCTGTGTATCGCATCAGCGTAAAACGAACACACTGGCATCATTACAACATATCAGTCCGGACAAAATCCCTGCCAAAAGAGCTTGCACCGGTACGGGTTGCGAGACCTGCAAATTCCGGGGATCCCATTACGGAACACCGGCTCAGTACCGGTGAGCCGGATTTACGGAGAACGGCATGAGCCGGGGACCGCCATCGCACCGGGCACTGGCTGAAGCAATCCCTATTGCACGCCAGCGGGGTGCCATCCAGGTTGCCGGGCGAGGTCCGGAAAAACTGTATGATTTTGCGATCGTCTCTGTCCTGCCGGTAGTATTTGTACGTGTCTCGTATTGTGCACATATCCATGCGCCGGTAGCAGAACTGGCAGGGGAATTCAAAGACTCCTTGGATCGGCTCCGCCGGATCACGAAGCACGAATCCATCTCTCGCGAACTCTGGCTCCGCTCACGGCATGGCACGTGGCGGTTCTTCCGTCTTATTGCGGAATGTCTGATCGAGCTGGGGCGTGATGGTCAGCCGCTTGCAGGGAAAAACGCTGCAAGCGTGTAGGCTGCTGTGGTGCAGGAAACGATCACTTTTTTTCACCGGGCAGGGACGGGATCTTCCTTTGGATGCAAATCTAAAAGTTCCCCCGGAGGAGGGACCATCCCTCCGGGGGGTAGGATCCTTGTTTTTGGAGTACCTCCAAAATACGCCCGTAAATTGCCCCGATTTCCCATTTTCTTTCGGTTCTGAGGTAATAATTCGGGAAAATGCGGTAATAATTCGATAAAATCAAATGTTTTTACGTCGGAGAGAAGAGGTAATAATTAGCAGCATTTGGAAGGCGGAAACCGGAAGGGATCATGGTTCAGGAGGGGTCACCTTTTACAACCAGAATGGCTGGATATAAAAAATGCTTTTGTTGGAACAAACCCCTTTTTCAGACATCACGCGAGTACCTCCAAAATACGCCCGTAAATTGCCCCGATTTCCCCTTTTCTTCCGGTTCTGAGGTAATAATTCGGGAAAATGCGGTAATAATTATTTCAAATCCTGTGTTTTTACGTCGGAGAAACAGAGGCAATAATTAGCAGTATTTGGGAGGCGAAAACGAAGGGCGATCATGGTTCAGGGGGGGCACACACTAAAACCCGAAATAAACAGGCAATAAAAGATCTTTTTTTTTAGAAATCGCCGGTGTTACGATAAGGCGGCAGACAAAGATTTCCCATTCCCATTTTTGCGAAATCATCCGGCAAATATACTGACCCGGATTCGCTTAAAACTCAAGCAAAATCCCCCGTTTTGCCGTCTGAAAATTTATTCAGCCAGACCCATCTCTCCCTGCATCCAATAGTGATATGTCAAAGGGCCACGGCGACGAAGGAGAGAAAACTCCTCCTTCGGGATTGTCTGCGCAGGCATTCCCGGAAAAACCAGACGGATCCGCGGAGCGGATCCAAAACCTTTCAAAAAAACCAAAAAGAAGGAGATAAAAAAAACATGGCAGATTTCGTACAAAAAACAATCGTAAAGACTGCAACCCGCCAGCTGGCAAACCCGATTGTGGATGTCGCTGCATTCAACACGCTCGTACAGTCAGTCCTGACAGACAATCCGTTTGGCTGCGTGGACTACACGACCGTGGGCGTGAACCACCCGGGCGTGGAGAAGACAAAAGAACACTACGTTGCAAAAGTCGTGTACCAGGACAACGAGGCCAACACGGTCGGCAATGATTCCGGCCGGTACAACTCCATCGCAGGCTTCAATGCCGGCGCAACCGCAATCCTTTCGAATGCAGCCCTCACAACAGCGCACGGGGGTACCCCGTACCGGGACACCGACAGCGAGACGTACTCCGCCACCCTCCGGTGCCGGGACCCCAACGGGGAACTATACATGGTCACGTTCGCCCGGGACAGCGTGAGCCTCACGTCCTACTCGGATGACAGCATCCGGACGAAGGTCGAGACCTGGGCCGACACGGTGCCGGCGCTTGCCTGAGGAATGAACCATACGGTGAGACGGGAGAAGGACGCGGGTACCGGGTGAACCGGGTAACCAACGGGGAATGGCCGGAGGGAGGGCATGCAGGTTTTACCTGGAGGATCACGGGTCCTCACTTTGGTAAATCCATCAGGCTCTCCCGGGCTATAAACCCCGGCCGGCAAAGACGGACAAACCTGTTCACTTACGGCCCGCCGGGCTGGCACGGGGAGAAGGGGAGAGAAGATCGTCTCCTCCTCCCGTCGCCGCAATTTTTCAAAGGAGGTTTACTTATGGAAACGGAAATTCTGGGGGTCATCCTGGGAGCAGTGCTCCCGGTCTATCCCCTGCTGTTTGTCATCTACCAGCGGATCGGCAGGTATGATGAGATTGTCGAGGAGTTCAAAAAACTCCGCACGGAACACGAACATTACAAGGAGATGCATCATGGAAGCTGAACCAATGCCTGTCGCCACAGTGACCGGCCTCTACCGGGGAACCTGGAGCGGTCTTGAACCGCTGACACTCGATACGCCGCTCACCCTTGACGAAGTCCGGAGAAACCCGCTCTTCTACGAGATGGAGCTCCACCCGGAGGCGGGCGATGAGAACCTTATTATCGACGTAATCTACGACAACATGGCGCCAATACGCCTCCAGGATCTCATGAGAGGAACCGATATCCCCCGGGGGGTCCGCTTCTGGCCGGACTGGTTTGACATCCCACCCTACCGGGAGATGCGGGATACCGATGGCCGCCGTGTCTACCCCCGGGCACCGGGCATCCACACCGTCCGTATCCGCACCGCGAGAAGGAAGATCAGCCGGATGGGAAAGGTGCGGGACTTCAGCCCGGCCAATGGTGGCTGCACAAGCCCGCTCTTCGAGATCACCATCGCCGCGGACGGGGACGATGTTTGAAAATGTGCAGCAGACCCGGGTCGCCATCAGCGGGACCGGGGTCCTGCTCGCCATTATTTTTCTCCTGGCGCACCTGCCGCTCATTCTCCTCACGGTACCGGTTGCGATCCTCTTCCTTGGGATTGTCGCAGACCCGGATGAGACGCATGCGGTCTGGTACGGCATAATGCATACGGCAGGCATCTTTGACCTGTCGGTGCTGGATGAAGAAGAACGGGCAACCTGCTCGGAGAAGAAACATTACTTCTGGTTCGGTGAGGTGACGTCTGCGACCGTGTTGGCGCTCGTCTTCAGTGTCCCGTCGGGACTTTTCCTTGCAGCGAGGACAGAGCCCACTCTCGCAGTCATCGGTGCTGCCTTACTCTTCCTGCTGCTCTTTGTCTTCCTGCCCCGGTTCATCCGGCTGGGGATGAGAGCGGATACCGGAACGATCCTCGAGACTTTCGGGAAGAATGAGCAGGTAAGGAAAATCTTCTGGACATTGTTTGCGGCAATCGCCGGGCTGGTGCTGGTCAGGGTCATGGATCCGGTTATGGCACAGCAGGTTGTTCAGATGATTGCGGGGATCTGACAGAAGTGAAGAGGCCCCGGCAAACCCGTGCCGGGCGAAGACCGGTTTATCCGGGGCGGCGACGTTAACCAGAATATCCCCGGCTCAAATGTTATCTATAAAGAAAATTATGATGTCGCGTATAGTAAAAAACCCTGATTATATGGGGAGGAATAATCCATACAAATTATTTTTAGTCCGCTCCAAGATACTTAATACATGCAAAAGATTTGTTCAAAATGTATTCAGGATTCCGGCTTCCCTGGCATTACATTTGATTCGAACGGTATCTGCAGCCTCTGCCATAAATATGAAAAAGTTGATAAAAAATATGCCCTTACTGAAGCGAATAATGTTAATTTTTCCAGATTAATTGAAAAAATCAAAAGCCGGGGAAAAAATAATGAATATGATTCAATTATCGGCGTTAGCGGTGGAAGGGACAGCTCTTACTGCCTGTACCTGATGAGAAAATGGGGGCTCAATCCTCTTGCTGTCCATTATGATAATAATATGAATTCAAAAATTGCGGCAGAAAATATTAAAAATTCATGCAGAAAACTCGATATCGATCTTTTCACGTTTGTTGTTGACTGGGAGGAATTCAAAGATTTACAAAAGTCATTTTTAAAGGCTTCCGTTCCTTCAGTGGATATCCCTTCAGATCATGCATTCGTCACCGTGCTCTATGAGTACGCATATAAGAATAATATTAAATATATTTTCAATGGGTCGTCATTCCGAACTGAGGGGCCGATACCACCGGAATGGTCACTACATAACGATACAAAATTTATTTTGGATATTCAGAAAAAATGGGGAACAATTCCCTTGAAAAAATATCCAATCCGAAAGGTATCCGATTTGATAAAATACCGTATATCCGGCATGACCGTAGTTTTACCCTTATATCACATGCATTATGCACATGCAGAAATCATGCCTGTACTTGAGAAGGAACTTGGATGGCAATACTATGGGGGTCATCATTTTGAATCAATTTTTACCCGATGGGCGTTCGCTTATTATTTACCCAAAAAATTCGGGATTGACACCAGAATTCCGGATTATTCTGCCCTCATTCGTTCCGGACAGATGTCGAGAGAAGAAGCTGTACAAAAAATGAAGGAATCAATATATTCATCGGATCAGGAAAAAGAAGACCGACGGTATATCATGAATAAACTTGAGTTGAATGAGGATGAGCTGGATGCGATCATAAATTCGCCGCTACGGAAGAATTTTGATTATGCACACCATTTAAATTATATCCGGATGCTCTATACATTCTTAGGACCTCGCCATGTATGAGTCATCATTGTATCGATTATCATAAGGTTTCATGATTGTCATCATTGATTACGGGTTAGGAAATGTCAGATCAGTTTACGCAAAAATTGATCAGATGGGCGCAAGCGTAAAAATTTCTCGTGAAATTGCTGATATTGAAAATGCTGAAAAAATAATCATTCCCGGCGTAGGTTCCTTTGATGCAGGAATGAAACGGTTACATGATCTTCAGATTATTGATATTTTAAAAAAGCAGGTAGTTAAAGAACAGGTCCCGATTCTGGGTATCTGCCTTGGGATGCAGTTATTTACTCAACGAAGCGAGGAGGGAAACGTTGAGGGTTTGGGGTATCTTGATGCGGAAACAAAAAAATTTAGTTTCCAGGATAACGAACGTTGTCATATCCCTCATATGGGATGGAACACCATTTCAATCCGAAAACAATCGCCTTACTTAAACCAGATTGATGATGAATCCCGGTTTTACTTTGTTCATTCATATCATGTCATATGCAATGATCCAGAAGATATTGTAGCTGTCACGAATTATGGATATGATTTCCCGTCAATAATCCAAAAGGATTCTATCGTCGGGGTTCAGTTTCATCCGGAAAAAAGTCATAAGCAAGGTATTCAGCTATTAAAAAATTTTATCAGGAACTGAGGATCATTCCATGCTCCAGAAAAGAATTATTCCCTGCCTTCTTTTAAAAGACGG